>ERZ809224.25-NODE-25-length-198655-cov-22.385025_pt1 | contig 198655 bp, 270 predicted proteins | sample MGYA00520513_ERZ809224 | MGnify/ENA primary metagenome ERZ809224 (study PRJEB31576, sample SAMEA3212658) | Homo sapiens | biome: human-gut; feature: human gut; material: fecal | place: Sweden | collected 2012 ... | reverse complement strand
TATTTTGATTATCATAATTATTTCTATTATTTTGGTATCTATTTTGTCCATCATTGTTTCTACCATTTTGATATCTGTTTTGACCATCATTATTTCTGTTATTTTGATATCTATTTTGATTATCATAATTATTTCTATTATTTTGGTATCTATTTTGTCCATCATTATTTCTATTGTTATTTCTGTAATTATTATTACCTTGTCTATAATCATTATTCTTATTAAAATTGTTATTATTTACTTGTCTATTTTCATTTTTTATAAAATTATTATTTCCATTATATCCAGTATTAACTGACTCTTTTTGTACTTTATCCTCTACCATAGCCTTTTTCTCTGTATTTTCTCCAATCTCTTTTTTTATTTCTGTACTTACGATTTTCTCTTTTTCAATTTTATTTTCTTCTTCAAGTTTTTGAACTTGGACTTTTTCTTCTTTTGCTTCTTCTTTCTTTATTTCCGGTTTTATTTCTTGTTTTACATCTTCTTTTTTAGTTTTCTCTTTTTTTACTTCTTCTTTTTTATTATCTTTTATTCCAAACAATTCATTTACTGTAAGTGGTTTTTGAGGTTTATTTCTATATACTATATTATAATTTGAATTATTTCTTTCTACAAAACCAACTTCTTTTCTTTTTTGTTCTTGTTTCTTCTTTTCTTGTTCTTTTTTTTCATCAGAATCATTAATTATTACTTCTCTTCTTATAATTACTGGTGTTTCTGTTTTTTTCTCTTCTTTTACTTTTTCTGACTTATTTTTTTCTATTTCAGTTTTTGCCTTTTGTGATTTAAAATTAAATTTTTCTAATATTTTCTTTTCTTGTTCTTCATCTACAGAACTCAAATGACTAGTTACTTTTATTCCTATCTCATTTGCTTTTGCAACTACTTCCTTACTGGCTAATCCTAATTTTTTTGCTATTTCATGTATCTTTACTTTACCCAATAACGTCACCCCCATCAAATCTCTTAATTATCTCTTTTGAAAAGTTTATATCTGTAATCCCTATAATAGCTTTATTTTTCTTTCCAATTGATTTGCTAATTTCATCTATCGATCCAAATTCATAAATTGGTATCTTTTTACTTTCTGCAATTTGATTAAATTTTAATTTAGTTCTATCAGATGCATCCTTTGCTAAAATCATTAATTTGATTTTATTTTTATTTATATATTCTATACACGCATCAGTTCCAGAAATCACTTTTCCAGCTCTTGAACTAAGTCCTAATAATCCTAATAAATTTTCTTTATTTATCAATAATTACACCTCTTAAATTTTCATAGATTTCGTTATCAATTTTTTCTTCAAAAGTTTTTTCTAATCTTTTACTTTTAATAGCTTTTTCCAAACATTCCACATTATTACAAATATATGCACCTCTGCCATTTGCTTTTCCTGTTTTATCTATACTTATATTTCCATCTTTATTTTTTACTATTCTTATAAGATCTTTTTTATCTTTTTTTGTATTGCACCCTATACAACTTCTTTGTGGTAAACTTTTCAAAACAGCTCACTTCCTTACTTATATTGTATTACTTCTGCTTTATACATTATTCTATTTTTACTCTTCTTTATTTTCTTCTTCTTTATTCATTTCTTCTATCATTTTTCTAAATTGAGATTCACTCTTTATATCTATTTTCCAATTTGTTAATTTAGCTGCAAGTCTAGCATTTTGTCCTGCTTTTCCTATTGCTAATGATAATTGATCATCTGGAACTATTACTTGTGCAAACTTTTCTTCTTCTTTAATATCTACAGCTAACACTTGTGCTGGCAATATTGCAGCAGATATATATATTGATGGATCTTGATTCCACTCAATTACATCTATTTTTTCTCCATTTAGTTCATTGATTATATTTTGTATACGAATTCCTTTTTGACCTACACAAGAACCAACTGGATCTATATTTTCATTAGGTGAATATACAGCTACTTTACTTCTGCTTCCTGCATCACGTGAAATACTTTTTATTTCTATAACTCCTTCATATATTTCTGGTATTTCAAGTTCAAACAATTTTCTTACAAAGTCTGCATGTGCTCTTGAAACTATAACTTGTGGTGCACCTTTAACTCCTCTTTCTACATCTAAAACATATGCTCTTATTTTATCATTCACTTTGTATCTTTCTGTAGGAATTTGTTCTTTTAATGGCATTACACCTTCTAACTTTCCTAAATCTATTACAACAACTCCACCATCAGCTTTTTGTATTATTCCAGAAACTATTTCACCTTTTCTATCACTAAATTCTGTATATAATACATCTCTAGATACTTCTCTTATTTTTTGAATAATTACTTGTTTTGCAGTTTGTGCAGCTATTCTACCGAAATTTTTTGGTACTAATTCTATTTCAGCTACATCTCCTATTTCTAATTTTTTACTGACTTTTTTTGCATCTTCTAAACTAATTTGTAATTTGTCATTTTCTACTTCTTCTACTACATCTTTTTCTGCATATAAATGTATTTCTCCTGTTTCACCATCCATAGTAACTTTTACATTATCAATATTTGCATCAAAATTTCTTTTATATGCTGTTACTAATGCTGCTTCTATAGATTCTAATAAAACTTCCTTTTTCACACCTTTTTCTTTTTCTAATTCATCCATTGCTATTATTAATTCTTTACTATCTATTGCTAATGCTTTTTTTGATTCTTTTTTCATTTTTATCCTCCTCTTTTTTATTATTGCCAATTATAAAATTTTTTTATTATTGATATATTCTTTCTATCTAATTTTATTAAATCTTCATCTGTTATTTCTATAAAATTATCATCATACTTTTCTAATATACCAACATATTCTTTTTTATTATTTAATGGTTTAAACAATTTTACATAAATTGTTTCTCCTATATTTTTTCCTAATTGCTCATTTTTTCTAATTATTCTTTCTATTCCTGGTGAAGACACCTCTAAAAAGTATTGATCTTTTATATAATTTGCTTCATCTAACAAATCTGAAATTGCATCATTAACTTTTTCACAATCATTTAAATCTATTCCATTATCTTTATCTATATAAATTCTCAAAAAATAGTCTTTTCCCTCTTTTGTATAAATTACATCATATAATTCATAACCTAAATCATTTATAGGCTTTTTTATTAGGTTTTCTACTTTTTCTTCTATACTTGCCAAATTTTTTCCTCCTTAATTACGATGAAAGAGTGGGTCTTTGTTTCCCACTCTTTTTGTCAATTTATTTAGCATATTAATTATACTATATAAGTTTGCTAATTGCAAGCATTTTACTTGTTTTTTTCCATTTTTTATGTAATAATTAATAGCAATATAAAAATAAAATTCCAAGAATATTACTTAATTTTTTATATAAATATAAGGAGGAAATCACATTGAAAAATTGTTACTATAAATTAGAATACAACAAAATTTTACAAATATTATCTACTTATTGTAAGACAGATATCGGAAAAAACATAGCTTTAAACTTATTACCTTCTAATAACTCTTTAGAAGTAAAACATCTACTAAAAGAAACCTCAGAAGCTCTTATTGTTACTTCAAAGGCAGGCAACCCTCCTATTTGTTTTTTACCTAATATAGATTTATGGATAAAATATTTAAAAAGCAATCATACTTTATCTGCGAAAGCTTTATTAGAAATTGGAAAAACTTTAAAAGTATCAAGAGAATTAAAAGACTTTTTTCTTAATAATTCTAATATAGATGCTTCAAATTTTGAAATATTATTAAGTAATTTTAATTTATTATATACTAATACACAATTAGAAAACTTAATATTTAAAAGTATTATAGATGAAAACACTATATCAGATGATGCCTCTTCTACTTTATCTTCAATTCGACGTAATAAAAAAAGATTAGAACAAGATATAAAAGATAAATTAAACTCTATGCTTCATTCTTCAAGTTATTCAAAATACATTATGGAACCTATAGTAACTATTCGCAATGATAGATATGTTATTCCTGTAAAGATAGAGTACAAAGACAATATAAAAGGATTTATACATGATATTTCTTCTAGTGGATCAACTGTTTTCATAGAACCTATTACCGTTTTTGAATTAAACACAAAAATTTCTAATCTAAAAATAGAAGAAAATATAGAAATAGAAAAAATTCTAAAAAATATTTCTGAATCTATTTTGCCTATTTGTGAAAATCTCAAAGAAGATACTTTTTTAATTGGAAGATTAGATTTTATTTTTGCAAAAGCTCTATACTCTAAAAATATAACTGGAATAGAACCACACATTAATGAAAATAAAGAAATTAATCTTATAAAAGCAAGACATCCTTTAATAGATAGTTCTAAAGTTGTACCAATAGATATTTCTCTTGGAAAAAATTATAATTCTTTAATAATAACAGGACCTAATACTGGTGGTAAAACTGTTACTTTAAAAACAACTCGGTCTTTTAACATTAATGGCTGTAAGTGGTCTTCATATTCCAGCAAATGAAAACAGTAGCATATTTGTATTTGATAAAATTTTTGCATCTATTGGTGACGAACAAAGTATTCAAGAATCTTTAAGTACTTTTTCATCACATATGTTAAACATTATAGAAATTTTAAACTCTTTTAATGAAAATAGTTTAATTCTATTAGATGAACTAGGTTCTGGAACAGACCCTATTGAGGGTAGCTCTCTTGCAATAAGTATTTTAGAATACTTTTATAATCATAATGCACTTACACTTGCTACAACTCACTATCCTGAAATAAAAAATTATGCATTAGTAACAAAAGGATTTGAAAATGCATCTTGCGAATTTGATATAGAAAATTTAGCACCAACATATAAATTATTAATTGGTGTTCCACGGAAAAAGTAATGCTTTTGCAATCTGTAAACGTTTAGGATTACAAGAAGATATTTTAAACAGAGCATCTAAACTTTTAACAACAGATCATATAAATATTGAAGAATTGTTAAAATCTATATATGATAACAAATTACAAATAGAAAAAGAAAAAGAACTTATTGATAAGAACTTAAATCAAGTAGAATTATTAAGAAATTCTTTAGAGTCTGACTTATCTAACCATAAACAAAAAGAAAAAGAAATTTTAGAAAAAGCAAAAAAAGAAGCAAGGCAAATTCTATTAGATGCAAAAGCAAAAGCAACTAATATAATAAAAGATTTAAATGAACTTTCTGAATCTAACACATCTTTAAAACATGCAAATAATTTAAGAAACCAATTAAACACTTCCTTAAAAGATTATACTCCAAGCTTAGGTAAAACAGATATTGGAAGCTTAACATCTAAAGATATTACTATTGGAATGACTGTTTTAGTTAAAACACTTAATACTAAAGCTATAGTTCTAAGTCTTCCTAATAAGTCTAATGAAGTACAATTACAAATTGGAAATGCAAAAACGACAATGAATATTAACAAATTAGAAAAAGCAAATGCAGAAAAACAATCAAGTACTTATACAAAAAAATCTATAAATTTAAAATCAAAAAATATATCAAGTGAAATTAATGTTATTGGTCAAAATGTTGATGAAGCAATATTTGTAATTGATAAATACTTAGATGATTGTAGTTTAGCAAAAGTATCTCCTGTAAGAATAGTACATGGCAAAGGTACAGGAAAACTAAGACAAGGTATTCATACTTTTTTAAAAACCAATCCACATGTAAAATCTTTTAGACTCGGAACATTCGGTGAAGGTGAAATGGGAGTTACTATAGTAGAAATCAAATAAAATATTGATGTAAAATTTTATCTAAAGTAAGTTTCATTATCAAAAACTTTTATCTAAGTTTTATGTTTTTATTATATTTTAAATCTTAAAGAAAAACAAAAATTTTTAGCTAAAAAAATTGTTAAATAATTTTTTCTTAATTAATATTTAAAATTTTTTATATACTAGAAGTTCCAAAAAATCTTCTCTTTTACCCAAAAAAAGAATGGCCTTTGTTCCATTCTTTTTTATTGTATTTTTAATTCTATAATAAATTCAAATTATATAATCTATTTTTTATAATTATTTACTAAAACTTTAATTAATTAATAATCAATAAATTTTATTTTTACTACTCTTCCTCTATAAATCTAAATTTATTTTACACAAATTTATTCATTTGAAGCTGTATCATTTGTATTGTTTTTATCTGAATTTTCTTCTGTTGAAGTATTTGATGTTACTGATGAATTTGTGCTGTTTCCATTTGTTCCATATAGTTTACTTAAATAACTTTGATAATCAAAAGGTTCAACAGTCTCTGGTGTTCCATAATCAACTCCATATGTCTCTACAGATAAACTTTTAATTACTGGTTTTTCTTTTGGCATATCTGATGATAAAGTATTTCCCTGTTCATCTTTTGGAGCTTCTTCATTTTCTCCTAATTCAGAACTTCTATATGTAACTTCTACATTTGATATTTTTTCTATTATATCATATCCTTCTATTACTTTTCCAAATGCTGCATAAGATCCATCTAAAGATGTATTATCAGATGTCATAATAAAAAATTGTGAACCAGCTGAGTTATACCCTTGTTCTGTTAACCCCATACTACTATAATCTGATCTTGCCATAGAAATAACACCTTTTGTATGTTTTAATGTATTTTCGTAATTATTAGCTAAGAATTCACCTTTTATTGCATAAGATTCATCTTCTGCACTATCACCAATTAAATCTTTTAATGATGGAGCTCCAGTTCCATCTCCATTTTTATCTCCACCTTGAATCATAAAGTTTGGTATTGTTCTATGAAATGTTAAATTATTATAAAATCCATTATTAGCAAGTTTTATAAAGTTTGCAACAGTGTTTGGTGCCTGATCTGGATATAATTCTATTTTTACAGTTCCATATCCTTCTACTTCCATTGTAGCTATAGGATTTTTTACTTCCATTGTAGCATTTTTATATACTCCAACTCCTACTATCCCTATTAATACAATAACTACTATAATAGCTATTCCTATCATTACATTTCTTCCTTTTTCCATTGTTTTTCCTCCAATTCCTTTTTATCTTTTTTGTACTACTCTTTTTATTATTTACAAGAGTTTTATTAAAATTGATTTTTTATCAATTATTAATCTATATTATAACATTAAATTATCAAAAACAAACTGTTCTTGCATTCTTTTTAAAGATTGTTTTATAGTTCTTGCTCTTATCTCTCCTATTCCTTCTACTTCATCTAATTTAGGAATATCTGCATCTAATATATGTTGGAAAGATTTAAAAGATTTAACTAAATTTTCTACTATACTACTTGGCATTCTTGGTATTTTATTTAATATTCTATAACCTTTTGTATATACTCCAACCTCATCATAATTATCAAAATCTTCATATCCTAAAATTCTTGCAATTAATTGAGGTCTCATTAATTCGTCATGTGACAATTCTTGTATTGCTTGTAATACTTCTTTAGAGTTTTTCTTTTTACCAGATGCTATATAATCTTTTATTATTAAAAGTTCTTCTTCTTCTAAATCTCCTATTAATTCTTCTAATTGCATTTCAAGAAGCCTTCCTTCTTCTCCAAGTTCATAAATTGCCCTTTGAACTTCATCTACGATTTTCATTACCATTTCTGCTCTTTGAATTGCAACAATAACATTTTCTAGTGTAACAATATCATTAAATTCATATTCATTTAATAAACTCAACTTGCTATCAAAAACTTTTTTGTATTTTTCTACTGTTTGAAGTGCTTGATTTGCTTTTGCACTTACTTTAGAAGTATCTTCTAACACATATCTAGAATTTCCTTTAAATATAGTAATAACATTTCTTCTTTGAGATATGCTTATAACTACTTCTCCAGATTGCTTTGCTGTACGTTCTGCTGTTCTATGCCTTGTTCCTGTTTCATTTGTAGGAATGTCTGAAGATGGTATTAATTGTGCATTAGCAAATAAAATACGTTTTAAATCTGCACTTAATATGATAGAACCATCCATTTTTGCAAGTTCATATAATCTAGATGATGTATATTCTACATCTAATCGAAAACCTCCGTCAACCAAGTCTAAAACTTCTTTTGAATCACCAATAACAATAAGTGCTCCGAGTTTTAGCTTTAAGAATGTTTTCTAGTCCTTCTCTAATTGCTGTACCTGGTGCAATTAGCTTTAATACATCTGTAATTAAATCTTCTTTTTTTAATGCCAAACTAATCCACTCCTCTAAAATGTGAATCGTCAAAAATGAAACAAAACATTCTGACAACATTCAAATTTCAAGTTAAAATCTTTTAAATTTCTAAATTTAAAAATATTTTTACTAATTTATATTTATTTACTACATAAATTTGTTATTTATTTTTCACTTTACCACTTTTATAATTTTATTTTAATCCTAATTTTTTCATTGCATCATTTATATTTTTCATGCCTATTATATCTAATTTATAAGTTTCTTTCAAGAGTTTCTTGTTATTTTCTGGAATTAAACAAGTTTTAAATCCGAGTTTTTCCGCTTCTTTTAATCTTTTATCGATAAAATTCACAGCTCTAATCTCTCCTGTTAGTCCGAACTTCTCCTATAACTAATAAATCTTTTGGTATACTTATGTTTTTATAGCTTGATGCAACACATGTAATTATTCCTAGATCAACTGCTGGTTCTGATATTTTAATTCCACTTACTACATTTAAGTACACATCTTGACTTGAAAGATTTATTCCTGCTTTCTTTTCAAGTACTGCCATAAGAAGTGTTAAACGATTATAATCTACTCCATTTGCAGTTCTTCTTGGAAGACCAAAAACAGTATGTGATGTTAAAGCTTGAAGTTCTATTAAAAGTGGTCTTGTTCCTTCCATACTTGCAACAATAACAGATCCTGGTGGATTATCTTCTCTGTCAGAAATTAATATTGACGATGGATTTGTTATTTCCACCATTCCTTCATTTTGCATTTCAAACATTCCTACTTCATTTGTAGAGCCAAATCTATTTTTTACCCCTCTTAAAATTCTGTATGAAAAATATCTTTCACCTTCTATATATAACACAGTATCTACCATATGTTCCAAAACTCTAGGTCCAGCAATATTTCCCTCTTTTGTTACATGTCCTATTATAATTGTAGTTATTTGATTTGTCTTACATATTTTCATTATTCTAGCTGTTATTTCTCTTACTTGGCTTACAGTTCCTGCTGCAGATGTTATTTCATCTGAATACATTGTTTGTATAGAATCTATTATTACTAATTTGGGATTTATTGAAAGTATTTGTTCTTGTATCACATCTATATCGGTTTCTCCTAAAAATAAAATATCATCATTATTAATTTTTAGTCTATCTGCACGTATTTTTATTTGTTCTGCAGATTCCTCTCCAGAAACATAAAGAACCTTTCCGTTCACTTTGTATTTTATCACATAATTGTAAAATTAATGTAGATTTACCAATTCCGTGGTTCACCACCAACTAATACAAGTGATCCTTTTACAAGTCCCCCTCCTAATACTCTGTCTAATTCGGATGACCCGAGTACTTATTCTTGTAGCATCTTTTCCTACCACTTCATTTAAACTTCTTGGAATAGCACTTTTTTTACTATTTTCTCCTTTTACAAGTAAATTTGATGTTTCCTTTTTTATTTTTTCTTCAAAAAATGTATTCCATTCATTACATCCGCGGACATTTTCCAAGCCATTTTGCAGATTCATATCCACAACTATTACACACAAATACTGTTTTTGTTTTCGCCATTTTATCCTCCCATAATAAATACTAAGTTAAAATTGTAAGTCTAACATATTAGCTCACCCTATTTTAACTTAGTACTTTAACAAAAATCTCATCTGTTAATTTTTGCTTATTTTAACTTTTTAACTATCTTAAATTAATTTATTTTTACCATACATTTTCATTTAAAGAATCTAAAGCAATTATAAACATTGCATGTGACCATCCAAGCCCAACTACCCAATTAGACTTTAGTGATGAATTATCTACTTGTTCTGCTAAAAATCCGTGCTCTGTTGCAGTATTTACAACAAATTCAAGACATTCTAAAGCCTTTTCCTTATTTCCTAACTTACTGTAATATAAAGACATCCATAAAGTTGCAATTGGCCATGGGTTATTTCCACACATATAATTGTCTTTTTCAAATCTTAAGTAACCTCCGTGAAAAAGTCCTTAATGTCATTTCAATTTTATTAACAGTGTTTTGCACTTTCTTTTCACTTGGCGAAAAAATTTCAAATGGAGTTACTATTCCTAAAATACTAATATCTGAATTTTCATCTAATGTATTTCTTTTCAAAACTTTTTTATTATCATCATACAAATTATTTAATATGTATTTTTTTATCTCAACATTATACTTTTCAATTTCAGCTTTAACTTTTTCTATTTTTTCTTGTTTTATTCTATTGTTTTTATAACTTTCATATATTACATCATATATATTAGTCATAGAATTAAAAGCTGCACAAATACTTGCTAGAGAATATAAATGAATTCCTTCATTCATTTCCCACAAGTCATAACTTACATGTTTATACAAGCTGTCTTTATATCCATATTTTTCTTCTAGTTCTTTTTTTACTTTATCAGTTTCTTCTATTTCCAATAGATTTTTAACATATTTAATTAAAAACTCTATTGCTTTTTCACACATTTTTATATTATCTCTTAAAAATTTTTCTTCTTTTTTTATTTTATAATGTTCATATACTCCATATACTACACTTGCTGTTTCATCTATTTGATATCCCCAACAAGGTGCAAGTCTTCCATCTGTAAAAAATCTCTGTTCCCACATTCCATTTTTGCTTTGAGTTTTTTTACAAAATGTATTATAAAATTTTTCTGTTTGATCATACATACCTAATAAATCTAAAGCTTTTGTTACAAATATTGCATCTCTTGTCCAACAATATCCGATATCCTCCACTTTTTTGTCTATTTTCATCCATTTCCATACTTGCTATAATTCCACCTGTTTTTTGATTTGTTAAAAGTGGAAATAATAATATTGTCCTTTTATAGATATCATAAACTTTATCACCATAGTTTTTTTCTTTTAAATTATAATATTTTTCTATATATTTCTCCCAAAATTTTTTTACTACATTAAATTCTTTTTGCGAATCTATTTTTCTAATTTTGTCTATTTCATTTGCTATATCTTCAAAAGAACCAGACTTACTATTATCTTTTGCATAAACATAAATACATATCTTTTTGCTCTCTCCTGGCTTTAATACATCTAAGTCATATCCTATGCTAGAATCATTTGTCATTCCAATATAATCTTTGCCATAAATTACTCCGCTTCTTATATTATCTTTTGAATTATGTAGTTGTTTATACGCAATTTTTCTATCTGAAAAAATTGCAAATGTGGAATCATAACTATACTGTAACAAAGAATCATTAAAAATTCTTGCTGATACTGCATCATTTACACTTTTCATAAATCCAGAATGAATTAAAAAGTCTATTTTTAAATCTATAGAATTATTATTTTTTAGTGTATATTGTTTTATTATTATATCTTTTTTTATTGTAACAAAATCTATTTGTTCTATTTGTAAATTAAAATACGTATTTTCTATATTAGTAGTTAAAATATTTGTATCTTCTACATATTTTTGACTATAATGATTATTTATATCATCATGTAAATATATAATTGCAGAATCATTTATTTTAACTCCGAACATGGAAGAAATCAACATTTTGTTTATAATCTACCGTTGGATAAGCTATTCTAAGTAATTCTCCTTTATCAGAATAGCTAGCAAGCATTCTCCCATTTCCTATTAAAGCATCATTAATATATTTATCCATAAAAAATCCTTCCTTTTTCTTTTGTTCTTAACTTAGACATTATTTATTTTCGACAATTTTTACAATTTGTCTTTCTAACTCTTTTATCCTATCATTTAATTTTGCAATTTCTTCATCATTAGCATATTCTGTTAGAATATCTTCTTTTACAATTGATTCCATATCTTCTAGTTCTTCTTTCAATGTTTGCATTCTTCCAAGAACTTCTAAACGTACATATTCTTTTGCTCGTTTGTTTTCTACTTTTCCAACTACATTTATCTTATCATCTAATTCATAACATTCACCAAAATCTGGTATTGTAACTGGTATATTTGTAGTTTCAATAATTTTATTTCTTAAAACAACTTGTCCTTCTGGTTCCCCATGAACTAAAAATATATGTTTAGGCTTTCTAATGAATGAATATACGAAGTTAAGTAACCATTCTTGATCTGCATGTCCTGAATATCCTTCTATATATTCAATTCTTGCATTTACTGCAATATCTTCCCCAAATATTTTTACAATTTTTGCTCCATCTACTATTTTTCTTCCAAGCGTACCTGGTGCTTGATATCCTACAAATAAAATTGTACTTTTTGGATTCCATAAATTGTGTTTTAAATGATGTTTTATTCTACCAACTTCACACATACCACTTGCAGATATTATTATAGAAGATTCATTTCTTTCATTTAATTCTTTTGATTCTTCAGCAGTTTTTGTGAATTTAAGTCCAGGAAATTCAAGTGGATTATCCCCACTTTTTATAAGTTTTTGTGTTTCCTCATCAAATAAGTCCATATTTTCTGCAAAAACTTCTGTTGCTGATATTGCAAGTGGACTATCTACGTAAACAGGAGCTTTCATAAGAGTCTGATACTCCTTATAAAATTCTTCGTTATGTTCAGTATCTTTTAAATTATTCAATTCGTATAATATCTCTTGCGTTCTTCCAACAGCAAAAGAAGGAATTACTACAGTACCACCTTTAGATAACGTTTCTGAAACAATTCTTAAAAACTCTTGTGCCTTTTGGTCATTTCTTATATGCAATCTATTTCCATATGTAGATTCCATAACCAAATAATCTGCACTTTCAATCATAGTTGGTTCTGATAATAATGGAATATCATTATTTCCAATATCTCCTGAAAAAACTACTTTTGTTTCTTTTTCCCCTTCTTTAACCCAAACTTCTATTATACTAGAACCAAGCATATGTCCTGCATCATTATATCTAACATGTATATTTGGATCAATTTCTATTATTTCATCATATTTTACTGGTTTAAATACCTCTAAACACCTAGCTGCATCTTCAGCTGTATATATAGGAGGAATTGCTTTTTCACCTTTTCTTTGTCTTTTTTTATTTTTCCACTCAGCTTCCATTTCTTGAATATGTCCACTATCAGGTAACATTATTGAACATAAGTCACAAGTTGCTTTTGTAGCATATATAGGACCTCTATATCCTTCATTATATAATTTTGGTATTCTACCTGAATGATCTATATGTGCATGTGTTAATAACATAAAATCAACTGTAGTTACATCATATAAAAATGGTGCCTCATTTTCTAATTCATCTTTTGCTTGCCCTTGATATAAACCACAATCTACTAAAAATTTCTTTCCTGCTCCTTCTACTAAAAAATTAGAACCTGTAACAGTTTTTGTTGCTCCTAAAAAAGTAATCTTCATAAACTAATTTCTTCCTTTCTTCTTTCGATAAATTGTAAATAGCTTTAACTATTCATAACAAAAATTTCTATACAAATAATTTTATTTTTTTTCTTAATTTTATATCATTTTCTTTTATTGAAAAATCCTTTTTAGTTTCTAATACATTGCCATCATAATATTTTACTATTATTTTTTCATCTTCTTGAGATAAAACTATGTGTACATTTTCAAGTGTAATCATCTTTGTATTAAATATCTCTTCTAAAATAGATTTATTATATTCTTTTTTACTAGATACTTTTTCTAATACTTTTAATTCCTCTGCTTTTTTTATAATACTTGATATTATAATTTCATTTTGCTTGTTTAATCTTCTATCTTCTCTTATTGTTCTATCCTTTTTATATTTCAAAAATCTATAATATCTATATTCATAAATTAAATCTATCATATTTTTTTTCAAATCACACTTATCAATTTTTATTTCAAAACAATTTAAAAATTCTTTTTGTAATTCTAAAATGCATTGACTGATTGGTTCCTTTTTTTCTTCTCTTATATTTAAGTTGTCAAAAAAACTTTTATTTTCTTCTAATTGTTTCTTCATTTCTATAAATTTCTTAGGATCCATTAAATCATTATATACTTTTATCTCTTGCAATAAGTCATTTCTTTCTGCTTCAAGAATATCTACTAAATTGCTAATACTAAAGATCTTTTTTTCTTTTGGTAAAGCTTCATTTCTTTTATCATATTCTTCTTTTAATAAATCTACATCATTTAATTTTTTGTCTATTTCTTTAATTTTATCAGTTAATTCCTTTTTATCTTTTGTTATTCTATTTAAAAAGTCCTCTTTGTTTTCTAACATATTGAGCCTTTTATCAATTTTTTCATTTTCGATTATTACCTGTTCTTTAAATTCATCATCTTTAGTGCTTTTTATAAATATACAAGCACTAAAAAATTTATTTAAAAAAGCTTTAGCTGCCTCTCCATACTCTTCTTGCAATTTGTTACATATCTCTGTTTTTATTTTTCTTTTATCTTCTAGGTTAGTTATTCTAGTCAGCTCTTTATAACCTAATAATATTAATAAATTTTGATATATCAAATTATATTGTAAAGAATTTATATTATCTATCATACTGGTCCATGACCATCCATTAAAATCTCTTATTACTTCCGAATTATTTAACGCTCTTCCCTCATTTAATAATTCTATTACAGCATTATCCAAAAAAGCTTTTCCCTCTAATTTTTCTAATTGATTTGTTTTGTACATTGCATATAGTAACACATCTTCACTTGGAAAAGTCTTTAAACTTCCTTCTTCTAAATTAACAAAATATTTTTTTTGATTTTTTGAACTTTTTGGTTTCATAACTTCTATCTTGTTACAATATTTAAATATAATTTTTATTAAAGATTCTATAAACTCATCTCTAGTTGGAACTTCTCTTTTAACTACTTTGTAATCTGAATAAAAATTTTCTATTTTATAAAATATGCTTAAAAGGAGATTTTGGGCCTCCTCGCTAAAAGTTTTTTTGTCTAAAATCTCCTCTAATTCTATATTGTAATCTTTAACATTAATATTAAACCTAGATAATATTTTTTGTTTTTTCAATATACCTCTCCTATTCTCGCTAGAATCTTAACTAATAATATTATTGCGCATTTTGCATTTTTAATTCTTCCCAGCGTTCTTTAGTCATTAGTACCTCTCTTGGCTTACTTCCCTGATATCCAGAAATAATACCTCTTTCTTCCATTTGGTCTATAATTCTTCCAGCTCTTGCATATCCAACTTTAAATCTTCTTTGTATAAAAGATGTTGATGCTTGCCCTGTTTCAACAACAGTATCTATTGCATCCATTAAAAATGGATCCGAATCATCATCAGAATCTTGTTCCATTGATTCTTTATCTGCATTATTTGCTTTTTCTATTTTATCTAGTATATCTTCACTATATGTTGCTTCACCATTATTTTTTACAAATCCTACTATTTTTTCAACTTCTTTATCTGATACAAATGCACCTTGAACTCTAACAGGTTTTGCTGCTCCAGAAGGATAAAATAACATATCACCTTTTCCCAGTAATTTTTCAGCGCCTACCATATCTAATATTGTTCTTGAATCCACTTGTGATGATACTGCGAAAGCTATTCTTGAAGGTATGTTTGCTTTAATGATACCTGTAATAACATCTACAGAAGGTCTTTGCGTAGCAATTACTAAATGCATTCCTGCCGCTCTTGCCATTTGTGCAAGTCTACATATTGCATCTTCTACATCTTTTGGTGAAACCATCATTAAATCTGCAAGCTCATCTATAATAATTACTATTTGAGGAAGTTTTTCTTCTCCGCCTTCCTTTGTTACAGCTTCATTATACCCTTTTATATCTCTAACATTTTTATTTGCAAACAAACTATATCTTTTAACCATTTCTTGAACAGCCCACGTTAAAGCTCCTGCCGCTTTTTTAGGATCTGTTACTACTGGAATTAGCAAATGTGGTATTCCATTATATACAGAAAGTTCTACTACTTTTGGATCTACCATAACTAGTTTTACTTCACTTGGTTTTGCTTTATAAATAATACTAGTTATTATAGTATTTATACAAACACTCTTTCCAGAACCTGTAGAACCTGCAATTAAAACATGAGGCATTTTTGCAATATCAGCTATTACTTCTTTACCTGCAACATCTTTTCCTAAAGCAAATGCAAGTTTTGATTTATGTTCTTTAAAATCTTCTGTATCTATTATATCTCTTAAATGCACTATTTCATTTTCTTTGTTTGGGACTTCTATTCCTACAGCTTGTTTTCCTGGTATTGGTGCTTCTATACGAATAGTCTCTGCTGCTAAATTAAGAGCTATATCATCTGCTAAATTTGCTATTTTACTAACTCTTACACCCTCTGCAGGCTTTAGTTCATATCTTGTTATAGCAGGTCCTACTGATACGTTTTCTACTTTGGCTGAAACTCCAAAACTATATAATGTTTTTTGAAGTTTAGAAGCTGTATCTGTAACAGCTTTCTTTCCACCTTTTATGCCCTTTTTTTCACCTTCACTTAAGAATGTAATTGGTGGAAATTCATAATTTTCATCTTCTACAGTTAAAGTATGCTCTAATTGCAATACTTCTTTAACTTTTTCTTCTTTTGTTTCTTGCTCTTGTTTAAATAGATTTTCTTCTATAAAGTCTGGTGCCTGTTTACTTGTTTCATCTTTCATTCCTAATGGGACTATGTCATCTTTATTATGTTTAAATTTCTTTAATAATCCACCTTTTGATTCTGTTTCTTCTTCTAAATTGTTTATTGTTAATTGATCTACTTCTAAAGCTTGTCTTCTTCTTTCTTCTTCTTCTCTTAATCTACGCTCTTTTTTAGTTTCCTTTCTTGGTATATCTATATCTTCTTCAACATTGTATATTTTATTACTCTTAACAGGTCTTCTTTCTTCTTGCTTTCTTTGTTCTCTTATAGCTACTGCTCTTTCTTCTTTTCTTTCATTTTTCTTTTCTTGTCTATCATATAAAAAGTCTGATATAAATTCTGTTGGTTTAAATCCAAATATAAATACAATCGATATAACAGTAACACCTAAAGCCAAAATAACCGTTCCAAGCATTCCAAGCATTTTTATAAAAGGAATTGCTACAAGGGTTCCAACAACACCCCCACCTATATTTTTTTCTCCGAAGCGAATATGCTTGTTTTAATATATCTCCAAGCTCACTTTCTTCAGTTATATTTCCTATAGATATTTGATATATACTCATGACTGCCGAAACACATAATATCACTATTAAATATTGTATTAGTTTCGACATAAAATATTCTTTATCATCATATGCTAAATATATCCCTATTGCGAACGTTCCAACTGGAATTATGTACTTTATAAATCCAAAAAGACCTCCAAGCATTGGGCTCAAATGTTCTCCTATATATCCTGATTCTGCATATATTAAAACTGCAAGTAGTATACTAATAACAATCATAACTACTACTGCAACGTCTAAATTACTTTTCTTTTGTTTCTTTTTACTCTTTTTTGCTTTTGCCAATTTCAGTCCACCCCTTATAATATAAAGTCAAACACATTCTATCACAAACAAATTTTTTTTTCTACAAAAATAAATTGTTTTTATTAATAATTTTTATTCTTGTAAATTTATTGCATAGAATATTTATATTATAACAAATCTAGAGAATTTTCCTATAATATAAAAATCAGAAATCGGAAATCAATTTTTTAAAATTGACTTTCAAAACCGATTTCTGATTTTACTATCTTATTGTAATTCTTTTCTATTGTTTTGTACAATTTTCAAAGCATCTTCTAAAGCTACTTCTAATCCTGCTAATATGTTATCAGCATAATCTTTTGTTCCTTTAGAAATTTCTCTTGACATCTCATTTGCAGTTTCAATTATTTCTGCTTTCTTTTCATATGCTTTTCTTGTTATTTCATGCTCATCTATCATTGATATTATTCTATTTTCAGCTTCTTTTACTATATCATCTGCTTCTTTTTGAGCCTCTTCTAATATACGTTGTCTTTCTTCTTTAACCCATTTTGCTTGTTTTAGCTCATCCGGTAATTTTAGTCTTACTTCTTTTATAATTTCTAAAACTTCGTCTTTATCAACAACACATTTAGTAGAAAAAGGAACACCTTTGCTTCTCTCTAATATATCTTCTAAAGTTTCTAATAAAGTAAATATTTCCATGATTAAACCCCTTTCAACTTAAGAATATGAGACTCACACGCCCATACTTCCTACAATCATATACTTTAAGATTTAGTTCTTTCAAACCATCTAGATCTCTTTCTTTTTGATCTGTTTCTATGATTATCTTTCCGTTTTCTTTTAATAACTTTAAACACAAAATTGTTTTTACAGCATCTATAGATATGTTTGCATCATATGGGGGATCTAAAAATATAATATCAAATTTTATATCTTCCTCTCTTAATTTTTCCAAACATGCTTTATAATCTTTGTTAATAACAATTGCTGATTCTGTAAATCTTGTCTTTTGTAAATTTTTCTTTATAATTGTTATTGAATCATGTGATTTATCACATAAATAAGCTTTTTTACATCCTCTACTTATAAATTCAATTCCTATTGAGCCACTACCAGCAAACAAGTCCAATACAGTAGTAGTTTCATCTATATCTTTTTGCAATATATTAAATAAAGATTCCTTAACTCTATCTAATGTTGGTCTTGTTTTTAAACTATCTATTGTATCTAATTTAGTTCCTCTTGCAGTTCCACTTATTACTCTCATAGGCCCCTCTTTTTCTATTCATATTTTATATTTTTTTATTAATATGTCAATATAAATCATTAAAATGTAACATATATTTAATACGTTTGTAATACTAAATATATAATGTTTAATATTATACACTACTTTTTTGTTTTTTTCAATACAAAAAGCAGAGGCTATAATCTTAAAAAATAACCCCCGCTTTATCTTGTGTGTACCTTATTTTACGCATCTTTTTTCATATCTTTAATTAACTCTAATTGAGAAATCAAAAGTGACTCCATTTTAGCTTTATAGATGTCAAATTGTTTTTCTACATCTTCTAGCTCTTTTTTCTTAAGAACTATAGTTTGAGTCAAATCATCTGCTGATTTTCTAGCTGATCCTTCTGCCTCTTTAACTATTTGTTCTGCTTGTTGTTTTGCAATATTTTTTACTTCATCTGCTGCAGATTGTGCCATTACTAAAGTATTTTGAAGTGTTCCTTCTATTGTTTTATAGTGTTCTATGCTTTTTTCTAATTCTTCTATTCTTCTTTTATTTTCAGAAGCTTCTTTGTACATTTTTTCATAATCTACAGTTAATTGATCTAAGAAATCATCAACTTCTTCTACGCTATAACCGTTCATAATTTGTTTTGCAAATTTTTTATTTTCTATATCAAGTGGTGTATACATATTAATTCCTCCCATACTTTTTTTATGAACGTAAATCTTTCAATTATTCATTGCCATTGTTTCTAAGCCATGAAACTGAAAGTTTGTTCTTTATTTCTTCTCTTGCCATATCAGTTGTTATATCATAGTTATATGGTGCAATTAAAAATATAGAATTTGAAATTTTTTGAATATGTCCATCTAATGCATGTACAGCTCCGCTAATAACATCTACAATACGTCTTGCAACATCTTTATTTACATATTCTAAATTAACAATTACTGATTTTTTCTCTTTTAATAAATCACATATATTTTCTGATTGTTCAAAAGAGGTTGGTTGTGAAATAACCATTTTAACTTGTTGCATTTGTGGCATGCTTACAATTTTATTATTGTTACGTTTTCCCCATACTCTTTTTTCTTCTACTTCTTCATCTTCTTGATTATATTCATCATCCATATTATAGACATTTTCATCTTCTTTTTCTTCTGCTGTGTCCATTCCAAACAAATCCCACACTTTATTCATAATAGCTCCTGACATCCTTATAACCTCCTAATACCTCTCTTCATTTGCATTTTTATACTGGTAATAGTATCTAACTTTTTATTTGATTTGTCAATACCTTTTGCTTTTCGTAACAATAATTTAATATTATTGTAATATTAATGTAATATTATTTAATTGACTTAAATTTATCGTCTGTTATATTTACTAAAACCTCATCATACATATTAATTGACTTTTTAGTTCCCATTTGTTTTAGATCAAATCCTAATGACTCTAACTCATCACTTGAATAATTAGAAACAATTGAATATTTATCATTTTGTTTTAATATTTTTACATAAACTTTTTCTAAATATCCAGCTCTTTGTCTTACTACACATGCAATATCATTTTCATATACTATTGCAGTATTTGGAACTTTTAAGCCACTAGCACTCCACCAAATTATATCAAACGATATTTTTCTATATGATGTTAATTCTTCTACATAATCTTGTATTCTAAGTACAAGAACTGTATCATCTCCATCTGTTCCAATATATTTTATTTTTGCATCAACTTCTTTGCTGTTTGGCAATCTTATCTTTATTTTTTTACCAACTTCTGCTTGCTTTGCTTCATCAGAGTCTACAACAGTTGCAATATAGCACTCAAAATTATCAATTACTTTTCCTTTTTCATTACTAGATGCTATAACCTGACTTGTTTTAACATTTAATTTTTCCAAAAACTCTTTATTTATTACTGAAAAATCTTGTGTTTGTAAAACGTTTTCTAGACCATCTACACGATAAGAAACAACTCCACTAATTGGTGCATTAACATATTCTGAATTATTATTAAGTTGTTTTTCATATGTGCTTCTTTCATCTATTAATTTTTTTATATATGATCCAGCTGGACTAAGTTCTCCAGCTATTTTAGCTTTTTTAGTTACATATGTATTAATATCATTTTTATATTCTTTTATTTTTTGAATATCATTTAATTCATATAAGTCACTAAGTTTTGACTCTATTTGTGTATCTAATAATTTTATATCGCTTGAAAATAAGCTATTATCCTTACTCATAGCTTCTTGTATTTTTTTATCTAAATCTTCTATCTTTTTTACTAAATTTTCCTCATTATTAGAATAATATCTAAAAACAGGGTCTCCTTTAGATACTTTTTCTCCTTCTGTTTTTATTGGAACCAAGCCATTTTTATAATTTTCTCCTTCAACTACAGTTTCATTTCTTATAATATATCCTGTTGCTGATTCTTCAAAATAAAGTTTGCCGATTTTCCACCAAAAAAGTATCTACCGGATTTGTTATAAGTTTAAATAGCATAATACCCGCATATACAACAATTATTAGTAATAATATAAAAATAATTTTTTTCTTATTATTTTTATAAAAGTTATTTTTTACTTTTGTATCATCTTTTTTCACTTTATACCCTCCAAAATAATTTTTATATTATTTTGTCTATCTTCTAGTCCATCTAACCATTTTATATTTTCATATCTTTTAAACCAAGTTATTTGTCTTTTTGCATATCTTCTTGATTCGCGTTTTATCTTTTCTATCATTTCATCTTCTGTTATTTCATTTTTTAAAAATTCTACTACCTCTTTATATCCAAGTCCTTGCATTGCTGTAGGAAAACTATTGTACTTTTTTACTATATTTTTTACTTCCTCTATTAATCCTTGTTTTATCATAATATCAACTCTTAAATTGATTCTTTCATAAAGTTTTTCTCTTTCCATATTTATTCCAAACAACTTAAAATTAAATGGATTATCTTTTTTTCTTGATTCAATCTCTTGCATAGTTTTAGTTTTTCCTGTAGCTTTATATATTTCTAAAACTCTAAAAATCCTTTTTTTATCATTTACACTTATTTTTTTCATTGCCTCTGGATCTATATTGTTTGCCATATTATATACAGCTTCTAGTCCATCTTTTTTAGCTAATTCTTCCAACTTGTTTCTATAGTTTATATCTATTTTTATATCATCATATTCAATTCCATTTACAAGTGAATCTATATATAAACCTGTTCCTCCAACAACAATTGGATATTTTCCTTTTTTTATAACATCATTAATAGCTATAATAGCATCTTTTTTATATTTTGCAACACTATATCTTTCTTCTGGTGATACACATCCGAATCAAATAATGTCTAATGCCTTGCATTTCTTCTTTAGTAGGTTTTGCTGTTCCAATATCCATATCTTTATATATTTGCATAGAATCTGCAGATATAATTTCTCCGTTTATTTTTTTTGCAAGTTCTATAGACAAAGCTGTCTTTCCTGACGCTGTAGGTCCACATATAACTATAACATTTGATTTTATCATTTTAATCTTTCCTTATCTATTTAATTATCTTCTTGAAAACTTTTTTTCTATATCTATTTTTGACATTTTTATTGCTGTTGGTCTTCCGTGCGGACATGTAAACGGATTTGGTAACACAAGTAATTGTCTCATCAAATTATCTACTTCTTGTTTTGTTAAAGCCATATTAGCTTTAACAGCAGATTTACATGCAAGTGTTGCAATAAATTTTTCTTCTATTTCTTGTTTTGCTGTTCTTGCAACAGTATTTATTTCGTCTAATGTTTCTAAAAATAGTTCTTTTGTTTCTAAATCTATACATATATTTGGAACTCCTGAAATTTTTATAGTATTTTCTCCAAATTCCTCTAATGTAAAACCTGCTTTTTCAAATAATTGCATATTATCTTTAGCAATTCCCATTTCTTTATGTGTTAATGTAATTATATCTGGCAATAGCATTAGTTGTGATTCTTTTGGACCATCTGAATAATAATTCTTTTTTATTTTTTCATACATTATCCTTTCGTGTGCAGCATGTTGATCTATAATATACATTTCTTTATCCATTTCTATTATTATATATGTAGAAAAAGCAATTCCTATAAATTTATAATTCGGAATACTACTATAACTATCATCATTAAATATGCTTATATTCTCTGTAGGAACAGATACTATGGAATCATCTATTTTATACTTTTCACCTTCATCTTCTACTTTTGACTCTGACATAGGTAGTTTTCCAAACATTTTAGCATACATTTCATCAAAATTTTTGTCATCAGCTTCCATCTTATTTTCTTTAAGAGCATTTATTTGTTTTAATATATTTTGCATATCCTCTTCTTTTACTGGTTCAAACTCTTTATTTGTTATCTCTTCATTTTTTTCTATATTTTCATTTTTTATTCCTATAACTTGATCAGGTATATTAACATCTTCTTTAACATCTATTGTTTCATCAATTTTGTTTATATCTTCTTTTTTATTTTCTATATTAACTTCTTTCTCATTTTTATCATCTTTGTTTTCTTCTTTGTTTAGATCATTTTTTATTTCTTCTTTAGCTACTATTTTTTCTGCTTCTTTATTATCTAAAGTATCTATACTTACTTTTTCTTCTTTTGCATCATTTTTCTTACTATATATATCCTCTATTATATTATGTTGTATTTTTTCCTCACTTGATTTAGTAACACTTGCAGAATTATCACTAATTATTTTTTTAAATAAACTTGCAAATGCAGGATTAATACTCTCTAATTTTTCTATACTGCTTTTCTTTTCATCATTATTATTAACTATATTATTTACTACACTTTCTTCTTTTTTTACTTCTACCTTTTCTTCCGATCTATCTTCTTTATAGTTTTTTTCTGTTTCTCTTACTAAATCAGATTGAAGTAAAGTTTCTTTTATAGCATGATATACAGCTTTAAATACTTTACTTTCTTCTTCAAATCTTACTTCTAATTTAGCTGGATGTACATTTACGTCTACTTTATGTGGATCTATTTCTATATTTAATATTAAAAATCCATATTTCCCTATTGTTAGCATTCCCTTAAATGCTTGTTCTGCACTACTTGTTAAAGCTTTATCTTTTATAAATCTTTTATTTACAAAAAATAGCTGATTAGATCTATTTGAACGTGCAATTACTGGTTTTCCAACTACTCCAGTAATTCTTATATCATCATATGTATAATCTACATTTAATATATTTTCTGCAATGTCTTTACCATAAACATTATATATTACACTTTTACTGTCACCATTTCCTGTAGTTTGTATTATTGTTTTTCCAGAACTTATTAGTCTTATTCCAATATTTGGATTAACAAGTGCAATTCTAGTAACAGCATCTTCTATATAACCTGCTTCTGTAAAATCCTTTTTTAAAAATTTATATCTAACTGGTGTATTAAAAAACAAGTTTTCTACTGTTATAGTAGTTCCTTTTGGACATCCTATTTCTTCTTTGCTTAATATCTTTCCTCCTTCTACTACGATTTTATATCCAACACTATTTTCTTCTGTTTTTGATATTAATTCTACTCTGCTAATTGCCGCAATACTTGCCAAAGCTTCACCTCTAAACCCCATAGATTTTACAGTCTCTAAGTCTTCTGCTTTTCTTATTTTACTTGTTGCATGTCTTTCAAAAGCAATTTCCATATCGTCTGGTAAAAAGCCTTTTCCATTATCTGTTATTCTTATATATGATATCCCGCCATTTTTTGTTTCTATTGATATATTGGTTGCACCTGCATCAATTGAATTTTCAACTAATTCTTTAACTACAGAAGCTGGTCTTTCTATAACTTCTCCAGCTGCTATTTTATTTATTGTTAAATCATCTAATAATACTATATTTCCCATTTTGTGCCTCCAAATTCTATATAACCTTTAATGTTTTTTGAAATTATATCACTAATTTGCTCTTTTTGTATAGATTATTTCATACTTTTTTTATTTTAGCAATATGCTTTTTCTAAATGTAACACTTTTTAAATTTTAGAATAATATATACCATACTAAAGAACAAGAAAAACATTCTTTATAGGAGGTAACTAATATGGGAAATTGTTGTAATAATAGTGAAGTATTATGGTTCATTATTCTATTTTTACTACTTTTCTGCAGCTGTGGTAACAGAGGATGTTGCAATAACGACTGTGGATGTGGTTGCTAATCTTAATTTTTAAAGATTTGTAACTTTTTGTACATTTGAAAGGGGGGAATTTTTATGCCAGAAAACAGAGGTTGTGGATGCGGATGCGGCTTTGGATTTGGAGATGACTGCATTTGGATAATAATTGTATTAATATTAATATGCTGCTGTTGCGGTGGTGGTAGAGGATGTTGCTAATTTTTAGTAATAAAAACTATTCGCTCGATTAAAAAAATATTTGTTTTTATAATTCATATAAAAAAAGAAGGTTTTATATTAAAATCCTTCTTTTTCCTTTTTATTTATCCTAAATATTTTTCTAATTTATGTTTCAAATTCATAGTTATTATAAAAACTTATTACCTCAAGTTTAAATTCACCTGTTTAAATTTTTTAATCTTCTAATTTATATATCAACAAAAAAATCTTTCTGCTAATATATTATCTACTGCTATTAATTTATAATATATATCAAATCTTTACATACAAAAAAATAACAACTTTCAAATTCTTAAAAGTTGCTATTTTTCACTGGTTGGGCTGGCTAGATTCGAACTAGCGCATGCCAGAGTCAAAGTCAAAATTCACCATTTTCTATTTTATGCTATACCTTCTTAAATTATACTTATACAAAAGCTTTTGCTTTCTTTTTATATTCTATATTGTTCTATAACTTTCTATCTTTTTCTAAAGTTTTGGACAAGTTTTGGACAAGTTGTAAATGTATAAAATTCTTTTATATATTCTTTAGTCTTTTCTATATTATACCCTAACTTTATGCATTCTTCAAGCATTATTTTTATTACATTCTCCTTCTTATAATACTTTCTACTTAATTCCTCTACAATCTTCTCTTCCATATGTACCTCCCAAATTTGACAATTTCACAAAATGGAAGTATACTTAACTTGTATATTTGTGTTTGTTAAGTATACTTCTAGAGATAGTTTCGAGTTCCAGTCGAGCTATCTCTTCTTTTGTCTTATAGATATTATAATCTTTTTAAAAATACGTCAAGAAACGAGCAATCAGTTTCGACAAAGAATGGTAAAATTTAGGATACAAAAATCGTGTAGCACTTGATAATACTACACAAAATTTTTTTAATTTTTTTCAAAAAATATTCATATTCAATTCTCTTTCTACTTTTATTTGTATATAATTCCATTCCTGCATTGCTATATATTTAATAGATTCAGTAGATAATAATCGATTTCCTTTAGCATAACTATTCCATTCTTGTACAGTTGGAAACTTCTTCCTCTCTCGTGTTAAATCTTTTAGTCTACTATAGCTTACATTATAATAATATAAAATCGGACTACTTTTAGGATATTCTCTTACTTTTGTTTGCTTATAATAATTATTTATTAATTCATCTATTTCTAAGCTCAATTCTACCGTTTTAATATCACTTAATCCATTTTTTGCAATACTTGCATCTATTTTTCTTTGCAATGATCTTATTTTTCTATATACATTCACAAATTATCACCGTTTTTAGTATTTGTGCTTTCTTTAAAATATATACATCTTCTTCAGTTCTTCAAAATTATTTACATCTCTATGCGCTTCTAAAGTAAAACTACTAAACAAACAATTCTCTTCTGCATATTTGTCCCATTCCTCTTTTGTTATATTTTTATTCTTCTTTAACACTCTTTTAAATTCTCTTAAACTCTTTTTATAATAGTTCATAAAATCACCGCTTTTAGTATTTGCAGAACTTTATTTATTATGCTAAAAGAGAACTATTTTACTAGTTCTCTCATTATTATATTTATGTACTTATCTAACTTTTGACTCTGTCTTAATATTTTATTTCTACTATAATCTTCTTTTATCATTCGTTCTAATCTTGCACGATTCTTCGTAATAAGCAACTCTATTCTATAATTTTTCATAGTAATCACCTCTTACTACAATTATACTATTTTATGTTTACTTTGTATCGTGAATTTTGTCGAACATGTTAAAAGACTAGCGTTTGCTAGCCTTCTGAATGCAAGAAAAAAAGACTATTACTAGTCTTTCAATTGCTTTTGATCTTGTTCTCTTTTTCTTTTTAACATTGCATTAACATTTATTGCAGGCAATATTACTGGTGCTACATTTGCAGCTGAAGTATAAGTAGATATAATCGCTCTTAAATATGGATACATAATAGCTATAGCATTTGCTTCATATCTAATTATATTGTCATTTCCTTCTAATTCAAAATATCCTACTATTTCTGCATCAATATAAAAAGGTGCATCTTCTATTCCTTTAAAAACACCTACAGTCAATGTAATGCTCATTTTATTTTTTTCTGCATTTATTCTTGTTGTGTTTTTAATATCAAAGCTCAGTTTCCAGCCATCTTTCTTATCTTGTACATTATTTGCTGTAAAGTTTACTTTATTCACAGTATAATTTAAAAACTTTAAGCTGCTAATGCAAGTTCTTCTTTCATCCATTTTTCATTTTCTCCTTCATCCTTTATAATACTATTATCATTTATTGTAATTGTTTCTATTTTTCCATTTAATTCAATTTGTTGTGACTCAATTGCACAACATAAATCGTCTTTTAGTATATTAGTTTCATTTTTTATGTTATATGTTAATTGAGTTATTTCAAGTCCACATTCTATTAGTTCTTTTTTTAGTTCTTCTTTATTAATATTTGCAAATATTTCATCTAGTTTTTTATCAAATTCTTCCCCATCGTATTCAAAAATATTCATTGTTATTCCCTCCTAACAAAATGAAATATACTTTATAGTATTATATGTATTTGCTTCTATATCTGCCATAATCTCTATATCTTGTATTATCTTATCATTTTTTACACATATAACTTCTCTTTGTAAATATTCTCCAACATTTAAGTCTACCGTATTATTCTTCTGTCCCAATATTTTTCTTATAACAAAAATATTCTCCATATATCTTTTTTTGTAAAAATAATTTATTATAGCCCTTTCCTTGTGAACGGCTGTAATATACTCTAAGTCATCTTCAAACTCTTTCTTGAATCGTTTACAAATTTTATCATATTTTACTAAATCTTTAATATCTTCTAAATCTAATATATTTTTTCTTTCAATACATATCTTAGCTGATATAACCGAATAATATAAAATATAGTCTTTGTATTGTAAATTCTTTTTTCCACAATCATTTGCTTTTTTTAAATTCCACAAAACTGCATGTTCGTTATTTTTAAAAAAATATATTCCTTTTCCCAAAAAATCTTCATTGTCTTCATCTTTTCCAGCAATAAATTTCTGTTCTCTAAAAATTTTTTTGGCATATTTTTTGGTTGTACCATGATACACTTCTATAACTTTTTCTTCATTCATTTTTGCTCCTAGTATATATCTTATTTGCAATAAGTTTATACTAAGTAAAAAAATTTTACAATACAATTAAACAACTTATTTAACTTTTCATCGACATTATTCGACTTCTTTTTTAATTTTATCATTCTAATTTTATTTGTCAATATTTAGAATATTTCAAGTTATTTATTATTATACAACAATTTACATAATTTGTAAAGTTTGCTTTGTATTACTTTTATTATGCTCATATTATTATAATTCTATTCTTGTTTGTTTTGTTTTAGAACCGACTCATTAGAATCGATTTTAAGCCGTTTTTATTTTTTATGCATATACTTTTATATCTTGATTTTAGTGTGTTTTAAGTGTTTTTGAAGAAATTTATATTTTTTTGAAAAAAGTACTTGACTTACTGTGTACCGTATGCTATACTGTATACAGTTAAGGAGGTGATGAACATGAGCTTAATAAAAAAAGTACTTATCTATATTGCAGATAGACAAGTACAAAAACAAGACTTATTAAGAAAACAACATAATCGCGAACAGATTAGATTAATCTTACAAGACTTGTAAAACTTGAGAGGATTATCTCCTCTCTTGTATATAAATATTATATACTATATAATATAGAAAATCAAGGAGGAATCGATATGTCTAGAGATTACAAGAAAGAATTGAAATGGGAAAATGAAAAATATAAAAGATTAGTTGCTAAAATAGATAAGGATTTAGCAGAAGAATTTTTACAAAAACTTGATAAGCCTTATGCAGCATGGGTTAGAGAAGAAATTGAAAAATATTTAAAAAATTTTTAAAAAAAGTATTGACTTACGGTGTACAGTATGTTACTATAATTACAGAAAGAGATAATAAATAATTTTTTAGGAGGAAATGATTATGAAAGAAGCAAAAGTTTACAGAGGTAGAAAGATATTAGTTAAAATCGATGCAGGAGATGCAAACATAAATTTTAAAGAAGAAAGAAATATTATAACAAGTTTAGAAAGTTTTAAAAACGATATAAATAACGAAATGTATACATCTATAGAATTATTACAAGATAATTTAACATTATATAAATGTGATTTAAGAAAAAGTGATAAGCTAGAAAATATATGCAAAATAAGAGATTATTGGAAAAAGGGTCAGTTTGATTATAGAGATTTTTTAACTAAAAATGAAATAATTGAAAAACTAAATAACGACTATTTAGTAGCTGTTGAAGGTTTACAAGAAATAGACATAAAAGATGTTGACAAATTAGATTAAATAAATTTTTGTTTAGAAAGGTTTAAAAACTTTAATATGAGAGGTTATAATATAGATAGCTATGTCGGAAAGAAATTTAATAAACTTACTCTTATAAAAAACTTAAACAAAATAGATAAGCACAATTCTAAATTAGCATTGTTTATGTGCGATTGTGGAAATGTTAAAGAGCTAGTATTTACGCAAGTCTTAAGAGGTAAAATAAAAAGTTGTGGTTGCATACAAGGCAATTTATCAAATATAGAAAAAGAAAAACAACGTTCTAGCTTATTAAACTTTTACTCTAAAAAAGCGCTAAAAAATAGCTCAACAGGTCACACACGGAATAACTAAAGTTGATGATAGATATAGAGTTAGAATACAGTTCAATCGAAAATCAATCAGTCTCGGTTATTTTGATACTCTTGAAGAAGCCGTGAAGGCTCGTAAGGAAGCTGAATGTAAATATTTTAATATTAAGAGCTAGAATAAATCTAGCTCTTATTTAATTTATATCTATATGCACAGCTCCTGCCATGTTCGTGTTATTTGTATATGTATATCTTAATTTTCCTTGCCTTACAAGAGATTTTGTGTAAGATAGTAATGTGTTTGTACTTACATTTTTAACATAGAAATCTGCTGCTTTTCCGGTCACATGTCTAGAATTTTTTACACTTCCTTTTAGGCTATCATTATATTTTTGACATCTGCAACCGCATGTGATAACGACAGGTTGTCCGAAGTGCTCTCTTATATCATCTAAGATTTTAACTAATTTCAAGTTTATATTGTTTAAACCGCAACCGCATTTACAAGTAAATTCGTTTTTAGAAAAGTGTTTTATATTGTTCCAACTAAGGTTGTTGTTTCTAGCATTTGTTGTAACTTGTCCAGCTATACCGTCTTGTGCTACACCTAATTTTCTTTGTTCTTCTTTTATTACTTCTATTAGCTTAGCATTTGTATTTGCACCATAGATTCCGTCTACAGCTAACCCGAAATCTTTTTGAAAATCTCTATAAGCTTGCTTTGTTCCTGATCCTTCAATGCCGGTCAATCGCATTTTTGTAATACCCCAAAAATTTTAAATTCATTTGTCTATATTTTACACTTAACATTCTTATTCCTCCTTCTCTTTCTTTGTAAAGTAATATGTAACTATTGCACTAGCTATTGCCATAAAGGCTTCTACACTTACTACATTTTTACATGTTAATACACATGTTGTTATTATTACTGCTAAACTTAACATTGTTTTTACTTTAAATAGATTTGCTATGTTTAATAAAAATTGTTTTATTGCTTCTTGCATAATTATTACCTTCTTTCTATATTATTTTTTATCTCTTCTAGAGTCTGCTCTTGATTTTCCATGCTCTTTTGTAATAACTCTAGAGACTTAGAAGTATTTGCATTAGACACTTTCATTTCTTCTAAAGTCTCTGTTATCTTCTTTTTATTAGTTACCCAATCCCAGACAAATAGAACTACTACTATTGCAGATACTCCATAGTTTGCTACTAAATTAGCTATATTTTCCATCTACTCCACCACCTCTTCTGTAGTTTCTGCAGATGTTTCATTTGTACTCTCCACATCTTCCACATTTTCCACATTTTTTTCAGTATTTTCCACGTTCTCTTCATTTTTTTCTTCTACTTTTTGCATAGATTTTGCTTGCTCTTCTGCTAGATATGTAATTAATTCTTCGTAGTCTGTAGCATTTATCTTATTTTTATCTGCTAATTTACTTGCTTCTATTATTGCATAATCTACTGTATATACACCTTTTGCGTATAAATTTATTACTGCATTTTTAAATACTTTGCTTAAATCTAACATCTCTACACCTCCTGACTTGCATTAGAAACACACATTGCTTCTAATAAATTTAATTTTGTTTGTAGGTCTTGCATATAATCTAATTGCATATTTACTCCTACACCGTTATCTGTTTCTACTATTATGTTGTTTGTACCTTTTTGTAAAGTAAAATTATTATATAGCTTGTCCAATATTGCAGATTGTTCTGCGGTGCAATCTTCGTAGACAGGTGTTGCTAAAATAAAGTATATTGTAACAGGATTTCCTTTTGCATATTTTTGTGCTAACCATTCTTTCAATAATGCAACTGTTGTTATTTCTGTATCTAATTTTAATCCTAGTCTAAATTCAATTCTTTTAGAATCTGCAATATCTATCGTAAATCCTTCTGTATTACTAAACAGTGTGTTTAAACTAACAGGTCTAAAATAATTACATGTCGCTTCAACAACAAAATCTCTATTTGTTTGTGCATTCGGTATTGTATTGATATCTATATTATTAATTTCTGTGCTATTTAGATAATAAGATATATTTGCAGTGTTACTAGACTTGCCAAAATTTTCTGTTCCTTTTAATGCGAATTTCTTAATTTTCTTCTCCCACTGCCACTTACCATTCCTGTATACTGCTCTATCTTTTGCTACTACATTGCCATTTGTGTCTTTTATTGCACATAGTTCTGTATTTTTTAAATCTAGTGTGTTTATTTCTTCTATGTAAGATTTATATTTTTTTGCCTTAGAACCTCTTACTATCTGTATGCTATCTAATATCTCTTGTTCATTTTCACTACTGTTATACAGATAATAAACTACTAAATAATTAGCATTTTTAGATGTAGTTAATGTTATAGAACTTCCACTACTTACCTTTCTCTCTATTATTGTTTCGCCAATTTTCGGAATATTTGCAGTTGTTCCTACTACAAATCTAGCTCCTATAACTTTTCTAGAAATTGTATATGTGTCAGGTTCTATCTTTATATAAAAAGATTTTGCGGAAGAATTTGCAATAATACTAGATGTACCAAAAACTGCATTTATTTTGCTTATATTATTTTTATTAAACCAGTTCTCCCCAAACTGCCTAATCTTCTGTACTCCTATGCATGTCTTTATTTGTGTTAAAAATATTTTAATTTTTAAATCCGTTATAGAAATAGTGTCTCCTGTTATACAATTAATTGTTGTAAAATAGCATCTTTCTATGTCCTTACTTAATGTAAATGTAGCTCTTGTGCTTCCATTTTTTATTTGTACACTTTGTACAACATTTTCGCTGTCTTCATTATAAAATCTAGCTACTAATACTATTGTAGACGGTAAAGTTTTATTTATGTCTAGTATATATTCTATATTGCCTTTTAAATTAATTTTTATCTTGTTAGAACCGCTTGTTACATCAAACCAGTTTGCTGTTGTTGTACCGCTTATATTTAAAGATCCGTTATTTACAGTAGATGTTATTCCTTTACTTGTTACTGTACCATTATCTATTTTTAATAAGTTCTCCTGCTCCATATCTCCACTTAAACTTAATCTGTTCTTACTGTACTTTGCAGAGTCTGTTATGTGTAGAGATTTGCCTGATGTAGCATTCCAGGGCATATTGTTTGATAACTCGTTGTTCTCAGTTTGAAGTTGTTCAACTTTGCTAATTAAATCTTCTGCATTCTCATTTGTCATAACATGTTTCTGTATTATTGCCTCTGTTTTTTCTGCAATTTTTTGTAAGTCACCCGGTATATTAGCAATATCATTCACATCCGGATATGGTATTTTATATTTACTTGTTTGTCCCATTTTTTACACCTCTTTATACAATTGTTCATATGTCTTGTTGATCAAATCAACATATTTTTTGCTTATATAATCTGAATATTTATAAAATCCTGTGCTTTTTACTCGTATTTTTAATAAAAAACTAGAACCTGCATATATTTTGCTCGGTTCTAATATTTTTTCTTTTATCTCAAACATTTTATTTCCCACTTTCTAACATATATAAGTTAAATTGCCAACAAATTTCATTTTTGTATTTACACTGTCTTGCTCTGTATATATTTTTATATTAACATTTCCTTCTTCTGAAACATATATAGCTGCAACACCCTCTCCGCCTGTATTTCCGCTGTCTTTTAATACTGAACTAGCTATTGAATCGCCATTAGCATTGCTTGAAGGTTTTGCAAAGCTCGGAATATTACGAATAATTATTACGTTTTTCATATTACTTGTTACCGTGACAGTTACATTTACTATTTTTCCTATTTTTTTAAAAGTTGCTATATAAGAAAAACTTCCTTCATCTAAACTTCCTTCCGTTCCCGATACAGTTTCTTCTTCTACTTCGTTTAAAATATAAGCACTTCCATCCTCTACTTCAGATAGTTCTTTTTGTAACTGTGTTAATATACTTCTATATTCTGATGTTATTGAATTGTATATAGAATCAAAATCTAAAAACGTTCTCATATCTTGAAAATCAGTTATCCCATTAGCTCCTGTTTTAAATCTTGCTAATTCATATTGATATTTTCCAGAATTATTTTTAACTATATTAGTTTGTGTTAAAACCGGATAACTACTTATACCTTTTACTATCTTATAGACGCCTTGGTTAAACTCACTTTCTGTGTTTGTTTTATCTAAATCTATCTCTATAACTAATTTGCAAAAAGCAGTGCTTGTTCCCGCAGATATGCTAGAAGATGTATCTTCTTCTAGAAATCTACCTTGAATACATGCTGCCCCATTTTGTATTGTTACTATATTTTCATTATAAGTTACCTGCATTCCGTTTTTATAATTGTTAGAAACCCCATTTGTTCCGTTTAAAAAAGTATTTATAAATAGTGCAAAAATCGGATTTCCAAATAGTTGCTTACTAAATACATGTCCTTTTAACATATTATTTTCTCCTCTCTTGATTAAATTTATCTATAAACTTAATTCTTATATTTCCGCAAGTATACTCAATAAACTTTGCAGGTGTTATTCTTATTGCAGATATATAAGTATCAAAAATTAAAGACTCTTTAGTCTTTATTGCAATAGGTGTTCCTATCTTCATTATTTTGTCATATAAATTAAATGTAATATTATGATTATAAGCATTAGATTTCATCACATCTAAAGCTTTCTGTTGTGCATCTTCGTAGTTTTCCGTATAAACAGTTTCTACTTTGCCTTCTACTCTGTTAGTGTCATTCATGTTCGTTGTAGTAGTCCTATCATTTTTTAAATACAATGTATAAGTTTGTGTACTTGTTAAAACTATTACTTTACTTACTACATCAGTTTCAAACACTTCTGAATAATTAGATATTGCATGTGCTTTTACATCTATTAATTGTTTTTTATACGACTTATTTTCTATTGTTATTACTAATTTTTTATTTACAATAGAAAAATTGTACACAATATCATAATTTTGTGTACAATTTGTCATATATGTATGTAGATTGTAAATTCCGTCTTGAACATCAGTTACAGACGTTTGTTTTTTAGTATGTGTCTTCGCAACTACTTGTAAGTAATTTCTATTAATAAATGCATCTGCATTAGAAATAAAATTGTCTGTTATAGCTTTTGCAATAAAATCTTCTATTCCTGTGCTTTTTATTAATTCTTCATGTTCTAATTTAACGTTTTGATCAAACATGTTTGTTATATATTTTAAAACAAATTCATAAAGTAGCTTACCGATCTTCATTTTGTACTTGTTTCATTACTCCCCAAAAAACAACTTCATTGTTTTTCTTTACTGCTATTATATCTCTTGCTTTAGCATTTGTTTTCTTAAGAATCTTTAACAATGTAGTAGCATTTGTTTCTTCGTCTATACATATTTCATAATCTGCTATTTCTACTATATCTTTTACTTTAAAGTTCTTATAATCAAATATCCAGATAAAAACTTTATTAGTTTCTATTTTTATTTTCTCTTTAGCAAAAACTTGAACCTTTTGTGTATCTTCATAAGTTCTACCTGTTAAATCTGTAAATGTTATATCTGCATTGTATATTCCACCTGCAGTAGGTGCTATTATTTCTACTTCATAATATCCTGTTTGTTCATTATAAGTTGCTAGATAATTTTCTTCATTAAAATTTATTGTCATATTGTTCATATTAACACTCCTTTTATACAGCTTTATAGTAAGCTAATATAGTTACTTGTGCATTTAATACTTCATTATCTGCTTTTAATCTTATTTCACAAGATTTATTAAAAGGTAGTCTAATAACATTATCATTTTCAAAATCAATTACATCTAGACTAAATAAACTTTCTATAGTTCCATCTGTCTTTTGTCTATTTATATAGAACTTATTTTCTTTTGTCCCATACAACAGTTTTTCATATTCTGCTATTTCTACATTAAAAGCAACTGTTTGATACAGTTCTCCTTCAATATATAGCTCAATTTTCGGATTTACTAAATGCCCTGACATTTCTATTAGAACAGGAGCTTCTACATGTCCCTTATTGATGTAAGTTAAATTTCTACTATCGTAATCGGTAAATCTACTATCCCATCTAAAATCCCATCTTATTTCTCCTGTTTCAGGTTGTATTGTATATATTACTGTATTTTCTTCATACCAAAGACTTAAACAATCAAAAATCACTGGTTCTGATATTAATCCATTTGTTTGTATTTCAGATTTTGGTACACTTTGAATATTTACATCTTTAAAATATTCTTTTACACCTTGCTCAAATGGAATTTTATAAGAAAATTTTAATTTTTCTGAACTTTCTATAAAGTCTATAAAATTTTTGTAGTTATCATATTTCAGAAAATTTACTATACCATTTATTTGCCCTTGTTCTACTTTTCTTAAATTAGCTATAAATGTATTTCCTAAACGTTCGTATTCTGTAGAATAACTATATCCTAGCCCAGTAGGTTCTGTTAATAAGCAATAATCATTTATATTCATTAAAGAATATTCTTGCCCTTTTTCATTTACAAGTTTAAATTCTCTTACCACATTTTAGACCTCCTTGTAATTTAATAAAACACTTTAAAAGACAGTCTTGTTTGACTGCCCTTTATTTTAGATGGAATACTGCATTCCATATCGTTTATCTATGTAGTTAAATGCCTTTTCTAACTCTGTATCGTTCATTTGCTGTGGATAAAATTGAACTGTTATATTGTTTGGTACGTTTCCTTTTAATCCTGAATTAATCTCGTTTCCGATATTACTGCACAGAGATTTAAATACATCTTTTAAATTCATATTGTCATTTTCATTTAACAATTGAGACTTTATTTCACTAGCTACTTTACCTGTCCAATATTTATTTTTGTCAAGTGGAACTACTGCCTCATTTCCATTACCTTCGAGCAAATATTGATGTCCCTTTTTAGCTAACCCAATACCACGTTCAAGCTCTGGAATTTGAGGTGTACTAATAGTACCAACTAATCCGCTTAAAAGGTTGTGTTCCTGCAATATTAATATCTCTAATTTTTCCTAAAGCATTGTTTATCCCATCAAAAGGAATTTTAATTACCTTGTTCATTCCTCTTATTATTCCATTTACTACTGTTTTAAATGTTGATGTTATTCCTTCTTTTATTCCATCAAATATTTTCCCTCCTGTTGAAAATACATCTTTTACTGCTTGCCATGCTTTACTGAATTTATCTTTAAACCAATCAGTTACTTTAGAAAATACATTTTTTATTCCTTCCCATGCATCAGAAGCTCCATTTTTTACTTCATCCCACATTCCACTAAAGAAATTAGAGATAGGACTAATAATTGTATTGTTGAACCATTCTGAAACTACGCTCCATATTTCTTTAATTTTATCCCATGTTTCTTGTGCTTTTGTAGAAACTGTATTCCATAAGTCAGTAAAAAATCCAATAACAGGTTGAATAATAGTATTGTTATACCAATCTGCAACTATTCCCCATATCAATTTAATTGTATTCCAACAACCTTCTGCTAATTGTCCTATTATCGTAAATACACTTGCTATGAAATTCCAAATACTTTGAAATAAATTTTTATAGAAATCGAACAACGGACTAAAAAATGTCTTTATAGGTTCTATAACATTATCATTAAACCATGTGGCAACATGGTTCCAAATTTCAACTATTTTGTCCCATGCTTCTTTAAATTTATCGCCAAACCATGTACCTACTCCATTAAAAATGTTCACAATTTCATTCCACATATCTCCAAACGAGTTGTTCGCTGGATTTATTAAAAAATCTGTTATAGTTTTTACGATCTGTGGTAGAGCTTTAGACAATTCTTTGATAACAACAGGTATTGCTTGTATTGAAATCATAAAAAAATCAATAGCAGCTTTTAATAAAATAGGTATATTTTTAACTAAAATATCTATTATCGTATATACAATTTTAGGTATTTCTGGAACTAAGGCATTTATTATTATAGGCAATGCTTGTATAATTCCGGTCATCAATTGAATTGACCCTTGCATTATTGCATCTATACCGCTTATTAAACCTGTAACTAAAGCATTTATTATAAGTGGAACTTTATCGGTTAGAATCGGGATAAATTGAGGAATTGCCTGAATTATTGAATTGAATAAATCTAAAGCACCATTTACTAGTGTCGGTATCCCTTCAACTAAAAGCTGTACAATCATATCAATTAGTTGTGGTATAGCAATATACAAAGCAGTATATATATTTGGTAATGCTTGTATTATAGCTTTAAAGAAATCAATAGCACCAGTTAATAATTGAGGAATACCATCGACTAATACTTGTACTATTTTAGGTATAATATCAATTATTTGAATTAAAATTTGAGGTATCATCTGTCCTAAGCCTGTTAATATGCTAGTTATAATTTCTACACCAACATTTACTAATTGTGGAAGTAAACTTAAAATTGATTGTGTGACTTGCGGAATAATACCCATAACAGTAGTTATAACAGACGGTAAAGCATTCATAATTCCTTGTAATAAAGATTTAACAATCTGTAGTCCAATTTCCAAAACATTTGGAAGTATTTCAGTTATTTTGCTTAAAACTTTATCAATTACAACTGTTATTCCACTTGTTAGCATTTCCTTTGATCCTTCAATATTATTTATTAAACCTTTTATTCCACTACCAATTTGTTGAACTCCTGAAATTATAGTCATTATAAAATCAGAAAACCCCTGTTTTAAAGCTGTTACAATTGGCATCGAAACTTTACCGATTTCTGCCATTGCTGTATTAAGACTGGCAGTTGCTTCTCTTGAAGCAATTAAATCTCCGTTTATTTCTTTATATTTTTTAGATGCCTCATCATATAATCCATTTAAGGTATTTGTAATCAATGTTGCTCTTTCTTGTTCTGAATTACATTTTGCAAGAGATTGGTTGAATTTGTCTTCACTAACCCCTGCCCAGTTTAAAGCATCCGCTAAAGGTCCAGTCACTTGTCCTACTTTAGCTGTTTCATTTGCCGCTTCAGTTAGCCCTTCTAGAGGCAAAGAATCTCCAAAAGTTGCATATACACCTGTTGCTATATTGGTCCATTTTGCTAATTCTTCTTCGTTTTTTGTTAATTTAGCTAGATGATTAACTGCCTCAACAGATTGGTCAGTTTCTCCTAATATACCTACCATTCCTAAAAATGATTTTTTAGCAGTCTCTGAACTATGTCCTGCAGAAGAAAAGGCTGATTCTAATTTACCCATATCCTCCATAGTTTCCTGTGTACTAACTCCAAGTGCTAAAAAACCTGCTACAGCTCCAGTAGCAGCAGTAACAATTCCAAGCAATCCCTTTTTTATACCTCCAGCAAGACTTTTTGCAAGATTTCCCATCTTTGAATCAGTTTTATCAGCACTCTCTCCAACTCTTTTTAATGACTTAGAAATTGAATCATTAGCTTTATCTACATCTTTTGTTCCATTTTCTACTTCTTCTAACGTTTTCTCATATTTTTTATGTTCTTTTTCAACTTTATTAATAGTACTTTGTTGTTGTAGTATTGTTATTTTTAAATCATTTGCAGACTTTTCATTTTTTTCTTGTTCTTTTGTTACTCCATTTAAAGCTTTTTGATATTTTTGATATTCATCAGATGTTGTTTTTACTCCATTACTTGCTAATTCTTGCATTTTTTGTCTTAATTCATCTGCACGTTTCTTGTTTTCCTTCGATGCATCTTCCGTAGCTTTAAGTTGATTTTCGTATGTTTTGAGTTTTTTATTCTCATTTTCCAAAACTGTTTCAAGTTGTGTTAATTTAGCTTTTAATCCATCTACAGATGTTGACCAATCGTCCAATTTAGATGCAGATGCCTCAAATTGTGCGTTTGCTTGTTTTATATTTTGTTTAGCTTCACTTAATCCTTTTTTAAAATCTGATACATCTAATAAATACCTTGTAGTAATATCTCTTTCTTTTGACGACATGTTTTCACCTTCTTCCAGACATAAAAAAAATACCTAAACCATTAAAAATAATGGCTTAAGTAATCTTTTATTTTTTATTTATTATCTTTTACTTGTACATAACATCTTGTTTTTCCGTTTACCTTTTTCATATATGGTTCTTTTTCATTTTTAGCATTTTTATTATTTAATCTTCTTATCAATAAAAATACTTCAGAAAATTTCTGCTTTCTAACATCAAATGGATTAAGATTTGGAAATCTATCACATATATTTAATTGTAAATCGAAAAATGTTTCATAGAGGGAAGATTTTTCACTTCCCTTACTTAGTTTTTTCCTCTTGCACCTTTTGAAATTTCGCCAACAGAATACTTAACAATGTTAATTAATACAGCAGAAATCTCTGATATTTTTGTATTTTTCAATTCTTCATCTGTTATATCTTCAAAGACATCTTTTAGTAATGCTTTAATAGTACTCATTCCCTTCATACATGCTTTACCTACTAATTTAATTATTTCTGTATCTGTACCAGTTTTTAATTCATCTAGATTAATTAAATCTAGAAAGTCTTCTACTGTTCCAAACATTAAATCGTATGTATCATTTGTGTATGTTTTCACAATTTCTTTTTTATTATATATATTTAATTTTAATTCCATTTTCTATTTTCCTTTCGTTATTTATTAAGCTTTAGCTTGTAAAGTATCTGGTGTTGTTACTTGTTTAAAGAAATTTGTTAAATCTGCTGTTCCATCATTATCAACACTTAGATATTTACAGTTTCCACCTTTTTCATATTTAGTTGCTGAGTGAATAGATGTATATGTATATTCCATATTTGAAGTATCTGTTCCGTCTGTTTTTGTATCATGTGTTTTGGCTCCGCCTGAGAATTTACCTTTGTAAATCCAATTATACTCATCTACTCCACTTGTTTTATTTGCAATAAATCCAAGTGCAAAATATTTTTTATTCTTTTTAGTTCCAAGTAATGCTCCAGTTTCTTCATCATAAGTTAATCCTTCTATTAATGCTCTTGTTTTTTTACTAGGTACTGATACGACTAATGTGTATGTATCCTCACCTTCACTTTCTACAACAATTGCACTCATATTATCATAATAATGTGTTTCTGAACTTTCGTTAACTTCTCCGCTAACTTGTTGAACTCCAGAAAGTCTTTGAACAGGTCCATATTTTTCTATTATTTTTCCATCTTCACCTGTTGTCTCATTTAGTTCTGCAATAACTAAATTTTCTACACCTCTATATTCTTCAAAATTCATATCTTAATTCTCCCTTCTTTTTATTTTTTTTATATTAATTCCACGTCCTGTGTGGGTTGGCTCATCACTAGCAACATCATACCCTTCACCACTTGCTATAAAGTCATGTTGTTTTAGTAGTTTTATAGCCTCATTTAACTTTACATTTACTAAATCAGGATCGCTTGAATAAAAATTTAAATCAAAATCCCAGATATCCTCATGTTCTTTATTGTCATAAAAAGCTTCTCCATATGTTTCATTGTTCCAAAATGTAAAAAAACTTTCTGGATATTGTTCATCAGCTCCTAAAGATCCTTGCTGATGAACAGGAAACCCAAAAGTTTCTAATATTTCAACTAATAATTCTTTCATTTAACTCCTGCCTTTCCTATTGCATCAAAAAATATATCTGCTTGTATTTCTGAAATCTCTTTTTGTGTTTTTCTACCATAAATTGCATTAAAAAGTTTCTGGTCTTTTTCTGCTCGCGGTGTTCCATACATTAAAAATATTGATGGTAAACCACCATTTGAAATATCAAATCCCACATCTATTTCAGCATACATATTTCCTACCCATATTACGGGTGGATTTTCAACTATTGATTTTTCAGTTTCTCCTGTTTGTTTATGTTTCTTCATTTCATTATGTAAATTTTTAGTAATATGTTTTTGCGATTTTATTAAAGCTTCTTCTGTGGTCTTTTTTACATCTCCATCTAAACGCTCTAATTCTTTTATCAAATTGTAGACTTCACTATAATCCAGACCTAATGTTTTTCCGCTTTTAGGACTTTTTCTTCTATTACTGAATTGAGCCAATGTTAAGCACCACCTTTTACTTTTCGTACTTTAAATTTTAAAAACTGGTGACGTTTGTTAATATCTTCGGGTTCTCCTAAAATATCATAAATCTCTCCAGTTTCCAGAGCAATCCTACAATTAGCTTTTATATCTGGTCTATACCAAGTTTCAATATTGGCTGTATCTTCTATAGAGTAAATACCGTTTACATTTTTTTCTGTTCCTCCATAGGTTTTAAAACTGCCAAAAAATAAATTTGCATTATTTCCATTTTTATCTTTAACAGATAAAGACTTCTCTACAGTTGGATAGTTCTTTTTAAGTACACCATTAATATTTTTATTTGTTGGTATTAATAGAACAAGTGGAATTGGATTTTCTATTGTCAGTCTATAATTGCTCATCTATGTTTCACCTTCTTTAAAAGATAATTGTGTTGCTCTTTGCATAAAATAAGGTGATAAACTTGTACCACCTGACCCATAATTCCATAAATCAGCAACACCTCTAGTTATTATTCCAATTGCTTCTTTTGACTCAGCAATTTCTTTATCAACACCAGCGTCAATTAAAAATTGCTTAACTTCATCTATGTAACCTTGTATTGTTTCATCTTGAAATGTTCCTGTTATGCCTAGATTAGATTTAACTTCTTCTAACATATACTCACCTCATTATTTACAAATACATACTAGTTTTCGTGGGTCTTTTAATAGTTCTTCTGCTCTAGATTTTTCAAATTTAACTATATCATTAGTTTTGTAAGAAATGCTTTCATTGTATTTGTCTACAAATCCTATTTTAATTTTTAATTTAATTTTTTCATTTTTTTCTTCTTTTTTAATTGTCTCTTCTTCAACCTTAACTTCTTCTTCGTTTTGAATTAATTCTTCTTGAATTTCTTCATTATTATTCTTCTTATCCATCTTACTCTTTCCTTTCTTATCTTATATTTTTAAAGAGGAGATATGAAAATCTCCTCTTACTATGCTTTAGGAACTGACTTTTTAAATAAGTAGATATATTTAGGGTCTAATATCTTACCATCATTTATTACTAATGCTTTCTTTATGTATTGATTTAATTCTTGATCAAAGTAATCTATAACTGTAAATTCTAGGTTTGAGTTGATAGCATAAGCTTCTTCCGGTAACCAGAACATTCCAAAATACTCACCATCTGCACAACTGTCAAAATCCTTAAATATATCCTTTTCAGTTCTGTTAACATTATATTCGTTGAATTTATGTTGTTTATCACTTGAATCATATCCAGCTTTCTTTATTGGTTGTCCTGTTGAATCTTTCATTGTGCATAGATTACTTACATATGTTTGTTTAGCCATTACAAATTCTGCATTCATATTTTCTAAACTTAATGGTATTTGAGCAAAGAACTTTGACTCCCATTTTGTCCAGTCAGCCATTTCTTCTGCTGTAAATGTTATAATGTTTCCTGCTGGTATTCTAGCAATACCTTCTGTACTTAAAATTCCAACACATTGATTAGCTGAATCTTTACCAACCATGATTTCTTTATCCATTGCCTCGATATACGCTTTAACCATTACTTCTGCAAATTTTTGTTCAAATACCTCAACTGATAAAACAGTTTGTAATAAAGTTCTAGCAAGTCTAATCTCACCAATTTTATATGAAAATTCAACTGAACCAGTAACTCCTCCAGCATTTTGTCTATCTGATTTAGTTGTTTCAGTAATACGTTTAAACGTTGCATTAAATGAACCAATAGGATATTTTACACCACCAGGTACATTTGTTTTTCTAACTTTTGAATAAATACCACCGTAAACTTTTTCAACACCTTCAATTATTTTTTGAATAATTGTTGATGAAATTAAAACTCCTAAGTTGGAAGCTTGTCCTGCACTATCTGCTCTTTGTTCAAATTGTAAAACATCTCTGTTTACTTCTCCTCTTTGAATATAGTTCATAAATGCAGTTCTATATTCCATTGTTGCTCTTGGGTCATCTTCATTTCTTACTGTTCCATTATTCATTTGTGAACTTCCAACTACATTTAATGCCATGTTTGGATTAAATACTCCTCTAAGTTCATCTTGTTGATTATTTGCTCCTTGATTATCTTGTGCTTCTATGTTAGCAATTTGAGCCTCTAAACTTCTAACCTCTTCTTGAACTTCTGCGATTTCTACACCTAAGCTTCTTACTTCCTCTAAATTCTCACTTTCTGAATTTCTTTTTTGTAATTCTACTAATTTCGCCTTTCTTTTTGCTAATAATTGTTTTAAATACTCTAACATTTTACATTCCTCCTAATTTTAATAAATTTTGATTTTTTAATTTATACATTTCAAGTTCATTTTTCTTCTTTTCTACGGTTTCCTCCGCTGCCTTTCTAGCTTCCTCTAGAGGTGAATATTCAGTTTCCTCTGAAATATTTCTGGCATCTATCGAAGTTTGAGGATATGCTGGAAAATTCACAACACTTACCTCATGAACTATTGAAATCTCTTTAATAACCCTAGTAGGGCAATCAGAGTCAAGATTAAGCCATTCTTGACTTTTTATTCTAAACATAAAAGACATTCCATCCATATCTCCACGTTTTATTGCAGAATATAAACTTCGTGCCTCTTGATTGTTTTCTGTATCTAAATTTGCTTTTATATGTAATCCATCGTCATCTATACTGAATGACATTGTTCCTCTACCATTTTTAGTTCTTGCTAATGCGATTTTATTTGTGTCATGATTAATAAATAATCTAATATCTTTTAAATCTGCATTATCTAGTGCATGGGCATCAATTCTTTCAATATATTCTCCTGTCCAATCCTGTAACTTGGTATCTTGATTAAATACGATTGGCGTTCCTTCAATTATTGAACCTTCTTCATCTTCAATTGTTCTAAAAGTTGCAGTATATGAACGATTTACTAATTCATTATCATTAATAACTTTAATTTTTTTCTTTTTCATCTTCATCCTCCTTATCATCATCTTTATTGTTAATATTATTATTTTTATCATCTTTCTTATTATTTTCAGCATTTGTTTTGTTACTAGACATAGCAATTTGTCCAACAAGCTCTGGCAATGGTTGCATTCCAAACGCAACACGAACTTCATTTTTAAAACAACTTGCGCTATCAATAAGTAAATCAAACAATTCTATTTTTTGTCCTGTTTCCATGAAAATTAATTCATGTGGATAGAATTTAATTTGATTTCCAAACCCTCTTTCTCTATCTGTAAATAGCGTTTTAGTAAACGCTTGAGAAATACTTATGATTAACGGTTCTAATGTCTTTTGATAAAAAGCTTCATATTGTGCTTTTGTAAAATCTCCAGTAAGTATAGAAAGTGATACACCAAAATTTCTAAGTATTTTTTCATCTATGAATTTAAGTGTTCTGTCATCAACTAATTGAATTTTATTTTGAAGAGGAATGAACTCTCCTTTCATATCAAGCCCTAAAAATCCACTTTCATTATTTTTTAAGTGTTCTTCTAATTCTTTGATTGCTTTCTCCATTTTTTTGTCATCTAAAAGAGTGTTGTATTTAATTACACCATTAATTGAAAATGAGCTTTTAAGAGCTTTTGAAACTCCTTCAAGTAATGTGTTGTTTAATTCTAATGTTTTTAATAAAGCTGTATTGTCGGGTTGTCCTGTATTGTCTCCTCCCATAAATTCATTAATAGAATATTTATATTTAATATGTATTACGTCAGAATATCTTAATGTTGTTTCATAGTTATTTAAAAATTTAAACCTTACAAACAATTTTCCAGTTGAATCTTGTAAAAAATCAACATTAACAGGTTGTATTGGATATAATCCTGTATAACTTTTGATTTTATTTCCATCTTTATCAAATTTAATCGTGTATGTTGGAATTATAAAGCTGTTATAATTTAAAAATAGTTGCCAAAATATTTTTTCAATAAATTCACTTGTTGTCATTTTTTCATTTGGTTGGCTTAATAATCTTTGTAGTGTGCTATCACTTACAGGTGTTGGATCTGCTCCGTTCATTCTAACGTGTTGAGGTGTTAGCTTTTTTAGTTCAAAAACTATGCAACTAATTGCTTGTTGCACAACATCACTTGCATAAATATCTTGACCAAATTGACTAAAAATTGGCATATACCCATTTAACATTTTTGCATATGTTTTGTTTTCCTTTTCTTTTTTGAATTTATTTACAAAATCAATTATTCCCAATTTCGTCCACCTCCTCAATGTCTAAAATATCAACATTTCGATTGTTCATATAAAAAAAATAAACCGCTTCTGGTTTACTTGTTGTCTTTATATTATCAATATGAATATCAGATCCCTTTTGATATTTAATTTTATAATTTTTCATATTCTACTCCTTCAAATTATTCATAAAATCACTTCTATATCTTCTAAATACTTCATATAGGATTATGAATACTACTGCACCATCGATACGTTTTGATTTTTGATTTTTTTGTTTAATTGGCATGCAGTAACTTAAATCATCAATTAAAACTCCTGTATTACCTAAACACCATTTATCTATTTCGTTTTGATTATAATTGATTAGTTGACTTGTAAAATCAGCTTCTACCAATTTCATAGGTGGAGACATTACAAACTTGTTCTGATAAATCATTTCATATTCAAAATGATAATCTTCCATTCTGTTTAAAAAATCTTTAGCATATCTTTGATCATATCCACATTTGTAAAGTCTTAAGTCGTAATCCTTATATAATTGATAAAACCAATCTGCAATTTTAGCAGTATCTATTTCATTTCCTTCACAAATTGTTAATAATCCTTGCTTTGCCCATTCATGATATTCTGCTCCTGCTTCTTTATCATCAGAATTGTCGAGCTTACTTTCAGGTATCCAGTAATGAGTATAAATATATTTAGTTTTGTCATTTGCTCTCATTAATAATATCTTTGCGTTTGACATGTCTGTTGTTTCAGATAAATCGACTGCTCCTAATATTAAACTTCCTCTAAAATCTTCTAAATCAAATGTATTAGTAATGTACTCGTAATCTCCTCTATTAAGCCATGCTTGTCCATTTGATACTTTAAAATTAAAATCTTTTGCAAGTACAAACATTTTATCTGATTTACTTTGTCTCGCTTCATCAACTCTATCTCTCAAATATGACCATTTTTTTATTGCTCCAATAGAAGGATTTGCTTTTTCCCATAACGGATTTATGCCTTCTTCATTTGTATCCCAAACTTCTCTTTCATCGTCCATAGAATAAATCCAGGGTAATTTTCTTTTTGAACTTTCACTATCATCTTCTTTACGAATAATTCTTCTATATTTTTTCGTTTGGTCATCTAAAAATCCATCTGCTACAAAACCTTCTGAACCAAACATAAATATTTTATAACTATCTTTCGTTGAAGTTGATTGCTGGATTGGTTTGTAAATACCGTCGTCTAATAAAGACCAAACCTCATCGATACCTGCAAAGTCTATATTTCTACCTTCTTTTTGTCTGCTACTATCTGATAATTTATAAATATTGCTCTTAGTTGCAAAACACTTGATTCCTTTTTGATTTCTCCATGTATCTAAGCTCTTAGGGTCTATAATTAACCTCATTGTATCAATTGCTTGATAACATAAATCAGCCGTTCCATCATTAGTTCCAGAACAAACAATATCAGAACCAGGTTTTCCTATTATCATTTCTGTAAGTTCTAAAGCTGCTATAAGTTCTGTTTTTCCACATTTACGAGAAATAATTAATAATATTTCTTGAAACCTATCCACCCATTTCCCTGAATCCATTGACAATATTTTAAATGAATACGCAACTTCAATGAATGCTTTTTGCCATAATAGAAGAACCATTGGCTTGCCATAAAACGGTGATTTGGTAAGTTTTACGCAATGTTCGATAAAATCAATTCGCATGTAAGCATCAGCCACATCATATTTATATTCATCGCAATAAAAATCCTCGATTAAGTTGTCAAGCTCCATAACCATATCTAGCCCAGCTTTTATATTTCCGATTACGAATTTCTTCACGGTACTTGAATAAATATGTATCTTTAAAATCTATCTTATGCATATTTTGCTTGTAATTCCTTTAAATAAGTTCTTAATGGACTTTCTTCTATTTCTTCTGTATTGTTTGTAATTGAACATAGTATTCTGATTGCATTCATATAGCTTTGTGAATGTTCTTTGTATAATTTTGCAGCTGAAGTTACCTTTTGTTCAGCATTATTTTTAGGGTTTACTCGTATAAAAGGTAATTTCTTTAATTTATCCATTTGTTCTTCTAAAAAAATCACTTCATTTATTAAATTATTTATCAATGTTTTTTTGTCTTTGTCGACATTTTTAAAAATATTGTCCAGTTCTTCTCGTCTTGTCAATAAATATCACCTTCTTTTTCTACTTTAAAGAAATATTGTTAACTTTTATGATTTTTACTATAAATCCATAATTTTTATGAATTTTCGATGAAAAAAATGAATTTTTAGCTTTCGGTGAAAAGTACCTTCCCCTTACAGTCCCCTTAAGCATTAATTTATCATTTGTATAGGGGGGCTGGCTGAAACATTTCCCACCAATCCTTTATATATTTATTCCATTCATTATCAATACTTCTACTTAAGCAGGTTTCTTTGTCTGTATCTATATGTATTAGTTCTGCTCCTAACTTATCAGCAAGCCTAACTCTATCCATAAGTAAAGGATATCCTCCGACAATAAAAGCATTCTTCCATTTGCCAACTCTTAAATTAACCTGCTCTATTAATGTATTATGAACTCCAAATACATTCTGTTTTAATCTGTTAGGCTTGTTATATTTGTCACAGCTGCTAATACATTCCCATATCTTATCCATATCTATGATTAAATCATCTTTACTTGCATTGTCTTTAACCCATGTGCTTTTACCACTGCAAGGTGAGCCATACACAATATATATTTTTCTAGCTCTTTCATATCCAAATCTTTCATGAATCTGGTTGTGACATTTAAAATGTATAAGCATTATATTGTCAGGATTTAAGCTAATATTAAAATCGTTTACATTAGCATTAGTTAGCTCTATTTTATGATGTCCTATTATGTCATAAGCTTTTACTAATTCTTTACCACAATGTTCACAATATAAATTCCCATCTTCATTTACACGTTCTAGTTTAATAACTTGTAAAAGTTTTTCCCATTCATCGCTTCTATAAAAATTGCTTAATGTATACATTTTTACTTTACCAATTATCTTTCTCTTCCCTTTCTTTTTCTAATTGTAGTTTTTCCTTTTTCAGTTCATAGGATTGTGGATTATTAATCAGTATGTCTTGTAGATCTTTTAAAGCTGATGTAATTTGTTTTAACCCTTTTGTGTCAATTAAACCTTTCTGTATTTCTCCATCAGCATCTATATATAAATTTGTTTCTTTACTTGCCTGTACTACTTTAAGCGCTAAATCATTTGCAATATTTTTTATATCTACTATTCGTTGAGCTTCTTTTTCACTTTCTTTTTCTATTGCCTTTTCTATTGTTTTTTTGCTCTTTTTTTGCTCTTTTTTAGCCTTTTTATTTTTCCATCCTTTTGTTTGTTTATTAGTGTTTCCAGTAGCTTTTATGCCTTTATTTTTTAAAAATGCACTTACTGATTTATAATTACTTAATACGTATTCTTTCTCTAACTGCTTCCAGTCATATTTTGCCACCTCACTCACCTACTTTTTTAACTCCAACTAGGATTACTTAAACCCATTATTGTTTTATTAAACTTAGCTGTTCTTTCCTTAGGTTTTACATAACCTTTTATTTTGCTTTCATCTTTTTCATAATTGTTGCATCTTATTATTTTTATTTCTTTATTTTCTTCTACAATTATTGCTTTACTACATTGTGCTTTACAGTATTTACATATACTATCTTCAAAATACTTACTTTTCATCTCTCTCACACCTTGTTTTGTTATCTACTGTTACATGTATTCCATCGCAATCTTTCTTTGTACAGTATCTGCATTTCTCTTGTACATGTTCTTTCATTAGTTCTTGTGTTGTGTACATAATATCAACTCCTTTTTTATTTTTTTTTCGACTTCCTTCGACAGTATTTTCATTTTTCTATTGTTATAATCGCCTTAAAAGGAGGTGATTATGTTGGGTAGTAACATACATATTGATATGTCTGGTTTAGAAAAATTCGCAAAAAAAGTAGACTCTATTTCTGGTCAAAGAAAAGTGCAAATGCAAGAACTTTTAACTGATAGGTTTATCTCTTCTCATTCTAAATATAATAATTTGAACAGTTTTATGTCTGCTTGCGGTATTCATACTGCTGAAGAATTTAAAGCATTTCCTGATGATGCAATGGATAGTTTTGTTAAATCAAATACTAAATTCTCTTCTTGGAAAGAAATGCTAAGTTCTGCTGGAGCAGAATATTATAAAGAACAACTAGGCTTATAATTTAATATTTGTTTTATTTAACGAAAGAATTAGTTCATTTGCTCTTTCTAGTAAATCTACTAATTCTTTCGCTTTCTTTATTTCCTCATCAAAATTTGATTTTACTTTTACTTCTATTTCGCTTACCAAATCTATTCCTCTCCTTTACTCTTTGTACTAGGTATAAGCACCCAAATTAAAAACCACCCCAAAGTATTAATTGGAATGGTTGTATCTAAAAACTCCATACATGGAATATTTAATATATCTAAAACCCAAATTATTGTTAGTATTGCTACTCCTAATTTATACATATTTAACCTCTTTTCTTTTTTATAAACACTATGTAATGATATAGTTTACTGCACTTTACGTTAGTAAGTCCTTACAATAGTCGACTCTGGTTATTAACTTACTATTTCTTATACTTAATCGATATAATGTACACTCTATATTAAGTTGAAGTTGCAAGGTAAGTTACCATCTTACGAGCTATATCACTACATACTATTTACAAATAATTAGAAAAATAGAGCCACGCTCTAAGAACATAGCTCCGCAAAAGGTTTTTCTTTTTCTTGGCATATCCTAATAGATTCGAACTACTACAAACAGTTTTGGAGACTGTTATGCTACCATTACATCAAGGACATATATTAGAACTCGCTAGGAAAGTTCTACAGCTAATCAAAAATAAAATATCTTAAAAGGAGTTTGTTATATCAAATACATAACTTTATATTAATTACCTAGCATATTAATAACTAATTTAATTTAATACATCTATTTTCAAACTTTTTATAAGCATCAACATATAATTCTTTTTTATCTCCATTGTATGTTAGCTCATAATACATTCCATCTGATAAAGATGTGCTTAATAATGCTTTATGGTTTTGCAATGTTTTACAACTCCATACAACAAATACATTAAACTCTGGTATTACGTCGCTTTTATCTAAATGTTCCAGTGCATAATCTTTTACTAATTCTTTTGCTTTTTCTAAAAATTTTTCATTACTCATTTTTCTTTCCTTCTTTCTTTACATGTTAAAAGAGCTAGCTATACTTATATAACTAACTCTTCTCTTTTAAGGGGTTCTTTAATTTGCATCTTTTCAATTGTAATTATATTATATTAGAAACGTAATTGAAAGGAAGTATTAGCGAAATTTTAGCGAAGTTTTTACTCCGTAATATTAATTACTTCTAACATGTTGTTAAAAGCATTGTCTCTGTAAGTCTGTAATTGTTTTATAGATTTATGTATTTCAAAATTGCTAAAGTATTCTCTTTCTACGTAATCCCATTTTGCTTTTTTCATATAATATGTTGTAACTACAAATTCCTCATCTTTTGATAGTTGATTTAATAAATTTTTTACTCTTACAATTTGCTTATCTAATCTTTTCTCTTCCGCTTCACACTCTAATATTTTTCTCTCTAAAAAAACTCTATTTTCCTTGTTTATATGAATTTCTTCTTTACGATAATTCATTGCTGTGTTTGCTGTAGTATTAGATACTTTATTTGTATTGCTATGTATACTATCATATGCTTGTCCTGCTAGTTGCATATTTTCTATTATTTCCGCTTCTGTATCTTTATATACTGTCCCTGCATATTGTAATCTTTCTTCATATTCTTCTCGCTTTAGTTGTATTTCTGTTTTCTTAGCTTCATTTTTTAGATGTTCTCTTAACATCTTTTCTATATCTTCTTTTATGTATTTCAATCTTTTGTACCTCCTAACCTTCCTATACTCTTATAACATCTATCGCATAGATCACATACGTGTTTTCTTTTATTGTATTCTTTCTCTACATAAATTTTATTTAGTGTTTTATCTTTATAGCTTATTTGTTTTCCACAGTTGTCACAATAGTATGTGTATTCTTTTTTACTTTCATTTGTAAGTCTTTTCATATTCACTCCTATTCAAATTTATATTTATTCAATACATTGTTTACTTCTGTATAATCAAACATTTCTTCATTTTTATTTTGAACTTTATCTTTATAATAATTAATTTCTGAATCTATCTCTTTTATTAAATCTGTATCTGCAAAGGACTTTTTTTTAAGTAGTATTTGTTTAATAAAATGCGGTTCTTCATTATAATTAAATCTATATCCTCTATGGTAGTATCCATCATTTTGAGGTTTATTTACATTTACTTCTGTTAAAAGCTCATTATTGAATAATTCGAAGAACGTTTTATTTTCATTTTTGGTAAGGATTTGTATTAAATCCTTACCATCTTCACTATAAAATATAATATATGTTTTATTACTATTGTAGACAATACAGAAATAAGAAATTATATCATCTTTTTTCATATTGTTTTGTATTTCTAACGGAGTAACTTTTAAAATGTTATATATTTTCAGAAAGTTAGTTCTTTCATTTATTAATTCTTTATATTCATCTTCATACATAAATTCTTTCATTATTTTTTACCCCACATTTCTTCAAAATTCATATCCGCTTCTATTTTGTCTAAATCTAAATTATTTGTTGTTTCAGATAGCTTTGCATTACTTGCATTAAATTCTGTATCAATATCTCTTTGTATGTCATCTATATTAAATTCTTCAAATTCTCCAAAATTTTTATTGTATTCTTTTACTGCTTTGCTAAATCTGTCTTTTGATTTCATTGTTTCAATATTGTTTTCTAAGTTTCTTATCTCTTTTTCGTATTTTTCTTTTGCTTCTTTAAATCTATTTACTATCATTTTTTGTTTTTCTATTTGTTCTTTTAATACATTTATTCTTTGTTTAGTTGTAATTGTTTGTTCGTAAACCTGTTTAGCTCCTTGCTTATCTTCTTTATTTTTACAAATCTCAAAGCATCTATTTAGCTTGTCCAGATTATTTTCATTTTTCTTTAATTCTTCTTTATATGTATCTAATGCACCTGTAGCATTATAATAGCTCTCGTTTAATTTTCTTAATGATTGTTTTTGTCTTTCTAAACCTTCTTCTACTTTTTCAATATTGTCTACCTTTACTATTTTGTTAAATAATCTATCCCATAAAATTTTAATTTTTGTTGTTTTTTTCATTTACATTACCTACTTTCTTTTATATTTATTTTTTCTCCTAATTTTAAAATTCCATTAATAACCATATAATCCATATAATTATTCCTATACTCGCAAGTATTATAATTGCAAATATTGTCCAATCGTACCATTTCCAACCATCATAAAATGGTTTGTTTATTTTTTCCTCTTGTTTAGCTTCATCAAGAATCTGGTCAACCTCTTCTTTTGTATATCCTTTTTCTTCTAATGCCTTAACTATATCTTGTTCAGTTACTTGGTCTTTATCTTTAAATATTTCACTTAACATATAATATTGAAATATACTATTTGTTATTGAATAACTACGTCCTGTACTATAATTATTGTAGTATGTAGGATTGCTATTTATTATTGTTGTTCCACCTGCATTTTCTTTTGGCTTTACTGTTTCATGTTTTATTGTAGTTCTACTGCTACTTGTATCTTTAGTTGTTGTATATGTTTTACCTGTACTTGAACTCTTAGTTGTACTTGTTTTTGGTGTGCTTGATTTTGCATTTGAATTTGATTTTGTACTGCTTGAACTTTTAGGTGTACTTGATTTTACGCTAGTACTTGATTTTGTGCTACTTGAAGTCTTTGGTGAACTTGATTTCACACTTGTGCTCGTTCTCGGTGTGCTCTTAACTGTTGTATGTACTCTTGCTAATCCTATCGTCGGAATTACTATCACACTTATCATTATTATTACTAATATACTTATTTTTATCATTTTTCTTTTCATTTTATCTCTCCTCCTATTCCACAATTTTTCCACACTTTGCACATTTACTTATTGTTTTGTAACTACTTCTCCAAAAGTCGTATTTGCTTGTTATTACAAAGTCATGCTCACAATTTTCTATCCCTGCGCTTGCAGTTTCTGTTTTATTTGTATTTACTGCTATTACTATGCTTACTAGTACTATTGTAAAACATATTATAGTAGTTATTGCACATGTTAAATCTTTCATCTCTCGTTACCTCCGTTTACTTTATTTTCGTAATATTTTTTAATCCATTTTTTGTCGTGAATCGGTGTAGTTAACTGTTCTGACATTAAATCTATTATCTTGTCTTGTTGTTCTATTTCTTTATTTAATTCAAATGTATAATCTACTATTTTTTTTATATCTTTACTTTGAAATTCATTCATATTTTCTAGTTGGTTTATTCTATTGTCTTTTTCTTTTAGCATAGATAAAATATTTTTTAAATCTGATATGAAAACAGGTATTCCAATATTTTTTCCACATTCTTCTATCAATATTTGTCTTTTAAGTTTTTCCAGTGATTCTTCTTGTTCTTTTGTCATATGTCAATCCTCTCTTTCTTCTATTAACTCTCGTAAAGCTTGCCTTCTTCCTAGTTTTATACCATATTCTAATGTTTTCTTGTTTTTTCTTCCACCAATTATTACCAGTGGCAATTTTTCTTTTTCTATCTTATCTTTTATTTTTTCTTTGCTTATGCTATTTTTTATTATTTCAGTTGCCATATTTATATATAAATCTTTATTTTTTAACTCTTTTAATACTGTTTCTATTGCTTTTGAATTTCTTGTATTAATATATTTTTTATCTATTTGTCTTTTATGTTCTTTTAAAGCTTCTATTGCTTCTTCTTTTGTCATATGCTAGTCCTCCTTAATCCATCCAAGTTCTTGACATTTCTTATTTATTGCTTGTAATTCTTGCATTGTTTCACAATTTTATATCCTAATTCTCTTAATCTATCGCAGATTGGTTTAAACGTTTTGTCATTGCTGTCCCAACTTTTTAATTGTATTACTTTCCAAATTTCCCCTTGATTAAATCTATTATTAGTTATTTTATCTAGTATTCTTTGTACTGCCTTTTCCTTTGCTCTTATAACTCTTCTATCTGGATAGTCTTCATCTTCTTCTGTAAATATTTCTATATATAAGTGTTGAAGTTTTACTATATCTTTTAATTCTATTTTAATTTTATCTTCCATTTCTACACCTCAACTTTCTCTACACACTTTAAATCTTTTCTAACTTTAGCATGATATATTCTTTCATTCATAAGATTTTTACAGCTTTCTAGGTTCTTTATCCCTTGCCCTAATTCTGCATATACACCCTTTTTTATCATAATGTCCGCTAAAGGTTTTATTGTTCTACATATTTGCAATTCATCTTTTATTAGTCTTCTATCTTCTCTAACTTTCTTTAAATTGTTGTAAAATTTACTTCTTTCAACAACATTTAAATTTGCTAATTCTACTTCATGCAATAAATCATCTTGCTCAGCTTCTTTTGTTGCTAATTCTTTATTTAGTTCAGATATCCTTGTATCTACATTTTTTAATATTTCATATGTAATATTAAGATCACTTATGTATTTATTTATCTTTTCTTCTATTTCGCGTTTTATTGACATCTTTTGTTTTCTCTCCCTTCACTCTTTTCTTTACACTCTTTATAAAACTTTTCACATTCCCCCACCATAGCCAAATTACTGCTATTTCTAATAATACTGTTAATATATCTTGTATATTCCACAGTAGAATTGGTCTAAATAGGTAGCCGAAAAATGTTTCTATTAGTATGTATTTCATTCTTTCCCCTTTTTAATTAAGTTTTTCTAATTGTTTATTTAATTCTCTTATAGTTTCCTCTTCAAAATTGTATCGTTCTTCATTTTGTTTTTTCAAATTATCTATTAATTGTTTTTTACTTTTTCTTCTTGGTTTTTTATTATTTTTAATCATTTGTATTTATCCTCTTTTCTGCTATTTTTAAATAAGCTATATATTTTCTTAATTGTTTATTATGAACCTTCTTTTTAGATTGTATTTCCGCTATACAGTGTTTTATAAGATTTATTTCTTCTTGTAATTCTATATTAGATGCACTATTTATTTCTTTTGCTAATCTATAGCCTTTTCTACTAGAACTACATATTACTACTCGTTCTTTCTTTAATTCACTTATCTGTCTTCTTACTTCTCTATCAGACTGCCCTGTTTCATTTACTAATTGTTCTCTTGTTTTGTAAGAAGTTGCAGATAAATAGTTTTCTATATCTATCATTTTTTATCCTCCGCTTCTTTACTGTTTTCTTCTAATCGTTTCTTTCCATTTACAATATCTATTAAAACTTTTATTTTTTCTTTGTCGTCTAGTTTTAATAATTGTTCTTTTGTTATAATCTCTATATTAATCACCTCAATTACAATTTTTAAACGTCATTGTTTTTTTATCGTATTTCAGTTTTATTGTTCCTGTTGGTCCATTTCTCTGTTTAGATATTATTATTTCTGTTTCTACTACTTTCTTTTCTCTTTCTTCGTCGTCAGCATATATAAAAAATATGTTATCTGCATCTTGTTCTAGACTTCCAGATTCTCTTAAATCTGCATTAGTAGGTCTTGTTCTTTTTAAACTTTCTCTATTTAGTTGGCAAAGTGCTATTACAGGTATATCTAAGTCTCTAGACATTAGTTTTAATTTTCTGCTTATTTCTGCTACTTCTTGTTCTCTTATGTTGTATTTATTTTTACTTTTTAACAGTTGTAAATAATCTATTATTACTAATCCGATATTTTGTTTTTCTTTTAATTCATATGTTTTTATTTCAATGTCCTGTATTGTTTTACTTTCTGTGTCAATTAATAGCTTTAATCTGGATAATTCATCTGCTATTATTGCTATACTCTTAAAATCGTTATCATTTAGCCATCCGCTTCTAATTCTGTGTGAATCTATGTTTGCTCTACTAGAGATTAATCTGTTTCCTAATTGTTTTCTTGACATTTCTAACGAACAAAAATACGTATTTACTCCTTTTCTTGATATGTTTTCTGCTATATTTAGAGCAAATGATGTTTTACCTACTCCGTGGTCTTGCAGCAATTATTGTAAATTCTTGTTCGTGCAAGCCATCTGTTACTTTATCTAATTCAAAGAATCCTGTTTTATATTTGTGATCATCTCTATTTCTATATTTGTTTTCTATATCCTCTAATGCTTCTATCATTACAGTCTTCATGTCTTCATTTGTAGTGCTTGTACTATTTGTTTTTATATTTGTTATTGTTTGTATTGCATTTTTCTTTATTTCTTCCGCTTCTTCGTTTTCTGATTGATACATTTCATCTATTAAAGTTCTTGCTTTTTCTATTATTTTTCTTCTAATGCTGTAGCTTTTTAGTCTTTTTATATAAAAATCTATATTACTTGATGTTAACGAATTTGACGTTATTTTTATTAAATAATTAAATAATTCTTTTTCATCTAAATCTTTGCTTTTTGCAATTTCTTTTACACTTAAAATCTCTATTGGTTTATCTTCTTGTTTTAGTTCTTTTATTAATTTAAAAACTAATTTGTTTATATTTATATAAAAGTCGTTCTCTTCTATATTTTTTATGTATCTATTACATTCTTTAAAAACTAACATACAACCTAATATATTTTCTTCTACGTCCTTTGAATATAACTTTTCAATTTCGTTTAACGTATTCATCATATTCACTAAAATCTGTATTGTATGTTACTTCTTGCTTTTGACTTTTTGTCGTGGTTACATTAGTTTTTTTATCTTTAAATTCTTTTTGTTTAATTATGTATTGTTCTACTGTTTTTATATCGTTGTTTATACAATCATTTAGTATCGTTCGTACGTAATTCCACTTTCTTATATTGTTTGATACCGCTTCTTGCATTGCTTTTATAATTAATTCTTGTTCTAATCCATCATCTAAATAAGCAAATATATTTTCTGCTATATATGGACTTATTAATCCAAAATTGTTATTATAAAAATCAATAATTTTATTTTTTTCTTCCTCTTCTTCTTTATTATTATTTATTATATTTATATTATTATCTTTTAAGTTTTCTTCAACAGGGTTATTAAGTATGCTTAAATACCTATTTAAAATTTCTTTAGTACCCTCTTTATAAATAATCTTTGATTTTATATAACCTCTTTCAATTAAATTTCTTATTAAGGTAGATATCGTTGTTTTAGATACATTATATAAATCTGCAAAGTATTCGTTCTTTGCCCAACAATATCCATTTTTATTACATAGAGATGCTATTTCCCCATATAATAATTTTGCCTTGTCTTTTAATTGTTTATCGTATCTTACATTTGCTGGTATAATTGCATAGTAATTTGGTTTTTCCAAAAAGACACCTTCTTTCGTTTAATACTTTCTATATATTAAGTTTTTAATATTCCAATTTGTTCCGTAAATACCTTTTAAATAGTTTTCTACTTTATCTGTATATAATTTACTATTTAAGCCATTATCTTGTTCTCTATGACAATCCTCGCATGCAGTAAATATATTTTCTGGTATGCCAAGACCGTCCTAAACTTCTAGGTATAAAATGTGCATTTGCTAAATTCCAAGGTACTAGTTTTTCACACAATATACACTTATGCGAATCTCTTTCCCAAACTTGTAATTTTACTGCCTTAGGAATTTCTGTTGCTTTTGTTTGTGTATGTTTTTTGCCTTTTATTTTTTTAACTGTTTTGTATTCTTTAAGTTCACATTTACTACACTTGCTATTTTCTATTGTTTGTTTATATAGAGAACAGTAAAAATATTTTTTATAATTCTTACTTCTTATTTTTAAATTCTTGCAATTCATTTTTTTCCTTGATTTTTCCATAGCTTTATGTTAATATAATTTCAAGGTATTAACATAAATACTATTAATTTGTTGAACTATTTGTCAGATTGGTCGTCGTCAGATAGTTCTTTTTTTAATATTTCATATTGTTCATCTATGTATTGTCCTAATTCTTCGTATTTTTTATTGTTTTTTAATAATTTCATATTTCCTATTATGTTAAACATTTCTTCTTGCATTTCTGTCATTCTTTTATCCGTTATCATTTTCTCACCTTCTTTCTAATTAAACTTTACCATGCGTTTTTCTCTAAAATTAACATTTTAAAAATTTGCTATTAACTCTTTTCTTAATTGATTTTTAGCTTGCTTAACTTCAAATAAATACATCTTTGAAGGATCACCTACGTTGTATACTATTTCTGTTCTTTTCTGTACTTTTCTGTTCACTTTGTTTGTATTTTTATGTGCTTTTCTATAGCTTACTTCTGCATATTTATATAGAACTGATAGTCCTAATAAAATTGATACAGCTACTATAAATACTATTTTAAATATTTCGTGCCATTCTTGTATTGTTAACATATTTCTCACCCCCTTTCTAACGACTATATTTTGTTTTTAACTCATCTGGAATTATATATTTATCTACATATTCTTTAGCAGGCTCAATATGTTCTGTTCTAAAATCAGCAATAACTCTTACTCTTAAATCCCACTTCAAATCTGCCATAATTCTTTTTTCTACCACTTTTCTTCCCCATTCATAACCATCTGAGTCTATCGGAACTTCTTTCTTTACTTTCTCAACTATCATAGTTCTAATTTGATTATAAGCACTTATATTTCCTGTATTCCCTCTTGCTATTGTCTTTTCTAATAATGCTATTCTTTCTTTTAATTCTTGATTTTCTTTTTGTAATTCTTCAATTGACATAATAAAAACACCTATCCTTTCAAAATAATCTTTTTTCAAAACCTCTTGAAATTTATAGGTGTTTACTATATAATTATATATAGAAACACTTTTTCAAGTGGTTTCAGGGCTACTAGATACTGAATAGTTTTCTCAGGACGATACAGTATTTAGTAGTTTTTTAATTTTCTGTTCTACTTAATTCGATTTTTTTTGTTTCTCTGTTGTAATAATAATTTATTTGCCTATTTTCTGGAGTTATTCCCATATCTCTCAAATCAGTAATTGGTATTGATAATCTTGGAGTTATAGAACCACTTCCACTTTTGCAAAAAGTTACATTCAATTTTCTTTTTTCCATATGACTCCCTCCTTATTGACAATTACATTATTAATAATATATAATTGTTAGAGGGAAGGGAATTTTAAAATCCCCTTTCACATAAACCTTGTAGAATTAATTGAACGTTCTTACGATTATTCTTAACTCTACGTTGTTGTGCTTGTTTAGATTGATAGTCGGCAAGCACTTTTTTTATTGCTTCTATCATATGGCTTTTACCTCCTTTCCTCTGAACTGGTTATATATTATCATAACGTTTCGTTAGCGTCAATACTTTTTTTAAACTTTTTTAAAATATTTTTTAATATTTCAAAACCGTTAGTATTACTGCGTTTCGTCTGATAAACTATTCAATTTTTAATGTGCTTTCAAATTTTTATTTTATTCGACATCTTTCTACATTCTTTTTATTTTTGTATTGTTATAATCATCTCGAAAGTGAGGTGATTATATTGGATAAAGATTTTAATGATTTTATGAATCAATGTGACAATAAAGATTGGTCCAATGTTATTGAAGATATTGGCAAAAAGATTGATTCAAAAGACCCAATCACAAAATTCATACAAGTCAATTTAGAGTTTAATTTAGCTGTTCTTCGTGAATACCACGATTGGCTAAACTCTTAGCAATTTTTTCTGTAAAAGTGATATTTTTTAAAGGTTTAATTTTTACATTCACATCAGTTGTTCCCGCAACTGGTGTATTATTTATTAATTTTGCTAGTTCTTTTAATTCTTCTACTGTGCATTTAATTTCCATCTCTATCCCCTCCTTTACTTTTAAATTTTTTATTTATATAATCTACCTAACATTATTCCTGAAAGGCCTTCTGATGATGGTATTGTTTATATGGAAAATCGTTTTTTTGATAAACTTAAATCTTTGCTTGACTATATAGATAAGATTAAGTTTTGGTAGATTTTGTTAACAAGGTTATATTTTTATAACTTTCATTTGTAATATACCAATCATCTGCTATTAAATCATTTGTCATTGGCTGCCAACCTCTAAATATTCTTTTTTCTGAACTTACATAGCAAGCTATAAGATTAAATGGATCATTAGTTGGGATAAGCCTGTCTGGAGTTTCCCAACTTTTTCTTTTTATCATTTTCTTTTGTTTTATTCCTTCTTTTACTGCTTCTTGTATATTCATCTCTATTCACCTGCCTTTCTAGCTAAACTTTCTAATCTTAAATACGTTATTTTTTGACTTATTTTCTTGTTTCTCTAAAATTTCTTTCCTAATATTTTCAAAATCTTCATCAAAATCTTTTTTGAAAACTAAAATCTGATTTCCTTCTATATAATGTGGTAACTTTTTAGCTATTGCATAAGCTTTATCTCTTCCACATCTTCTTAAAACTTTTATATCTTCTACTGTATAAACAAGTGGTTCTACCATATTTTCACCTTCTTCCGTATTATTTTTGTATCGGGTTGTGGTTATTTACTTAAAAATTTATTAGCATCCTCATTTAGAACACTTATTATTGATGAAAATTCTTCTACATCCAATTTTCTTTTATCATTGAGAGATGCATTTAATTTGGGTAAAGCAATTTTTGCTTGCTCTGAAACCCAAGTTTGACTAATTCCTTTTTCAATCAAATATAGTCTGATTTGTTTTCCAACTGACATTTTTTTCACCTTCTTTCAATTTCAGTTTTTCTGAAGTTGCTTATATATTATTTCATTATTTCTGAAATGTCAATACTTTTTTTAAAAATTTTTTCAGTTTTTCTGAATTTTTTTATTTACATATCTAAAATTATGTGTTAAAATATATTTGTTTCAGCAAGTGAGGTGAAATTATGTTTTTATATAAAAAAATTAAAGAAGCTAGAAACGAAAAAAAAATGACACAAAAACAATTAGCAGAAGAATTAACAAAAAAAGGTAGAAAAACATCTAATACTGCTATAGCTAATTGGGAATCTGGATTAAATAGTCCTGATGTTGATACTGTTCAACTTATGTGTGAAATACTTGAAAAAGATGGAAATTACTTTTTTGACTCAAATAACGATTTTCGTTATGCTTCTCACAATGGAATTAATACAGATGGGTTAGATGAAAAAGATATTGAAGAAATAAACAAATTTGTCGAATTTATAAAAAATAAAAAGAAAAACGAAAATAAATAGAGGTCTCATTATGAATACTTTAGATATGTATAAAATAGCTGAAAATGAAAATATAGACATTTTAAATTATAAATGGGCAAATACTAAAGCCAGAATATTTGAAATTGAAAATAACTACTATATTGGATTAGATAATGAACAAATAAATAATAGTATAGAAGAAAAACAAATTTTAGCAGAAGAACTTGGACATTATTATTGCAATGCTTTATACTATTTAAATTCTGACAAAGTATTAAGAGATAAATGTGAAAATAGAGCGATGAAATGGGCTTATTCTGTTTTAGTTCCGTTTCAAAAATTAAAAGAAAAAATCACACAGGGATTTAGTTTGTATGAATTAGCCGAATATTTTAATGTTGATTATATTTATATGAATAATTGTATTAACTTTTATACTGAAAAATATGGCAGTTTAATTTAATAAAAAATATATCAAAGGAGGGAATTATATGTATTGTCCAAAATGTCAAAAGTTATTAAGTAATGATAGCAAATTTTGTACTGGTTGTGGATATAATCTGCAATCAAATACAGTGGCAGACAGAAAAAGGGAGGTTCCAAGAATGAATTATGTAGTTTTACAAGTAGTTTTAAAAGAAAAATTTATTGGTACTGGTTCTGGAAATTTAACAGAATTAGAAAGAGTAATTAATAATCAAGCAGCGAAAGGATATAGATTACATACAATTTCTACTACTTCATCTGGTAGTAAAGGAATGCTAGGCGGAGATAGAATCCAAGCAACTCTTGTATTCGAAAAAATAAGTTAAAACAAAAAAGAAAAATAAATGTTATCAAAATCACCACAACCCGATACATTTATTTTTCCTACCCTATAAACACTTGTAAAAGTATTTACGTATATATTATATAGTATGTGTAAACTCTTTTCAAGTGTAAATTTAAAATTTGAAAGGAGTTTTTATTATGAAAGCAAGTATTAGAAAAAATAAATTAAAGAAAGGTTATAGTTATACTGTTATTATAGATTATGGCATTGTAAATGGCAGTAGAAAAAGAGAACCCTTGGAAACTTTTTCTAAAAAAGGTGACGCAGAAAATTATAAATCTAAAATTCAAACTGATATAAATAACAATACTTTTATTAGTGTCCCAGACATCACATTTGCAGAAGCTATAGATGAGTGGATGGAAAAATATGTTGCAAATAATTGTGAACCTAACACTGCATCTAGTTATGAAACAATAAACAATAAATATTTAAAACCTTGTTTGGGTCATATACCGTTTAAAGTAATTAGTAGCCCTACTGGAATTGACATTATAAACAGTTATTACAACTATTTACGATTTGAATTAGAAAAAGAAACCTATATAGATAAAAAAACAAAAAAAGAAAAACATAAGAAAAATCTATCTTACAGTAGTGTAAGTCATCATAAAGCTCAAATTTCTGGAGTATTTACTTATTTTATGGAAAATCAAAAGTTACTTACTAACATTTGTATAAATACTACTATTCCCAAAAATGAAGAAGAAAAAATGAAAGATACAGTTGTTGATGATATTGAAAATTTTGAAGATGAAGAACTGTATGAAGATGAAGAGTTTATTACTCCAGAGCAAGCGGTACAAGTTTTGAATTTATTTATGAATACAGAAATGATGGTTCCTGTTTTTTTGGCAGCACTTCTTGGTTTAAGAAGAAGCGAGATTGCAGGAATATTAGAAAGTAAAGTAGATTTACCCAACAGTAAACTAATAATAAAAAATACTAGAGTTAGATGTGGCAACAAGACTATTTTTAAGAAGAAAAATAAAAGCAAAAAGTCTACACGTTCCTTATATTTGCCTAAATTAATGATTGATATATTGAATTTAGATAAAAAAAGGAAACAAGAGAACAAATTGTTTTATGGTACTGATTATGTTGAATCTAAGTTTTTATGTGTAATGGATAATGGACGACCTTTAAAAGTTAATTATATTAGTGAAAAGTTTAAAAAAACATTTGATAAATTTATAAAAAATGAAACATGCAAAAAACCAGATTTTAAATTTCCTTATATTACCCTTCATAAATTAAGACATCTAAACATAAGTTCTTTACTCGCAAATGGAGCATATTTAACAGATGTACAAGCTAATGCTGGTCATTCTAATATAGATACTACTATTCATTATACACATAACTATACAGAAGGCAAAAAAGATATAGCAAATAAAATCGATGAGATATATTCTCCTTTATTTAAAATTAAGATAGGTTAATCCCCTATCTTTTTATTTTTTTCTATATCATACTATATCGTTCTTATCCTTTGGACAAGTTTTGGACAAGTAAACGCATTTTGATAAAAAAATAACTCTCAGAAAATTTCTGAAAGTCTTGGTATCATTGGTTGGGCTGGCTAGATTCGAACTAGCGCATGCCAGAGTCAAAGTCTGGTGCCTTACCGCTTGGCTACAGCCCAATATAAGTTGTTTTTAAAATGGGGTGGAAGATGGGACTCGAACCCACGGCCTCTAGTGCCACAAACTAGCGCTCTAACCAACTGAGCTACATCCACCATCAAATGCACCCTCTAACAAATGCATTTATAATTTTAAACCATTTTAATATTTTTGTCAACTATTTTGTTACTTATTTTTTATATTTTTATTTTTTTCTTACAATTTTCATTTAACCTTTTATTTAATGTATTCAACATTTTCTATTTTTTAATACATCAACAATTTAATATTACTCTCTTGCACATAAAATTAGTCTGTATTTATTATTTGAATGACAAGTAACTAATGTAATTTCTCTTTTTCCTGCAGTATCTCTTTGTGCATATGAATAATCAGCTTGAGGAGTTATATATTTACTGTATATTGTATATTCTACCCTATTTCCAGATAAATCTGTAATATATACCTTATCTCCTTCATTCATTTTTTTGTTACTTCCAAAAAATGTTCCATTTCTATAATTATGCCCTATAATAACTGTATTACCAACTTTATTTAATCCGAGCTCCATATTGCACAGCAACAGACACATCAATAGATTTAGCATTAGTTAACGTCTCCAAAACAGGATATTGAAGTCCAACCTTTGGAAGTTCAATTTTACCTAATACTCCATATCCCCTATATGTAAGTCCATAATTTACATTTTTATTATATGTTCTGCTAGTAGATTGGCTTGTATTTGTTGTATTAGTATCTTCTTGGTTTGTTTGTTCTTCATCAACATCTACTACTATTTCATTATTTTTGGCTATATATTGATCTATTTTATTTATCTCATCTTGTGCATCTGCTGCATTTTTATATTTTTTAAAAAAGTAATCATATCCTATAAAACCTATTGCTCCAATAATCATTATTATTACTATAACTAATATTATATTTAAAAAAGTATTAAACTTTTCTCCAGTCATTGCTCTTCTTCCTCCTAAATTTAACTATTACTATTATAACATATTAAAATTTAAGATTCTATACTTTTTTACTATCCTACTATTTTATCTCCTAATTTTTTTCCACCAAGCAAATGAAAATGTAAATGCATAACTTCTTGTCCTGCGTCTTTTCCACAATTAACAATTACTCTAAATCCATCTTCTTCCATTTTCATATCTTTTACTATTTTGTTTATTACTTCATATATTTTTGCAATTATTTTTGAATCTTCTTCGTTTACTTCTAAAAGACTTTTAATATGTTTTTTAGGAATAACCAAAATATGAACTGGAGCTGCTGGATTTATATCTTTAAATGCTAATATTTCCTCATCTTCATAAACTTTTTCTGATGGGATTTCACCATTTATTATTTTACAAAAAATACAATCTTCCATACTTCTTCTCCTCCAATTGTTATTCAAATTGTTATTTAATCCACATTTAAAAGAATTATTCATCTATTAAAATAGCTTTAATTCTTCTTACACCTGCAGAACTAGATTCTTCTTTTTTAATTTTAAACTTTCCAAGTTCTGAAGTATTTTTAACATGTGGTCCACCACATATTTCTATAGAAACATCTCCTATTTTATATACAGTTACTATATCTGGATATCTTTCTATAAATTCACATTCAGCTCCCATTTTTATTGCTTCTTCTTTTGGCATTTCTAATTTTTCTACTGGAATTGCCATTTTTATATATTCATTTACTAAATCTTCTGTTTGTTGTTTTTCTTCTGGTGTCATTTTACTATCATGTGAAAAGTCAAATCTCATTCTTTCTGCTGTTATATTACTTCCCTTTTGATGTACATGACTTCCTAAAACTTTTTTAAGTGCTGCATTTAAAAGGTGTGTTGCTGTATGATATTTTGTTTCCATTTCTCCTGTTGAAGCAAGTCCACCTTTAAATTTTTGCTCTGCTCCTTTTCTTGACAAAGCTTGATGCTCTTCAAATTTCTTTTTAAATCCTTCTATATCAACAGTTAATCCCTGCTCTTTAGCAAGTTCTTCTGTAAGTTCAATTGGGAATCCATATGTATCATATAATTTAAATGCAATATCTTTTGATATTTCTGTACCTTCTACATTTTTTGTTAATTTTTCAAATTCACGTAACCCTTTTTCTAATGTTTTATTAAATTTGTTTTTCTCATTGCTTAAAACTTCTAATATAGCTTTTTCATTTCTTTCAAGTTCTTTATAATATGGTTTATATTCATTTATTACAACTTCTGCAAGTTCTTGTTCCCAGTTACTATTTATATCTATATCTAATTTTTTAGCATAACGAATCATTCTTCTTATTAATCTTCTTAATATATATCCTTGATCTGTATTTGAAGGTTTTATTCCTGCATCGTCACCACTTAATATTACAATAGCTCTTATATGATCTGCTATAATTCTCATGCTTCTTGTATATTTTTCATCATCATAATTCTTTCCAGAAACTTCTTCTATTTTTTTAATTAAATCTGTCCAAATTGATGATTTATAATTATCAGTTTGACCTTCAAGTACTGCAACGACTCTTTCTACGCCCATTCCTGTATCAACATTTTTGTTTTTTAATGGTTCAAAAGTTCCATCTGATTTATGATTATATTGCATAAATACATTATTCCATATTTCTACCCAATTATCATTTTCTGGATCAAAATCTGTTGGAACCGCTTCTTCACTTCTCCAATAAAATATTTCTGTATCTGGTCCACATGGTCCTGTAAGTTCCATGTTTGGCCACCAATTATCATCCTCTCCCAAAAATGCTATTCTATTTTCTGGAATTCCCAATGATTTCCATAACTCTGCAGATTCATTATCAGCCGGAACTATATTATTTCCCTTAAATACAGTTACAGATAATTTTTCAACTGGTATTTTTAAATATTTTGTTAATAATTCAAAGCTCCAAGTTATAGATTCTTTTTTGAAATAATCTCCTAAAGACCAATTCCCCAGCATTTCAAAAAATGTATGATGTGTTTTATCTCCAACTTCATCTAAATCATTTGTTCTGAAACATTTTTGAACATCTGTTAAACGTGTTCCTTCTGGATGAGGTTCTCCTTTTAAATATGGCACTAATGGTTGCATTCCAGCAGTATTAAATAAACAAGTTGGATCATTTTCTGGAATCACAGGTGCACTTGGTATTATTTTGTGTCCACGTTCTTCAAAAAATTTTAAATATATATTTTTTAAATCTACTTTTTCCATATATTTTTTCGACTCCCTTTTTTAAACAAATTTTTCGTCAATTATATTACAAATTAAGCTAAAATGCAATACTTTAAAAAGGGGACGGGGGCAAAAATTAAAGTAAACTTTAATTTTTGCCCCCGTCCCCTTTATTAAATTAAACAATCTTGTTTTGCTTCACTTACTCTCACTTTAGCTATTTTATTTATTAAATCATCCTTATCCGTTTTGTGTTTTACTACTATATAATTTGTTGTATGACCTTTTAAATATTCTCCTTCACGTTCTTCAAATAGTACTTCCACTTCTCTACCTATGTATTTTTTATTGTAATTATATTCGTTTTCATTTGAAAGTTCTATTAATTTTTTACTACGCTCTTCTTTTACTTTTCCATCTATTTGATTTGGCATTACTGCTGCTTTTGTTCCCTTTCTTTGTGAATATTTGAATACATGCATTTTATAAAATGCTATTTCTTTTAAGAATTCATATGTCATATTAAATTCTTCCTCTGTTTCTCCTGGAAATCCTACTATAATATCTGTTGTTAAAGCTGCATTTGGAAATTTGGTTCTTAGCCTTTTTGTTACTTCTTTAAATTCTTCTGTTGTATATCTTCTATTCATTCTTTTTAAAGTTTCTGTACATCCACTTTGTAATGATAAATGGAAATGATCACATATTTTATCTAATTTTGATAATCTTTTTACAAACTCCTCTGTTATTATTGTTGGCTCTATTGAACCTAATCGTATTCTATGTAATCCTTTTATTTTATTTATTTCTTCAAGTAAATCTATTAAACCAATATTTTCACCTTTAAAATCTCTTCCATATGATGCTATGTGAATCCCTGTTATTACAACCTCATTTATTCCTTCTTCCACTACCTTTTTTATTTCTTCTATTACATTTTCTATTTTTCTACTGCGAATATGACCTCTTGCATAAGGAATTAAACAATATGAACAAAATCTATCACATCCATCTTGTATTTTTATAACAGCTCTTGTTTTTTCAGTATATGTTGTTGTTCCAAGTTCAACATAGTCTAATTTATACATCACATCTGATACAATGTCTTCTGTTCCTTTTTGTGCTATATGATTTTCTATTATTGATATAATATCATTTTTTTCATTATTTCCTATTATTAAATCTATTTCCGGTATTTTTTTTAGCTCTTCTTTTGCAACTTGTGCATAACATCCACACGCTACTAATGTTGCATCTTTATTTATTTCTTTTGCTCTTCTAAGCATTTGTCTTGATTTTCTATCTGCTATATTGGTTACTGTGCAAGTATTAACTATATAAACATCTGCATACTCGTCAAATTCAACAATTTCGTATCCATTTGCTACAAATTTTTGTGCCATTGCATTAGTTTCATATTGATTTACTTTACAACCTAAAGAACAAAATGCTACTTTTTTATTACTATTTTTATATTCCATATTTCACCTAACTTTCAGCAATTTTACTTTTTATGTTCTTTTACTATTTATTATACTTTTTTATGCTATATTTTTCTTAAATACTTAATAAACATTATATCACTTTTGTTTAGTCTAAGCAATAGATATCTCTTTTCGTTTTCAATAGTAAGTATGTAAATTTTAATAAATAATTATTCTACTAACATAAAACCCATATGCTTTTGTAAATCAGAATCTATTGTCTTTCTTACATACAAATTATTAGCCTTGCAGTATTTTTCTATAGCATTTTCTGTTTCTATTCCGAATTTTCCATTTGGCATCCCATTAAAGAACCCCAAGTTCTTTAATCTTTTTTGTATTTCTAATACATCTGATCCATACATACCAGATTTTAAATTTCTAAACCCTTTTCCAAAACTACCATAACATCCATCTATGATAGTTACTTTCGTTCCAATTGGTATAATTTTATATAATTCTGCTACTTCAGCATTATTCATTCTTATACATCCGTGTGAACTACTCCATCCTACAGAATATATCTCAGTAGTTCCATGTATTCCAAACTTGCCCCAAGGACAATTAAATCCGCATCCAACAGCCTCCAAAACCTTCTCCCCATTTTCCTTTTGATATTATTGTCCAAGTTCCTATTGGCGATGGTGTAGATTCCTTTCCTCCCGCACACTTATACTCTCTTTCTAGTTTATTATTTTTAAATACATACAATCTAGATGATTCAACATCCACTAATATTTTATATATATCTTTATTTTTAGCAACAGCAGTATTATGTATAGTTATTAAAGTGACTATACTTACAGTTATAATTATTAATATAAAAATCTTTTTTATTTTCATATATCATTTCCTTTTTGTTTTTAATATAAATATATGTGAAAAATAAATTTATATACTTTACAGACTTTATAAAAAAAATTAAATATCATTACACTATTATTTATATAAGTTTAAAATTTATCTGTTTTTTATATATAAAGTTTGCTTAGATCAAACTTTTGGTGTAAATAATTTATATTATCCTAATTTTAAAATTTCCCTATAAAAAAAGAACCTCTCAGCTGCTAATAGCAGCCTGAGAGGAATACACTAATTTAAATTTTCGGTTCGGCTAAGATCAAAGTGTCTGAATCCAACTCCAGAATTCTGCCAGTTCAGAAGTAAACTGACTCCAGATGTCTGAAAACTCACCAAAGTTCATCGTTAGCACTGCGCGAATACTCTTGAACACCATTATGTAGCTAAGTTCCAGCATTTCAAGAATAAAATCGCATACTCCATACAGAGCAGGTATCTTTTCCGGAAGCTCCGGATTCAAAGCTGCTGCAATTTGGAGCAAAATAGCAATTACCACCATATTGGCAGTTCTTTTTGCCATTTTTTTGGTAACCGAGCAAATCTTACGTTCAGCTTTCTTGAAAAATTCTATCAGCTTCTTCTCAAACGGACTTTTTTCAAAAAGCTTTTTAACGTTTCCAACCAAAGTCGGATTCTTCACTCTTTTGTCCTTGTTAGTAGTACCAGATGTAGATGCTGCAGCTGTAGCTACATCGGCAATACCTCCAATATTTTTGTTTTCCATTTTTTTCTCCTTAGTTAGATTACAATAATTGCAACAATAGCTGTTACAACTACCGCCAAAATTGGGTGCTCTTTTTTCAAACTGTTGAAGATCTTTCCGAGCATCCGCACAAAGGTCTTGGCAATCCAAGAAATGGCTTTGGCAAATGCCTTGGAAATTCCTGCAATTGCAGAGAATACTCCCTTCAGAATAACAGTTCCCAGACTCGGTCCGTGAAACTTTACTCCAACAATAGTGAGCAGAATTGCAATTCCAGTGCAGATGATTGCAATAACCATTGCATAAGAAATTACAGTATCGAAAATGGGCTTTACAAACTTGCCAAACGAGTGAATCAGTGCAGGGGCTTCATACCGAAGTGCGAAAAACAATAAAATAAGCATAATTTTTTTTCTCCTTTGATTTTGGAATAAGATGGACTTTCGAATGATGTATATATACCAACAAAATCAACGAAATTATTCGCAAATTAAATTGGGTAATTTGGGAGTGGGAGATATTTCTCCAATCTATATACAAAGGCTATACCTTGTACTATTATTTTATCATAAATTAACATAAAGCTCAAATTTGGTTTACATTTGTATTATGCTGAAATCAAAACATATTTTTTCTAAACAATATATAAAATATCATTATTCGGAAAATACTTTTTTAATTTTTCTTTAAAAAATATTTCGCCCTGTTTTTTTATTTCTTTTTTGTACATATATTTTCCTCTTCCTCTCACTGTCATGATATCTTTATTATATAAATTAATTCTATCTGGAAAGGCTTCATTATTTATCATTCTATGGACATAACTATATGTCATAAATATGATTTCAAAAAATACATCTTTTTTTACTTCGCTACTCAAGTTATCGTACAAATATTTTATAAGATCTTCATATAACCTCATCCATTCATCAACTAATATTACTGGTGCTATTAGTATTCCTATCTTATAACCAGCATGTTTCAATTTATTAATTGCTATAACTCTATTTTTTAATGGTGAAGTTCCTATTTCAATCTGCTTTATAATTTCACTTGGATTTACACTCATTCTCACAACTACTTTTCCATCATGCTTTAAAGGTAAAATTGGATCTACCATATCAAATTTAGTAGGAAATGTCAGCATTCCTTTAGGTGATTTCCTAAAATTTTCAATTGTCCAAACTAAATTATTGGTAATTGTATTTTCTAAGATCAAATCACTATTGCTTCCTATCTCAAAAGTAAGTTTTTTATCTTCTTTATTTGCTACTTTTATAATTTTTTCAAGCATCTCCTCCCTATTTACAAATAGCCTTAAATATGAACATTTATTAAAATTACATACTAAATAGCAATACATACACATAGCAATACATCCAGATGATGTATATGGCACTAAATAATCTGATACTTTATGGTTTTCTATAAATTTATGTGTTTTTCTAATCCCTATAATTAAATTTTTTTTCATACTACAAAATTCAGAATTTTCTTTTTTTCTCAATTCTTCTATATTATTATGGTTTTCTATTTCCTTTAGTTTAATTCCTTTTAACTTATATTCTGTTAATAACTTTTTTCCTAATTCATAATTCCATGCATCTTTTTCATAAAATATTTCTTTTGGTAAAAACATTTTTTTATTCCTCCATAAAAATATTTTTACCGTTTAATAAAAAAAAATGCAAAATTTAAAAAGTATATTTTACATTTCAAATTTCACATTTTCTTTAAACCAATTTACCCTCTCTTGATGCATCTTATTTTTTAATTTGATTCCATCAAAAATATAGTATTTATTTTTGATATATTCACCATTAATCTCTTTTAACATTTCTTTTCCTATTTTTGCAAACTCAACCTTTTCTTTTGAATCTTGCCTACAGTTTCTATCACATTCTACAACTATTTCTAAACCATCTAACCCAAGTTCTGTCTTAGAAATACTTTCTATAAATGAGACTTTTTTATTTGGTTTCATCTTATAGAAAATCCCACCGCTTCATATGCTCTCTACAAGCTGTTTTTCCACATTTTTTCCAAGAATTTGGTATTTTTAATCTTTTTGAAAACTTTTCTAATTGTTCTACTCCCTTTTCTTCGTGACCTATATGATGTGGATATTCTTCTTTTTTTGTTAATCCTTTTCCTAAATCGTGCACAAGCACACTAAATCTTATTTTCTCATCATTTGTTAATTTTGCACTCATATCTAAAGCAAGCATAGTATGGTTATATGCATCACCTTCTGGATGATATTTTACTGGTTGCTCTGCTCCAATTAATTTATAAATTTCTTCAAAATGAACATCTAACACACCAGCTTCTTTTAATACATTAAAAAATATTGATGGCTTATCCTGATTCAAAGCTTTTCTTAATTCTTGAAAAACTCTCTCATTTGATAAAGAATTCAATTCATTTTTTAGATTTTTCATAACTTCTATTGTATTTTTTTCTACTTTAAATTGTAATTTACTTGCAAGTCTTGCTACTCTATATACTCTTAGTGGATCTTCTATAAAACTTTTTGATGTAGCTCTAATAATTCCTTTTTCTAAATCTTTTCTTCCATTAAATGGATCTATTATTTCTTTTGTTAAAACATCTTGTGCTATAGAATTTATCGTAATATCTCTTCTTTTTAAATCTTCTAATAATGTAACATTTTTCCCAGAAATGATTTCAAACCCTTTATGTCCTTTTGCAACTTTTCTTTCTAACCTTGCCATTGCAAACTCTCTTCCATCTAAATCAAATACTTCAAAATCTTTTCCTCTTTTTACTGCATTTTTAAACATTTCTTCAAAAGTACTAGATTCAATTCCTACAACACAATAGTCTTCATCATGTCCATTAATCTTTAGTAAACTATCGCGAACTGCTCCACCTACTAAGTACAATCGCCCACCATTTTTTTCAATTTTTTTTGCTATTTCATAAATATCATTTTTATTCATGTATATATACACTTCTTCCTGAATATGCAAGTTTTATTTGTTCTGATTCTAGAACTTTTAATATACTATCATTTATTTCTTGCTTAAATTTAAAATAATCATCATATACAGTATTAGTTGTATATAAATATATCCAAATATTTAGTCCTTCTTTTGTTATTTTATTAAAACTAATTTTTACAGAATCTTTTACTACTTCTTCACTAGAATTCAAAACCACTTCTAATTTTGAAATTATATTCTCTACTTTTTCTGAGTTTGTATCTAATGGTAAATTTAAGTCTACATCAAATCTTCTTTTTTCCAATTTGCTCCAATTAGTAATACTTGCATTAGATAATGTAGAATTTGGTATTGTAACTAATGTATTTTCGTTTGTTCTAATTCTAGTACTTCTAAATGTAATATCTTCTACCGTCCCTTGGTATTTATCTGTTTCTATATAATCTCCAACAATAAATGGTTTATCTGTAATTATTGCAACTCCGCCAAATAAATTTTTAGCTATATCTTGTGCTGCAAGTGCTATTACAACACCTCCTAAGCCAAGACCTGTAATTAATCCACTTAAATCATATCCTAGCTCTGTTATAATTAGGAATGCTGCAATTACATAAACTATGCATTTAACAATTTTGCTAATAAAATTTACTAAAGTTTGATCTCCTGAAAATCTATCACTTTCTTTCAATTTTACAAATATTTTTTCTTTTGGGTTAAAAAAGTTGTTAATTGCTCTTGCTGTTAATACTATTGCAAAAATCCTAAATAGTTTTAACGCTGTAATTTTTATTTCCTCCGGAAGACTTAATACAATAATTCCCAAATAAATACCTAAACAAATTAATAATGTTTTTATTAACTTATACCAAGGACTAAATTTTATCTTTTTCTTATGTTTTTCCTTCAAATTAAACATCTTAACAATAAGATATGAAATAATAGAACTTCCCATACTAAATAATATGACAATTGCTATTGCTATTAGAATATCTATTACTTGATTTTTTTGTATATTTTGAAAAAAGGTTATTATATTTTTTATTTGTTCCATATACTTTACCTCACTATATTTTTATTTATTAAATATTTTTAGTCTTTTTTATCTTGTTTTTTTGCAATAACTGCTTTAATTTTAATTCCTTGATCCATAAACATTTTTTCATGTTCTGTTTGAATATTATCCCAAAAGTTTTTTTCATTTTCCAAATCATATGTCTTTTTTATAATTTTAAAGCCTGAATTTTCAAGATAGCTTAAAGAATCTATAAATAATCCATCATCATCTGTCTTGAAATATATTTCCCCACCATCTTTTAAAAATTCTCTGTATTTTTCTAATTGTCTTATATGTGTTAATCTTTTCTTTCTATGTTTTCCTCTTGGCCAAGGATTACAAAAATTAATATATATTCTCTCAACATTATCGTTTTCATTCATTATTAATAATATTCTTTCAATATCAAATCTTGTTAAAACAACATTATTTATTTCTTTATTTTCTTCTTTATATTTTTCTTCAATGTTTCTTTTAGCTAGACCTAACATTGCATCCACCACATCTATTGCAATATAATTTATATCTGGATTTTTTACTGCTAAATTAGCCATAAAACTACCTTTTCCACATCCAAGCTCTAGATGAATTGGATTATCATTATTAAAAACTTCTTTCCACTTTCCTTTATAATCTTCTGGATTATCTATATAAAATTTACTTGCTTCTAATTCTGGTCTAGCCCATGGTTTAAATCTTATTCTCATTTTTTTATTCCTTTTATAATATATTTAGATTTTTATTTTGGATTTACCTATAAACCTTTTAGTATTTTAGTTTTATTTTTTATTTAATTTTTATTAATATTTATTTATCAAATTTAGTTACTACTCACTAATCATTTTCCAATTTAATTTGTATTCTATTTTATTATAAAATTAATTATTTTTCAATCCTTTATTAATAGCTATTTAAAAACATAACTATATAAATATGAGCAATTTTTTTCTATATTCATTTTATATTTATGTAAAACATGAATTTTTTTTCACATTTTGTTGACTCATTAATTATTCTTATGCTATAATCCAAATTATTACTAGCATAGTAAAATATGCAATCTTTAGAAAAGGAGTATTATTTATGAATCACCGGATTATTAAAGCTGTTCGTAACGAAATTGCTTGCTGCAATAGTACCTGTTGTGGGCAATGTTGCCCATGCCAATTGCTAGCAAAGCTTATCGATGAACTTGGCGAAGATGAGTTTTTAAAACGGCTTGAGGAAAATACTTTACCTCAAAATGTTAGATTACTTTATCTTAAAAAAAGTGAAAAATATAAGTAATAACCGTTCTATTTTCCTTTTGAATGTTTTCAAACATTTCTTTTGGAAATAATTAGAAAAAAAAGAAGCACAGATAACTTTTATTTTTGATAACTGTGCTTCTTTATTTATTCATTTTTTATTTATCTTTTTTATGCTAATGTTCCCATTGGGTCCCATGGTTTTAATCTAATTTTTTCTGTATTTAAAAGATTTCTTTCTTCTTCTGTAAGATATTTTTTATTTATAACTACTTGATATACAAATTTTGTGAACCATGAATCTGTTGCTACATGATATCCCTCATTTGCTTTTTTATCTCCCCAACTATTTTCTATTTTCCACTTAGTTGGTGTTTCATTATCTATATTTACACCTGTTATAACCATTGCATGATTCATTGCACTTTCTCTTGTATCTAATGATGCTTCTTTAGTCATATTACTATCTATTTGGAATAATGTATCTATATCAAAAGAAACATCATCCCATACGCCATCATCTATATCCATTGCTTTAGTACAATCTGAACCAAACCATACGGGTTCTCCATTTTTTAATTGTTCAATTGCTAATTTTTTTAATCTTTCTATTGGTAAATTTAAATATAATATTTCGTTTCCTTCTATAACATTTCCTATATAGTCAACAGTATAAACTTTATTAAATGGTTTATCATCAGTTGGACTATTTATTATACTTACATACTCATCTAAATTAATTCCTGATATTTCTCTATAAAACATTATTGGTGTTAAATCTTTTATTATTCCATAATTTCCATCTTTATCAACATATTCAAAAGAAAACTTCTTTGGTGGAACTCCAAAACAACTGCATAATATTTTATAAATGTTTTGCATATATTTTGTTTTTGATTCTTCAAGATTAACTACATTATGTCTTATTTCAAAAGCAAATTTACGTATATATTTGTTTAATAATCCATCTATTTCTCTAGTATTTGAACTTTGAAAAGTTTCTTGAAACACACTTTTAGGAACTATGCCATATTTATTTACAATATTTACAAATAGATCCCATTGTCCTCCATCTTGAATTCCATCATTTAATAGTCCATCTAAAGTTCTATCATCTTTTTTACAATCTTTTAGCTCTATAATTTTTTCTAATAAATAATTACATTTTTCTAATTTATCATAAAAAGCTATATAATTTTGTGAGATTTCAAAATTTTTCAAATTATATTTTTTTGCAATTTTTTCTCTTATAACATTACAGCCTGCAAAAATCCAACATCTTCCACTTTGTTTTTGGTTTGTAACAGGTAATGTTTTTAAATTAATTGAAAACATATCTCTTGTGAACTCTGTTTGTTCATTTACTCTTGTTAAATCACTAATTTTATTTTTAACCAAAGCTCTTCTTGTTATAGTACATCCAACATTATTTAAATACTCATTTTCTACATTTTCTAAATATTCTTTACTAATTTCTCTCATATCACTACATAACCTCCATTTTTTTATAATTTCATTTTACAACTTGAAATCTATTTCATATTATAATCATACAAATTCAATAAGTCAAATACAAAAACTATTATTTTTATTTAGTTTTATTTGTATTTGTTTTAATTTTTTAGTAAATATATACTTATTTTTTTATAATACCTATATTTAATAAATTAACAATAAAAAAATAAATATTTCTAAATTTTCACATAAAAACATTAATTTCAAGAAAATTATTTAAGCTTTTCTATAACAAAAAAGCAAATAATTTATAGTAAAATTACTTGCTTTTTATAATATTTATATTCCCATTATTGAATATCCACTATCTGCATAAAGTACTTGACCTGTTACAGCAGATGACATATCGCTAAATAAAAATGTTGCTACATTTCCTACTTCTTCTTTTGTAACATTTCTTCTTAAAGGTGCTTTTTCTTCAACAACTGTTTGTATTGAACTAAAATCTTTAATTCCTTTTGCAGATAAAGTTTTTATTGGACCTGCAGAAACTGCATTAACACGAATTCCTTCTTTACCTAAATTATCTGCTAAATATCTAACACTACATTCTAAAGCAGCTTTAGCAACTCCCATTATGTTGTAGTTTGGTAATACTTTGGTAGAACCATGATATGTTAAACATACAAGACTTGCATTTTCATTTAATAAATCAATTTCTTTTGCAATTCTAGAAATCGCTACAAAAGAATATGCACTAACATCATTTGCATGTGCAAATCCCTCTTTACTTGTATTAATAAAATCATTTTTCAAATCTTCTGTATTGGCATGTGCTATTGCATGTAATATACCATCAATTTTTCCAAAATCATTTTTTACTTTTGTTAATGTTTCTTTTACCACTTCATCTACAGATGCTTCATTACAAGTATATGCTTTTGCACCTTCAAATTCTGAAATTAGTTCTTCTATTTTTTCTTTATTTTCTTCTCCTACATATGTAAATGCAAGCTTTGCACCTTGCTCATAAGCTGATTTTGCTACACCATAAGCAATGCTCCATTTGTTTCTAAGACCCATAATTAAAATTGTTTTGTCTTTTAAAATCATTTTTTTATCCTCCTATTTATCTATTTTAAAATTTAATAAATTTTATTCTATCTTAATATTCATATTTACTATTCTTCATATTTTTTTATTATAACAGAACTATTATGTCCTCCAAATCCTAATGAATTAGACATTGCATATTTTATCTCTACATTTCTTCCCTTATTTGGAACAATATCTAAATCACATTCTTCATCTGGCACTTTATATCCAATAGTTGGTGGTACAAAACTATCTTCTATTGCTTTTATACATGTAATTGCTTCTATTGCTCCGGCAGCTCCAAGCAAATGTCCTGTATTTCCCTTTGTTGAACTTACAAGTACACTCTTGCTAGCATCACCTAATGCTGTTTTTATTGCTGCTGTTTCAAATGCATCATTTAAATGTGTAGATGTACCATGTGCATTTATATAATCTATATCCTCTTTTGAAATTTTTGCATCTTCTATAGCATTTACCATTGCACGTGCTCCACCTTCTCCTCCTGGTGCAGGTGAAGTTATATGATAAGCATCTGAACTTGCTCCATATCCTGCTATTTCTGCATATATTTTTGCTCCTCTTTGTTTTGCATGTTCATAATCTTCTAATATCAAAATAGCTGATCCTTCTCCCATTACAAAACCGCTTCTTTCTTTATCAAATGGTATACTTGCTCTTAATCTATCTGTACTTTGTGATAATGCTTTCATATTAGTAAATCCTGCAACTCCTGTAGGTGTTATTGTACTTTCTGCACCACCTGCAATAACAGCATCTTGATATCCATGTTTAATTAAACGATATGCCTCTCCTATAGAATGTGTAGAACTTGCACATGCTGTTACCATTCCAAAAGATTCTCCTTTAGCACCTAGTTCTATAGATACATTTCCAGAAGCCATATTTCCAATACACATTGGAATATACATAGGAGATACTCTATCTGGTCCTTTTTTTAGTAAAACTTCTGTCTGTTCTTCTATAGTATTTAATCCACCAATACCAGTACTAATTATTACTCCAACTCTATTCATATCCGTATTTTCTTTTGTTATTCCACTATCTTTCATAGCTTCCTTTGCAGCAATAATAGCGAATTGTGAAAATCTTTCTAATCTTTTCACACCTTTTCTATCAAAATATTCTTCTGGTTTAAAATCTTTTACTTCTGCTGCTAACTTAACTTTAAAGTTTGTAGTATCAAATTGACTAATTTCATTTATACCACATTCTCCATTTTTTATGCCTTTCCAAAATTCATCTACTGTTTTACCTATAGGTGTTATTGCACCCATTCCTGTTACTACAACTCTTCTTTCCATTTTATCTTTCCTTATATTAAATATTTAGGTTTTTAAATTTTGGTTTTACCTATAAACCTTATATTTCTTAGATCATATCTTTTTCTTGTGCTTGTACTGCTGTAATTGCAATAGTATCGCAAACTCTTTCAACACTACATGCTCTTGATAAATCATTAATTGGTTTTTCTAGCCCTTGACATGCTGGTCCATACATTCGTACATTCGAAAATCTCTCAAAAAGTTTATATGCAATATTTCCTGCATTTATATCTGGAAATATTAAAACATTTGCTTCTCCTTTAAGCTTTCCATTTGGAGATTTCATTTTTGCAACTTCTGGCATTATTGCAGCATCTAACTGTAATTCCCCTTCACAAATCAAATCCGGAACTTTCTTTTTTAAATGCTCTGCAGCCTTTGCAACTTTCTCTGTCGAATCTGATTTAGCACTCCCGAAGTGTAGAATAAGATAAAAGCCCTACTTTAGCCTGTTTTTTAAATAACCACTCATAACTTCTAGCAGATACCTTCGCAATTTCTGCTAAAGCAAGATATCCGTGGTTTTTCATTTAGTGCACAATCTGAAAATAAAAATGTATAATCTTTATTTCCAAAATCCTTATTTTCGTGTTCTACAATAAAAAATGTAGATAATAATTTCGTATTTTTTGTTTTAAATATTTGCATCATAGGATGTAATATTTCTTTAGTAGAATGATTAGCTCCAGCAACAAGTCCGATCACCATCTCCTAATTTAACCATCATCATTCCAAAATACAGTGGATCCAATAAGCACTTGCTTGCTTCTTCCTTTGTAACTTTAAACTTTTTACTTAATTCTAGATACTTTTCCACATATTTTTCATATCTTTTATCATTATTTGGTTCCACTATTTCTATATTATTAATATCTATTTTCTCTTTTTTAGAAATTTTATAAATTTCTTCTTTATCTCCTACTAAAATAATATTTGCAATACCTTCATCTACTACTTTTTTAGCAGCTTTTAAAATTCTCACATCTGTAGATTCTGGCAATATTATTGTTTGTTTATTCATTTTTGCTTTTTTTCTAATATTTTCTATAAAACTCATGAATTCTTTTGCCTTTCTCTTTTAGTATTATTTTTATTATATTATAAAAACCCTTACTATTTATATAACAATTTTAAAAAAAAGTCACTATACTAATTGGTCATTTTTTTATTTTTATTTAATTTTTTAATTGTTATAAAGTAGGATAATTAATATTATTTACCTATTAAAAACATTCTTAAGTCCTTATAACTTTATACTTGTACTTAATTTTATATTTAATGTTTAACTTAGTCTTTTTATTATAGTATATTGTTAACAAGTTACTTATAAATTACACTTGTTTATTAATTTTCCAATTATAAAAAAAGTACGGTAAAATTATACCATACTTTTTTTCATAATATTTATATTTATATTTTTATTTTTCTTATAAATACTTGTTTATCACTCTATTTTACATATTCATTTAGAGGTTTTACTCTATAATTTAATTCTCCAAATTTTTCTGTCGTAACATACCCTGGAGTTGAATTTATTACATCTGGAATTCTATTTACTATACTAGCACAAGTTAATTCTACTGTTGAAGGTCTTGCAACTACTATTGAAGTATTTGGTTCACCATATATAGACCATTCGTTTTTATCATAGTCTTCTTTAGAATATACTTTTCCTATACATTCACTTTCTATTATTATTCCTTCTTTTGTAGTTGTTGTAACAACAGCACTCATTCCTGTAGCATCTCCTGCTTTAACTGTCATATTTAAAGTAGAAGAATATATATCTTCTTTATATGTTTGTGGAATACATTTTTGAGTTTGCGAAACAACTGTTAGTCCTAATTTAGAACATAGCCATCCGGTTTACATTCCACATATAAGATGGCATAAATTCACCATTATTTATTAATTTGTTTCTTTCTTCTTCAGAAATATTATCTGCTGATGCTACTTCTTTTTCAAATTCATCTAAAGAAAGTCCTGCTCCATGAGCTTTAGCAAGTGCAATACCATAATCTTCTACATTATAACTTGAACTTCCTTTTATTTTTGTAATTTTATGTGTTGAACCTGCAATAGAACTAATTAATTGTCCCCAATATATATCTTGATATCCACTTCCTGTTATTGTACAGCCATTTTGTTTTGCAAGTTCGTCTATTTTATTTGTAATACTTGGATTAGAGTTTTGAGGATAAAAAGCCTCTTCACAAGTAGTAATCGCATTTATTCCTAATTTTGCACATAATAAAAGTGCGTCTTTAACATCATTTAATAAGCTCATTGTAGTTACAATACATATATCTGGTTTTACTTCTTTTAACATTTCTTCTGCATTGTCTAAGCTTGTAACTTTTACATTTTTATTTTCTTCTCCTATTACTTCACCAATATCTTTTCCAATTACTGCAGGATTTACATCTATTGCTCCTACAATTTCACCACCTTTTTCTTCCACATACCTCATAGTATAAACTGCCATTTTTCCTGTTCCAAATTGAACAACTTTTACTTTTCTGTCCATCATTTGTATCTCTCCTTTACTAATATTTTTTATATAAATTATATCCAATAATATAATTTTATATACTACTTATGAAATAAACTAACTATTACATTTACTAGTTTTCTTATTATTATATTATTTTCATACATAGAAACTAAATAACTGTGAGTAGCAGGAACGAACCATAAAATTGCTCCAATTACGATTAGTATTAAAATTACTAACAATAAATATGGTAGTTTTCTCCAGTTCATTCTAAAAGCAACTTTATACCCATTCTTAGTTAAATAATCTCCATAAGCTTTTAAATATTCTTCTTCCATTTTCCTTTGTAATTTTTTATTCATTTTTTTTATTTCTTTTTCTGTTAAATTAGGTCCTACATTATAATTGTTTTGATTATTCATCACATTATTATATGTTGCATAATTTGTATTTTTTGGACTTGCATTTCTTACTTTACTATTATTTATAGTTGATTCTTTACTATAATTTTGACTGTATTTTGCTTCTTCTCTTTCCAATTGTAAGTCATATTTTCTTCTTTTTTCTTCATCTTTTAAAATTTCATATGCTTCATTTATAGTTTTAATTTTTTCTTCTGCTATTTTTTTTGCTTCTTGTGTTGTTTGTAAATCTGGATGATATTTTTTAGCTAACACTTTATATGCTTTTTCTATTACATCAATAGATGCTTTTCTATCGACCTCTAAAATTCTATAAAAATCTTTCATACTAATACTCTCCTATTTAAATTTTTAGTATTATAAAAAGATAAATTCCTAATAATTTTTATATAAAATATTCAATTTATATCTTCTTATAAAGTATAACATTTTTCTTTATAAAACAATAGTATTTTATATTTTTTTGTGTTATAATTTTTTTGATATCGAAAAATAGGAGTTGAATAAAATTGATGTTAACATCTGATAGCGAAGCTTTAGCTGAAAATAAAGTATTAATTTTATATATATTAGACAAAGTAAATAAACCAATAAATAACGATAGTCTTTATAAATTGGTATTATCTGCACTTGATATGAATTATTTTTACTTTCAACAATTTCTTTTAGACTTAATAGAAACTAAATATATAGTAAACTATCACAAAGAATCTCGGAGGAAGTGTTTATGAAATCACTGAAAGTGGACGAAATACACTTGCACTTACAATGGATATTTTGCCTGGAATTATAAAACTAAAGGCAGATACAAATTTAAAAAAAGAATTAGAACATACAGAAGAAGAATATTCTATTGTTGCTGAATATACTCCTCGTAGTGAAAATAATTATATTGTTTTTTGTAAAATCGTAGAAAATAGTGAAACTGTTTTTGAAGTAAAAACTTTTGCAGGTTCAAGAGAACAGGCAAAAGAAATAGTTGATAATTGGAAATCTAATGCAGAATCTATTTATCCAGAAATTTTAAAATCTTTAACAACTAAAAAAAATAAATAAAATAAAAATAAAATGTACACTATAAAAATATTTATAGTATACATTTTATTTTCTTTAATATCATTAAATATAATTTCTTCTATATTTTAGCAATTTTTTAAATTTTTAATATACTCTTTGTAATTTTCTGAATTAAGAATAGCACTACCAGATACAATAATATCAGTTCCAGCTTCTGCTACTTTTTTTACATTTTCCACATTTATTCCACCATCAGCTTCAATGTCTAATTCTAAATTATTTGCTACAATATATGTATTTAATCTTTTTATTTTCTCTATCGTAGAAGGTATTAATTTTTGTCCTCCTTTTCCTGGTTCTACAGTCATTATTAAACACATATGTATATATGGCAAATATTCATATATTTCTTCTACACTTGTATTTGGTTTTATTGCGATTCCAACTTTACAATTATTTTCTTTTACATATTTAATTAAATCCATTACTTCATTTTTATCTTTACATGCTTCTAAATGAAAAGTGATTATATTTGGATTAAAACTTAAATAACTTGTAATATATGATTTTACATCTTCTACCATTAAGTGGATATCTAATGGTATACTAGTTATTTGTTTTATATATTCACAAAATTCTCTCATACTATTAGTTGTATCATTTTTTACAAAATCTCCATCCATAACATCTATATGAAAAAAATCTGTATGTGCTGTTTCCAAATCATATATTTTAGTTATAATTTCATCTTTTTTTACTTGTAATATTGATGTTGAAACTTCTACCATCTTCGTGCCTCCTTATTTTTTAATTCATTATATATTTTAACATATCTATCATATCTTTCTTTAGTTACTTTGCCCTCTTCTATAGCTTCTTTAATTCCGCAGTTTTGTTCTTTTATATGACTACATCCTACAAATTCACAACTATTCTCAAATTTATTAAATTCTATAAAATACTTATACAAATCCTTACTATTTATTTCATTAATTTCAAAGCTCGAAAAACCGTGGTGTATCTGCTATATAAGAATTTTCATCAATTTTATATAATTTTACACAAGTAGTTGTATTTTTTCCTTTTTTATTTTTATCACTAATCAAACCTTCCTGTGTCATATTATCTTCAAATATAGAATTAATTAGACTAGATTTTCCTACTCCAGAATTTCCAGAAAATGCTGTTATATTATCTTTTAAGACTTTCTTTAATTCATCTATTCCGAATCGATTTATTAGCAACTGTCTTTATTACTTTATAACCAATTTTAGTATATATTTCTTCAATATTTTTTGTTATATTATCTTCATCTAAATCAATTTTATTTATACAAATTATTGGTCTTATTCCCTTATACTCTGCATATGCAATTTGTTTATCTAATAACAATAAATCTGTTTTTGGCATTTTTATAGAAACCACAAAAATTATTTGAGTTAAATTAGCCATCTTAGGTCTTTTTATATAATTTTTTCTATTTTCTATTTTATCTATAATTCCTAATTTCTTCTCTTCATCTATAATTTCTATTTTTACTATATCTCCTACAACTGGTGTTATCTCTTCTTTTTTTAGTTTTCCTCTTGCATTACAATTAATTATTTTTTTATCAAATTCAACTTGATACATATTAGAAACATTATTAATAATTATTCCTTTTGTCACTATCTATTTACTCCTTTTTATTTAACTTTTCGCTTTCAATGTAAAAAAATAGAAGCGAACATTAATAATATTTTATACTTAATTAAGCTTTTTGTTAAGTTTTTAACATCTTTGCTTATTTTCTAATTTTTATAAGATCTTTACATATAAAAATTTATCCTAATATAAAAAAATTTCTCAGCTACCTAATAATTTTGATAGCTGAGATTTGTATTTATTATTCTGCTGTCCATACTGCATTTGAATCATTTAAATTCATTTGTGTTTGTCTTTCCAAAATTCCAGAAACATAAACTTTTACTGTTATTGTTCCTACTCCTTGAACTGTTAGATTTATGTTTTCTGTATCTTTTCCAACCTTCTTTTTATATACAGTATCTTCTGTTCCTGCTGATGTTACTTTTACTGTAACTTCTACTTTTTCTGCTTCAATCTCATTTCCATCTTCATCAACTTCTGGTTTATATTTAGTAATAGATTTTACATTTACATTAACAGTACCTTTTTTTATTTCAGCTAACTTATTAACTGTAAGTACTATTTTTGTTCCTTCGTCTACAGTTTTTCCAACATCTAAGCTTTGTTTTAAAACTTCTCCATTAGATTTCTTTGTATCTTCTTCATAAGTAACAGAAACTTCAAAACCTTTTTCTGTTAAACTCTTTTTAGCATTTTCTTCTGTTTCTCCTACAACAGATGGAACTGCTACTTGTTTTATTCCGGTTCCTTTACTTACATATACTTTCACAGTATCCCCTGCTTTAACTTCAGTATTTTCTTTTGGATCTTGTTTTATTACTACTCCTTCTTGTATCTTCTGACTAGTTTCTTCTATTTTTTCAACATTCAAGTTAAGATCACTTAATGAACTTTCAGCTTCTTCATAAGTTGATCCTGCAACTTTAGGAACTTTAACAGTTTCAGTTCCTTTACTTAATACTATAGATATAGTACCTTTCTCTAATATTTTATATCCTTCTTTTGGATCTTGAGAAATTATTTTTCCTTTTTCTATATCACTACTATATTCTTCTGAAGATATTTTATAATTAACTTTTATATCTTTTAATTTTGATTCTGCCTGCTCTACTGTTAGGCCTGTTAAATCTGGTACATCTACATTTTTTGGTGTTGTTAATTCTATAACAAAATATGTAATTCCTAAACTTAATACAAACACAATTATAAATATAATCATAATAAATAATATCTTCATTTTAGGATGTTTTTTAAAGTATTTTCCTAATTTTCCTTTTGGTTTTTTCTCTTCTTCATCCTCTTCTTTCTTTCTATTTAATACTTCACTATTAATTGTTGGTATTCTTTGTGTTAAAGTAGCATCAAAATTTTGCTCTACCACAAAATTTCCATCAGGATTCTTAAGTGCTAAACTTAAATCTCTTAACATCTCTGTTGCAGATTGATATCTCAAATTAACATCTTTTTGCATTGCTTTCATTATAATTTGATTTACTGCAAAAGGAATTGCTGGATTTAATTTTATTGGTTCTACTGGTTTTTCTTGCATATGTTTTAGTGCAATAGAAACTGGTGTATCTGCATCAAATGGCACTCTTCCAGTTAACATTTCATACATAACAACTCCTAAAGAGTATAAATCAGACTTAGCATCTGTAAATCCTCCTCTTGCATGTTCTGGTGAAAAATAATGGACTGATCCAATTGTTGTTCCAAATGCTGTTATTGTAGAATTTGAAACTGCTTTTGCTATACCAAAATCTGTAACTTTAGCAATCCCATCTTCTGTTATAATAATATTATGTGGTTTTATATCTCTATGCACAATATTATTTTTATGAGCTACTTCTAATGCAGAAGCTATTTGTATTGCAATATTTACAGACCATTTCCAAGGAAGTGCTCCGATCTTCTGAGATAATTTGTTTTAATGTTTTTCCTTGAATTAATTCCATCACTATATAATATAAATTTCCTTCATTTCCTACATCATAAATTGATACAATATTTGGATGTGTTAAACTTGCAGCAGCCTGTGCTTCTGTATTAAATCTTTTAATAAATTCTTCATCTGTTGTAAATTCATCTCTTAATACTTTTATTGCTACATATCTATTAAGTACGTGACATTTTGCTTTATAAACAGTAGCCATACCGACCATTTCCTATTTTCTCTATTATTTCATATCGGTTACCTATTATTTTACCTTCTAAATTCATATAAAACTCTCCCTTATAATATTATTACAACCGTAATATTGTCATATCCACCAAGCTCGTTTGCTTTTTGCACTAATTTTTCTGAAGCTAATTCTGGATTTTCTTTTATAATATTATATATTTCTTCATCTTTTAACATATTAGTTAAACCATCTGATGACATCAGCAAAATGTCATCTTTAATAAAACCTTTTACCATAACATCTGGTTCAACATATGCAGTGCATCCTAATGCTTTCATAAGCATATTTTTCTTTGGATGATTATATGCTTCTTCTTTTGTTATTGTTCCATCTTTCACTAGCTGTTGTACATAACTATGGTCAACTGTTAATTTTCTTATAAATTCTTTTCTTATTCTATAGATTCTACTATCTCCTACATGTCCAATATATACCCTATTATTATATATTAAACAAACTTCTAAAGTAGTACCCATTCCTTCTAATTCTTTTATTTCTTTTGATTTTTCATATACAATCATATTAGCATATTCTACAGCATTTTTAATTAAACTTAGTATACTTTCTTTGTCATGCTCTATTTTGTAAAAATTATTAGAAATATAACTTTTTACAGAAGTGGTTGCAAGTTTACTTGCTATTTCTCCTCCATTATATCCTCCCATACCATCAGCTAAAATAAATAATTTTATATTATCCTCTGGTGTAGACACATAATAATAATCTTGATTCATATCTCTTGCTTTTCCTATATCAGATTTAGCAAAAACTTTCATATACTCCTCCTACTTTAGGTTCTTTCTTCTAAGTTGTCCACATGCTGCATCTATATCTGAACCCAATTCTCTTCTTATAGTTGCCACAATACCTTTTGAATTTAAATAATCTCTAAATTTTATTATGTTTTCATTTGTACTTTTGGTAAATTTACCATTTTCTATTTTATTAATAGGTATTAAATTAACATGACAAATCATACCCTTTAATAAATTAACTAGTTCCTTTGCATCTTCTAAGTTGTCATTATTGTCTTTGGCTAATGCATATTCAAAAGAAATTCTTTTATTGGTTATTTTTATATAATCTTTACATGCCTTCATTAATTCTTCTATGTTATATCTTAAATTAACTGGCATCATTTCACTTCTTTTTTTATCATTAGTTGCATGTAGTGATATTGACAATGTACATTGTATATTCTCATTTGCTAAATCATATATTCTTGGTACTAAACCACTAGTTGATACACTAATATGTCTTGCTCCTATATTTAGACCTTTCGGATTATTCATTATTCTAATTGCATTTATTACATTATCGTAGTTATCTAATGGTTCTCCTATTCCCATAAATACAACATTAGAAATATTACTATTTGTATCTTGTTCAACTGCTAATATTTGTTCTATAATTTCCCCTGAGCTTAAATTTCTAACAAATTTAATTCCAGTTGATGCACAAAATTTACATCCCATTTTGCAACCAATTTGAGATGATACGCATATTGTTTTTCCATGATGATATTCCATTAAAACTGTTTCTATTGCATTACCATCTAATACATCAAATAAATATTTTTTTGTTCCATCTGATGATTCTTGTTTTTTTAATATATTGAAATTACAAATAGAAAAATTGCTTTTTAGTTTTTCCCTTAATTCTAACGAAAGATTTGTCATTTCATCAAAACTTTTGACCTTTTCTACATATAACCATTTAAATATTTGTTCTGCTCTATATCCTTTTTCTCCTATGTTTATTATTTCTTTTTTTAAATCTTCCAAATTATAATCTTTTATATTTTTCATTTTTTCTATTCTTTCTTTTTATGATATTTATTCTATTCTTTTATATCATACAAACTAATTTTTTTCAAGATATTTAATTGTTATTATTTTTATACTAAACCTCTTATTTTTTATTTACTAAAAAATAACAATATGATAAAATATTTTTGTATTATTTTTTGAAAGGCGGTTATGTTTTATGGAAATTCGCAATCTGTACGACATTAACAGAAACCTTTGTGAACAAACTGTAGTGAAAGGTCAACCTATCCCTTCTGGTCTTCGGATTGTATGCGTATGTACTGTAATCTTAAATTCCAATAATGAATTTTTGATTCAGAAACGCGTACCTTCCAAAAATGGCAAATTCGGATTAACTAGCGGTCATCCAAAACTTGGTGAAACTAGTAAAGAGGGTATGCTTACAGAACTTCACGAAGAACTCGGTATTATTATTTCACCAGAAGAACTTCATCTTTTTCATTCTGAACTTCATGACGAAGAATCTTTCAGAGACTTGTACTATTATAAAAAGGATTTTTCTCCTTCTATTCTCACGTATCAAGCTGAAGAAGTAGAGTTTGCCAAATGGGCAACCTTCGAAGAAATTTCCGAGCTTTTTCATAACAAAATGTTCTGCCATACTCACTATGCTGACCTGCAAAAGTATATTGCCTACACAACTTCACATGTTAATTAAAATAAATAAGTGTCACTTTTATACTTCTTAAGTGACACTTATTTATTTTTTACTTATATTATATTTTTTCTATATTTTAAATAATCTTCTATACCTCTATTTACAAATCTATTTGTTTTATTTTTTAGCTCTTTCATCACACTATCTGCAATCTTAAATGCAAAATCATATTTTTCTTTATTAATTGCACCATTTTTTAATGCATCAGATAAATCATTTCTATCCTCAAGATTTATATATGTACTAGATTTTGTTGCACATTCTTGGTAAAATACTACGTCTAAATACAAATCATCATAGTATGGAATTCCATCTTCTATTTCATTTCCATCAGTTATGTCAAAATAATATTCTAATATATTTAATTTATCATCTATATATACTCTTACATTATAATTTTCATGTAATGGAGTATATTCTAATAATGTAAAATTATTGTCCATCTTTTTTACTAGTTCACCATTTATATACATGTAATATGGTTGTGTAACTTCTTTAATTTCTTTTAATGTTAAATAAGCATCTAATTCTTTAAGCTCTACTATTGTAATATCCATTTTTTTTGCTTCTCTTGTATATTTTTTTCTCACATCAACTTTTCTATTCATTAATCTCTATTCCTCCCCTATCTCTATTATAAAATTTAGTCAAAAATTCTATATTTTCTTTTTCAAAAAATATTAATCCTTTTAATTTACTTTTATACCATTTCATTTCATCTTTGCTTATCTTTCCAAATTTTTTCTTTCGCATAAAATCCATAATTATTTCTACATTTTCCACTGTTTCTTGCAAATTTTCATTTACTACTAACCAATCATATTTTCTACTTTTTAATACTTCTTCAATTTGTTTAATTCCCCTTGCCTGTCTAATCTTACCTCTATTACCTCTCTGCTTTAATAATTGTTCTTCTGTTTTTGGTATTAAATATATCATGATAGTTTCTGGATATCGTTCCTTTATTTCCAATCCTCCACTTACTCCCATATCTATTAACAAATCCATACCATTATTTTCTTGCAATTTTTCTTCTAATAGTGGCATTCCATAGTAATTATGTTCAATTCTCGAACAAGCCATTAATTTCTTTTCATTTAATAATTTTAAATATTCTTTTGGAGAGATAAAATTATACTGTCTTCCATCTATCTCTCCCACTCTCGGTTCTCTTGTTGTATATGTTGAAATTTGAGCTGTATTTTTTTTCTTTGATAATATTTCTTGAATCACAGTACTTTTTCCGGATCCACTTGGTCCTGATATAACAACTACTAAATTATCCAATTTTCTTTTCCTTCTTTTCATATTTTCATTGTGATATTAAAAATTCATCTACTCTTTTTAATAAATTATCTGCTTTTACGTTTTTCTTTGATATATGTCTTAAATACGATATTTCTTCTTGCCAATATGTACCATCAAGTTTTATATAATGATCACTTATTTGAAATTTTCCTTTTAGATTTATTTTATCTAAAAATCCTTGAAATTCATTTGCTGTTATTTTATTATTACTTTCTTCTCTACATACATTAAAATTTGGACATTCTTTATCACAAAAACCTATCTTACTACTTCCAATGCAAATTGGATAACTAACACAACTAGGATTACAATAATAGATTCTAGCACTGTGTCCATTATAATCTGGTCTATTTAATAAATAGCTAATTCCACAAGATGTTTTCTTAAATACAGGGTAATTTTTCTTTTTTAGTATATTCTTTATTCTATTATAAGTTTCTGGTAGTAACACTTTATGATCAGGATCATACTTTTCTGGTATTTCTATATTAGCATTCTCTAATACTTGTTTTAAGTGAGTATTTAATCTTATTCCAGATATTATGCTACACTTACAATATTTTGTAACTATTTCTGATACATGTTTAATTGTCTCTTCATCACTATTCAATCCTTCTATTACAGGTCTATAATAATTAACCAGTTGTATATTATTCATTTTAGATAGAATTTGCATTGTTTCAATTTGTCTTTTTTCACTTCTATTTTCTAATTTCTCAGATAATCCCGAAAAAGTATATAATATTATAATGTTTAAATTAATATTAGAAAGTCTTTTAGCCATTTTTTCTGTAATATATCCTTTAGTAATTATCATAATTGGATTTTCTACTTTTTTTTCTTCCATAATTTCGAGTATCCTCATTGTACTATCAAACACTTGAAGATTTAATAATGGATCTGTCTGATTATTAACAGATATCGGAATATCACTAGTATAAAGTCTAAAGTTTAATAATTCGTCTACTAATTCTTCTTCTTTTGATATTTTTTTCACTGTACATCTATCTTCTAATCCACTTAATATACAATACTTACACCCTATAGTACATCCATCATATGAAGATATAGATATTGATGATTTTAAATAATTTAACATTTATATTACACACTCCTTCACTTATCTTTATTAATTGTTTTTACATATTAATTATATTTATTCCAGCTTTAAAATCAAATATCTATTTTTTATAATTGTCATAAATACTATTTATATTTTTATACTTTTTTAATATGATATTTAGTACTATTTTATTTATTTTTTCAATTCCGTAAGTTCTTCTTTTATAAATCTCTCTGATGCATATGTCACAAACTTTTTTATATATGCAATTCCTATATCAATTTTAGGTAACTCAAGATCAATATTTACTTTCTTCATTCTATTCTTTTCTATTTTTTCTGATACAGTATTTTCTATTAACCAACCTATTCCTATGTTTCTTCTTATCATTTTTAACGTCATTTCAGTTGTAGAAATTTCCATGACAGGATTTAACTTTATATTATATTTTTCAAAAACTCCATTAATTTTTTCCCTGGTAGAAGTACCTTCATTTGGAAGTATTAAAGGTATATCATTTATATTCTCCTTTTTTATTTCTTTATTACAAAATCTATTAACAAAGTCAAATTCACCTACAAAAGCCGTTTCCAATGATATTAATTTTTTAGTTACTAACTCCAAATTATTTTTGCATATTGGGAAACAATCTATTATAAAATCTAATTGATGTTTTTCTAACATATATATCATATCTGTAGTAGATCTATTTTGTATATAAAATTTAATATTGGGGTACTTTTTATGAAATCTTTCAATTTTATCTCCTAAGTATAATATTCCTATATGTGTTGGAACACCTATTCTAATATTTCCTGAAATCATCTCTTTTGACTCTTTTATACTTTGCTCACCTAAACATATATAATCACAAGCATTTTTTATATAATAATATAAATTTTCACCTTCTGGAGTTAATGTTACTCCTTTTGCATTTCTATAAAATAATTTAACATCTAACGCTTTTTCTAATTCCTTAATATTATAGCTTATTGCAGGTTGAGAAACAAAAAGATTTTCACTTGCCTTAGAAAAACTTTTACATTGTGTTACTATATAAAAAGTTTTATATAAATTAAAATCTATATTTTTATCAAACATATTCATGGATTACTTTCTCCTTATCATTTTATATCAAACTCAATTAACATCTTAAAAATCTCTATGGCTCCCAAAATAGAATTCGCCATTATTTATTTTATTTATATATTCATAATCATCTATATGCATTAAATATATATTTACCCCCTGAATCTTAATCTCTCTTAGCTTTTCGATAACATCTTCAAATTTTATATGTACTCCACCATATTTAGAAACATCTATATATAACTCATCTAAGTTATATAAATATTTTAAAAATGGCTCAATTATTTTTGTATCTCCTGTATACAATATATTCTTGTTATTAAATCTTGCTCTAAAACCATAACAATCTAGTTCTTTTACATGTTCTGTTTTTATAAATTCTATATTTTCAAAATCATCTAATAATTCATATGCTTCTTTTGGTGCTCCTGTAATTTTTAAGTATTGTTCCATATTCTTGCATTTACTTATAACAATAACCTTTTTATTATATATATACCACATATATAAAATAAATTGAGTTAAAGAACCTGCATGGTCATTATGCAAATGTGTGATAATCACATTAATTGACTTATATTTATTGAAATCAAATTTCTCTTTTAATTTATCAAACACTGTAAATCCGCAATCTATTAATATAAATTTGTCATCTAATTCTATATATGCTGAATTATTATTTTTTCCAAAACCAGATTCTATCCCTATAAATTTTAAAGCACTATTTTCCATAATATTGATTCCCTTCTTACTTAAATTTATATATATTTTAAATCCAAAATATATATCAGTCAAATTAATTATTTTTTTACTTTAAACAATAGTCATTTTTTATGTATTATATATATATATATTATTATAGGAGATTTTTATATGAAATTTTTTATAATAACTAAAAAAAATATTAAACAGTTTATATACATTTCTTTAATCATTGTATTTTTTACTATAATCTTATTTATATCATTAGATAATAATAACAGTCGTGCAGACAATCCAGAATTATATTTATCTGATGAAAAACGAAATTTAATACAAAACCTATATGAAAATGAAGAAAAAGTTGCATATTTAACTTTTGATGATGGTCCAAGTAAGTTTGTAACCCCAAAAGTACTAGAAATATTAAAGCAAAACAATACTCTTGCCAATTTTTTTGTTGTAGGAAAACATGTAGAAGAATCTCCAGATTTAGTAAAACAAGCATATGAAGATGGCCACTTTATTGCAAATCATGGATATTCTCATAATAATTCCAAACTTTATAAATCAAAACAAGACTTTATAAATGAAATTTTAGAAACAGATAAATCTATTTCTAAAGCTATTGGAATTGAAAATTACTGTTCCCATATTTTTAGATTTCCTAATGGTTCTATGAGTAAAATTCACTATCACGATAAGAAAAAAGCTATAAAATATTTAAATGAAATAGATTATACCTATATTGATTGGAATTCTCTAAATAATGACTCTATGAAAAAATATTCAAATGCAGAATTGTTAGCTAACTTAAAAAAAAGTTCTGCAAATAAAGGGACATTAGTAATTTTAATGCACGATACAGGTGATGTTAATAAAACATATGACATTTTAGAAGATTCTATTAATTTTCTAAAATCTGAAGGATATGAATTTAAGACTTTTTATGATTTATTAAAATAATAATTTTCTTATTTATCTAATAACTATATTTTAACAAAATATTTAGCCTTTAATAATATCTACTAATTTTAATACCTAAATTGGTTGTACAAAAAAATTGCTATTAAAGAAATAAAAAATATATTTTATTTCTTTAATATAAAAAAGCTAAGAAATTTTTAATTAAAGTTTCTTAGCTTTTTTCTTATGCTATTTTAGAATAAATATCATCTAATAATTTTTCTATTCTTAAAAGTCTTTCTTCAAAAACAGTATTAGTCATATCATTTATTTCATTAAATTCTTGTAATTTTTCAATTTTTTTCATATTTGTTTTATGATTTTTTTCTACAATTTGAATGGTTTTTTGTTGATTATATTTTATTTCATTTATTACTTCTTTTATCTGTTTTATATCATTATAATTTTCTTCTAATAAATTCATATAATCACCTCTTCTTAAATAGATTCTTATAGATATTATCACAAAACATTTGTATGGTCAATATTTCTTTTGTCTATTTAAAAAATTTATATTATATTATTCATCTATTTTTATATGTACATCTTTTAGCTGTTCCATAGATACTTTAGATGGTGCTCCCATTAATACATCTCTTGCTTTTTTATTTTTTGGAAAAGCTATTACTTCTCTTATATTTTGACTATCAGAAATTAGCATTACCATTCTATCTAGCCCAGGAGCAGCACCTGCATGTGGTGGTGTTCCATATTGGAAAGCATTATAAAGTGCTCCAAATTTCGTTTTAACATCTTCTTCTGTATAACCTGCTATTTCAAAAGCTTTAACCATTAATTCTGGATTATGGTTTCTAACAGCTCCTGATGCCATTTCATACCCATTACATACTAAATCATATTGATATGCTAAAATATCTAATGGATTCATATTTTCTAAAGCATCCATTCCTCCTTGTGGCATAGAAAATGGATTATGATTAAAATCAATACTACCTTCATCTGATAACTCATACATTGGAAAATCTACAATCCAACAAAATTTATAAACATTCTTTTCTATTAAATCTAAACGTTTTCCAAGTTCTATTCTAACAAGACCTGCTATTTTTTGAGCAATTTTCAATTCATCTGCTACAAAGAAAATACTAGAATTTGAATTTGCACCTAATTTTTGAAGCTCAATTTTAACTTCATCTGTAATAAATTTAGAAATGCCTCCTGTATATTCTCCATTTTCATCTATTTTAACCCAAGCTAATCCTTTTGCTCCCGCTTCTTCTTTTGCAAAAACATCCATACTATCAAAGAATTTACGCCCCTGAGATGCTCCATTTGGAACTATTATTATTTTTACAGTTTTACCTTTAAAAGCATTAAATTCTGTATTTTTAAATATTTCTGTTGCATCTTGTATAATTAGTGGATTTCTTAAATCTGGTTTGTCGATACCATATTTTTCCATAGCTTCTAAGTATGGTATTCTAATAAATGGTCCATCATCAACTTGCCAAGTTGTATTTTCTCTAAATACATATGGAACAACTTCTTCTGCCACTTCAAAAACATCATCTTGTGTTGCAAAACTCATTTCATAATCTAATTGATAAAATTCTCCTGGTGCTCTATCAGCTCTTGGATCTTCATCTCTAAAACATGGAGCAATTTGATAATATTTATTAAATCCTGAAACCATTAATAATTGTTTAAATTGTTGAGGTGCTTGTGGAAGTGCATAAAATTCTCCTGGATGTAATCTACTTGGAACTAAATAATCTCTAGCTCCTTCTGGTGATGAGTTTGCTAAAATTGGAGTTTGTATTTCTGTAAATCCTAATTCATCCATTTTATTTCTTATTGTTTTCATTACTTTAGAACGAAGTAATATATTATTATGTATTTTTTCGTTTCTTAAATCTAAGAATCTATATTCTAGTCTTAAATCTTCTCTTACAGAAGATATATCGATTTTTTCTGAATTAATTTCAAAAGGAAGTACATTTTTGCATTTTCCTAATAATTCTATTTTATTTACTTCTATTTCTATTTCACCTGTTGGTATTTTGTCGTTCTTGTTTGTTCTTTCAAGAACTTTTCCTTCAACACAAATTACACATTCTGTTACTAAATTTTCTTTTATATCTTTTAATTTTTCTTCATCTGATATAACAAGTTGTGTGATTCCAAATTCATCTCTTAAATCTATAAATTTCATTGCTCCTAGATTTCTTATTCTTTGAACCCAACCTGCAAGTTTGACATTTTGACCAACATTTTTTATATTTAATTCACCACAATTATGATCTCTATATATATTCTTCATTTTGCTCTCCTTCTTTTTTATGTTTTGATAGTATTTTTTTACCATTTTAAATTTTCCATTATTATATCAAATATCTATTAAAATTCAATGTTTTAGGAAAATATTCTCAAAATTTTATATTCTTTTTTAGTTAATATCTAATATTTTTTACTTAACATTCATATACATTATATTTACACTTTTTTCTTTTTATTTTTACTCTTGTTACTAAAAAATTTTTATTTGCTTTTTATTTCATAAATTCATTTTATATATCAAATTTCAAATTTTATCTTCTAACAATTAATTTATAACTTTTTGTTTTTAATCGCAATATTCTTTTATATAGTCATATAATTTATGTATTGGCAAACCAACAATAGTTGTATAATTTCCTATAATTTTTTCAATAAAAACACTAAATCCAGATTGAATCGCAAAAGCCCCTGCTTTATCTAATGCCTCTCCAGTTTTTATCCACTTTTCAATTTCTTCATCTTGCATATCTTTTATATAAATATCTGCTATATCATAATCTATATACTCTTTATATTTATTTTTATCTTCTACTAATACACTAAGCCCTGTAATAACCTTAACATTTGAGTTTTTAAATTTAAACAACATTTTCTTTGCATCTTCTTCATCTTTTGGTTTACCATATATTTTTCCATCTTTAAAAACCATTGTGTCTGCTCCAATAACAACTCTATCTCCTATTGTTTCATCAAATACTGCTTTAGCTTTTATATAAGAAAGTCTTTTTACTTGATCTTCTATTGTTATTCCTTTTTCTAATTTTTCATCAACATTGCTTACAATTACTTCATATTTTACATTCATTAAATTTAAAAGTTCTTTTCTTCTTGGTGATTGTGATGCAAGTATTATACGCATTTTAGCATACTCCCTTTACAATTTTATTTTTTTAATTTTCCTCTTACATATTCATAAATCATAATTCCTGTTGCAACAGAAGCATTCAAACTTTCTGTTTTTCCAAGCATAGGAATTTTAACTTTATAATCTGCAAAATCTTGAATTTCTTTTGAAACTCCATTTCCCTCATTTCCAATAACTATAACCTTTTTATTATATTCTATATCATATATACTATTTTTGGTATCTAATGATGTAACAACTATCTCATAACCATTTTCTTTTATATCTTTTAAAGTTTCTAGTAAATTTTCACTTTCAATAATATTAACTCTAAAAATCGCCCCCATAGTTGATCTTACAACTTTTGGATTAAAACACTCCACTGTATCTTTTGATACAACAATTTGTTTTAAATTTGCACTATCTACAGTTCTTAGAATCGTACCTAAATTTCCTGGATCTTGCAATCCATCTAATACTAAAATTATATCTTCAGAATAATTTATTTTATTATTACTATTATTTTTTTCTACAACAGCTAAAATACCTTGTGGATTAGATACATCTGTTATATATTTAAAAACTTTATCTGTTACATAAATGCAATTAAGTTTTGCTATCTCATATAGTACTTTTTGATCTATCATGTCATTATTTATGCAATCTTCGCAAATCACCACATATTTTATATTTTGATTTTCATCAATAGCTTCTTTTACAAGCTTTATTCCTTCTACTATATAACTATTTTCTAAATCTCTAAACTTTTTTTCTTTTAATTTTTTAATTTTTTTAACAATTTCATTTTCTTTACTTGTTATTACTTGCATATATACTCCTTTTTATATATTATTCGCATTTTTATTTACCTTTGAACTTTCATTTTGTAAACACTTCTCCAAAAATTGTGTAATACTTTCTAAAATTTTATCTTCTGATGTAGTATTCAAAATTAAAGTAACATATGGTTCTTTTCCAGGAGAAAATTTTATTAAATTTCTGTATTCTTTTATTAAATTATCTATATTTTCTGTATTAAAATTATCTACATCAAAGTAAAATACTGCATTTTCTCTTCTTTGTACAATTTTTAAAATATTTACCATTTTGCATAATTGTTTTATTTTTGCAATCTTTATTAAGTTTTCTACTTCTTTTGGCATATTACCATATCTATCAATTATTTCATCTATTACATTTGCTAAGTCCTCTTCATTTTTGCTAAGTGCAATATCCTGATATATTTCAATTTTTTGACTACTATTTTCAATATACTCATCTGGAATAAAACTTGAAACATTCATATCTATTTGTATATCTTTTTCTTCTTTTACTTTTATTCCCTGCATTTCTTTTACAACTTCGTCTAATAATTTACAATAAGTATCATATCCAACTTGCTCCATATGACCATGTTGTATTTCTCCGAAGTAAACTTCCTGCACCTCTTATTTCTAAATCTCTCATAGCAATTTTAAATCCTGATCCAAATTCTGTAAATTCTTTTATAGCTTTTAATCTCTTATCAGCAACTTCTGATAATAATTTATCATGTCTATATGTTATATACGCATATGCTTGCCTATCAGATCTTCCAACTCTTCCTCTTATTTGATAAAGCTGAGCAAGTCCTAGTCTGTCTGCATTTTCTACTATAATAGTATTTGCATTTGGAATATCTATTCCAGATTCCAAAATTGTAGTACAAACAAGTACATTAACTTCTTTTTTTACAAACTCCATCATTATATCTTCTAGTTCTTTCCCACTCATTTTTCCATGTGCATATGCAACTTTTGCCTCAGGTACCAAATCTGAAATAAAATTTGCTTTTTTCTCTATTTGTTCTACATTATTAAATAAATAAAAAACCTGGCCATCTCTTTCTAATTCTTTTGTAATTGCTTCTTTTATTACCTCATCATCATATTCTAATACATATGTTTGAACAGCTTTTCTATTATGTGGTGGTTCATATATAACAGACATATCTCTTACTCCAACAATTGACATATGAAGTGTTCTAGGAATTGGTGTTGCTGTCATAGTTAGTACATCTACTGTATTTTTTAAAACCTTTATTTTTTCTTTATCTTTAACTCCAAATCTATGTTCCTCATCAATTATTAGTAAACCTAAATCTTTAAATTCTACATCCTTACTTAATATTCTATGCGTTCCTACAACGCAATCTATTTCTCCTAATTTTAATTTTTTAATAACTTCATTTTGCTCTTTTTTTGTTCTAAAACGATTTAGTAATTCAACTTTGATTGGAAATTCTTCCATTCTTGTTTTAAATTCTTCATATTGTTGATTTGCAAGTACTGTGGTTGGAACTAAATATGCAACTTGCTTATGATCCATTATTGCTTTAAAAGCTGCTCTTATTGCTACTTCTGTTTTTCCATATCCAACATCTCCACAAAGAAGTCTATCCATCGGTTTAGCCTGTTCCATATCTTTTTTAGTTTCTTCTATACATCTTAATTGGTCCTCTGTTTCAGTATATGGAAAACTATCTTCAAACTGTCTTTGCCACTCAGTATCTTTAGAAAAAGCATATCCCTTCACATTTTGTCTTTTTGCATATAATTCTATTAATTCTCTTGCAACTTCTCTTAAATTAGACTTAACTCTTGTTTTTGTATTTTCCCATTCTTTTCCGCCTAATTTGTTTAGTCTTGGTAAAGCTTCTCCTCCACCAACATATTTTCTTATACTATCTAAATTATTAGTTGGCACATATAAAATATCTTCATTTTTATATCTTATTTTTATATAATCTTTTGTTACATTATCTGCTTTTATTGTATTTACTCCTATAAATTGACCTATACCATGAAATTTATGAACAACATAATCACCAATTTTTAAATCTGCGAATACAACTTTTTCACCCTCTTTAAAGCTTTTACTTAATTTTCTTTTTTTACGCTCATTATTAAAGAAGTCTTCACTACTAATTACAAGTAAATTTAAATCATAAGACTCAAAACCAGAAGATAAAGCACCTTTTGTTACCAAAACATTACCTTCTTGTAATTTACTTTCTACGCTTTCATTATATATGTGTGGAATATCATTTTCTGTTAATAACAATGACATTTTTCTTGCATTTGCTTCATTTCCTCCGAAGTAAAACTATCTTCTTCTTTTTCTCTACTGCCATTTTTATTTCATCTATAATAATCTGTGTTTCACTCTTAAAAAAGTTAACTTCTCTATAATGAAAATGATACTGTCTTTCTATATTTTTTTTTGTTAAAATATCTTGTTTTTCTAAATAAATTAAATTATTGCTTTCTATTTTTTCATTATACAAAGCTATATTTTCTATCGAATCTGGCACAACTTTTTCTTTTTCAACTAAATTATTTATTAAATTATTGTTATCTTCAATTATATTTTTTAACCTTTGAGAAATCTTAGAATCTTCATCTAAAAATATTAGAGTATCATCTAAAAGATAATCTAGAAAACTGCTTTGTTTTTTATAAAAAGAATTAAAATATTTGTCAATTTTACTATAATAGTCACCTTGACTTATTAATTCTATATCTCCGAAATACAGTCTTTTCTAAATTTTTATTTTTTCTTTCTTTTATATCTTTTACTATATCATCTAAATCTCTTTCCAATATAAATTCATGAGCAGGATATATCTTTATTTGATCCATCGTATCTATTGATCTTTGAGATGAAAATTTAAAACTTCTTATTGAATCTATCTCATCACCCCAAAATTCTATTCTTATCCCCTCTATTTCTGAAAGTGCAATATCTACAATTCCACCTCTTACACTAAAACAACCTCTTGATTCTACTAGCTCTGATCTTTCATATCCAAGTAGTAATAGCTTTTCTTTTAATTTTTCTATAGAAATTTCTTTTCCTACTTTTAAATTTATACAATTTTTATATAAAGTTTCTTTTGATATAAGCTTTTGCATAACTGCTTCTATTGTTGTTACAACTACTTTTGCTTTTTTATCTTGTATTTTATTTAAAACTTCTATCCTTTCATATGGAAGATCTTTGCTTTCTGCAACATAATCATATGTTACTATTTCTCTTTTTGGAAAATATAAGATCTCTTTTTCAAAATATTTTAAATCATTTATTAATTTTTTTGCTTGTATCTCATTATAAGTAATAATACATATTGGTCTTTTTAAATATTCCTTAGTTCCACTTACAATATGCACTTTTGCAACGTCAGATAAGCCCGATACCAGTATCGGGCCTTTTTCTTTTTCTATACCTTTTAAATATGATGTAAATAAATCAATTTTTCCTAATGCACTTAACAAAAAATTCATTTTTATCTAAACCTCTTTTTTATACTTTTCTAAAGCTTTAGCTATTTGATCTGGACATGATGTTCCCTTATAACCACAAGGAATTCCTTTTAATTTTTTTATTACGTCATCAATATTTTGTCCTTCTAATAACTTACTAAGTCCTACTGTATTTCCAGGACATCCACCTATTATTTTTACAGACTTTATAATATTATTTTCTATATCAAAAATTATTTTATGTGAGCATACACCTTCTGGCTCATATATATATTCCATTTCATCACTTTCTTTCATATAACATATTAAAACGTAAAAATATGTATTTACATAGCACTTTTAATACACTTTATACGTTCTTATTTTATAGTTTTTCATACCTTTTTATTATATATGAATTTTACATAATTTTCAATACTATAATCATATTTTTAAGTACTCTAAAATATGATTATATAAACTACATTTTTTAAATTTATTATTTTAATATTTTACATTCAATATTAAATTTTGGTTTATAGGTATTTTCCACAAAACCTAAATATTTTATATAAGGATAAAAAACTCATGAAAAAACTAAATTTTTATACTATATCACTAAAACGAAATATACTACCTATTACTTTTTTCATTTTTACAATTGCTCTTGTAGTATTTTCTAAATCTAATTTAAGTTCTGCAAAAGCCGGCTTAACTTTATGGGCAACAGCTGTAGTACCTTCTCTTTTTCCTTTTTTTATTGCTACAGAACTATTATCTTACACTAATATAATACATATTATTGGAAAATTATTAAATAAATTTATGAGGCCAATTTTTAATGTACCAGGTGAAGGAGCTTTTGCTTTTATCATTGGATTAATTAGTGGCTATCCAGTTGGAGCCAAAGTTGTTTGTAAACTATTTCAGGATGGTTTATGCACAAAATCCGAAGCTGAAAGAATGCTTAGTTTTACTAATAATTCCGGACCACTTTTTATTTTAGGAACTGTTGGAATTACTTTGTTTGGTAATTCTACAATTGGCTTTTTACTTTTATCTACTCATATTTTAGCATGTATATCTGTCGGAATTATTCTTGGTATAATAGATAGATTTTCTAAAAAGAATATTTCTTTAAATATATATCACTCAGAAAAAAATAATATTTCTAATAGCCTTAGCTGTTCTTTCTCAAATCTTGGTGAAATTCTAGGAAAGAGCATTAATTCCGCAATTTCTACAACTTTACTAATTGGTGGCTTTATTGTACTTTTTTCAGTTATTCTTTCTATTTTAAAAAATAGTCACATTTTAAGTGTTTTATGTAATTTTGTAGAAACCATTTTTAGGTGTATTAATATTGAACCTAAATTAGCAAATGGTTTTATTACTGGAATTATAGAATTAACAAATGGTGTTAAATTAGCTGCAAATGTAAATAGTAAATTAATATCTCACAATATTATACTTTGCGCTTTTTTGCTAGGTTTTGGTGGATTTTCAATTTTACTTCAAGTCCTTAGCATTGTATCTAAAGAAAATCTTTCTATAAAACCCTATGTAATTGGTAAATTAATGCAAGGGATTTTAGCTGCATTTTATACATATATTTTTATTAATATATTTCCATTTTTAAATTTTGATTTACAAGATGTATTTGCCAATTTTTCTAGTACATTTAATTACAACACTTATAATATTACGCCATTATTTTACTATTTATTATCTTTATTTTTCTGTACTTACATCTATAAAATTAACAGAAAAGTTGAATTTTCTAGTAAAATCGATGTTGTAAAAAATAGGCATCAAAATTAGTAATACTAATTTTGATTTTACTATAAAATTCTCATATCTATTTTTATATTTGTTTTGCTACCTATTATCCAATTTATCACTTACTTAATTTTTTATTTTTCTATTTATTTATATTTTTATTATAATATGATTTTTGCCAAATTTTTCATATTGTAATAATTTTTGAATATTATTAATTAATACTTTATAAGGGGGTTTTTATATGGATAGAAATATGGATTTTAATAATTTTGGAGGATATACTCCACCATACATGAATTTTGAGCAAAATCCCGACTTTGTTCGGAGCAGATAATCCAATGTTTAATCCTGTTATGCAATATGAACAAGCATATATGTATTACAGATATTTAACTCAAAATATAGAATATAAAATAAAATGCAAAGAATATGAAAAGCTTTGTTCAAAAGATAATTCAAGACAAGATAAACGAATAGAATAAAATATTTACAATAATATTTACAATAAAAAATCACTAAACTTTACTATAACTAGAAAAAGAGACAAGTAAATTTAAACTCTACTTGCCCCTTTTATAGTTGGTAGCGAGAAATGGATTCGAACCATCGACCTGCCGGGTATGAACCGGATGCTCTAGCCAACTGAGCTATCTCGCCATGTATGAAAGACAATAAGTATTATACTTGCAAAATTTAAATTTGTCAAGTAAATAAAAAAGAAAATATAATATTTTATTTTCTTTTTTATTATTCACCTATTGTCATTTGATTTTCTTTTGGTTTTTTCACTTTATTTTTTGATAATCCTTCTTTATAATTATCTTTTTTATTCGTAGCCTTTTTATGCAATTCATCTTTAAATCTATTTACAGCTTTTGTTTCAGCTTTTTCTCTTGCTTTCAAAAGATACTCAGCTAACTCTTTATCATTTTGAGATGTATTTTGATCATCAATGATTTCTTCTAGGTTTTTGTCACCATCTTTATCATCTTTTTCATTTAAAAGTATTCTCTTTAGTGCATTTAATATCGATACTCTATCTTTTTCCATGATATTAAGAGCTCCTCTCCTTTTTTATATAATAAAACTCTATTTATATATTAACATAAAAATAAAAAAAAATCAATACCTAATGATAATTTAGACATTAATAGCCTATTATACTTATTCTAGATATTGATTTTTTTTATTTTATTTCATAAATGAACTAATAATATTATCTATTGTTTCTGAATTTTCATCTTTTAATTCTCCTGGTACAGTTGTTGTTAACACATATGCTGTTTTACTATCAATAAATATTGCTTGTTTTATTTCAAATTCAACATCATTTTGTGTCATTGTATAAGAAATTATATAAGCATCTCTTCCATTTAATTTTACCTCTTCTTCTGCAATATCTCCTTTAATATTACTTCCGATTGTTTCTTTTATATTTTTTATTGAAGCTGTTACATATGTCTTTAAATTATAAGTACTTTGTATATTCTCAGAAACCAAATTTACATTTGTTCCAGTATTTGCATCTACAAATATTTTTTTATCTCCACTTCCTATATCAGACCAGTCTTTTGGATAAGAGAACTTAATTCCTGATTCATCAGTATATTCTGTATATTCTGTAAGCTCTTTTTTATCTATCGTTTTTAAATTTGTTTTCGTTTCACATCCTGTTAATGTTAATACCATTATTGCTATAATTGACATTAATACTATTATCTTATTTGTTTTTCTCACTTTTAAATTCCTCCTCTTTAGCTCATATAATCTTTTAATTTTTTGCTTCTACTTGGATGTCTTAATTTTCTTAAAGCCTTCGCTTCAATTTGTCTTATTCTCTCACGTGTTACCATAAATTCTTTTCCGACTTCTTCTAAAGTTCTTGCTTTTCCATCTTCTAATCCAAATCTTAATTTTAAAACTTTTGCTTCTCTTGGAGTTAATGTACTCATAACCTCTTCTAATTGTTCTCTTAGTAAAGTATATGCTACAGAATCTTGAGGTGCTGGAGAATCTTCATCTTGAATAAAATCTCCTAGATGACTATCATCTTCTTCTCCTATTGGAGTTTCTAATGATACAGGATCTTGAGCTATTTTTTGTATTTCTAATACTTTTTCTACTGGTATCTCCATTTCCTTTGCAATTTCTTCTGGAGTAGGCTCTCTACCTAATTGTTGAAGCAAATGTCTTGATGTTCTTATTAATTTATTTATAGTTTCTACCATATGAACTGGTATTCTTATTGTTCTTGCTTGATCTGCTATTGCTCTTGTAATAGCTTGTCTAATCCACCATGTTGCATATGTGCTAAATTTATATCCTTTTGTATAGTCAAATTTTTCTACAGCTTTTATTAGCCCCATATTTCCTTCTTGTATTAAATCTAAAAATAACATTCCTCTACCAACATATTTTTTTGCTATACTAACAACAAGTCTTAAGTTAGATTCTGCAAGCTTTTGTTTTGCTTCTTCATCACCTTTTAATACTTTTTCTGCAAGATCAATTTCTTCTTCATAAGTTAGAAGTGGAATTTTACCTATTTCTCTTAAATACATTCTTACTGGATCATCAATGTTAACTCCTTCCATATTAGTTACATCTATGTCTTCTAAGTTAACTTCTTCTACTTCCTCTAATTCGTCTGGATCTGGTTCTTCATCTGCATCGTCTTTTAATACATTAATTCCCATACTTTCGAACATATCAAATACTTCTTCTATTTGGTCTGGATTAATAGTATCTAATTGACTGGCAAGTTCCCCATAAGTTATTTTTCCTTCTTTTTTTGCTTTTTTTATTATTTCCATTATTTTTTCTTTATTTTTTTCATTAGTCTTTTCTAAATTTTTATCTTTTTTTTGTAGGTTTGCTTCTTCTTTTTCTGTCTTTTTCATAGCTTCCCTCCTTATTTTACTTTAGCTAATTTTACAATTATTTCACTAAGCTGTTTTTCATAATTAGCTTTATCTTCTTTATCAAGCTCTTTATTTTCTAATTTGTTTATAATATCATTTCTCTTTTTAATTAATTTTTCTTTTATATAAATATTTAATATATCTTCTATACACTTATTAACTTCTGTAATTTCAAAATCATATGCCATTATACTAGTTAAATAATTAATAATTTCTTCTTCTTGAAACCAATCTAACACATTGTTAATATTACTATAACCTTTTTCTAATTCTTCATACAACTTTGTTATTACTTTTTTATTTCTTTCGCTTTTTATATCTTCTACCGATACTACTTCTTTTATCTTTGAATATGCTTCATTTGGATAATTTATTAATAAGTAAATTATTAAACCTTCTCTTTTAGCTACCGCCTTATCTGTTTCTTCAATAACTTTTTTTTGAGGTTGTACTACTTTTGTAACATTTATCCTTTTTTCATCTTCGTCTTTTCCATATATTAATTTATTTATTTCTGAATATATCGCTTCTTTTGATATATTGTACTCTAAAGAAATCTTATCAACATATACTTCTCTTTCTATATTGTTAGATATTTTTGCAAGTTCTTTTGCAATCTCTTTTAAGAATTTTATTTTATCATTTGTATTGTTTATATCTAATTTTTGTTTTAAAACTTTTATTTTGTATTCAACTAAAGATATTGCATTATCTACATATTTTAAAAATCTTTCAGGTCCATATTTTGTAACAAATTCATCTGGATCTTTAGCACCTTCTATTTGAAGAATCCTAATATCACATCCCAAATTTTGTAATATTTCTAATCCTCTTACTGTTGCTGCTTGTCCTGCGCCATCTGCATCATACCCTATTATAACCTGCTCACTACTTTTTCTTAATAATCTTCCCTGAGATTCTGTTAAAGCTGTTCCTAATGATGCAACAACATTTGTTATTCCCCTTTGATGTAATGATATAGCATCCATATAACCTTCAACTATTATTATTTTTTTCAAATGTTCTTTTTTAGCAACATTTAATCCAAATAAATGTTTTCCTTTGCTATATACAATATTTTCTGATGAATTTATATATTTTGGTTTACTATCATCTAAAACTCTTCCACCAAAAGCAATAACTCTATTTCGTGTATCTTGTATTGGAAACATTAATCTTCTTCTAAACCTATCTATAAATTTCCCATTATCATTTTTATTTACAAGTCCAGAAGTTAAAATTTCCTCATCTGTAAAACCTTTAGATTTTAAATGTACATATAATTCATTAAAATTTCCTGAATACCCTATTAAAAAATTTTTTAATGTTCTATTATCTAATTTTCTTTTTTTTATGTAATTTTGAGCTTCTTTTGAAGTGGGTTTGTATAAATTTTCATGATAAAATTTTGCAGTTTCTGCATTTATATCATATACTTTTGATTTAAGTTTTAATAATTTATCATCTACACTGTTACTTATTGTTGGTAAATTTATACCAGCTCTATCTGCTAACATTTCTAGAGACTCTATGAAACCTAAATTTTCTATTTTTTCTACAAAATGAAAAACATTGCCTCCTACGCCACATCCAAAACAGTGAAAAATTTGCTTGTCTGGTGACACAGAAAAAGAAGGTGATTTTTCCTTATGAAATGGACATAGTCCAAAAAAGTTTCTACCACTTCTTTTTAATACTACATATTGTGATATAATATCTACTATATCATTTTTACTTCTTATTTCGTCAATTAGTTCATCACTATAACGTACCATTCATGACACCTTTCTTTTCACTATAATTATATTATTCGACGCTTTACATTTAAATCCTTCTTATTGTTTACAGAAGTTGACACTTTTATGTAAATTGTTATTTAAAAAGAAGTAGAATTATTTCCACTTCTTTCTTATGTTGTCTAATTTTCACTTTTACTAATTAATTGTTTGATGTTCCTGTCCCATCAAAAGGAATAAATTTACTTACAATATTTTTATTTATTTCTATATTATCTTGAACTGGCATTCTATTTTCTTCAAAAGATACATTTATTTTATTTTCTACCAATTTTTCGATTTCTTCTTTTGATGCATGCTCTGCTAAAACTAATTCACTTACTAATATTTGTTTAGCACTATTTAACATTTTCTTTTCTCCTGTTGATAGACCTTTTTCTTTTTGCTTAAAGCTTAAATTTCTAACAACATCTGCTACTTCATATATATTGCCACTTCTCATTTTGTCCATATTATCTCTATATCTTTTATTCCAGTTATTTGACATTTCTGTCTCGTCTTCTTCTAATATTCCTAATACTTTTGGAACATCACTTTCACTAATAATACTTCTTACTCCAATTTGCTCCGCTTTTGCAATTGGAACCATCACCTTTACTTCCCCAGGCATTGATATTATGTAATATTGCTCTGTTTCATTGCATATATTTTTCTCTTCTATTGCACTAATGGTACCAGCCCCGTGCATAGGATGTACTATCTTGTCCCCTACATTAAACATGTAAGTCACTCCCTTCAATAAGCTAAATTTCTGAAGTCAAGAAAGGTTTCGTTTCTCTTTTTCAACTACTCTTATATTATACAACAAAAAATGGTAAAAGTCAAAGCTTTTACCATTCATTTTTCGCATCAAAAGCTATGTATCCGTTCTGCGCCAGCGGATACATTTTTTTATTTTTTTATGTTACTTTCTTTTTATTTGTTAGTAGATCCAAATCCTCCTAATCTTTTTCCTTCTGCTTCATCATTATCTACTACTCTATACTCTTGAAATATAGCTTGACCAATAACATCTCCTTTTTTTATTTCAACATCATGATCAAAAAAGTTATAAAAAGCAAACATAAAAGCTCCATCATTATCTGGATTTCCATAATAGTCAGCATCTATAATTCCAACACTATTTGCCATTACTAGTCCCTTCTTAAATGGATTAGAACTTCTATTGCAAAGCATCATATATTCATTCTCTTTCATATATGCCTTTAGTCCTGTTTTCACAAGTGTTGGTTTTTGGCCTGGCTTATATTCAGGTATTATACAATCTTCTGCAGCTTCAATATCATATCCAGCTGAATATTTTGTTTTTCTTACTGGCATATTGATATTTTTATCTTCAAACCCTTTAGCTATTTCAAACCCTCTTTTTCTTTCCATCTTGTATTTCATCCTTTCTTTCTACATTTTATTAACATATTTGACATTATACTACACACGCCAAAAAAAAGCATCATTTATTTTAAATTTTTTTATTTTTTATTTTCATCAATTATATAACTTATATTTTTTTAATTTTTATTTTTACATTTTTTATCATAATTCCTTATACTCTCTGATTTTTATTTAATTTAAATCATTTTTTACTTTTAAATTATATTTTTAATTAACCAATACAATATTATTACATAATATATACTATAACTATATATTATGCTTTATAAAATTTATAGAAAGGATTCAATCTAATATTTTATTATATTGATTGTTATAAAAAACATATGAAAACATTTGAACTTGATAAAGTAAATTTAGAAAATACAGTTACAGTTTATTCTTTAAACTGTTCTGGTCAACTCAGACGAAGATTTCTAGATTTGGGTATTTGTAAAGGTACCTTAATAACTCCACTTTTCAGAAGTATAAACAGTGATTCAACAGCTTATTTAGTTCGCGGTAGTACTATAGCCATTCGAAAAGATGATGCGAAAAACATTAAAATTCAAATTTAACTATTATTTATTACATTTATATCTTACTATAATATTATCTTTTATATTAATATACGCTTGCAAATTTTTTATAGTTTGCAAGCTTCATTTTTATAACTATTCACAAATATTTATATGTATTCATATATTACCTTTAGGAAGGTGATTTTATGGAATTAATAAGTAGTTCTATCAAAACAGATCCGCTTAATAAATTAAGCAATAAAAAAAATAAATATACATATACTATAGCTATTCGGAGGAAATCCTAATGTTGGGAAATCCACTATTTTCAACAATTTAACAGGTATGCATCAACATACAGGTAACTGGTCTGGTAAAACAGTTTCCAATGCTTCTGGTATCACAAGATTTAATAATACAAATTTTTTATTAGTAGATATCCCTGGTACATATTCTTTAATGTCTAATTCAGAAGAAGAAGAAATTGCAAGAAATTATATTTGCTTTGAAAATGCTGATGCAACAATTATCGTAGTAGATGCTACTTGTTTAGAAAGAAATTTAAATCTTGTTTATCAAACAATGGAAATTACAAATAAACTTATAGTCTGTGTTAATTTATTAGATGAAGCCGAAAAAAAAGGAATTTCTATAAACTTAAAACTCTTAGAAAAAAAATTAGGAGTTCCTGTTATTGGTACAATTGCCAAAAAGAAAAAAACACTAAATAATTTAATGAAAAAAGTATTAGATGTTTGTGAAGGAAAAATTTCTCCTATTCCAAATAATGTAAAATACAATGATTTAATTGAAAATTGTATAAAACTACTTGAACCAAATATAAAAGATAATCTTTCTCCCCAAAATAAATATTTATCTAGATGGGTAAGTATAAAATTATTAGACAATGATAAAAAAATAGTAGACTCGATAGAAAGAAATCTATTATCTAGCTATCTTACCGACACTTCTTTAGAAAACAATTTAAATAAGTGTAACAATCTACTTCTTGAAACAAATTTTGGAAAAGAAAATTTCAAAGACGAAATAGTTTCAACTATTTTGTTTAAAGCTGAAGATGTTACATCTAGTGTTCGTACAATAAAAAAATGTAGTTATAGCAAACGAGATAGAAAAATAGATAAAATACTTACATCAAAAATTTTTGGTTTACCTATTATGATTATGTTTTTAGCAGCTATTTTTTGGCTTACTATTGTCGGCGCTAATTATCCATCTTCTCTTCTTTCCGAATTATTTGGTTACATTCAAATAAAACTAGTTACTTGTTTAGATTATTTATCTTCTCCTATGTGGTTAACTAGCATTTTAGTTGATGGAGTATATTGTACATTAACATGGGTAATAAGTGTAATGCTCCCTCCACTTGCAATTTTCTTCCCATTATTTACACTTATAGAAGATTTAGGTTATTTACCACGTATTGCATTTAATCTAGACAAATACTTTAAAAAAGCTTGTAGTTCTCGGAAAACATGCTCTTACAACTTGTATGCGGTTTTGGTTGTAATGCATGTGGTGTAGTTGGATGTAGAATTATAGATTCACCAAGAGAAAAATTAATAGCTATTTTAACTAACAGCTTTGTCCCTTGTAATGGTAGATTTCCTCTTTTAATTACTGTATCTATGATATTTATTGGAAGTTTATCAACAGGTTTTACAGCTTCTTTTCTATCTACATTAGCAGTATTAGCTATTGTTATTTTTGGAATTTTTATGACACTGTTTATATCAAAAATTCTTTCTAAAACTATATTAAAAGGTAGCTCTTCTACATTTATACTAGAATTGCCACCTTATAGGAAGCCACAAATAGGTAAGATTTTAATACGCTCTATTCTAGATAGAACTTTATTTGTTTTAGGGAGAGCAATACTAGTTGCCGCTCCTGCTGGAATTATAATTTGGTTATTTGCTAATATTCAATTTAACAATGTTAGTATTTTAACATATGTTGCAAATTTTTTTGATCCTTTTGCTAAATTGCTTGGGTTAGATGGATATATTTTAACAGCTTTTATTTTAGGTTTGCCAGCAAACGAAATTGTACTTCCAATTATTCTTATGAGTTATATGCAGTCTGGTACTTTAATAAATTTGGATGACACAACTGCAATTGGTCAAATTTTATTACAAAACGGTTGGACTCTTTTAACAGCTATTAATGTTATGATTTTTACTTTATTGCATTTCCCTTGCAGCACTACTTTATTAACTATAAAAAAAGAAACTGGTAAATGGAAATGGGCAGCTTTATCTTTTGCATTACCAACAGTTTGTGGAATTATTGTTTGTTTATTCACTACATTCATATGGAATGTTTTTATATAAAAAATCTTAGTATACATCATTTATAATAAAAAAAAATCTATATTTTTTTTATAAAAAAGACTTTATTTATAATATGTAATATGAAATTGTTAAAAACGAAAAAAATTCATTTTAGCCAAAATCATATTTTATAAATAAAGTCTTATTTTTATTCAAATGAGATTAATAATTCTTCGGAAATTCTCTTATATCCAACTTTTTCATATACATGATTGCTTATTTCATTTTTGGCATCTGTATATAATGCCAGTACTTTTGCTCCATCATTTAGTAATTTATTAGAAAGAAGGTATATTCCTATTTTTCCATACCCTTTTCCTCTATACTTTTTAGGTGTAACTACTGCACCAATTACATATCCATTAATAAGTTTTCTACTAGTCATAGCTTGAAGTACAATTTCACCTTTATCATTTTTAAAAACATATAAACCTTTTTTCATATGTATATTAGCATGTTCTCTTGCCTCATCATTTGTTATAACTTTTTTATGAGCTTCTTCTTGAAATTCCTTTATATTATCACAAATTTCTTCTATACAATTTTCATTTTCAATTTTAACTAATTCTAATTTTTCATTAATAGGAATTTCTTCTAATTTTGTTAATTCCAAAATATATTTATCTTTTTTACTTTTTATTTTTTTTCCATTTAATTTTGTATAATATTTTGCTACATTTTCACAAAGTTGTTTTCTAGAATTTATTTCTAATAAATCAATATCTAATTTATTAATTTCTGATGCTATAAATTCTGATATTTCATCAGAATAATTTTTAGTAGGTGAATACATAAGTAATCCATTTTTGGGTTTATTTATAATAATTATCATCTCTATTTTACTATCGTTTTCAACTCTAGCAAGTAGCCAATTTTCTACCTCTTCCTCTTTTGCATCTAATATTACTGCTATCATAATATTATTTAAAGCTTCTTCTTTTTCTAAAAGTTTTAAATTATCTTTGCAAAACGCTTCCTTGGTTTTATATGTTTTTAATTTCATTATTTTCCTCCTTAGTATTTGCTTATTCTTTTAATTTTTTTCTTACTTCTTTGTAGTTCTTCATATATTTTTCTACCATATTCCAAAACTCTTCTGAATGGTTCATATACTTCAAATGACATATTTCATGCAACACTACATATTGTATTACATTTCTATCATATTTCATTAAATAAGAATTAATAGTAATGTTTTTATTAGCACTACATGTACCCCATGCTGATTTTATCTTTCTTATACGATATTTATTAGGTTTTATACCAACTATTCTAGTTACAATTTCCATAGCCATTGGTACTTCTTTTTCTGCTATTTTCATATACACATCATCTAATAAACTTTCTATTTTTTCTTGATAATTTTTCTTATTTCTTCTAGATAATTCAACTACTAAAATTCCATCGTCTATATAAATATTAGATACACTTTGTTTAAAGTACTTTATTTTTAGTGGATATTCTTTTCCTAATATAGAAACCTTACATCCTGGTTTATACTCTTCTTTTGATGCATTTTCTAATTTTTCATATATCCACTTTTTCTTTTCTTCAACAACTTTTTTTATTTCTTCATCTTTTACTTTTTTAGGTGCTTTAACAATAACTTTTCCATCTTTTATATGTATATATACATTTTTTATTTTTGATTTTATTATTTCATATTTAATCTCTTTATCTTTATACTTTATTGTGTTCAATAAAATCTCACCTTCTTTTTATTTATACATGCTGTAATTATATCACATTTTCTTTGTTTGTTAAATATATAATTTTACTATTGACAATGTCATTTTTTCCCTGGTATTATATGTAAAATCGTACAAAAAGGAGGAAAATTTATACGTGGATAATCTACCATTAAATTTATTAAATATTTATTTCGGTTATAAAACTTTCAGAAAAAATCAGCAAGAAATTATTTCTAATATATTAAATCATAAAGATTGTTTAGCAATTTTACCAACTGGTGCTGGAAAGTCTATTTGTTATCAAATACCTGCACTTATTTTCAAAAACTTAACAATAGTTGTATCTCCATTAATATCTCTAATGAAAGATCAAGTTGATAAATTAACAAAAAAAAACATTCCAACTGCATATATTACTAGTAATATATCAAACTCAGAATATAATTCAATTATAAAAAATATTAAACTTCAAAAATATAAAATTATATATGTTTCTCCCGAAAGACTAGAGTCTTTAAAATTTTTAGAAATAATTAAAAGTATTCCTATATCATTAATAGCAATAGATGAAGCTCATTGTATATCACAATGGGGACATGACTTTAGAAAAAGCTATACTAAAATTTCAAAATTTATTTCTTTATTTTCTCCAAGACCAGTTATTGCAGCTTTTACTGCAACAGCAACAAACATTGTAAAAAACGACATTATAAATTCCTTAAATCTTATAAACCCATTTACAATAGTAACAACTTTTAATCGTGAAAATTTATTTTTTAGTGTATTTTCTCATACAGATAAACTTTGCTTTTTATTAAATTTTTTAAAATCTAATAAATTCGATTCTGGAATAATATATTGTTCTTCAAGAAAAAATGTAGATTATCTTTATGATTATCTTTCTTTTAAAAAATATTCTGTTTGTAAGTATCATGCAGGTCTTCCGCCTTTTCAAAAAATTAAATATCAAAATTTATTTTTATCTGATCATTCCAAAATTATGATTGCAACAAATGCATTTGGTATGGGAATTGATAAACCAAACATTAGATATATTATTCATTATAATATGCCAAAAGACATAGAAGGATATTACCAAGAAGCTCGGTCGTGCTGGCAGAGATGGAAATCCAGCAAAATGTATTTTGCTTTTCAATAAATGTGATATATTTTCTAACAAATTTCTAATTGAAAATGGTTCTAAAAACACAAATAAAATGTTAGAATATCAAAAATTAAATTCCATTATAAACTATTGTAATTCTAATAAGTGTTTACGACAATTTTTATTAAACTATTTTGGAGAATCTACCAACTATAGATCTTGTAATAACTGTAGCAATTGTTGTAAACAAAAAAGGAATATTACTTAAATAACTTTTTTATTACGTTTTTTATTTTTAAACCTACTTTATATATTTATTACATCTACATTATAAAAAGCTTTAATAGTTTAGCCTCTATGAACTATACTATCAAAGCTCTTATTCTATAATCAACTTTTAATTTTAATAAAACAAATCTGTAAAATTTCTTGATATTCCAAAAATTATTAAAATAACTAAGAATACTTTTAAAATCATTTCCATTTTTTCATTCAGTATCTCTTCATCTTTTAATAAATACATTAAATATCTATATCCTATATATATTAATAATACTATTGCTGGTATAGACATTACATTATACCATATTGCTTTTTTTATATCTCCATTTACTAAATTGTGTAAACTTCTTGTCATTCCACAACCAGGACATTTTATCCCCATTATTTTATAAAAAAAACAAGGAATAAAAAAACTGTTTTCACTTTCCGGATTATATATTCTAAGTAAAATCAATCCAAGCATACCAACAATTGCTAGTACAATAACTATACATAAACTTATTTTCTTTTTTCTATTCATTTTCATACATCACTTTTAATAATTATTTGAAAAAGTAGTAATTCCTAAAATAAATACAAAATATACAATATAAAATATTACAGCTAAAACCGCTACAACACCAGTTGCAATCCATGCATATTTAACCCATTTTTTTGCTTGAACTAAACTATTGTTAGCAGAAATCATATCACCAAATTGAACAAATTGACTTACTTTTGAACCTTCAATTAATGATAGTACTGCAAAAACTATACCAATAACATTAGTACAACACAAAAAAGAAGCAATTAATGCAACGATTGCACTTGCAGAATTATATTTAGGTACATTTCCCATATTATTTTGTGCTGATACATTTTGAACTGGTTGTTGATTATTATTTTGTGATGTCACGTTTTGAGTTGCTTGTTGATTATTATTTACAACATTTGTAGATGTATCTTTAAGTTTTTCTCCACATTTTATACAAAACATAGAATTATCATCATTATTATAATAACATTTATTACAAATCATATTTATTTACCCCCTTTAATTTTTTATTAATCTATATTACTAATTACTGCAATTATTACATTTACTATTATCAATAATAAACTGATTACACCAAAAACTGCTATTATTATCCAAGAAATTTTATTCCATTTTTTTGCTTGTTCTAAACTAGCATTTGCTGCTTGCAAATTTCCTTGTTGTACAAAGTTCTTTACTTTTGAACCTTCTACTAATGACAATATTGCAAAAACAATACCAATCAATCCTGTACAACAAAGAACTGAAACTATTATTGCTATAATTGAGCTAGTAGCATTGTACTTTGGACTTTCAATATTGTTTCCCATATTTTGTTGGTTTTGAACTACAACTTGTGGTTCTAATTCTTTCCCACAACTTACACAATATTTTGCACCGTCATTATTATTTGTATTGCAATTATTACAAATCATAAAAACATCTCCTCCTACATTTATTACTATATTATATTCTAACATTTTTCTACATTATTGTCTACTATAAATTTATCATTTATTTTACAATCAATTAATTTACTATTTATATATTATAATGTATAAATTTAATTTTATATTTTATATTATACAAAAATTTCATAATTAATCCACTGTTATCCTCTTAAATAAAAAAAGATTATTAAAATATTATTTTAATAATCTTTTTTATTTTTTTACATTATGCTTTTACATTTGCCTCTTTATTTTCTTTAATACTATCCTTTTTTACTTTTTTTCCTTTTATTATTGTAACAATTACTGTAATTAGCAATGATGCCATTGTAAATATAGAAAGTACTAATATATTTTTACTAGCAAATCCTGTATCCATTAAAATTAAAGATTCCTTTAATAATCTAATTGCATATGTCATTGGTAAGAAGTTTGTAAATGCTTGGAATCCTTTATTAATTGTTTCTACTGGGAATGTTCCTCCTGAAGCTGCTAATTGTAATACTAACACAATCAATGCTATAAATTTACCTATATCACCAAAGTTCATAATTAAAAATTGAATTACGCTCATAAAAGCTATTGCAATTATAGCACAAGATGCATAATATAATGCTGTGTTTTGAACATTAAATCCTAATCCCCATTTTAACAAAGCTCCTGTTACTAAACCTTGTATTATTGCTATTCCTAAATATAAAGCAATTTGTAATAATTTATTATCTGCAAATTTTCCTAATAATTTATATCTCTTCTCTTGATCATAATATAATATTACATAAGACATAAGAGCTCCTACCCATAAACCTATAGATAAAAATAGTGGTGTAAATGATATACCATATTTATCTACTTTGCCATAACTTTCTTCTTTAATTTCAATAGGATCTTCTGTATAAGTATCAAGTCCATCTAATTTTGTTAGTTCTTTTTTAGTATCATCAATACCTGTTGATATTTCAGTTTGTAATGTATTAACACCATTACTTAATGTAATACCACCATCATATGCTTGTTTACTTCCTTCAGCTAATTTTGATATTCCTTGTTTTACATCTTTAGAACTAGAACTTAAAGTTTGAAGTCCATTATTTAAAGTTTTTGTACCTTCTTGAACTTTACTTACTCCCAAATTTAATGAATTTGTCCCTGCACTTAGTTTCTTTACTCCCTCATTTACTTGGCTAGTTGCTAAATTTAGTTTTTGTATTCCTGTAGCAATCTGTTCCACACTAGACATGCTAGATTTTAAACTTGTCATTCCACTTTTTACACTTTCAGAACCAGCTTTTATCTGTTTTCCAGATTGTGTTATTGTTTCATAACTTCCACTTTGTTTAATTTGTGTTGCACCATAATATAATTTTTGAAAATCTGTATTTTGTAATAATTCTGGAGATTTTTTTCCCATTGCTATAACTCCATCTATTATTTGTTCATTTTTTTCATTTAAATTATTAACACCTGTTACATATTTTCCTAAACTTGAGTCTAAATTATTACTTCCTTCAGCTAATTTAGTAACCCCTGAATTTATTGCTTGTATACCATTTCCTGTTTTAGAAGAAAGTTCTTGTGTACCTGCTTGTATTTGGCTTACTGCACTACTTAAATCATTCGTACCATTAACTAAACTTTGTGTACCTTCTTTTACAGAATTCATTCCACTTTCTAAAGATTTGCTACCTTCATAACTACTTGTAATACCTGTATCAAATTTATCATAATTTGTTTTTAATGTATCAGTTCCATCTTCAAGCGTTTTTAGTCCACCATTTAGTGTGTCCGCACCATCTTTAACTTTACCAACACCATCATTTATTTCTTCCATCTTTGTTGGTACTTCTTCTAATTTTTCTTTTAGCGATGCAACTACTTTTTCAGAAACTTTTGCTTGCAAACTTAATTCTGTTTTAGTTACAACATTATTTATAATTTGATATGCAAGATAATTTGATTTTTTATTTGGAGAATACGTAATTACAGTTTTTTCTCTATCTGCATTTTCAGCATTATTTAAAGATTTTGTAAAATCTTCTGGAATTGTAATTTTAGCATAATACCTTCCATTTACTAGTCCATCTTGAGCTTCATCTTCGCTTACTGTACATATTTTTATGGTTCCTGAATCTATTAGTGATTGTACTAGTTCATTTCCTTGGTTTTGGTCATCTTCTCCTTTGTCTAAATTAACAATTGCAACTTTTAAATCCTGTAAATTTCCATATGGATCCCAATAAGACTTTAAATAAAAAAAGCTATAAATTACAGGAATTAATAAAATTACTATAAAAATAATAGTCTTCATAAATTTACTTTTATTCATCTTTAACATCCTTCTTTCTTTCTAATCCATCCCTTAATATTTTTATAATTGTATCTGCCATCTTTTGTTTATCAATTTTGGTATCAGACCATTCAAACATTAATGCAATATACATTTTGTAAATTAAAAAGGCAGTAATTTCAACATCATCTACTTCAATGTATTTTTTGTCTATTGCTTCTTGTAACCTACGACTTATGTAACTTCTAATTTCCTTATCGATTTGTTTTAGATTGTCTATTATTACATTGTTTCCAAAAATTTCTGATTCTGTAATTATACTTTTTAAAAACTTACTTTCTGATTTATATTCTAATAAGCGAAAGATTACATTATGAACATTTTTAAAAAATGAAACCTTTTTATCTTCTGTTTCTTCAACTATTTTTTTCATTTTCTTGATTTCATCATTAATACAATATTTTAATAACTCTTCCTTGCTTTTAAAATACGAATATACAGTTTTTTTAGTTACATTTGCTTTTTTGGCAATTTCATCCATTGATACTCTTTTATAACCATATGTTGAAAATAAATCTCTTGCTGCTTCTATAATTTGCTCTTCTTTCATTTTCTACCACCTCTTGTATACCGTTCTAGTATATTAGTATACTCTCGTTTTTTTATTTTGTCAATAAAAAAGTATATTTTTACCAAAAAATAAGATAAAAATTCGTGAAGCAATCTTATTCAATTTGCTTTACAAATTTTTATCTTATTCTTTATTTTTCTGTATATATTATTATGCACTTTTCAATTCTAATCTCAACTTATCAGCAATCATTGCTATAAACTCTGAATTTGTAGGCTTTCCTTTACTCGCTGATACTGTATATCCAAATATATTTTCAACTGTATCTGTTTGACCTCTTCCCCATGCCACTTCTATTGCATGACGAATAGCACGTTCAACTCTTGACGGTGTTGTTTTATATTTTATTGCTATATCTGGATATAATTGTTTAGTAATTTGATTAATTACATCAATATCATTTACAACCATCATTATCGCTTCTCTTAAATATTGATATCCTTTTATATGTGCCGGTACTCCTACTTCATGAATAATATTAGTTACTAGTGCTTCTAAATTTTCTTCTGACTTTTTATTTTCTGAATCTATTTCTATATATTGAGCTTTTATTTCTCTATTTATAAAATTATTTTTATTTTGAGAAGGTTGGAAATATTTTAAATCTTTTACTCTTTTTATTAATAAATTTATATCTATTGGTTTTACAACATAGTATTGAGCTCCTAAATTAATTGCTCTTTGAGTAATTTTATCTTGTCCTACTGCTGAAAGCATAATGCAAAGTGGTAGTTTATCCATATGTATAGCATTTAATTTTTCTAATACACCTAGTCCATCTAGATGTGGCATAATTACATCTAATAATACTATGTCAGGTCTTGTACTAACAATCATATCAAATGCTTCGTTTCCGTTTTTTGCCATACCTATAACTTCCATTTCTTCATCATTTTCTAAATAACTTGCTAAAGTCATAGCGAACTCATTATTATCATCAGCAATTAAAACCGTAATTTTCTCTTTCACACTAAATTCCCCCTGTTAATAAATTTGTAAATATTTTACAATTGAAATTATAAACTGTTTTCCAGAAATTTGCAATAGTTTTCTGGAAATTTTTTCTAATTTTCTGTTTTTTCGTTTATATTTCAATGTTTTTTCTGATGTTTTTTTCTTTTATAACTTTATTATTTAGTATATTAAAATTATTTTTTTCATTATTATCTATTATATTTTGTTTTTCCTCGTTATTAACCTCTATCGTACATTCTATATACTTATTATATGTTGTATTAATAATAGAAATATTTTTTTTCCTACAAAAATATTTAAAATTTTCAAAATCACTATAACTTATGGTAATTAACATTTCCATTCCACATTCTTCATTAGCATATGTTACCTTTTCTAAAGCTCTCATTGTTGCTTCAGAATATGCTCTAACTAATCCACCAGTTCCAAGTAATATTCCTCCAAAATATCTTGTCACTATAACTAAAATATTATTTATTTCATTTTTTTCTATAATATTTAAAATTGGTGCACCAACAGTTCCACTTGGTTCACCGTCATCACTAAATCTTTTTACATTTTCATTTATATTTTTTATAGAATACGCATAGCAATTATGTCTTGCATCAAAATATTTTTTATTCGTTTTTTTTATTATGTCTTCTGCCATTTCTGTAGTATTAACATAAAATATATTAGCAATAAACTTTGATTTTTTTTCTACAATCTCTGCTTCGACATGTTCTTCTTTTATTGTTTTAAACATACATTTCCTCTCTAAATTATCGTTCTTTTTATAAACCCGCTGTATATCCTGTACTATATGCAATTTGAAGATTAAAACCTCCTGTATATGCATCAACATCTATAATTTCTCCTGCAAAGAACAAACCTTTAACTAATTTTGATTCCATAGTTTTCGGATTTATTTGCTTTATATCAACTCCGCCTGCTGTAATTATAGCATCATCTATACTTCTAAATGCTTTTAATGTAATTGTAAATTCTTTTAATATTTTTATAATTTCTTTTCGCTCTTCTTTTGTTATTTCATTTACTCTTTTATTTTCATTTATACCACTAAGCTCTATCACTGGCTCAATTAGCTTTTTAGGCAATAAATTATCAAGTGCATTTCTAAATAATTTATTTTTTTCTGCATTAAAATCTCTTAATACTCTTGAATCTAATTTCTCATAAGTTAATGCAGGCTTTAAATCAATAATTAGTTTGATACTTCCTTTATTAAATAATTCTTCAACATTTTTATATCTCAAAAGATGTGCAGAACCACTTAATATTATTGGACCAGAAACTCCAAAATGAGTAAAAATCATTTCGCCAAAATCTTCATATATAATCTTTTTATTGTCATTATTTATTATTTTTATTGAAACATTTTTTAATGTTAACCCTTGTAGTTCTTTACATAAATTTATTGAATCTCTATATTTAGATTTTTTTATACTTTCCTGTGTTTCTATATTCTTATCAGCCACAATTATTGGTACTAATGATGGTTTTATTTTTGTTATATTATGTCCTAATTCTTGTACAATTTTATATCCATCACCTGTAGAACCTGTTGCAGGATAACTTAAACCTCCTGTTGCAATAATTATTTTATCTGCTTTTTCTAATATATTATTATTATATCTTATTCCTACTACCTTTCCATCTTGTACTTCTATTTTAGTCACTCTACTATTTACTCTAATATCTACTTTTAATTCATTTAGTTTATTTATAAAAGCATCTAATACACTTTTAGATTTATCACTTACAGGAAACATTCTATTTCCTCTTTCTTCTTTTACTTTTACTCCTTGTTTATTTAGAAAATCAATAATATCTCTATTAGTATAATTTTGAAAACTACTATATAAAAACTTACCATTTCCAGGTACATTTTGTATAAAATCTTTAATATCAATGCTACTTGTTATATTGCATCTTCCTTTTCCGGTAATTAGTAGTTTTCTTCCTAGAGTTTTCATTTTTTCAAATAAGATTACATTATTTCCTCTTTCAGCTGCTGTAATTGCACTCATCATTCCAGCAGGTCCTCCACCAATTATTACTACTTTCAAATTTTTCACCTACTAAATTATATTTTGTATTGCCTTCATTACACCAATTTTGCCATATTGATAAGTCAATCCTCCTTGCATAAAAGCGACATATGGTGCACGTATTGGAGCGTCACAACTAAGTTCTATCGATGAACCGTTGAGTAAATGCTCCTGCTGCCATAATAACTTGATCTGTATATCCTGGCATATCCCAAGGTTCTGGTATAGAATTTGAATCTATTGGTGATCCCATTTGTATCCCTTGACAATATTTTATTAACTTTTCTTTATCTCCAAACTCTATAGTTTGAACAATATCTGATCTTTTTTCATTAAACTCAGGATCTAATTTATAGCCTAAATTTTCTAACATTTTACTTGCAAAAACTGCCGTTTTTAAACTACTTGCAACAACACTTGGTGCCAAAAACAAACCTTGCAAAATAGATTTATTTATTCCTAATGTAGGTCCTACTTCTTTTCCAAGTCCTGGTGCAGTTAATCTTTCAGCTGCTAAATTTACTAATTCTTCTTTTCCTGCAATATATGCTCCATTAGGTGCAATTCCTCCTCCTAAATTTTTTATTAAAGAGCCAACTATTACATCTGCTCCTAAATGAGTTGGTTCTATTTTATCTACAAATTCACCATAACAATTGTCAACCATTATAATTGCTTCATTATTAACACTTTTTATTAATTTAATAACTTTTTCTATTTTTTCTAAACTAATACTCTTTCTTAAAGCATATCCTCTAGAACGTTGTATCTCTATTAATTTTACATTTCCTTTTTTTACTCTTTTTTCTATTTCTTCATAATCAAAATCACTATCTATTAAATCGATTTGTTCATACTTAACTCCAAATGATTTTAAAGAACTTTTATTTTCTTGAATACCAATCACTTCATCTAATGTGTCATATGGTTTTCCACTTATACTTAAAAATGTATCATTTGGTCTTAAAAAAGCAAATAATGCTACAGTTAACGCATGTGTTCCTGATATAAATTGAGATCTTACAATAGCATCTTCTGTTCCTAAAACTCTTGCAAATACTTTTTCTATTGTGTCTCTTCCTATATCTCCATATCCATATCCTGTTGTACTTCCAAAATGCATGTCTGATATATTATATTTTTGAAAAGCTTCTAAAACTTTTAAAGAATTATATTCACATACTTCATCTATTTTTTCAAATATTGGTTTTATTTCTATTTCAACTTTTTTTGATAAGTTAACTACATCTTCACTAATTCCTAATTTACTATACACTTTACTTCATCCCTTCTTTATAATATCTTCTACAATGTATTTTTAATTTACTTTCGTATAAAAATTTTCTCCATATCCTAAATCTACTTTATAATATTTTCCTATGAATTGTGGCTCTAATTCTTGTAAATCATAAATTGGTTCTTGAATAATTTTTCCTTCTGAATTAATTACTCCCCATTTTCCGTTTAATTTTATTCCTGCATATCCATACTCATTTAGTTCAGTAACCATATCGTATGTATATTGAATTTTTATATTCCCGTTTTTATCTACAAAGCCCCATTTATTATTACTTTTTTTAGCAAATAGTTTTGCCTCTTTTATAACATTTATATTCGAAACTTCTTTTCCATCATATTGTAAATATTTTCTATCCTCAGAGTTATAAATTTTTATATAGTTTTCTTTAATATCAATCTGAGCATTCTTCATGGTTAATATTTTTTTCATATTTTTATCTATTAAATCAATACTTTCGTTTTTTATCCCTTGAATCAAATCTGTTCCTTCTATTTTTTGTAATACATCATAATCAAATTTGATTACTTCTTTACCTTTATCATCAACAATTCCTATTTTTTGCTCATTTTGTGCCACAAAATAATTGTCAAATAAGTAGTCTATAAAAGTATATTTATTATCAATTATTACATTATCATCTTTATCTATTACTCCATAATTTTCATTTTTATCTATTGTTATAAAATAATTTTTATTATCTGTCTCTAGAACACTTATAAAATTACTATTTTTTAATTTTTCACCTTCTGAATTAAAAACAGTTACTTCGTCTCCTTTTTGTGCATTAATACTATTTCCTGTTATAATTATATTATCATACTCAAGTTGAATAATTTTTTTTCCATCTAAGTCTGATACTCCTTGCTTACCATTTCTTTGTAATATCAACAAATTGTTAATATTATCAAACTGTATATCTTCATATTCATTTTCTAGAACTTTTGATTTATTTTTAAATAATCCTGCTTGTCCATTTTTAAATGCTACTAAGTATACACTTTCATCATCATTTATATAATTGATTCTCGCAATTTCATTGTACTCTGTTTCTAATAAAGTTTTTCCTTTATAATTTATATATCCAAACTTATATCCATCATTTGTTTTTATAGATACTATAAATCCTGCTTTTTTATTATGATTTTCATTTAAAGAATATTGATCTGCTTGTATTCCATCATACTTAACCTTTATTATTTCATCACCATTTATATTAATAATCCCAAACTTGTCATTTTGCTTAACAGTTAACATTCCTTCTTTATATTCTAAAGCTTGAATATCATCATAAATTGGATTGGTAATTTTTTTCCCACTTAAATTAATTAATCCATATTTTCCATTTTCCTTGTATTTTAAAACACTTTTTTCATAAGGTATATTATCTAAGCTTTCTTGTCTTGATATTGCTTCTACCTTTTCATAATTTGTAAACAACTCTTCTCTATTTTTATTATATATCTTTGTTTCATAACTTCCTGTTTCAGCATTATAGTTACTCATGCAAACAAAAATATCTTTTGATGGATTTGGAATTTGTATCATATCAAAATTAGTATCTATTATTTCTTCTCCATCTTTATTAATAACACCATATTTTTCATCAAAATCTAAAAAGTATTGTCTTTGGTTTATTTCCTCAAAATTTATATTATATTTATCTTTTTTTGAAAATACATTATAACAAATAAAGATAAATATGATTAACGAAATTATTAAAAATATTATTAATCCTTTTTTTGACTTCATTTGTATCAAACCTTCTTTTATTCTTTTTCTTTAGTTTCATTTTCTATATTTGCTTCATTATTTTTACAAGCTTTTACCCACATTATTCTTTTTTCTTCATATTCTTCTACTTTATATGTCACATCTTTTGTTTCAACTATAGCTTCTTCTCCCTCTTCTGGTAAACGTCCTAATTCTTCTAATAAATATCCTGATAAAGTATCATAATCTCCTTCCGGAATATTGGTATTTAATATTTTCTTCAATTCATATAATGATACACTTCCACTAATCAAAAATGTATTATCATCTATTTTTTCATATTCATTTTCTACGTCATCATATTCATCAAAAATATTTCCTACTAACTCTTCTAATATATCCTCCATTGTAAGAAGTCCTGCTGTTCCACCATATTCATCTACAACTATTGCCATTTGCTTTTTATTTTTTTGTAAATCTTTAAATATTTCATTAATAGGCTTAGATTCAGGTACAAAATATGCATCTCTTATCAAACTTTTAATTTTTATTTGTTTTTTTGTACTTAATGATTTTAATATATCTTTAACAAACAGTATGCCTTTTATATTATCAATTGTTTCATCATATATAGGAATTCTACTATATTTATATTCATCTAATTTATCTAAAGCTTTATATATATCATCATTTATATCTATAGCAAATATATCTGTTCTATGTGTCATAACTTCGGCTGCTGTTGTATCATTAAATTCAAAAACATTATTTATCATTTCTTTTTCTTCTTCTTTTATTGTTCCTTTTTCTTCTCCTTCATCTATCATCATTTTTATTTCTTCTTCTGTAATCGTTGCTTCTTCATTTTCTGTAACACCAAAAATTTTTGAAACTAAATTTGTAGACACGGTTAGTAATTTTACAAAAGGTGCAGTTATAATTGAAATTGCTTTTATTACACCTATTGTTGCAAAAGCTATTTTTTCATCATACTTCATTGCTAATCTCTTTGGTACTAATTCCCCAAAAACTAATGTAAAGAATGATAATATTATAGTTATGATAACAATAGAAATACCTCTCCAAACCTCTACACTAAATATTGGTAATGCTTGAGTTAAAAAAGGTGCTAAAATATCTGCAAATGTATCTGATGCAAAAGCACTAGATAAAAATCCTGCCAAAGTTATTCCTATCTGAATAGTTGCCAAAAACTTGCTTGGGTTTTTTAACATTTTGGTAATTTGTTTTGCTTTTTTATTTCCTTCTTTTGACATTTTTTCTATTTTTGCATCATTTAAGGAAATAAATGCAATCTCTGTTGCTGCAAAATATGCATTTAGTAGTATTAATATTACTAAAAATAATATTTGGGATATCATAAAATCTTCCTTCCTTTGTTTTATAATTTAATCAATATTTATCGAAGTTTATTATATCTTGCTATTAGAATTATGTCAATGCAAGTTTTGGAAGATTTTACTATTTTTGATATTATAAAACCATTGATTATAATTACATTTTCAAGTCTTATATTTTTACTACTTACCTGTTCTTGGTAATTTTTTTAAGTTTAGTTCTTGCATATAAATTTCTGTTTTATGTTCATCTTTGTTATGTAACTTATATCCTTTATATTCTGCAAAAACTTCTGCAGTATTTGTAACTATGCTTTTATCTTTTATATCAGAATCTGTTTTTACTATCATATGTGGACTAATCTTTGATTTAAAGTCTACGTTTACTTTCCCAAAGTCTACTTTTATTTCTGTAATTCTTTCATTTTCCTTTAAAATAATTTGAGAAAAATCTATATAATTATTTATCTGTGTATTTAAATTTTCTTTTAATAATTTATAATCACTTTTATTAGTCTTATAATATACATTATAATTTAAATCTTGAGTATATGTTCCAGTTGCTAGTTTACTAATTTTTACATTTTCTTTAGGTAAATAATCAATCCATGTAAAATTATCTAACATAACATTTCCTACATTTTTTACATTAAAATTATAAAGTATTTCTTGACCTTGTTTTACCTTACTGCTTCCTGTTTTTTCTATACTCACTTCTGGATTTTCTGGAATATTTTCTAAATTCAAACTACTTATTTGTCCATCACTTTTTATTTCAATACTATACTCCTTTTCGTCTAATACATAAAATTTCGCTGCTTCTAACTCCTTAACATATTTTTTTCCTTTATCTAACATTCCTGTAATTGCTTCACCTTTTTTATCTGTAGTTACTATTTCTATTAAATTCTTATTTTCATCATATATTCCAAATTTCACGCCTTCAATTGGATCTCCTGCATTTTGGTTAGTTATTTTATTATTATTTTTAGTAGTTTTTATAATTTTTATTTGTCCTTTTATCTTTTTATTTTGAATAACTACATTTACAGTTTGATTTTCTTTTAGACTCACTTTGTAAATTTTATCATCTAGTACATATTTTTCATTTGTTTTTATTTCTTTTAAATATAATTCATTATAATCTTTTAATGCATATTTCGAAGTTACTGCTTCTCCATTTTCATCTGTTATAATAGTTTCTAATATATTATTGTTTTTATCTAATACTTGAAATTTTACATTTTTTAATTTAATTTTATTGTCTTCTTTATCTTCTTTTATGACTTTTATTCGAGATTTTTTAAGCTCATTTTCTACTGTAACTACTGTAGTATCGTTCCATTTTACTTCTAAATTTTTATCTTTTGCTAAATTATACCATTTATTTGTTTTTTCTTCTATTAGAGAATATTCTCCTGTTCGTATATTATTAATTGTTATTTTTCCATCTTTGTCAGTTTTATATCTTCCTATAACTTTATTTAGTTCTTTTGAATACAAACTAAATAAAGTTCCCTCTATTGCAATCTTGTTATTATCTTTATCTACTTTGTATATTGTTAAATTTCCTTTTTTATGCTCATTTTCTAATTCTATTTTTACACTATCTTTGTATTCTAGTTTTACATATGTAGATTCTTTATTTATTACATATTCATCCCTACTTTCTAGTTCTGTTGCAATGATTGTTCCTTGTCTTAAGTTTTCTATATTTATTTCCCCATTTTCATCTGTAATATATTCTCCTATTTTAGTACCATCATCATACTTAAGTTCAAATTTTACTCTTGATAATTTTTCTTTTGTATCCTTATCTACTTTTATTAATTTAATTTTAGATTTGTATGCATTTATATGTAAGTTTGTACTTTCTACTATATCTGAATATGAATCTACCATTATTGCATAATTTTGTTTTTTCTTATCTTCCGCTTCTCCATAATATACAGGATAATTTTGACATTTACTTTGCACCTCAATTTTCCCATCTATGTTATTAATTATAGCTTTTTTAGGAATCATTATTTTAAAGTCTTCTCCTTTTTTAAAACTTTTTTGTTTATTTCCTTCTAAATTTGCTATGTATGACCCTTCAGGGAAACCAAATGTATTTTTAACATCATAACCAGACATTTCTGTAGATGAAATAACATTATATTTTTGTGAATAATATTCTTTATTTTCATCTAGTTTAAATTCTCCAATTTTATTTATTTTTACAATATTATTATATTTTGATGTTTGTGTTCCATTATAGCCTAAGTTAACTAATCTATAAATTGCATCAATTACCTTTTTTCCTCTTCTTTGTATATCTTCTAATTTTTGACCATTAATAGGCGTATCTCCTAGTCTAAAATATGTATTTATATCTTCTAACTTATAACCTCTTATTATCCAATATGCCGCTTGCTTTGTAGCCAAATATGCATCATCTTCTGTTTCAACTCCTAGATCTTTTGGAGTTACATATGGATACCCATTTCTATATACTCTCCATAATCTTTGGTCTTCTAGCACTTTACTTATATTTATATTGTATCCACTAACTTCTCCATCTATCCATCCTATTCCACTTAAATCTGGATCAACACAATAAGCAATTCTCCTTACTCCATTTTCATCTTTATACCATGTTCTACTATATGTTATATAATACCAGTTTTTACTTGTTTTACTACAATATTGTATAGTATAAAATCCTAAGTTTCCTTTTTCTAAATATGTAGAATCACCAATTCCCATTGCAAATACTTTTATGCCTTGTATTGGAAAAATTAATATCAGTATAAAAGTTATTATTATTAAATTCTTTATTTGTTTTTTCATAAAACCTCCTTGTTTATATCTGTACTGCTTGTACACACAATCTTTGATTTCTTTTATTTTTTATACATGTTATCATCGTAATTTTATTTTCATTTGTATTTTCTAGTATTGTTAAATCTGTCTCAAAAATTGTCTTAATACTATTTATTTTATACTCTCTTGTATAAAAATTAGTCGTATATTTTACAATATCACCATTTTTTAGTTCATTTAATCTAGCAAAATATGAATATTTATTACCTCTATTATGAGCTGCTAAACATATATTTCCATCATATAAAGATGTTCCTTCTATATGTCCTATATAATCTTTTAAAATCTTGCTATTGCTTCCTTCTTTTACAGTTGCTTTTAATCCTATTTTTTCAATTTTTAAAATTCCTATCAAATCATTTTCTAATTTTTCTTCTTTTTCATATGTAATATTTTCATAATTAGAATCTGTTGTTACTACATTTGCATCTACAAGTTTATTATCATAATTTTTTAAATAATACATAAATATACCTGCAGCAAATAGTAAAACAAAACTAGATACTATAAATATTTTTTTCATTTTCACTCCTTTTTATTTTTTTATTAAAATTTGGGGATTATTGTATTTGATTTAAATTTTCATTAAGAATATAAATATTTTGACTTTTAAAATTTTTATTAAGATTACAGTGTATTAAAAAAATATTAATTACAGAAAATAATATACTTGTTATTAAAAATGTTAATATAGTTATATTTCTTTTATTAAAATTTATCATTCATATATCTCACCTACTTATATTTAATTTATTTTCATTTTGGGATTTTTTTAGAAATAATTTATTTCTTTGATACAAAAATTTTAGTTTTTAAATTTAATTTATAGATAAAATTGCAATTTTTAATAAATCTGTATTAAGAATACACTATCTTTACACATTTGTAAAGTTTTTTTCATCGACAAAAGAAGACAAAAAAATAGATTTAGCAACTAATCATATTTTGCTAAACCTATTTTATTTTTATTTATCACATAAATCCATTTCAAAAAAGAACTCTACTCCATCTAATTTATTTTCTACACCATAATTATTTTTATAATTACTCATAATTGCTTTAACTAGTGCAAGACCTATTCCGTGTTCCTCCACTATTTCTATTTCTAGAACTGTCTACTTTATAAAACCTTCCCCAAATTCTATCTAAATCTTCCTGACTTATATTGTCACCTGTATTATACACACTAACTCTTACTTTATTTTCCTTTACTTCTGTATTTATTGTTATCTTTTTTACTCCATTTATCTCTTTTGCATGTTTAATTGCATTTGTTAAATAGTTAGTTATAACTTGCTCTATATAAAAATCATCTGCATATACACAAAGTTCTTTACTATTGTCATATTTTATTTGGATATTATTTTCTTGAATCATAACATTACATCTTCTTATAACTTCTGTTATAAGTTCTGTTATATTGAATTTTTTGTTGTTAAATTCTCTTTTTCCATACTCTAATTTCATTAATTCTAACAATTGTTTTACTAATATATCCATCTTATTAGATTCATCTAGTATGACTTCTGCATAAAACTTTCTAGATTCGTCATCTGTATTCACATTTTCTACTAAACCTTCTGCATATCCTTGTATTAAAGCTATTGGGGTTTTTAATTCATGTGATACATCAGATATAAACTGTTTTCTCATTTCATCAATTTTTGATTTTTCTTCTATATCTTTTTCTAATTCTATATTTGTTCCTCTTAACTGTTTTATTGTTCTTTCAAGTTTATCTGACATTGTATTTATACTTTTTCCTAAATCATTAATTTCATCTTCAGTGTCTTTTATTCTATATTTTTGGCTAAAGTCTAATTTTGCCATTTTGTTTGCTATGTTGTTTAGTTCTAATATAGGTTCTGTAAATTTTTTAGAAATAAACGATGCTATTATTCCAGAAATACATATCACAATTCCTCCAATAAATATTAGTAAATTATTTGATATTCTAACACTTTCTTGAATTGCAGAAATTGGAATTCTTATATATAAATTATATCCATTATCAAGTGTTGCAAATAAAACTACATAATTTATTTTAGTTCTTTCATCTTCTACTTTTTTTATTAGCATTTTATCTTTTGCATAAACTACATCACCAATTATATTTTTATTGTTAATCATTTTCGAAATACTAATCTTTCCTATTGAACCTAAAAAGTCTTTATCTGTTGTAACTACTATTATATCGTCTTCTTTTTTTATTAAAATATCAATGTTATTTTTTATAGATATATTTTTAAGCTCTTCTTCTATATCTATGTTTGCATCCTGACTATTATAATAATTATTTATTTTTGTATATAATCCTTTTATAGTATTGGTCTTAGAATGTAAATAAAATGTTTCCAAAACAATATTATTTATTAATATTAAAAACAATATTATTACAATTATTACTGCACATAAAGTTAAAAATAGTCTAATTCTAACAGATTTAAATCTTTCTCTTAGCTTTTTCATTTTTCTATATGGCTATTATTTTATTTCAAATTTATAGCCTACTCCTCTCATTGTTTGTATATATTTTCCTTTTTTTCCAAGTTTATGTCTTATCTTCTTTATGTGGCTATCTATTGTTCTAGAATCTCCATAATAATCATAATTCCATACATTGTTTAATATTTTATCTCTTGATAAGGCTATATTAGAATTATCTATTAAATATTTTAATAATTCATATTCTCTTAAACTTAATTCTATTTGTTTTCCATCTACTTTAACAGTTCTACCATCTGCATCAATTTCAATCCCACCATAGTCTTTTACATGTTTTTCTATCGCTTTGCTCCTTTTTATAATTGCTTCTACTCTCGCCACTAAAATTTTGGGGCTAAAAGGCTTTGAAATATATTCGTCAACTCCTAGTTCAAATCCAAATAGTTCATCTTGTTCTTCTCCTCTTGCTGTTAGCATAATTATTGGAACATTAGATGTTTGTCTTATTTGTCTTAAAACAGACCATCCATCTAATTTTGGCATCATTACATCTAACAAAATAATACCTATTTTATTTTTATTTTCTTCAAATACTTTTAAAGCTTCTTCACCATCTTGTGCTTCTAGAATTGAATAACCTTTTTGCGCTAAAAAATCTCTAATCAATTTTCTCATTCTAGATTCATCATCTACTACTAAAACTGTTATATCATTCATATGAAATTTTTCCTCCATCTTAATTATTGCTATTATATATTATAAATTGGTTTTATGTCTATATTGTGAAAATAATTTTATTTTTTTGTTAACCACTTATCATCTTTGTTTCTTTGCCTCTCCTCTATTACTATAAAATTTATACATCAAGAATTTACTAACACTTATTTATATATGTTTTTTCTTTACATAATTTGACATCTTTGTTATAACATGCTATTATTATGATAAGAGATTTTTCTCTATTTTTTTTAAGGAGGTGAAAGCAAAGTGAGTAGCTTTCACTTTGTAGAGTTTATTGGCCCAATGCCAATTGGCATCGATGAACTCTGCACAAGATGCAATAGACTCGACTCAGATTCCTCTTTGGATGCTACTGGCAAGTTTTTGATGTTGGTAAATTTCAACAAACTCCCAACAATTTCTGAACTTGTCCGGATGTTTCCGGAAGCATCTGAAGTTAAGTATCTGAATGGTACCAAAAAAGTTATTCTTGTAACTTGGTAACTTTAGTAACCACTTAAGATGTCTTATGCACCAAAAAAGCGATTGCCCCTCAAAAGGCAGTCGCTTCTTTTATTATTAAATCCATTTTTAATACATTCCACCCATGCTAGCTGCTGCATCATCATGTGAGCAATTGCATTCTTTTGGCTCTTTTTTATCTGTAACAATACTTTCTGTTGTAAGTACCATAGATGCAACTGAAGCTGCATTTTGTAAAGCACTTCTTGATACTTTAGTAGGATCTACTATTCCTGCTTTTTTCATATCTACATAAACTTCGTCTTTTGCATTAAAACCTGTTCCAACTGGACTTTGTTTTACTTTTTCTAAAATTACTGCTGGTTCTAATCCTGCATTTACAGCAATTTGTTTTACTGGTTCTTCTAATGCCTTTAAAACAATTTTCGCACCTAGCTTTTCATCATCTTTCAAATCTTCCATTACTTTTTCTACTTTTGGAATTATATTTACATATGCTGTTCCACCACCTGCAACAATACCTTCTTCTACTGCTGCTCTTGTTGCAGATAAAGCATCTTCTATTCTTAATTTCTTTTCTTTCATTTCAATTTCTGTTGCTGCACCAACACCAATTACAGCAACTCCTCCAGCAATTTTAGCTAAACGTTCTTGTAATTTTTCTGTTTCATATTCACTTTTTTCTTCTGCAAGTTGTGCTTTTATTTGATTTACTCTTTCAGAAATTTTTTCTTTATCTCCTAAACCGTCAACAATTATTGTATTTTCTTTTTGTACTTTAATTTGTTTTGCTCTACCTAGTTGCTCAATTGTTGTATCTTTCAATTCTAATCCTAAATCTGATGTAATAACTTCTCCACCAGTTAAAATTGCTATATCTTGTAACATTTCTTTTCTCTTATCTCCATATCCAGGAGCTTTAACAGCTACAACATTTAATACACCTCTTAATTTATTTAAGATTAATGTTGATAATGCTTCACTTTCAATATCATCACATATTATTACAAGTTTTCCAGATGATTGCATTAAGTTCTCTAATAATGGTAGAATCTCTTGAATATTACTAATTTTTTTATCTGTAATTAATATATATGGATTATCAATTATTGCCTCCATCTTTTCTGTATCTGTTACCATATATGGAGATACATATCCTTTATCAAATTGCATTCCTTCAACTACACTTAATTCTGTATTTGATGTTTTTGATTCTTCTATTGTTATAACACCATCTTTAGAAACTTTTTCCATTGCTTCTGAAATTAAGTTTCCAATTTCATCATTATTAGCTGAAATACTTGCAACTCTTGCAATATCCTCTTTTCCGTTAACAACTGAACTTATTTCTTTTAAACCTAATGTAGCAGCTTCAACAGCTTTATCCATACCTCTTTTTATAGCCATAGGATCTCCACCTGCTGCTACATTTTTAACACCTTCTTTAATCATACTTTGCGCTAAAACTGTAGCTGTTGTAGTTCCGTCTCCTGCTACATCATTAGTTTTTGTAGAAACCTCTTTTACAAGTCTTGCTCCCATATTTTCAAAAGGATCATCTAATTCTATTTCTTTTGCTATTGTAACACCATCATTTGTTATAAGTGGTGCTCCAAAACTTTTATCTAAAACTACATTTCTTCCTTTTGGTCCTAATGTTACTTTAACTGTATCTGCTAATTTATTAACACCATCTAACAATTTTTTTCTAGCATCTTCTCCAAATTTAATTTCTTTTGCCATAATATATCAAAGCCTCCTTATTAAACTTCTATACTAATTATAAACTTAATAATTTTATTTTTTTAATATTTTAAATTTATTATTCAGCTATAGCTAAAATATCACTTTGTTTAACTATAATTAAATCTTCTCCTTGGTATTTAACTTCTGTTCCTGCATATTTATTTACAACAACTTTGTCTCCTTTTTTTATATACATTTTCACTTCTTTTCCATCTACTTCTGTACCCGGTCCTACTTCTAGAACTTCTGCAATTTGTGGTTTTTCTTTGCTACTTCCTGATAATATAATTCCGCTTTTTGTTGTTTCCTCACTTTCTATCATTTTTATGATAACTCTGTCTGCTAATGGTTTTAACATTTACATTACCTCCTCTTTTTTTGCTTACGAACACTATATTATATTCTTAAGTTTTAATAATATTCGTGAAAATTAGCAGTCTTTCTTTTAGACTGCTAACAATTTATACCCATTTTTAAAAAAAGTCAATATCTATTTAAAATTTTCACATAGTTTTCACATTTGCATTTATTTTTAATTGTAAAAAAAATAAATATTAATAATGTTTTATTATATTAATTTTTTATATACACCTATTTATGACTAAGCTGTTAAAACACATACTTTATTTAGAGATTTTTCTTACCATTTCCATAAAAAAATAAACTATTATCGTTATTTTTTAACAATAATAGTTTATTTATATTTAATTAATAAAATTTATATTCTTTATTTTTCTTTTTTATCTTGCTTTTTTTCCTCTTCGTTAGTAATTTTTCTATTTATTTTATTTCTTATATTTAAAATTGTTTTTTTAGAATTTTTATCATCTTTAAATCTATCTGTAACTACATTTTTTATAAGAATTTTTTTAAGCGCATCTTCCCTTAAATCTGCAATTAACGTTCCATCTTTTGCAATTGAAATTTTTCCTGTTTCTTCTGATACTACTATTGCAATTGCATCTGATTCTTTTGAAATTCCTATTGCAGCTCTATGTCTAGTTCCAAGTTCTTTTGCAATATCTTGACTGCTAGCTAGTGGTAAAATACACGCTGCAGATACAATTTTATTTTCACTTATAATAACTGCTCCATCGTGTAAAGGAGTATTTGGAGTAAACAAATTTACCAATAACTGTGGTGATACTTCTGCATTTAAAATAACACCTGTTTCTATAATATCTTTTATTTTTATTTCTCTTTCTATTACAATTAAACCGTCCTGTTTTTGTTTTAGAAAGTTCTGTAGCTGCAATTACTATCTTATATATATCTTCTTTGGTTTTTGTAATAACATCTTTATCTATTCCAAAAAATCTAGTAAATTTATTACTTCCTAATTGTTCTAATGTTCTACGAAGCTCAGGTTGGAATATAATTATTAAAGCTATTACTCCATATGTCATAATCGAAGTTAATATAAAATTTAATATTCTTAAATTTAATAAATCACTAACTGCTACAGCAACTATAAAAAGAGCTATTCCTTTTAACAATTGTCCAACTCTAGATCTTTTTACTGATTTACCAAATTTATATACCAAATAAATAACAATTGTTAAATCTAATATTAAAGATATTAATTTTACTGGATATTGATATAATTCATTTAAATATGCTATTACATTTACTTGTATAAATTGACTAATTGTATTTATCAAATTTTCTATCATATAAATATAGCTCCTACTAAACTAAACTTGCTATTACATAATATATTAAAGTTGTTGCTACTGCAAAAATCATTAATATTGCTAATATTGTAGCTATTACTTTTGTAAATATTCGTCCTGCATCATGATGTTTTTTTTCCATTTTTACTCCTCCTTTTTGTTTCCATCTATATATAATGTTAGCACACCATTTTTCTTTTTTCAATACATTTTTTAAGTTTTATTTTTGTAAAATTTACTAAAATTTTTCCTTAAGTAAATTAATTTCTAAGCTTTGCTTTACACTTTTTCTCAACATTTTCTATTATTTTATTAAAACTTTCCATAACTTCTTCTTCTGTTAAAGTTTTTTTAGGATCATTAAAAGTTAATGAATATGCAATTGATTTTTCATTTTCTCCAACATTCTCTCCTGTATATACATCAAACACCTCAATATTTGTTAAAAGTTTACCTCCTGCTTTCTTTATTACCATCTCTATTTCTTTTGATTGAATATTTTTATCCATTACAAAAGCTACATCTTTTTTTACATTTGGATATATTGAAATTTCTTTGTATTTCATTTTTCCAGCACGTTTTTCCAATAATTTATCTAAATTAATTTCCATTACAAATACTGGATCCTTTGTTTCTGATGGATGCAATTTTCCAACAATTCCAACAGGATCTGCATTTACATTTATTTCTGCTACTTGACCTTTATGAAATTCTTTTGGTATTTCTTTTGGTATTACAAAACTATATCTATTTGCATATCCTAAAAAGTCTAATAATTCCTCTACAACACCTTTTATTATATAAAAATCTACATTAACTTGATTTCCAATACCTATATAATACTTTCCTGTCATTAAAGCTGCAATTTTTAAGTTCTCACCATATTTTTCATTTTTCTTAAAGAAACCTTTTCCTATTTCAAATATTGAAATATCTTTATTATAATGAGCCTTATTATATTCATATGTTCTAAATAGTGATGCTAAAATACTATATCTTAAAGTATTTCTTTCTTCAGTTATAGGATCTAATAATCTTAATTCTTCGAATTCATCTGTAGTATATTTATGAACATTTTTATCATTTATTAAAATATATTCTAAAGTATCACTTAATCCAAGTCCTATCATTTTATCTCTTATTGATCTTATAGTATTATCATAATCATTTTGTTTTTCTGTCATAGTTGGAAGTGTTCCTTCTATATTATCAACACCATAAATTCTACTTACTTCTTCTATCAAATCTTCTTTTATTGATATATCTTGTCTTCTACTTGGCGCATTTACTACCACCTCTTCATCTCCAGCTTCATATGAAAATCCTAATTTTCTGAATACATCTAAAATTTCTTTATTAGAAATTTTAGAACCTAATACATCATTTACTGTTTTATATGAAATTTTTATTTTCTTATCATCAGAATTAGTTATGTCATATTTACACATACCATTTCTTACATTTCCATCTGCATATTTTTCCAGTAATTCACAAGCTCTATCAATTGCCATATATGTTTTTTTAGGATCTAAACCTTTTTCAAATCTATTGCTTGCTTCGCTTCTTACTATCTTTTTTGATGTTTTTCTAACTCTAACACCATCAAAAATAGCAGATTCTATAATTACATTTTTTGTTTCATTTACAACTTCTGTATCAAGCCCTCCCATAACTCCTGCAAGTCCAACAGCCTTTTCATTTGTTGCAATAACTATATCATTTTCATCTAAAATTCTTTCTTGGTTATCAAGAGTTACTAATTTTTCCTTTTCATTTGCCATTCTTACAACAATAGTATTTCCTAAATTATCTGCATCATAAAAGTGAAGAGGTTGACCAAGTTCTAGCATAACATAATTGCTTATATCAACAACATTATTAATTGGTCTTATCCCACAAGCCATTAATCTATTTTTTATAAAAGCTGGACTTTCTTTAATTTTAACATTTTCAACCTTTTTAGCTAAAAACATTGTACAATTATCTGTATCAACTCTTAACGAAATTTGATTGTTAATATCTTCACCATATTCATTATATTTATATTCTATTTTTTTTACTTTTTTGTCATATATAGCACCAAGTTCATATGCCATACCTATAATACTTAATAAATCTCCTCTATCTGGTGTTAATTCAAAATCTATTATTTCATCATCCCATCCCAAATATTTAATTGGGTCTTCTCCTGGAATAGCACTACTATCAAGTTCTGCAATACCTTCAATATCTTCAGCATTTAAAAACTTTTTATCCACTCCAAGTTCTGCAATAGAGCACATCATACCATTTGATTCTTGCCCACGAATAGTACCTGCTTTTATTTCCCCTCCTGGTAGTTTTGCCCCTGGCATAGCAACTATTACCTTAATTCCTTTTCTTGCATTCGGTGCACCACAGACAATTTGTAATACTTCTTTTCCTATATTAACTTTACAAACATGTAGATGATCTGAATCTGGATGTTCATTGCATTCAATAATTTCACCAATTACTAATTTAGTACAATTGATAAACTTTTGAGCAACATCATATTCATTTCCAGCAGTTGTCATATCTTCACCAATTTTTTTTATACTTAAATCATCATCTAAGTCTATATAATCTTTAACAAAATTTCTACTTAATATCATTATTCTTCCTCCTATTTTATTTATATAAGTTTTAGTTATATATTTATTCAATATCTTTTCTATCAAATTGTTTTAAAAATCTTACATCATTTGCATATAAATATCTCATATCAGGGATTCCATATTTAAACATTGCTAAACGGTCAATTCCTGTTCCAAATGCAAATCCTCCCCATTCATCTGGATCATATCCATTCATCTTCAAAACATTTGGATGTACTATTCCTGATCCTAAAACTTCTATCCATCCTGTGTCTTTACATAAATTACATCCTTTTCCACCACATTTAAAACATGTACAGTCTACTTCATAAGAAGGCTCTGTAAAAGGGAAATAACTTGGTCTAAAACGAAGTTTTGTATTTTCTCCTAACATCTTTTTCATAAATACTTCAAGTGTTCCTTTTAAATCTGCAAGTGAAACATGATTTTCTTTTTTATCTATTACTAAACCTTCAACTTGATTAAATTGGTGAGAATGTGTTGCATCATCTTCTCTTCTATAAGTTTTTCCAATGCAAATCATTCTAATCGGCTTCTTACCTGCATACTTAAGCATTGTATGTGCTTGAACAGCAGATGTTTGTGTACGAAGCAAGTAATTATCTGTTATATAAAAAGAATCTTGCATATCTCTTGCTGGATGACCTTTTGGAAGATTTAATCTTTCAAAGCAGAACTCATCTGTTTCTAGTTCTGGACCATCTACTACTTCATATCCCATAGAAATAAATAAATCCTCAATTTCTTCAATAGTTCTATTTATTGGATGTTTACTACCTCTAATAGCTTTTTTACTTGGCAATGTAATATCTATTGTTTCTTTTTCTAATTTTCTATTCATTTCTTCTTGTTTAAAATTTTCTTCTTTTTCTGAAATTAAAGATTCAAGTTCATCTCTAACTTCATTTACCAAACTTCCAATAACAGGTCTTTCTTCAGGTACTAGTGCTCCCATTCCTCTTAAAACAGATGTAAGTTCTCCTTTTTTTCCTAAAAATTTCACCTTTAGTTCATTTAAAGATTTTAAATCTGTAATTTTTGCAATTTCTTCTATTGCATTACTTTTTATTTTTTCTATTTGTTCTTTCATAAAATCATTCCTTTCTTAACTCTTCTATTATAAAATAAATCTCACTTTTTGGTACCTTTATATACACTTTACATTTTTATTACTGTATTTTAGTTTTAAAAAAAAGCTATTCAAATCCTATTTATATAGGACGAATAGCTTTTTTTCGTGGTACCACCTAATTTTATATATCTTGCCAAATATTAAGATTTGACTTTATATACCTTATTATTAGCTTTAACGTTACAACCGCTTTTCTCTACTTTTATTTCAAGAAAAGAACTAAAAATGTGAAATTTCAAAATAAGTTTTTAATAAGTTCTCAGCCATGACTTATTTCTCTTTTATTATTTTTTCTTATTTTTACTTTGCATTTTTATCGCTTTTATATATATTTTATTTTTATTCACCTTTTATATATGCTTTTGTTTTTCCATAAGCTCCAAAAGTAATTAAATAATCTTTGCATCCAATTGGCATTTGCATAGCAATTTTGCCTGAAGCTTTATTTGTTGTTACATAATCTCTTGAACCTATATATGTAGTACTTAAAATCCATGTTGTTCCATTGTATTTTACACTACTAGATGTAGTTCCTTCTACACCAGATGTTACATCTGCATTTGTTCCTATAGAAGGCATTGTGTAATTAGAAAAATCTACATCATATTCTACAACTACCCACTCTAGTCCACTTTTTGGTTCTTCATATTTATAATATGAAGAAGTATTTACGAAATCTTTAACAGCTTTTGTTGCTTCTTCTCCTCTTGTTATATTTGTTACTTTAACCTTTACATCTTCATAATCCTTATTTTGTGTACTATATTTTGAAGCAATTCCCCATTCACCTTTAGATATTGGATTATCTTTTGTAGATGTTTTTGCATCACCATTGTCTGTGCTAGGTGTTTGTGAATCTATTGTATTTGTTATTGTATTATTTGAAAGACTGTTAGAAACAGTATTATTTACTTTATTACCAATCTTATTTGTTATCTTATTAGTTGTAGTATTATTTCCAACTTCATTTTTAACTTCATTTATAATTTCATTTACATTGTTTACATTATTTACATTTTTAAATAGCTTTATTCCCATAAATACTATTCCTGAAATTATACATCCAAATAGTAATACAACAATAACTACTATTATAATTATTATTGGGGCTTTACTTTTCTTTTTTGTATTTTGATTATTTAAATTTTGTGTGTAATTATTATATTGTTGTCCCCCTTGTCCACCATTTCCAGTTTGAGGTGTTATTGGTCCTTGATTATTTATATTTGAATTTACTCCATTTGATTGAATTTGATTATTATTTCCTTGATTTTGCCCGTTTCCTTGATTTGGATTATTATTTTCTTGATTTTCCATTTTTTATCCCCCTTATAAAATTTTCTTATTTATTTTATCCTTATTTTAATAAAAAGTCAACAATTCCCTTCCATTTTTATTCCAGTTATAGTATAATATATATGTATAGTTTAAATTTAAAGGAGGTACATAATCTATGTGGCAGTTTTGGTTAATTGCTTCTGGTATCTTTTTTGTAATAGAAATGATAACAGTTGGTTTTCTAGTTTTTTGGCTAGGAATTGCTGCACTAATTACAATGGTAGTTAGTTTTTTCACAGATAGTCTAATAATTCAAACCGCAGTATTTGTTATTTCTTCTATACTACTAATATTCCTTACAAAGCCTTTTGTTCAAAAATTCATGAACAGTAAAGACACAGTAGTTACAAATGCCTACTCAATAATTGGTAAACACGGATTAGTTATAGAAGATATAGATTCTATTTCTGGAACAGGACAAATAAAAGTAGATGGAGAAGTTTGGTCTGCAAAGTGCTCAGATTCAACATTTATTCCTAAAGGCTCTAATATTAAAATATTAAAAATAGATGGTGTTAAAGCTGTAGTTACTACTTCTACTACTATTGAGTCTGACTCCGAAATTTTAAATTAGTTATTAATTTGCCAAATGTATAAAAATAGTAATTAAGGAGGAAAAAATATGTTTTGGTTTTTTATTATAATTTTAGTTATCGCTTTAATCATTGCATTTAAAACAATAAAAGTTGTAAAACAATCAGAAGTTTATATAATCGAAAGACTTGGTAAATTTCATAAAATTGCTGATGCTGGTCTTACAATAATTATTCCATTTTTTGATCATGTTAGATCAGTAGTTAGTTTAAAACAACAAACAATGGATATTCCACCACAAGGTGTTATTACAAAAGATAATGTTACAATTACAATAGATACAGTTGTTTTCTATAAAATTACAGATCCTGCAAAAGCTGTATATGAAATTCAATCTTTAAAGAAAGGTATTGAATATTTAGCTATTACTACAATACGTGATATCGTTGGTAAAATGGATTTAGACGAAACATTCAGTTCTCGTGATGCAATAAATGATCGTTTAAGAGTTATATTGGATGAAGCAACAGATCAATGGGGATGTAAAATAGATAGAGTTGAAATAAAAGATATTACACCACCTGCTGATATTCGTGATGCAATGGAAAAACAAATGAATGCTGAAAGAAATAAAAGAGCTTTAATTCTTCAAGCAGAAGGTGAAAGACAATCTGCAATCACACTTGCTGAAGGTAAAAAACAAGCTGCAATATTAGAAGCTGAAGCTGATCGTGAATCTGCAATTAGAAGAGCTGCCGGTGAAGCTGAAGCAATAAAACAAGTGGCAGATGCTAAAGCACAAGAAATAGAACTAGTTTACAAAGCAATGATGAAAGCAAATCCAGATGAAAAATTAGTTCAATTAAAATCTTTAGAAGCTTTAAAAGAAGTTGCAAATGGAGAAGCAAATAAAGTATTTATTCCATTCGAAGCAACTAGCGCTCTAAGTAGTTTAGGTGCGATAAAAGAAGTAATGAAAGACGAAAAGAAAAATGAAAAGAAAAAATAAAATTTTATAAAAAGAGAATCTTAATTATAATGTGAAATTTATTTATCAAACATTATAATCTAAGATTCTTTTTTATACACCTTATTTTATACACACTAATTATATATAATCTACTTTTCTTTTTTCTAAATTACTATATAAAAACCTTGCTATATATTAAAACTTTACTCTTCAATAGTATCATCTTTTATATAATATTTAGTTCCAAGCATTTTATCTGGTAAATATTGTTGTTCAATTACATGTCCTGGATAGTCATGCGGATATTTATACCCCACTCCATAACCTTCTTTTTCCATTCCTTCCGCAGGTGCATTTCTTATATGCATTGGAATTGTTCCTGTATCTTTGTTTTTTACATCTTCTAATGCTCTATTTATTCCTAAATATGTTGCATTTGACTTTTTAGATGTTGCTACATATACTGCCGCTTCTGAAAGTATTATCCTTGCTTCTGGCATTCCTACCATTGTTACTGCTTGCATTGCAGATGTTGCTACTACTAAAGCATTAGGATTTGCCATTCCTACATCTTCTGCTGCAGCAATCACTATTCTTCTTGCCATAAATACTGGATCTTCTCCTCCATTTAAAGCTCTTGCTAAATAAAATATTGTAGCATCAGGGTCTGAGCCTCTCATAGATTTTATAAAAGCACTTATATTATCATAATGGCTATCTCCTTTTTTATCAAAAATTGCTTTTCTCGTTTGTACGCATTCTGCTGCAATCTCATTTGTTATATGAATATATCCATCTTCACTCATTCCGAGTTGTAAGAACTGCAACTTCTAATCCATTTAGCGCTGTTCTTACATCACCATTTGCAACTTCTGCAATTTTTTTTATAGTTTCATCTTCTATTTTTATTTTATAACTTCCCAGCCCATCACTACTTATAATTGCTCTTTTTAAAATTCTAAATATTTGATCTATTGTTAGTGGCTCTAGTCTAAATACCATAGATCTAGAAATTAAAGCCTTATTTACTTCAAAATATGGATTTTCTGTAGTTGCCCCAATTAAAATAACAGTACCTTTTTCCACATATGGAAGCAACGCATCTTGTTGCAATTTGTTAAACCTATGAATCTCATCAATAAATAATATACATCTTCCTGTTGGATTAAGCAACATATTACTTGCTTCTTCAATTGCACGCTTTATATCTGAAACGCCTGCTGTTACGGCATTTATTTTAGTAAATTTGTATTTTGTTGTTTCACTAATTACTCTCGCAAGAGATGTTTTTCCGGCATCCTGGTGGTCCCCATAAAATTATACTAGATAATCTATCTGCTTTTATTGTTCTATATAAAATTTTATCTTTTGCAAGAATATGATCTTGTCCTACATATTCATCTAAATTTTTTGGTCTCATTCTATACGCCAATGGTTCATTAAAATTCATATTTTTTCCTTTCATTATTTATATTTGTTCTTTATACTTATTTAATCTATTTTGATAAATAATATAATCCTTTTCTAATAATATCTTCTACACTTAAATTATCTTTATCTACATTTTTCATAGCAGTTTCTATTTCTCTTTGGCTATATCCTAATACTTGAAGTGCTGAAATAGCTTCTTGAACTTTATTATCTTCTGTTATAGCATTTTTTAATTCTATAGTATTATCACTTTCTATAGATTCTTCTGTTTTTAATTTGTCTTTCAATTCTAAAATTATTCTTTGTGCTGTTTTAGGACCAATTCCAGGTAATTTTTTTATTTCACCAACATTATTTGTAATAACTGCTAAAGCAAAACTTGATGGTGAAACATTTGATAATATTGTAATTGCAGATTTAGCTCCAATTCCACTAACACTAAGTAATAATTCAAACATTCTTAATTCTTCATTAGTATTAAATCCATAAATACTAATATCATCTTCTCGTACTTTTACATATGTATGTACTTTAACAACTTCTCCTATATCACCTATTTTATTTATTGCTGTATCTGACATAAAAATTTTATATCCCAATCCATTTATATCTATTACTACATATCCTGTAGTTTTTACTTCTAATTTTCCTTTAATATATGAAAACATAGTTCCTCCTTTTAATTTTAATATTTTTTATTTTAACATATTTTTTATTTTTTTCAATAGTTTTCCAAATTTTTGTTTGTCTTTATATTCTGTATTTCATACATTTATTCTATCAAAATTCAATTTATTTATTTTACTTTAAATCTTTTTTATTACTTTTATTAAAACTAAGTTTTTTATTTATGCATAACTTAAATAATTTTACACATACTAATTTTAATAATTAAACTTATGGAGGTTTATCATGGAAAAACATTTAATAATAACAGGTACATCTACAGTATCTTGGAAAGATGCTATTAATAAAGCTATTGAAGAAGCATCTAAAACTATAGATTATCTATCTAATGTAAAAATTTTAGAGCAAAGAGCAAAAATTAGTGGTAAAAAAATTGAGGAATATTACGTAGATCTTGATCTTTCATTTACATTAGATAGAAATAGAATTTAAGGAGGTATCTTTATGAAACCTATTGAAACCAAAAAAGAATATAGTGACTATGTTGATCAAAAATCTCCCAACTCACCTATACTAAAAAACTGTTTTAATGCATTTTGGGTTGGTGGACTAATTTGTTCAATTGGCCAAATTATAATGGACTTTTGTCTATACAAAGGAATGGACCAAACTAACTCTTCTACTGTTGTTTCTATTATACTAATAGGTCTTGCTGCAATTTTAACAGGTCTAAACATATTTAATAAAATTGGTAAATTTGCTGGTGCACGGTTCATTAATTCCTATAACAGGTTTTGCAAACTCAATTGTCTCACCAGCAATAGAATATAAATCTGAAGGTTATGTTATGGGAGTCGGAGGAAAAATGTTTACTGTTGCAGGTCCAGTATTAGTATTTGGTATTTCTGCTTCTGTTATTATTGGAATAATAGCTACATTTTTCGTATAATTTTTTCTTAATTAAAAATAATTATAAAAAGGAGGATTTATCTTGAAAAGAATTGGTACACAAACAATAAAATTTGATACCCCCCCAACAATTTTAGAAACAGCATCTATAGTTGGTCCAAAAGAATCTGAAGGACCTATGGCTAAATATTTTGATCAATGTTTAGATGATGAATTCTGGGGAGAAAAAACATGGGAAAAAGCTGAAAGTAAAATTATAAAAGAAACTGTTAGCACTGTTATTTCAAAATCTAATATACCTGCTACCCAAATAGATTACTGTTTTGCAGGAGATTTACTAAACCAATGTATCTCTTCTAGTTTTGGTCTTCGTGAACTAAATATTCCCTTTTTTGGAGTATTTGGTGCATGCTCTACATTTGTAGAAAGTATGTGTCTTGGTAGTGTATTTATAGAAAGTGGTGCTGCACAAAATGTATTATGTGCTACATCAAGTCACTTTTGTAGTGCAGAAAAACAATTTAGATTTCCATTAGAACTTGGAAACCAAAGACCCCCAACAGCGCAGTGGACAGTAACAGGCTCTGGCGCAGCAATTCTCACATCATCAGGAACAGGACCATTTATTACTCATATTACCCCCGGAAAAATTGTGGATATGGGAATAAAAGATGCAAACAATATGGGGGCTGCTATGGCTCCTGCAGCCTTAGACACTTTAATTACCCATCTTAGAGATACTCAAAGAAAACCAAGTTACTATGACGTAATTATTACAGGAGATTTAGGGCATATTGGTAAAGATATATTAATAGAACTTTCTGAAACAAAAGGATATAATATAAAGTCTAACTACAATGACTGTCGGAGTTTTAATGTTTGATAAAGAAAAACAAGACACTCATTCTGGAGGTAGTGGTTGCGCTTGCCTTGGAACTATTTTCTCTGGATACTTTTTTAAGCAACTAAAAGATAAAAAAATAAAGAAAATATTACTAATAGCAACTGGTGCATTAATGAATTCAACAAGTACTCAGCAAGGAGAATCTATTCCAGGTATTGCCCACGCTATTAGTATAGAAGTGTAGAGGTGACTATTATGAATTTTATACAAAATATTGATTGGATGCAATTACTCAGATGTTTTGTTGTAGGTGGAATTATCTGTATAATTGGACAAATATTAATAGATAAAACAAAATTAACTCCTGCAAGAATATTAGTAACTTTCGTTACTGCTGGTGCAATTCTTCGGTGGATTAGGAATATATAAATATTTAATAGATTTTGCTGGTGCTGGCGCCACCGTTCCTTTAACAGGTTTTGGTGCCAATCTTGCTAAAGGTGCTATCGAAGAAGTTCAAAAATCTGGTCTTTTAGGTGCCTTTGTAGGTGGTGTTAAATCAGCAAGTGGAGGAATTGCTGCAGCTGTATTCTTTGGATACATTGCTTCATTAATTGCAAAACCTAAAATAAAAAAACAATAATAAAAAATGTACATTTTTAATAAAGCACTCTAAATTATTTTAAAGTGCTTTATCATTTTTATATGTACATCTTTATTTTATCTATTATGCTAGCAATTTAGTAATTTCTCTCGAAGTTAATACTTTTCCTTCACTTACTAGTCGATTATTAATAATTAATCCAGGTATATTTTTTACACCATATTTGTTAATTGAATTTTTATCATCTAGTTTTTCTACCTCAATATTTTCTTCTAGCTCTTCTACAGCTCTTGATGCCATTTTATATAATTGCATTCCATTTTTACAATTAGACCCTACAATTTTTATATTCACTAAATCACTTCCCTTTCTTCTATAGTTTTACTATTATTTCTTATAAGCATCTCTCCTTTCTTTTTATGTATTTATAATATACCTGTTTTGTGTTTTTTATTTGTTCTTTTTCTGTAAATATAGTAAATACTATGTGAACACTTAATGAATTCAATTTAAAAAAAAATCATTTAAAACTCTTAACCAATTTTCCCCCATAACTTTACTAATCTCTTCACTTGTAAACCCTTCTAACTTCATTTTATCCTCTAATATTTTTAAATGCTTAACATTTCTTATATCTAATGGCATTTTAGTTTCTTCTACTCCGTCAAAGTCACTTCCAAGCCCAACATAATCTATTCCAACTAATTCTTTTATATATTTAATATGTTTAACTATGTCATGTGACGTACTTTTACCATATTCATTTAAGAATTCTGATGCAAAACATATTCCTATTATTCCTTTTCTTTTTGCGATCTCAATTATTTGTCTATCTTTTAAATTTCTTGGATGATTACAAACAGAATTTACGCAAGAATGCGTTGCAACAATTGTATTATTAGTATTTTTAATAATATCCCAAAAAGTCTTTTCAGAAGAGTGTGATATATCTATAAGAATATTTATTTTCTCCATTTTTTTTATATACTCTATGCCGAGTTTTGTAAGACCTTTATCATTTTTAGTTAGCGCACCACACCCCAAATCATTATCTTCATTCCAAGTAACAGACATTACTCTAACACCTTTTTTAAAAAGTTTTTCTATATTATTGATATCTCCAGATATAGCACTTCCATTTTCTATTGTAAGTATTACTCCTATCTTGTTTTCTAGGATAACTCTATTTAAATCATATTTATTTAGAATATTTATTATATTTTCATTATTTTTTTCTTCTTCAAACTTATTTAAGATATTAATAGCTCTATAAAAACCTCCTTTTTCCATATTACCTCTTACATATTCTGGATCCACATAAGCAGCCATCAATTGTATATATGGAACATTATCTTTTACAATATCTAAATAAAAACAAAACTTACTATTATTTAAATTTGTATTTGTATCCAAAGCTTTTGACAAGGTATCACAGTGACCATCAATTATACATCTCATTTAATATTTTCTCCTTTTAAAAAAAATCACGGATCTGTAACAATATAATTTATTACAAACCCGCAATTTTTATTACTTGTTTTTTCTCATTTCTGCATTTTTCTTGTGTGCCAAACCGCCTCTAACCGGAGCAGCCTTTCTGTTTTCTGCAAGTAGCTGTCTTACTTTCAAATACATCCTCACATCGATTTCTTTTAGTCTTACTCTAAAATCTTCGTGAAGTGTTGTTTTGGAAGTTCCAAAATACTCTGCAGTTTTCCGCAATGTAGACTGGTGACAAATAAAATATTCCGCTTCTTCCAGAATTTTTTCAGGACTAGTCATTTTAACGCCTCCTTTTCAAACGCTAGCATCATTTGTCCTATATATTTATCTTATTCTACGTCCAATTGTTAATTCCTACCATTTTTAAAATTTATTCTAAATTAATTAGTCTATATCTAATTCTATACCTTTTTTCCCAGATTGTTCTTTTTGTTCTTCTCTTTTTTTCTTCTCTAATATAGCTTCCATACTTGTTTTTACAAATTTTCCTTGTTCTTTATCATACAAATAACATATATCTTCTGGACATTCATCACTTTGTCTTGCAATTAGTACATATTGAATTCCCTCTAAATAATTTTTATCAATAGGCTTTATATCTATTTTCTTTCCTCTAAAAGCTGTCTTCATTAAATACTTATAATATTTATGTAGTTCAACATTTTTAAGTTTATTTCCAATTACTGAACTAACATATTCTCCTCTATCATCTAAAACTCTTTGTAATCTTGATTCAAAACTACTTTGTTCATTTGCAGCTTCTACATTATAATTTTCTTTGTCCCTATATCCATGTTCATCTATAAAACCTAATTCTTTATCTATTTTTTCTACATCATCTAATACATCATGTTGAAATCCTTCTGGTCTATCTTTCAATTTTACTCTATATAATTCCTTTACTATTTTAACAAATGTACTTCTTCCTGGCTCTATTTCAAAGAAAACGTCTCCTCCAATTTTTTCTACTCCGAGGAACACCTGCTTGTTCTAATAATCTTCCATAAATATTTCCTAATCCAACACAAATTTGATCTTCATTTTCTATTAATTCTTTAAATTCATTTTCATCCTTGTTTCTAAATATTTTTATAATTTTTCCTAAATAATCAGTTTTAAAATCGGCATCTTCATAATTGAATTCTGGAGAATATGAATATAAAGTATCACATAAATTAATACATATATATCTTGCCTTTTTTAAATTAGACCACTTTGGATCTATTTTTTTCATAAAATTTTTTATAACTTCACTTCTTTTTGTTTCACTTTTTTCCATATTTCATCACCTATACCTTTTTATTAATTATTTTTATAGAAAATACAATAAGCTATATAATAATAAACTATCTTCTTTTTTATTTTACTTGTTTTTTGTGCTAATTTTATTTTATCATATTTTTATATTGTAGTATAGTACTTTAATCTCTATATAAATAAAAACTGAATTAGTTTAAATCTAATCCAGTCCAAATTTCCAGTTTACTTCAATTATGCATTTTTTGCTATTTCTACTATTTTTGAAAAAGCTTCAGCATCTGTTACAGCTAATTCTGCAAGCATTTTTCTATTTACAACAACATTAGCTTTTTTTAATCCTGCTATCATTTTGCTATATGTCATTCCATTTTGTCTTGCAGCAGCATTAATTCTTGCTATCCATAATTTTCTGAAATTACTCTTTTTATCTTTTCTTCCAGCATATGCATATGCTCCAGATTTCATAACAGCTTGTTTAGCCATTCTAAATCTATAGTGTTTTGCACCATAATATCCTTTTGCTCTTTTTAATATTTTTTTATGTTTTTTACGAGTAATTACCGCTGTTTTAACTCTTGCCATTTATTTTCACTCCTATCTTCTTTCTATTTTTTAGTTACCATATGGTAATAATCTTTTAATTCCTGCTTCACATGTTTTATCAGCATAAGCATCTTGAACTTTTCCTCTAGCTTTTGCTCTTGGTGTTTTATTTGCTAAAAGATGTCTTCTATTTGATTTTGTTCTTTTAACCTTTCCTGTTGCAGTATACTTATATCTTTTTTTAGCTGCTTTATTTGTTTTTAATTTTGGCATAGTACTCAAAACTCCTCTCTATTTCTACTTAAAAATGTGTGGACTTTTTGTTTTGGTCATTATTCCACTTTTCTGACCTTCTATATATTAATATTCTCTAAGATTATTTTTCATTTTTCTTAGCTAATATTATAAACATATTTTTACCTTCCAATATTGGTTTTTTTTCTGGAGATGAAATATCAGATAACTCTTCTATAAATTTATTTAAAGTTTCCTCTCCTAATTTTACATAATTTAGTTCTCTTCCTCTAAATTTAACAGTTATTTTTACTTTATTTCCATCTTCTATGAATTTTCTAGCGTTTTTAGCTTTAAATTCAAAATCATGTTGTTCAATATTAGGTGTAATTCTTATTTCTTTTGTTTCAAATGTTTTTTGTTTTTTTCTTGCTTCTTTTTCTCTTTTAGCTTGCTCAAATTTATATTTACCATAGTTCATTATTTTACAAACTGGTGGTTCTGCATTTGGAGCAACTAATACTAAATCTAATTTTTTTTCATAAGCAATATCTAGAGCTTCTTTTAATGAAATTGGTCCATTTTTTTTCCCTTCTTCGTCTATTAATTGAACTTCTTTAGCTCTTATTTGCTCATTAATAGGTAACTCTTGTTTTATAAAAAACACCTCCAATAAATTAAAAAAGATTGACTTTTATTTGCCAACCCTTCTCATAATAATAAATATTTATTAATCTTAAATAGAAATTACAAAATAATATTATAACATTCTATAAAAAATATATTTATTAACCTTTTTCTAATACGATAAGGTGAGAAGTGATTTAGCTTCTTCTTTTTTGACTATATTATAATACAATATTTTTACAAAATTGTCAATACTTTTTCGCTTTTTATTTTATCTACTTGTTTATAAACTAAATAAATAAGAAATCTTTAAAACTTTTTTATTTACTTTAGGTTAAATAAAAAAGTATGCCATTTTTTTATACTTTCCAACTTTTGGGCTTAGTAAATTTTAAAGGCACACTTTATTTATCTTTTTATTCTTTTAGAAAAATTTATTAACTATTAATTAATTTTTCTAGCAATTCTGTTTCTTGTTTTAAACTCTCATCTTTAACTTCATTTTTCTCATTTTCTAAATAATCTTTTATCTTTTTAAATATATCTTTATATTTATCACTTACTGTAAGTTTTACTGATGTTCTCTCATTTTCACCTAATAATTTTCTTATCTCATCTTTACTATACTCACAATCTACTATTCCAAAGTTTTCATCTATATAAAATTTATCATTTTCATTACTTCTTTCATATAAAATCCAATTTTTTAATACATTCGCATATCTTGTTAAGCAAATTGCTTTTCTAATTCCTGTATTTTCATAATATTCATCATCTTTATTAAATTCCACTACTTGTGAGTTTGTATGCTGATTTCCATCTCTATCTGTATATGAAACATTTAACTTAATTTTATTATTTGTACTATTTTCTTTCTTTTTTAATTTTAATAATATCACTCCACCTTTAGCTTCTGAATCTTCATTAGTATTTGAAGGAAATAGAGTATTTACTTTCATTATATTTCCATATGATTTATCTTGAGAGTCTGTTCCATATATTTTATCAATTTCATACCCATCAGATTCAAAATTCAAATTCAAATCAAACACTAATGGTGTAACCATATAATCAAATTCTTCACCTAATATCTTTTTAAATTGTTTACTACTACTAATTGAATAATAATTAGCCCCTTTAACATTAGAAAGACTTTCTATAACTTCTGTATTAAAATCTACTCCTACACCTATAAAACTCGTATATATTCCTTTTTCCGAATTAGATTCTATGTATTTTGATAATTCACTTTTATTAGTTGTTCCCATATTTGGCATAGCATCTGTAATTACAATTATTCTATTATCATATTCTTTATCATCTAATAATTCATTACTAAATAATTCTGTAGCCTTTTTATATCCCTTTTCAAAGTTTGTACCACCACAAGCCTCTATTTCTAATATATGATTCTTTAACTTAGATATATCAGTATCTTTTATCAAATTAAAATTTTTAGCTAAATATGCATCATCATCAAATAATACCATTGCTAATCTATCATCATCTTTTAATTCATCAATCATTAAATTAACAGATTCATTAGCAAGTTGCATTTTACTTTTATTATCCATAAATTTAGAAAGTAAACTGTTATCATAATAGTAAGAATTTAAACTAGATTCCATAGAGCCAGATATATCTAATAAAACAACTATATTTTGTTTTTTACGTTTAAAATCACTTTGTTTTATATTAGAATTTAATCCTACTGTCATATAATATTCACTATTTGATGAAATTGGATCTTTTGATACGGCTGTAGAATATGATGGATAAAACATTTCTTCACTTGTTTTTTTGTCTCCAGTTTCGAAATAATAATCATAAAACAAGCCATTATATGTAATATCTGTTGAAATTGGAAAATATCCATTTTTTATATTTTCTCTAAAATTATTTACGTTTTTTGATCCTCCTACAGAAAAGCCTATATTACTATCACTAAATTTACTACTACTACTTAAACTTGACTCTGCTGCTGTTGGTACACTAAATACTGAACTTCCACTACTTGAAATATAACTATCAATTTCATCATTTTTATTATATACCCAATCGTCTATTTTTGCTGTTTTTTCTGTTTTATTAAAGTTTATTAAGCAAAAACTTACTATAAATATACTAATAATTATTAATATAGCTATTACTCCAATTAAAATTTTTACTTTTTTACTCATATACTTTATTCCCCCTAAATATTTTTATTTTTTTATATTTACATTATTTAGACGTTTTTTTCTTCTTTTTTGTTGGCGATTTTTGAAAAAAATTGAAAAAATTATAAAAAACATTAAAAATATCCCACAAAAACTGATTAACACGCCATCTGTTATATTTTCCTCTTTATCAATTTCTATAGATGATTCAGATGATTCAGCCGGCACTATACACTCAAACGTTTCTGCACTTGAGGTCGCTTTTAAAATTTCATTTTCTCTTACATTGCTTTCTTTTTCATTAATTTCAATTTGATTATTTTCCTGAATACTATTACTATCTTTGTTTGTTAATATCTTATTTTTTACTACTAAAACAATGAAAGTAATCATAAACATAGCTAAATTTCCTAATGAAATTTTTAATGAATCTACTGCTTTATAGTATTTCCATTGTACAGTAGCTGTTGGCATTTTTAATAGTTGTCCAATTTTTTTAAATGTAAAATTTGACAATATTTTTAAAGATACAATCTCCTTTTCCTTTTCCTTTAGTCCATTAATTATTTTATTATACGTATGCACATCTATTATCTTTTCAATTTCATCCGTTTCTTCTTTTATTTCATATATTTCTTCAATATTAACAAACTGTTTATTTTTCCTTAAATAATTTAAAGCTTCATTTTTACTAACCGTATATAACCAAGACAAACTTCCCCTATCCGGAAATTTACTTTTATCCAAACTAAATATCTTAATTAAAACATTTTGCACAACATCTTCTGAATTTTCTTTATTTTTTAATATAGAAAATACAATTCCATAAATCAAAGAATAATATTCTTTATAAAAAAAATCATATGAACTCATGTCATTTTCTTTAAATTCTTTAAAAATCCTTCCAAGCTCAGCATTTTTACTTTTCAAATTTTCCATATTACTTCCCCTTACACTTTATACCTAAAACAAGATTATACTTTTTATACTTTTTTACTTTAACTAATCTAATTTTAATATATTTAATAATTATGTGTCAAATATAAGTATTTCTTTTACAACTACTTTAATTTATCTTTATATTTCTATTATTTCTTAACTTTTTACCTTTTTACTAAGTTTATTACAAATAATATAACTTTAATTTTGTATGTAACTATAAAAAAACATCTACATTTTTGTCAAATTCCAAACATTAATAAATAAATTTCATTCTTTAAAATGTTTTTTTCATTTAACAATATTACTAAAATTTATTATTTTTAAATTGTAAAAGTAAAAGATTGTTAAATTTTGCTTGACTTTTGGCTGTTTCTGTAATAAAATAGAAAAGCAATGAATTTGTAATATGACCAAAATAAAAACTTCTCCCCGGTGGTTTTTACGAGGTTTCATATAAATATAATAAATTTTAAATATGAAATGGAGGGTATTTTTTACCATGAATAACACTACATATAGTTTAAAGAAAAATGAAATCGAAAGAAAATGGTATATTATTGATGCCGCAAACAAACCATTAGGTAGAGTAGCAACAGAAGCTGCTAAATTACTAAGAGGAAAACACAAACCAACTTATACTCCTAATATGGATGCTGGTGATCATGTAATTATATTAAACTGTGATCAAGTTGTTTTAACAGGAAAAAAATTAGATCAAAAAATTTATAGACATCACTCTGGATACATTGGTGGTATGAAAGAAACTACTGCTAGAGAAATGTTAAATAAAGATTCTGGAAAAGCAATGACACTTGCTATAAAAGGAATGCTTCCTAAAAACACTTTAGGAAGACAAATGATCAAAAAATTAAGAGTTTATGCTGGTAGCGAACATGAAAACATCGCACAAAAACCAGAAATTTGGAATTTCTAAAAAAAAGTTTAAGGGAGGAAATATAAAATGCCTAAAGCAAAATCAGAAAAAATAATGTTCTATGGTACAGGAAGAAGAAAAAAATCAATTGCTAGAGTTAGATTAGTTGAAGGTTCTGGAGTTATAACAATTAATGGAAGAAATATAGATGAATATTTCGGAGCAGAAACTTTAAAAGTTATTGTTAAACAACCATTAACAGCAACTAACACATTAGATAAATATGATGTTATTTGTAAAGTAATTGGTGGTGGATTTACAGGTCAAGCAGGAGCTATCCGTCATGGTATTTCAAGAGCTTTATTAGAAGCTAATGAAGAATACAGACCAGTTCTAAAATCTAATGGATTCCTAACAAGAGATCCAAGAATGAAAGAAAGAAAAAAATACGGTCTTAAAAAAGCTAGAAAAGCACCTCAATTCTCAAAGAGATAAAATACAAAAAAGAAGCATTTTTTACAATGCTTCTTTTTTATTTATCCTTAGATTTCTTTTTGTTCCACTTTAGTTTTATCTATTTTAGTAGTAGAAATCCCATTTTCAGGTCTATCTGTAAAAACTACATCTATTCCCATTTTATTTAATTTTCCTTCAAATTTTTCCCAATTAGGATCACCTTTCCAGTCACTTCCAACAAATATTGCATCAAATGATTTTCCACATAAGTCTCTTACAGTTGATATTGCCTTTAACTTATCATATTCATCTGTTATTATTGCCATATCAACATATTTTATATGTGATAAAATTAATCTTCTTGTTTCCTCATCCACTGTTACATTTTTATGCTTATACTCTCGTATTAATCTATCTGAGTTTGCTGCAACAATTACAGTTTGACATTGGCTACTCATATCTCTCAAATGTTCTATATGTCCCTTATGTAAGTTACTAAATGCACCAGATGCATATCCTATCTTATATTTTTTCTCTACAGCTTGTGTTTCATTCTCTTTATCTACCATTTGTTCAAACAACTTAGCTTTTAATTTTTCTTCTATGTCTTTTGTTTTTGTAGAATCAATTATAAATGCTCCATCAACAAAATCAATTGCTTCTAGCATTGCAACTCTATCTTCATCACTTACTAATCCGTGCAATTTTCTTGTATGTCCTACTTGCTTTAAAATATCATCTGAATACAATCCCACATAAAGTTCTGCATTGTTTTCTTTTGCATCTTTATACTCTTCCATTAATCTTGTAAAATTTTTCTTATCAAAATAATCAAATATTCCTCTTACTAAAAAAATATTTTTTGATCCAATATTTATCAAATTTCCTCTATGACTCATTTAACAATCCCCTTTTATAATTTAATTTTACTAATCTAATCTTTTTAATTTTCTTATTTTATCCCACTTCTCAGTATATTCAGTATCTAAAATTTCTTTTTTTATTTTTTCTAATAAATTATCTGAAGATAGCTCTATTGTTTTTTCTGCTAATTCTTTACTTAAAATTTTGGTATCTCCATCTTTAAAAAATACTTTATCCTTTATTTTTTCTAATATTTTTACATTATACTTTTCTATTAATATACTATTTAAAATATCATAATCATTATATATATCTTTTGATGTAACTTCTAACAATTTATTATAAAACAGATAATCTGTTACTAAATGTAAAAAATATCCTTTATCATAATCAGATTCAACACTATTAGACATAAGATATTTTCTTAATTCTACTTCTGCACTGCTTTGACCATAATGTGTCTCTTTCTTTCCCTCTTTTGTTGTTAAATCTGGAGCTATACTTCCTTCCAAAAAGTCATTTTTATTTTTTATATCTTTAGGATACTTTCTTATATATTCATTAGCCGTCGCTAAATGTATTATAAATCCTGGCATAATCTCTCCTTTCCTATTTATAAGTATTAATATACGCATAATTATATCACATTTTATGTTAATCTGCAATGATATTGTTCATAAATTTTTAAATAATAAAACCAACTAAAAAAAAGCCTCTCTGTTATTTCTCTAAAAAAACAAAAGATAACTATCATTTTTACTAAATAATAATTATCTTTTTCCATAACTATATATTTTTACTCTACTATTTCAAGAGTATCATTTTTCTCTAGTCCCTCTAAATTATAATAAGTATTAGGAATATTTCCAACAATTACTGCTTCTGCAAGCAAAACTTGATTTTTTATTTCTTCTTCAACACTATTAAACGGTGTTAATATTACTACTTTACATGTTACATTTAAGTAGATTCTATGTAATGTTTGATTTATTCCAGCAGAAGTAAATTCTGATTTTAAATCTGTTTCTACATTTCCATTTGTAACAATTTTAAATTTAACTTTTGGTCCTCTTCCTGATAGTAACTTACTTCCTGTTAAAGTTCCTAACCTAACAAAAACATCTCCATTTTGTGTCTTATCAAATTCATCTTGAATTTTTATTGCTATATCTGATGTAATTTCATTTACAGGTATTATATTTGACTTTATTACTTTTATATTTCCACTCTTATCCTTTTCTATACTACACAAATCTTGATATTTATAATTTGCCATAACAGCAGTAGCTTGCTCATTAGATACTTTAGTTGCAATACTTTTAGCATAATACACGCACTGTTTATTTATAACTGGCTCAATACTTCTAATTATCCCAGATGCCACCAAAAATGCTATTAAAAATATAACTATTACTGTTAACATTTTTTTATTTCTAGAATTATTTTTTCTATATTCATTATTATACTTTATTTTTGGCAATCTTATCCTTTTTCTAGAATAAATCTTATCCATTTATCTTTCCTCAAATTAAACTGATGCATTAACTTTATTTGCTACATATCTCGGAATAAATAATTGTTGACCAACATATATTTTATTTTCATCCTCTATTTCATTAATTTTAACAATATTTTCAACAGTACTTCTAAATTTTTTTGCTATTTTCCATAAAGTATCACCTGGTTTAACAAAATAAATTATTATACTATAATTATCTATTTCTCTATTTTCTTCAACATTCAAATCTGTTATTACATTCATTTCTGTATTTTTAAATATATCTACTAACAAATTCAAATCTATTTTCATTTCAGCACTTTCATCAGGCATTATAATAACATCTTTACTACTAACTTCAACTTTAACTTGAACTTTAGTATTTTGATTTATTCCCTCACAATTCATATTATGATTAAATGGTATAACTATTTTTTTAGTATTTATACTATTTTCTTGTGTATTCGAATAAATAAATCTTACATTAATCTCACCTTCAAATATAATTCTATCACTTAAAATATTTTGTTTTTTTATTTCTACATTTACATCAACATCATATATCTTTTCATTTCTAATTTCTGGTATTACTTGCTTTTCTCTAATATTACAAATATCTTTTATAACCTTTTTTTCTTGCATTGTATTTACTTTTTTACAATTTGCATTTAAACTCATACTTGGACTATATAAATCCTGTATAAGTTCGAGTGATTTATTTTGATATACAAACAAATTAAACTCTATCTCTGCTTCTACATATATTGAATGCTCTTCAACATTATTTGGTTTTATAACTAAATTTTTCAACTCATTTTTTATATTACAAATATTTTCATCTGTAACATTAGCTATATCAACAAATCCCATAACAGGAATTTTACTCTCCACTGTATTAATTCTATTATCTTCAGTTAAATACATAATTTTTATTATTACATCTGCTTTTGCTAATACTTTATTATAACTAATTTTACTTTCTACGTTTACAATGTCTACACTTGTTTTCATTATTTCTGCTAAATTATCAATTCCATCAATTACAACAGTATCCTTGGCCAAAACTTTTGTAATACCGACTTCCAACTAAAGAATTAATATTAAAATTTTTATTTAATATTTGAATGTCTTCTACTTTTGAAATAGCCTCTATAAATTCCACTTCTTCATTCGAAGAAACTTTTATATTTACATCTAATAAACTTTTAAAACTTACCTTTCTACCATTTAAAATTTTACATTCAATTTCTTTTAATACAAATTTACATTCTAATAACATTTCTGATTTTGCCTCTTTTATTTCAATAACCTTTGTAAAATCAATAGTAGATGTCAATCCTCTTACATTTCCTTCTTCATTATCGGCTAAATACATCATATTCACATTAATACAACCATCTATTCTTACTTTTCCATCAAGAACTTCCTTTTTATAGATACAAACATTTCCACTAGTATTTATTACTTTTAAAATATCAGGTTTTATATCTGGAATAATCGCATCTCCTTCAACTTCAAAAGATTCATTTTTTGTTCCTATAATCTGATTAATGCATAACTTATCTTTTTTAGTTTCTATATTCATATTTACTCTCCCTTCTTATTTTGTTATTTAATTATATTAATCAGACAAAAAAAAATTCCTATAAAATAGGAATTTTTGTTTTTTTATATTATTATAAATTTTTTACTTTTTTTAATTCTTCAACTTGTGGTGGTATCAATGGTGTTGCTACATTTCCATCAATAACATCTATTTCTACAGTTCTTGTTAGTACATCTGTATAACTATAAGTTACATTTCTATTATTTTCATTATACTTAATTACAAAAAGATTTGGATATGCTTTTTCTATTGTAGCTTCTTTTTCAAACGATTTACTCCTTCCTAGAGAACCTCTAACAACTATTTTTTGTCCTATCATTTCCCCTATATCTGTCTTTAGATCTGTAATATCCTTTTTGCAAATCATTTAATCACCTACTTCTTCAAGATATTTAAATTATATCATTTGCTATATTTTTTGTCAAAAAGTATAATTTATTGTCGTTTTCTAAACTCCTTTATTTTCAAGGTTTTAAAGTTATTGTTTGTGTTTTATTACATTTGCATTACATTTTTGTTACAATCTTCTTTTTACCCATTGCACCAATTCCATTAACCCCTTTTATTCCATCTCTTAAATTTCTTTCTATATCACTTATTGTTACATATTTACTCTCATCAGTTGTTGCTATTCTTTCAGCAACAATAAGAGGATCCATAAAGTCTATTAAAATCCTACCAGGTGATGATGCAAAATTAGCTCCTGCTCCTATAATTGCTTCATAATAACTCTGGCATGCCCCAGCAAAAATAACTAAATCTCTACCTTTATTATCCCATCTTCTAGCTTCCATAACAGAATTAATAAAATATCTAGAATTTCTATAATTATATATATCATTATATTTAGTTCCTCCCCTTAACATACCATCATGACCTGTTATTACTAAAATATCTGGTCTATACCTTTCCAATAAGCTTTTTACAAATCTTACTTGTTCATTTTCTTTAATATTTTTAACAATAGCTTCTAATCCCAAACTTCTATAACATCTTAATGATTTTTCACTATATTTTTTATCTCCATCTAGATGTAATATCTTTCCTGCTAAAACATCTTTTCCTCTTTTATCTAATTCTATATATTTTAAACATTTTTTCAGTTCGTCTTCTATTCTATTTTCAAATAATTGTATTTTTTCTTTTACTATTCTCTTTTCTATTACCTCTAAGTCCTCTATATTACTATCAGCTTTAATTCTTATCGTCAATCCCTTTAATATTGCAATCTCATTTCTACTATTCGTTTTTATAATTCTATCTACAACAAATAAAATATCTTTTCCATATGAAATTCGCCCAACAATATCTCCTTTTTTTATTTTTTTCAATTATACTCACCTCAATTATTTCTGGGTTATTATATAATATGTCGAATTTTGTAGATTTGTTATCAAACTTTATTAAAAAAAGAATTGTACTTTTATCATATCTGTGATATATTATGTATGGCTTATTTAAGCTTAAATGAATTTAATTATTTTGTAGACTATTTCCTTCTTAATTATTTAGGATCAATGTGTCAAAAATATTAAATATCAAAACTAAGAAGGAGGTATTTCTATAATGGCAGATAAAAATTTAGTTTGTAAAGATTGTGGTGCTGAATTTGTTTTCACAGAAGGTGAACAAGCATTTTACCAAGAAAAAGGATTCACAAATGAACCACAAAGATGTCCAGCTTGTAGAAAAGCTAGAAAAGAACAAAGAAGAAATAACAATTTCTAATAAAAAAGATACATCTCAAAAAAATTTTGAGATGTATCTTTTTTATTTATCCTTATGACTATATTTTAATTTTGTTGCCATTCCTCCCCTTATATGTCTTTCTGCTTTATTTTCATCTAATATTTCTCGTACCTCTGAAGCTAATACTGGATTGATATTACAAAGTCTTTCGCTTACATCTTTATGTACTGTACTTTTGCTTATTCCAAACTTAGCTGCCGTTCCTCTTACTGTATCTTTTGAATCTATAATATAATGTGCAAGTTTAACCGCACGTTCTTCTATTGAAATTCCTCTCATTTAAGAAAACCCCCATGCAAATACTTTTGTTTAATTGTATTCGCACAAAGGTTGTATTAGAACTCTTTATTTTTTTATCATTTATTCAACTTTATAAGTAATAGTTTTAGTTGTATTGTTTATTTACTATCTGTGATTATTTCAAATTTCATTTTCTTTTGCACTTAAATTTTTACTTACTAACCAAAAATAAAACACAATAAAAACGTCATATATATTGTGTTTTACTTTCATAGTTATTTCACCTATTATTTTACTAAAAATTTTTCCACTAATTTAAACTATTATAATATGCATTATATAATTTTGCATAATATCCATCTTTTTGTAATAATTCATTATGACTTCCTTGTTCTAAAATCTTTCCTTTATTTAGCACAATAATTTTATCAACATTCACAATTGTAGATAATCTATGTGCTATAAATATTGATGTTTTTTTAGCAGATATTTTATCTACAGATTTCTGAATCAATTCTTCAGTTGTAGTATCAATATTTGCAGTTGCTTCATCTAATATAAATATTGATGGATCTTGTGCAAATATTCTAGCAAAAGCAATAAGCTGTTTTTGACCTGCAGAATATGAATTTCCTCTTTCTGCTGCAATTTCATTTATTCCATTATTTTGTAAATTTATAAAATCAGTGGCTGATGCTAATTTTACCGCTTCTCCTATTTTCTCATCTGATGTATTTGAATATAATTTAATATTATCTTTTATGGATTTAGCAAATATAAAAGGATCCTGTAAGATTGTTCCTATACTTTTTCTAAGAGATTTTAAATTTATATCATTTATATTAATATCATCTAATAAAATTTCTCCTTTCTGAATTGTGTAAAATCTATTAATTAAATTTGTAATTGTAGTTTTACCAGATCCAGTTTTTCCTACTAAAGCAATACTTTCTCCTGGATTAATTGTAAAACTTACATCTTTCAAAATCCAATTTTCTGCTTCATATGCAAACCATACATTTCTAAATTCAATCTTACCTCTTACTTTTTCTAACTTAATTCCGGAATCGTAATCTTCTAAATACTCATCATGTTCTAAAATCTCATATATTTTATCTATAGAACTAGTTGCATCTTGTACAACTTCGACATTCTCAATTATCCTATCTATTGGCTCAAATATTTTTCTTAAATACGTTATAAATAAATATACTATTCCTACATCTAAGTTAATTCCCAGCCACTTATTAGCGCAAAATATAACTATTAATGAGATTCCTATATTTTCAATTAAATTCATCATACCTGGTAATATTCCGTAAAGAATTCCTATATTTTTTAAAGATTCTCTATGATTTTTAGTATTTTTTTCACATTCTTCTTGTTTTTCTTTCTGTCTATTGAATATCTTTATTAACTTTATACCATATATAGATTCTGCTAAAAATGTATTTAGTACTGTTCTAAATTCTTTTGACCTACTAAATATCTTCCTCAGCATTTTTGAAATAGTTATTGTTACAATTAATAATAATGGAATTATTAAAATATTTATTGTTGCCAATTGAAAACTTATATATACCATCATCACAAGTAGTCCAATTATAATTATCAAATCTTTCGGAAAAGTTGTTATTACCTCACTAAATAGAGCATAAACATCTTCAGTATCACTTGTTACTCTTACATATAATTTTCCCGATGGTGTTTTATCATGAAATGATACATTTGCTTTTTCAATATATTTATATAATTGATTACGTAAATTATACATTACTTTTTCGCCCATATTATTGGTAGTGATTCTATTTATATAATCAACTATGTTTCCTATAATTACTATTATTATATAAAAAGCTACAATTGCAGCAATACTTATACCATTATATACATACAATTTATCTGGTAGATATTTATCCATAACTTGTTCTAATAAAAATGGTTTAACCAGCTCACAAACATCAATAAATAAAGCCATTAAAGTTACAATTATTATAGTTTTTTTGTATGGCTTAACCATTATTTTAAATCTTTTTAATGTTTTTTCCTTCATATATCCTCCTTTCAATATTTATATTTAAATTTTTTATTCTGTCATTGTTAATTCGTTGATTATTTGTACTTTATTTTTTTGCCCCGTCCCCAAGCTTTAGTCTAGTAATGTTGATTGTGCTTTGTGAGCTTGGTTTTGATAAAATTCTTGATATTTTCCATTTGTTTTTAATAGTGTTTGATGTGTTCCTTGTTCTACTATTTCTCCTTGTTCTAATACAATTATTTTGTCACAATCTTTTATATCTGATATTCTGTTTGATACTATTATACATGTTTTATTTTTAGTTAACTCTTTTATGTTATTTAATACATGTTGTTCTGTTCTATTGTCTAAAGCTGAAAATGTATCATCAAATATTATTATGTTACTGTTGTTTAAAAAGGCTCTTGATATTACTACTCTTTGCTTTTGTCCTCCAGATAAGTCTATTCCTTTTTCTCCTATTACTGTATTTATACCTTCTTCCATACTTGATATTTCATCATATATCATTGCTTGTTTTGTGCTTTCTTCAATATCTTCGTCTTTATACTCATCTTTAAATAAATTTATATTTTCTTTCAATGTGGCTGAAAATAAAAAATTATCTTGTGTTATATAACATATATTATCTCTTATGGTTTTTACCTTAATATCATTTATGTCTTTTCCATCTATAAATATTTTTCCTCTTTCTACATCATATAATTTTAATAAAAGATTCATTAGTGTAGTTTTTCCACTTCCTATAACACCAATAATACCCAAACTTTCTCCCTTTTTTATGTTTATATTTATATTTTCTAATACAGTTTCTATATATCCGGGATAATTATATGTTAAATTTTTAATTTCAATATTTCCTTCTAATTTATCATTATCATTTTTTTCAAAATCTTCTATTTCCTCTTCTGGTAATTTAAACATTTTATCCAACCTATCAAAAGATACTTTAAATTTCTTAGCTCTTCCAAGTAGCCATGGAATCCATGTTACTGGAGCTTCTAATATTGCTAAATACCCATTAAATGCTATTAAATCGCCTATCGATATTTCATTTTTCAAAACTAAGTTTGAACCATATAATAACGAAATTGCATATGCTATTCCAAATCCAAAACTTACACATACAAACAGTAAATTTTGATTTATTGAAACACTTATATTATTCTTCTTTAATGTGGCATTTTTTTTCTCAAATTCTTCTATTTGTTTTTCTTCTCCACAAAAAGCTTTCATGGTTCGTACACTATCAGTACTTTCCTGTACATATTCAGACAAGTCTGTGAAACTTTTTTGTGCCAATTTGAAGCTTTTATCCATTCTATTTCTTATTAGAATTATTATTACTATTGTTGCAAACACTGGTATTAATGATATTACTGTCAACTTTATATTACATGAACTACTCATCATTGTAATTGCCACTGCAAAATTAGCAATTATTCTTGTTCCTGTTGATATAAATTTTGATGTTGTCATAGTTACTTTTCGCAGATCACTTACAAAATAAGACATTATCTCACCATTTTTTATTTCATTTAGTGACTCTACTTTTGCTTTAAGAAGTTTTGTAAATAATCTATCTCTAATATCTTTATCTATATAAATGTTGATTCTAAAGTCTAAATTTTTCCATGCTATTCTTGTAACTATAATTACCAAAGACACAAATAATAATTGGATTACAGACTTTATAATTTCTGTTTTGTTCATTTCTGCATTATATAGTAAATCGACCATTTTACCTATTAATCTTGATGGATATGCTATAAAAATCACACAAAAAACAATTAATATAATTTCTATTAAGATTTTCCATTTGTATTTTTTTAAACTTTTTATTAATTCCTGCTTCATTTTCTCCCTCCTTTTACAGCTATATTTTTATATAAAATCATAAAAAGACAGACTAATAAAAATCTGCCTTTTGCTTTTATGTTTATATAAAAATGATGCAATTTTTATTCGTACTATAATTAGGCTATAATACAAATAAATTTTACATTTGTTATAACCTTAGTATTTAATTTTTGTTTTTTCTCCCAAAAAATTTCATCATTTTTATCACTTCTTTCTTTAAAAATATAATTATATGTTAACAAATTTGTATTTTTTTGTCAAGTAGCATATTTCTAATACACTAAAATAAAAATATATTATTTCAATTTAATTAACAAATAAGCACTTTCAATTAAGTTACAAATTTCAGTTATAAACAAAATTATTCCTGAAATAACAGTTATTGTCATAACTGTACTAAATGGATTTAAAATAATTAAAACACCTAATATTATTGATATTATAGAAGATAATAATACAACTATCCATTTACTATCTATTCCTCTTAAGTTAAATGCTAATTGAAATTTTGTTACTCCTGCAATAATTATCCATATTCCTATTATTACTGGAAAAATATTTATAATGTTAGCTTTAAATAAAAATAATAATCCACTTGTCATTATCTCTAATATTCCGAAAAACAATTCATTACTAAAAGCCTTCATTTCTTTATCTGTTATAATATAAGAAATGCTATGAAGTATTCCATCTAATAAAGCTGCAATACCTAATAAAACAACTATTGAATTTAGTATAGTTTCTGGCATTAAAATTAAAAGAATTGATACAATTAACATCAATATTGATGTTATAATAGAACTTTTTTCATATCTTTTTACATATTCTAATAACATACCTATATCACCTCCTATAACTAATATATTTAACATATTACTTTTTATTTTGCAATTCCATTTTTATAAAATAATTTTTTAAAATTATTTTACAGTTAATTTATAAAAAAGCCGTAACAAACTCGTTTTCTTTACTTTTTGCTTATTTTATGGTATAATATTCTTATGTAAACCCCTCAAATTTTATTAAAAAGGAGAAATCTTATGAAAGACAACATCTTACAGTTCCTCTATCAAGGAACAACTGTAACCAAAATCATTCGACTCTTCACCTCAAGCCTTCGGCTTGCACCGGCTGACTTTGGTAACTTAACCGAAGCCAACTTGATGGACCACTATCAAAATATTGTTGAAAACACAGCATTTTGCAATGAGGTTCAAAAACTTATTACGTCCATATACTATGAGCTTGCAAAAAATTATAAGCTTAAAATCTCTGGCCGTAAAAAGTCGCTGGTTTCTGCAGCCAACAAAGCTGCATTACAAGTTTATAGACAGAGAACCATCTCTGACTATGCAGCAAAACTGAATGACTCACTGGCTACACGCCTTGTCACATCCGCTCAAACTCCAGCAGTCGCTACACAGTATTGCTATGAAATTGTGAATTTTGTCATAGAATTTTGTGCTAAATTTGGTTTTCAACCTGATGAAGCTGAAGTTTTATTTGACACAGACGAGAACTTGTCCTTATTACAGGCTCAAAAGATTCTTAATCCTGATTACATTCCATTGGTAAAGGACTACATTGCACATCCCAAGAGTAATGGATACCAATCAGCCCATATTATATTCCGTAATAGCGCTGGAAATGAATTTGAATTTCAAGTTCGTTCAACCTATATGGATGCAACGGCTGAGCATGGAACTGCACTGCACTCACAGCATAAAAACTCAAAATATGCCGAGCGCGATGCATATGTTCCAATCAAAGCAGAAAACGTAGACATATCCAAAATCGTTTGCGAGGATTTCATCCTTGTAGACGGCACGAGGTTCCACGATTTTGCTGGAATTTTAATTCCAAGAACGTTCCTTGAGTTGTCAAACTTCTAAGAACTTTTTGGTACTCCTTAACAATAAAAACCAACCTTATAATGAGTTATTCATAAAAGGTTGGTCTTTTTTATTTTCTATACTAATTAAATTTCATTTCCATAATACGCATCAATCATTATTTGCTTTAATTCGCTAACTAATGGCAATCTTGGGTTTGCTGTTGTACATTGATCTTCAAAAGCTCTATCTGCAAGCATATCTACTTTAGATAAAAATTCTTCTTCATTAACACCTGCTTCTTTAAAAGACTTTTCTATTCCTAAATCTGAATTCAATTTTTTAATTTCTGAAATTAAAGAATTAACTCCTTCTTCATTTGTATAAGCTGGGAAACCCATTCTTCTTGAAATATCTGCATATTTTTGATCTGCAATAAAATACTCATACTTAGGAAATGATACAAATTTTGTAGGTTTTGATGAATTATATCTTATAACATATGGTAATAAAATGGCATTAATTCTTCCATGTGCCAAATGAAATTCAGCTCCCATTTTATGTGCTATTGAATGATTTATTCCTAAGAAAGCATTTGTAAATGCCATCCCTGCAATAGTACTTGCATTATGCATTTTTTCTCTAGCCACCTTATTATTTCCATTATTGTATGCTTCTCTTAAATTTTTAAAAACAAGTTCTGCAGCTTTTTCTGCTAATCCATCTGTATAATCAGATGCCATATTAGAAACATATGACTCAATTGCATGTGTCAAAACATCCATCCCTGTATCTGCTGTTATCTTTTTAGGCAATGACATTACTAAATCAGGATCTACAATTGCAACATCTGGTGTTAATTCATAATCGGCTAGTGGATATTTTTTATTATTTTGTTTATCTGTAATTACTGCAAAAGACGTTACTTCAGACCCAGTTCCTGATGTGGTTGGTATTGCTACCATTTTTGCTTTTTCACCAAGTTTTGGAAACTTATAAGTACGTTTTCTAATATCCATAAATTTAAGCTTCATTCCATCTGCATCAGCATCTGGATGCTCATAAAATAACCACATTCCCTTTGCAGCATCTATTGGACTACCTCCACCTACTGCAATAACAACATCTGGTTTAAATTCATTCATCATTTTGACACCTTTATTTATTGTATCAAAAGATGGATCAGATTCAACCTCTGAAAAAATTTCTGAATGAACATATTCTTGTCTTTTTCTTAAATGATATAAAATTTTATCTATATATCCTAGTTTAACCATTGATTGATCTGTTACTATAAAAGCCCTTGTTATATTTGGCATTTTTTCTAAATATTGAATAGAACCTGCTTCAAAATATATTTTATCTGGAATTTTAAACCATTGCATATTTACTCTCCTTTTCGCTACCTTTTTCACATTAATTAAATTAACTGATGATACATTAGCTGTAGTTGAATTTCCTCCAAAAGTTCCACATCCTAGTGTAAGTGATGGCATATTTGTATTATAAATATCTCCTATTGCTCCATGTGTTGATGGTGAATTTACTATAATTCTTCCTGCTTTTACTACTTCCGAAAATTTCAAAATAGTTTCTTCATCTTCTGAATGAATAACTGCTGAATGTCCTAATCCTCCAAATTCAATTAATTTTTCTGCAAGTTCAATACCTTCATCTCTTCCATTTACTATATAATATGCTAAAACAGGGCTTAATTTTTCTTTTGAAAATGGATAACTAACCCCTACACCGTTTTCTTTTAAAACTAGCACTTTTGTTTCTATTGGTATTTCTATTCCTGCTCTTTTTGCAATATTATATGGACTTTTCCCTACAATATCTGCATTTAATGCACACCCTTTTTCTTCTATAAACATGCTGCCTTTTAACTTTTCTGTTTCATCTGCAGTTAAAAAATAACATCCAGCTTCTCTCATTAATCTCTCAAATTCATCTTTAATTTCTCTATCTACTATTACAGACTGTTCTGATGCACAAATCATTCCATTATCAAAAGATTTTGAAAGTACCAAATCATTAACAGATGTTTTTAATTTGGCTGTTTTATCTATATAACAAGGAACATTTCCGTGGTCCTACCCCTAAAGCTGGTTTTCCACATGAATATGCAGCCTTTACCATTCCAGTTCCACCAGTTGCTAGTATCAAATTAACATCTGGATGGTTCATTAAAAAGTTGGTTGCTGTAATAGATGGTTCTTCTATCCATAAAATACAATTTTCTGGAGCTCCAGCTTTTATTGCAGCATCTCTTACAATTTTTGCCGCTTCTACACTACATTTTTGTGCTGATGGATGAAAACCAAATATAATTACATTTCTTGTTTTTGCTGCAATAATAGATTTAAACATAGTTGTTGAAGTTGGGTTTGTAACAGGTGTTACTCCTGCTATAATTCCTACAGGTTCTGCAATCTCTACATATCCTTCCTCTTCATTTTCCGAAATAACGCCTACTGTTTTATCATATTTTATACTATGATAAATATATTCTGTTGCAAACATATTTTTTATTATTTTATCTTCATAAATTCCACGTCCAGTTTCTTCTACTGCCATTTTAGCAAGTTCCATATGATGCTCAAGCCCTGCCATTGCCATTGCTTTTATAATACTATTTACTTGCTCTTGGCTTAATTTTAAATATTCATTAGATGCAACTTTTGCTTTTTCTACCAAGTTATCTATCATTAACTTTATTCTATTTTTCTCTTCTTGACTAATTTCTATTGCCATAAAAACCTCCTTTTTATTTTGCTTTAATTTTATCTATTAATTAGTATTTTTGTCAATAGAATTACATTGACATATATTGATATTTTTTTCATAAAAGTACTCTTCCAAATGTAATTTACTTAATTACATAGCCAAAAAAAAGACGGCCAGGATTTCTATCCCAGCCACCTTATTACTTTGCTGCTACAGCAACAAATACGCAGATTAGAGTAAATATGCAACAAGCTTTGATAACCATTGCCGCAATCCACTGCTTTTTCGAAACGAAGTAATACTTCATTTTCTTTTCTCCTTTCAACTTTATTTTTTAAAATTTTATTGTTGAACATTTATTATACCACAAATATATGATAATTTCAATAAATTTATGTATATTATCTTTATTTTTTCCCTATATTGTAGTATAATTATGGCAATTTATGATACATACAATTTAGAATTCGAAAGGAAGATGAATAAATGGAATATAATTTTCAAAAAATCGAAAAAAAATGGCAAGACAAATGGGAAAAAGAAGGAACTTTTAATGCTAAAAACGATTATACTATGAAAAAATGGTATGGATTAATTGAATTTCCTTATCCATCAGGACAAGGTTTACATGTTGGTCATCCACGTAGTTATACTGCTTTAGATATAATTGCAAGAAAAAGAAGATTACAAGGTTATAATGTCTTATACCCTATTGGGTTTGATGCATTTGGTTTGCCTGCTGAAAATTATGCAATAAAAACAAATGTACATCCCAAAATAACAACAGCTAAAAATATAGAGCATTTTACATCACAATTAAAATCACTTGGCTTTTCTTTTGATTGGTCAAGAACAATTAATACAACTGATCCAAATTATTATAAATGGACACAATGGATTTTTGTCCAATTATATAAAAAGGGATTAGCATATAAAGCAACAATGCCAATAAATTTTTGCACAGGTTGTAAAGTTGGTTTGGCAAATGAAGAAGTTGTAAATGGTGTTTGTGAGAGATGTGGAAGCCCTGTTGTTCAAAAAGAAAAATCTGAATGGATGCTTAAAATCACTGATTATGCCCAAAGATTAATTGATGACTTAGACGATGTTGATTTCTTAGATAAAATAAAAACTCAGCAAAGAAATTGGATTGGAAGATCTGAAGGAGCAGAAGTTAAATTTAAAATAGCTAACTCTAATGAAGAACTTACTGTTTACACAACAAGACCTGACACTCTATTTGGCGCAACATATATGGTTATTGCTCCAGAACATCATTTAATACAAAAATTACAAGATAAAATTTCTAATTTAAATGATATTGAAGATTATAAGAAAAAGGCTTCTTTAAAATCCGATTTTGAACGTTCTGAAATAAATAAAGATAAAACAGGTGTTGAAATAAAGGGAATTAAAGCAATAAATCCTTTAACTAATAAAGAAATTCCTATCTGGATATCTGATTATGTTTTATCAAGTTATGGAACTGGTGCCATAATGGCTGTTCCAGCACATGATACTAGGGATTTTGAATTTGCTAAAAAATTCAACTTGCCTATCGTTCAAGTTGTAAAATCAACTGATGATGTAAAAGTAGATTTAACTAAAGAAGCATTTACAGATGTAGCAAATGGTATTCTTATGAATTCAGGATTTTTAGATGGCTTATCTGTTAAAGATGCAAAAAAGAAAGTTATTAACTACCTTGAAGAAAATAAAATTGGAACAAAAAAAGTAAACTACAAACTTCGTGATTGGGTATTTTCTCGTCAAAGATATTGGGGTGAACCAATCCCAATGATTCATTGCGATTGCTGTGGATGGCAACCAATAGATGAAAAAGATTTACCTCTTACTCTCCCAGAAATAGATGACTTTAAACCTGGCGAAAATGGTGAATCTCCACTTGCAAAACTTGATAGCTGGATTAATGTTCCTTGTCCAAAATGTGGAAAACCTGCAAAACGCGAAACAGATACGATGCCTCAGTGGGCTGGTTCTTCTTGGTATTTCCTAAGATATATGGATCCACATAACAGTAAGGAATTAGCATCCAAAGAAGCTCTAAATTATTGGGGTCAAGTAGATTGGTATAATGGTGGAATGGAACATACAACCCTTCACTTATTATATTCAAGATTTTGGCATAAATTTTTATATGATATTGGTGTTGTTCCTTATAAAGAGCCATATGCAAAAAGAACTTCACATGGTATGATTTTAGGAACAAATGGAGAAAAAATGTCTAAATCTAAAGGAAACGTTATAAATCCAGATGATATTGTAAACGAGTTTGGCGCAGATACATTTAGAGTATATGAAATGTTTATGGGCCCATTTGATCAAACAGCTGCTTGGTCTATGGATAGTATTCGTGGATGTGGAAAATTCTTAGAAAGAGTTTGGAACATGCAAGGATTTTTAGTAGATGGAGATTCTTTTACTAAAGAAACTGAAAAAATGATGAATAAAGCTATTAAAAAAGTTTCTAGTGATATTGAAGAAATGAAATTTAATACTTGCATTTCTACTTTTATGACAATGGTCAATGAATTCTACAAATTAAAGAGAATTAATAAAACTGAATTCAAAACATTTTTAACTTTACTAAATCCATTTGCTCCACACATCACAGAAGAATTAAATAAACTTATCGGATTCGAAGAAGATATTTCAACATACTCTTGGCCTGAATTTGATGAGTCAAAAACTATTGATAATGAAATTAATTTACCTGTTCAAATTAATGGTAAATTAAGAGCTAATATTACTATTTCTTTAAATGAAGATGAAAATCTTGTTAAAGAAAAAGTTTATAAAGCTGTTGAAAGTAAACTTACTGATAAAACTATAATTAAAGAAATTTATATAAAAAATAAAATTTATAATATAGTAGTTAAATAATAAATCATATACAATAATTGTTTTAACCATTACTAAACTATCTTTATAATCTAAAAAAGTAAGAAGCTAAGATTATCTTTTCCTAATAAGGGTAAAAAATATATCATTAGCTTCTTATTTTTCTCTGTTTTTACAAGATACATAAAAACCTGAAAATACACAGTTTTTGATTGGATACTTGAAAACCAAAGTTATTTAGGGAATCCCTTAAATATTACATTTTCCAAAATGATTATTTGCAAGGGCTCTTTTTCATATTTTGACAACAAAATTATGTTAAATCCGTCTAAAAGGAATCGATTTTCAGAAATTATTATCGTTTTTTGTAACCTCTTATATTGTCTAAAAAATCTTTTTAGCCGTTCGTATGTGAGCCCTAGTGGTTGCATAATGCAAAAATTCGCATAAATGTTTTTTATTTCATCATGACAAATCCACTCTTCTGGAAGACTTTTAATTTCTCCATAATACCTTCTTTTCTTTTTCTCTTCAACTTGCTTCTTAAATTTGATTAGAGCTTCTTTCGCCTCTTTGCTACTATCGGACTTCAAAGCTTTGAACTTCTCATACTCATCCATATACATGTTTTCCTTTTCCTCATTGCATTTACAACAAGTCGGTCTCATGTTATTTGGAATCGTGGGTCCTCCAAATGTTTGCGGAATCAAGTGATCTAAAGTAATTTTCGAAAAATAATTACTGTCTTTCTTAGACTTTTCTTTGTCTAATTTTCTATGACAATAAAAACATTCGTCTCTACCATAGAGCAGATAAGTTAATTCATACATTACAGTCTTAAAAGCTCCCGCCCGGTAAATGTACAAAATCCCATCTTTTACTTCTGCCATGCCATCACATAATATGCAGTTTTTTTCTGGTAGTTCAACTCTCATTTTAAGAAAACTCCTTTCTCATACATCGAAATTTTTCGTCCTATGAAACAAATAATCTACAAAATAGCTTTTGTAAACTATCTATCATCAATAATAACATTTTCTATTTTTTTCTACAATTATTTTTCAAATATTCTTCTAATTTTATAATATCTCTTTGATCTTTTGGTCTATTAACTTTCTTTTTAAATTTTAATATTCTTTCTAAAGTTTCTACTGGATAACCATCTTTAAAATCTCTCGTAAAATTTTTTTTGTTTTCTACCACTACTTCTACTAAATCATTTAATTTATAAAATCCACATGAATTTTTGTCTTCTTCTTTAATATTATATTTTTCTTTTAAAGAATTAAATAACTCTTCTGAAACACATAAATCTAAATCTCCTGCCAAGTCTCTTAACCCATATAATACTAAAACTCCACTTGATAATATATAATATTCATCTTTGGGTAAATTCAAATTTTCTATCAATTTTATTAATTCTTCTTTATTCATATACTTTTCATCTCCATTTTATTTAAATATTTTTATGAACCTGTTGATTTATATTTTTTTACTCCCATTCTCCAAATTATATAACAAGGAATAACAAATAATACAGATACTACCGGACTAAATTCATATAATTTATTATTTACTTTTCCAATTACATATAATAAAGGAAAATAATTAACAAAAGCAATTGGTACTATATATGTCAAAAATATCCTCACATATTTATGATAAATACTTAATGGATATTGTGTTAAATCCCTAGCTCCATCTGTAAAAATATTCATTATTTCTAAACTCTGTGTTGTAAAAAATGTAATTCCACCTTTTGCTATAAATAAACAACCATATATTACAATTGTTCCACAAATCATAAAAAAAATGGTCACAATTTTATCAAATCTTAGCAAATCTACATTTGTACATAATAAAATAACAAATGCTATACTTGAAGCTATTGCCCTTCCTATTCTTTCAAATTCTATTTTACTTGCTAAAACCTGAAATATTAACCCCTCTGGTCTAGTTAATATTCTATCAAATTCTCCATTTGAAATCATATCTTCAAATTTATCAAACCCTCTAAAAAAGCATTCTGCTATAGAATACCCAACAAAAGATACCACAAAACAAATTAAAACATTATTAAATGTATAACCTTCTATATTACCAAATTTATTAAACAAAAAATAAATTGATAAAATAGAAAAAATCGATGAAAAGAACTGTCCGGCAATAGAAAAAGCAAAAGATTTTTTATACTCCATAAGTGATTTTAATTGAATCATAAAATATTTTAAATACAATTTAATCATCTATTACCCTCCTTGTATTTCTATTTTTTTTATCTTTTTCTCAAGCAATTCTTTTCCAATAACTGTAAGCAATATTATCCATATTATTTGAAAAATTATAGAAACAAGAATTTCTTTTTCATCTGTTATATAACCAATATATATATTAAAAGGTAAATTTTGCATATAGTAAAATGGTGTAAATTTTAAAAAGCTTACCAGTTTATCTGGCATAAAAGCAAGTGGTATTACAAGTCCACTAAGAAAATCTGCTATTAAATGAAAAACTGTTTTTATTCCTTTTGGCGATACAGCAAATATAACTGCTACATAAATAATCATGATATATGACATTACAAGTAAAGCAGATAAAATCAAACTAATTAGAAACAAAATTCCTGCTTTTATGCTAATAGGGAGAGAAAATCCATATTCTCCAAGTGGTAAAATAGCACAAATAATAACAATTGGAATTAATCTTAAACTTACTAAAGCAACCTTTCTTCCAAATGTTTTTGCATGCCATATCTTATATAATTTAACCGGTTTAATTAACTCCATAGAAATAGATCCGATCCTTTATTTGTTCCATTATGCTATTATCCATACTCCATAAATTTAATAACATATATAATCCCTGTTGGAGCCAAATATATGTAGACATTTGACTAATAGACATTGTTTGATTTGTAGAGTTGTTCAAAAAGACTGTATACAACATAATATACATCCCTCCCCAAACTAGTTGTGTTAACACTCCTGCTATAGCTGCAACTTTGTATTGTATTTCATTCAAAAATTTTATTTTAAAATAAGCAAAATATGTACTCATATTTTATAATCCTTATATAATCTCGCCACAATATTATCTATAGAAGTATTTTTAACTTCCATATCATTTATTTTTACTTTTTTTGAAATATTTACAATACTATCTGCTAAGCTAATTTTATTTTCATCAATCTCAAGCCTTGCTAAATTGCCATCTTTTTCTAAAATTTTTACTCCATCATCTAAATTACCTATATTTCCTGAATACTTTAATTTTATTTCTTTATTACTATACTGTTTTATAAGACCTTCTAAGTTTCCATCTACTAAAACTTTCCCCTTACCTATTAAAATTATCCTTTTAGTTAACGCTTCTATATCACCAGTATCATGTGTTGTAAGAATAATTGTTGTATTTTTCTCTCTATTTATTTTTTTTATAAAATCTCTTACTGCTATTTTCGAAACACTATCTAACCCGTATAGTTGGTTCATCCAAAAACACAATTTTAGGATCATGTAAGAAACTTGCTGCTATTTCACATCTCATTCTCTGTCCCAAACTCAACTGTCTTGTGGGTATTTTTATAATTTCTCTAATATTTAACATCTCTATTAACATTTCTTTTTGTTTTTTATATACAGAATCAGGAATTCTATATATAGATTTTATAAGTTCAAATGAGTCGTCTACTGGAACATCCCACCAAAGACCTGATCTATTTCCAAAAACTACACCTATATTTTTTACATATTTCTTTCGCTCTTTATATGGTACCATTCCATTGATAGTGCACTCTCCACTATCTGGTGTTAATATTCCGCACATAATTTTTATAGTAGTTGATTTGCCAGCACCATTTGGTCCTATATACCCTACAATTTCTCCTTCATCAATTTTAAATGAAATTCCACTTAAAGCTTTTACTTCCTCATATTTACCTTTTGTGAAACTTTTTAAAGCATTTTTTATCCCTGCTTCTCTTTTTTTTACTTTATATGTTTTCTCAATATTTTTTAGCTCTATCATTTTTTATATCCTCCTCTTATTACTAGACAATGTTTTTATTTTACTTTTATCATCCGTTTTACATTATTTAGTAATCCAATAAAATATAAAAACAGCTTTTTTTATAAAATTTCTCACTATTATTTTTATAGTTTTTTATATTGGATAAAATAAAAGATATTTCTACAAATATATTTTTATGTGCTTTTTTTCCTCCTTTCTAAAAGTATTAACCAACCTCCGTTAGCTTTAAATGCTAATTTGCCTTTAACATTTACTTTTTTTAAACGCACAAAAATACCAAATCCACAATTATACTTTTTTGTGTATTTGGTATTTATATGATTTTATTGTTAATTAATTTTTTAGTTAGTCTTCTTAATATTTGCAGTTTAATATATTAATCATATAAATACTGAAAATATAGAGTTTGACTACTGTGTTCGGAATGTTAACAGGTATCCCTCTAAATTATATTTTGCATTATATATTGTTTTAATATAAAAGTCAATAAAATATTGCTTAAGAAAAAAAGTTATATTATAATATATATTAGAATTTACTAAGGAGAAAAATCTTATTATGGAGATAGAAGAAGAATTAAAATCAAATGGAATAGAAGTTATAGAAAAACTCGATGATGAAACAATAAAATCAATCGCTGAATTTGTTGCTTCTGGCATTTGCAATACTTTTCCCAAATTACATTTTAATTATCATGATTTATTTGATGAAATTTGTAACTTACCTATGTTTATTGCTAACATCCCAATTGGACTTGCAGAAGCCAGTTATTTTTATAAAAATTCATCTATTTATTTTAGAGACGGAATGGGATTATCAGATTTAAAGAAATTTGCTATCCACGAAATTATACATCATATTCAAGAAATAAAAGATGATGATGGCACATTACTTAGACTTGGATTGCTAGAACTTCATAAATCCAAACCCTATGGAGTAGGCTTAAATGAAGCTGCTGTTCAAATAATTAGTTCATATATCTTATCTGAGCCACTTGAATCTGTAAAATATTACGGAATTGAATTTTCAACAATTAGTCCAAATTATTATCCTCTAATATGTAACTTAATGAGCCAAATTTGTTATTTAGTTGGCGAAGATTTACTATATGATAGTACCTTTTATAGTAATGATAATTTTAAAAACCGTTTAATTTCATTAACAAATAAAAAGACCTTTGATAAAATTGAATCTAACTTTGATAAACTTTTAGCATTTGAAGAACAAATTGCTATTTTAAATAATAATCTAACTGATGAGAATTGTCCGAGTAATAAAGTTAAAAAATACACAAAACTAATTATTAAATATAAGCAAAAAATAAAAAATACATTTTTAGAAACGCAAAATTATATATTTACTTCTTATTTCAATAATGAGTTTAAAAAATTAAACTCTGAACATGATATTGAAGTTTTTAAAAATAATTTATTAATATATAAAGATCTAATAGGCTCTTGTGAAGATTATTTTACTTTTACAAATTATCACCATAATATGATTGATAAAATAAATACTGATTATAATCTAATTATAACAAAATCTTTAATACAACATAAGCCTAATAAACTTCTTGAATTTTTTAAAAAATTTTTTAAATATGATAAAAATTTATAAATAATAAAATAAATATTCTTTATGATTTTTTATATAACCTTTTTCCAAAAAAAGCAAAAAATTTTACTCTTATAAAATTTTTTATTTTAAACTTTCTACTAAAAAATGTTTGAAACTTAACATTTTTCAAGTTTCAAACATTTTTTAGTTTTTCAAATATTTAATTATACTTTCTGCTGCATCTCTTCCAGATTTCGCTGCAAATGCTACTGTTCCTTTTTGACCAATTATATCTCCACCTGCAAAAATTTTTTCATTTGAAGTTCTATATTCTTCATCAACTTTTATATAGCCCTTTTTCGTTCTTTCTAACCCAAACTTTTTCATAACTTCTTCTTCTGGTGCAGATCCTATAGCCATTACTACATAGTCCATATCTAATAAATAATTACTATTTTCAATATTTACTGGAAAATCTCTTTCTTCACCATCTTTTTTCACAAGTTCTGTTTTTATACATTCTATCTTTTCTACTTTATCTTTTCCTAAAATTTTTACAACGTTATTCTGAAATAAGAATTCTATTCCTTCATCTTTAGCATCTTTAATTTCTTTTATTTCTGCTGGCATTTGAGCTTCTTGTCTTCTATAAATAACACTTACATTTTTGGCTCCCAATTTTTTTATTGTTCTTGCACAATCCATTGCAACATTTCCTCCACCAATTATTGCAACTTTTTTTCCAATATAATTAGGATGATTTTTCTTTTCAAGTAAAGTATTTCCGTCCATATACCCCATTTAACACTTCGCCTTCAATTCCCATTTTCCATGGAACATTAGCTCCTATAGCAATAAATACAGCATCATACTTTTCAGATATTTCTTTTAATGAAATATTTTTTCCTACTTCTTTATTATATTCCACTCCAATTCCTAAATTTAATATTTTTTGAATTGTACTATCTAATATATCTTCAGATAATCTAAAACTTGGAATTCCATGTCTTAATATTCCTCCTAAATCAGAATATTTTTCAAAAATTGTAACATCTGTACCTCTTCTCGCCAAAAAAGCTGCACAAGTTAGACCCGCAGGTCCGCTACCAATTATTGCAACTTTTTTTCCAGTACAATCTTTTTCCAATTCTTTCATATCAAATTTATTTTTCATTGCAAAATCCGCTAAATTATATTCAAGCTCACCTATGCTTACAGGTTTTGATTTTATTCCTCTTATACATTTTCCCATACATTGACTCATATGTGGGCATATTCTTCCACACACTGCTGGCATAACTGTAGTATTACTAAGAATTTTATATGCTTCTTCATAATTTTTTAATTTAATATTTTTAATAAAATTAGGAATATCATTATTAAGTGGACAACCTACTGTACATGGTTTTGTTTTGCAATTCAAACAATAATCCACTTTTTCTTTTACTGTTTTATTATTATACATATTCTTTCTCCATGTAAAAATTAAGATAAAACTTTAACTTTCATCATTTTATATTTTATTATTACCAAAATTAATTGTCAATATGTTTGACCACATATTCAAACTAAAAAAGACAGATAAATGTATAATAATTTTTACATTCAATTCCATCTTTTATTACTTTATGATTTTATTAAATCTTCTACAATTTTCACATCAGACTCATATGGCACTTCTTTATTTTTTATTCTTTGATAATTATCCGTCCCTTTTGATAATAATACTATAACATCACCTTTTTCAGATTTTTTTATAGCACTTATAATTGCCTTTTTTCTATTTATAATAATTTTATATTTGGTTTTATCATTAATGTATCTTCCTATTTCATTACAAATATCTCTAACTTTTTCAAATTGTGGATCATCTGTTGTTAAATATATATAATCAGAATTTTTTCCTACTATTTTCCCAAAATCTTCTCTTCTGTTAAATGCTTTTCCACCAACAGCTCCACCAACAGAAATAATTTTTCTATTTGGATAATCTAATTTTATTGATTCATATAATTTCTTAAAGCTAAGTGCATTGTGTGCATAATCTATAATTACAGTTCTTCCATTTTTTTCATAAACCATCATTCTTCCTGGTACTTTTATTTTCAACAAACCCTTCTGAATTGACTCATCATCAATATTTAACATCTTACTTACTGCAATTGCTGCTAATGCATTTTCAAGATTAAATCTTCCTTGCATTTTAATTTCAAATTTATTACTATATCCTATTTTATCATTTTTAACTAAAAATAAAAATCCATTTTCTTTTCTTTTTATATCTTGTATATAATAGTCTGCAGTGTCATCTGTACCAAATAATACTATATTTTTATCTTTAACACTATTTATAATTTCCTCAAAATGATCTGTATTTTTATTTATCAAAACATTTTTACAATTTTTTAAAAATTCTATTTTACAACTTAAATAGTCCTCAAAATTTGGGTGTTCTGAACCACTGATATGATCTTTATCAATATTTAAAAATAATCCATATTCAAATTTTACCCCCTCTAGTCTAAATCTTTTGTAACTTTGAGAAGATACTTCTATTGTTGCATATTTGATATTTGATTGTACCATTTCATAAAAATATTTTTCTATATCAATTGATTCTGGAGTAGTTATATGTGATTTTTCAGACCTCATCCCTGTATATAAGTCAATTGATGATATAAGTCCAACCTTTGATTTAACATATTCTTCTAAAATACTATGAATAATATATGTAACTGTTGTTTTTCCTTTTGTTCCCGTAACTCCAATTTTATTTAACTTTTTATCTGGATTATTATAAAATTCTATTGCAATTAATCCTATTGCTTTTAATATGTTTGAAACAACAAAATATGATACACCATCTATATTATACTTTTCTTCTGATACATATGCTATCGCTCCGTTTTTTTAGTGCATCTAACAAATATTCTTTTTTAAAAAATTCTCCTTTACACAAAAACAAACTATTATCTTTTACATTTCTTGAATCACATGAAATATAATTTACATTTTTATTGCTAATGTTAAAATCTATTAATAAATCATTTTTTATTAGTATGTCTTTTATCTTGTTTAGACTTAAATTTAATTCTTTATACTCCTTATTTTCCATTTTTTATCCCCTTTGCTTTTACAAAAATATATTACCACAACAAAAACTTATATACAATAACTTATCATTATATTTTTACATTAGACTTTTTTTCATGTTAAAAAGTTCAAATTTTTTATGTTTTTACTTAAATTTTAGAAAAAAACACTAAAAAGTTAATTTTTATCAAAACTTTTTAGTGTTTTTATTATTTATTTATATATAAAAAATAGTGCATTAAAGCAATTGTTGTACTTGCTGTTATTATTTCATTTTTGTCTAACATTTCTTTTAATTTTTTCATACTAATTTCAATTACCTTTATATCTTCTGTTTCATCTAAATGTCTTTTTGTTTTTTGTAAATCTGATGCTAAAAAGATAGTTATTTTCTCATTTGTATATCCCACTGAAGGGTAATACTCTCTTAATTTTTCTATTTTTCTTGCATAATAACCTGTTTCTTCTTCTAGCTCTCTTCTTGCACCATCTTCTGCGCTTTCTTCCTTCTCTATTTGTCCGGGCAGGAAGACCTAATATCACTTGATTTATTGGTGTTCTTGGTTCTTGTATCATAATTACATTTCCATTATCTTTAATAGCTAAAATAACTGCTGCATCTCCAGCAATAACATGTTCACGATAAATCTTTTGATTTCCATTTAAATAATTCACTTCTTCTACACTTATTCTTTTTCCCTGATACGCTATTTTTTTATCTAACATCTTATATTCAATCGGTTTAAAATATTCACTTTGCATAAAGTTATTCACCTCTTTCTTTTTAAATTACAAAATTATTCTCAATTGCTTTTTCTTTTACTTTTTTTAGGTCTTGCCAAAATTCTATTTTCTTATTTTCATCTCTTAATAAAGCTGCTGGATGCCATGTTGGCATATAAATAATTTTCTTTTGTTCCATCCAATTTCCTCTTGCAGAAGTTATTCCATATTCTTTTCCTAAAATATTTTTTAATGCTGTACTACCAAGTAGCACAATAATTTTTGGCTTAACTAAAATAACTTGATTTCTTAAATAGTCTAAACAAGCTGCCACTTCATCTTGTTCTGGAACTCTATTTGCAGGTGGTCTGCATTTTACAATATTAGCAATATATACTTTTTTTCTATTTATTTCTAATCCTTCAAAAGCTTTATTCATAAGCTGTCCTGCTTTACCTACAAATGGATATCCTTCTCTATCTTCATCTGCTCCGTGGACCTTCTCCTATAAACATAACATCCGCTTCTCTATTTCCTTCTCCAAAAACTATATTACTTCTATTATTACATAATTTACATTTGTTGCAATTTTTAATTGACTCTTCTAGTTTTTCCAAATTGTCATACATTTATTTTTCCTCCTAAAGCTATCAATAAAAGTGTATGTTTTTATTATTATTTTATAGCTATAATTGCTGTATTTCTTCCTGAAAGTTCTTTTTCTACTCTATAAGAATGCATTTTATCACTATTACATACTGTGCAAATTTTACTATCTATTATATTTTCTTCTTTTAGTCCCATACTTCTCATCATATTTATATTTGCAAGTACTGTATCTATATAATATTTTTGTTTTCCATCTTTAACTTCTCCAAGACTAATAATATTTTCATCTTTAAAAGCTTCATAAAACATATTTTTTACATCTTCATCAACTTCAAAATGACATTTTCTAATTGTTGGTCCTATCGCACAAATAATATCTTCTGGATTTGAACCATAATCTTTAATCATTTTTTTTACTGCTACTTTACCTATTTTATTTAAAGTTCCTTTCCAACCAGAATGAATATTTCCAATTACATTTTTCTTTTTATCGTATAAATATATTGGTGTACAATCTGCAAAAGTTAAAGATAATACCTCATCTTTTTTATCTGTTAAAAGCCCATCTATATCTTTTAATTCTTGTATAAATATTCCTTTTTCGTTTGTAACATTCTTAACAAAATTAGTATGTGTTTGAAATGGTCTTACCAAATTTTTTACATCCAAATTTAATTCTTTTAAAATTTTTTCATAATTTTCTAATGCTATATCTTTTATCTTATAAAAATTTGAATTATCACCAAATGTTAAATCTTTTAAAGTAAATGCATGTGATATCTTATCTTCATATTGCAACAGTTTTCTAAATTGTAAGTACTCTACACCATCTTTTTTAACATGAATTACATTTTCATTTGATAAATCTTTCATATTGAAATATCCTCCTTAAACATATTTTCTAGGAATTCTTTTAGATATATTGCATAATATTTCATAATTAATAGTATCACATTCTTTTGCTACTTCTTCTACAGTTATATTTTCATTATCCCATAATATAACTTCATCACCTATTTTTATATTCTCTATATTAGTAACATCTACCATAAAATTATCCATACAAACATTTCCAATAATATTTGCATATTTTCCATTTATATATACTTTTCCATTATTTGATAAACTTCTTCTAATTCCATCTGCATATCCAACAGGGATAGTTGCTATTTTAGTTTTTTTATCTGTTATATAGGTTCTTGAATAACTAATTGCTGTTCCTTTTGGAACCTCTTTTATAAATACAATATTAGTTTTCAGTTTTGTAGCTGGTTTTAATTTTATTTTTTCTTTCATAATTTCACTTGGATAATATCCATATATTATTAAACCAGGTCTTACCATATTAAAATGTGAATTTTCAAACTCTAGAATTCCACTACTTGCTGCTGCATGTTTATATTTAAAATCATATCCATTTTCCTTTAATTTATTTATTACATTATTAAATATCTCTATTTGTTTATTAGTATATTCTACACTACTATCCGCAGATGAAAAATGTGTATATATTCCTTCTATAAAAATATTTTCTAATTCTGATATTTTTTTTACAAAGTCCACCATATCTTCTGGCTTTAGTCCTACTCTTCCCATTCCAGTATCTACTTCTATATGAATATTTATTATTTTTCCTTCTTTTTTAGCAAAAAAATTAATCTTTTTTGCTATTTCATACACAGATACTCCAGGAGTTAAATTATAATCCACTACTTGTTTCGTCTCATCTAATAAAAGTTCATTTAAAATTATAATCTCCTGATTAAAACCATTTTTTCTTAAAGCAATTGCTTCATCTACAATTGCAACAGCTACTTTTTTTATATTATTTTCGTCCAATGCTTTTTTTAAACTAAGTGCCCCTAGTCCATACGCATCTGCTTTTATTACTGGCATTACCTCTGTACCATTTTTAACTAATTTTTTTATTTTTGCTATATTATAAGATATTGAATCTATATCTACTTCTAAAAAACTATTTCTCATAATTACTTTTCCTTCTTTAGTATTTTTCTTATATTATCAAAAATACTAAAGAAATACAAGATAGAATTTAGCATAACATACTAAATATTATTATAATCTTTAGTTTTCTTCTTGTATTAAAACTTATTAGCCAAAAAAATAAAGTAGGTTTATTCTACTTTATAAAATATTTTACCCTACTTTATCTTTTGTTTTTTAGAATCCTACAACGTCTCCTCTTTGCACTTGATATTTAACTAAAGTTAATTCATCTCCAACTAAATTGAATTGTAAAAACATCATATATTGATCTCTACCATTTGTAAGTGTAACTTTTGCCATAAATAATCCTGCTTTTTCATTATATCCATGTATATTACAACGAACAATGTCCATGTCTGCATATTTAGAAATTTTATTATCATTTGCTAGTTTATCAAGCACTTTTTGCTCTGCTGAATGTGTTAAATTTTTATTTACTATTTCAGTTGCAAAGCTTTTTAATAATTCTTTTATGCTTTCTTCAGTGTATGTAGGATGATTTTCTAAGAATTTCTTCATTTTTCCTTTTTCTACCATTTCATCTGTTACCGATGTTATTTGAGAATCACCCAATCCAACTTTATTATATACAGATTCTCTTGCTCTATATTTTAGTTGATCAATTTTTCTTTTTATAAGAAATACTCCTACAAAAAATGCAACTAATGCTATAAGAATTAATAGTTCTGCCATTTTTTACCTCCTTTTACTTAAATTTCTTCTTTTATCATTTCTAATACAATTTGCTTATCCATATTTCCTATATATCTATAATCATTTTTACATCCACCTTGATTAAAATTACATATAGATTTATATATACAATATTCACAAGGTGTTTTCTTATTTTTTACACTATAATATGGTTTTAATTCAATATTCCCTGTCAAAATTTCTTTAGCAATTTGTTTTATTATTTTATTCATATACTTCTGTAAATACTCAAATTGATATTTAGTAACAGTACTAGATCTTGAATTACTTAACTTCCCCTCTTTATCCAAATATACAGGAACAATATTAGAAGCCCCACTTTCTAACCTCTTATCCATCATTTTTACGACTTCAACATCTGCAACAACTAATCCTTGCATTTTAAATTTTTTTCTTATTTCTTCTTCAATCTCTTCTTTAGTTAAACTCTTACTAGATTTTATTATTGGATCAATCAAATTAAAATATAATACTCCTGCTGGCATTACATTTTCCTCTTTGCATACAGCATCTAAATATGTTAACAATTGAATTTGCAAACCTGCATAAACTTCATTTAAGTCTATATTTTTTATTGAAGATTTATAATCTATTATTCTAATATATTTTTCTCCTGATAGTTTTCCTATATCAATTCTATCAATCTTTCCTGTTACTTCTACTTTCTTACCATCATCTAAAGATATTTCTATTGGTTTATATTCTTTTTGGTCTTTAAATTCTACTTCATTACCAAGGACTTCAAAATCACTATATTTTAAACTGTCTATTATATATTTCATAGATTTTAAAACAACTCTTTTTAATCTTCTAGCTAATACCTTATACTTAGGAGTACTCGAAAAAATATAATTTTTGTTCAAATTTAATTTTTCATTAATTATTTCTTCTATTATTCTTTCTATTTCTTCATCTTCAATATTCTTTAAATTTAAACCTTGTAATTTTATTTCATCAAAAAATTTATCTATAACATCATGCATAAAAGAACCTGTATCTATTGAACTTATTTTTAATGTGTTTTTTTCTGATAATCTTAATCCGATACTTTAAATAATATGAAAAAGGACATGCTCTATACTGCTCTAACCTTGATATACTTGTTCTTAAAACATTACCATATAATTTATTAATAGCTTCCTCACTAATATTAGAAGTTTTATTGGTAAAATATATTCCTTTTAAACTATTTTCCAATTTATATTTCCATTTTTCATTTTGATAAAAATATGAAAAAATATCATACCAGTATTCTTCTATTTCAATTCCATCTTTCAAATTTCTCAAATTAACTAATAATTCATCAAAAGTTACTTTTTCATTTACTATATAAAATTTTTTTTCTAAAATATCACTTTCCTCTTTTATATTTGAAAAGATTTTTTTTATTTTTGCAATTATTATAGATGGTCTTAAGCTTTTACCTTCTGAATCGGAAGAAGAGTACGATAAAAACAATTTTTCTTCTGATGTAGTAAATGCTTTATATATATTAAAATTATCTTCATATAATCTATCTAAAGTACCTTTAGCAAGTTCTATTCCATTAGTTTTTAAATATTCTCTATCTTTATCATTGAAATACCCTTCATTTCTATTAATGCTTGGAAACATTCCATCATTTAATCCAATAATAAAAATAGCTTTAACTTTATGACTCCTAGATCTATCTACATCTCCAACAATTACTTGATCACACGATGCCGGTATTTTTCCAAGTCCACTATTTCCAAGACCTATTTTCAAAATTTGCATATACTTATCAAAAGTTATTTTATCATTTCCAAAAACCAATACAATTTCGTCTAATACATCCATTAATATTTTATAACTAGTTTTATATTCTGCTGCTGCTTCATTATTTCCTTCTTCTATCTTTACTTTTATTTTATTTTCCAATTTTTCATCTATTTTATTTTTTATTAAAAAGTCATATAAACATTTAGTTATTGTGGTAACATCTCTAGATCTATCTACTTCTATTTTAAAATTTAATAATGGGTCTACTATAAGTTTTCGCAAATTTTTCATTTTTTCTAATCTGTCTTCATCATTTTTACTATCTTCTTTAAAATTCCATTCTCCTTTATACCATTTAGTTTGTTTTATTCCCCATTTCATACAAAAGTTTTCTAGTTCGTAAATATCTTCTTGTTCCATTTGTAAAAAACCTGTTTTTATATAATTAAAAACCGCTTCATGAGACCAATTCTTAGAAAAAATATCTAACACAGCTAATATGTATTGTACTAAAATATTGTCACTCAAATCTTTTTTTTGGTCAATAAATACTGGTATATCATATTCATCAAAAATAGCTTTGCACAAATTTGAATAAGTATCTAAATTTTTAGTTATTATAGATATATCTTTATATCTATATTTTTTTTCTTTTACCAATTCAACAATTTTTGATGCCACATATTCAACTTCTGAATATTGATTATTTGCTAAAAATATAGATAAATTTTTTGGTAATTCTTCATATTTTCTTTGTTTTATACTATATAAATTTTGCTCTATATGTAATAATTCTTCAGATTTAAATCTAGCTTTTTTGTTATCTAAAAATACAGATTTTTCTATTTTTACATCTTCTTCATTTGCAATGTTCATAAGTTTCTCTGCTGTTTGCTTATTAGAATAAAATATATCAATTTCTGGATTTTTATCTAATATCAAACTATCTGTACATACAGTCACATTAACTTTCTTAGTAATTTTTAATAATTTTCTTATAATATCATATTCCTGTTTTGTAAATCCGAACAAATTCATCTATATATATAATAGCATCATTTAGGAAAGTAGTTTCTTCAATTTTTTCTGAAAGAATTGTTAAAACATCATTTTCATCTATATATTTGTCCTTTATATTATTTTGAAATCTATCATATACTAATAACATATCTTCCATTTTACATTTAAGATATTTATTATCTGTATTACTTACACTTTCTTTAAGTAAATCAACAGTTATTCCATGCTTCTTAAATTCTGTAATTTGTGTTCCTATTAATTCTATATTTTCATCAGATTTACCTAAAAACCTTAGGTTTTTCTTTTCATTCATTAAAATGCTATATATAAGCATTGCTTTACCACATTTGGATAAATTTACCTTACTTGCTCCTCCTCCTGTTTCTCCGAATTACTCTATAAGCCATACGACCAAAAGTTAAAACTTCTGCATTAATAACAGCACCTTCTTTAAGAGTATCCATCAATTTTCTTTCTGCTGTAAAAGAAAATTGCTCTGGTGTAATAATGTAAATTTTATTTTTATCATCAATTATATTTTTTATTTCTTCATACAAATAACTACTTTTACCTGTGCCAGATCTCCCATAAATTAATCTTAAACTCATATATATTATAGCTCCTTTTTAAGCTTCTCTTTTCCAATAGAATAAATACTGCTGAGCAATTCCTGCTAAATCTCCATACTTTTCTCTTGCCAATTTTTCTATTAATTTTTTACTCACTTTATTTTCATCTTCACTTTTTATATAAAGTTCATTCATTACTCTTCTTACCCAAACATCTATTGGAAAAACTTCTAACCTTTTTAATGTAGAAAAAAGCAAAATACAATCTGCAACTTTAGGACCAACACCAGGAAGTGTAAGTAATTTTTCTCTTACAACCATACTATCTTTTTCCTCTTTCAGTTTTTTTAAGTCTAATCTATTTTCCAATATTATTTTAGTTGTTTCATATACTCTTGTATCTCTAAAGCCTAAGCCTAAATTTCGTAAGTCTTTAACACTTGCTTTCGAAAGTTCTTCTGGCTTTGGAAAAGTATAATATTTTTTTCCATTCCAAATTATTTCATTTCCATAATTTTCAGAAATTCTCTTTATAATTCCCTTTATTCTAGGTATATTGTTATTAGCAGATATTATAAAAGAAATAATTGTTTCCCATAAATCCTGGTTTAATAATCTTATTCCTTCTCCATATTGTATACTATTTTTTAGTGGTTCATCTATTTTTGATAACTCTAATTTTATACTTTTATAATCTCTATCTAAATCGAAATAATTTTTGATTTTTTCTTCTAGCTTATTATCTGAAATCCCTTTAATAATTATATTATTATCTTCTTTTTTCACATTTGCTACACAATTTTCAAAAACTCCTGTATAAGTTTCGTCAACATTTCTATCCCATCTAAAGCATTGCCCACACTCAAATATATGTGTTGGATTAAAAGAATCCACATTTTTTAATATAATCTCTTGTTCTTTCATCTTTTATGCCTCTTTTTATTAATTAATCTTTAATAAAATTCTAGCATACTAACTCTAAAAAAACAAGCAAACATTAATATATAATATATCTTCTACTCTTGTATTACAATTTATATTTCCTTTATTAACTTACTTTTATTTTTAAAAAATTGCACTTTCTTTTTTTAATATTTTTACCTTTACATCCATCTTTACACTTTATAAATTTAAATACTAATTATCTTCTAAAACCTTTTCCCCAAGCTTCTCTTGCATTACTAATAACTATAAATGCCTTTTTATCTATTTGTGTTGCTATTTCTTTCATTTTTACAATTTCACTTCTAGAACCTACACAAAACAACATCATTTTCTTATCTTGTTTAAACATTCCTTTTGCATATATTCCGAGTACTACCTCTATTAACTTTTTTACTTATTTTATTGGCAATTTCTTTATACTTAGGTGATATTATAAACATCATTTTAGTAAAAATTACACCTTCAAAAATAATGTCTATCATTTTTCCCATCAAATATATAGCTATTGCAGAATATAATCCTACCTCAACTTCTTTAAAAGCAATAACATTAATTGCTACAATGATAATATCAATTATCATAATCAAACTACTTGTCTGAAAATGTTTTTTATATGATTTTACAATGTATGAAAGTAAGTCCGTTCCTCCCGTTGATCCCATTACTCTTAATATAATAGCAGTTCCAAGCCCCATTAAAATTCCTCCATATATGCAAGCAAGTAACCTATCTTTAGTAAAAGGTTGGTATTTATCTAATATATCTATAAATATTGAAAGTAATAATGTTCCTGCAATCGATTTTATTAAAAATTCTTTTCCTACTCTAAAAAATCCTAATATTAACAATGGAATATTTAATATTAGCATAGTTGTTCCAAGTGGAATTTTAAAAATATAATATACAACAGTTGCGATTCCTGCAAATCCTCCTGTAGATAACTGATTTGGCAATAAGAAAAAAGATGTGCTTACTGCCATAATAAAACATCCCATACAAATTTTTATAAATTCTATTATATATTTCTTTATTATAAGTCTTCTCTTTATTTTTCTATATTTCATAAAAAATCACCTATATTACAATTATTTGCATATATAGGTGATTTTATACTAATTTACATTTATACATTCATCATATGTTTTTAATATTTCCACTTTAAAATGTCCTGGTTTAATTTTCTCATCTGCTACTACTTTTACTTCTACATCATATATTTGATTTAATTTTTCTATATTCTCTTTTTTATGTCCTATAATATTATTAATATTTACAGGATTTGCTCTTACTTGTACAAGTTTTACTTTCGTATTAAACTGTTTTATTTCTTCTACAACACTATCATACCACATACTTGATTCTACCAATTGTCTAAATGCTGGATGATATGGTCCTGCCACAACTTCACTTTCATTATGTCCTGGTTCATCTATTGTATTTGTATTTTGAAGTCCTATTCTTATAACTCTTATATTCTTTTTGTTAAATAGTGTAACTATTTCTTTACACCTTTCTACTGCTTGATTAACTGTTAAAGGAATATACTCATTGTTTCTGTATTCCTCTTCTAGTTTTGTTCCTTTAATAACTAACACAGGATAAATTCTAACTATTTTTGGTTTTAACTTTATTAAAGATTTTGTAGTGTTTATTTCATCTAATTTTGTACTTTCTGGAAGCCCTACCATCATTTGATGTCCTAATATAAAATGTTTTCTTCTAATTAATTTTGAAGCTTTTTTTACATCTTCAAATGTATGTCCTCTTTGACATCTTGCTAAAATATAATCATTTGTAGATTGAACTCCTAGCTCTATTGTTTTTACTTTATATTTTTTTAATCTTTTTAAAATCTTCTTATCTATATAGTCGGGTCTAGTAGAAATACGAATACTATTTACTTTTTTTTGTTTTATAAAATCAAATGCTGCCTGTAACAATTCTTCTTGAACTTCCTCTTCTATTCCTGTAAAACTACCTCCAAAAAAAGCAACCTCTACATATTTATTATCATCTTTAAAATTACTAAGATAATATTCTATCGTTTCTTTTACTTCTTTAGCAGTAACTTGTTTTGCTTGACCGCTAATAGTTTTTTGATTACAAAATGTACAACTATTTGGACACCCTAAATGTGGTACAAAAATTGGTATAATGTATTCCTTTTTCACATTTTCCCTCCTATCTAAAATATATCAAATATTACATATTTTCTAACGCTTTTTTAGCAGCTTCCATTTCAGCTGCTTTTTTAGTTTTTCCTTCTCCTATTGCCAGTTTTTTATTGTTACAACTTACTTCTGCTACAAATAATTTATTATGATCTGGTCCTGATTCTTTTATAATCTCATATTTTATATTAACATCTCCATGTATCTGTAATCTTTCTTGAAGCACAGTTTTATGATCTTTCATTCCAACATGTTTTGTTGCAATTTCTATATAATCTTTCAAATTTTCAACAATAAATTTTTCAGCTTGTTCTAATCCAGAATCAAAATATATTGCTGCAATTACAGCCTCTACACTATCTGCCAAAATTGAAGGTCTTTTATTTCCATCATTAATTATTTGGCTTTTTCCTATATACAAGAAATCACTAAAATTATGCTTAAGTGCTACTTTATATAAACTTTTTTCACAAACGACATCAGCTCTAACTTTAGTCATTTCTCCTTCTTTTAAATTTGGATATTTTGAATATATATATTTACTAGATATAAATTCTAATATACTATCTCCCAAGAACTCTAATTTTTCATTACTTTGTACATTATTTTCATTTGCATATGATGTATGTGTAAGTGCATTTTTTAAAATCAATTTATTTTTAAATCTATATCCTATACTCTCTTCTAATTTTTCTAATCGCATAAAATTCACCCCCTTTACAATCTTTACTTATTATACTATAAAAATATAAAAAAAGAAAGGTATTACCCTTTCATTTCTTCTTTTGATTTGCATATATATAAATTAAGCAACGTGCTCTTTTATATAATCAACAACATCACCTACTGTAACTACTTTTTCTGCATCTGCATCAGGAATTTCTGTATCAAATTCTTCTTCTAAAGCCATAATTAATTCAACTATATCTAGAGAATCTGCTCCTAAATCATCAATAAAAGATGCTTCCATAGTAATAGCTGATTCAGCAACGCCTAATTGCTCTACTATAATTCCTTTTACTTTTTCAAATATCTCGTCTGAATTCATATAGTCACCCCCTCTCACATTACTTTATTATAATTAATTTTACTTTTATATTTTTATCTAATATATTTAAAATTTACTTAAAGATATTACATGTTTTAATAATTGTCAAGTATAAAATTAATTTTATTTCCTTACATATTACTAATTATAATTTTATTTATTTTCTGTTTCATTTGTTTTATTTATTTTTTGAAATTCTTCTATCATTTTATCTACAGCCTTATTCTCTACAAATTGTTCAGCTTGTTTTATTGTAAATTCGAAAAGCTTTTCATCACTACTACCATGAGCTTTTACAACTGGTTTTTTTACCCCTAAGAATAAAGCTCCGCCATATTCTTTATAGTCAACTGTTTTTGCAAAACGTTTCATTGCTGGTAAAGAAGGAATTGAAGCAAGTATAGATAGTATATTTTTTTTCATACTATCTTTTAAACTTCTTTTTACAAACTTTCCAAGCCCCTCAACAGCTTTTAAGAAAATATTACCTGTAAATCCATCTGTAACTATTGCATCTATCTCTCCTGAAAAGGCGTCTCTACCTTCTACATTTCCAATGAAATTAATATTAAGTTCCTCTGATTTTTCTTTTAACAATTTATAACTTTCTTTAGTAAGTTCGTTACCTTTTGTTTCCTCTGTACCTATGTTTAATAATCCAATTCTTGGATTTTCTATTCCAAAAGTATTTTTTAAATAGATGCTAGACATCTGAGCAAATTGCAATAAATTAATTGGTTTACAATTTGTATTAGAACCTGCATCAATCAATAATAATCTACCTTTATATGCTGGTAATATTCCGAGCCAAAGCAGGTCTATCTATTCCTTTTATTCTTCCTACTAGTAATGTTGCTCCTGTTAATAAAGCTCCTGAATTTCCAGCAGAAATAAAAACATCGCCTTTACCTTCTTTTAGTAAATTAAAACCTACAACCATAGAAGAATCTTTTTTTCTTTTAATTGCTTGTGTTGGTATATCTTCCATTTCAATAGTTTCTGTTGTATGATATATCTTTAATCTAGGAGAGATATCTTCTATTTTATCTTTTCCATATAATTCTTTAACTCTACCATTAATAATTTCTTTATTTCCTATTAATAATACTTCTGCTTTAATTTGGTTAATTGCATTTACTGCACCTTTTATATTCGCATCTGGTGCATTATCCCCACCCATTGCATCTAGTAATATAATCATATCTCTTCCTCCATTAATTAGTATTATTTACTATATTTTTATTATAATATTTTATAACTTATACCCATCAAAGTCAATTATCTTTTTTATTTTATACTGTATTTTATAAAAAAACAAGTACCTCTGACCACATAGTCATATTAAAAATATTTGTAATATTTAGTTTTATAAACACTACCTAAAGCATTTAAAAACAAAATACTTTTATTTCTTTATACAAAATTTATAAATACTTTTTCTTTTTTTAATTTTAAAATTATTCTTTACTTTTATAACTTTTTTGTAATCTTTATATAGATTTTCCAGTTTTCCTAGTTAATTTTAAAAAAAATAAAGATAGAAATAATTTGCAATTTCTATCTTTATTTTTTATAATCTACAAGTTAAAATTATTGTAATTCAACAACAGCTCCAACTTCGATAAATTTAGCTTTTAATTCTTCAGCTTCGTCTTTGTTTACTCCTTCTTTGATTGTTTTAGGAGCTCCATCAACTAATTCTTTAGCTTCTTTTAATCCTAATCCTGTAGCATCTCTAACAACTTTTATAACTTGGATTTTGTTAGCTCCTGCTTCTTTTAATACAACATTGAATGAAGTTTTTTCTTCAGCAGCTCCTGCTACTGCTCCAGCTGCTGCTGGTGCTGCAGCTGCTACTGCAGATACTCCATATTTTTCTTCTATAGCTTTTACTAATTCAGCTAATTCAGCTACTGTTAAACTATCAATTTTTTCTAATAATTCTTCTATCATTTTTATATCCTCCTAATTTTAATTGTGATTTAAGTTCACTACTCTTTATTTTATATTTAAGCGTTTTCTTTTTGAATTCTTACTTGATCAAGTGCAACTGCAACTTTGGAAATATTTCCAAGTAATGCACCAGCAAGCATTCCAAGTAATTCTTGTCTTGATGGAAGTTTTGCTAAAGTAATTAATTCTTCTACTGATACTACTTTACCTTCAATAATTCCACCTTTAATTTTATAAAAATCGTTTTCCTTAGAAAAACCATATATAACTTTTAATGGCTCTAAATAATCTTCTTCGCTCATAACTAAAGCTGTAGGTCCTTCTAATAAACTATCTAATGCAGATTCACCGTTTGCATCTAAAGCTCTTTTAATAATGTTATTTTTTATAACTTTATATTCTGCTTTTGCATTTCTTAAATCTGTTCTTAATTTTGTTACATCTGTAACATTTATTCCTCTGTAATCTGTTAAAAGAACAACTTTTGCACTTTTAATTTGCTCAGCTAATTTCTTTACTTCTTCTTCTTTTTGTTTTAATATAACTTCACTTGCCATTTTATTTATTCACCTCCTAAAATTTATGCAAAATAATAAACCAATCTATTATAGTCATCTTTCGAGACATATATAAAGATTGGTTTAAACCGTTCTAAAAATATGCCTCGGTAGGACTTATTTTATTGCCTACTTTCTTTGGCTATATATTATAAATTATTTTTGGTCAATATACATACTTGGTCCCATTGTTGTTGATATTGCAACACTTCTTATGTATTGTCCTTTAGCTGCTGCTGGTTTTGCTTTTATAATAGCTCCAATGATAGTTTCATAGTTTTCTAATAACTTGTCTGTACCAAAAGAAACTTTTCCAAAACCTAAGTGAATAATATTAGTTTTATCTAATCTGTATTCTACTTTTCCTGATTTAATTTCTTGTATAGCTTTAGTAACGTCCATTGTTACTGTTCCTGATTTTGGGTTTGGCATTAATCCTTTAGGTCCTAATACTTTACCTAATCTACCTACAACACCCATCATATCAGGAGTTGCAA
>ERZ809224.23-NODE-23-length-215511-cov-21.847899_pt1 | contig 215511 bp, 190 predicted proteins | sample MGYA00520513_ERZ809224 | MGnify/ENA primary metagenome ERZ809224 (study PRJEB31576, sample SAMEA3212658) | Homo sapiens | biome: human-gut; feature: human gut; material: fecal | place: Sweden | collected 2012 ... | reverse complement strand
AACCCTTATAGGGTTAAAGAAATACCACCCGTTTTACGGGTGGATATTTATTTTTTTCACATTCATCTTTTACAATACAATTTTTACAATCAGGATTAGTTGGTCGACAGTAGTTTCTTCCAATTTCCCAACAAGAGAAATCTATAATTCCTGGAAATTCTGGATTAAGCTCACGAGCTTTATAAATAATCATTGTATTATCTGCATTTTGAGGAACGAATCCCATTCTACGCATAACTCTATTAATATGTACATCAGGAGAAATATCGATACTGTAATAATCAGAAAATTCTATTTTAAATTGTCTTGCTAAAATGTTAGCAGTCATGGTGGCTATTTTTATTCCACAACCTTTGAATTGTAAAAGTTCATAAACAACTTTAGCACTACTAGGTTTATTCTTCCAAAGTTGAGAAATATCTCCATTATAAACATTTACAATTCTTTGAATTGCATTATAAAAAATTTCTGCAGATATTTTATTAAAACGATGCAATTTATGTTTTTCAAATATATCTATAAATGTATTGAGTGAAACTTTTCCAAGTTCGAAAATATCAAATGTTCCTAAAATTTTATATATTTTAAATGGGATTTCCCAAGCTAATTCTGCTTTCATTTGTTTATCCATTAAACAAGCTAAAATAAAAGCATGAGGTGTATTTTCTAAATCATTTAAGAATTTATTATCTTCATCATCATCTAAAAAATGTACTATTTGAGTATTTTTCAAACTATAAAATTTTTCTTCTCCAATTCTTACTATTAATGGTTTCATATATACTCCTATGATAATATATTTTCAAGTTTATTATATCATAAATTTTGCAGATTTAAATATAAAATATAAATGAATAATAATAAAAAATCTTGAGAAGTTTTGAGAAATAATTATTGCAAAAATGTCAATTTTGGTTGAAGTATATATAGTTACAAGACTTGAGTTATTTCTCAATGATTTGATGACCTCTTGAGAAATAATTGAGAAATAACTCTCAATACACTGATATTACTGAATGATAATAAAAAAGATTAAACGAGAAAAAGCTACTTTTTTAGCTATTTTACTAGACAATGAATAATTTTAAATAAAAATAAAAACCGTTGAAACACTACTGTTTCAACGGTTTTAGTGGTCGAGGTGACAGGGATCGAACCTGCGACCTCATGGTCCCAAACCACGCGCGCTACCAACTGCGCTACACCTCGATATATTAAAACTCTTCTGTATAGAAGAGTTTTGGTGAACCAGAGACGATTCGAACGTCCGACCCACGCCTTAGAAGGGCGTTGCTCTATCCAGCTGAGCTACTGGTCCGTAAGACAATATTTATATTAACATATGATAAAAGGTTTGTCAATACAAAAATAGAAATATTTTTAATTATTTTAAAATTAAATTATATGTTTTAAGCTTAAATTAATTTTTATATAATGATAAAATTAAAAATATATTTTTATATATAAATAATTATATGAAATAATAAATTTTTATGAACGAAAAGGTATAAAATAAGTTAAAAAAGAAAATAGGTTTAGAGCATAAAGCTATAAACCTATTTTCTGGTGCGCCTGGAGGGACTCGAACCCCCGATCTCAGCGTTCGTAGCGCTACATTCTATCCAGCTAAACTACAGGCGCATTTGAAAAATATAACAACACTAACTAATTATAAACTTGCAATTCGAATTTGTCAATAATTTTAAGGATTTCACTTGCAAAAAAAATATTTAATTGGTATGATTATACTGAAAAAATTTGATAGGTGATTGAAGAGTGAAAGAAGAAAAAAATATAAAGCCTAAAAAATCTACTTTTAAATTTTTAATTATTTTTATTTTAGCAATATTAATAGTTTTTTGTGTTGCTAAATATATAACAGATGACGATTTTAGGTATAAAATAGATACAAATCTGCTAAAAAAACAAGTTTCAGAATCAAATTTAAAAAATATAGAAATTGATTCTGATGACAATCCATCTGTTTTTGCTTATGATAAATATATAACTGTATTAAGTAAAAATACATTAACAGAATATACTTCTGATGGAAATTCAGTAGCTAAATTAGATGTTAGTATTTCTGTTCCATTGGTAGAAACAAATGGAAAATATATGGTTATGGCTGAAAAAGGCGGACAGAAAATATATTTGATTTCAGGTACAAGTATTTTATGGCAGAATAATATTGAGGGCAGTATTACTAGAGTAAATGTTAATAGAAATGGATATGTAAGTGTCATAATTCAAAGTACTATTTATAAATCTGTAATTATTTTTTATGATTTAAATGGTAAAGAGTTATTTAGATCATATCTATCAACTAATTATGCTATTTGTACGGCTGTTTCAACAAATAATAAATATTTGGCAATAGGAGAAATCGACTATTCAGGAACTATTATCAAATCTTATGTTAAAGTAATTTCTGTTGATTTAGCACAGACAGATGCAGAAAATTCTACAGTATATACTTATGAGGCAGAAAATGGAGAAATAGTGACAGATATAAATTATCAGGATAAGGAAAATGCAATTTGTATGTTTGATAGTTATGTTCAAAAAGTTGGTTTAGATTCAAATGAACGACTTTATGAAATTACTGATGAGGATGTATTTGTTGATATAAATTTAAAAGATGGATATACAGTTATAAATAAGCAATCTTCAGGACTTTTCCAGTATGAATATGAAATGAAGATAAAGGATACAAATAGTAAATCAGAGAGCTTATATATATTGAATAATGATTTGCCAAAGTCAATGAGTACTAGTGATAATAAAATGGCTCTTAATTTAGGAAATGAAGTTCAAATAGTAGATACTAATGGATGGCTTTTGAAAAAATACACATCAACTAAACAAATAGATAAAATTGTTTTAGGTGATTCTATTGCAGGTGTTGTGTATAAAAATAAAATTGAGATAATCGATTTATAGGAGGAAAAAATGGGGGTAATAAATTGGGTAGCCTTTGGTGGCATATTAGTAGACTTAGTAATTATTTCTATAATTATTTCATCAACATATTGGGGTTATAGAAGAGGATTAGTTGCTGTTATTTTTAAAGTATTAGTATTTATTTTATCACTTTTAATAGTATTTCTTTTATATAAACCAGTTTCTAATACAATAATTAACAATACACAATTAGATGAAAAACTCGCAGAAGTAATTAGAAAAAATCTAGAAGGAACAACATTATCTGATGGAGAACTTTTAGAACCATCAGAATCAAATTTTTCTTCAGCAGTAGTTGAATTAATAAATTCCTTTGTTTCAGAAGCTTTAAATAAAGCAGAAAGTGATGCTGTAGGATATGTTTCAGTTCAACTTTCATATTTCATGATAAGAGTTGGAACAATGTTTATTTTACTTATATTATCAAGATTTTTCTTGTTATTTATAAGATTTGCTGCAGAGTTACTTGCAAACTTACCATTTATAAAAATGTTTAATAAATCAGGTGGTTTAATTTATGGTATTATAAAAGGCTTTTTAGTAGTTTATCTAATATTAGCAGTATTTTCAGTAATTTCACCATTAATTAGTTCTTGGGGAATTATTAGTGCAATTGAGGACTCTACTTTAGGTAGCAAGATGTATAACAATAACTTTATAGTAAATTTAGTAATAAAATAAGTTAGTATAAAAAGATGGCACATTTTAATTGCCATCTTTTTTATAAATTTTAAAATATTTTAATCAAGATATCTTTTATGCATAAATTTTGCCATTATAAGCTATTTATGATATACTAATTAAAAATTGAAAAAATATAAGGAGTTTAGCTTGAATAGAGTAAATAATACAAATGGAAGAAAAAAAGTAAAAGGTACGAAACATAACGAAAAATATGAAGAAAAGCCTGTAGAACCTAAAAAGAGAAAAAAGAAAAAAAGTAAAATAGGACTGTTTTTTAGAAGAATTTTTATTATTTTAATTTTAATTATAATAATATTTAGCATAATTTTTTACCTTAAAGTTAAAGAAAATGGAGGGGGAAAACAGGGAATTGTAGCAACTCTTCTTGGACAATCAATAGAAGATATAGAAAATTTAGGAAGAATAAATGTCTTACTTTTAGGAATAAGCGAAGACCTAGATTCTAGATTAACAGATACAATAATTTTATGTTCATATAATCCACAAAAACAAACTGCTTCAATGCTTTCAATACCAAGAGACACTTTTGTTGGAAAAAATAAAAATAATGCAAAAGGTTCGGATAAAATAAATTCTTTATATTCGAAAGGTATAAATAAAACAATAAAAGCAGTAGAAAATTTAACAGATATAAATATTGATCATTATATAGTAGTAAATACAAGAGCTTTAATAGAAATAGTTGATATAATTGGTGGAGTGGAATTTAATGTACCAATAGATATGGATTATGACGATCCTACACAAGACTTGCATATACATTTATCAAAAGGAATGCAAAAAATAGATGGAGAAAAAGCAGAACAATTATTAAGATTTAGACATAATAATGATAATACTACATATCCAGAAGAATATGGTGGAAATGACTATGGAAGAATGAGAACACAAAGAGAATTTATAACTGAAACTTTAAAACAAAGTATGAATATAAAGAATTTGCCTAAAATTAGAGAAATTGTTAATACTATTTTTGAAAATATAGAAACAGATTTAAATATTGATGATATAAAACCTTATATTCCAAAAGCAGTAAATTTTGATTTAAATAGTGTAATTAGTGAGCAATTACCAGGAGAGTCAGAAAAATGTAATAATGTATGGGTATTTATTCATGATAAGAAAGAAACTAAAAATATGTTACAAAAATTGAATGATAAATTAGATTCATAAAATAAAATTTATATAAAAAAGACTTGCTTTTTTGTGAGCAAGTCTTTATAATGTTAAAAAAATATTTATCTTCTCTTTCTTCTTTTCTTTCTACTTATACGTTTTCTTCTTTGTAATATTGTAATTCCAATAAGTAATAATAAAATTCCAGCCACAATTATAAAAATTGTTAAATCAGCTTTTTCTATAACATCATTACCAGCTAAAAGATTAGCACTGTATTCAATATCATCAACTCTATATTTAATTGTTCCAACATTTTCACCGCTTATTAATAGGAGCTTCTAAGTTTTCATTTAACTTTATCTCAGGAATAATTTGATCAACATTTAAATCTTTTTTATTAATAATCGTAATTTCTTTATCTATTAATAAATCTAAGTTTTTAGTTTCTTTTGTTGCATTTTCAATTTCTATAGTATCAATTAAACTGTTTTCTTCTGTGACTTTTGTTAAAGTAAAATTATCATACGCATAATCAAACAATTCTTTAGTATCCATAAATCGTCCGCTTAATCCGTCACTTGTAGTTCCACTATCTAATACAACAGAGATAAAATCTAGACCATCTCTTGAAGATTGAGCTACTAAGCAATCACCTGCTTGTGAAGTGGTTCCAGTTTTTATTCCGATAGCATTACTATAATAATAATTTCTACTATTCTTATTCAAAAGCTCATTAGAGTTGCTAAAAGATCGATCTGCTTCTGGATGCTTATTTGTAGCAGGTAGGGTATAAGAAGTAGTAGAAACTAAAGTTCTAAAAGTTTCATTTTGCATACCATATTTTGCCATGAGATATAAATCATAAGCGGTGGTATAATGAGCATCATCATGGATTCCATTAGGATTTACAAAATGTGTACCAGTACAACCGATTTCCTCTGCTTTTTTATTCATCATATCAGCAAAAGCTTCAACAGATCCAGCGACATGTTCCGCTAGAACACAAGCAACATCGTTTCCAGATTTTACCATTAAAGCATATAATAAATCATTAACAGTTAATTCTTCTCCTGGATGTAAATCACAAGTTACATATCCACTAGGAATTCCTTCTAAAGCACTTGCATTTACAGTAACAATATCATCGAGTTTACAATTTTCAAGGACAACTATTGCTGTCATAATTTTTGTAGTAGAGGCAGGATACATTCTTTTAGTAGAATTTTTTTCGTAAATTATGCGACCAGTACTTACTTCTACTAAAATAGCGGATTTGGCAGTAATACTTACTTCTGATGCAAATGAAAATGTTTGCAAACTAATTAAAATAATAAAAATAATAGTTAGTATTTGTTTTTTTAATCTCATATTATCCTCACACGTAATTTGATAAAAATATGATATATCATATTTCGACAAAATTCAATATAAATATATTATTTAAGTAAAATAAAGAAAGGAAAAAATTATGAAAATATCAAAAAATACAATAATAAAATCTACAGTTGTTATAATTATTTTAATAATTATTATATACAATTTTTTTAGTTCTAAAAAAAATGAAGAGATAAATTATAGCAATATTATAATTAGTGAAGACGAAAGTAAAACGGAAAATAAAATTGAAGAAGAAATTATAAAGGTATATGTTACAGGAGAAGTTAAGTCACCAGGAGTTATAGAACTAGAAGGTGATTCTAGAATTGAAGATGCTATAACTTTAGCAGGTGGAATAACAGAAAAAGCTAATTTATCAGAAGTGAATTTAGCATATTCTTTAGAAGATGGACAAAAACTATATATACCTAGTATAGATGATAAAGAAGAAGTTGAATATTTGACTACAGAAAATGGAGAAAATATACTTGAAACAAACAAAGAAGGTAATGGAAAAATAAATATTAATACAGCTAGCCTAGAAAAGTTAGAAACATTGCCTGGAGTAGGAGAAGCTTTAGGAAAAAGAATTATAGAATATAGGGAAGAAAACGGTAAATTTGAAAAAATAGAGGATTTGAAAAATGTAAGTGGAATAGGAGATAAGAAGTTTGAAAGTTTAGAAGAGTATATAGTTGTAAAATAAGTCTAAGTTTAGTAAACTATTGTATAATGATAGTAATATAATAAGTGAAAATTTAGAAGAAAAGATTTTATGAATTATATAGTTGAATGTAAGAATAATATATTTGTTACAATATAAAAATTATATAAAATTACATATAGTAATATTATAAATATATAAAAAGAGAACCATAAAAATGATTCTCAATTTATATTTATGTATGGTAATTTGGGATTTTTCTTATTTTAAAGATTTCCACTCATCTTCTTTAAAGCCTATTAAAACTTTATTGTTACCTATTAAAATAGGTCTTTTAATAAGCATTCCGTTACTTGAAAGTAATCTAATTTTATCATCATCAGAACAGTTTTTTAGTTCTTCTTTTAAATTCATACTTCTATATAGTAAACCACTAGTATTAAAAAATTTATTTAAAGGTAATCCACTCATTTCAATTATATCCTTTAATTCATCATAAGTAGGTGTTTCTGTTACAATATGTCGTTCTGTATATTTTATATTATTTTCATCAAGAAACTTTTTAGCTTTTTGACATGTTGAACATTTAGGATAACATATAAAAATATAGTTCATTTCATTACTTCCTTATTATGTATTTAGGTTTTATGGAATACCTATAACCAGAGTATCAATCACGTACTTTAATATTATATCACGTTTTTATGTAAATTTCCAGTTTTTTGTGAAAAATGTTTAGAAAATGATTAGATTAAAATAGTAAATAAATAATCAATGTTATTGATTCAATTAAAGTTATTGTTCTTTAAAAAAGTGTATGATATAATTCTTTTGGCTAGAAATACTATAAAAATAAGGAGAAAGTATGGAAAAGAAACAGAAAAAAATAGTTATAATATTTTCGATTTTAATTGGAATATTTACGATAGGAATAGTAGGAAAGACTTTTCAAAATGATACTTTTTTTAATATATCAATAGGAAAATATATATTAGAAAACGGAATAGATATGAAAGAACATTTTTCTTGGATTCAAGGATTAACATATACGTATTCTCATTGGGCTTTTGATATTATTATGTATTTAATTTATAATAATTTTGGATTTACAGGAATATATATATCGATAATATTATTTTCTATTTTAATTAATATTGTTTTATTCAATTTGTTAACAAAAAGAGGAAAACAACCAGTTATAGCATTTATAATAACTTTAATTTCAGCATACATAATCAGATCTTGTTATACTGCAAGGTCGCAGATTGTTTCTTTTCTATGTTTTATAGTGGAAATATATTGTATAGAAAAATTTATAGAAACTAATAAAAAAAGATATGCTGTGTTATTAATTGTACTTTCAATTATAGTAGCAAATTTTCATGCAGCAACTTGGCCAATGTATTTAGTACTATTTTTACCATATTTTGCTAGTGCATTTTTTAACTTTATATCTCCTAAAAATCGATATGTGTTATTGAAAAAAAGATATCAAAACAAATTAAAAAATGTTCCAAAAGATTCTAAAAAAGCAAGAAAATATGAAATTAAGGTAAACTATTATGCAGATATTTTAGAAAAAATAGAACCACCAAAATATGAAAAAATGGTAAGAAGAGAAAGTTATAATATAAAAAATTTAGTAATTTTATTTGTAATTATATGCTTTACAGGGTTAATTACACCAATTCATGATACTCCATATACTTATGTAATAAAATCAATGTTTGGAGAAAGCAATTTTGAAAATAATGCTTCTGTAGATTTTATAATGGAAATGCAGCCAATTACACCAGCATATAGTACAGATTTAGTAGTATTTTTAATTATATTATTAGCATTTTTAATTTTTATGCCTACTAAATTAAAATTAGAACAAGGTTTTTTAATATTGGGTTTATTATTAATGACTATAATTAGTGCAAGATACGTATATTTACTAGTTTTTCTTGGAAGTTATGTTCTTATGGATTTGATTGCACAATGTATAGCAAAGTTTATTCCAGAAGATATGCAAAAATTAGAAAATATTTTAGTTAGCAAAAAGGGAATTATTATATTATCAATACTTATTATTTTGTTTGTATTACCTAAATTTTTAGAAATAATTGTAGAAGATTATGTAGATGAAGAGTTATATCCGGTAGGAGCTGTAGAATACATTAAAGAAAATTTAGATTATAAAAATATGAGAATTTATAATTCATATAATAATGGTAGTTATTTAATGTTAAATGAAATTCCAGTATTTATAGACTCTAGATTAGATGTATATTGTAGTGAATTTAATGATACAGATGTGTTTTACGATTTTACGCAAGTATCATTAGGAAAAGTTAACTATGAAGATGTTTTTAAAAAATATGATTTTACACATATTTTGATATATAATACAGATATAATTTATAATTATATAAAATTAGACCATAATTATAAAGTTTTATATGAAGATGAAAACTTTACATTATATGAAAGAAATGTATAAATTATTAAGTATAAATTTATGAAAAACTATCCTTTATTTTATGTTAAAGGATAGTTTTTGTTTAACTTTAAGGGTAAACTACTTCAGTTATACCCGTGGAATTTTATTAAAAGTTAACAAAAATAAATCTATTTATTTTTGTTTGTGATTTTATTTACTTTTATTATTCTATATAACTGTAAGTATCTCCTTGAGGTTCTATATGTGTAACTTCACATTCTCCATTTTCTTTATATTTTCTATATACAAATTCATATTCGCCACTATCTTTATAAGCTTGTATATCTGGCTTTTTAACATCATCATCTGTTACAGTTCCAATTTCATAAGTATTTTCATAAGTTATTGTTTCTCCATCAAAAAATTCTTTAAGCTTTAAAACAAAACCTGTTTTTTTTTCTATCCATAATGTTGCTTCATCTACTTGAAACTTATTGCTTACAAATATTTTATAACATTCCTTATTATTTATATTTTCAGTGCCACAATATTTATAATCTTGATTCATATTATCAATATCCACACAAAAAATACCAGTATATTTGTTAGATTTATCAGTTATAGTACTCATGCTTCCTTCATCATTTTCAGAGATATATACCTCTTTATCTTCTTCTGAAACAGCTATAAAAATTTTCTCATCACTATTTTCATATGCACAGTCATTTTCACTACTATCACTCGTTTTTTCTTTATATTCAGCATATTTCCAATATCTGTCTATTTCAATAGTTCCATATTTATCAGATGTTTGAACTGTATGGACATGTAAATTATTATAATTATTAAGATTTTGTGTTAATTCATACATTGGTTTTTCTGTTTTATAATAATTTAATTTTAAATACGCCAATATTACAATTACTACAATGAATATAGTTATTACTATACAAATTATAATTTTCTTTTTTTTCATATAGTTTTCCTCCTATTTATTATATATATATTTTGATAATATCTTAAATAACTATATTTGTAAATATAAAAAATATAAATTGCTATTAGAAATTCTCTATATAAATCTTATTAATTCATCAATAAAATTTTTATTAGTAAATATATTTTTATCATATTCATATCCAAAAACCATTTCAAAATTTTTTTCACACTTTTTTATATCTCTACTATCAATAGCATATTGTATTGAACGTCTTATTTGAAATTTGTTCATACTTTTAATTTGTTTACTTATTTGTTCATATATATTTTCAAGCTTAATAAATTCCATATCTGAATTTGCTAGAATTATTATCGCTAAGTATATTAGTTTAGCACCTTGATTACTTGTTTTTATTCCAAGCTTTCTTAATATATTATAAGTATCAAATGCTAATTTCTTTTTATTTAATTTCTTATCATCACAAATTTGTCTATTCAAGTTATTTTCCCCTTAAATCTTCATAAGACTTAAACTAGTTGAATTTTAAATTTGTGTTAGCTAACTACAAACTTATTGTAGCAGATTTACATAAATAACTCAAAAACATAAAATTTGGACTGTGTGCAATAGAATTTGCATATAGTGCAAATTTATGTATTAAAAATAACTTGTTTTTATAATAAATTAAGCACAAATTTACAATTTTTAATATATTTCATAAAATTTTGCACAGAGTGCAAAAAAAGAAAGCACGGAGAAACTCAATTACAAAATCCCTGCTTTCTTATGTATTTTGTGTCTTAATCACAAAACTTATATTAATCTAAACTATTGCGAGTAGTTTAGTTAGCAACTTAATTATGAATGAAATCTGTATTAAAAATCAGTATTTAAAATGATTTTTTGGGAAAAATATTTTCTACAGTGATAAATGACTACACATTTATAGAATTTTTTATAATTGGATAAGCACCAGGACATCCGTCCACCAATAAATATTTTCACCTTTAATTTCTCCTGTGTTAAATTCTTATAAGTAATAATCAACATTGTAAAATAAGAAACTAAGTAAAAATAAAGGTGCCAAAATTTGTATAGTATATAAAATTAGGGATTTGCAATTCATAATTGCAATGTATATTGATAATAAAGCATTGATTTAATGAATGATTTAAATATTAAGCCTTTAAAATCATTTTACTACTTATTAAGTTATGATTATTATACATGTTTTCATCTAATAATTAAACAGAAATTTATTTTTTTAAAAATAAGTATTGACAAATGGTGTTTTAGGTAGTATAATTGTTTTCGTTAAACATCGCGGGGTGGAGCAGTTGGCAGCTCGTCGGGCTCATAACCCGAAGGTCGTAGGTTCGAGTCCTACCCCCGCAACCAAAGAATAGTGAAAAACCGTTAATTTTTAAAAATTAACGGTTTTTCTATTTTTGAGAAAAAGCTTATTTTTCAGTACTTTCACTGTTGTTAACCTTTTTTCACAAATATTAATTTTTATTAACTTTTAAACAACCACTCAAACAATTTATGTAAACAGTAAGATTTGTTTGTGTTTTGTTTGAGTAAGTCTTTGAAACAATAGTAGTATCAATGGTTTCAGACTTCAAACAACATAAGGATAATGATTATATTAAATCTTTTTCATTATTTAGTAATAGATTTTCACTTGTTGATATTAAATTTTCATTCAAATAATATTTATTTACTTTATCTAATTCAGCTTCTTTAAATTTATCAAATACAGATGTGTAAGTATTTAATGTTACTGTAATATCTGTATGTCCCATTAGCCTTTGCACTACAACAGGAGCCATACCACTTTCTACACACCTTGTACCATAGCTGTGTCTTAAGCTATGTGTAGAAATACCAGTTATTCCAAACTGCGATTTTAAAATTCTTTGAAGTTCTGAATTTACATTTGTTCTTCGAGTGTATTTTTGATTAATAGGTTTAAATAATAGTTTCTCTTCATTATTGTTTTGACTTTCAGCTTTTTTCATTTGTTCTATTATATATGGATAAAGGAAATCTGGAATTGGTAAAATTCTTTTTCCAGCATAAGTTTTTGTTTTATTTCCCATAATTATAGCATTATTTTCATCTGTAGTTAAAGTTCTATGCACATTTAATCTTTTGTTTTTTAAGTCAATATCGTGAATTGTTAAAGCAAGAGTTTCTCCAACTCTTAAGCCCATATACATTTGAATTAAAAATACGTTTTTATACTTACAGTCATATATAGTTTTATTTAATAAATAATTAGTAAAGTTTTGTTGTTCTTCAACTGTTAAAGCTCTTACTATTTTATTGTCTTTTAAGCTTTTAGGTTTTATTACATTTATCATAGGATTTTGCATTAAGTATCCTTTATTTATTGCTATTTTAAATGCTTGATTAAATTGTTGATATATTTTGCTTATTGATGAATTGCTTAAATGTTTTTGAGCATTTATATAAACTTGTAATTCTTCTGCTGTTATCTCATCTATATTTTTATTACCTATTGAAGTTTTTTCGATTTTTTCAATAGTTCTCATAACTCTACCATATTGTGTAGAGGTTATCTGATTTGTATCTAATTTTAGTCTTAAATTTGATTTCATTATTTCACATATAGGTATTCCATTATGTTCAATAAACAAAGGATTTTCCTTTTGATACATAATTGTTTTTAAATATTTTTTTGCGTCATCTTCAGTTTTAAAACTTTTAGTTTTCCTCATACTTTTTCCTGTGTTTTCATCATATTCTATATATTGTGCGTTCCAACGTTTTCTTTGTTTATTAAAGAATATATATCCTTCGCTACTTCCTTTTACTGCCATATAAAATATCTCCTCTCTTTAGTTTTTATGCAATTTCCATAAAGTATAAGCTAATAGTGTTATTTTCCTATTTTTTCCAACTTTAATAGATGGAAATTGTTTGTTTTTAAATAATGTATAAGCTGTGTTTATTCCTATATTTAGGTCTTTTGAAACATCATTTACAGTTAATAATTTATAAGGATTTTCAATATTATTTATTAATTCTTTTATTAATACTTCTTCTATATTTAATGTTTTATCTTTTGTTTGATTTAAGTTTATGTTTTCGTTCATCTTTTACATCTTCCTTTCTTTCTATAAATTTGTTTATCATTTTATTTACTCTATCCATAGACCAGTTTAATATTAAAGACATCCACTCAATACTTTTATTTATATAATTTTTTAAGTTTTTATTTTCTTGCTTTAGTCTTGAATTTTCAAGTTTTATATTATGATTTTCTATTTCAATATCTTCTAATCTTTCGTTTGTAGTATCTGTTAAATTTTTTATTCTAGTATATTGAGTTGCTAAAGTATTAAACTTTCTTATTACTCTTTTGTATTCTTTTTTTAATTCTTCTGTATCAATTATTTCTTTTTCTTGCTCTAAATTAATACTTTGCATTTCATATTTTTGTACTTCATAATTTGTTATTTTTTTCAGTTTATCTGTTTCAATATGTATATTACCTTTTTGTCCTCTTTCTAAATCAAAACCAGATTTTGTCATATAACTATAAAAATTATCTTGAAGTCTTTTATAACTGTCTTTTCCTTTCCAATATTCAGAGCAAGCAATTTTGTTTATTTGTTTTCCACTTTTTGTATCTAATTTGTGGACAACTGGTATAAAAACTATATGTAAATGAGGTGTTGCCTCGTCATTATGTACTTTAGCAGAAACTATAAATTCTTCTCCTAAATTTTGATAGCTAGAAACGAATTTATAAGCTGTTTTAAAATATCTGTAAGTTTCTTTTTCTCCAATTTTTTCAAAGAATTCTTTATCAGAAGTAATTACATATTCGCAAAGAATATTAGTTGTACTAATTACTCTACCTTTTAAGTCGTATTGATTTTGTAAAGTTTTAAAAGCATTTAAGTATGTTGTATTACATTTCTTTAGTGAATAATTAAGAGAAAATTTAGATTTATCAATATTCTTATTTGAATAGTTTGTATTTTTTCTTTCATTATGCTTATATAGTCCTGCCAAATTATCTTTTTTGTAATTAGTATTTCTGATAATTGCAAAACTCATAATAAATCACTATCTTTCTTGTTCATTATTATTTTTTATTTTCTTTCCGATATATTTTGTTAATGTAGCGATAGATTCTTGCAAACAAGGTTGCATTGACTCTCCAAGTGGTGTGTCACAGTCTAACCAGTCGTGATAAAATTCATTTAATATATCATCTTGAAGAAATAACATTTCTTTCTCTGCACTATATAAATTCATATTTTTTAATTCTTCTTTTAGTTCTTCTTTTACAGTAATTTCATAAGCACTATTTAAAATAGCTTGTTTATCTTTTTTCATAATATTTTTACAAAATTCTTTAAATTCTCTGTCTAATTTATTTGATAATGCTGTATCCAAGTTAAATCTTGTTTTCTTATTATTTCTGTTTTTATTTTTATAATAACCTTTACTATAGTTATAACCTTGAACATTTTTTATTTTAAATTCTTTATATACTTTATTATTTTTCATATTTTAAAATCTCCTTTTAATAATAAATTTTCATATTCAATTAATTTATAAGCTTCACTTTCTATAGAGCCTCACTTCGCAGTTTTACTAAATAATAACTTTATTTTTATGCCGAAAACATGAAAACTAATTTTCAGTTTCTAACACACTAGAAACTCAATTGAGTTTCTGTTGTGATTAGGGAGTACCCTAATAACCCCTTAAAATTATTATTTAATTTCAGTTCCTATAGAAAGTGAAATAATAATTTTATTGTAGTATTTGAGTTTATATAGAACGTAAAAACTAACTATATACTCAAATACTATTGAAACACCATTTCTGGTTTTTCAAACTTTTCCTTTATGCTATATTCCAAAGCAAATATTTTTTAGTTATCTTTCAAAGTCTGTATTTTTTGCCAAACATATTCCGTCTATAAAAGCATCAACTTCGTTCCATGTTTTAAAACAAGTTTTATTATCAATAGAATACCAATCTTTATTTTTGGTATTTTTATTTATTAATGCAACAGCTTTATTGTATGTATAATCATTTGAGATTTTTAATAGTAATAATTCTTTTGTACTATTAGAGAGCATAAATTCATTTAGTCCATTAATTCGTTTTTGAATATCTGTTTTATTCAATTTCTTTTTCCTCCTTTAAATTAATTTTAGATGTAGGATAAAAAGTCTTTTGAAATTCTTCTTGTATTAATTTAAGTAAATTATTAAAATCTTTTGAATTTAATAATTCGTTCATTATTAATTTTTCTAGTAATAATTCTCTAGATTCTCTAAAGCAACTTCCTGTTCTTTCTTCATAAACTTCTTTTTGAAATTCTTTATCCATAAACTCTCCTTTCAAATTTTCCAATTTTCTTGAAGAAATATTAAAATACTTGTCTGAATTTTTAATATCATTTGTAAAGTTGACTCTAAGTTTTCTTGTTTACTATTATTTTTATTCTTTACATTAGTTTTGAAATTAGAATTATTTTGTTTTCTTAATTGTTTATTAGAAAGATATCTACCATTTTTATCAAAATGTCTATAATTAAAGCTTTCTTTCATTAAGAAATCACTATATTTTATTGCTTGTTTTCTAGTTAGAGATATAAAGTTATTTTCTTCTTTAACAGTAATAAGTAAATCTCCTTTTATTGAAAGATTAAGCTTTTCAAAATTAGCATTAAGATATATGTTTGGTTTTAAGTTTTCTCTTTCTTTTTTACAAATAATTTGAATATCTTCATACGGAATAATTTCAATTTCTCCGCCTAAAAGCTTTTGAAAATTTTCAATATTGTTTTCTGCTTTCATGAATATTGGATCTTTTCCAACTTCTTTAAAAATAACAATTATTTTTTGTGTTTCCATTATTTATTACCTGCCTTAGAATTATTGTTTTTAATACTTTTTAGATTTTTTATAAAATGAGTTATAGACTGTCTCTTTAGTTTTAATGCTTGTATCTTAGATATTTTTAAGACTTCACAAACCTTATTTAAGTTTTGATTTTTTATTACGAATAGCAAAAATACTCTTCTTTCTAATGGGGGTAAACTCTTGATAGCCATATAAAAGTTTTTATCTTTTAAAAACATTTCAATACGTTTATTTACTATGTTATCTTTTGTACTTGTTAAGTTTTCTTTTCTTAAATAATCTTGATACATTTGTTTTTCAATTAATTCGTGATTATTTTCATCATCAAAACTAATTTCATCTTCTGCAGTTTCATTATCAAAATAATTCATTATATTTTCTCACTTTCTTAAATTATTTTGATTATCGATAATCAATTTATGGTTCGAACTAACTTAATATTACTACCATTTTTATTTACAATGGGGAGTTTTAAGAAAATTTGATAAAACTTGATATTCTTAAAAAAAATTTAAGATTTTTTAAGAAAAATGTAGTTTTTACGAAACAGCAAATGATATAAATTAATAGATTTCTATAGAATAATTAAAAAAAATTACGTTTATTGTTTTACAAATAAAAAAGAGACTATTAAAAGTCTCTCGAGCTTAGTGTTATTAGTATTTATCTCTACTAATATTTCCTAACCATATATTATTTTTTTGTAGAAATTTTTTTTCAATAGTATCTAATTTTAAATACTCCAAAATTTGTTCAGTATTTTTAGAAATATCTTTTTTAGATACGACAACTTTTTTTACATTGGGAACATATTTATCATCAGTACAAAGCATTATACCTCTTACTAAATCGTTCGTGCCACCAGAAATGTCTAGTATAATTTGATTAGTTTCTAATCTAGGACGATTAGCTTTATAATTTTCTGTTCTAATTGTTGCAATAAAATTATCGGATATAATATGACCTATTAAAATAACTTTATTTTGATAAGAAATTTTTACTTCTATAAAGTTTGACTTATTTTCTAAATCAATAATTAATTTAAAAATTTCCAATTGTGTTTTTGTTTTATTTTTGAAACTTAAATAATATAAATATAATCTATTAATATTAAAAGGATTTATGCTATTTTCTGTATTTAAAATTTTTTGACTATTTTCTGTATATAAATCTCCATAATAAATATCTAATATATCACATAATTTGCTTAATATTTCTGCATTTGGAATTACTTCTCCAATTTCATATTTTCTTATCGTACTTAAATCTTTTCCAACAATTTTTCCAACATATTTTAATGTGTAGTTTTTTTTCAATCTAGCTTCTCTTAATTTGTTTCCAAATTCTATTTTATTATATTGTATCATAAGCAAATGCTCCTTTAATAAAGTTATTTTATACATTAATTATAGCATTTATATAAGATTTTTTCAAGGAAACAAATGTAGCAAAGCCTTGTAACAGTTGAATTATACTTTATAAAGTGGTATAATTATATTAACTATAGAATATTCGAATGGAAATTTATGACTTAATAATAAAACCATTCACAAGCAATGCTTGAATCAATTATAATCAGGCATTGCGAGTGCCTGATTTTATTATATACGGTCTTAAACCTTCTGTTTATCTCTTGTATATACTTAATTGATGTCTATGATATAGAATATAATACGAGAGGTAAGAACTAATGAAAATTTTATTTGACTGCGATGGTCGGAACACCATGTATAAGGTAACCATTCGTGTTAAGAGGGAAGAATTTTCCCTCTTTATGCATTAAGTCAGTATGTATTATTGAAATTTAACTCCAAATATTGTATAATTAAATTAGCTTATAAAAACTACTCGCAATAGTATTATAAGTAGAAACACAGGTTCTCAAAAAAATTCATTAGTTGCCTGTGTTTTTTTTATGTATAAAATAGCGTATAACGCTAAAAGTTGTTAAAAACAGATTGTTTTTAACTCAAAATGTTAATTATAGTTACCTTTTATTCTAAAAAGCACCTGTTTTTTGGCATAGAACGCTAATTAGTTAAATTTGTTATGTTAATAATGCTTTGCTAAAATATAATTAGAATTACAAAAGACAATTAGTTTTTACATAAAATTTTCTCTAACTAAAATAAAAAGTAAGGATAGATTAAATATGAATAATAATTGTAGAAATAATGTAATCGAACCCCAAAAAATATTGAAGATAACAAATAATCTTCGTTTTTTAGGGTTAAAATTTAATATGAGTGGAACTAAATTTATAAGTAAATGCATTCAAATTATTATTCTATCTGGAAGTGATATATATTTTTTAGAAGATGTAATTAATGAGATAATTAAGATTTATCCTCGATATAATTCAATGCAAATAAGAATGGCAATGAAGTATGCTCTAGAAAATAGAGATGATAAAAAATCAAAGCAGAATTTTGAAAAAATATTTGGATACCAATATAGTGAAGAAATATTTGTAACAAAGACTTTTATAGATGAGTTTATATATACTATTGTATGATTTTAATAAAATTTAAGATATTCATAAGATTATATTGAAAATTGTAAAATATTAAAATAAAAATTTTCTAAAAAAGTGTTACTTTTTTTATAGTTATTAACACTATGTAGATGTAAAATGTTTTATGAAAGGAGTAAAAAATTGAATGATTTAAAGCAAACAGAAGATTATTACAAAATGGGTAATCAAATAGATTGGGATAAAATAATAGATGACTATACACCATACATTAATACGATAATCAATAATATGGCGGATAGTTTGAGCTATGAAGATAAAGAAGAAATATTATTAGATACGTTTTTTATGCTATGGAAAAATCAAGATAATATTTTGTACTCATTAAAAGCGTATATTATTGGCATAACTAAGAATCTAATTAAGGAAAAATTAAGAAAAAGGCATATTACATATAATATATCTGACTATGAAGAAATCTTAACTGATTGCGAAAATAATATAGATATGGAAGAAAGACCAGAAATTATAATAATTGAAAAATTGTTTAAAACATTAAAAGAAATTGATTTTAAAATTGTTAATATGTTCTATTACTCTTCAAAATCCATTAAAGAAATCGCAAAAGAATTGAATATGTCAGAATTTAATGTAAAAACCAGATTGTATAGAGTCCGAAAGAAAATAAAAAAAGAACTTAATATAGGGAGGGAAAAATGAAAGAAAACAATGAAGATATTAAGCAAAAGTTTAAGTTAGGAATTGCTATATCACAGATTAAAAGTGATGAAAATAAGAAAAAATTTTCTAAAAAAGTTTTTAATATAAAAAAATATGGTTTAGTTGCTTGTGTTTGTATAATGTTTTCAACAGGAATAGTTTTTTCTAAAGATATAGAAAAAATTATTAAAGGAATATATAGTGAATTTGGTCTAGGAGATGGAGTATCAGTAGCAGTTGACAATGGATATATTGGAATATCAAATGAAGATAACGATTTTCAAAATGTAAAAATATTAGAAAAGGATTCTGTAATTGATAACATTAACGTAAAAACGAGTATTAATAAATTTATGATAACAGATGATATTCTTAGTTTAGAAATGAATTTAGAATATGAAAATAAGTTAAATAACTATGTAAAAATTGTAAGAACTAAAGAAGGTAATATATCATATGAAGAATCATACGCCATAGAAATAGAAGATTTACTTATTATTGATGAAAATAATAATATTATATATTCTAATTTAAAAGATACAGAATCATTTGAAAATTTATGTGAAAAAAATAATTTAAAAATTAGTTATCCAGAAAAAAATGAGTATAGTGTTAATCATTTAGTGAAAGCATATAATGAAAATGAGACAAATTATTCAAGTGTTGAATTTATTTTTAATTTAATGTCTTCTAGCGGTTTTTCAAATCCTAAAAAGTTAAATATATATTTTACTAAAATAAAACTATTTAATGATTACTTAAATAGCAATGTTACTGATGAAATTATGTTAACAGGTGACTGGAAATTTGATTTGGACGTACCAGAAAATATGTATAATCGTACTTCAAGTTCATATCAAGTAATAAGCTCAAATAATCAAGATTTTAACGTATATGAAACAAAATTAACAGATACAAAATTTGAGATAGGTATAGAAATATCAAATATAAGAGAACCAGAATATCCAAAAGTATTATCTCAAATAGAGAATGAAATAATAGAAAAAAACAAAATTAATGGCAAAAATGGTTATGATTTTAGTTTTGGAAGTAGAGAGGATATTGTAAAGTTTTATGGTAATGAAGAATATGCCAATTTATATGAAAATTACTGGAAAGAAAGATATATTATAGGAGATACTATTACTCTTATGTTACCATGGATTAGTAATAACAATAAAGATTATCAATGTTATGTTGAAAACAAAAATGGAGAGAAATTCAGATTAAAAGAAAATGATGTAGTAAATAGGGGATTTACTAATGGAAACAAATACGATTATTATGCTGAATGTGAAATGAATAAATATACAGCGACAGATGAAATAAAAATAGTAATTGTAGTGGCGGGTGAACCTTTTGAAATTCAAATGAAAAAAATAAAATAATTTTTTATCTTTTTATATCTTTTTCATCTGTAAGTAATAATACATAGTAAAATTAAAGAAAATATTTTTTAAAAATCAAATATTCATAAAAATGAATTTTTGATATAAAAACTAAGGATATGAAAAATAGGAGGAAAATATGAAAAAAATAATAATACGGTTTATAAGTGGATTAATGATGATTTCTACTATTCTTAGCTTAAATGTTACGACATATGCGATGGAAAGTCAAAATAACAATGCTCACGTTGAAAGTGATTTTGATGTGAATGCTAGACAAAATAATCAGACGTTTGGAAAAAATCCATTTGATTCCAAAAATCTTAGTCTTACTTATGGGAAAGATGAAACTTTGCAAGATGGAATAACATTGTATGACAAATCATATGTAAAATTGGGATCTGTGACGTTACCAAATGATGATAGAATTCATAGGCTTATCTATAAGGTAATGTTCTGTAAAGATCCATATGATGAGGGAATTGGAAATGTTAAGATATCTCTGAAATTTGTGCGCAATGGAATTGTATTATCGAATCCATCGTATGATGCAAACACAGGAAATACCAATAGAACCGTTCAGGCAGAATTACTCAATCTAGGTAAAAATCAAACGATTGATATTTATGCCGATGCAAGTACAGTTAGCGGTACAACATCAAATGGAAATTTACGAAAACTTTACATATTCTTTTTTGATGTATACACCGATTAATTTAAAAAGATTTATTTAACCAATAATTGACTAATATAAATATCCTTAGTTTTTTCGCGAATATCTATTGATATTCGCGTTTTTTATATTATATATTAGATTAGAATAGTATTCTTATATTTTTCCTAATATAGTAGTTATAATTCTTTTTGGACCGGGTTTATAAGGTTCATAAATTTTTAAATATTTCATAAGTTTTTCTTCTTTTGCTTCACAATACATTATATTGGTGGCATATATTATATCCATTTTTATATTATGAATTGTCTTACCATATTTTTTAGCGACAATTGGATATATATCTTTTTCTAAATTATCGTCATAATAGTCTTTAAGTTTATATAATATGTAAATGCTCTCCATTATGTATTTTGTTCCACAATGATTAAAATTAAAAGATAAGTATTTTAATTCTTTATTAATTTTATTTTTTATCTTAGAATCTTCTTTTTTTTGGAACGATAGATTTTCTTCTAAAAGTAATTCTTTTGAAAGTAATAAAAAATTAATTTTTTTTGTAATTTTTTCAATATTAGTTTCCTTTATTATATAATCGAGTAAGTAAGGTGAATTTATAGTATTGTTATTAGGATAATTATCTAAAAATAATATTATAGAATTATTAAATCTTTTTTTGTTTAATAATTTATTAGTTTGAATTTTCTTGTAATCAGATAATTTTAGATTAAATAAAATTATATCTATATGATTTCTATTAGTGATGGATAATAATTCATCTAAAGTAGTAGCAATACCACATAATCGAATATTGGGATTTTTAATAAGTAATTTATTTATTATTTCTTTTCCATAATTAATATTTTTTTCTGCTAATAAAACATTTATCATAATATGCCTCCGTATTTTAATTTTACTTAATAAGACTGTAACTATAAAAAAATGGTTGCATATAAGTTTAAAAAGATTTTATCTTTTTTTATCTTTTTTTATCTTTTTTTTACTGTTTGCTAAAATATAAATATAGAAGTTTTATGGGCTATTAACGATTGATATGTAAATAATTTAACATACAATTTGTAAAAAAGTAGAAAATGGAAAATAACTTATTATTAAATTAATTATGGAGGCAAACAATGAAATTTTTAAAGCGGATTAATATTATGTTATTAGGAGTAGTTATAATTATTTTTAATATTGGAACAACAGTTTTTGCATCTCAGACATCAGAGCAAGCAAAAGAAAGCATCAAAACTTATGATTTTGAAATTTCTTCAAATGGAGAAGTAACAGAAATTTATAAAATATCACGGACAAATGTTGATGATATATTTTCTGTATATCTCGAACATACAGGAAGTTCTCGATATTATACTGGAAATTATTTGAGGTATACGATAACAGTGACTGACGCAAATGGAAATGCTGTAGACAATATTTTAGCAGTCAGACTTTGCAGAGGAAGTCGTATAGAAAGAGAAGATCAATTTCGAGCTGATGGAACTTCACATGCTGTACAGAATATACCAATTTCATCTAGTTCATCATATTATTTTAAGTATCTTTTGGCTTATGGTACAGCACGTACTCTAAGAGTTCATATGACAATAAGTTCATACAGTTAATATTAATTCCATTTTCTACTTTTAAAAAAGCATGGCTTACTACTAGCCATGCTTTTTCAAATCAATCAGATAATAATAATTTAATAGTATTGTGTGAATTGAAATTTATTATTAATTCAAAATTATGTGATATATTTGAGTATTTACTAATATCATATTCTATGTATAAAGTTGAGCCGTCAGAATTATCTTTTAGATTTGCTATAGAGTAATTATAAGTAGTATTATTATAATCTGTTAGAATAATTTTTTTATTATCTTCAATAATATCTCTATTAAGTAAAATATTAAAATTTAAATTTATTTTTAAAGATGTTTCTGTCAGTTCTGCTGAGCTATCTGTTATAAATGTATTACTAGAAATTGTTAAATTTTTATTTTTTCTTTGATTTAATTGTTTATCTATTGATATTTCGAAATTCCATATACCAGTTTTTATTTTATAGTTATCACCGTTGTAGATTTTTAAACTAGAAATTTGAAAACATATTTTTTCAAATTTTGGAAAATTGGTAGATTTATATATGATAGAATCTTGGAAAATGCCATCTGTTATTAATTTTGGTTTATTATATTTAATATAAGAATTAACTAATAATTCTGCTTCTGAATAATTGGTGTTATATATTAAATTACTATTTTCATCTGTAATTATATAATCATTTAATTCTATAGATTGAATATTTTCTAAATTCGTACAATCATATATAAAAGATATATCCATATTGGTATCATCTATTATTAAAGAATTAGATTTTATACCAATATTATCGTAGTAGATAAATTCCATATCTATATTTTGTACATAGTTGTTTTGTACAGCAGTATCTATTGCTTTAGTCGAATTATTGAATAGAGAAGTAATAAAGTCAATAATATCTTTAGCAAAAACAATGCTAGTACTTAATATTCCAAAAGTTATAACAATTACTGCAACTTTACTTAATTTATTTAAAGTAGTAGTTTGACTTTTAATTCTTTTAAAAGCTTTTTTAACAGCTTTTTTAGTTGAGTCAGGAACTTCATTAGTAGGCATGTTTTGAAAAAATTCAAATAGTTCTTTATCTAAGTCATCTATTTTTTCATTGTTATTATTTGACATTATTATTTCCCTCCTCTCTATTATGTTTTATTTTAATTCTTGCTCTATATAACTTACTTTTAATATTCTCTGCTTTTTCATCGAATACACTTGCTATTTCATTTATATGATATCCATATTTATAATATAAAATTACTATTGTTTTTTCATCTTCATTTAAATTTTTTAATGATAATTCAAAATCTAAATTGCTGATAGTTTTTTCTTCTATATTAGAGTTTAAATGAGAATATTTTAGAATTTTAATTTTCTCCAAAATTTTATTCTCTCTGTATAATTTATTGTTGAAATTGTAACATTCATTTTTTAATATTTTGATAATCCAAGCCTTAAAATATTTTTTATCTTTTAATTGGTGTAGATTTTTATATGATTTGAATATAGTTTCTTGAATTATGTCATTGATATCTTCAACACTACTTACTCTTGTTCTAGCAATATTATATAATAATGGAAGTATCATATTGATTAAATCATTATATGCTTCAATATCACCGTGTAAAGATTTTTCTATAAGTTCATCCAAATTTAGATAAATCTCCTTTCGTTAAATAATAAAAAAAGTATATGGTATGAACATATACTAACTTGATAAATATAAAATTATTTTTTAGATTTCAAAATTTGTATTATTCTAAGAACTTTATCTTGTTCTTCAAAAGATAAAGTTGAAAGTTCATCTAATAAGTTATCAATAACTAATCTTTTCTTATCAGGTAATAGGTCTTTTACCAAGTCATTTGGTGTAATATTTAAAACTATGCATACCTTAAGTAAGTTATAGGAATTCATGATAGATTTTTCAGTTTCAACGTCAGAAATAGAATTTTCAGTTAATTGAATCATTTCTGCTAATTGAGCTTGAGTATATTTTTTGTCTCTATATAATTTTAAATTTTTAGCTATAATTTTTTTATATTCGTTACAATCTGGCAATATCATAATAACCTCCTAAACATTTGCATATAAAGTATATCAGTATTGCTAATATTTTTTAACGGAGTAGACTATGATATTTTTTACGCATTTTTCAACTGCTGCACTAATTTAAAATAAAAAATCCATAGTTTACTATGGATTTTTTGCCTTATACTATATTTCTTTAGAATTTTATACTTTTTTATAATAAATTAATGAAAAGATAAAAAAGAATAAAAAAATTATTTAAAATTATATTTAATAAAGAATGAAATATTTTAATGATTTATATAATTTTAATAAAACATAAGTGTTTTTCAACGGTTCCCATAAAAAATAAAGCCATTAATAGTACAGGATTTGATATAGAAGTAAAACTAGATAATTAGTGCATATTGGTAGAAAGAAATTATTAACTATAATAACATTTTGTCTAAGTTTATTTTATTAGCATTGTATAGTTAAATAAAATACATTAAAAACAATTGACTAAACAAAAGTATAAAATTTATTGATAAATAAGCATTTGATTGTTTCCCCGCAACCAAGGAAAAAACGTTTGAAAACAGCCTGTATCAAAAGATATAGGCTGTTTTCACTGTTAATAATTATATTTTTTAAATTGTAATCTTGAATATTGATATATCTTTAGAATATCAACATTTTCACGATTTATCACTGATTTTAACTTTTCTGTTTACTAAACAGTTTACTAAACAAAAAATTTATTTTCAAATTTTGTTTAGTAAATGTTTAGTAAATGATAATTAAATGCACATGTACCAATACTTTTAGAAGTTAAAAAAATCAAAAACTTGATTATTTTTAAAATATAGGTAAACTATAAATTGCCTGATATAACTTGATTTCAACAATTTTACTTTAAATGGTTAAAAAGAGATTTTCAAACATTCAAAAAAGCCATATCAAAAGCTTACTTATAAGTATTTTCTTTAAATTTGTTTAGTTCATCTGTTTTCTAATTCTTCTGTATTGTTGTTAATACTATCATTAATATAATTTAAACTGTTATTTGATATTAAATTTTCGTTCATATAGTACCTATTAACTTTATCAATTTCGTTTTCTTTGAATTTATCAAATACTGATGTATAAGTATTCAACGTAATACCAATATCTTTGTGTCCCATTAATTTTTGAACTACAACTGGCGCCATTCCAGATTCAATACATCTAGTACCGTAAGTATGTCTTAAACTATGAGTTGATATATCTGTTATATTAAATTCTTTTGATAATATTCTTTGTAATTCTAAATTTACATTGGTTCTTCTAATATTTTGAATTATAAGGTTTGTATCGAATTTTAACTTTACATTTGCTTTCATAACTTCACAAACAGGTATACCATTATGTTCAATAATATTTAAAATTTTTTTATACAAGAGTTATTTTAGTTAAAAAGTAGTAAGCATATCAAGATAAAGAAGTAGGCTAGTAAAGAACTCTTTACTAGCCTACTAAAGAATGCGATAGTTACCAAGTTATAATGCAATTAATTAAACAGTTACTTATCTTTAATTCTCTGTTACGGAATAACATTGTAAACTGTAGTATTAACAGTTACCGTGCCGGAACCACTTGCAAGCAGATATTCAAGTTGATACAACATACCAGTATTATCTACTGTAACATCAATAATTCCGTTACTGCTTTGCCACTCTTGTAGAAAAGTACCACCAGTTGTATAGTTGTGGAGTCGAACAGCCAAAATGGTGTTTCCACCAGAAGGAGAAAAGGTTACTCTTATTCTGAATTTGGAAGCAGCACCAAGAAAAGTCGCACCAGCAGCGGGTTGAGTAAGAGTGATACTGAGACGTTCAGTCATATTTACAGTTTCATACGACCGAGCTGAAACAGTTTCAATATTTTTGTTGGCAATTTCAAAATTTTTCGGCGTATTATCAGCAGCGAATACTGTTGTGGGACTAAAAGTCATAACAGCCATTATGACTGAATGAATTAATGTATTAACACGTTTAAATAATGCTTTAGATAATATTTGTAAAAATGTATATCCGAAAAGTGCATTTAAATATAGTGAAAAATCGTATTTAAATGTAAAATGGTGTATTGAACAAGTAATAACCACTATGTATAATAATACTGATATGAAAGTATTATGTAATTTTTTTTAAATTAATGAAAATTTGAAACCTAGTACAAAATATATAATTTATACAATAGTTAGTAAATATTATTGGAATATCGAGAATAATAAGAATATTGTGAATATTTAGTAAAATTCGTAGAAAAAATTTTTGATTTATAATATAATAAAATAACTAAAAAAGAAATTTTATAAAAAAGAGCATAAAATGAAATACTTATTATAATAAAATATTTTGATAGGAGGTGTTATAATAAAATTATTTTGTTAAAAAAATAAGGAAAGGAGACTTCATATGAAAAAGAATAATGGTTTGCTTTTTATAATAGTAGTACTAGTAATTTTACTTGCAATATGTTTAGTAATTATTTATAAAAATAATTACATAGAAACAAAAAATGAAGTATTATCAAGTGGAGAAAATGTAACTGAAAAGGAAAATTTAAATGAAAACACAACTGAACCTTCAAATACACTTGAAGAAAATAATATATCAGAGGAAATAACAGATGAAGAAAGACAAAAAGTTGAAGAATATGTAAATATAATTTGTAATAAAATTATGAAAATAGATGAATTTGATAATATAAATGAAGCTAATAAAGAATGGATATATTCTCATTTATTAACTAATGGAAAAAAATACGGAAAATACTTAACTGAAGAACAAATAAAAACTGATTTAACTGAAATATTTGGAACAGATTTAAAAATTGATGTAGAAAATGATACAAGTTCTACTGATAGTTATTTTATTCCACGTAATAGAGGAAATAATAAATATGAATTTATACCAGTTGGTGGAATGGTAATAGTTGATTATATTATAAATTCAATAGAAAAAAAAGAAAATATATATACTATAAATTTAATTGAATATAGTGTACAATTTGATATGGAATCAGATAATCCTGAAAAAAACTATGCTGTTTTTTCATATAATCAAAATGCGGATAAAAAATGGAAAAAAGTTTTTGAGTTAGATGGTACTAATACTATAGAGGTTAGCAATAATGTATTAGAAAATAAGGATAAATTTTTATCCTATAATTTAATAATTAAAAAGAATAGTGATTCTAAATTCAATGTAGTAAAAGTAGAACAGAAATAAAATATTTCATAGATATTTTATTTAATTAAAATAGAAGTAGAGATAAAAGTTTACTTCTATTTTTAATGTAAAAAATCTACATTAACCTACTTTTATACACTTTTTTAAAATAATAAAAAAGTTATACTATAATGTATTTATAAGTTGATCAATTTATAAATATATCATTATAGAGGAGGAAAGAAAATGACTAATTTACCACTAACTGGAATTTTTACAATTACAGCTTATTTTAAAAAAGTCAATTCCACATTATGGCCAACTTTAGGATATCATACAGGAATAGACTTTATTGGAAGTGATAATATTTATGCTACTTGTGATGGAGTAGTAGATACAAAAGGCGTGGACGGATCATTTGGAAATTACATAATAATAAAAGAAGATGGAATTAATAGATATCATTATTTTTGTCATCTATCAAAGTTTAATGTCGAAGAGGGAGATAGAGTAAATAGGTCTTCGATAATTGGGGTAATGGGATCAACTGGACATGTTACTGGAAAACATTTACACTATGAAATAAGAAATGCTAAAGTATTGCGTGCAGATACCTTAATAAATCCAGCAGAACATTGTGGAATCCCAAATGCAGAATGAACTTATAATTCGGCAAACTACCAAATAACACCACCAGCACCAATACCAAATATGATGTATGCAGCACATTGTCAAAATTTAGGTTGGCAAGAAGAAAAGAGAAATGGTGATTGGGCAGGATTATTAGGTCAAGGATTAAGAGTAGAAGCATTAATAATAAATGCAGACATAAATATTCAATACAGAGTACATATGGCAGGAAAAGGATGGAGTGACTGGGTACCAAATGGTTGTATGGCTGGAACAATAGGAGAAAGCAGAGCAATAGAAGCAATAGAAATACAGTCAAGCAGAAATGTAATAGTAGGACAAGCTTATGTAGAAAATATTGGATATCAAAATGAAGTGCGAGGTACACAGATAACAATAGGAACAACAGGACAAGCATTAAGAATAGAAGCTTTTAGACTAAAATTTGAATAAGCAAGTTATTAAGAGGAGCTGTAAAGTTCCTCTTATAATTTTATAGTTTTAAAAGAATAGTAACTTTTAAACACTTAACTAAACAAAAACATAAATTTTGTTGATATATCATTATTTAATTATTTCCCGCAACCAAAGTATATATCACTAGAACTGTAATGGTTTTAGTGATTTTTTGTTGCTTGGAAATTGGTTGCAATAATGACTAAAAACAGCAATATTATGTAGAATTGGGTAAAAATTGGGTAAAATAACCACCTCAAATGCCATAAATTCTAATAAAAAGTCAATAAAAAATGTACTATAAATTTATAATTTTTATAAAAATCTTCAAGTAAAAAACTTTTGGGAAAGAGATATAAAATCTCAAAGTTTTTTACTTTTTTATATCGTGAAAATTTGTAATTTGTGAAAATTAGAAAAAAGTAAAATTAAGACTTTGTTGGTAATAATAAGTTTTCTAGTGCATATCCAGCCTTTCTATTATGAGAAAGTAGTGGATGAACATAGAAGTCTAGTGTTGTACTTATTTGTGCATGACCAAGTCTTGCAGAAACAACAGCTATGTCAACATTTTGTGCAACTAGTAAACTTGCATTTGTATGTCTTAATCCGTGAAAATTAATTACAGGTAATCCTATTGTACCTACATATTTAACAAACCATTTGCTAATAGAAGAAGGATGCATAGGTTTGCCATCAGTTTGTACAAATAACCTATTAGAATTCGTCCATAATTCGCCATATAATGATTTTTGTTCTTCATACCATAATTTATATTCCTCAAGCAAAGAAATAATAAATTCAGGTATTGCAATTTCTCTAATGGAGCTTTCTGTTTTAGGAACTTTTGTAAAAACTCCCATATCTGATAGATACTGACTAGAACGGTTAATACTTATAATTCCATTTCTAAAATTAACATCTTGCCATTCTAATCCCATTAATTCACCTAAACGAACACCAGTAAAGATAGTAAGTATGATAGCAACTTTATATTTAGTATCTTCTACTGAAAGTTTCTCTAAGTTTTCTAACAATATTTTAGTTTGATCATCATCATAAGATCTTCTTTTAGGTTTTTTAGCTTTAGGTGGTTGAACACGTTCAGCAGGATTACTTACAATTAATTGCCAATAAACTGCTCTATGGAGCATTGCTCTTAATAACCTGTGATGTTCTAAAATAGTTTTACCAGATAAAGGTTTTTTAGTTTTTGAACCATTGTTACCTTTTTTCCTAACTAACTGAGTATCTTTTTCAAGTAAGTCATAGAATTTCATAATATCAGTTGGTCTAATTTTGTTAATATAGAAATGTCCAAAATATGGTAAAATTCTTGTTTCTAGCATTCTGCAATATCGCTTGTATGTAGTTGGAGCTAGTTCTTTTGAACCATAATCTCTTTTCCATATTTCAACGAATTCAGAGAATTTAAGAGATTTACCATCAATTACTAAACCATTTTGTACTTCAGTAACAAATTTAGCTAGTTCAATTTCTGCATCTTTTTTAGTTCCATGAATAGTTTTTCTGTGTATCATTGGTTTCCCATTTAGGTCAAATCCTTCTGATACTGTTAACCTGTAACTATTTTTCCCTCTTTTTTCTATACTCCCAGCCATTACTTATTTCACCTCCTTTCAAGTATAACTATGGAAGGGAGAGAATTTACATACATGTTAACAATGCTGATTATACAACAAAAGTTAACAAAATACAAGTCAAAATTAAAAGTTATATGCTGATTTAAATTAATGAATTCAAAATATTGAACTTTAAAGAAAAATATGATATAAATAAAATGTTAGGAGGATTATTATGGAAAGAATATTATATAAAAGAAATTTTTTAAGGAATGTAATATTTAGAATTGATTTCTTATCTGATGAAAAGTCATTTGAGCAAATGACACAAAAAAGTAATATTGATGAACTAAAAACAAGATTTGAAATTTTGGAACCATTGCAAACAATTAAAAATACAGATTTTACTATAAATGTTAATGAAAATACATTGGAGCAAAAACATAAGGAAACAAAAAAGTATATTTTAAGGAAAAAAAATCAAACAGCATCTTTAAGTATCCAAAATAATGCTATAGTAATTGATTATACTAATTATAATAATGCTGATATATTGAAGGAAGATATAAGAGTATTAAATAAGATTATAGGAAATGTATCAATAACGAGAATTGGTTTAAGGTATATTAATTATTTAGAATGTATCAATTTTGGTGATATTAATTGGAATTTATATATTAATAATAATCTCTTAAAGAATTTGGATATTGATTATCAAGGGACATTAATGCAATCCATTACAGTTACTGATTTAAAATATGATGATTATATTATTAGATTTCAACATGGAATACATAATCAAAATCAACCAGCAGATCGAATCAAAGATGCTTTTGTATTAGATTTTGATGCATATACAAGTGATATAAAATCAGATTATGATTTAGATACAATAGTTGAAAAATGGAATAAACAGATTAATTATTTATTCGAAACATCAATAACAGATGAATTAAGAGGAGTTTTAAATGATGAATCAGAATTACAACTTAAATAATGAGACTATAGGTTATGAAGGAAATAAAAATAATGTTATAGATAATATAGAAATAAATATTCCAAATTATTCAACTAAAATGGAAGAGGTACAAGTAGATTTATCAAAATACAGAAATAATAAACCTACAAGAGAAATAGTAAGAGGTAGATTATTAGATGAGTAGTACAGAAAATGAAATAAAAAAAGAAATAATAACTAAAATATTATATGATTATGATAAATGTATTCATCAAGGTGATTTTTTAAAAGATGTTAAATATTTAGAAAATTTTAGGGAGGAAAATGGAAATATAGAGGTTTCCCTAATTAATTTTCCGCTTGTTACAATATTAACACAAGAATGTGATGCGACTCAAGATTATAATAATAGAACTAGAAATTTTAATAATCCGAATGAACTTAATCATCAATATTTATTATCAGTTATAGCTGCTCCTGTTTATAATTTGGAAGATATCAGAGAAGGAACGCATCTTGAAAATTTAAATTTAAGGTATAATCATATTAGCAGTAATGAATTGAAAAGAATTAAGCAAAACAGAGAATCTAGATATCATTATATGAAAATAGAAATACTTCCATCAAAGTATATTGAATATGTAATAGATTTTAAACATTATTTTACCATAAATGTAGAGCAAGCTATTAAATATAAGAGTAATAAGGACAAATTTCAATTTACATTAGATAAATTATTTAAAGAATCAGTAAGTCAAAGATTTGCAAACTATCTAAGTAGGATTGGATTACCAGAAAGTGATGTAGAATAAAATTAAAATGATAGTTGACAAAAATTTAAAAAATATATAGAGTTGTCAACTATCTTTTTTTATAAATGGTGTTTTTTTTACAGAAATTTAATTTCACTTATTTTTTATTTATTATTATCAAGCCATTCTTCAAATAAATCATATGTGCTTGTACCATTTTTAATATTATTTATGAATTCTCTAGCTTTAAATTTCCAATTTTCATAATCTTCTCGATATTTTTTTATGTCTGGGTTTCTTTTAACATTCATAGCTTTTTTTGCATAAATACTTCTGTATTTACCATATATAGGATTATCTTTTTCTTTTCTTTTTTGAGAAAGTTTTGAACCTAAAATTTTACAACTTGTACCATCTTTATATACTCTGTCACAGTATACATTGTTTATTTTGTTAGTATAAAAATATCTACCACAATAATGACATTTTTGTATATATCCTATATTAGACAGTGTTAAAAAATATATGATTAAATAAAAATAGGTGTATATACTATCCGTGGTAAAATGTGTATTTGCAGCAACTATATTATCCCCGTTTGTATCATACTTTTTTATACAATCCAATAAGAAGTCTTCAGAATCTAAAGGACTAAAATCTGGATTGTTATGTATAGATATTAGTACATCATGAGTAAAATCAGAAGATGCAAATGTATAATCTAATTTATAATCAAACTCATAGTTTTCCATGATAGGGTGTAAATCTTTACATATAGTTTTATATACAAAGAATCTTTGACGTACTGAAAATTGAGATAATTTTTTATTTTTCTCTGTGTTAAAAATATAATCAATAAAATTTCTAAATAATTTTTGCATATCTTTTACATGATTTATTTCATTTTCATATATAGACTTAGCACATTTTTTTAACATATTAATATTTATGGGGGAGATATCTTCATCATATGTTTTTATAACATTTTTTATTGATTCATCTGGAATTTGATTTTTAATAATTTCATTTTGATATTCTAAAGGAATTTTATCAATAAACTCACATAAAAATGTTAAGAAAAATTTAAAAAAATCATCAAAATTGTTTAAATCAAGAGACAAAAATCCTGTTATATTATTTGCTATTACATTATCACGAGGTGTTTTTAGACATATGTATTTTAACTTTTTCAACGGTAAATTGCCATCTATAAATAAAAGATTATCAGTTATATCTGGAACTAGCAATTTTAAAAGTGTTTCATCGTATTCATTAAAATTATAGTTTTCATTAATTGAATTATTAATATCTTCATGACTAATATTAGAATCTTTCAAAAGATTAGTATAGAAAGTTTTTAAAATCTTTCTTTTTTGTTCATCTGTTAATTCATAATATGTTAAATAATTACGAAAATCTAACCTTACAGAAAGAAAAGAGTTTAACTCTTTTTCATATTCATTATCATAAGTATCTAGTTCAATTTTCTTTAATTCATCTATTCGATCTGTTCTCATATTTCCTCCTGTTAACTAAGCTATTTTGCAATTGCAATTTTTCTAATGTTAGCAAAATTAAACAAAAGTAAGCAAAATTATTGCAAAAGTTAACTATAGCCAATATAATACAAATGTTAACAAAAGTCAATGCAAATTTGCAAAAAAACAGGAGGTGGTACTATGGAAGTACAAAAAGTTCAAAGAACAACACTAACGATGAAAGAAGCATCAGAGTATCTAGGCATTTCATATTGGTTAATTAATCAACTGGTAAGAAAAAAACAAATTCCATATTGTAAAGTTGGTGGGAAATATTTATTTAGAGTACAAGCACTAGATGAATATTTAAAAAATATGGAATTACAATCTATGATATAAAATCTAAAGAAAGCGAGGAAAGGAGGACATGTATAATTTACAATGGTTAAAAATCGATGCAAATTTATTTGCAAATAGGAAAATTCAAATATTACTTAAAGAGCCAGATGGAGATACATATATTAGAGTGTGGATTCAGCTATTAAGTATTTCTTTGGAATGTAATAAAGATGGAAAACTAGTAATAGGCGAGAATAAACCAATGTCAATCGAATATTTTTCAAAGATTATGGGAAAATCTTATGAAAAAATGAAGAAAATTATCGGAAAATTTTTAGAATTAGAAATGATTATTCTAGAAAACGAAGTATACAAAATAAAAAATTGGAATGAATATCAAAGTATTGAAACATATGAAAAATACAAAGAACAAGGAAGATTAAGACAACAAAAATATCGTGAAAAAAAGAAAAGTGAAAATGAAAAAAGTGACGTTACAGTAACGTTACGTAACGGAGAAGAAGAGAATAAAGAAAAGAATAAAGAAGAGAATAAAGAAGAGAAGAGAAAAGAAATAAGAAAGGAAGAAGAGAACACAAATGGATTTAGAAAATATGAAATGTAATTCTAAAGACAAGATTTTCCACAATAAATGCAAATTCTGTGGAAAAGATTTAAAGCCAATAGGTCTAGATTATTTATATGCAAATATGCCATTAAGTTCAATAGAGTATGAAAGATGCGATTGTAAACAATCAAAAGCTTATTGGAATGAAATAGATTTAAAGGAAGAAATACAAAAGAAAAGGAAACATTTTGAACAAATGATTAGGCAATTTTATATACAAAATTATAGTAGTAAGCGAATACAAAATTATCAATTTAAAAATTTTATAATAACAGAAATTAATAAGAAAGAAATAGAAATTGCAAAAGATTTTACAGAAAAATGTATAAATAAAAATCAAAAAAATGGACTTATTATTACTGGAAAATCTGGAGTTGGAAAAACACATTTAGCAACAGCTATTTTAAATAAACTAACTGAAAAAGATATGTTAGTTTTAATTGGAAGACTAATTTCATTACTGGATGTAATTAAAGGTACTTATAAAGATTTTTCAAGTAAAGAAAAAGACATAATAGAATTATATTCCAAGGTTGATATGCTTATAATTGATGATTTAGGAACAGAAAGAATTAGTAGTTGGGCACTAGAAAAACTATATACAATTATAGAAAATAGAAATGAAAATAAATTACCGATTATAGTAACAACTAGATTTAATAAAGAGAGTTTATTAGATAGATTTTATCAAAGTGAAGATGAAGAATTGGCAGAAGCTGCTATTGAAAAGTTATATCAATTTTGCTATGGAATTGAACTAAAAAAATATAATGAATATGAAAAAGAAAAAGTTAGTATAAGCGACTAAACTAAATACTAACTTGATCCAAAAACTAATATAATTATAAAATATTTATACATAAAAGTAAAGCAAAAAAGTTCATGTTTTTAATTTAGAAATTTGAACTTTTTTGCAATTATTTAAAATAAAAATAAGAGATTTTTTATAAAAAATTATCCCTCGGAGAGCCAAAAGGGTATTAGGGCATTTTTCCCTAAACAGCAAAAAGGGTGTCAAGACACCTAGCTGGCGAATATTAGGTACTAAAAAATACTACCCATATTCGAGCAAAATAAATTTTGCTAATTATTAATGCTTCGTAAACTAGCATTAATAAATTTTATAGTAAGGAAGTGATGAAAATGTGGAGAGATTCAGAGCAAGCTTTAGATAATATTTTTTTATCATATGATAAAATTTTAAAAAGATTACAATTATTAGGAATAACAACTAAACATGGTAAAGAAGTAAAGCATGTAGATTTAAGAAAAGCAGTAGATGTTATGTTGAAAAAACATCCAACTTGTAGATGGAGAAGTGAAAAAGTAATAAGTAGAAAATATTTTATTTTAGTAGAAGGGTATGAATGGATAAAATTTGTGTATTTTGAAAAAGAAAAATCTTTGATAGATGCTGATGTAGAATTTTTTGAAACCAGAATTGAATTGTACGAAAATCTTTTGAAAGTAGAACATAATGAAAATTGGTGGAATGAAGATATGAATATAAAACAATTAGAAAAATATTTTAATAGAACTGAATATAGTATAAGAAAAGCAATTAAGAAGATGTGCGATAATGGCTTTAGTAGTTATAAATATTTAAATAATAATAAAGTTGTTATTTCAAATAGAGGAGTTGAATGGATTTGTAAAAATGTGTTTAAGCAAAAGTATTTAGAATTATTGGAGAAATATAAGATGAAGTTAACGGAGTTATATATTAAAGCAGGTTATCCATATGATTATTTTTTTCATAGAAATTAAAAAGATAAAAATGTAAAAAGTAAGATGAAAATATTGAGAATAAAAGTAAAATGTGATATAAAATATAGTGATAAAATTTAAATTTAACTTAAGAGATTGGAGGTATAATTTTGGATATTAAAAAAGAAAATGCAGATATAAAGGAGAATGATATACTAAATATTGATCCAATAATACTTTCAATTTTATTAATTGATAGAACATCAAATAAAAATATTATATGGGCTACGGATAATTACAAAAATAAGGGAATGGGGTATGGCGAGAATCAAACCATAGAAATTAATCTTATTACCGGAAAAAATGGAAATATAATCAAACCAAGAATTGAAAAGAACAAGAAGGAACAACAGGCTAGAGCAAGAGAGAAAGCAGAAGTATTTACTCCATCTTGGGTTTGTAATGTTCAAAATAATTTAATTGATGAGGCGTGGTTTGGATACAAAGATGTGTTTAATAAACAAATTAATTATGGATGGAAAACAATTCATGAAAAAGTAAAATTCCCTCCAAATAGGGATTGGAAGGAATATATTGAAGATACAAGACTAGAGGTTTCTTGTGGAGAAGCACCATACATTGTTAGTAGATATGATACAGTTACGGGAAGAATAATTCCAATAAAAGACAGAATTGGGTTATTAGATAGAAAATTAAGAATAGTAACTGAAAATACAGAAACAAGAGAAGAATGGCTTGAATGGGTGGAAAAAGCTTATAAAAATGTATATGGATATGATTGGCAGGGAGATAATGTATTAATAGCTAGAGAAAATTTATTATTTACATTAGTTGACTATTATAGAAATAGATTTAAAGAAGATATAGATAAAGCAACATTAATAAGATTTGCAGAAATAATATCATGGAACATATGGCAAATGGATGGATTAAAATGTGTTATACCTAATTCTTGTAAAAATCAAACAATAGAGCAATTGAGTCTATTTGGAAAAGTTGTAAAAGGAATAAAATGTCCGGGCTGTGAAAAGGGTAATAATTTAAAACATAATGGAAAGCAATGTAAAATAATGGATTGGAAGAAAAATAAGAAAGTAAAATATGTTTCATTAATTGGGGGATAATATGGAGTTTAAAAATACATTTGAATATAAGTTAATATATGTTTTTAGAATAAATGATACTGCACATGAGGGCGTATTAAAAATAGGTGAAGCAACTATTCATACCAAAAAAGAATATTCCCAACTATCTAATAATTGTACGGAATTGAATCAAGCTGCTAAAGAAAGAATAAATAGTTATACGAGCACAGCAGGAATAAAATATGAATTATTACATACTGAAATTGCAGTAAAAAAATATGAAAAAGATGGAGAAGTATATGTTAAAGCTTTTTCAGATCATGATGTACATAATGTATTAAGAAAATCTGGGATAGAATGCAAGAAAATTAATAATACAACAGGAAAAGAATGGTTTAAAGTTGATCTTGAAACTGCAAAGAATGCAATTAAAGCAGTAAAAGAAAATAAAAAAGCATTGTCTGCAAGTCAAATAACAGAAGACAAGAATCCAATAATCTTCAGACCAGAACAAGAAGAAGCAATAAAAGAAACCATTAAGCAATTCAAGGTTGGTTCAAGTATGCTTTGGAATGCCAAAATGAGATTTGGAAAAACTTTAACAGCTCTACAAGTTGTTAAGGAAATGGAATTAAAAAAAACAATTATAATAACTCATAGGCCGGTTGTTGATAATGGATGGTATGAAGATTTTAATAAAATATTTTATGATAGAGCAGATTATCACTATAGTTCAAATGGATATGGAGAAGAGACAAATGACTTATTAAAGAAAAATGAAAAATTTATTTGTTTTTATTCAATGCAAGATTTAAGAGGTTCAAAAAGAGTTGGAGGAAATTTCGATAAGAATAATGAGATATTTGATACTAATTGGGATTTAGTAGTTGTAGATGAAGCACATGAAGGGACAACCACCGCATTAGGAGATAGAGTTATAAAAGAAATTGTAAAACAGGGGAATGGGTATGATACAAAATTTTTAGCACTTTCAGGAACACCATTTAATATTTTAAATGAATATGATAAAAATATTTATACTTGGGATTATGTGATGGAGCAGAAAGCAAAAAAAGAATGGGATAAAATTAATTTTGGAGATTCAAATCCATATGAAAGTTTGCCAGAGCTGAAAATATATACATATGATTTGGGAAAAATAATTAATTCAAAAGAATATGTGGAGTTAGAAGATAAAGCATTTAACTTTAGAGAGTTTTTTAGAGTTTGGAAAGGGAATAAAGAACAAGATAGAAAGGAAATGCCACCAAATGTAAATATTGGAGATTTTTATCATTTACAGGATGTAAAAAGTTTTTTGGACTTAATAACTAAAAAAGATGAAAGTACTATGTACCCATATTCTACTGAAGAAAATAGAGAGTTATTTAAACACTCATTATGGATGGTACCTGGAATAAATGAAGCTAAAGCATTAAGTAAATTAATGAAAGAACATTCAGTATTTGGTTCAAATAAATTTAGAATAGTAAATGTAGCTGGGGCAGGAGATGAAGAAGAAGAGTCAGAAGAAGCATTAAGAAAAGTAAGAAAAGCAATTAAAGAAGCAGCTCAGAATGATGATTATACAATTACTATATCATGTGGAAAATTAACAACAGGTGTTACTATTCCAGAATGGACAGCAGTATTAATGTTATCAGGTTCTTTTTCTACATCTGCTGCACAATATTTACAAACTATATTTAGAGTTCAATCTCCAGCTAATATAAATGGAAAGAAAAAAGAATCTTGTTATGTATTTGACTTTGCACCAGATAGAACATTAAAGATGGTTGCAGATGCGGTAAAAGTATCTCATAAAGCAGGCAAGGGAAATGATACTGATAGAAAAATTATGGGAGAATTTTTGAATTATTGTCCTGTTATTTCTGTTGAAGGAACACAAATGAAACAATATAGTACAGATTATCTTCTACAACAATTAAAAAGAGCATATGCAGATAGAGCAGTAAGAAATGGATTTGACGATATTAACTTATACAATGATGAATTGTTAAAATTAGATGATTTAGAGTTACAAGATTTTTTGAAATTAAAAGGAATAATAGGAACGACAAAAGCACAAGCAAAAACTAATGAAATAGATATAAATAGTCAGGGCTTTACAGATGAAGAATACGAAGAACTAGAGAGAATAAAGAAAAAAACGCCAAGAGAGAGAACAGAAGAAGAAATAGAATTCCAAAAGCAATTACAAGAAAAAAGAAAACAAAAAAAGGATGCAATTAGTATATTAAGAGGTGTGTCAATTCGTATTCCACTATTAATTTATGGAGCTGACTTTAAAATAGATGAAGATATTACTATTGAAAAACTTGTAGAAAATGTTGATGAGATATCTTGGAAAGAATTTATGCCACCAAATGTAACAAAAGAATTATTTAGAAAGTTTTTAAAATATTACGATAAAGATGTATTTATTGCTGCTGGAAAGAGAATAAGAAATACAGTAAAAAGTGCAGATGAATTAGAACCAACAGAAAGAATAAAAAAGATAACAGAATTATTTTCATATTTTAAAAATCCTGATAAAGAAACTGTATTAACACCATGGAGAGTAGTAAATATGCACATGAGTGATTGCATAGGTGGATATGACTTCTTTGATGAAAAACACGAAGAAATAATAGAAGAACCAAGATATGTTGAACAAGACAAAATAACAAAAAATATTTTTGATAAGGAAGATACTAAAATATTAGAAATTAATTCTAAGACAGGTTTATATCCGTTATATGTTACATACAGTACATACAGAAGTAAATGTGAAAAATATTCAAAAGAAGATTTAACAACGGATTTAAAAAATAAATTGTGGTATGATACAGTAACAAATAATATTTTTATTATTTGCAAAACGCCAATGGCAAAATATATTACAAAGAGAACTTTATTAGGTTATAAAGAAGGGAAAATAAATGCGCATGCATTTGATGATTTAATAAATCAAATTGAGAATAAATCAGAAACATTTTTGAAAAAAATAATAAATAATACTTTTTGGAACAAAGAAGGTGATAAAACCATGAAATTTAATGCCGTAGTTGGAAATCCACCATATCAAATAATGGATGGAGGAAACGGAGTAAGTGCTAAACCAATATATAATAATTTTATAGAGCAATCAAAAAAATTAGATTCACAGTATCTATCAATGATTATGCCTGCTAGATGGTATGCTGGAGGTAAAGGATTGGATGATTTTAGAAATAATATGCTTAATGATAATAGTATGAGAATGCTATTTGATTTTGAAAATAGTAGAGAATGTTTTCAAGATGTTGATATAGCTGGAGGAGTATGTTATTTTTTAAGGGATAACACATATAATGGAAAATGCAAAATAACAAGTTATAAAAATGGAAATAAATATGTTTCAGAAAGAAGTTTAAATGAATATGAAATATTTATCAGAAATGAAAAAGCTCTTAGTATTTTGCAAAAAGTTCGAGAAAAAAATAATAAATGGTTAGATAGTAGAGTTTCATCAAGAAAACCATTCGGATTGCCAACAAATTATAAACCAAATAAAGAAGGTATTCCTTGTTGGTTCATTCAAAAAATAGGATTACAATATGCAAAATCAGTTGACATTGTAGATTCGAACAATCTTTTAAACAAATGGAAATTATTACTTCCAAAAGCTCCTATAGCAGGACAAACAGACTTTTCAAAACCAGTTGGATTTTATTATGATGGTAATGTTAGAATAGCTAAGCCAGGTGAATGTTGTACAGAATCATGGATTGTTGCAGGAGCTTTTGAAACTGAAGAAGAAATATCTAATTATAAAAGTTATATTTTTACTAAAATTGCAAGATTTTTGTTATTACAAACAGTAGTATCACAAGATGTAACTAAAAAGAATTTTATGTTTGTACCTGATCTTGAAAAATATGATAAAATATATACAGATAAATATTTATGTGATTTGTGGGAAATTACAGAAGATGAATGGAAATATATAGATTCGAAAATAAAGTAGGAGGAAAAGATGTCAAAATTAAGTGTAGATCAAAAAAATATAATATCGCTTTTTGGAGATAAAAATTCGAATTTTATAATTCCGGATTATCAAAGACCTTATGCATGGACAGAGGAAGAATGTCAAACATTATGGGAAGATATTTTTGAGTTTGCTTTTCCAAATGGTCAATATAAAGATTTTAATAGTGATGAAGAATATTATTTAGGTCCGATAGTTACATTCAAAAACGAATGTAATAAAAAAGAAGTAATTGATGGGCAACAAAGGTTAACAACATTATTGCTTTTACTTAGAGCTTTTTATGTTAGATTTAGTATGATGAAAACTGAAGAATCAATGAAAACAAGAGATTTAATTGCTAAATGTATTTGGAAAACAGATGAATTTGGAACAGCAAATTTAAATGAATTAAAAATTGATTCTGAAGTTGCTACAGATAATGATAAAGAAGAATTTTTAGAAATTTTAAAAACAGGAATAGTGAAAGATAATCAAAAGAGTAAATATGCTAAAAATTATAGATTCTTTCAAGAAAAAATTGAAGGATTTTTAAATGAATATTTAGATGTTTTTTCATATTTTCCAATAAGAATATTAAATAATTGTATTTTATTGCCGATAGAAGCAGATAATCAAAATACAGCATTAAGAATATTTTCAACTTTGAATGATAGAGGACTACCATTATCAGATGCCGATATATTTAAAGCACAATTTTATAAATTTTATTCAAAAAATGGTAAAAAAGATGAATTTATAAATAAGTGGAAGTTATTAGAAGAAGTATGTAATAAAATATTCAAACCATTAACAGGTACATCAATGGATGAATTATTTACCAGATATATGTATTATGAAAGAGCAAAATTAGGCATAAAAACTTCTACAACTGAAGCTTTAAGAAAGTTCTATGAAAAAGATTCATATGCATTATTAAATAACGAAAGTACATTAAAAAATTTAATTGACTTAGCTGATTTTTGGAATGATATATCAAATCAAGATAGAGATAGATTTTCGGAAAGAGTATTAAAAAGGTTATTTGTATTAAATTATGCACCTAATGGAATGTGGACATATTTTTTATCGGTATACTTTATGAAAAATAAAGATATAGATAATAATTTAGATGATGAATACTTATATAAATTTCTAAATAAAATTACAGCTTTTATTTTTGCATATGCAATAACAAATCCAGGAGTTAATGCATTGCGTACACCTGTATTTTCAGAAATGATAAATGTTGTAGAGAATAGAGATGTTAGCTTTGATGAATTTAAATTTGATAAAAGTTTATTAAGAAATAATATAGAGAACTATGGTTTTTGGAATCAAAGACCAGTTACTAAATCAATGTTGGTATGGTGGGCATTTCAAAATGAGCAACAAAAATTAATAACATTAGATAATATATTTGAAATTGAACATATATATGCTAGAAATAGACAGGATAATGAAAAAACATTATCAAATAATAAGTATTTAGATGTTTTAGGAAACAAAGCGATGTTAGAAAAACGAATAAATATAAGAGCATCTGACTATAGATTTGAAGATAAGAAAAAATATTATAATGGATATATAAATTCAAGAAATCAAAAGAAAGATGGAACTCAAAATATAGAATTAATAAATTTAGCTAATAATAAAGAAGATTTTACAGAAAGTGATATAATTGAGCGTAATAATGAAATTATTGATAGTTTTATAAAATATTTAGAAAATAATAATTTAATTAAATAAACAATAGAAAAGCAAAGTATGAAAGTGTAGATTTACTGGATTATTTTGCTTTTTTATAAAGGAGGCGAAGAATTTGATTAATGAAGTAAATGAAGATGATATATCAAAACTTAATGATACAGATTTGAGAGAATTAATAGGTAAATTATGTGAAAACACTTTGGATAGATACAATATTGATTCAATAGGAGTTACTTATGGTGGTAAACAAGATGAATCAGATGGTGGAGTTGATGTTAGGATAAAATCATCAGCTATATTTGATGATGCATGGGCTGTTCCAAGAAATAATACAATATTTCAGGTTAAAAAGCCCAAAATGACTCCAAGTGAGATTGAAAAAGAGATGAAAAAAAAGGATGGTAAGATTTCAAAAAGTATAAAAGAATTAGTAAATTTGCGAGGAGCATATATTATTGTTAGCAGTGGTGCGAATTTAACTGATAAAACTTTAAAAAGTAGACTAGATAAAATGAATGAAATAATGTCTACTATTGATAAAGAAAAAAATGTTAAATTAGATTTTTATGATAGCAAAAGAATTGCAACATGGGTAAATCAATTTCCTAATATGATTATATGGGTAAATGAAAAAGTAAATAATAAAACTATTGGCTGGACTACATATGGAAACTGGTCAAATCCAAATGAAGAAGAAAAAGATTTTATTATAGACGAGAATATTTTTTTGCATAAAGATAATTTTGATGATAGTAATAAAAGAACTGTAATTGAGGGAATTAATGAAATAAGATATTTGTTATCTACAGATAGAAAAGTAGTAAGACTTGCAGGTCTATCTGGAGTTGGAAAAACGAGATTTGCACAGGCTTTATTTGATAATAATTTAGGAGAGAACCCTTTAAATAAAAATGAAGTAATTTATTGTGATATAGGAAATAATCCAAATCCAGTACCAATAACATTTATTCAAGAATTGCTTATAACATCGAAAAGAGTAATTTTAATTGTAGATAATTGTGATAAAGAGCTTCATAATGATCTAGCTAAATTTGCAATAGATCCTAAAAGTAAAATTAGTTTAATGACAATAGAGTATGATGTAAAAGAAAATACTGACATAGAATCTTATAATTATTATTTGGATACTTCATCTGATAATACTATTAGAAAATTATTAAAACGAGATTTTAATTATATTCAAGATGGAAATATAGAAACGATTGTAAAATGTTCAAATGGTAATTTTAGAATAGCTAGATATCTGGCAAAAACAATTGACAGAAATGAAAGTGTTGGTATTTTAAAAGAACAAACTTTATTTGAAAGATTATTTTATCAAAATAATGAAAAAAATGATGAATTGTTGAGTATAGGGAAAGTGACCTCGATTTGTTTATCTTTTAATAATGAATATAACGATGAGGATGCAAACAATGAATTAAAGATATTGGGAAATTTAATTGGAAAAAATTCATTAGTAATATATAGTAATGTAAGTGAATTAAATAAAAGGCAAATTATACAAAAAAGGGGTAATATGAGAGCTTTGTTGCCTCATGCAATAGCTAATAGATTAGCAGATGACTTGTTAAATTCATTGCCGATTGAATTTATTATTAATGAAATACAGAAATCAAACAGATTAGAACTATCAGTATTTAGAAGACTTAAATTTTTACATGATAAGGAATATTCGATAAAAATAGCAGAAATCTATATGAGTAAATATGATTTTGAAAAATGTAATGAAAGGGAAATGGAAATATTACAATGTATAAAAGTTATATCTCCTGAAAAATTATTGTATAAAATAGAGCAAATTGACAATGAACATTTTTTTTCAAGAGATAATGAAAAATTTTATGAATGGGTAAGGATATTATCATATATTGCATATGACCGAAAATATTTTAATAGAAGTGTAATGCTATTAATTAAATTCGCTAAAACAGAGAAAGTAGGTGAAAATTATAATTCAGTTAGAGATGTTGTTTATAAATTATTTCATATAATGCTATCAGGTACACATGCTACAATTAATGAAAGAATTGAAATAGTCGATATTTTAATAAATTCATCTTGTGATATAGAAAATCAATTAGCATTAAAATTATTAGATGAGTTATTGGAAACAGGAGGTTTTATTGGACAAATTGTAAATGATGATACATCTAGAAAAAGAGATTATGGCTATATGCCAAAGACAAAAGAAGAATATTACTCTTGGTATAGAGAAATTTTAAACTATTGCGAATCTCTTATATTAAATAATAAATTCAAAACTGAAATAAAGGAAATAATAGCAAACAATTTCCGTAATTTAGCATCATGTGGATTATATAATGAATTGGAAAATCTTGTAAATAAGATTTTAAAGAAAGAAACATGGCCACAAATATGGATTTCAATAGGTGTAGTTAAACATTTTGATAAATCAGAAGTTCCAGAGGAAATGTTAATAAGAATGAATGAATTGCAAGAAAAGTGTGTGCCTCAAAAAATAGAAGATAAGATTATAGTATATCTTAATAAGAAAAAAAGAATTTTTTATGAATTTGATGATATTAGTGAAAATGATAAAATGATAAATAAAACAATAGAAGAATTAGGTATAGAAATTGCCGAAGATATGCAAAAATTAAAGATTAATTTATTATTAATTGATGATTCTTGTAGTAGATATAGAATATGGGCTTTGATGAAAGGATTATACACTAAAATTGGGTATAATGAAGAATTTATATTTTTTATGTTAGAAAATATAAAAGAAAATAATACAGAAATTTTTTTAGAAATGATTTTTTCATATATTGCATTAATAGAGGATAAAAATAAAGTTAATAGTATTTTGGATAAAATATTATTAAATAAAAAGTATAATAAATATTATCCTAAAATACAATTTGGTTATAAATTGAAAGATAATGATATAGATAGAATAATAAAATCATTAGAAATGAAAGTTGCGAATATAAGGGATTATTCTAGAATGGAATATGCTTTATCTGATGTTAACATAGAAAAAATAATAAGAGTTTTGAAATTATTCCCTAAATCCAGAGAAGCGGAAGATGTTATAATTAATATTTTACAAAAATTATATTTAGATAAAAGAAAATGTAAACAATTAGATGTTTTTTCACGAAATTTTATTGCAAGTATTGATTGGGAAAATAGGAATAATTGGAATGATATTTTAAATTATGAGCTTGGTCAAATTATAGGAAATTGTTTTTCTAAAAAAACTGGAAAGCAACAAGCAAAGAAAATTTTTAATAATTTTGTAAATATCATTAATAAAAATTTTTATTCTTTTTATGAATATCAATATATTTTAATACCATTGATAAATTTATATCCAATAGAATTTTTAGATAATATATTTCGAATTAATGAAAAATATAAAATAAAACATTTTGTTAATGGATTTACATCAAATGCAAATATTCTTAATTCAATAGATAATAATTTAATGATAGAATGGATGGAGAAAAATAAAAAAGTTAAAGAATTATCATATGTAATTAATCCAATAGAAATAGATGAAAATTTTTATAGATGGAATAAAATTAGTAAATATATCTTTGAAAAATATGTAGACAATAATGAAGTAATTGAAAATCTTTTAAAAGGAATTTATCCTAATTCATGGAGTGATAAATATTCAAGTGTACTAAAAAGAAGATTATCATTAGCAAAAGAATTAGAAGAAAACGAAAATAATAAAATAAAAAATATCGGAAAAATTTTACGAGAAAAATTAAATCGAGAAATAAATATAATGGAAAATGAAGAAAAAAAAGAACAAGATAGATATAATACTTTTGAATAGAATTATTAAACATTTTAGTGAAAGAGGATTTAAAAGTGATTTATATTACAGGTGACACACATGTTGATTTTTCAAGGTTTGAAGAAGATAAATTTCCTATACAATCTGAAATGACAAAAAATGATTATATAATTATTTGTGGTGATTTTGGTGGAGTATGGAACTATATAGTAGAGAGTATATATGAAAAGCATTGGCTAGATTGGTTAAATAATAAAAATTTTACAACTTTATTTGTTGATGGAAACCACGAAAATTTTACAAGATTATATAAATATCCTGTAGAAGAGTGGCATGGTGGTAAAGTACATAAAATAAGAGATTCAGCATTACATCTAATGCGTGGAGAAATATTTGATATAGATAATAAGAAATTTTTTACATTTGGTGGTGCAAAATCTCATGACATACAAGATGGGATATTAAATTTAGACCAAGAAGAAAAAATATACGAATATAGAAAAAGAGGAGCATATTTCAGAATAAGAGATTTTTCATGGTGGGATTTAGAATTACCAACTGAAGAAGAAATGCAAAACGGAATAAAAAATCTAGAAAAAAGTAAATTATAAAGTTGACTATATTATTTCTCATTGCTGTCCTACAAGCATACAAACATTGTTAAATCCATCTTATAAAAAAGATAGTTTAACAGATTATCTGCAAAAAATTTCAGAAAAATGTGAGTTTAAGAAATGGTATTTTGGACATTATCATGATTATAGGCAAATTAATTCACAGTTTACATTATTATATGAAAATATAGTACCATTAGAATTTAATAGTATTTTAAAATAAATATCAATAATATTTGAGAAAATATCTCAAAAATATTGATATTTTTTAAATTTTAGCATATAATATATAAAGTGAAGGAGGATTTTAATATGTTAATAAGATTTAGTTTTAAAAATTTCAAATCTTTTAAAAATGAAAATTGTTTAGATATGGAAGCAACATCATTAAAAGAACATGAATATAATGTAGCTAAAACAGAAAATGGTGAATATTTAAAAGTATCTGCAATTTATGGTGCCAATGCTAGTGGAAAAACTAATGTGTTACAGGCTTTTGATTATATGAAAAAAAGAATATTAGTAAGTGATGACTCTAAAAAGAATTCTCCAATAGATGAAGAAAATATTTATAGCTTTATGATAAATAATGATCCAATCGCTTTAGAAGTAGAAATATTAGCTAAAAACAATAAAATATATAAATATGGTTTTGAAGTTTTAAAGGATACAATTATTTCAGAGTGGTTATTTGAGAAAAGAGTAAATAAATTTTATGCTATTTTCGAAAGAGAAAATAACAATGTATCAATGAAACCTAATAAAATTTCAGATTTAGTGAATATAGATGAAAGAACATTATTCTTAAATATATATAGCAAAATAGATAGAAATAATGAGGATTTCAGCAATGTATATGACTGGTTTGTGAATAGCATGTATTTAGACTTAGGTAATCCAAATTTTGAAAGATTTATTAATAACAGAGTTTCATTAAAAATACTAAGCGATGAAAACTATAAAAAAGAACTATTAAAATTTATAAAAACATTTGATTCTGGAATTGAAGGAATAAGAACTACACCAGATTCAATAGAAGCCGTTAAAAGTAATAATGGTATTATAGATATTGAAGTTCTTCACAGAGGAGAAAATGGAGAGTTAAAAGCATTACCATTTTATTTAGAATCTAATGGTACGAGAAAAATGTTTCACTTATTTGATTTCTTTATGGATGCATTAAAAAATGGAATGGTATTATTTGTTGATGAATTAGATGCAAAATTACATCCATTATTAACTAGATATATTATTAACTTATTCCATAATAGTCAGACTAATATAGGAAATGGACAGTTAATATATTCAACACATGATACGGTAAACTTAAACAAAGAAACATTTAGAAGAGATGAGATATGGTTTGCAGAAAAAGATAAAGACGGAATTTCAGAAATATATGCATTATCTGATTATATATTAGAAGATGATAAAAATGCAGGTAAAAAAGTAAGAAATGATGCAACATACAATAAAGATTATTTAACTGGAAGATATGGTGCTATTCCAGTATTGGAAGAATTTGATATAATACATGAAGAATAATAAAAATATATCAAGGAAAGACAGATTAAAAAGTAAGAGGCTTGCACCAGCTAATTACTTAATTGTATGTGAAGGTAAGCAAACTGAACCAAATTATTTTAATGGATTAAAGAAAAAGATAAATAAAAATTATGGAAGCAAAGTGGATGTATTAATTCCTAATATTGAAATAAAAGGAACAGGTGAAAATACCACAGCTTTAGTAAAATATACAGATAAATTTGTAAACTATTCAAATAAAAGATATGGACAAGTTTGGGTTGTATTTGATAAAGATGATTACTCAGATGAACAATTTGATAAAGCAATTAAAACCTGTGACTATAATGTAGCTTGGTCTAATCCTAATTTTGAATTGTGGTTATTATCACATTTTAAGAAAGTAAATAGGTATATTTCAAAGGACAATGTATTACAAGAATTAAGTAAAGAATTTCAGAAAAAAGGTTTAGGGGAATATACTAAAAACGATACAAACATTTTTGAAAAAGTTACAAGTGAAGAAAGGCTACATACAGCAATAAAGAATTGCGAATATATGGAAGAATTAAACAAAGATGGACAAGCATCGCAAAGAAATCCAATGACCAAAGTGTACAAAATAATAGATGGATTAAAAGAATATTTAGAATAAAGTATACAGAAGAAAAGCAAAGTATGAGAGTAATTAAAAGTTGCAGGATTATTTTGCTTTTTTTGATAATAAAAGACAAGTTTCGACAAAATATTTGTAACAAATATGATATATATGAAAAAATTGGAGAAAGTAAATGAATGAAAGATTAGGAATTGATTTAAAAGTACAAAGGATACTAAAAGGAGTATCGCAAGAAAAAATGGCTGAAGATTTAAACATAAGTCGATCTAAGGTGTCAAGCTGGGAAACAGGTAGGAGAGAAATGAGTCTATATGATGCTGTAATTGTTAGTGATTATTTTGATGTAAGTATGGACAATTTATTTAATAAAAAAGCGTTAAATTCAGAACAAGTTTTACAAATAGCAAAACGATATTTTGAAAATGACAAAATATCGTTAGAAGAAAAGAAAGAAACCTTAAAAAGAATATTTTATCTAAAAAATGAAAGAGAAGCAAAAGAAATTATATAATGATACAGTATGACTCAAAAATTTCAAAAAATTATAATTTTTTAGTCAAATATTATATAGAATTATCAATAGAAAAACTTTATAATAATTATATCAAGTACTTGAGAACAAAAATATATAGTATTAGAGAAAAGAGGCGATAAGGAATGGAATCACATATTTTTTCAATTATAACAGCATTAATAAGTGGAGTTATAACATATTTGGTGGCTAGAAGTGGAAATAAAAAAGATATTGAATTAGTTAAAATGCAAAACAATGCAGACATGGAAAAATTAATGAATCAGCACAAAATTGATATTGAAGCGATGAAGGAGAAACATAAGTTAGAATTAGAGTTAAAAGAGATTGAACAAAAATACAAATTAGAAATATTAAAACTGGAAAATGATAATGAAATTAAGAAAACAACGGAAATAGCCAATAATGAGTCTATGAATACAGCAACTAATCAGATTTTTGGAAGTATATTTGGAAGAGAAGTAGTACAAGAACAGATAGATAATGCAATAAGGGAAGCCTTTAACAAGACAAAAGTGAAAGGAGAATAAAATAAAAATGATAATTAAAATCCCGCAGTATATTATTAAGAATAGTTTTATAAATGGAAATAATATTTTTCAATTAGGCTTTAAAGGATTAAATGAAGAGGTTGAATTAGATGAATGTGAAGATGGATATTTACTAAAAACGATTTTAGATGAAGATATACTAATAACTAATCAAAATAGAAGATTTAAAAATTATAAATATATATTAAAATATAAGGATTCAGAACTAAACGAAAGAACTGAATTAAAATGGTTTAGATATGTGCAGGATGAAAGTATACAAGAAATAAAAGAAATGTATGAATCAAATTATAAAATAAAAAAGGAAATAGTGGAGAATGACAATATAATCAGAATAGGATTAAGAACACCACAAGTAGGAGCTATTCATGCAATACTATCTAACATCACTAACCCAAAATATAAAGAGGGAATAGTAGTAATGCCAACAGGAACGGGAAAAACAGAAGTAATGCTTACGACTTTTTTAAGTGAAGAGATAAAAAGACTAATAGTTATTACTCCTAGTAATGCATTAAGAGAGCAAATAGGAAATAAATTTAAGCAATTAGGAATATTAAGAAAATTAGGCATTATAAATAGAAATTGTAAATATCCTGTTGTTGGAATCTTAAAGAAAGGATTTAAATCAAAAGAGGAAGAAGCAGAATTTTTTAAACAATGTAATGTTGTAATTACAAGTATGCAATTAGCCATAAATTTAGACACAAAAAATATGAATAATAATTTTTCACATTTATTTATTGATGAAGCCCATCATATTACATTGAATAAATGGGGAGATATAGCTAATAAGTTCAAAAATAAAATTGTACAATTCACAGCTACACCATTTAGAAATGATGGGAAAATGCTGAAAGGAGATATTATATATAAATATAGTTTACTGCAAGCACAAGAAGAAAAATACTTTAAAGCTATTAATTTTGAACCAGTTATGCAATTTGATGAGCAAAAAGCTGATGAAACAATAGCTAAAAAAACAGTTGAAGTATTAAAAAAAGATATAGAAGATGGTTTGGAACATGTTGCTATGGCAAGGGTTGAATCTATTAGAAGGGCAGAGCAAGTATCAGAAATATATAATCAAATAGCACCGGAATTCAAACCGTTAATGATAAATAATGAAATGAATAAAAATAAGAAAAATGAAATATTAGAAAAGCTTTATAAAGGAGATTGTAAAATCATTATTTGTGTAAATATGCTAGGAGAAGGTTTCGATTTCCCAAGATTAAAAATTGCAGCAATACATGATCCACACAAATCTATAGCAACCACTATACAATTTGTAGGAAGATTTACAAGAACGAGTAATAATAAGATTGGAGATGCTACTATAATAGCTAATATTTCGAATGAGATGACGAATAAAGCTATGGAAGAGTTATATTCACAGGATTCAGATTGGAATAAGATTATTAGACAAACATCAGATGTATTAGTTGACAAAGAAGATAGAAAAATTAAATTTTTACAAAATTTTGAGGGGGAAATTCCAGAAATAGTTCCACTCCAAAATATATATCCTGCATTGAGTATGTATACTTTTAAAACAAAATATCAAAATTTTTTAATTGACAGAGCAATAGAAAAAATAAAGAATGATAATATTATTATATCACAGAACTATGAAGAAAATATGCTAGCCTGTATAGAAAAACATGTAGGAAAAACTGATTGGTGCAGAAATGAAGACATTAGAGAGGTTGTATTTGACTTATATATTATATATTTTGATAAAGATAAAAAAATCATTTACATAGGAACTACTACAAAGAATCCACCTACAGAAATACTAAATAAATGTTTTGAAGATGCAGAACCAATAAATGGTGAAAATACCTTTAAATGTTTATATAATATACAACGACTAAAACTTTCTACATTGGGATTGAATGCAAATAATAGTGGATACGTAAGTTATAGAATGTACGCAGGAAGAGATGTAATAGAGGGAATATCTGATCCAAATAAATTAAACTCATATAAAAATAATTTATTTGGAAAAGGATATGAAAATCAAGATGAAACAAGTATTGGATGTTCTAAAAAAGGAAAAATATGGAGCAAAAAAATTGGTAACCTATTGGAATGGAAAGAGTGGTGTGATAGAGTAGGAGAAAAAATTTGTAATCCTGATATTAAGGTAGAAGAAATTATAAAAGATATACCAGTTCCTCAAGATATAGAAAAATTACCTAATAAGGTTCCAATATGTATAGAATTTCAACCTGATATATTAATTGACAATGAAAGTAGATACATCATAAGATGTGGAGACAAAACAGCTGAATTAACAGAGGTTGATATAAAATTATCTGATGATATAGAGAATGGAAAAATAAAATTTGTAATAGAAAGTGAAGAAAATGGTATTAATGAAAAATTTGAAATGAAGATAATTAACAAAAAGGCAGTTTATTCTAAAGAGGGGAAAACAGTAGAAATAAAAACAGGATATAGATATAAAGAGCTAACAGAATGGTTTGGATTATATCCACCTAAAATAACTTATGCAGATGGCTCAACACTGGAGAATACATATTATCTAGAAGCAACCACAAAAGGAATTCCTAAATTTAACAAAGAAGATATTATTGTATATAATTGGGATAAAATAGATATTAGAAAAGAATCTCAAGGAATTGAAAAAGAAAATGACACAATTCAATATAAAGTAATTAATACTATTAAGTCTAATAGGTATGATTTGATTTTTGATGATGATGGTTCTGGAGAAATATCAGATATTATAGCTATAAAAGTCGATAGTGAGATAATTAATATAGATTTGTTCCATTGTAAATATTCAAAAGAAGATTTACCTGGGGCAAGAATAGGAGATTTATATGAAGTATGTGGACAAGCTCAAAAATCAATTAATTGGAAAATAAAACCAGAAAGATTGTTGAAACACATATTAAGAAGAGAGAATTTAAGAGAAAATAAACACAATGGAGCAAGCAGATTTGAAATAGGTGATAAAAACACAGTTAATTCATTGATAAACATGTCAAGAGTATATTCAACTAAAATGAATATATATATTGTTCAACCAGGAGTATCTAAAAATAAAGTAACAGATGCTCAGCTAGAATTATTAGGAGTTACTAAAACGTGGTTGTTTGATACATTAGGAATTAAACTGTATTTAATAGCAAGTAAATAATATTTTAAATTTGTTTTATTCTAAATTGTTATGATTATAAATTAACCGGAAGAAACTGAAATTCTTCCGGTATTAATAATTGTCTATGATTTAAAACATCCACCAATCAACTGCACACCATCAATAAATCCATTCCTATAATACTTCTCATTCCAATAACAAATATAATCCATAAAATTCTTATCAAGTCTATCTAATTGATTTCTTACATACTTTTGATTTTGTTTAGGAACATTCTTTAAAATGTTTTCAGCAATCTCATCAAAATAAATATAATGTTTTCTATCTTCTTTAGTAAGTGTGCCTAAAACCATTTCCTCTCTAAAACTCAACCAATCTCTTAAAATATCATCATTAACTTCTCTAAAATTATTCATAATCTAAACCCTCCAAAAATTAAAATTTTTATTAATAAAATTATCCTTTACAAAAGCTTGAAATACTAGAACAGACGTACTATATGAATTGGGTAAAAATTGGGTAAAATCTTCTCAAAAAATGCCCTAAAAATGCACAAATGTTCTATAAACTAAAACTCTTGTAAATACTGAAATACCAACAAAAACTCTAATTTTCACAAAATTACAAAAAGTGGTCAGGTCTCGCTCATAACCCGAAGGTACTACCCGAAACTTTTATTTCTACAATCAAACTACTATCACCAAGTACAAAAACATGCGTATCATAAATTACTAAATTAAATTTAATCAATTTAACTAAAGTAATATTTAATAAACGCATGTTTTTTATAAATTTTATATAAAAATAAATTTTTAAATTTTTTTACTTACTATTATATCTCTTGTAACGTAACCGTTTTTCTCATAAAAGTTTAGTCCTTTTTTATTAGGTCCGAATACCTCAATATTAATTCTCTTGCAATCAACATCTTTAAAAAATTGTTCAATTTTACCTAATAAAAGTTTACCAATTCCATTTCCACGAATATCATTTTTTACTACTAATTCAAGTATAGATCCTGTTTTTGCACAATCATTTGTTAGCTTATCAATTTCGTCTTTTTCTTCTATTATTCCTATAATGATTCCAATTGCAACATTATTTTCAATATATAAATAAATTTTACCATTTTGCTTTCTTACTTTCTCCATATCTAATTTAAACATGTTTTCTCTATATTCAGGTTTTAAAATCTGTGTATGCCAATTATCTATATCTACTAAATAATTTTGAAGTTCAACTAATAAATCTTTTATTTGTTCATCATATTTAGAGTCATATTCAATAATCATATAAACCTCCAAATTTTATATATATTTTATAAATTCATATCTAGTAATTCCTTGAGGCCAGTTTTCAATTTTCGCAATTAGCTTAAAGTCAAGTTTTTCATAGAATCCTTTTGCTTGGAAATCTAAAGTTGTAAGATGAATTCCAAGCAAATTATTTTCCTTACAATATTTTATCAATTCATTTATTAATTTAGTTCCGAAGCTTTTGATTTCTATACTTTTCATCAACAAATAGTGTGTCTACCTCAATCCATTGCATTTTTTCATAAACAACAATTCCAGCAATAATTTCTTCATTATTTTTTGCATAAAATCCAAATAAATCTCCATAATTCCAAGCATTAGTATTTGTTAAATTTGGATTTTTTTGGTTATTAAATTTTGTTATATCTTCAAATATTTTTAACTGATAATCTTTATTATCGCTTTTTACTATATCAATATTTGTTTCTAAATTAGTATTGCAAAGTTCTGAAATATTTTTATTAGAATCTATAAAATTTGAATTTCTAATTATTTCACTCTTATAAAACCTTTCTTGAAAATCAGTTAATAAGCGAATTTCGGCATTTGTAAAGTTCCTATTTTCTGGAGCTAAAATTAATTTGTCATCATCATCATTTAATCTATGAATAATCGCAATACATTTTCCTTTGAATTCAGATAAAGGTTTATATTCACCAAGTACATAACAATCTAGTTCTTTTCCATCTCCACTAACAGTATTTGGGATATAGCCATAATTTACTAAATATATATGATCTGGATATTTGGGATGACTACTTCCAATTGGTCTATCAATTTTTGCTTCTAAAATTTTATTTAAATATTCTAAATTCTTCATAAATTTTATCCTCTATATAATAAAATTATTTTTTGTATCTATTTTAGTAACAATTTCAGAAACAGCTAAATTAGTAGTGTCTAAAATATTTTCTTTATTGAACTTATAATTTTTAAAGTTATTTAATAATTCTATGCAACGTTCATTCATTTGACAATCTATAGGACGTTTGGCATCTCTTGAAATAAGAATATTTTCATTGCATAGTAAAACTACAAATTTAATAGTATATTTTTTAAAGTTATTTTTAATTAATTCTAAATTTTCAGGTGTTACAATATAATTAAAAATTACATCATATCCAGATTCTAAATATACTTCAATAGTATTTATACAAATTTTCCAAAAAATTTGTAAATGATTTCCAGGTTTCCAAGGACTTACATGACTTCCAATTACTTGGTTATAAATATCATCTCCTTCTATTAAAGCAGATTTATTTTTTTGTTTTGCAAGTGTATTTGAAATTGTACTTTTTCCAACTCCTGCAGGTCCTGTTATTATATATAGATTTGGCATTTTGATACCTCCGTATTATAATTATTTTATTTACTATAAACCGAATAATTACAAATTTTACCTTTAAAGTTTAAATTATCTATTATGAATTCTCTAATTTCTGGTGGCTCTTGATCAAATAAATCCTTTTTATCTGTAACTACTAAAAATTCAGTATTTTCTCGATTCAAAATATCTTCTTTGATTTGTTCTTTTCCGTTATATCCTAAATTCCCATTAAATAATAGATCATAAACTCCATGATTTTGTTTTAATTCGATCATCGGAAATGCTGAATCGTAAGAAATAATGATAACATCTATTCCTCTAGAATTTTTTTCTTTAATATAATCTTCCATAGTATGCATTTTTTTAATATATTCTTTTTCTATGAAAGAAAGATTAAATGGGCTATTAGAATTTATATAAAATTCTGATATTTTATGATTAACAAGAAAATTAGATAAAATAATTAAAATAATTATAAATAAAATAGTTATACTAAAAGAATTAATTATTATTTTATATTTTATACAAGAAAAGAAATCTTTAAAAATTAAGCTATCAAATAAATATATTATAAATAATAAATGGAATGCAAAAGTAAATATAATATGTGCACTATTAATTATAGGATAAATAATTAATGTGTGTGTTAACGCAAAAATAAAAAGTAAAGTTAAATTTTCAAAAATTTCTTTTTTTAAATTTTTAAATAAAGTATTTCTAAAATACATGATAATAATATATAAAACAAAAGTAGCAATAAGTATTAACAAATAGTAAAAAGAAGTATATAAAGCTATATTACTTTTTCCAAATTCTAATAAACTACCAAAACAATAATTTAAAAATCCAAATAAATTATTATCAAAATATAATTTTATTAATAAAATACAAGTTGGAATTAAGAAAATAAATAATTTTTTTAATTGGTTAAAGATATATTTTTTAGACAATTTATCAACATATAGTTCATAAATTAGTACAGAAAGTATATAAAAGATTCCAATATTTTGTTTAGTAAAAAATACTAAAAAAGCGATAATTCCTTGCAAAATATTATTACTTTTTTTACTGGCATATAAATTGAGACCAATTAAGCTAAATAAGATAGCTAATGTATTATAATTTGCACCTGCTGGTACTACTTGAAACATGAGTAAGAAAGCAAAAATAGCATATAATAAATTTAGATTTTTGCATACATTAAGATTTTTAAGAATTTTATACATCATATAGAAAAGTAGAAAATATATAGTTAGATTATATATTCTAAATACTACAATATTAGCAGAAAAAATTTTAAAGAAAACATGTCCAATATAAAAAAATAGTGGAGTAATTATAACATTAGAATCATTATATATAGTTAACTCATTAAACATTTTATAAATATTTTGAAAATTCCATAATTCATCACTAGCTCTTAATGCAACTAGAAAAATCATTAAGATTGATATAATAATTAATAAAAAAACTATAAAAAACCTTTGAAAAATTTCAACCTTTCTATTCATAAAAACTCCTTAAATAACATATATAATTTTATTATATATGTATTACTAATATCTGACAAGTTTTTTAAAAAATATATTTACAAAAAAATATATATATGCTAATATGAAATTAAGTTAATATATACTAAAATTTTTGTTGATAAAAGTCAAAAAAAGGTATATAATATATTTAAGTATGGTAAAAGGAGGATTTTATTATGACAAAAAATGTAATTAAAGCTTTAGTTGTAGCTTTAGTAGCAATTTTAATGATTGTTTCACTATCAACTTATGTAAATGCAGAGCCAATAAAGTTTGGTGACATTAGTGAAGGAACAGTTACAGAAGGAGCACAAGATACATCTGGTGCTGCATCAAGCCTTAATAGAATAATTGGTGCTGCTATCACAGTTGTTCAAGTAGTTGGTGTAGGTGTAGCTATTATCATGTTAATTGTATTAGCTATAAAATACATATCAGCTGCTCCTGGAGACAAAGCAGATATCAAGAAACATGCAGTTGTGTATGTTGTAGGTGCAGTAGTATTATTTGCAGCTAGTGGTATTCTTGGAATTGTTAAAAACTTTGCTCAAAACGTTACAGCTGACAATGCTTAATGTAAAACTTAATAAACAAATAAAAAGAATGCTTTATGCATTCTTTTTTATTGTTATAAAAACTTTTTTTGCTATAGCTCTAATATAAATTATTACTTATAAAATTATAAGTTAAATAAAATTTATACTGAATCTAATAGATAAAGTCAAAAATAGTATTTACAAAATAAAACTTATAGGTTAAGATAGATTTATACGAAATATTAATTATTGAAAAAAAATATTAAAAATGTTATAATATAATTAGGATATTAGAATTAAAAGGAGGACTTAACTATGAAAAAATTTAAAAAAATAGTATCTGTAGTTTTGATTTTTGCATTACTATTTACTATAATTCATAGTACAACGGTATTTGCATATGATTGGAACTCTAAAATAAATACTCAAGCAGGTGCAGCAGATTCTTCTAATGTAAGTAGTTCTGTTAACAATATAGCTCAAGCTATAATTACAATCGTTAGAGTTGTATGTGTCGGGGTAGCCATTACAATGCTTGTAGTCTTAGCAATAAAATATATGGTTTCAGCTCCTGGTGATAGAGCAACAATTAAAAAACATGCTGCTGTATACATAGTTGGTGCTGTAATAATGTTTGCTTCTAGTGGAATTTTAGGTATAATTCAAAGTTTTGCATCTAATGTAAAAGCAGCATAAGAGGTATTTTAGGAGGATTTTATAATGAACAAAATAAAAAAACAAGTTTTAATTATTGCATTATTAATAGCAATAATGTTTACGGTTATATCAAGTATTAATCAAGTTGTTGCAAGCAGTTATGAAGCTGCTATGGAACAAGCTTTAACTAATACAGAAACAGATAAAACAACTGGAGCTAGTAATGCAGTAACAAATGTTACAGCTACAGTTATAACTTCCATTAGAATTATAGGAGTATGTGTGGCAGTATCAATGTTATTAGTTTTAGCAATGAAATATATGTCTGCAGCTCCAGGTGAAAAGGCAGATATTAAAAAGAGTGCGGTTGTTTATGTAGTTGGAGCAATAATTTTATTTGCAGTAGTTGGTATTTTAGGAATTATTTCTTCTTTCTCTAATGTAATAAGTTAATTTTAAATATATAATTTTGAATGGAGTAATAACATGAAAATTAAACCAATAAGAAAAAATTTAAAGAAATTTTTATTAATTAGTATAATTTGTTTTATTAGTATATGTTATACAAATAACTTTGTTTTTGCAGCGAATGGCTTAAATGTTAATGCTTTTGAAAATCCAACGGCAGAAGGAACAGAAAAAGTTACAAATTTAGTGAATTCAACTGCAGGAGCAGCAGTTAGTGTAATTAGGATTGTGGCAGCTTCTATAGCAGTAATAATGCTATTGGTTATTGCAATGAGATATATGATATCTTCGCCAGGAGATAGAGCAGATATTAAAAAGCATGCAGTTGCTTACGTTATAGGTGCATTTGTTTTGTTTGGAGTAACTGGAATATTAGGAGTTCTAGTAGATTTGTCAAATACTTTTAATAGCTAAGAAAATATGGTGTGATTAGGAGATGGAACAATGAAAAAAAGTAAGAAAACTGGTAAAATTATATTTTTAATCATTTGTATTTTAACATTATTTTCTAATATATTTGTAGATGCTAGTGTGGTTAGTCAATTTTCAGGTGAAATTACAGGATCTGCTACAAATGCTCAAACCTCAGCTATAAAAATATTATCTAGTGTATTAGATATTATTAGAACAATAGGAGCAGCTGTAGCTGTAATCATATTAATTGTTATAGCTTGTAAATATATAATTGCTTCAGCAGGCGATAGAGCAGACATAAAGAAATATGCTACAACTTATGTAATAGGTGCTTTAATTTTATTTGGTGCATCAGGCATTACATCATTAATTAAGAATTTTATAGATAATTCAATAAAATAAAAAAATAAGGAGTAAATATGAGGAAAATTATTTATGTGCTAACAATAATTATATTATTTAGTATGATATTTGATTTTTATTCAGTATATGCTGATGATGGAGTTGATTCTATAATTACCGCAATGGAAGGAACGAGTAATGCTGCAACAGCTACTGGTACGGGGGTAGGAAATGTAATAAATAATGTTATCGGTATCATGCAAGTTGTTGGTTCTGGTTTATCAATTATCGTAATTACATTATTAGGTATAAAATATATTTTAGCAAGTCCAGGAGAAAAAGCAGATGTAAAAAAGAGTATAATGCCAATATTAATTGGATGTGTTCTTTTATTTGGAGCAGTTAATTTAATAGCTGCGGTAGAAGAATTTTCAAAAGTGTTAAATTAAAATGAAAAAATCTTTAACTTTAAATAATAATAAAAAAGTAAATACTTTTAGTATTTACTTTTTTATTATTATTTAAAGATTTTACTAATATATTACATATTTTGTATGAGAATGTTTATTACATTTGTGTTAAAAATATCAAATATTGAATAAAATTGTTGAAAAAAAAAATCTGTTTAAGTATAATTATTATAATAGTATAAATAGGCGTATTGGATAAGGAGGAAATTATATACAAATGAGAGAAAGAAAAAATCTTTTTTTTAAGATATGCATAAGTTTTATTGCAATTTTTTTAATATTAATAAATTTTAATTATACAAACGCAGCAGGAGATGGAAGTTCATTATTATCAAATATGGAATCACAAGCCAAAAACTTTATTGATAAGGGTTCAAAGGCAGCAGAAGGAAATATTAATTATACCAATATAGCTAATGAGTTTAAAGGACTAGGACAAATTTTAACAATGATTGGCGCAGGTGTAATGGTTGCAGTAACTACTTATATGGGAATTAAGTACTTAACAGCAGGTCCGGAAGCACAGGCAAAATTAAAAGTTCAATTAATTGGTGTTGTTGTATCTGGAATGGTAATATTTGGGGCATATTCAATTTGGAAACTTGTTATGCAAGTTGCATCTCAATTTTAAAGGAGGAATTGATAATGGGAACATATTATATACCTCGTAACTATAGAGGTGAATCTAGAATATTATATATATTTACAGTAAAATCTTTAATCACAACAGCAATAGGAGCTATGGTTGGCTCAATATTTTTTCTTATTTTTAAGGCATTAAATATGACTCCTATTGGAATTGGCATTATGGCATTTTTTGCTTTAGTTGGATTTGCTGTTGGTGCTCTTAAAATTCCAACTATTGTTGCTATTCCAATTACTAAAAAAATAGGTGGAGAACCAATTGGAGAAATAATTTTAAGATATATGAAATTCAAGAAAAATAGAAAGATGTATACATATACAAAGGAGGAAAAATAGATGGGAAATAGCGAAACAATTCTTTTGCTTCAAATGGGTATTTGGATAATTGTTTTTATTATGATTGCTCTTGTTTGTGTTTACTTGTACTTAATGAAACCAAAGAAAGTTAAACAAGAAAAAGAAACAGATACAATGATAGAAGACACTTCAAAAGATAATCAGAAAAAAATAGATCAAAATTATGGTAAATTCACAGGAAATTTAACTAGAGAATCAATATTTGAATTTATGGAATTTGATGAAATAGTTGATAACATGATTGTAAGAAAAAATGGTACTCAGTATGTTATGATTTTACAATGTAATGGTGTCAACTATGATTTGATGTCTGAACAAGAAAAAATTTCTGTTGAAGAAGGTTTCGTACAATTTTTAAATACTTTAAGATTTCCTATTCAATTATATATTCAAAGTAGAACCTTAAATTTAAGAGATATTATTGAAGAATATAAATCAAGAGTTGATAATTTAACTATTGAAATAGATAAATTAGATGCTAAAATTGCTCAAGCACAAACACAAGGAAATAAAGCTTTAAAGGAAAAATTAGAATTTGAAAAAAGAAGAAAAATAAATATTTTAGAATATGGTATAAACATTACAGATTATGTTGAAAAATTGAGTTCAAATAAAAATGTTCTTCAACAAAGAACTTATGTTGTTGTTTCTTATTACTCAGCAGAAATTGGTGGTGGTCTTGATAAATATTCTAAAGAAGAAATTTATAATATGTGCTTTTCAGAACTTTATACAAGATGTCAAAATATAGCGAGTGCTTTAGGTACATCTCAAATAACAAGTTCTATACTAGATTCAGAAGAACTAGCAGAATTATTATATATTGCTTATAACAGAGATGAAGCAGAATTATTACAATTATCAAAAGCATTAGATGCTCAATATGATGCATTATATAGTACTGGAAAAGATGTATTACAAAAGAAACAAGAAAAACTTGACCAAGAAATTAATATTGCTGCTATTGATATGGCAACAGACAGTATTTTAAAAGCTGATAGACAAAAACAAATAGAAGACTTGGAACTTGCAATAAGTAAAGAAGAAAAGATTAAACAAAAAGCAAATGAATTACTTGATACATATGAAAATCAATTAGATCCAAGAGTTTATCAATTAGCAAAAAAAGAGGTTGAAAACTCTGGAAAACAAGAAACACCTCAAATAGAAGAGGCTAAACCAGCAGCTCCTAAAAAGAAAGTAGTTAAAAGAAGAAGATTAGAGAACTAATGAAAAGGGAGGATAAAAAATGTTTGGAAAGAAAAAAGTAGAAACCACTAATGAAATTGAGAGTATAAAAAAAGAAGAAGAAAGTGTTTTCAAAAAAAATGAAAAAACAATAAAAGGGCTAATTGCTCCAGGTGGAATTGATGCAAGTTATACAAATCACATAGAAATATCTTCTGCGAGAACCAGATATGCAAGAAGTATGATAGTTGCAAATTTGCCTAGAATGTGTACTTTCCCAGAATTTTTAAGGGGAATGTATACATTTGGAGATTTAAATGTTTCTGTCTTTATAAATCCAGTTAGTGAAGCAACCTCACAACAAGATTTAAATAGGACAATTAATGAACTTGAATCTGAAAGAATAGTAGCTTTAGATAGAGGTGATATAAACAGAGAAAGAGTTATAGCTCAAAAAAGAATGGAAGCAGAAGAACTTCGTGATGCTATAGCCGCAGGATTTAATAAATTATTTGATTCATCAATTATTGCGACAATTTTTGCTTATAGCATGGATGAATTAGAAAAGTATACAGAATTGTTAACAAGTGAGATGTCAAAAAATCTTATTGATATCAAACCAGCTTGGGCTATGCAAGATGAAGCTTTTAGAAGTAATATGCCTTTTGCAGATAATAAAATTACAAAGTCACATACATTTGATAGAAGAGCTATGTCAACAGTATTCCCATTTTTTACATCAGAAGTTGGACATGAAAATGGTATACCTTTAGGATTTAATAAACAAACAGGACTACCAATTCTATATGATAATTTTAGTCCTAAATTAACTAATTATAATATGGTTATATTTGGTAAGTCTGGTGCTGGTAAATCTGTTACTATAAAAACAATAACAGCTCGTTCAGCAGTTTTAATGGGAATAGAAAGTTTAGCTCTTGATGCTGAAGGTGAGTATGGTGTTGTTGCTGAAGCTTTAGGTGGAGTTAACGTTACTTTAAGTCCTAACTCAAAAACAGTTATAAACCTTTTTGATATAGAACCTGAAAATGTAAAAGATGAAATAACAGGAAAAGAAAGAACAGTTTTAAGTGTTGAAAATAAAGTAGAAGATGTTACAAACGGATTACTTACAATGGCTAGAGGTAGTACAAGAAGCCAAGAAGTAAATGAGCTTACAAAACAAATAATTTCTGAAGCAGTTGCAGAAGAATATGCTGCTTTAGGTATAACAAACAATGTGGAAAGTTTGTATACAAGAGATGAGAATGGTGGAAAAGTTAATATTTCTGAAAATTATTTGGGAAGAACTAAGAAAGAAATGCCTACAATTGGTTCTTGGTATAAGAGAATTTGCAGAAAAGCACAAGAAAACGAGAATCAAGATTATCGTTTCCACTATAGTTATTTGGTAAAAGTTATGAAACAATATGTTAGAGAATATCAAGGTCAAATGGCTTATTTTGATGGACAATCAACATTTGAATTATTAGATGGTGTTCCTTTCATAAATATAGATATTTCACAACTTGAGGAAAGATTTGCAAGACCTCTTGCACAACAAATAATGCTTTCTTGGGTTTGGGAAAAATATGTTAAGAAAAATAGTGAAGATAAAGCAAAGGCTGCTAAAAAGAGAGTTTTAGTTGATGAGGCTTGGATGCTTTTACCATATCCAGAAGCTGTTGATTTCTTAAATACAATGGCTAGACGTGCTAGAAAAAGAAATGTTTCTCTTGCTGTTATTTCACAAAAATTCCAAGATTTTTATGAAAAACAAGAAGTTCAAGCGGTTTTAACTTCATCAGAAACAAAATTATTCTTAGCTCAAGATAAATCAGAAATAGAGTACTTAAGAGAAGTATTTAAACTTAGTGAAGGTGAAGCTGGATTTTTGATCACATGTAATAGAGGTGAGGGACTTTTAAAAGTTGGTGGAGATTCAGCAATACTTGCAATTCAACCAACTAAGAAAGAATTTGAATTCGTTGAAACAAACTTAACAAAACAAGCTGCATTAGAAAAAGCTAGAAGAGAAGCAGAAGGAAAACAATAAAAGAGGATTTTATATGAAAAAATGTATAAGCTGCTTATTAGTGGTTTTAATGATTTTTAATTTCATATTTTGTAATGGTGTTTATGCAGAGCCATCAGGAACTGCAACAGATTCTGAAGAAACGGATCATCCACTTGGAGGTTCTGCACCAATAAGTAATGAAGTTTTAGGGGATTTAATAGAAGAGGGTGAGGTTTCACAAACTCAGGATAGTGAAACAAAAGTTGCAACAAATGCATTGAGTTTTGGAACATCTATTATAGGTTTTATTACTGGTATTTTGGCAAGACTTATAAATGTTGCAATAGCTTTACAAATTGATTTGATTTTAGCGCAAATAACATATTCTACTGAAAATACACCGCAAGAAACAGATAAATTTAATTATTTTTTTACTATTGATAGAGCTGTATTTAATAGAGTTCCACTATTTAATATAAACTATTTTAATACAGATCCAACTTATAAGGTTGGTGATGTTGAAATAAATGCAAGTAATAGTAATATTAAAATTAAGGAAGGTATTACTGGTGTTTATTATATTTGTAGAATAATAGCAATGGCGATAGGATTACTTGTATTAATTTATATTGGAATTAGGATGGCTATGTCTACTGTAGCTTCAGAACAAGCAAGATATAAAAAAATGTTAGTAAGCTGGATAGAAAGTATAATAATAATGTTTCTTATGCTTTATATTATTAGTGCAATAATAACATTTGGAGAAATTGTTACAGGAATATTTTATAATATTAGATGTCAATTATTAGGTCAAACTATAGATGGAACAGCACAAGAATTTGATATTTTTGAGGATACAATAAGAGAAACAACATTACAAATGGTATTTGACGGATCAGGATTAGAAGTTACATTATGGTCTATAATATATTGGTGTTTATTATTTATGGAGATTAAATTTATTTGGCTATATATGAAAAGACTACTAATGGTAGGGTTCTTAATAATTATTTCTCCATTAATAACAATAACATATTCAATTGATAAAGCAGGAGATGGAAAAGCACAGGCGTTTTCTACTTGGATGAAAGAATTTTTAGTAAATGTTTTAATACAACCATTGCATGCATTAATTTATTTGATATTTGTATTAACAGCAAATTCTATTGCTGCATCTTCTCCATTAGTTGCTTTAGCATTATTAATGGCAATGGGAGCAGTTGAAAGAATGGTAAAAGTCGTATTTGATATGAAAGGACTTGTAACATTAAGAGGTGTAAATAAATTTATGAAGAAAGAAGGATAATATATGAATGGCAGAAGTAAAAGAATTAAAATATTTTTAATTTTTTTGATAGCATTATTTTTCTGCGTTCTATGTTTACTAATTGTTTTGCAATATTATTTAAAAAAACAAGATGCAAATAGTAATAACAATGTTAGTTTTGTGACAGAAGAAACTTCTCCTCAAACAATAGAAGATGTTATAAAAAAGTATGAATCTGAGTTTATAAAGCAGGATGGAAATACTATTTATGTAATATTTGCTAAAGATTTATATGATGAAAATGGAAATAGCAATAAAGATTTTTTTTATAATTTAGCTAATGACTTAACTATATTTTTTCCATTAGAAAATTTCGAAGTGATAGATGAAGAGAAAAAAATTGATTTAATGGCAAAATTTAATAATGAAACTGACTCACATATTATTCTTATCAACAATTTAGAAAATTTTTATGAACAATCTGATGGAAATTCATATACTAAAGTGGAAAAGTCAGAAATAGTTAAGCCATCGGCATTATATGTCCAGAATGGATATTTAGAAAGACTAGTTTCTAACCAAATGTTTTTATCAAGTATAAAAGAATATTTGGATGAAGGAAAAGAATCAGAAAATGGGTATATTAGTTATGAAAATGGAACTATTAAATTAAAACTTGCTCCAAATGATTCTGTAATGAATATTATTTTTTCTGAAGATTATGGATATAGTATACTTACAGATGTAGAATCTGATACGCCTTTAACAAAAATATATGAGTTACATAATGACAATACATTTGGAAGTTTGAGTGATGGATATTTAGGATATAGAAGTAATAATTTATATTATTTCTTTTATGGTGATGAAACATCTGTATATGGATATTCATATAGAAGAAACGATACTTTTGAAAAATTATTAGAAGAGTATTTAAATAATAAAGATTTAGATAAATTTATCACAAAACTTTCTGAAAAAATGCTATCTTATGATGTTTTAGAATATGATAAAGATATAAAAAAAGCTACTATGATTTTTCCAACACGAGGAATTGAAATAAAAATAGAAGACAATAATCCTAAAGGGATAACTTTATATAGTAATTATTATTTTACAGATATGACAAAAGAAATGGTAAAAAATGGTAAAATATCTTATAGTACAGATGATTTAGTAGAAAAGTATGAAATCCAAAGAAGAGAAAGTAGTAAATAGAAAATTGATTTTACTAGGGAAGGAATAATAGATGAAAGAAGAACAATATAAAGATTACAATAAAAAAAACTATAAAAAAACAATAATAGTTTTATTTGTTGTAATCTTTATATTGCTTTTATGTCAATTCTTATTATCAACTTTAAGTAAAGAACAAAAAAATAATGAGCTTTCTTATAGTAGTTTAAGAAGTGTAAAAGATGTAATTGAATATTATGAATCAACTTATATATCAGAGTCAGAAAGTGAAGAAACTGAATATTATTTAGATATTTTTTTGAAGTTCAAGGTATTGCCTTATGATGAAAATGATAATAGTAACGAAACTTATTATAATACTTTAATAGAAGAAGTGGCTAAAGTAATTAGATATAAAAGTTTTAAAATGATTGATTTAGAGAATGAAATTACGGTAAAAGTTGTATGCGAAAATAATAAAATTGAATCAATTATAATTAATGATATTGAAGATTACTTTATATATATGGATTCACAAATTAGTATGAAAAAGTATGTAGAAATAAAATCGACAGAATTTGTTATTAATTCACCAATTTTGCAATCATGTATAAATAATAACTGGGATAATAATATAAATTTTGGAACGAGAGAAAGTATTTTTGATGAATATTATATATATTTTGATGAAGGAATAAAAGTAAAAACAATTCAAAATAAGATATATAATATAATTTTTAATAAAAAATATAGTGAAAATGTAATTAACGACTTATTTCCAGGAATAGATTTAGCAAATGTAGAAGTAACTCTTGGAAAGCCTAGTTTTGAAGACGAGAAATTGGGAGTTATAGGATATAAAGGAAATGAAATGTATGTATTTTTTACAAATGAAGAGATTTCTATATACAGAAATCCAGATGTAGATATTGAAGATTTTTTTGAGTTATCAGATAGATTTATAGCTGAAAAGATAGACTTTTTAGACTTTATGAATGAACTTACATATATTTGGCCAGATTATAGTGAATATGAGTATACAGAAAATACAATGTTTATTGCATATCCTCTTAAAGGTATAGAAATTAAGCTAAATTATGATGACATAAGCGGAATTTTGGTGTATAATAATATTAAGAGTACTTTGCCTAGAATTCAAGAGTATTTAGAAAATACGAACTTTGTTTCAAGACTACAAATAGATGCAGTATTTGAAGCTGAAAAAAGAAGAGTAAATAAGATTATAGAGCAAACAGAAAAATGCAATGAATTTAAGGAAAGTTTAGAAGATGACCAAAAAGCTTTGATTGGGGAAAGTTTTAGATATGAAATATATCCAATGACAGATATAAATGAAAATATCTATGGTATGAAATTTATATCTTTATCAGAAGATAATCCAGATAGAGAGTTAAATGATAGTATGGATTATTATATGTGGATTAATAATGATAATTTTATATATTCAAAAGAAGGAAAAGGAATATACATATATAGTCTAATAGATGGAAGTGTACGAAGATTACTAGAAGGAAATGATACATACGAGTTAAAAGAATATGAAAACGGAATATTAAAATATGATGATAAACAAATTAATGTCTAATATTTTAGAAAGGAAGTAGAATATGGTGCGATTAAAAAAGAGTTGCGAAAAAATTATATTAATAATTATAACAGTATCTATATTAATAATGTTTTTAGCTACTCCAGCATCTTATGCTAAACTGGATTTAAAAGAAGGAGAATTTTATTATTCAGGTACTACAAAAGGTACATATACGGTTAAAGAGGGAATTTTTGCGTGGCTTCTTGATAATATTGGACAAATTGCTGACTGGTTATTGGGAATTATAACTATGGGCTTCAGAATGGTATTTGTTGGATGGACAGCTTTAATAGAAAAATTGTTGACTTGGGGATTAGAATCAACAGTTGGAGTTAATGTTGCTGGTGAAGAAGTAGATGGTATGAGTAATACGGATTTAACTTCCATAACAGATTCAACTAATAATTTAACTGTACAAGCTATAGTATATAATAGAGTTCCTGCATTTGATATTAATTTTTTTGATCTATCAAATGAGTATGATAAAACAGTAAGTGGGACAGGGAAAATTTTAATATGTGAAAAATGTAATAAAAAAGTTGCAGAATGTTGTAAGCAAGAAGGCTCAACTTTCACTTGTTGTACGGAGTGTGGAGGAACATGTGATGCATGTCATAGATATATGTTAGCATTATTAAATGCAGAAGATCCAGATGGTATTGATCCTATAGTTCTTCAATTAAAGAAAATTGTAGCAACTTGGTATTACATTTTAAGAATTCTTTCAATGGCAATAATGCTGGTAGTACTTATAGGTGTTGGTATTAAAATGGTTGTATCAACAATAGCCTCAGAAAAAGCTGTTTACAAAAGAATGCTAGTTGATTGGCTTGTTGGAGCAATTATTGTATTTTCTATACATTATATAATGTTATTTATAATAAATATAAATGAATCTTTAGTAGATATAATATCTGAGTCTGCTGATAATGTGAATAGTGTTCAAATGAAACAATTATCAGAAAAAGCAGAGGGAGATAAAGGAGTAGAAAAAAGTAATGAAGAAATAGAAATAGACATATATGAAGCTGTAAGAACTAGAGCTTATGATCCAAAACTTACAAATGGTTTATCAGGTATGTTAATGTATATGACTTTAGTTTATTTTGCAATTAGATATTCTATTGTTTATATACAAAGATACTTAACAGTTTTAGTTTTAACACTTATGGGTCCACCAGTTGGTGTAGCATATGCTCTACAAAAAGTATTAAGTGGTAAATCATCAAGTTTAAAAATTTGGATGAAAGAGTATGTAATGAATGTAATCATACAGAGTGTTCATGCAATTATTTATGGTGTGTTTATTTCATCAGCTTTAATATTATCATTACAATCAATTCCTGGAATTATTGTTGCATTAATATTAATGAATTTCAGTTTAAAAGCAGAATCTACTTTTAGAAAAATATTTAAATTTGGCGATGGCGATAGTTTAGTAGGACATACAGCAGAAGCTGGTAATGCAGAAAAAATGAAACAAAACTTAGATACAGCAGTTGGTTTATATGCTGGTGCTAAACCACTTGCTGGAGCTTTAATGAATTCTCCATATGGAAAAGCTGTTAAAGGTGTTGGAAAAGTTGCGGCTGCAGGTGGTGTACTAGGAATTGCAGGAGCTGTAAAAGTTGGAAAAGGAATAAAAAATAAAATTACTGGAGGAAATGGAGATAATAATCAAATAGATTCTTCGCCTAGCGATAGCGGAAATTCTAACTCACAAGATTCAGGTGGTGGAAGTAATTCAAGTGACGGAAAACCAACTTCAGGAACTTCTTCAACTGGGGCTCAAGTTAATGCAAGAGGAATTCCAGTTGAACACACTTCTATGGCAACATTAATGGAACAAGGAGAAGGAAAGTTAAGAGCGGATGTAGAAGCAGCATTAAGTGAAGTAAATGCAACAAAACCAGGAACTATTGAAAGAACTGCTGCTGAAAAGAAATATGAAGCAGCAATGAAAGAATATACAGCATATAAAGAAAAAGGATTTCCTTCTACAAAAGATATAGTAAAAGGTCATATAGAACAATTAGTTGATATAGAAAATCATTTTAGCTTTACAAAAAATGCTAAAGGAAGCTATTTATCTTTAAGCAATTTAGGAAAATTAAAAGATGGTGTATTTGGAACAAAATATTATGATGCGATGAAAGGTAAAATGATTTCAAATGGTGACGGATTATATAGTCAATTAGGAGCTAGCAAATTACTTGGATTTTCTGATGAAGATAAAAAATTACTTAAAGAGCAAATATTAAATCCTATGAAAAATGGTCTAGGCGGAATGGCAATGATGTTCTTTGGAGCAGGAACATTGATTGCACATCCTATGTTAGGCATGGGACTTTTAACAGCTGGTTCAGCTTTATCAGGTAAGACATTTAAAAAACCTTCAAAAAATAAGAAATATAAAGGAAGATATGGATTTTCTAGATTTTCAACTCCTTCTATGATAGATGTTCAAAAATCAGCTTTATCAAGAGCAAGAAGAGAAATGAATAGTGTAATGGCTAGTAAGCTTAAAAATGATCATCCAGATTTTTATAAAGAATTACAATCAGGACTAAAAAAAGATTATGGATCAAAATTCAAGAGAAACTTGGCTAATTCAGCAAAAGCAATGGGAGGTACAGCTGCAGCAGGATTAGTTGCTGGGGCAGGAATAGCAGCAGTACCTTTAGCTGGAGCAGGAATAGCAGGAATGTTTACAGGAAGATTTATTGAAAATACAGCATTAAGTGATAATTTAAGTACAATTAATAAACATTCAGTAAAACAGATGAGAGAACAACAACAACAATTTGTAAAAGATGCAATGACATATCAAAGTAATCTTGTTATGGCCAGAGCTGGTTTGATTAAAAATGGATATGATAGTAATTATGATGAAAAAGCTATGGCAGAATTAGGATACAAAAGAGATCCAATAACAAATAAACTTGTAAAAGTTGAAGATACTGCTATACAAAAGCAACTTGATTATTTACAACAAAAACTAGTAGAAAAATACGCTTATGAAAGTAAAGATTATGATCCAACTACAGGAAAAGTTATAGATAGACAACATTTAGGTGATAGTGGTTCTGCTTCAGGTATTCAAAATGGAGATATACAAATTTTGCAAAAGAAAAAAAGCAGGAAATTAACAGATTCTGATATAAAAAATATTAACAAAGTTATTGATAATATGTTAGATGAAATTGATTTATCACAAATTGATTTGAACGATAATGATAATAGAAAGAATTTTAGATCATTAATTGAAGGCAAGTTAAAAGATGCTAATATTATTGCAAAAAATGAAAAGATAGGAGAAGGTCAAGAAGATAATATTTTAAATGCAATTAAAAGAAGAAAAGAATTTAATGAAAAGAAATTAGGGGTTATAGCTGATGAAACATTAAGAGATAATCCAGAGAAAAGTAGTATAGAAAAAGCTTTCAAAAAAGTATCCAAAAATAAAACTGATATTAAATTATCAGATATTTTAGAACAAATGAAAAAAGATTTTATAAAGCAAGAAGAAGGATCTCAAGATGGACTAGCGAGAAAAACTAAAGAAGAAAAAGAAAAAATAGCAAAAAGGGCAGATGAATATATTAAAAGTATAAAAAATAGTAGTAGTGACCAAATAAAAGATTATGTTGATACAATGCAAATTTCTGATATGGTTACTTCAAAACGAGGAGACAGAGCAGAATATGCAGAGCAAACATTAGAGATAAAAAAGAAAAAAAGAGCAGAAAAGCTAAACCAAATTTTAAATGTAGATATTGCAGATCATGATTCAGCAGATAGTATAATAGATTCTTTAAAAGAAGGAAAAGCACTAAGATATAATGAGGATGAAATTATTTCACTTACTCCAGATGATGCTAGTGAAATTGTTCAAATGTTATTGATGAGAAAAGAATTAGAAAGTATTAATGATTTTACAAAAGAAGAATTAGAACTGAAGAAAGGTTCAAATTCATATAAAGATGCTATAAAACAAAAAAGTGCTAAAACAGTTGATTTTTATAAAGAACAGTTAGATTATGAAAAAAACAGAATACAAATAGAGCAAGAAAAGAATATGATTGAAAATTTTAAAAGAGAAAATCGAGAATTATTTGATAATAATGGAGTTGCAAAATCAGGAACAGCACTTGATGATGGTATACAAGAATATTTGAAAAAAAATCACTTAACAAGCGATAAAAAAATAAGAGATGAATTCGAGGATATTAAAGGTATGGAAAAGAAGATAGAAAAACAAATGAGTGATTTAAAAACTAAAAAAGCTGCAATGCAAGCTGCTGAAAGGAATGTTACTTTGGCAGGACCAATAGCAGATATAAAAAAATTTATAAACGACAATTATTAAAATGAAAGGAAAACGAGCTGTGAAGAAAGTATTTAAGAAAATACTAATAATAATGTTAATAATTTTGACATTGAATAATTTTCTTATGTCTGATGTTTATGCTGAAGATAAACCAGGAATGATGGATGCTTTTGAAGAAAAATTGGCTAACTTTTTTGGTTCAGTTGTAGGCTTATTTACTTGGCCAGTTAGATTTGTTGCAATAGCTGCAAGTATAGCAATTAATACACTCACAGCTTCGGTTGCTTATATTGAAGGAGCTAATGATGCTGCAAGTACTGTAAATTTAGGTCCATTTCAAAATATTACTGTTCTTACACCATTTGATATATTTTTTAATAAAGTAGCTATTTTAGATGTAAATTTCTTTGATTTTTCTTCAATAGAAGAAGGTAGTTTAATATATACAATTAGAACTGGTATAGCAACATGGTACTATATTTTAAGAATATTAGCTGCATCAATATTATTGGTTGTATTAATATATGTAGGAATAAGAATGGCAATATCAACAGTTGCTACGGACAAAGCAATGTACAAAAAAATGTTAGTTGATTGGGTTTGTAGTTTAGCTATAATATTCCTTATACATTATATTATTATATTTACAATAACTATAAGCAATGCACTTGTAAATGCTGTTTCATTAACGGTAAATTCTGAAACGATCAGTAATACATATGCGTATATTCAGCAATTGGCACTAAGAGTATTTGATTTAGAATCTATTCCAGCAACTATAATTTTTTGTATGTTAGTATGGCAAACTTTTGGACTTTTAATATCTTATTTTAATCGTATGTTGAAAACAGCTTTTTTAGTAATTATATCACCCCTTATAACATTAACATACTCAATAGATAAAATGGGAGACGGAAAAGCCCAAGCATTAGGTGCATGGCTAAAGGAATTTGTATATACTATTTTAATGCAACCTGTACATTGTATTATATATATGTGTTTTATAAATATAGCACTATCTTTATTAATAGAGAAACAAGGAAATGGAGTATCAAGAGAAACTATAGCTGTTGCAATAATTTCTTTATTATGTGTAAAATTTGTTAAGGATGCTGAAAACCTTGTTAGAAAGATATTTAGATTTGAAGATGATGGAACAGGTTCTTTAGGTGCAGGTTTAGCAGTTGCAGGTTTAGCTTTAAATAATGCTAAAGGAATTGGTAAAGGGGCTAGATCTGCAATAAATAATACAAGAAATTTTGTAGGAAATACAGTATCAACAGCTAGAGGAATGAAAATTGGAGCTTTAGCTTTAGGAAGAAGATGGTTAACTAAAGAAGGAAGAAGTGGAACTTATGCAGAGGCTAAAGAGAGTGTAAGAATAAAGTCAAATGAGAAAAAGACGGCTAAAATTGAAAGAAAATATGGCGTGACTTCTGGAAAATATAGGTATAAAGGAAAAGATATACAAAAAAGAGCTTTACGAATAAAACAAGAAAGTATAGCTAATGGAAAATATATTACTACTGCTGCAGCATTAAAAGCTGCTCAGGAAGAAAAATTAAATGATGAGGTTAATAAAAGAGCGCAGAAGATAAAAAATGATTATGGCGGGTACATGTCTGATGATGAAGCAAAATCAATTGCAAGATTAAATATAGCTAAAGAAAGAAGAACTCAAAATAGTAAACCTAGAAAATTTATTTCAGGTGCAAAAGGAAAAATAAATTCTTTCAAATCTGCAGTTGGTCAATCAGAAACATTAAAAGCATTAGGTGGACTAGGAAAAGCAACAATTTCCGCAGGATTAGGTGTTGCAGTTGGTTCTGGTGTAGCAGGAGTAAATGATAGTATTTTAACAGGTATTATGGCAGGAGCTGCAATGTATAAAGGATCTCAAGGATTTATGAATAGTAGTTCAAAAACAATTGCTGATAGCATGAATCAAAATTTTAAAGCGTTAGGAGTAAAGAATGCTGCTGAAATGAGTTCAAGAACAGCCAAAATAATGCAAATGTTTTCTGATGAAGATAGAGCTAATCAAGAATTAAGTAAAATTATGGATGAATTAGAGAAAGCTTTACAGCATGCTGGAATAGATGGAAAATTAAAAACAAATATTAAAAACACAATTGAAGGTGGAATAAAAGCTGATCCATCTAGAACAAATGATATAATAAATTATGCTTTAAAAGGAGTGGGAATAAAGCCTGGTGACGATTCAAATACTTCTATATCTAATGTTAGAAAAGCTACACAAAAATTAGCAGATTTTACAAATGAAAGTCAAATATATCAATCAATACAGGCAGCTGGAGATATAGGCTTAGAAGCAGATACTATTATTGGAGAAGCTATGGGAAGATTTGTACCAGATAATAGCACTACTATTAATAATAACTATATAGAAATTGGATCTGAAGATGTAAACAGTACAGAAAATATTAATACTGAATATGAGGGAGTGGCAGAAACAGTAAGCAGTGCTGTATTAGATTCAGATAATTATGATACAAATATGGAAATAGCTGGAAAAGAAGCAATAGTAACAAGCGAGAGTGATATAATAGCTCTTTTAGATGAGCTAAAAAGAGAAAAGAAAGAGGAAATGCAAAAATTATTAGATGAAGGTCTAGATCAAAGTATATTAAAGGAAATTGAGAAAGATATAGATAGAGCAAATACGGATATGATTTCTAGAGCTTTAGCAGATTTGGAAAGACAATATGTTGATGTAAAAAAAGAGATAAAAGACGATATAAAAATGGAATTAGAAAGAAGTTTACAGGAAGCTCAAAATGAAGTTAATAGTATGAGCATAGATAATCCTAGATATAATTTATTACAGAGTCAAATAACTAGATTCCAAGCTACTAAAGAAATGTATGCTAGATATAAAAGATAATAAAGAAAGAAGGTGAGATTGTGAAGAGAGTATTAAAGAAGTTAGTAATAATTTTATTAATAACGTTGATAATTAATAATTTCTGTATTACAGCTTCTTATGCTATGGGAGTTGATGATGTAATTTATGCATTTACTGATATCTTAGGTGGAGTTGTTGGAATATTAACATCACCTATGAGATGGCTAGCTTTAGGTGCAGGGTGGGCAATAGACAAGTTTTCAGCATTAGTAGCATATACAGAAGGCGCAACAGATTCATCTGTAGATACTTCCACAATCACACCGTTTGATATATTTTTTAATAAAGTAAAATTAGTAGATATTAATTTTTTTGACATAGGAACAGAATCAAATTTTATTAATACAATGAGAACAAGTGTTGCATCATGGTATTATATAATGAGAATAATTGCTGCATCAATTTTACTTGTAATTTTAATATATGTAGGAATAAGAATGGCAATATCAACAGTTGCATCGGATAGAGCTATATATAAAAAGATGTTAGTAGATTGGGTGTGTAGCTTAGCACTTGTTTTTCTATTACATTATATTATTATCTTTGTAATAACAGTAAATAATTCTATTGTAAGTGTTATAGAAAATAGTGTTAACAATACTAATGTATCAAATACATATAAAACAATAAGGGATATTGCTGGTGAAAAATTGATTTTTGCAAACTTAGATAATATAGGTGCTACAATTATTTACATTATGCTTATATGGCAAACTTTTGGAATTATAGTATCTTATTTTAATCGTATGTTAAAAGTTGCTTTTTTAATTATTATTTCTCCATTAGTAACAATAACATATTCAATAGATAAAATGGGAGATGGAAAAGCTCAAGCATTGAATTTGTGGTTAAAAGAAATTGTTTTTACAATTTTAATACAACCATTTCATTGTATTATATACATGTGTTTGATAGATACTGCATTTAATTTATTAGCTAAGCCAGCAGATAATATAGAATTATTATCACACGCTTTAGTTGCAATTATAATGATAAGATTTATAAAAGAAGGCGAGAAAATTATAAGAAATATATTTGATTTCAAAGATGATAATAATAAAACTTCTGTGGCAATGGCAATGGCAACTACTGGAGTATTAATAAATCAGGCTAAAAATTTAGGTACAACAGCTAGAAATGTTGGTAGAGGAGCTGCAAATATTGGAAAAGGATTAGCAAATTTTAGAAAAAATGCAGTTATTGAAACAGCAGCATTATATAGAACTGTTAAAAATAGGGGAACTGAAGGAAATAGTTTTTCAAGTAATAAAGAACAAGTCCAAGCAGAAATAGCAGAGGAAAAGGCAAATAAAATCATAAATAAAAAAGGTTATAGTATTAAAAATTCTGTAGAAGCTGCAGAAAATGCTAACAAAGATACTCAAATTTTAAAATCAGATATAGAAAAAGAAAAAGAAAATATTTTAGCGCAAAGTAATGGAGCTATTAAACCTGAAGTTGCCGAGAAAATGGCATTATTAAATGTTGTAAAGAAAAAAAGAAAAGATAATAGACGTATTAATAAAACAATAAAAGGTGTAAAAGGAAAAGTAGGAAAATATGGTAGAAGAATTGCTAGAAAAGTAGATTCAGCTATTCCAGGTACGACAGAAGTACTTTCAACTTTAACTGATTTAGGAAAAGATTACATGAAGCTATCAGTTGCTGGAACTGCAGGATTTGTTGTTGGTGCCGGATTGTATGGAACAGGAAAAGATATATTTTCTTCAGTAGGGATAGGAGCAGCTGTTGGAAAAGGAACTTATGATTTAAGTCAAAAAAGTAAAATGACATTATCTAATAATATAAGAAAATATTTGGATAACATGGGTATAAATAATTCAGCTGATGCTAGACAAGAAATACAATCTAATATATTAAATGAGAGTAGTAAATTTGGTGACGGTGAAGATGCAGCTAAAGAAAGAAATAAAATTATAGATGAATTAAATAAAGAATTAAAGGATTTAGGAGTGGATGGAAGAACTTGCAATACAATAACTCAGAATATAATGTCAGATTTACAAGATAATCCAGCAATGGCACCTGATTTAATAAAAAATAGGCTAAGTAATTTGACAAATGGAGAAGGAAAGAATATTAGTTTTGCACAAATTTCAAAAAATGAAAAAGTAAATAAAGTTATACAATATAGTAATAGAAATGCAATATATAGTGAAATAAAGACAGCAGAGTCAATAGATGTTTCTAGTGGAGAGATGATTGGAAAAGTTGTTGAATCTTACGAAAAAGAAGATGCTTATATTGATGGATTGTATGATGAGATTAAAAATACTGAAAAAAATGGAAAAGTAGAAAAACTAGTTAAAGAAGACTTAACTGATTCTGAACTATCTGGAATATTATCTAAGTATGATGACGAAATACAAACTTTATCTAAAGAATTACTAGATTTAGAAGGAGATCAAAGTCAAAAAGAATATAAGAAACAATTAGAAGATATCCGTAATAATAAAGAATTAGAAAAATTAGAAGTAATTACTAAAGCTTTAGCTCAAAAAGCAGGAGAATTAACAGAATATCAAGAAAAATTATATCAAAATTTAAAAGATGAAATTGAAAGAAAACAATCAGAAGAAAACTATGCATCAATAAAAACACAACTAAAAGTTTTAGAAAATGACTTAAATACAATGGTTAGTGGACAGAAAAAAACACAATAGATTAAAATGGAGATATTAGAATGAAAAAAATTATAAGTAAAATACTAATAATTTTTATATTGATATTAATATTGTTTGAATTTACTTTTTCAAGCAGTATTAGTAATGCTGCTATCGATATGGAAACAACAGTAAATGCGATTGCAAATTTAGCTGGTCGGAATTGTTTCAATCATATATTGGCCACAAAGAATTCTTGCAACAGGAATAGCATTTATAATGGATATTTTGGTGGCAAGTCTAGCACAAATGGAAGGAGTAAATTATGGAGAAGGAGGTCTTATTCCTATAATAACTCCTTATGAAATATTTTTTAATAAATATAAATTATTAGACATTAACTTTTTTGATTTAACTAGTGTGGATGAGGGATCTACTGTTTATATGATAAGATCTTCAGTTGCAACTTGGTTTTATGCAATGAGATTAATTGCAAGTGCAATATTACTAGTCATCTTAATATATGTTGGAATTAGAATGGCAATATCAACTGTAGCTGAAGATAAAGCAAAGTATAAAAAAATGTTATTTGACTGGATTTGCAGTTTAGCACTAATATATGTATTGCAATATATTGCCATATTTACAATTTATTGTAATAATGCTATTGTTAATGCTCTTAGTTCAGCATTATCAGATTTATCAGCTGTAGAAGATCAAGTTGGAAATATTTTATTAGACATTGGTTTAAAAGCTGTTGGAGGGATTGGAATTACGAGTATGGCAGCTGTTCTTGTATTCTGCTTTATTGTATTCCAAACAATTGCATTTTTAATAGCCTATATTAGCCGTATGGTAAAAATTGGATTTTTAATTATAATATCTCCACTTATTTCTTTAACATATTCAATAGATAAAATGGGAGATGGAAAAGCACAAGCTCTAGGAAAATGGTTAAAAGAATATGTTTATACTATTTTAATACAACCATTTCATTGTGTAATGTATATGGCTTTTGTAAGAACAGCATTAACACTTTTAGTAGATACTTCAGCGGTAACTGTTTTAGGAATACCATTATTAGAATCACCAGAGTATAATCAGCTTGCTAATGGAGTTCTTGCTATTTTATGTTTAAAATTTATTAATGATGGTGAAAAAGTTGTAAGAAAAATATTTGGTTTCCAAGATGATAATAGTGCTACATCTTTTGGAGCAGGATTAGCAGTTGGAATGCTTGCAATAAATAATGCTAAAAAAATAGGAACTTCAACAAGAAAAGGATTAAATACAATTAGTAAAGCTACTGGGAAATATGGTACTAGAATGAAAAATGGCTTAGGAAAAATGTCTAATGGGATTGCTGGTAGAGCTACGAATTTTGCAAATAAATTAACTCCAAATTTAAAATTAGGAGATAAGGCTACTAATGCTGCAAAAACTGCTAAGAGTGGTGTAGGAAAGGGAATTAATTCTATAAAAGGAGTTCCTAAAACTCTTAATGGAAAATTTTGGAATTCATCTCCAGGTAAGGGAATTTCAAAATTAGCTAATTCAAATATAGGAAAAAATATAAGAAGACGTAATTCATTATCAAGTACATTAGGAATGATGGCGGCGGCAGCGGCATACAGTACAGGTTCAACTAATCTTTTAACTGCTGTAGGTATTGGATCAGGAGTTTCTAAAGGAGCAAAAGGATTTTTAGGTTCAAGTAGTGAAACTCTTGCTAAAGAAGGTTCAAATGATAATGCAGTAGAAGATCAAAAAGAATTCGATAGAACTATAGGAAAAGAGATGGAAGATGCAGAAAAAAATTTAGACGCAATAGAAAATTCTGATTATAGAAAGATTGTAGATAATTATAAAAGTGCAGATGCACATGATGAAAAAGCAAGAGAAGCTAGAGCAAGAGCAGACGAGTTGAGAAAAGAAATGGAATCAAGACCTAAAGGAAAAGATAAAGGAAAATATGAAAAACAAATTGTTCAATTGGAAAGAAAAGCTACTAAAGAAGAAAATATGGCTAAAGATTGTAGAGAAAGAGCAGGAGAACTTGATAAAGATGGTACACTTAAGAAAATGTATGACGAAGGTAAATTAACTTCTGGAGGAACTATTTTAGATCAAAGTGAAGTTAGAAAAACCGAGCAAGATAGATTGAGTAGATTAAATGATCAAAAGCAAGACTTCTTTTCAGTAGAAAAAACTAAAGCAAGAATTCTTGAAAGAAAAAATAAAGGGTCAACTACTTCTGATTTGAATGCAAAGAAAAATAATTTAATACAAAAATTACAACAGATGAAATTAGAATCTAAAAGAAAATCTGATACTAATCAAAATTATACATTAACAACACAAGACAATGAAGATATTAATAGAACAGCAGAATTATTAATGAATAATATTTCTAGAGGTGTTTTAGCAGGAGAAGGTTATGATAGTATTAATGAAAGTGCACACTTAGATACAATTAGAACATCACTTGGATTAGAAGGAGATTTAAGTGCATTTAGTTCATATCAGGATGTTGTTGGAGCTTTATCTGATTTTGATTCTGCTAAGAGAAATCAAAGAACAGCACAAATATTTAAAAATAATAGTTCATTAAATGGTACAGATAATAGTTTAGCTGAAAGAATGGCTAGAAAAACAACTTCTAGAAGTCATTAATCAAATTTAAACAATACAAGGAGAAAATATTATGAGAGTGAAAAAAAGTAAAAAGCCAATAATTATTGGTATTGTAGCAGTATTATTAATAATTATTTTAGTAATTACTAATAAAAAAGATGATACAGTAGACTATTCAAATATGACAGATGAAGAAATATCTGTTGCAGTACAAAATAAGGTTGATCAAATGACTGTAAATAATCTAGCAGGACTTGGTGAAAGAGATAGAATGGAATATTATGTTTCAAGCTTTATTAAAGATATTGAAGAAGGTGATTATGAATCAGCTTATGAAAAACTTTATGAAGAATTTAGAAAAAATTATTTTCCAACTATAGCAAGTTTTGAAGAATATGCTAAAACAAAGTTCCCTAAAATGTTTTCTCTAGAACATACAAATTTTGAAAGAAATGGTGATGTATACATATTATGGGTAACAATGTCTAATCCATTAGGTGGAAAAGATTCAGGAGTTGAAATGAACTTTGTAGTTCAAGAAAATGATTTAAATGATTTTGTAATGTCATTTTCAGTTATCTAAAGTTTTATATAGAAAGGAATTAAAATTATGAATTTTACAGAATTAAGGTTAAGGTTTAGACATTGGGTTAGAAAATATAGAAAAGTTATTTTCGTTGTTTTTGTTATATGGGGGTTAGTTTTCTTAATAAACTTATATATGAGAAACAGAAAAATTGAACCTGTACCAACAACAACTAAAGAACCACATACTGCTGTTATAGATCAAAGCTCATCAACTCCAAAATCAATACAAACTCCTATTGAAGATATGTTAAAAGAATATATAGGTTATTGTAATGAAGGAAATTACCAAAAAGCATTTAATATGCTTTCAGAAGATTGTAGAAGTTATGAATTTGACAATGATGTAGAAAAATTTATGTCACATGTACTTGTGAAAATGCCTACACCAAAGAAGTATTCAATTCAAAATTATTCAAACACAACTTATGGTAATAAAAAAATATATATTTATGAAGTAAAATATACTGATGATTTACTTGCAACAGGATTAACTAATACTACTTATGCATATACTTCAGAAAAATTTACTTTTTATGAAGATGATAATGATCAATTGCAAATGAATGCAGGAGATTACATATATCATTCTGATATAAAAAGCATTTCAGAAAATGAATATTTAAAAATAGATGTTGTTGATAAAGTTGTTAATTATAGTATAGAACAATATGAAATTAAATTTACAAATAGATCAAATTATACTATAGTTATTGCAGATGGTGTTGAAACAGATGAAGTAGTTTTATCTTTACCTGCTGAAACAAGAAAACGTTCTGAAACAGGAGATATTGTGTTAGCGCCGCAAGAAGCTATAACTTTGAATTTTACATTTCCAAAATTTGTTGATGATGGAGATGTTTCACAAGCTATAGTATTTTCATCAATCAGAGTAATGGAAAAATATTCTGGTACAGAAGATATAGATGAAGCTACAATTCAATCAGAAATTGATAATGCTATTTCAAAATTTAGTATGGAGGTTAAAGTTACAGAATAATGGCATATATTGAATTTGAAAATGTTGAAAAAGAATATAAAATGGGAGAAGTTAGTATTAAAGCTTTAAATAATACTAACTTCCAAATAGAAAAGGGTGAATTAGTTGTTATAGTGGGACCTAGTGGTGCTGGAAAAACTACGTCACTTAATATTCTTGGTGGTATGGATACTGTAACTAAGGGTAAAGTTATTGTTGATGGAAAAAGAATTGATCAGTTAAAAAATAGGGAATTAATAAAATATAGAAGAGAAGATATTGGATTTGTATTTCAATTTTATAATTTGGTTCAAAATTTAACTGCTTTAGAAAATGTTGAACTTGCTACTCAAATTTGCAAAAATTCATTAAATCCTAAAGAAGTTTTAGAAAAAGTTGGACTAAAAGATAGAATGAAAAATTTTCCCTCTCAATTATCAGGAGGAGAACAGCAAAGGGTTGCTATTGCAAGAGCTATTGCTAAAAATCCAAAACTTCTTTTATGTGATGAACCTACAGGAGCTCTAGACTATAATACTGGTAAACAAATTTTACAATTATTGCAAGATACTTGCAGAAAAGAAAAAATGACAGTAATTATAATAACTCACAATACTGCACTTGCTCCTATGGCTGATAAGGTAATTTATTTTAAAAATGGTACAGCAGAAAAAATAAAAATAAATGAAAATCCAGTTTCAATTGAAAAAATAGAATGGTAATAAAAATCCACAAATTATTAATAATTTGTGGATTTTTATTTTATCTTTAACTAATTTTTTTTAAAACGTAATTTACCATAAACAAAGTTTTTATTTATTTTGTATAGGGTCATTATTATCATTATCATTTTTTTCTTTTTCTCGCATAGCAGCTTGTCTTTTTAATTGTTTAGCTTTTTTACGTGCTAATTTTTTAGCTTCTAAATATTCATAAACTAATCCTCCTTTTTTAAACCAACCTGCACTACGTCCCCAAAATATAAAGAAACCAACAAAAACTACAATTCCTACAATAATGTTTATAATAATTTTAATTCCTAATTCACTCATAGCTATATTTAATCTAATTTGATTAGATTTTCTCCTTTTTTCATATTTACAATTTAATTATAATTGTATTTATAAATTTAATCAAGATGTTATATGAAGATTGTAATATAAATGTAATTTTATTTCCATAAAAAACTATTGATAAGAGATTTTAAATAATATACAATATATTTGTATAAAAAGATAATATAATAGCGAATATTAGTAGCTTTTGGATTTTAAAATTTTAAGAAGGGAGGAAGTTATATATTTATGAGTAAATATGAAAGAGATAGTATAAAAAATCCAGACAGACTTCCTGAACTTTTTAAAGAGATTCAAGATATTAGATATGGTAGAGCTAAGCCTGTTGAAGAACCTAAAAAAGAAGAAATAAAATTTAATAGAATTTATGTTATAGATCATAGATTTAACGCCTTAGGAGCAATAATTGGAATTTTATTTTTAATTTTATTTTTTACATCTCTGCAAGGTAATTACATATTTGCAAATTCAGAAGAGGAAAAAGTTGCAATAAGTAAATTTGAAGAAAATGACAATACTATAGACATGATGAACGTAATTTCTCAAAATATTAGTGAGCTTACTAAAAAAGAAATTATAATAAAAGAAGTAGAAATTCCTTTTGAAACTCAATATGTTGAGAATGATACATTGCCAAAAGATGAACAAAATGTTATTCAACCAGGTGAACTTGGTTATTTAGAACAAACTTTAATTAGAACATTTGAAAATGATGAACTAACTAGTGAAGAAGTTATTAATGAGTTTACAAAAACAGAACCTGTAGAGGAAATTATTGAAGTTGGAACATCAGAGTATTTAAGAGATAAACAAGTACATATTGGAGATACTATGTTTACCACTCAAGAAATATATATGTATGAAAATCCTTCAGAAGAAGAAAATACAATATGTTTAATATATGAAAATATAGATGTAAAGCTAGAAACAGAAAAAGATGGTTGGAGTAAAATTTTAGTAGATGGTTTAGAAGGCTATGTAAAAAATGAATTTTTAACTTCAGAAGCTGAAACTCCAGGAATTACAGAAAAATCTAGAATTAAAAGAATACAGGTAGGAGTAAATCCTCAAATGCCTTTAAATAAAACTAGTGGATTGACAAAAGAAGATTTTATTAGAATATTTACAGATAATCCAAGTGATAAAAATAAAGTATTTGCAGAAAATGCAGAAACTTTTTATGAAGTAGAACAAAAATATAATATTAATGGTGTATTTTTAGCTGCAATAGCTATTCATGAAAGTAATTGGGGAACTTCTAATATAGCAACTCAAAAGCATAATTTATTTGGCTATGGATCTTATGATTCCTCTGCATTTACATCATCATATACTTTTGAAAGTTATGCTTACGGTATTGATTTAGTGGGTCAGATTTTAAACAAATATTATTTAAATGAGGCAGGTACACCAATTGCAGAAAATGAAGAAGCAGAAGGAACTTATTATAATGGACCAACTGTTGAAGGTGTAAATGTAAGATATGCAAGTGATCCAAATTGGTCAAATAGAGTATATGACATAATGCAGAATTTATATGAAAAACTATAAATATTTCAAAAAGGAATGTGAAAATATTGAGAAAGCAACAAATTATAAAAATTTTAATAATATTATTAGAAATAATTTTATTAGTTATTGCAATTTTTGCTTATAAATTTATTTATACAAAAGAAATTAATAAAGTAAAATATGCAGAAGAATCTCAAAAATTTGTAGACGAAAATAAAGAACCTATTTTTAAAATTGATAAAATAATTTTATATAATAGTGCAAATGGTATTGATAATAGTGATGGAAAACTTCAAAGCATTGATATAAGTCAATTTACAGATATAGTAATTTATTTAAATAATACAAATAAAATAAAAGAAATAACGGCAGAAAATACAATAAATCAAATGTATATTGATAATATTAAAATAACTTCAAAGTCAGAAATGGGAGAAAAAATATTTAATTATAAAAATCCATATAATACTGGAAAATATCAAGATTTAAAAAACTATGAAAATAATGGGATTTATTTTAAAATTTTAAATTCTAATGAAAAAAATAATTCAGCAAATTATGATGAACCAGTTTTTTATACAGATTGTTCTAATCCTATTTCACTAGGATTTATAAATAAAAATATTCTTACAAATTGTGAAGTAACTGATACTGGCTCAATTGCTTTTGATGGTTCAATTTTAAAGTCCGCAAACATAGATGTAAAAGATTTAAAAACTACTTTAGATTTTACTATTCATTTAAAAAATAATTTTAATGAAGAATTTATAGCAAATGCTTCTTTAGATATAGATTTAGAAAAAGAGAATGAAGCCATATATACAGGATATATGATGCAAATTATTGATACTGAAGAAATTAAGTTTTTGAAAGTATCTGAATAATATTGATTTCTATTGATTTTTTATTTATTTTAAGAAACTTGTGATTATTTAATATAGTAATTACAAGTTTTTTATATAGTGAAAAAGTATTTATAAATAGAGTTTTATTTCTTGATTTTTTCCTAAAATTATATTATTATATCAATAGAAATTTAAAAATGATATTTATGTGCTCATAGCTCAGCAGGATAGAGCAGTCGCCTCCTAAGCGACCGATGGGGGTTCGAGTCCCTCTGGGCACACCAATTTAAATTTTATTTATGAATAATTTAAAAGTAAAATATTTGTGTAGATTAATTTATATATTAGATTGCTAAGTAATTTTAATATATCAAGTTAAAGGAGAAAATTTTGGAAGAAAAATTCATGAGAGAAGCATTAAAGGAGGCAAAAAAAGCTTTAGATAAAGAAGAAGTTCCAGTAGGTGCAATAATTGTAAAAGATGGAAAAATAATTTCAAGAGCTCATAATATTAAGGAATGTAAAAAAGATGCCACTTGTCATGCCGAGATTTTAGCAATACAGAAGGCTTGTAAAAAACTAGGATCTTGGAGATTATTAGATTGTGAAATGTATGTAACATTAGAACCTTGTCCAATGTGTGCTGGAGCTTTAATTCAATCTAGGATAAAAAAATTATATATAGGGACTGATGATAATAAAACAGGAGCGTGTGGTTCTGTTTTAAATCTTTTAGAAGATTATAAATTTAATCATAAAATTGAAGTAAAAAAATATATATTAAAAGAGGAGACTGAAAAAATCCTAAAAGAGTTTTTCAAATATTTAAGGGAGAGAAATAAGAGTGAGAAAAAATCTATTTAAGAGATGTTTGTTTTTAGCAATTATTGCAATTTTGCTTATGATTGTTATATCAATTATAATTAAATATGATGTTGAAGGAGAAAAGGAATTACCATTTTCAATTAGTAAGATTCTTTTAGTAAGTACTATAAATGGAAAAGTAAATGATGATCCAAACAATATTTGGAATATAAATGTTGAGCAAGTTAATGATATATATATGTATATTGATAAAACGATGGAAACAGAAGAAACTATAAAAGAAATAAAGTTTGAAAACTTTGTAGTTAATAAAGCTCCACAAAAGGGACAAGTAAAGCTTTTAAGACCAACAGGAGAACTTGATAAATTGTATGATTATAGTGAGCAAGATTACCTAAAAGATAGTCTTACTTATATAGGTTCTAGTATTGATGATTTAAAATCTTTGGAAATAGCAAATACAGGAGGAATGCTTGGTTTTAGATTTGCTTTAAAAGATTTAGGAGATTTTGTTTCAAATGAAAATCAAGAAGTCACTTATGATGGAAAGTTGCTTTCAAATTTAGGTATAAAAATTGAAGAAATTAAATTTAATGTAAGTTTTGATATATTAATTACTACTAGTGATGATATAACTTATAAAGGTACTTTAAATTTAGACATGCCTTTAGATACTGTAATAGAAGAGGGTTCTTCTAGCAAAGAAATTACAGACTTTTCTTCTGTTGTATTTAAAAGAATATAATTTATAGATTTTCTTTTAAATAAATTATATAAAAAATTAAATTAATAAAGCAAACGTAAAAAATATATTATATAAAAAATAAATATTTTATTATTAACAGATAAAATATTTAAAAGGTATTGCCAAATAAGAAAATCCATTATATAATTATTTAGAATTTTAGTGGCTTTTCTTAAGGAAGGTATGCTTCAATAAAAAGCTATGAATCTCGTCAGGTTCGGAAGAAAGCAGCGATAAGTAGTGTATTTATGTGAGCTCTGCATACCTTCCTTAAGGAAAGCTATTTTTATGAAATATAAGGAGGTAAAAATGTCATATACTGCTCTTTATAGAAATTTTAGACCACTCAAATTTTCAGATATGGTTGGTCAAGATCATATAACTAAAACTTTAAAAAATCAAGTAATATCTGGCAGGGTTGGTCATGCATATTTATTTAATGGCGGTAGAGGAACTGGAAAAACTACTTCAGCGAAAATACTTGCAAGAGTTGTAAATTGTTTGAATCCACAAGATGGAGAACCTTGCAATGAGTGTGAAATTTGTAAAGAGATTTTAGCAGGTTCGCTTACAGATGTTGTTGAAATGGATGCTGCTTCAAACAATAGTGTAGAAGACATTAGAACTATTAGAGATGAAGTTAATTTTTTACCTACAAAGGCAAAATATAGAGTATATATTATAGATGAGGTACACATGCTTTCAACAGGTGCTTTTAACGCATTACTTAAAACATTAGAAGAACCACCTGAACATGTTAAATTCATTTTAGCTACTACAGAGCCACAAAAAATACCAACAACGATACTTTCAAGATGTCAAAGGTTTGATTTTAAGAAAATACCTGAACAAGATATTATAAAAAGATTAAAAATAATTTGTACAGAGTCAAGCATAAAAATAGATGAAGAAGCTTTAAAAATTATAGCAGTACTTTCAGAAGGACATATGAGAGATGCTATTAGTATATTAGAAAGATGTAGTCAAGAAAATTTAGAAAATATTACAGTAGATATTGTAAAAGAATTAGTTGGACTTCCAAGTTTGGAATATATCAATAAAATTTCTAGGGCTATTTTAGAATATGATACAATAAAAGCACTTCAAGCAATAGATGAAGTAATTGAAGATGGAAAAGATTTATATAATTTCTTATGGGAAGTTATTAAATATTTTAAAGATATTTTGGTTTATAAAACTACTAATAATTTAAAACTATATTCTGAAAATGAAATTATAGAAATAAAGAGTTTATGTGATATAACTGAAGAAGAAAGGTTATTGGAAATAATTTATCAATTATCAGATTTAGAGAATGATTTAAAATGGTCATCACAAAAGACTATAATGTTTCAAACAGGAATTATAAAAGTTTGTAGAAGAGAAAGTATATCTAATTTTACTGGTGGAAGTTCTATAGAAAAACGATTAGAAGCTTTAGAAAATAAATTAGCTAATTTAAAATTTGGACAAGATACGACAATAGGGATGCAGGAACTAGCGAATACTCCAAAAACTACATCTAAAAAGGAAATATCCGTAGAAAAAAGAGTAGAAAAAACATCTATTGATAAATCTAAAGTTAATGAAATTTGGAAAAAAGTTATAGAGAATTTAAAAAGAAATGGAAAAATTAGATTATATACTGCTTTAATAAACACAAGGATAAATGAACTAAATGACTTAGTATGGGAAGTAGAATTTCCAAATGGATTAACTTCATTTAATCAAAAGATTTTGGAAAATTTAGATAATCAAAATGAATTGGTCAGAGAAGTTTTAAAAATTGCGGGAAGAGAAATTCATTTAAAATATAAAGATGGAAAGAATGCAGAAAAAGCACAAGAAAAATCAAAATCTGCAATAAGTGATTTAGGAATAGATATAAATATTATAGAATAATTTATAATTATAAAATAAAAATAAGGAGGGATTTAAAATGGGTAAAAGAGGAGGATTTCCAGGAGGTATGGGAGGCTTCGGAGGAATGAATATAAATCAACTTATGAAAGAAGCTAAAAAAATGCAAGCTGATATGGAGAAATCACAAGAAGAATTGGGTTCTAGAGAATTTGATGCAACAGCAGGTGGTGGAGCAGTATATGTAAAAGTTACAGGAAATAAAGTTGTTAAAGAAATTAAGTTAACTAAAGAAGTAGTTGATCCAGATGATGTAGAAATGTTACAAGATTTAATTTTAACAGCTACAAATGAGGCTTTAAGAAAAGTTGATGAAGCACAAGCTGCTTCACTTGGTAAATACAATATACCAGGTTTAATGTAGAATATTTTAAATAATTTATTCATTATAAAATTAATAATGATGTATATAAAGGCGAGGAGAAAATATGTCATACTATTCACCTTCAATAGAAAAATTAATTGAAAGCTTTGAAAAGCTACCTAGCATAGGTCATAAAACAGCGCAAAGATTAGCTTTTTATATGCTAGATTTAAATAATGAAGAAGTGGAAGAATTTACAAATTCTATTTTAAATGCAAAAAAAAATTTACATTTTTGTTCGAAATGTTTTAATATATCTGATACAGACCCATGTAATATTTGCTCAAATCCTAAAAGAGATGAGAGTGTAATTTGTGTAGTGGAGGATGTTAGAGATGTAATTGCAATGGAAAGAACCCATGAATTTAATGGTGTATATCATGTTTTGCATGGCTCAATATCTCCAATGAATGGAATAGGTCCAGATGATATAAAAATAAAAGAGTTATTAACAAGGGTAATGAATGGAAATGTTAAAGAAATTATATTAGCTACAAATCCTAGAGTTGAAGGAGAAGCAACTTCTATGTATATTTCAAAATTAGTTAAACCTTTAGGTATTAAAACTACTAGAATAGCAAGAGGAATACCAGTAGGAGGAGATTTGGAATATACTGATGAAATAACACTAACTAAAGCGCTAGAAGGACGAAGTGAAATATAAGTATCAAATTTATATATTTTAGAATAAGATATTATAATCGCTTATGCGTAGCTTAATTTTAAGGAGAGTTATTATGCAGAAAAATAAAAAAATAGTAATTTTAGGTGGTGGAACTGGAACGTCATTTGTTCTTAAAGGTTTAAAATATTTCCCAGTAGATATAACAGCAGTTATTACTGTTTCAGATGATGGAAGTAGTACTGGAAGGCTTAGAAAAGAATTTTCTACACCTGCTGTAGGAGATATCAGAAAAGTTTTAAGTAATTTATCTACTTTACCTGATGAGGTAAGAGATGTTATGGAATACAGATTATCTACATATAGTGAATTAAATGGTCATGCACTTGGAAATTTAATCTTAACTTCCTTAATTAGAGAAACAGGTAGTTTGAAAACAAGTATCGAATATTTGAGTAAGATATTAGATGTAAAACATAAAGTATTACCTCTTTCAGAAGAATATTTAACATTAATGGGAGAAACAACTGATGGACAGATAATAGAGGGTGAAGAGGAAATAACAAAGGCAAATAAAAAATATAAAAAATTTTTCTATAAAGAAGATCCACATGTTTTACCAGAGGTAATAGATGCAATAGACAATGCAGATTTAATAATTTTAAGTATGGGAAGTCTTTATACAAGTGTAATGCCACATATAATATGCAAAGATGTTGTAAATGCAATAGAAAAAGCTAAGGCAAAGGTTATGTATATATGTAATGCTATGACTCAGCCAGGTGAAACTGATGGATTTGGAGTAAGTGATCATGTTAAAGTCTTAGAACAATATTTAGGAAAGAATTCCATAGATGTTGTTATTGCAAGTAATACAGTTATACCTAAAGATATGCTAAAAAAATATGAAACCGAAGAACAAAAAGAACAAGTTCCTATTGATTATGAAAATATACGAAAAGGGAGATTTGAACTTATAGAAGAGGATTTATTAACTACTGTTGATGGAACTTTAAAACATAATAGTTTAAAATTAAGTTCAGTAATTTTCTCATATTTAATGAGATAAAATTCTAGTAAGATAAAAAAACTCAAATTGTAGTAATTTGCAATTTGAGTTTTTTGTTTTATTTATGTATTTTAATTGTTTTTTTTAGAATTAATCTTAATTTTTTCAATTTTCTTATCTATTTTTTTTAATTTAAAATTAGCCCAGAACCCATTTTCTTCAATAATTTTGTCTTTTTCATTTAAAAGTTTTATAACTTCTTTAGAATCTTCTTCTGAAAGACCATATAATATTTTTGCTCTGGAAATATTTTTTTTAACTAATTCTTGATAATCAGACTTATCACCATATAATCCCATATCAAACCTCTTTAAAATAATATATTTAAAGTATATTATATTTTAAAACCAAAGTCAAACTTGAAAAAATTCGTAATTTATTTTATTATGGATTTTTCAAGATAATTTATAATAACTATTTGTAAAACTCTTTTTAAATACTTATTTGAAAAGATTATTTAGAATAATTATTTAAATAATCCATTATTCCGGATATAAATACTCCAAGCTATTTCATCTTGATATGAATCTGTTTGAAGTAACTTATTTTCTTCTGTGTTAGATAAAAAACCACATTCAATTAATACAAGTGGAATTTCTACATGTTTTGTTAAATATATATTTGAAATGGATTTTATTGTTCTTGTATTTTCTTTTTTTATGAAATAATTAAGACTTGTTTGTATATTTTCAGCAAGTTTTTTGCTTTCTTCATCTTTATTTTTATAAAAAGATTGCCAGCCAGAATACTGTGTTTGCTTCAATTTGTTCATGTGAATAGATACAAATAATTCTGCCTCAGAATTATTTGCAATTTTTACACGGTTTTTCATATCAGAGATTTTTTTATTTCTAATAGTATCACTATCTGCATCATATATTCCATTCTCATCTGAACGAGTTAATAGAACAGTACAATTTGCTGCTTCTAATAAATTTTGAAGTTTTAGGACAATATCTAAATTTAATTCTGATTCTAAAGAACCATCTTCTCCACTTGCTCCGGCCGATCAGGTTTTCCATGTCCAGCATCTAATATAATGGTATGACCTGAGACAGGAGTAGAAGAAACTAATTTAATATTATTTTCTTTTTGGAAACTTAAACTGTAAAAGAAAATCGAAAAAACTACTAATATATTTATAAAAATTAGTCTTTTTTTATTCAAAATAATCATAATAACCTCAAAAATTTAGTTTTTCTAATTTTATTCATAAAATTAAATTTTATAACTTAATTTTAATATGTGATTTTAAATAAGATTTTGAGTTAGAAAAATTATTAATTACAAATAAAAATTTTCAAGCAATAAAAATAAAATTTTATATAAAAAAGCACTTACCGAATAAATGTATAATTCGTAAAAAAGTGGCAAAAATAAGATAAAAATGCACAAGGGGAATTTTATGAAAAAGTACAAAAAGTTAAATATTAGAGGAACACTTTTAGATAGAAGTCAACTGTCTAAACATATAGAAAAAACTGCTTCTGAACACAGTATAAAAAGTTTTTCAAATAAGGATACTTATCCAATACCTAAATTAATGGAAGATTACAAATTTATTCTTGAAACATATAATTTATTAAGTAAACATTTGAAATTAGGTATAAAAATTCATGCTGCAGGTGAATGGATATTAGATAATTTTTATATTATTGAAGAAGCTGTAAAAGTTATTCAAAAAGAGATTTCATTAAAAAAATACAAAAATATGATAGGACTTTCAAATGAAAGGTATTTTGGATTTGCTAGAAGTTATGTTCTTGCAGAAGAAATTGTTGCTTTTTCAGATTGCAAAATAGATAGGGAATTAATTGATATTGCTCTAAATTCATATCAGAAGAAAAAACTTTTGAGTATGGAAGAACTTTGTAATATTGGAATATTTCTTAAAATTTCACTTATCTCCAATATTAGAGAACTGTGTGAAAAAATATATTCTTCACAAATTCAAAAGTATAAAGCTGAAAGTATTATTGAAAGAGTAATTGAAAATCACAATTATCCAAATTTAAAATTTATAAATCCAGATAAATATATAAAAATTTCTGAAGAGAAGTTCAAATATCCATTTATAGAATATATGTCATATAAATTAAAAAAATATGGCAAACAAGCTGTAGTTTACCAAGAGATTTTGGAAAAGGAAGTTCAAAAATTAGGACTTACAATTTCTGAAGTTATACAAAAAGAACATTTTCATATTGCTAATATTAAAATTACTATGGGAAATTGTATAACAAGCATTAAAGAGATAAATAGAATTGATTTTTCAGAATTGTTTAGCTATATGAATGCATCAGAAGAAATTCTAAAATTAGATCCTTCTGGAGTTTATGAAAATATGGAAGAAGAAAGCAAAAGCTATTATAGATCTATAATTGAAAAAATATCTAAAAAAAGTAAAATATCAGAAATATATATTGCAGAGAAAATTATAGAACTTTGTCAAAAACATGTAAATTCAGAAAATCCAGACGATTTAAAAAAATCACATGTAGGATATTATTTAATTAAAGATGGAATAAAAAATTTAAATGAAGTTTTAGAATTGAAAAATCATAAGGTGTTAAATTATAAACAAAAAGCTAAATTATATATTTCATTAAATATAATTATACCATTATATTTCTGTTTATTAATTTATATTAGTACATGGATTTTTACAAAAGATGTTTTAATTTCTTTAATTGTAAGCATTCTAACATATATTCCAATATCAGAGATATATTTAAGAACTCAGAACTATTTAATGGGAAAATTTAAAAAACCAAGAATAATTCCTAAAATGAATTATGAAAAAGGTATTCCGGAAGATAAGGCAACATTTGTGGTTATACCAACTATTTTGAAATCAAAAGAAAAAGTTAAAGAAATGATGGAAAAATTAGAAGTATATTATCTTGCAAATAAATCAGAAAATTTATATTTTGCATTATTAGGAGATTGTTCTGAAGAAGAAACAAAAATTAAAACTTTTGACGAAGAAGTTATTGAAGCAGGAAACGAATTATGTAAAAAATTGAATGAAAAATATAAAAGTGATAAATTTAGTAAATTTCATTTTCTATATAGGGAGAGACTGTGGAACGAATGTGAAAGCTCTTATATAGGCTGGGAAAGAAAAAGAGGTCTTTTATACACTTTTAATAGATATATAAAAAATAAATTAGAAAATAATTTCTTACAAAATACAATAGAAAAAGAAAAAGATAAATTACCTAATATAAAATATATAATTACATTAGATAGTGATACTAATTTGAATTTAGAAACAGCTTCTAAATTAGTTGGAGCAATGGGGCATATTTTAAATAAACCAATTATTAAAGATTATAAAGTAATAGATGGATATGGAATTATGCAACCAAGAATTGGAATGGATTTATCTCTTTCACAAAAAACTCTTTTTGTAGAGTTATTTAGTATGAAAGGTGGAGTTGATTGTTATACAAATGCAATTTCAGACATATATCAAGACTATTTTGATGAGGGAATTTTTACTGGAAAAGGTATTTATGATGTAGATGTATATAACGATATTCTTCAAAATGAATTTCCAGAAAATACAGTTTTAAGTCATGATTTGCTTGAAGGAAATTTTTTAAGATGTGGATTATTAACAGATGTAATGTTACTTGATGGATATCCTTTAAGGTATATACCATATATTTTGAGAAATCATAGATGGACAAGAGGAGATTGGCAAATAATTAGATGGCTAAAAAATGGTAGGTTAAACGAGATTTCAAAGTTTAAGATTTATGATAATTTGAGAAGAAGTTTATTACCAATATTTTCATTTATATTAATATTACTAACTAGTTTCAATATTTTTCAAAATGATCACTTAAGAATTCTAATTTACTTAGTTTCTTTTATAAGTATAGTAATACCGTTTTTATTAGATATTATAAATTATATTATTTTTAAAGAAAGTAATATTACAGGTGCTGTTTATGCATATAAAAAATTTTCTAAAGAGTTAAATAGTGTAAAAATAAGTTTTTATAGAATTTTACTTCAAATAAGTTTTTTACCTTATGAAATGATGAAAAATTTTGATAGTATTGTTAAAAGTTTATATAGAATGAAAAAAAAGGTAAAGTTACTTGAATGGGTAACAGCAGAAGATGGTGAAAAAAATTCTAAAAACGATTTAATATCTTATATTAAAGAAATGGCTATAAATTTAATTTTTGGACTTTTATTTTTGATTTTACCTGGAATAACTACTAAAATAATTGGATTTTTATGGTTAATTGGTCCTTTTATTGCCTGGTATATAAGTTTAAATTCTAGCAAAGAAATAGAAATTTTAGATACAGATAAAAGATATTTAAATGAAATAGGTAAAAGAACTTGGGCTTTTTTTGAAGATTATATTAATGAAAAAAATAATTATTTAATGCCAGACAATTTTCAAGAAGATAGAACGAATAAGATAGTACGTAGAACCTCATCTACAAATATTGGTTTAGAATTACTTGCGATAATTTCTGCATATGATTTAGGATATATAAATTTTAAAAAGACTATAGAGTATTTAAATAAAGTTTTAACAACTATTGCAGGACTTAGCAAATGGAATGGACATTTATATAATTGGTATAATACAGAAACTTTGTTACCATTAATTCCTAGATATATTTCGACAGTGGATAGTGGCAATTTTATAGGGTATTTATATATAGTAAAAACATTTCTTTGTGAAAATAGAAATAGAAGTGATATAGAAAATTTGATAAATATTGTTAATGAATTAATTAATAATACAGATTTTTCTAAATTGTATAGCGAGAAAAATAAGTTATTTTCTATTGGATATAATTTAGAAGAAAATAAATTATCAGATTCATATTATGACTTTATAGCTTCTGAAGCAAGACAAGCAAGTCTTGTTGCTATTGCAAAAGGGGATGTTTCTGTAAAACATTGGAATAATTTGAGCAGAACACTTACTAGTCTAAACGGATATAAAGGGCTTGTTTCTTGGACGGGAACGGCTTTTGAATATTTAATGCCTAATATTAATTTTAAAAGATATAAAGGTAGTTTAATTGATGAAGCAAGTAAGTTTGCAATTATGAGTCAAATTGAATATTGTAAGAAACTTGGTGTTCCTTGGGGAATATCAGAAGCTGCTTTTAACCTTAAAGATTTAAATAGCAATTATCAATACAAAGCATTTGGAATTCCTTGGCTTGGATTAAAAAGAGGTTTAGAAGAAGATATAGTTGTTTCACCTTATAGTACTTTTTTGTCTTTAGAAGATGAATTTGAAAATGGGATACAAAATTTAAAAAATTTAGAAAGTGATGGAGCTCTTGGAAAATATGGATTTTATGAGTCAATAGATTATACACCTTCAAGAGTAAAAAACAGAAAAGCTGTTGTAAAAACTTATATGGCCCATCATCAAGGTCTAATTTTACTTTCTATAAATAATGTGTTAAATAAATATATTTTAAGAACAAGATTTAATAAAAATCCTGAGATAGAAGCAGTAGATATATTACTTCAAGAGAGAATGCCAATTCAAATGATAATTACAAAGGAAAAGAAAGAAAAAATTGCTAAAAATAAAAATGTAACAGCAAGTGCTTATATAGAAAGAGTAATTGAAAGTCCAAATAAAAAATATAGAAATATTAATGTAGTTTCAAATGAAAAATATAAAATTAGAATTGATGATTTTGGTGATAGTATTAGTGAATTTGAAGATGTAATGGTAAATAATTATAAAGAAACTTCTGAACTAAAGCAAAGAATTAATATGTATATAAGAAATGTAAAAACAAAAAAAATAATAGATACAAAAGAGAATGTAAAAGTTGTGTTTGCCCCAGATAAATCAAGATTTCTAAAAAAGGAAAATAATTTGAAAATTGAAGAAATAGTAAGTTTAGATCCGAATAAACCAATAGAAATAAGAAGATTAGAAATTGAAAATATAGGGAATTCTGATGAAGTTTTAGAAATAATAACAGATTTTGAACCATCACTTTCAAAAAAATTAGATGAGTATTCTCATCCCGCTTTTAATAAATTATTTATGAAGATAGATGAAATAAATGAAAATATAATTTTTGAAAAGAAAGATAGAGATTTAGTTAATAATAAATATTTAGCTACAACATTATACACAGAAAATGAACAACTTGTGGATTTTGAATATGAAATTGATAAAGAAAAATATTTAGGTAGAGAAAATTTGGGAATTTCTAATATGATAAAATTTCAAAAATCTTTTTCAAAAGAAACTCTTCAAGTAACAGATCCTATTATTGCAATGAAAAGAACCATAAAAATTAGAGCAAGAGAGGTTGCAAGTATAAATCTTTTAATTTCTGTGTCTAATGACAAAACAGAAGCAATAGAAAATTTAGAAAATGTAAAAAGTGAGGAAGAAATAATAAGGATTTTAAATATTGCAAGGGCAAGAAGTGAGGAAGAAAGCAAGTATTTACAAGTTGATGGAAATAAAATAGATTTATATGTAAGACTTTTAAAATATATATTGAAATTAAATCAATTTAAAACAAATAAAAAAATAGAATATGCCCAAATAGATAGTTTATGGAAATATGGAATTTCTGGTGATAGTCCTATTTTACTTGTAAAAATAAAAAATATTGAAGACATCTATGTTATAGAAGAAATAATAAGTGCGTTTGAATATTATAGAGCAAAAAATATATTTATGGATTTAGTAATATTAAATCAGGAAATTGATGTATATGAAAGATTTGTAAAAGAGAACATTAATGAAGTAATATATAATAAACAACTTGCATATTTAAAAGATATCCACAATGGTATTTTTATTTTAAATAAAGATGAGATTTTAAAAGAAGATTTAGATGTAATAGAATTTAAAGCAAGAATAATTATTAATGCTTCAAACGGAGGAATAGAAACTCATGTAAGAGAATTAGAAGAAAAAGAGTTACAAGAAGATAACATAAAAAGAGATAGAAACACAAATTTGAATTTGGAATTATATCCATTAAAAAAAGAAGAACTTCTATATGATAATTCTTATGGTGGTTTTAAGGCTGATGGTAGAGAATATTTTATTTATAAAAACTATGAAAATAAATTACCTTCAGTTTGGTGTAATATACTTGCAAATAATTTTTTTGGAACGGTAGTAACAGATAACTTAGGAGGATACACTTGGAGTAAAAATAGCAGACTAAATAGATTAACTGCTTGGAATAATGACAGAGTTATTGATTTTCCATCAGAAATTTTTTATCTAAAAGACGAAAATAATAAATTAATTTGGACGTTAAATTCTGGTGTTATACCAAATAAAAATTATTATTATATAACTCATGGTTTTGGTTATACAAAACTTAAAAATTTAAATGATAATTTAAATCAAGAAGTGGATATATTTGTACCAAATGAAGAAAGTGCAAAAATTTATAAATTTAGATTAAAAAATCTTGTAAATGAAGAAAGAAAAATAAAATTAATTGTGTATATAAAAACTGTACTTGGAGAAGATGAATTCTTTAGCAATGGAAATTTATTTGTTGAAAGAAAAGACAATTGTTTATTAGTAAAAAATGTATTTAGAGAAGAAAATTTTAAAAATAAGATAATGTATATAATAAGTAATTTAAAAATTAATACTTTTACAGGGGAAAAAGAGAATTTTTTTGGAAGTGGAAATATTTTAGATCCAGATAGTTTATATGTATCTTTAAATAATTGTAGTGGAATTGGAAAAGATTCTTGTGTGGGAATTGAATTCAATATAAGATTAGATAAGTTTGAAGATAAAATTTTTAACATAATAATAGGTGAAGCAAATGATATTGAACAAATAAAATCTATAAAAGAAAAATATGAAGATAATATTAAGGTAGATGAAGAATATGAAAATACTAAAAATAAATGGAATGATATTTTAAACACTATTACAGTAAAGACACCAAGTAACAGTATGAATATAATGATGAATGGTTGGCTAGTATATCAAACTTTAAGTAGTAGATTATTAGGAAGAACAGGATATTATCAATCTGGGGGAGCTTTTGGATTTAGAGATCAATTGCAAGATACAATAGGTATTAGATATATAAACTCAAAATATTTAAAAGAACAAATAATAAATTGTGCAAGACATCAATTTATTGAAGGAGATGTTTTACACTGGTGGCATAATGAAACCAAAAGAGGTATAAGAACAAAATTTTCAGATGATTTATTATGGTTAGTTTATGCATTAGTAGAGTATGTTAATTTTGAAGGTGATTATAATATTTTAGATGAAGAAATTGAATATTTAAATGGTGAAAAGTTAAAAGAAGGAGAAGATGAAAAATATAATTTATTTCATGGTGGAAATCAGAAAGAGAGTTTGTTTGATCATTGTATAAAATCAATCGAACTTGTAATATCAAGAGGAATAGATCCATTTCCTAAAATTGGTTCTGGTGATTGGAATGACGGATTCAACAAAATTGGTCAAAAAGGAAAAGGAGAAAGTATTTGGCTAGGATTTTTCTTTTATGATATTTTAAATAAATTTATAAAGTTATGCGAATATAAAAAAAGAGATGATTTAGTAAAAAGGTATACAGAGTATAAAGAAAAATTAAGAAGAAATCTTAACACTAAAGGTTGGGATGGGAGATGGTTTAAAAGAGCTATAACAGATGATGGCGTAGAAATTGGAAGTATAAATTCGGAAGAGTGCAGAATAGATAGTATTTCTCAAAGCTGGGCAATAATGTCTGAAGCAGGAGATAATGATAAAAAGTTTATTGCTATTCAAGAAGCTGAAAATTATTTAATAGATAAAGAAAATAAAATCATAAAGCTATTTGATCCTCCTTTTGAAAAATCAAGCATAAATCCAGGATATATTAAATCATATCCACCAGGAATTAGAGAAAATGGTGGACAATATACTCATAGTGCATGTTGGTTTTTAATTGCAGAAACAATACTTGGTTTTGGGGATAAAGCATTAGAAATCGCAGAAATGATAAACCCTATTGAACACTCAAAAAATAGAGAAGAAGCAAAAAGATTTAAGATAGAACCATATGTATTAGAAGCAGATTTATACACTAATAAGGACTTGACAGGAAGAGGAGGATGGAATTGGTATACTGGCTCTAGCAGTTGGTATTATAAAGCAATTTTAGAATATATTTTAGGACTAAAAATAGAAGAAGGATATTTAAAAATAAATCCGTGTATTTCTAAAGAATGGAAAGAATATGAGATACAATATAAGTATAAAACAAGTTTATATAAAATAAAAGTAAAAAATAATAACAGAAAAAATACTGGAATTGAAAAGTTTGTATTAAATGGAGAGGAAATAAAAGAAAAGAAAATATTACTTCAAGATAATTGCAAAATTTACAATATTGAAATTTTTATGTAATTAAAAAAAGTTCTTGTAATAATTTTGAAAAAAACTTGTATTAAATTGTTAAATATGATATAAAGAATAAGAGCTTATAATAATTTCTTTTAGAAAGGCGGTAGTTTTGTGGAAGAAATAGTTGAAAAAGATAAAAAAACTATATTAGTAGTTGATGATGAAAAAAGTATAATGGAGTTATTAGTATTTAATTTACAAAAAGAAGGATACAATACTTTAGAAGCTTATGATGGAGTTACTGCTGTAGAAATGGCTATGAATGAAAAGCCAGATTTAATTTTGTTAGACGTAATGATACCAAAATTAGATGGAATATCTGTTTGTAAGAAAATAAGATATGCTTTAAATATTTCCAATATTCCAATCTTAATGATTTCTGCAAAAGATACAGAATCTGATAAAATAGTTGGATTAGAAATGGGTGCGGATGATTATATTACAAAGCCATTTCAAATAAGAGAAGTTATGGCTAGAATTAAAGCCAATTTAAGAAAAGCAGAGTTAAATGCCAATATGGATAGTATGAATTCGCAAAAAAATGAGGATAAAGATGATATAATAAAAGTTGGCGATTTAACTTTAGATTTAAAGAAAATAGAAGCTAGAGTTAAAGGTGAAGTTATTAATTTAACCAAAAAAGAATTTGATGTTTTAAAATATCTAGCAAGTCAACCAGGACAAGTTGTAACAAGAGAAATGCTATTAAGAGAAGTTTGGGAATATGAAGAATATGTTGGAGCAATAAGAACAATAGATGTTACAATGAATAGAATTAGGGATAAAATTGAAAAAGATAAAGCTAATCCTAAAATCCTTATAACAAAAAGAGGAGTAGGATATTATGTAACAGATAAAAATTAGAGATTAACTAGATACTTAAAATTTAAGTATCTAGTTTTTTATGTATAATAGAAAATTTTTATTGTATAAAGACTTTGAAAAAATTATATATGAATTTTATGAAATAAAACTTATTTAGAACAAAATGTGGACATTTAAATAAATTTTCGATTTTTCAATTATAAAAGGGTTTGTTGTTGTTCTTTTTAAGGAGAATAGGAGAAAAAAATGGAGTATGTTGATGTTTATAATAAATTTGGGGAAAAGACAGGAGAAGTAGTTCCAAAGCTTAGAGCTCATGAACTTGGATTATACCATAAGGCAGTTCATGTATGGATTGTAAATAAGAAAGGTGAACTTTTAGTTCAAAGAAGAAACTATGATAAAAAAGTGTTTCCTAATATGTTAGATATATCTTTTGCAGGACACGTAAGTAGTGGGGAAACAAGTATAGAGGCATTATGTAGAGAAGGAAAAGAAGAAATAGGAATAGATATAAATTTAGATTATTTAACTTATTTATTTTCATACAGAAAAGAATTTGTAATAATTCCAGGAAAATATTTTGAAAATGAAATAGATGATGTATATTTGTATGAAAAAGATATAAATATAGAAAATTTTAGATTTGAAGATAATGAAGTTTCAGAGGTAAAGTATATAGATTTTAGAAAGTTAGAAAAAATGTGGAAAGAAAAAGATCCAGAATTAATAGATCATGAGGTACACTTAGCTGGTTTATTTTATGTTTTACATGAAAAATTTGATAACAAAAATTAATTTTTTAAAAACTATTATAGAGATTATTTTATCTTTTACTTTATTACAAATTTGATTTTTTCTTAAGGAAGCAGCTATTAAAAATGATAGAAAAAAGTATAAAATCTGTTATAATTGCTTGAATAAATATTTGCTTAAGTATATAATATTTACAATAGTGATAATATAGGAGAAAAGGATGTTAAAGAGTATACAAATAAAAATTATTATTACTTTTATTGTTGTTGGAATTACTATTATTTCTGTATTTGGGGCATTTAATATATATAATTTAGAAAATTTAGGTAATAATATTTCTTCAAGCATTGACAAAAACGAATTTAACAATATTATAAGTAATCAAATATATCAAACTAAAATGATAATGCTTGCAATAGGAACAGTTTTTACAGTATTAATGTCAATAATTGGTTTAATTATTGTAAGAGCTGTAATATCTCCAATTTATAGTTTAGTAAAAACAGCAGAACAAGCAACAAGAGTAGAAAGAATAAAATATTTAGGAGAAGGAAAAAAGAAAAAAGGAATAAATGACTTAGTTTTTGCTTTTGATTCTATGAATAATGAATTAAAAGAAAATTTAAATGAAGCTACAAGACAAAAAAAACAAATGGAAACTATTTTGCTTCATATGACAGATGGAATTATTGCTTTTGATATAGATGGAAAATTAATTCATATAAATCCAGCAGCTAAAAAGTTTTTAAATTTAACTGGAAAAGAAAGTTTTGAAGAAATTTTTGATAAATATAATGTAGACATAAATTTAGAAAAGATAATTTATTTAGAAAATTGGACATCATCTGAAAAGAAAATAAGTGTAGAAAACAGAACAATTAATTTGTTTTTTGCACCTTTTAAAAATGAAAATGATAGGCCTGCAGGATTAATTGTAGTTATACAAGATATTACAGAACATGTAAAGCTGGATACTATGAGAAAAAGATTTGTTGCAGATGTATCACATGAACTAAAAACACCCATTACTTCTATAATGGGATATGCAGATACCCTTCTTGAAAATGAAGTTGACGAAGAAACTAATAAGAAGTTTTTAGAAAGAATTTCAGCAGAAGCTGGTAGAATGTCTAAACTTGTTCAAGATTTATTAACACTTTCTAGATACGATACTTCTAGAGTAAAAATAGAAAAAACAGAATTTGATTTAGGGGAACTTGTAAAATATACTTTTGATGGTTTAGATTTAGAGATGAAAAAGAAAAATCAAACAGGAGAATGTTTTGTTACTTCTAATGTTCCGCTAGTATATGCTGATAGAAGTGGAATAGAAAGAGTTGTTTTAAATATTCTTACAAATGCCATAAAATATACTCCAGAAAACGGTGCAATAAAAGTTTATGTAGGCTTTGTATATAATGATGCTTATATAAAGATTATAGATACAGGAATAGGAATTCCAAAAGATGACTTGGACAAAATTTTTGAAAGATTTTATAGAGTAGATAAAGCTCGTACTAGAGAAATGGGAGGTACTGGGCTGGGACTTTCAATAGCGAAAGAAATATTAGATCAAAACAATGGGATGATAGATATAAAAAGTGAGCAAGGAAAAGGAACAGAAGTTGTAATTAGAATACCAACTAAACAAGGAAAGTTGAATAAAGAACAAAGCATAGAAGAATAAAGGAGAGATACAAAGTGATAAAAAAATTTAAAAAATCTTTTATGAGTTTAATATTGTTTTTAATGTATGCTAATAATATTTATGCTACAACAACTGGTACATATACTGTATCTGAAAATAGTAGTGGAATAGGGAAAATTGTTCTTTTATTTATTGGAGTACTTTTAGTATCTTTAGTACTATTTGCAGGATATATTATGGATAAAAATGAAAATACTAAAAAAGAAAGAGAAAGATTTATAAAAAAACATAAGGAAAAAGAAGACTTAGAGAATGATAATGAAATAAAAACAGCAGAAGATAAATATGAAGACTATGATTCAGAAGAAAATGATGATTATGAAGACGATGGAGAAGATGAAGATTATGAGGATGACAGTGAAGATGAAAATTATTATACACAAAAAATAAATTTAACTTCTGAATATGATAAAGAAGAAGAGGATAGTATAGAGTCTCTAAATGAGCTAGAAAGAAATTTGATAGAGAAATATATAGATGAAGATGATTTAGAAGAGAATCGAATAGCAAATGAAGAAATAGAGGATAATCAATTAGATAATAATAATTTGAAAAATAATGAAGAAAAATATACCGAAGAAGATAACGATACAGAAGATTTTGAAGATGATGATGATGAAGAAATACTTATAAAAGATAACTCTTTTAATGAAGTAGCAGATAATTTAATGAATTCTACTATGATTTTTAATACTTCGGACTTAAAAGAAGAAAGAAATGAAAATACAGTAAAAGGTTATGATTATGAAGAAGATGATTTATCAGAAATAGAGTCAATGATTAAAGCTGCAAATATAAAAAGATATACTAGAAAAAAAGCAAAAGGAGAAGAAAGATTAAAACCAAGAAAAAGAGTCATTGTATTTAAAAAAGCGAAAAATGTTAATGATATTATAGCTAAAACAAGAAAGAAAATGGCAGAATTAAAAGAGACTCAAAAACCAAAAAGAGGAAGACCACCTAAAGGTAATACAGAAGAAATTCTAGAAAAAGATTCACAGGAAACAATTGGAGATGTAAAAGTACCAGCAAAAAGAGGAAGGAAGCCTGGTAGTAAAAATAAACCAAAAGAACCAGCAAAAAGGGGAAGAAAACCTGGTAGTAAAAACAAATCAACTGCTAAGAAAAGGGGAAGGCCACCTAAAAAGACTACCAAGAAAAATAATAAAAAAGAGTAAAAAAACATATCAAAAGAAATGCAATTGTAACAAAATTAATATAATTCAAATATTAAATATACTTGAAAAAATGAATAAACTAATATATAATTCGTTTGAAAATTAGAAAGGTAAATGAAAATGAATGAAAAGGTAAAAGATATATTAGAATGGGGTTATTGTATAATAATAGCCTTAGTTTTAGCTTTGCTGTTTAGATATTTTATTGGAACACCTACAATAGTAAAACAAAGATCAATGTTTCCAACTTTACAAGAAAATCAAAGATTAATTTTAAATAGAACTTTTAGAATAACCAAAAAGCTACCAGAGAGAGGACAAATAATAACTTTTGAAGCCCCATCAAGAGAATATCAAAAATGGGAAGCAGATCAAACAAATCCCGTTGCAATTTACGATAACCCAGTAAATGGAATTTTTAATAAATTTGTTTACTATAGTTTAGAATTAACAAAGAAAAGTTATATTAAAAGAGTTATTGCACTTCCTGGAGAACATGTAAAAATTGAAGATAATAAAGTATATATTAATGGGAATATATTAGAAGAAGATTATCTTCAAGACGATGTTGTAACATATTCAGAGGTATTTTATGATTTTATAGTTCCAGAAGGATATATTTTTGCTATGGGTGATAATAGATTACATAGTACAGATTGTAGAGCTTTAGGATGTATTCCAATAGATAAAATTGAAGGAATAGTTTGTTTAAGATTTTGGCCATTTAATGTATTTGGTAAAGTAGATTAGGAGATAGAATTGAATTTTAATGGAATTATAGGCAATAAAGAAGTAAAAGAATACTTAGAAAAAAATATAAAACAAAATAATATATTGCATAGTTATTTATTTTTGGGAACTGATGGAATTGGTAAATTGTTAATTGCAAAAGAGTTTGCTAAAGCTATCTTATGTATGGAAGAAAAAAGTGATACTTGTACATGTAAATCATGTACTTGTTTTAATGGAAAAAATCATCCAGATTTTTATTTAATAAATGAAAATGGAGATAACATTAGAATAGATACGATTAGAGAAATTACTGAAAAAGTAATAGAAAAACCTATTGTATCTAATAACAAAGTTTATATAATAAATGATTGTGATAAGATGACGAAAGAGGCTCAAAACTGCTTATTAAAGACTCTTGAAGAACCACCAGAATTTGCTATAATAATTTTAATATCTTCAAATGAAAATCTTATACTAAATACAATTAAATCAAGATGTATGAGTATAAAATTTAAAAACATAGATGATGATGAATTATTAAATTTTGCAATAAATCATTTAGGATATGATAATATATCTAGAAATTTATTAAAAGTTTTTGATGGTAGTATCGGAAAAGCAATAAAATTAAAAGACAATAAAGAAAAATATGATGAAATCGAAAACTTAATATCAAATTTTACAAGAAAAGATTTAATAGATATTTTACTTGATGCTAAAATCATATATGATAAGGAAAATATTTTTGATATATTAGATTATATAATTGTTTGTTTATATTCAAAGAAAAATGAGAATGAAAAATATATAGATTGTATAAAATATGTAAATAAGTGCAATTTAAGAATTAGAAGTAATAGTAATTTTGATATGAGTGTAGATGATATGCTTTTTAATATATGGGAGGAATTAAATGAAAATAGTAACAGGTGTTAGATTCAAAAAACCTGGAAAAATATATTATTTTGATCCAGATAAGTTACAAATAGAAAAAGGTATGAATGTTATAGTAGATACTGCAATGGGAGAAGAATTTGGAGAAGTTGTAATCGATAAAAAAGAAGTAGAAGATAATGAAGTTACTGAGCCATTAAAAAAAGTAATAAGAATAGCAACTGAAAAAGATGAAAAAATGCGTTTAGAAAACAAGGCGAAAGAAAAAGATGCGTTTAAAACTTGTTTAGAAAAAATAAAAAAACACGAACTTCCAATGAAGCTTATTGATGCTGAATACAAATATGATGGTTCAAAATTAATATTTTATTTTACAGCAGATGGAAGAATTGATTTTAGAGAACTTGTAAAAGATTTAGCAGCAGTTTTTAGAACAAGAATTGAACTTCGTCAAATTGGTGTAAGAGATGAGGTAAAAAGAACAGGAGGAAATGGAATTTGTGGTAGAGAATTATGTTGTTGTTCATTTTTAGGAAGTTTTGAGACAGTTTCTATAAAAATGGCAAAGGAACAAAATATTTCTTTGAATCCATCAAAAATATCTGGAAATTGTGGAAGACTAATGTGTTGTTTAAAATATGAACAAGAAGTATATGAAGAAAAGTTAAAAAGTTTACCTAAAATAGGAGCGATTGTTAAAACTGAAGATGGTACAGGAGAAGTAGCATCTGTAGAAACTCTAAAAGAAGTTATTAGAGTGAAATATGAAGATGGCGAAGATACTTTTTTTAAGAAATATAATGCTAAAGATGTTGTAGTTATTAAAGATGCTGTAGTGGATGATGACAAATTAGAAGTAGATAATGAAGAGGATTTGGAAGAATTAAAAGAACTTGAAAATTTAGAAAAAGCAGATAAAAAAAATACTGTTCAAGACGATATTTAAAGTAGTTATGCTTTTTTAGATATGAAAAATTGAAACAAAAGAATAAAACATGATAACTTAAGGGGTAACAATAGTAAATGAAAACACTTGTAAAAAATGCTTATGTATTAGACATGATAGGGGAAGTTGCTAATATTGAAAAAAAAGATATATTAATAAATGATAATGTCATAGAAAGTATAGAAAAAGATATAAATTTAGAAGTTGATGAAAAAATAAATGCCAGAAATATGCTTGTAATGCCAGGTTTAGTAAATACACATACACATTTAGCAATGAGTATTTTTAGAGGCTATAAAGCAGATAGAAAATTAATGGATTGGTTAGAAAATGCAATATTTCCTGTTGAGGATAAATTAAAACCAGAAGATATATATTGGAATTCATATTTATCTTGTTTAGAAATGATAAAGTCAGGCACAACAACATGCAATGATATGTATTTTGGAATGAACAAAACTGTTGAAGCAATAAATGATACAGGACTTAGAGCTGTAGTTGCATGGTGTATGAAAGATGATTCAATAAAAGATAAAGTAGAACAAACTAGAAAATATGCTAAATTATATAATAAAAAAGATAGCAAAATAAAAATATATGTATCAGCAGATGCACCACATACTTGTAATCCAGATACAATAAAATTATGTGTAGATTTAGCAAAAGAATTGAAAACAGGAATGCACATACATTTAGCGGAGACTATTGAAGAAGAATCAAAGATAAAATCTAGATATAATAAGAGAAGTACAGAATACTTAAATGATTTAGATGTTTTTGATGTTCCAGTTGTTTTAGCTCATGGAATATATGTATCTGATAGTGATATTGAAATTTTAAAAAATATAAAAGGTGGGATATCACACAATCCAATTAGTAATTGTAAATTATCTTCAGGTATATGTGATGTTGTAAAACTTAGAAAAAATGGCATAAATATAGGCCTTGGAACAGATGGAATAGGAAGTACAACGACAATGGATATGTTTGAGGAAATGAAAACAGCAGCATATCTACAAAAGGTAAATACAATGCAACCAAGCTCAATTTTAGCTTATGATATATTGAAAATGGCAACAATCGAAGGTGCAAAAGTATTAGGAATGGAAGATGAAATTGGAACATTAGAACCAGGAAAAAAAGCAGATATGATTTTTATTAAAACAGATAAATTACATTTATGCCCTGAAAATGATGTATGTGCTAATTTAGTATATTCAGCAAATGGAGCAGATATAGAATCTGTTATGATTGATGGGAAAATAATAATGCAAAATAGAAAAATGGTTAATTTAGATGAAAAAGAAGTAATAAGGCAAGTTAAGAAAATTGCTAAAAGACTATTATAATTCTATGAAAATAGATTAAAATAGAAATTGGTATAACCAATAATTTTATGAAAGGAGGAGTTTTCAAATGGCATACAGAATTAATGATAAATGTATTTCTTGTGGTGCATGTGCAAGTGCTTGTCCAATGAGTTGTATATCTCAAGGAGAAAACAAATATGTAATAGATGAAAGCATATGTATTTCTTGTGGTTCATGTGCAGGAGTTTGTCCAGTTGAAGCACCTGAAGAGGTAAAAGAATAATATTTATACATAAGAATTTATTTAGTTGATATTATTAGGAATTTTCCTAATAATATTTTTTTATTATATTGACAAACAAGTGTTCTATATGCTAATATATGTTTCACTAGAATTGATATAAAAACTATATTTATTTTGAAAGGATGATTTTTATGAAAACTAAAACAGCTGATATTATTAAGGTAAATGAATATTTTTTAAAACATAAAAAAGATTTTAATGAAGAGATTGGAAAGTTAATAAAAAAGTCTAGAATAGAAAAAAATATTAGTATAAAATTATTTTCAGAAAGAACAATGACTTCAGAATCATATATAAAGCAGATTGAATCAGGAAAATATGGATTAACTTTATCAAAATTTTTAATTATTTGTAATGCTATAGAAATTTCACCTTATAAAATTATAGATGATTTTATTTTTAGTTCAAAAGAAAATGAAGATTTGTTTTATAATAAATTACAAGAACATAAAAATATCTCAAAAAATATTTTAAATTTTATGAAAGAAAAATCACCTGAAATTTTGATATTATAAAATAAATAATTCAACGCTAGAAATTAATATTTTATTATGATAAAATTATAAATATAATAAATTTATAAAATTTAAAATAAAAGAATGAGGTAAGAAAGTGAAAGAAGAATTTATAAAATTATTAAAAAATACAAATAGAGAGGGAATGGACAAATTAATAGAATTTATAAATAAAACAGATTTTTTTAAAGCTCCAGCAAGTACAAGATATCATGGAAATTACGAAGGTGGATTATTAGAACATAGCATGAAAGTATATGAAATATTAAAAGAGAAAGTAAAAAATTCATCTATTCCAATTAATACATCTGAGGAAAGTTTAATAATAATTGCTTTATTACATGATATTTGTAAAGTAAATTTTTACAAAGTAGATTATAGAAATGCTAAAAACGAGTTTGGAGAATGGGAGAAAGTACCATATTATACAGTTGACGATACAATACCTTATGGACATGGAGAAAAAAGTGTTATGATGCTTACAGAATATATAAAATTAACTAGTGAAGAAAAGTATTGTATTAGATGGCATATGGGTTTTACAGAACCTAAAGAACTATATGGAACTTTAGGACTTGCTTTTAAAAAATATCCACTTTCTTTATTAGTACATGAAGCAGATTTAGAGGCTACATATTTTTTTAATATTTAATTGATATACAAAATATCTAATGATATAATAAAAAAGAATATATGAAAAACATTACTTAATTTCAAGTAATATTTATTATTTAAGAAAGATTTTATAGGTGTGAAATGGTTACAATTTATGATTTATTGGAAGTAGATGAAAATGCTACAAAACAAGAAATAGAAAAAGCTTATCAAAGATTGCTATTAGAATATCATAAAGATCCAAACTTAAGTGTACAAGAAAATCAAGAAAATGAAATGATTTTAAATAAATTAAAGATTGCTTATGATATTTTAAGCAATGATGAAAAAAGAAAAAAATATGATAATGATTTAGCTAAAAAAAGAGCAGAGGATTTAATAAAAAATGTTTCTACTTCAAATGCTATAAAGGATGAGAATAATAGTGAAAATGAAAAAATAAAAACTACTGAAAAAAATGACAATATAAATACCACTATAGAGGTATCATCAAATAATTCAGCAACAAATTCTAAAATCGTTTCAGAAGATATTTTTGCTAATCAAAATAATGTAGAAAAAGTTACAACACCTAGACAAGAACAATTTTCTGATGAATATCAGGATGATGAAGTTTCATTAAGCAAAGAGGAACAAGAAAAACTTAGAAAAGCTGCGCAAAGAGAATTTAAAAATAATCTGAAAAAAGCTCAAAAAGCTGAAGAAGAGTACAATCAAGCCTATAATGAAGCATATAATAATTACTTAAGAAAAATGGGATATAATGTAAAAGAGCCATGGACACTAAAAAGAGTTAAGAATGTTGTTATAACATTAATAGCGATAGTACTAGTATGTGTAATAGCTTGGATGATTACTCCAGTAAGAGAAATCTTAATAAGTATCTATGAAGATAATATCATAATAAAATCAGTAGTAGATATTTTTGGAATGTTTATAAATGCAATATTAAGTATATTTAAAAAGTAGAGAGTGGTGATAGACATTAAAATTTCTAAAAAAACAAAAGTAAATAAAAAGTCTAAAAAAAATTCAAATGAAAATAGATGGGTTAATGTAAGATTAGTTGTAACTGGAATAATTGCAACTATTGGTTTTCTTGTAGTTATAAGTCATTTAGCAATTATACAATTTGTGGAACAAAAAAAATGGAGTCAAAGAGCTTATAATCAGCAAGTAAATGCACAAATACTTAGTCCAAATAGGGGAACAATATATGATTCAAAAGGAGAAATTTTGGCACAAAGTATTGCAGTAGATACCATATCTTTAAATCCTGGAAAAATCACTTATTCAAATAATAATGATGTACCAGATGAGGTAGTAGCAGAAGGAATTTCTAGCATTTTTAATATGACTTATGAAGAGGTATTAAAAGAACTTAATTCAGATAAGTCTGTAGTTGTTGTTGAAAAAAAAGTAGAAAAAGATAAAGTAGATAAATTAAAAGAGTGGATGCAAGAAAATAAAATATCAGCAGGGATTAATATAGATGAAGATTCTAAAAGATATTATCCATATAATGATTTAGCTTCAAATTTAATAGGTTTTTGTGGTACAGATAATACTGGACAAGTTGGAATTGAAGAAAGATGGAATGATGTTTTAACAGGAACAGCTGGAAAAGTTGTTACAGTAACTGATGTTAATGATAATGCAATCTCAGATGAGGATGAACAATATGTTCCTTCAGAAAATGGAAGTAATTTGTATTTAACTATAGATGCTAATATTCAAGGAATAGCTGAAAAATACTTAGATCAAGCAATGCTAGAACATCCAACTGCACATAGTGGTAATGTAATTATTATGAATCCACAGACGGGCGACATATTAGCAATGGCAACAAATCCGGATTATAATTTAAATGATCCATCAAATTATATTAATGCTGGATTTACAGAAGAAGAATGGAAATTATTAGAACCAGTTGCAAGAACAGAAACATTATTAAATTTGTGGAAAAATAAGGCTGTATCAGGAACTTATGAACCAGGTTCTACTTTTAAATTAATAACAGCTTCGGTAGGACTTGAAGAGGGAATTGTTGAACCAGATACACAAAATGATTTTTTGTGTGAAGGAAGCTACAAAGTAGCTGAAGATCATGGAGAACCTGTATATATAAGTTGTTGGAGAGATAATCCACATGGTCCACTTTCTTTAAGAGGAGCATTGTGCAATTCATGTAACCCGGCATTTATGCAATTAGGTGAAAGAATTGGAAAAGATTTGTTATATAAGTATTATAAAGCCTTTGGACTTTTTGAACCAGTTGGGAATGATATAGCAAAAGCTTATAAAGGTATTTTTACTGAACTTGATAAAGTTGGACCTGTGGAACTTGCTACAGCCTCTTTTGGTCAAAGATTTGAAATTTCACCATTACAATTAATCACAGCTGTATCTGCTATATGTAATGATGGTGTATTAGTAGAGCCTAAAATTGTAAAACAAATAGAAAATACAGATACAGGAAGCATAGAAGTTGTAGAAACAAAAAAGGTAAGACAAGTTATCTCTAAAGAAACTGCAGATACAGTAAAAGGTATGATGCAATCTGTTGTAGAAGAAGGAACCGGAAGAAATGCAAAAGTAGAAGGATATTCTATTGGTGGAAAAAGTGGTACATCAGAGCCAAGGGATGGAAAAGAAGATGAAGGATATGTAGCTTCTTTTATAGCAATATCTCCAATAGAAAATACACAAGTAGTTGTTCTTATAGCTTTATATGGGGTACAAGAAGATTCAGAGCATCAAGGGGGAGCTGTAGCAGGTCCAGTAGCAGGACAAATTTTAAAAGAAGTATTACCATATTTAGGTATAACAGCAAATACAACAAATAGCGAAACTACTTCTGAAAATACAGATGAATTAAAAATATTACAAGATGTAAAAAATTTAACTGTTTTTGAAGCTATGCAACAGTTAAAAAATTCTGGATTTGAAGTTATAACAAATACTAATGCAGATATTAATTCAATTTTAGTAACAGATCAACTACCAAAACCTGGTACAATGCTTAGAGAAGGATCAGTAATTTCTTTATATACTGCACAAGACGAAGAAAGAGCAAAAGTACAAGTACCTAATGTAAAAGATATGACTGTAGCTGAAGCTATAAACTCATTAAAATCTAAAAATTTAAATGTAAATGTGGATGGTACAAGTGGGGTTGTAGTTTCTCAAGAGCCAACTTATGGAACAGAAGTTGACGAAGGAAGTGTAGTTAATATAGTAGTAAAAGAAAAATTAGTTGATGCACAATAAAAATCATAAACTAAATTTATGAACATACAATTAACTTAAGAGGTGATTGTATGTTCTTTTTTTCTAAAATGCAAGCTACAGGTAATGATTTTGTTATAATAAATTATCTTGAAGAAAAATTTCAATACAGTTTTAAATTACTATCTGAATTTTTATGTGATAGACATTATGGAGTTGGCGCTGATGGAGTAATAATTATAGATAAAAGTCAAAAATGTGATTTTAAAATGAGGATTTTTAATAAAGATGGTAGTGAAGCTGAGATGTGTGGAAATGGAATAAGATGTCTTGCAAAATATGTATATGAAAAAGAATTAATAAAAGAAAGAGAATTTAGTATAGAAACTATGTCAGGAGAAAAAAGTGTTTTCTTAGAAGTAGAAGGAAATACTGTATTATCAATATGTGTAGATATGGGAAAGCCAGTTTTAAAGTTTGAAGAAATACCAGTAAATTACATATCAGATGATGAAGAAAAAGGAATTAATATTGGTGAGTTTACAGGATATCCAATTTCAGTTGGAAATCCACATCTTGTAATATTTATTGATGATGTAGAGAATTTTAATGTAAAAAAATATGGAAGTATTTTTGAAGATTATAAATATTTTCCAAATAAAATTAATATAGAATTTGTAGAAATAATAAATAATGAACATATAAAAGTAAGAGTATGGGAAAGAGGAGTAGGAGAAACTTTAGCTTGTGGAACAGGTGCATGTGCAGCTGCTTATATCTTTTGTAGAAATAAATCCACATCTAAAGAATTAACTGTGGATTTATTAGGAGGCAAATTAAAAATAAATTGTTTAGAAAATATATTTATGTCAGGTCCTGCTGAATTTGTATTTGATGGTAAAATAAATATCTAGTTAATTTTTAAAAATTAACTAGATAAAAAATAGGTTTTGTGTGAAAATGATAGTTTAGTTAATTGGTTTTCTTTCCCCAGATTTAATCATTTCATCTATGATATTTTTAATTACAATTCTTTCATCATAAGGATATTTTACACCATTTCTTTCTAAATATAAATCATGTCCAAGACCAGGAATAACAATAATATCTCCTGGTTTTGCTATTGATATTGCATATCTTATTCCCTCTGTTCTATCAACAACTATTTTATAAGGTTTTCCGGTTGGGATTATTCCAACTTCAATTTCTTTTAAAATTTTTACAGGATCTTCAGTACGTACCTGGTCAGACATTAAAACTGTATAGTCTGCTAATCTGCCGGAAATTTCTCCCATTATAGGTCGTTTAGCTGCATCTCTATCACCACCAACACCCCATGCGCAAATAACTCTACCTTTTGCGTAAGAATTAACTGCTGTAAGTATACTTTCTAAACTTGATGGAGTGTGAGCATAATCTATCATAATTGTAATTCCAAGTTTGTTTGGAACCAATTCACTTCTTCCTAAAACTTTTAAATCTTTTAAAGCAAGTCTAATTTCATCAGCTGTTACTCCAAAGTGAGATGAAACGGCTATTGCTCCTGCGGCATTATATATACTAAATCTACCGGGAATACAAGCTTCTATTTTTTCTTCTTTTCCATTTAATAAAATAGAAAAATCAATATAAGAATCTGTTATAACAACACTCTCAGGATTTACTTTGAAATCTGCAGGATTATCTATTGCAAAAGTTTTTATGTTTTTATCTGGTAATAAAGATTTAATTGTTGAAACAATTTTATCATCATTATTTATTACTCCATTTCTAGCCATTTTAATAAGATTTAATTTACAGTTAAAATAGTCTTCCATATTAGGATGTTCTTTAGGACTTATATGATCTTCTGAAAGATTTGTAAAAAGAGCAATTTCAAAATCACAACCTGTAACACGTTCTAGTTTCATTGCTTGAGATGAAACTTCAATAATTGCAACATCTACATTTTTTTTAACCATAGTTGCTAAATGTTTTTGAATTTCTATACTTTCAGGAGTGGTTCTATCGGTATCCTCGATTTTTTCGTTATTTATATATACTGCGATACTACCAATTAGACCTACATTTAGACCATGAGCTTCTAATATAGATTTTACCATAAAAGTAGTAGTAGTTTTTCCTTTTGTACCAGTAATACCAATAAGTTTTAATTTTTTTGATGGATTATCATAAAATTCACATGCAACTTGGGCTAAAGCTCTTCTTGTATTTGAAACTGAAATAATAGGTATATTTTTTGAAATGTTTAAAGAATTTATATCTACATCAGGTTCAACAATTAATGCTTTTGCACCATTTTTTATAGCATTTGGAATAAATTCTATACCATTTTTAGTAAAACCATTTATTGCTATAAAAAGTCCACCTTCCTTAATTTTTCTTGAGTCTGAATGTATATTAGTTATATCTAAATTTAGATCACCAACTTTATTTATTACTTCGACTTTAGAAATTAATTTATTAAGTAACATAGTCATCCCTCCATTTCTAAAAGATTACTATGTGTGCATTATATAACTAAATAAATAGATTTGTAAAGATAAAAAATTATAAGTTTATTTATAAAATTTATTATATATTAGTTAATATAAGAGATTAGTAGAAAGTAAAAAAACTACTATTTAAATTGTTGATTTGTGATAAACATAAAAATATATTATAGTACTACTATTAATGTTAGAAATTAAATTTAATTAAATAAAATGTAAAATTTTAATACTTAATATGTTAAAGATAGTTAAAACTAGTAATTTATGTAAATTTATGTTATACTATATATAGTATCATTGTTTTTTAACAAATTTAGAAAGGGGATCATATGTATGGCATTTTTAGAATGGCTGGTAAAAACCGTGATACTCTTCGGAGTAGTGCTCCCAATTGTAGTTGGAGTATTTTGGCTTCTTATGACACCACTTCTTTGGCTGTTAAGTTTTTTATGGGAGCATAAAGGATGGGTGTTCGCAGTGATAGTCGTTTTAGTTGTGCTATCTTGGATTTTTTGATTCAAGATTTAACCCCAGAAAAAAATGCGACTGCAAAAAAAGTACCTGTCACAAACTATTTAGAGAATCTCTCTAAAAAAGTAGTGGCAGGTATTTTTTGTCTTTTTTTGAGATATTTTGTTAAAAATACTATAGACATTTTTGATAAATTTTTATATAATGATAAAGAATTTACTTGTAGGAGGCAATTTTTGATATGTATGAAAGAAGTGCAATAGTATTAGAAAGATATTTTGAAAATTTATTAGGATACAGAAGAGAATGTAATTTGAGAGATAACTTTAATTATTATTGTGAATTAGTAGAAAAACTAGAAAAATATCAAACAAACTATCAAAAAGAACTAATTGCTTCACAAGAATATAATGTTTCTCTTAAAAAAATAAAAGCTATACAATTAACACAAGAAAAATTGTATAAAAATAGTGCTAATTTAGAATATAATAGATATTTGTTATTTAGTAATGTAGAAGCTAAAATTGATGACACAAGGAAATGTATAGAAAAAATTGAACAAGATGTTGAAAAAAATAATGCTGCAATGGTTGAACAAAAAGAAGAATTATTAGCAGCTTTAGAAGTTTTTAATGATAAAAAATTTGAACTTTCTAAGTGTAAAAGATATAAGAAGATGGCTGAAAATGATTATAATGAAATATTAGAAGTAGCCACAAAAAATTTTGAAGGAATAACACAAGAGGATGTAGAAAATGCAAAGAAATTTGCAAAATTTGACGATATAGATGATATTATAGAAACTTTAACTAATAATGGCAGTGGAGAAAAAATACCTTTTAATGAAGGTGTAATTCAAAATGCTACTGTTTTTGGAGTAGATATTGCTAAAAAAGAAGTTTTATCATATATAACAATATATGATAAAATGAAAAAATTATTAGCTGATATTAGTGAAGGTGTAGCTAAAATAGAATTACATAAAAAGTATTTGAGAAATGAAAAAGCTAAAATTGATTTTATATTAGCAGTAAAAGAATACATAGTACAATTTTTGGATTATGAGAGAATGACTGTAATCCACGGCAGAAAGTCTCATAATAGATTAATGAGTGAAGCATGTGAGAATTTTAATACAGATATAATTCAAATAAATAATTTGTTCGAACTATTAGTTAGAGAAATAAATAAAAAAGCAACTAAAAAAGCATATAAAGAATTATACAATAAATCATATTTAACAGAAATAAAAGAAAAAGAAGAGAAATTTAAAAAAGAAAAAAATAGAGTAAATTTAAATACTGCTACATTAATTAATTCAAATTATTGGAGAATAGAAGGAATTAAAGGTATATTTACAGTATTTTATAAAAATGTTTCAGAAGTATTTGGAAGGGATGTTGCGGAATTTGATATTCCAAAAGACTTTGATGAAGAAATATCAGATGATGTAGAACAAGAAGAAGTGACAGAAAATGTAGAACAAGAAGAAATTGTAGAAGAACAACCAAAAATACCATTTGATTTATCAGGAACTTTTTCTGATGAAGATGACGAAATAGAAGAGGATTCTTATGATGAGGATGAAAATAGTGAAAAAGTAGAAGCTTATGACGAAGAAGTAGAAGAAGGCGATTCAGACGAATTTGAAGGATTTGATGAAGAAATAGAAGACAGTACAGAAGAAGAGTTTGATATTTTTGGAGAGAAATATCAAGATATAGACTTCTTAGAACAACCTATTGTAAAAGCTAAAATTAAAACAAAAAAACAAAATGCAATGGACGAAGAAGATATACCTTATGAAGAAGAGGATGAGGAAGAAACTTTATTTAATACAAAAACAGTAAAAAATGATGAAGAAATAGAAGATTTTTATCCAGAGAGAGAAGTAAAAAAAGTGGGAAAAATCTTAAAAAACATTAGAAAAATAAGTGGAGCTAAAAAGAAAACAGATACAACTAATATATGGTAACTTTTAGATAAATGTAGATATGAAAATTGTCTACATTTATTTTATATAATATTTTAGGAGTAGTATATGTCAAATTTTAAAAGCAATAATAGAGAAAAAAAATCTTATGATCAGCTTGAAAAAACTATTTTAAAAAATGGGTTTAATATTTCAATTTTTAATAATGATATAAATTTATATTTATCTAAATTATATAATAAGTTAGCTGAAAGAATGAGAAATAATCACATACGAATAACAGAAGCTAGGATTCAGAATGAGGATTATAGTGAAATTTTAAGTGAAAATTTAAGAATTTTATATGAAGAATTATTATCTAAAACAGCAATGCTAGAATCACTTAGATATAGTCATAATCAACAATTTTCTATAATTGGAAATAGAGTAAAAAAACCATTAATTTTAGAAGAAAAAGATGTTGCTAAAATGTTTTTAGAAACAAATGAAAATAGTTTATTAGAATTATTAGCAAAAAATATGGATTGGTATAGTAAAACTTCTAAAGAAGTAGAAGTCGTATGTAAAAATATACTTGAAAAAATTCCGGGAGATTTAGAAATAAATTGGTACACAATGAGATATATTTATGATTATATTTCAAGTGTTTGTATTGATGGAAAAATAATAAAAGAACATTTATTAAATTACAATGGAAACTTAGAAAATAGTGAAGAAATAGAAAAAGATATAATTTTAAAAAGATTAAAAAGCATGTTAGATATTACAAACCGTGAATTTAAAACAGAAATAACATTAACAGATATATATAAATTTGCATCTTGTAAAAGATTAGAGGAATATTTATATAAAGGAAAAGCTTTCGCACAAATTGAGCTTTATAGACAGGAGACTCAGAAAAGAAAAAAAGGAGAAAATACTGGAATAATTATAGATATTGAAAGAGATAAAAATATGAGTGGTACTAATTTCAATACAGGATATAATGTTTATATGCCTTTTTATACGAATAATTTTAGAGATCATTCAGATGTTAGTGAATTCTCATACATTATGCATAAACAAGTATTAGATGGAGATGATCCTACAAAATTTCCTCTAGATTACTTAGAAGAAATTCCGTTTAGACCATATATAACTTTTAAGCTTACACCTCAAAGAATCTTTGATATATATGGAATTCTAGAAGAATATGATAATCCAAAAGTAAACTGTTTTATAAGTGATGATAATAGAGAGAGGCTAAATAAAGTATACGGGTATTTTTCAGAGATACTTCATTATAGTATTAATGGTAAAAGTGAAAATTTAACTAGATTATTGGAAGAAGGAAATATTGGAGAATTTAAAACACAAGTAAAAAAAGATAAAGAAGCTTTTTCAAAAAAAATAGAAAATGCAGATATTCAAAGAGTTTTTGAATAAATTAAAAGGAGATTATAATGATTGATAAATTTGAAATTAAGAAATTAATAGAAAATAAGAAATTTGAAGAAGTATTTAGAAGTTTTTATAAGGAATATTTAGAAAAACTAAAATTGATATTAGACAAAAATAATGTTAAATATGATGAAAATATAACATTAATAGATGCTATTATGCTAGTAGATATTAGTATACAAAATTCAGAAATTATAACTCATACACCTATGGAAACTATGTTTGTAGAAACAAGAGAACCTGAATCTAGAGCAAATTATGCTCTTAACTGGCATGATCGTTGGTTAGAAAATGTTCAAAAATTGTTAAGCAAATAAATAGATTGTATTATTATAATATGATGAGTAAGATTTATAAATATAGTACATAAAAAAATGTTTTACACAATAAAATTTTACATTTATATAAAATTTATGTAAATATGACGAAAGTGACTTGATTAGCTTTTAATATAATGTTATAATGTAAATGATATTTATATAGAAAGGAAATAATATGAACCAAATTTTAGTTTCTGAAAAATTGTATATTACTCCAGAACTAAAAAGGAAAAAAAGAATGTATAAAATTGACTTCTTTATTTCCATTTTTTTAGTGTGTATTTTGTTTTCTTATTATATATATGCTGAATATGACAAAAATAAAAATGAAGCAATTTCAAAAGAAATATTATCAAATATGTCATTTAAAGATAAACTTGCAGATGATACAACAATTAAATTTGAAGATAATTCAATAGTTGTTATATTAAATACTGAAGATCCTTTTTATGTAAATTATTCAGAGCCAGTTGAAGATGAAAATACCGAAGATAATATTGAATGGTTTGAAACAGAAAGAGGAACTAGATATTATACTATAGCTAGAATAAATATACCATCAATAGATTGTGATTATCCTATATTAAATATGATAGATCCAACAGAAGAACAGATGGAAGAAGTTTTAAAAATTTCACCAGTTAAATTCTGGGGAGCTGATCCAAATGAAGTAGGAAATTTCTGTATAGTTGGACATAATTATAGAAGTAATAAATTTTTTAGTAATGTCCCAGATCTTTCTATAGGTGCTGACATAGAAATAACGGATTTAAGTGGAAGAACTTTGGTATATAAAGTTTATGATAAATATGTTGTAGATCCAGATGATACAGATTGTACTTCACAAAAAACCAATGGTTTAAAAGAAATTACCGTAATTACTTGTACAGACGATAGTAAACAAAGAGTAATAGTAAAAGCAAGATTAGAAGAATAAAATAATATATACATATCAAGCACTTTAGATATAATCTAAAGTGCTTTTTATATTATTTTTAAAATGTAATATTAATGAAATAAAAAAAGAGGTAATACTAGAGTAAACGGATGTTTGAAAATTTATAAGATTTTAACAAAGAAAAATAACGTAAAATGCAACTAGATATAAAGATTGAAGAAACAGAGATTGAAGAATTTGGCAACATAAAAACTACAAATTTGACATTACTTTTATAAGTGGTAAAATAAAAACACAAAAGATGTACGGAAGAAAAAATTTGGAGGTAAAAATATAAGTTCATAAGTTTAGAATGCAGGAGGCAAGACATAATGGAGACAGTAGAAAAAATAGGTGATAGATTAGAAAGAAAATTTAATTTTGAAAAATTAAAACCAATAGACAGAAGTATTTTATCATTAGTAAAAAACGCTAATAAGGAAACTATGGAAGAAAATAGTAATAAAAATGCTGTAGTAGTTTCAACTCAACGAGATTTAATAGCAGGAGAATGTTCAAAAGATATATCAGATAGATTATTACTTCCAAAAGAAATAGTAGATGCTCATAATAATGGAGTTTTACATTTTCATGATAAAGATTATTTTATTCAATCAATGCATAATTGTTGTTTAGTAAATATTGGTGATATGTTAGATAATGGAACTGTTATGAACGGAAAAATGATAGAAAGTCCAAAAAGTTTTCAGGTTGCTTGTATAGTAATGACACAAATTATTGCATCAGTAGCAAGTAATCAGTATGGAGGGCAATCTTTAAATATATGTCATCTTGGAAAATATTTAAGAAGAACTTATGAAAAAGCTTATAAAAAAAGATTTTTAGTGTATTCTGAAAGAGGCTTATCAAAAGAAGAATGTCATGAAAGAGCAGCAGAAGATGCAATAGAAAGAAGACAAGAAGATTTAGAATCAGGGGTGCAAACAATTCAATATCAGATAAATACTTTAATGACTACAAATGGACAAACTCCTTTTGTTACATTATTTATGTATTTAGACAAAGAAGATGAATATATTGAAGAAAATGCAATGATTATAGAAGAAATTTTAAAACAGAGGTTAAGAGGAATAAAAAATGAAAAGGGTGTTTATATAACACCAGCTTTTCCTAAATTAATATATGTCTTAGATGAAAATAACTGTTTAAAAGGCGGAAAATATGATTATTTAACAAAACTTGCTGTAAAATGTTCTTCAAAAAGACTATATCCAGATTATATTTCTGCTAAAATAATGAGACAAAATTATGAAGGAAATGTATTTAGCCCAATGGGCTGCAGAAGTTTCTTATCACCTTGGAAAAATGAAAAAGGAGAATATATATTTGAATCAAGGTTTAATCAAGGTGTTGTAAGTATAAATTTGCCACAAATAGGAATTATTGCAAAAGGAAATGAAGAAATTTTTTGGAAATTGCTTGATGAACGATTACTTCTTTGTAAAAAAGCTCTAATGTGCAGACATAATGCACTACTTGGAACTTTATCTGATGCTTCACCAATTCATTGGCAGTATGGTGCAATAGCAAGACTTAAAAAAGGTGAAACAATAGATAAATTATTGAATTCTTGTTTTTCAACAATTTCTTTAGGATATATTGGATTATATGAGCTAACAAAATTAATGAAAGGTGTTAGCCATACTTCAAAAGAGGGGGAAGACTTTTCAGTAAGAGTAATGAAATATTTAAAGGATACAGTAGATAAATGGAAAACTGAAACCGGTCTTGGATTTGCTTTATATGGAACACCAGCTGAAAGTTTATGTTACAGATTTGCAAAGATTGATAAAGAAAAATTTGGTGATATTAAAGATGTTACAGATAAAGGATATTATACAAATTCATATCATGTAGATGTTAGAGAGAAAATAAATGCATTTGATAAATTAAAATTTGAATCAAAATACCAAAATATTTCATCAGGTGGAGCAATTTCTTATGTTGAGATACCTAATATGAAAAATAATTTAGAAGCTTTGGAAGAAATTGTAAAATTTATATATGATAATATTCAATATGCTGAATTTAATACTAAATCAGATTATTGTCAGGTTTGCGGATTTGATGGTGAGATTATTATAAATGATGAAAATGAATGGGAATGTCCACAATGTGGTAATAAGGATCATAGCAAAATGAACGTTACAAGAAGAACTTGTGGTTACTTAGGAGAAAATTTTTGGAATGTAGGAAAAACCAAAGAGATAAAAGCAAGAGTTTTACATATTTAATTATAATTAACATATAAAGATGTTAAATAATATTTTTTAAAAAAACATATGTGAATTTAGTAATATACGATAGAAAAAAGTAAATTTTTTATAGAAATTTAAGTAAAGGAGCCGTTTGAATAAAATAAAATAAAAAATATTCATACGGCTCATATTGTGTAGAGAAGTATTTTAAGAAGGTGAAACAAATGAATTATGCAGATATAAAAACAGTTGACATACAAGATGGAACAGGAATTAGAGTTTCTATATATGTGAGTGGTTGCCATTTTCATTGTAAAGGATGCCATAATAAAGAAGCTTGGGATTTTAATTATGGAAAAAAATTTGATGAAACTACTATTAATTATATAATAAATGCTATGGATCATGAATATATTTCAGGTTTATCTATACTTGGTGGAGAACCAATGGAGCTAGCAAATCAACAAGCTTTAGTGGGACTTGTGAAAAAAGTAAAAGAAATATATCCACAAAAAACAATTTGGTGTTACACAGGGTATAAATTTAAAGAAGATTTATTAGAAAAAATGTATAAAGAATATTCTTATACAAAAGAACTTTTAAATAATATTGATATAATAGTAGATGGAGAATTTATTGAAGAAAAGAAATTAGTTGATTTAAAATTTAGAGGCTCTACTAATCAAAAGAAAATTGATGTAAAAGCTAGCTTAAAAACAGGAAGAATAGTAGAATTGAAATTTGGTGATGAAGAAAGATATGAAAATATTGAGAAAAAACAGGAAAATTCTAAAGTATTAATTTTTAAAGAATTTAAAATTGATGAGAAAAGTTCATCAAAGAAAAAAGAACCAGTATATATAAATGTAGACAATAGGGCTTATTTTGATTCTCAGCAGGAACCTACATTAACATATCAAATTCAAGAAATGAAAGAGAAAGTCGTAGCAGAAAAAGCAAGACATGCATAAATAGAGATTAAGAACCAAGTCAAAAATAGACAGTAAAAAGTTAAAATTATAACTTATAGAAATATAAAAACTATATTAAAAATAATATAAAAATAATATTGAAAATAATATAAAAACTTTATAAAATATATATGTAAAAATTATATACTAAAATTTAAGGTTTATAGATATCCTAAAAAATCTAAATTTTATAAGAAGGAGATACATTAATAAATAATTAATGTAAAGAGGTAATGGAGAACTTAAAAATATTCTCATGTAGTAATTCGGCAGAAAAATTTACAGATGAAATCTGTGATTATTTAAAAATTGAAAAAGGAAAAATTCAAAGAATGAAATTTAAAAATGATAACAATTTTATTCAAATTCTTGAAACAGTTAGAGATAAAGACGTATTTTTAATTCAAACAACAGAGCCACCAGTAAATGAAAGAATAATGGAACTACTTATAACAATAGATGCAGTTAAAAGAGCTTCAGCTAAAAGAATTACAGTAGTATTACCTTATTATATGTATTCAAGATCAGATAAGAAAGATCAGCCAAGAATACCAGTTACAGCTAAACTATTAGCTCAACTTTTAGAAGCAGCAGGTGCTAATAGAGTTTTAACTTGTGACTTACATAATAGAGCTATACAAGCTTATTTTAACATTAACTGCGATGTATTAACTGGACAAAGCTTATTAGAAAAATATTTTGATTTAAAAGATATTGAAAACAAGGTTGTTGTGGCAACAGATGCTGGAAGTTCAAAAAAAGCATATAAATATGCAGAACATTTTGGATGTCCTATAGCTTTGGTAGATAAAAGAAGAGATGGAAATGATGATAGGGCAATAGCAACAAGTGTTATAGGAGAAATAAAAGGAAAAAATGCTTTAGTATTTGATGACGAAGTAGATACAGCTGGTTCAATAATGGAAACAGTAGAAGTTATTAAAAAATTTGGTGCAAAAGATGTATATGTAGGATGTACACACGGAATTCTTTCAGGGCCTGCAATAGATAGAATTAAAAATTCTGAAATAAAAGAATTAGTCATGACAAGTACAGTTCCGCTTTCAAAGGAAAAACAAATAGATAAAATTGTTGTAGTTTCTATTTCAGAACTTTTTGCAGAAGCAATAAAAAGAATACATGAAGAGACTTCAATAGGAGAGCTATTTGATGTAAATTAACTATTGACAATTTATGACTTTGTAATGTATAATATTAAACAGTTAAGCAAAACAAGAGGATTAATTACATAAAAAGAAATCAATCCCACGAAATGTTTTTGAGCTTCGGAAGGAGGGGAAAAATAATGTCAGAGGTTAAAGTTAATAATGGTAATATAGAAGATGCACTAAAAAGATTTAAAAGACAATGTGCTAGAAATGGAGTTATACAAGAAGTTAGAAAAAGAGAGCATTATGAGAAACCTAGTGTAAGAAGAAAGAAAAAATCAGAGGCTGCAAGAAAAAGAAAATTTTAATAAAATAAAAGGACAGTTAACTGTCCTTTATTTTTTTATTTGAATGTATCAAATTAATAAATTATTAATATATAATTTATTAATATAAAAAATATAATTTATTGATAATAATGTAATTTAAAAATATCAATATTATCTACCAATAAAAAGTTCTACTATAATTTTTCCGTATGCAATACTATCAACAACTCCAATTCCAGTATAATTATAATCATTACTTAGAATATTAGCCTTATGAGAGTCTGAATTTAACCAACTTTTTAAAGCAGAAGAAATATCTGAATTACCAGCGATATTTTCACTAGCTGTTTTATAAGTGATATTATTACTTTTTAGCATTTCAAAAGGTGTTCCATATGTTGGAGAAGTATGCGAAAAATAGTTATTATCCACTAAGTCTTGAGCTTTTAATCTTGCAACATTTTGCAAATTTTCATCTATTTGTAATTCAGGTAGATTATTTTTTTTCCTTTCTTCATTTATAAGAGTGAGTAAAGTGCTTTCATCATTAGTTAAATTTATGGAGGAGATTTCTTCTACTATTTCTGTATTAGTGACAGCAGCTTTCTCTTTATTAGTTGGAGTTATATATTGTATATTTGCTGTTCCAATTTGATCTTCTTCATTTTGAATAATATACCAGTCTCCAATTTTTCCGAATATACGTACATATTCATTTTTATTTAAAAGATCAATAGCTTTAAAATTTATTCCAGCTCCACTCCTCATATTTAAATATTCTGTGTTAACAATTCCAAGTGAAAAATCAACTGGTTCATAGTTTTGCATACCAAAAGCTGTAGCAAAAAGGCTTATTGCAAGAAGTAAGATTATGAAAACAAGGCTAATTACAAGTTTATTATTAATAAAAAAGTCTTTCATAAAATCAATCCTTTCTTTTGTAAAAATTATAATAATGAATAATTCATTATATTTCAAAGAGATTGTACCCTTTGGAAAGTAAAATATACTTAAATTTGAAAAATAAAAAATTATTTTTTCAAATTTTTATCTTGTTTTGAAATAAAATCAGATGATAAAAAATACAAGTAATAAAATATAAATTACTTGTATTTTACTGTAAATTAATGTATTTTATTAAATAGATTACAAACAAGATATTAAAAAATGTTTAATTTAAAAATTGCTTAGAGATTTCAAAATATTGTGAAAATAGTAACTCCAAGAGTTTTTACTTAAAGTATTTTCTAAAATAATGTCTGTTTTACACAAAAGTTCATTATTATTATATAATTGTAATGTCCCAACTTTAGAATTAGTTAAAATATTAGGGGAGAACTTATTTATCATGTATATTTTAGTATGAAGTTTAACATCACCATTAGTTTTTAGTGGAAAGTCATAATTATCCAATTTTTGTAATTTTAATTTAGGAATAATAGTTGTTTTTTCAAGAATAACATGTTTATTAAAATAATGTATATAATCATTAAACGCACTTTCTATTGTATTTTGAACATTTACGTATTTATAAGTTCCAAATACATATTTTATTAAATTAGAACTATCTTGTGTTCTAATTTTTTTTGTATCAGCTCCTAAAACAACTACAATAATATCTAAATTTCCTCTTTTACAAGATGAAACTAAACATCTTCCAGCACCGAATGTAAAACCTGTTTTTACACCATAAACTCCTTCTAAATTTCCAAGTAATTCATTAGTGTTTGAAATTGTTCTAGGAGAATTATTTAGTGAGATTGTGCAAATTTTAGTTGAAACGATTTCACGAAACTTAGAATTCTTTAATGCATAATCAGTAAGCATTGCTAAATCATAAGCTGTAGTAAAATGATTTGAATCATCAAGACCGTGAGGAGTCACAAAATTTGTATTTAATAGTTTTAAATCTTGGGCTTTTTGATTCATTAAAGTTGCAAAATTCTCTAAAGATCCACTTATATATTCTGCAATAGCAATAGCGCAATCGTTTCCGGATCTTAGCATTAATCCATACAATAGATCTTGCATAGATATTTTCATATTAGTACTAAGTCCTAAAGTTGAGCCTTGAACACTTGCAGCATTTTTTGAAACAGTAATAATATCATTTAAATTTGCATTTTCTAAAGCTATAATACAAGTCATAATTTTTGTAGTAGATGCCATTGGAACTTTTTGATATGGAGATTTTTCATATAGAATTGATAAAGTTTTTCTATCTAATACTATAATATTTTTTGAATTGGTTTTAGGTTCTTCTGTAAGTGAATTTGCAGTTTCAGAAATTTGAAAAGTATCTAAATCGTCTACTAATAAATTATCATCAGCAAAAGAATATGTAGAAAAAAGAACAATAAAAAATAAAATTAAAAACTTTTTTAAAAATTTCATTTTATTACACTCCTAAAAAAATGTATGATAATTTTTAATATTTATTCTAAATATTAAAATAAAATGTGAACAAAGTGTGAAAACCCTAGAAAAATGCTGAAAAATTAACATAATCTATTGATTTTGAGACAAAATTGTAATATAATTGATATGTAATGCGAAAAGCATACAACTCTAAGACAAAATGAAATATGACAATACTAAATATGTTGACATACTTTATTTTAGAGTTACAATATATTATATAATAATATAATTATGTGAAAATGTATTAAGGAAGGTAGATTTTATGTTGAAAAGGAAAGTTTTAAAAATAGCTCTTGTATTAGCATGTGTTATGGTATTAATTATGCCATATACATCAACTGTACTTGCAGCAACATTAACACACGAAGATACTAAAGCAGATTTACAAGTTCTTGTAATGCACGAAGGAGGAGAAGAGTCAAGCGGAACTCTTACAGAAGAACAAAGAAAATTATATGATGAAACACCATATGGATATAGAATTGGTGGTACAAGAATATTTAAAATTATTACTAAGGGAGATGTTGATTATTCAAATACTTTCTATTGTTTGAATGCAAATAAATCTTTTCCAGGAGTAACAAACCAAGGATACAATAGTTTAGAATATACTAATGTAGCTGATTTTAAAGATTCAACAGATTCAAATGTAAAATCTTTACATTTAAGCACAGCTTATTCAGATGATAATGCAAAATGGACAGCAAATTATAAAGCTTTAGTTTGGCTTGTTAATAATATGTTTTTAGAAAAACAAGCTCCAGAACAAAAAGATGATTATTTAGCCAAAGCTTTTGCTGATTATGAAGATTATGATTTAGAAACAGTTAAAGCTTTGTTGACAGATGATGATATAGATGTTGTTCAACAATATGCTATTTGGTATTTTACAAACAATGATACAGATAAATTTAATGTTGAGACATTACCTGCTGTTGAATTATCAAAAGTTGAGTTAAATGAAAATAATGAAACTGTTGAAACAAATGGTTCTTATAAAGATATAGTTGGAGAATCATATCGTCAAGATATGGCAAATCACTTATATCAATATTTAATAAGATCAGCAAAAGAAGCAGTTGAAACTGCAGTAACTTATCCAGCAATAGAAGATATAGAAGCAGTAGCTGAAACTAATGAAGAATACTATATAGCAGGACCTTTTAAAGTAAAATCAGGAACAGCTCCTGAATCAGAATACAAAATTTCTTTATTAGATCAAAATGGAGAAGAAATTTCAAGAGATGCTTATAGTATATTAATAGATGGAGAGGAAGTATTTACAGATAAAAATATAAATGAAATTTTTAATCAAGAATATTACATATATCTACCAAAAACCAATAAAGATATAACAAAAATTTCTTTGAAACTTTCTTATTCAAGTTATGAATCAGAAGCTTCACTTTGGGAAAATAAAACAGTAAATGAAGAAGGTGTTGAAGTTTATCAACCTGTTGTTTTAATAACAAGAGAAGAAACACCTCATATTCAAAATAAAGATGTTGAAATTAATAGAGACGAGGCAGATTTAGCTTTAAGAAAATATATTATAAAAGTAAATGATGAAAATATTGATAGACAACCAACTGTTGATGTTACAAACTTAAAAAATGGAACAGCGACTACAGCAGAATATAAACATCAAAAGTCACCAGTTAAAGTTTCAGCAGGAGATACAATTATTTATGAAATAAGAGTTTATAATGAAGCAGATATAGATGCTCAAGGAACAGTAATTGTAGACTCATTACCAAAAGGATTAGAATATGTTGAAGATAGCCAAATAAATAATACTTATGGATGGGTGAAATCTGAAACAGCTGGAGAAAACAACACTAAATACACTACAAATTATTTACAAGATAAAGTAATTAAAGCCTTTGACAAGGAAAATGATGAAACATTAGATAGCGCTTATGTTCAAATAGAATGTAGAATTTCTGATACAGCAAAGGCTTCAGCAGTTTTAACAAATGTTGCAGAGATTGCTGAAGATGGTATTGATGATAGAGATTCAACTCCATTAAATAATGATTATATAAATAATGACTATGACTCTTCAAATTATAAAGGACATAATGATAATAAGGATGATTTAACAGATAAAGATTATTATTACAAAGGAAGAGAAGATGATGATGATTTCGAAAAAGTTGAAATCGAAGGAAAAGTTTTTGATTTAAGCTTACAAAAATTTATCACAAAAGTAAATGGAGATACACCAAAAACAAGTAGAGAACCAGTAGTTGATGTAACAGATTTAAAAAATGGAACAAGTACAGATGCAAAATATACTACTGTTAAAACTCCAATGGTCGTTGAAAAAGGAGATATAGTAACATATACAATAAGAGTATATAATGAAGGGGAAATTTCAGGATATGCTGAACAAGTTTCAGACTATTTACCAGAAGGGTTAGGATTTTTAGTTGGATATAGAACAAATGTTGACAATTACTGGTCAATTCCTGAAGATTCTAAAACAATAAAATTAAGTGAAATAGAAAATGGAAAAGCAAATTTATCTGTAGAAGATTTTACAGATGTTGAAAATTTAGATAATGTAGATGTTGTTACAGGAAAAGTAAAACTAACATCAACAAAATTAAAATCTACTGATGTAGATGAAAAGAATTTAATACAAGGCTTTGATAAAGAAACAGGGACAGAATTAAGTTACAAAGATATACAAGTTACATGTATAGTTTTAGCTGATAAAGTTTCAAATAATAATTTTAAAAATATTGCTGAAATTGTTGATGATTCAGATGAAGATAAAAATCCAATTGATGATATCGATTCAACTCCAGATACAGTAAATCCTGATGAATATCCTGGAGAAGATGAGAATCAAGATGATAATGACTATGAAGATTTAACAACAGTTGAAAAAGAATTTGATTTAAGTTTACAAAAATTTATTACAAAAGTAAATGATACAGAAATTAAAGATAGAGTACCAAGTGTAAGTAAAGACTCAAATGGTAAAGTTCAAATAGTTGGAAATTCAGAACCACTTGCAGTAGAAAATAATAATTTAATTACTTATACAATAAGAGTATATAATGAAGGAAATATAGCAGGATATGCAGAAGAAATTTCTGATGATTTACCAAAGGGATTAGAATTTGTTATAGACAATGAAATAAACAAAAAATATGGATGGGTTTTATATGACAAAAATGGAAATGAAACAACAGATTTAAGTCAAGCTGTAATGGTAAAAACAGATTATTTATCAAAAGAAAAATCAGAATCAAGAGGAGAAGATTGTTTATTAAAACCATTTGATTCAAATGGAGATGCAAAAGACATATCATACCAAGATGTTCAAATAGTGTTTAAAGTTGTTGAAAACATTGCAAAAGAAAATGAAGGAAGAATGATAATTAATACAGCTGAAATATATGATGATGCTGATGAAAATGGAGATCCAATCGAAGATATAGATTCAACACCAGGAAATGATAAAGATGGTGAAGATGATATAGATCAGGAAAAAGTATATGTTAAATATTTTGATTTAGCATTACAAAAAGATTTAGTTAAAATAATTATAACAGAAGATGGAACAACAAGAGAAATTTCCGTAGCTTCAACTGATGGATTACAAAAAGTTGAAATTCATAGAAAAAAATTAAATTCTACAACAGTAAAATTTGTTTATAATATAACTGTAAAAAATGAAGGTGAAATAGCAGGATATGCTACAGAAGTAACAGATTATATCCCAGAAGGGTTAGAATTTATTCCAGAAGAAAATAGTCAATGGACGCAAGCTTCATCAAATGTTATTACAACAAATGCATTAGCAAATACTCGTTTAGAACCAGGTCAAACAGCCTCAGTACAAGTTGTACTAAAATGGATAAATGATGAAAATAATATGGGAATAAAAAATAATATTGCTGAAATTAGTAAAGATGACAATGATAGTGATACACCAGATATAGATTCAACACCTAATAATAGAGTTGAAACAGAAGATGATATTGATAATGCAGAGGTAATGTTAAGTATTTCAACAGGTAAAGCACCAACTTATATAGGATTAACAACAATTGTACTTGCAATACTTACAACAGGAATTGTATTAATTAAAAAATATGTTTTAATTTAATATGATAAATAAGAATAATGAACCCTAAAATGGGTTCATTATTTTTTGAAAGATATACCAATATATGATGGATAAAATTGTATAAAAAGGTAAATAATTGTGTTTACAACAAAAATGCTATATGATATAATTTAGCATGAAGTAAATTAGGTGAGGTGTTTAAACAAATGAACCAAATATTAGATTATAACCCAAATAAAAGTTCAAGTGGTAATTCATCAAATTCAGATAAAATTGTTAGAGTATTTGCTGTAATTTTAATAATATTTGCCCTATGTTTATTAGGCAGTGGAATATATAACTTAACAAAAAATAAAGAGGCCGAAACAGAAAAAACTGCTGCTCCAACTGAGGCTAAAATTGATGTAGAGCAAACAGATACAGAAATTATAATAAAAGTAAGTCATGACAAAGCGATTAATAAATTAACTTACAAATGGGATACAGACAAAGAAGTTACTAACACAGGAAATGGTGAGTCAACAATGGAAGTGAAAGTACCACTTTTATCTGGAGAACATGTTTTAGATGTAAAAGTTACAGACATAGATGGGGTTGAATCAACATATCAAGGCACCTTTACTTCAGAAACAGGAGTAGATAGTACATATCCAGAAATTACTTTAGAAGTAACTCCTGAAAGTAAACTAAAAATAACAGCTACAGATGAAACTGAAATTAGTTTTATTACATATAGATGGAATGAAGAGGAAGAAGTAAGAGTTGAAGCAACAGAAGAAGGACAAAAAGAAATTGTAGAAGAAATAGAAATATTAAAAGGAAAAAATGACCTTACAGTTGTTGCTGTTGATAAAGCAAATAATTCATCAAATAAAATGGAAAGTTATACAGGATTAACAAATCCAGAAATAACAATAAATGTAGCAGAAGATAAAAAATCAGCAGAAATACACTGTTCACATGAAAACGGAATAAAAGAAATAAAGATTAATTTAAATGGAGAAAATTTTGAAGTTGATATGTCTGCATTACCAGAAGAAAATCCAAAAGATGTAACAGCTCCTATTGAATTTTCAGAACCATCAAATAAATTAGTAGTAACTGCAATAAGTGTTGATGGTACAGAAAAAGTTGCTGAAGAAGAAATACAAAGTGAAGAAGTTCAAACAGAAAATATAGAAATTTTTATGGAGCAATTGGAAGATGATCCAAGCAAAGTAACAATATCTGCTAAAACAGAAAGTGGAATAAAAGAAATGAACTTAAATATAAATGGAGGAGAATTTACAGTAGATATGTCAGCATTGCCTGAAGATTCAAAAGAAGTAGTTTTAGATCCGATTGAATTAACAGATGATGTGACAAAAATAAAAGTAACAGTTATTTCAAAAAATGATGTAGAAAAAGTAGATGAAAAAGAATTTACTAAATAGTAGTGGGAGTAAATATGGTTCAAGAAATTTATATAATTGATAATCAAAATGAGCTGATTACAAAGTTAAAAGAAAGTTTTAAAAGAGAATTAGATGAGTATAACTTTAAGACAATAAAGACTTCTGAGATAGAAATAGCACTTAGAAATATACCTGCACTAATAATTATCGATGAAGACACAACAGATGTAAATATAGTTGAATTTTGCAAGAGTATAAGGGCAAATGAAGATAATAGTATAACACCTATAATTGTAGCTAGCTCTAATATAGATAGACAACATAGAATAGATGTCTTGAAAACTGATGTTGAGTATTATATAAAAAAACCAATAGATGATGAATATTTTTACTATACTATAAAAAATGTAGTTGGTTTGTTAACTAAAAATAGAAGAATAAGTCCATTAACAGGACTACCAGGAAATGTCCAAATACAAGCAGAAATGAAAAAAAGATTATTAAATAAAGAAAAATTTGCTATTCTTTATTTTGATTTAGATAATTTCAAAGCATACAATGATGTATATGGATTTTCTAATGGAGATGAAATTATAAAATTTACTGCAAGAACAATTTCAAAACATGTTCATCAAATTCCAAATAGCGATAATTTTTTAGGGCATATTGGAGGGGATGATTTTGTTGCAATTATAGGTCCAACAGATTATGATAAAGTATGTCAAAATATAATAGCAGAATTTGACAAATATGCTGTGGATTTTTATAATGAAGTTGATGTTGAAAGGGGATATGTAGAAGTTGCAAATAGAAGAGGTATTATTGAGCAATTTCCACTTACTTCAATATCAATAGCAGTATTAGAGGTAGATTCAAAAATATATAAAACTACACTTGAAATTGGAGAAGTAGCAGGACAAATAAAACATCAAGCAAAAACAATTTTAGGAAGTACTTATGTTATAAATAGAAGAAGATTTTGAGATTAGTAAATTTTAGAAAAAATATAGAAATTTAAAATGTATAATAAAGAAGAGATTACATTGAAGTGAGCCAGGTATGGTTTCACTTCATATTTTTGTAGTCTCTTTTTATTTAAAAAATTTTTTAAAATTTAATTTTTTTTAAAGAATTCTTTTTTATAATTCCTTTAGAAAAAGATTTTATGTGAAAACATAAAGAAAGGGGGAAAGATGAAAGACAAATTACTATATTTAATACTTGGAATATTAATTGGTGCAGTTATAACAGCAGGAATATTTTTGGTATTCTCAAAAAATTTTAGACCAGATATGGATAGACAAAGACCAGATATGGAACAAATGAAAGATATGAAAAGACCAGAAGATGAAAATATTGTACCACAAGATAGAGTTGAAGAAACAAATATAACAGAAACCAACTCTATAGCAGAATAAGATGAGTACCTTATTAGTTATAAGATTATTTCTAATAAGGTATTTAAAAATAAAGAACTGAAAGGGATACATATATGAAAATAGATAAGAAAAAAATAATAATATTTTTTATTATACTAATAAGTTTTTTAATAATATTATTATTTGGAAAATCTTCTAATGCAAGTGAAGATAACATAGTAGAAACTATAGAAGAGACAGTAGAAGTTTCTAATCAAACTATTATTACAACACTTACCGCTCCAGGAGAAGTTCAATCAGCTAAAACAGAAAAAATATCTTTGAATACTAATTATTATTATTTAACAATGTGTGCAGAAGAAAATGAGTATATAAAAAAAGGAGATAATTTGTTAGAGTATACAAATGGAACTTATATAACAGCTCCGTATGATTGTATAATAACAGAATATTCTGTACCAAATGCAAAAGATATTTGCACTTCTGATAATTACATTCAAATTTCTTCTGTTGAAGATTTATATATGGAAATTAATATTGGAGAAGACAAAATAGGTAAAATTTCTTCTGGTCAAGAAGTTAGTATCATTGTAAATTATGATGAAATAAAAGAATATACAGGAAATATTAGTAAGATAAATGCTATTGGAACACATAATACAGGAGGAAGTACTTTTACTGCAATCGCTTCTATAAAAAATGATGGAAACTTAAAGCTAGGTATGTCAGCAACCTGTGAGATTATAATTGAAAGAGCTGAAAATGTAGTTGCAGTTCCTGTAGAAACAATTCAAACATCTGATGAAGGAAAATATGTTATAGTAGTTAACTCAGATGGCAGTACGTCTAATGTATTTGTAGAGACTGGAATTTCTAATGATGCCTATACAGAAATAAAATCAGGAATTAGTGAAGGAACAACTATACAAATGACAGAAAGCTCTGAAAATTCTAGAAATGGTTTTAATATGAATTTTAATGGAAATGCTCCTGGAGGAAGAGAAATGACAAGTAATTTTGAAAATCCGGCGAGCGGAGGAAAAATGCCTAATTTATCAGAAATGCCGGAAACTAATAGATAATAGTACTTGAAATTTTTTTATTATAAGTTAATATATATTTCTGTAAGAAGAAAAATTAAGGAGAGAACAATACCAGGTACAGGAGCATGGACTGGTTCTTTAATAGCATCAGTTTTAGGAATGGAGAAAAAGAAAACATTTATATCTGTCTTTTTAGGAGTGATTATGGCAAGTATAATAATGATGATTTTATCTTTTGGAATTCTTGCAAATGTAATACATTAACGAAATATTGAAATTACAAGTAATTTGTGGTATTATATTATTGTATAGTTAAAGTGAAAGAGGGATTTTAATGTCAGAAAAAACTACTATGAAAAATTTTGAAGATTATTTTAAAATAGTAAAACACAAATTACCATATTGGGATGAATTACCAGAAATAGATTTGTATATGGATCAAGTAATAGCTTTAATGGATAAATATTTATCTTTTCATAAAACAGATGATAATACCACAATTGTAACACATTCCATGATTAATAATTATGTAAAATTGGGGATGATGCCAGCACCTATTAAAAAGAAATATTCAAGAGAACACATTGCATATTTAATAATAATTTGTAGTTTGAAACAAGCATTACCAATTTCAGATATAAAAGATCTAATAGAAATTAGAGTTGAAAGAACATCTATAGAAGAAACATTAAACTTTTTTAGTGATTTATATGATTCAACATTTAATACAGTACTTGCAATAGGAAAAAAATTCAGTAGAAAAAATGCAAGTGAAGATGAACTTTTTGGAGATACAGCATTATTTATGGCAATGGGGTCTAGTCATAGCAAATATATTGCAACAGAGATTGCTAAAATAAAAAGAAATCAATAATAGATAAATTTGAGTTAGTTATATTAATAAAAAAGACATAATAATTTAATAAATATATAGCAAAGATTTAAGAGTTTTCTTAAATCTTTTTTATATAATAGGAAGTCATATTATATAAATAGTTTATCAAAAATAATTTTGCATTTCTATTATATATAAAATATTTTATAGTGTATTTTTTAGATTTACAAAAAAAATTAATAAATATTTATATGAAAAAAACATATTATAAATATTAGTAAGATTTATTTACTTCTTATACTAATTAGTCAAATTAATTGACTTTAATATATAGATGATATATAATAGTTTTGAAAACTAGATAAAGAGGTAATTAATATGAAAAAAGATGAGTATTTTTTTGATTATCCTGATTTTAATAATATAAAAGAAATTATCTATGATGTTGTAAAGAAATATCCTAAAAATACAGCTTTTATAGTAAAAGAGAAAAAAGAAAAAGATATAAAATATAAAAATATAACTTTTACTGAATTATTGGAAGATGTAAATAATTTAGGAACAGGTTTATATAATTTAGGAATGAAAGATAAAAAGATAGCAATAATTTCTAAGAATAGATATGAATGGGCTTTAAGCTATATATCAATTTTACTTGGAAATATGGTTGCTGTTCCTTTAGATAAAGGATTAACTCCTATTGAAATTGAAAATAGCATATTAAGAAGCGAAGCAGATGCAATAATATTTGATAATGCAATGGCAGATATAATTTCTAATATTAGAGCCGAAGGAAAAACACAAATAAAAGAATATATTTGTATGGAAAATAATGAAGATTTTAAGTCATTACAAAGTATTATTGAAAAAGGTAAAAAATTACGTTCTGAAGGTAAAAATGATTTTGAAAATGCTAAAATAGATTCTGATAAATTAAGTGTATTATGTTTTACTTCAGGAACAAGTGCTGTATCAAAGATTGTTATGCTTTCACATAGGAATATAGCTGCTAATATATCTGCAATGCATGCTACAGAAGACTTCAGGGAAACAGATGTAAATCTTGCATTTTTACCATTACATCATACTTTTGGTTCAACTGGGATTTTATTTATTTTAAGTTATGGTGCTGCAACAGCTTTTCCAGATGGATTAAGATATATAGCTCAAAATCTTAAAGAATATGGAGTATCAGTATTTATAGGTGTTCCTCTTTTAATTGAAGCCATGTATGGAAAAATTGAAAAAGAAGTTCAAAAACAAGGAAAAACTAAATTAATAAAAATAGCTAGAAAAGTAACCAATATTTTTCCTAAACTTAAAAGAAGAATTTTTAAACAAATAATAGATCAATTAGGAGGAAAATTGAGATTAATTATTAGTGGTGCTGCTGGACTTGACAAAGATGTTTGGCAAGCTTTTAATGAGCTTGGAATTCATGTTATTCAAGGATATGGATTAACAGAGGCATCACCAGTAGTGGCTGCTGAAAATTTTAAATATGGTAAAAAAGGTTCTATAGGATTTCCTTTAAAAGGTGTGGAAGTTAAGCTATTTGATAAAAACGAAGAAGGAATAGGAGAACTTGCTGTTAAAGGGCCTAATGTTATGCTTGGATATTATGATGATGAAGAAGCAACAAATGCTACATTTAAAGATGGATGGTTATTAACAGGAGATTTAGCATATATAGATAAGGAAGGTTTTATTTTTATTACAGGTAGAAAGAAAAATGTTATAGTACTTAAAAATGGAAAAAATATATATCCTGAAGAATTAGAAATGCTTGTAAATAAATTACCACTTGTAAAAGATTGTATGGTTTTTGGCAAACCTAAAGATGATGATGTAGTATTATCTGTAAAAGTTCAATATGATGAAGAATATATAAAAGAGAAATATTCTGATATTGATGAAGAAAAAATTTATGAAATCTTATGGGAACAAATAAAGCAAATTAATCGTACAATGCCAACATATAAATATATAAAAAATTTAGTAACTACTAAAGAAGATTTTATTAAAACAACAACTGCAAAAATTAAAAGACATGAAGAAATGAAAAAAATGAATTAAATGAAAAATAAAAAAATGTTATTAATAAGAATAAGCCAATTGTTAAATTTATTGTCTAACAATTGGCTCTTTTTTATTTTAAGTTTGATTTTTTATTATGTAATTATTGAAATTATTCCTTTTATTCTGATAAAATGAATAAAAAAAGAAAGGAGAGTATGATTGTTAATCATACAATTAAGTTTATGAAAAAAATAGCTGTTATGTTTGCAGATGGATTTGAGGAAATTGAAGCATTAGGAACTGTTGACATCTTAAGAAGAGCAGGAGTAACTTGTGATATTGTAAGTATTCAAAAAGAAACTGTTACTGGAGCTCATGGCATTAAAATACAATCAGATAAAATAATAAGTGAGGACATCAAAAATTATGATATGATAGTTTGTCCAGGTGGACTTCCAGGGGCAGAATATTTATCTGAATGTGAATTATTAATAGAAACAATAAAAGAATTTGATAAAAGAACTGATAAATATATTGCAGCAATATGTGCTTCACCTGCTATGGTTTTAAGTAAAGCTGGCATTGAAAAAGATAGATATATAACTTCTTATCCAGGAGAAAATTTTGAAAGTCTTTTAGAACAATCAAATTATCTTGAAGAATTAGTAGTTGTAGATAATAATTTAATAACAAGTAGAGGACCTGCAACAACTTTTTTATTTGCTTATAAATTGCTAGATGTATTAGGAGTAGATAGTAATACTTTAAAAGAAGGTATGTTATGGAATATGTTAGAAGAAGAAAAAGATTAAATTATTTTGTAATACTTGAAAAATCAATAAAAAAGTATTATAATCATACATTGAGAGCAAATAATAAGTTTTAAAGAGGAGTGTTTTGTATGATAGGAAAAAGAAAAGTAGTATTAGTTGGAACAGGTTTTGTTGGTATGAGCATGGCATATGCTATTTTAAGTCAAGGAACATCAAGTGGTGTTAATGAATTAGTATTAATAGATGTTTTAAAAGATAAAGCTATAGGCGAAGCCATGGATTTAGCTCATGGATTACCTTGTTCATCAAGCCATATGAAAATAAAAGCTGGTGATTATGATGAATGTGAAGACGCAGATATTGTGGTAATTACAGCAGGATTAAATCAAAAACCAGGTCAAACAAGATTAGAATTGTCTGAAGCAAATGCAAAAATAATGAAAGATATTACAATTCAAGTAGTAAATAATGGTTTTAAAGGAATTTTTTTAGTTGCTTCAAATCCAGTAGATTTAATGACAAAAGTAGTACAAGAAGTTTCTAAATTTCCAACGGGTAGAGTAATAGGATCAGGAACAGCTTTAGATACAGCAAGATTAAGATATATGGTTGGAGAATATTTAAATGTTTCTAACAAAAATGTTCATGCATATATAATGGGAGAACATGGTGATTCTTCTTTTGTTCCATGGGAACATGCTTATGTTGGCTGCAAAAAAATAACAGATATTTTAGCAGATGCAGGAAAAGAATTATCTGATTTAGACAAAATATATGTTGAAGTTAGAGATGCAGCTTATGAAATAATTAATAGAAAAAAAGCAACTTATTACGGAATTGGTTTAGGTCTAGCAAGAATAGTTAAAAACATAATGAATGATACAAATGAGATTTTAACTGTATCTGCTTATTTAAATGGTGAATATGGACATAAAGATATTTATGTTGGTGTACCTGCAATAATAAATAGTAACGGAGCAAGAGAATTATTAGAGCTAGAACTTAATAAACAAAATAAAGAAAAATTAGATAATAGTTGTAAAATATTAAGTGAAAATATGAATAATATAAGAAAAGTATTAAATAATAAATAATATAATAAGATAAAAAATAAAATTAAAACTCTATTTTAAAAAAATAGAGTTTTAATTTTTATTATATGAATTTTTTTTTAATTTCTTACTACATAAAGATTTTAATTAAATTGTATACAAATTTTGTTGTTTAAAATTAAGTTTTAAAATAAATTATATTAAAGTTTCAAAAAATATAATGAATTGAATGGAGTGCAATAAATTTAAAGATTATCTTGTTTCTTTATCATCATATTCAATTCTTATATAAGGATGTTCTTTTAATTTATTATAAATTTTATATATTTTCCCATATTTTTCTATTCTTTTTAATCTATCATTTTTTACTTTTTTGGCAAGTTCTAAATAACTTGATTTTTTTCCATCAGGCATTAGAATATTGTGTTTTTGAAAACTGTGTTTAACTTCTGGTGGCATGCTTGAAAGGTTTATAAAAAATGTATCTAGTTCAGAAATCATAAATTTGTCTTCAATTTCACAAGCTCTAGTAAAATCTATTGAATCAACCACTTCTGCTATTTTGTCTTGTTGATTTAATAAAACATCTGAAGCAGGTAATGTATCAGTATATTCCATAATTGATGATGTAACCTTTTTAAAATTTCTTAAAACTTGAGAATATAGTTGAAAATCATCAGAAGATATTTTTTTATTCATATTTTGACCAAATTCAGGATAAACTTCTCTGATTTTAGAGAATAATTCATATCTAGAAGTATATCTTGAAGATAATTTATTATATGCAGTTATATTTTTTTCAAAATTATTCACAGTAAATAATCTATTTTCTTGATAACGTTTTTCTGATATATCAGTATGCATTCCTAATTTAGCATACTTTATTGGTGCAGGAAGCACAATGCTAGTATCTGCTAATGATGCGACAAAAGCCATATCATGCATAGATAATAAAAAACTTTGAAATCTTGATATACCAGAACGTATTTCTGTGATACTATGTTTTTTATAGATGTCAAATTTCTTATCTAATGAATTTTTTGAATTTAATATGTTACTATTTTCACTTAATGTATTCATAATTTTTACCTCTAGACTAGAAGTATAATCCTTTTTTTATGCGGTGTCAATCATTTTTACAAAAATATTTTTTAGATATTATTAGTAAAATGTATAAATATATTTTATTAAAAAATGTATTAAATTTATATTAAAATAACAAATTAACCAATCCTAAAATAAAACCTATCAAAGCTCCTAAATTTATTAATGCATTTAATTCTTTTTTCATTATTTGTAAAATTAGATTTTCAAGTTCTAAAACTTCCATTGAATTTATTTTATTTTTTACAATATTTGAAATATTTATTGAATTCAAAATAGAAGGCATAGTTTTTATAATAAAATCTTCATAGATATTTATCACTAGATTTTGAATACTTATATTAGAAGATTCTATAGAATTGTAAATATCAGAAGTAGTATATGAAGCATATTTATTTAATTCTTTAGTTACCATTTCATGTATTAAATTTTCACCTTCTGTTTCTATATATTCATTTATTTTAAAACTAGCATCTTCTGATATTGAAGATATAAGTGCTTTTCCTCCAAAAATACTTAAAGCAGAACCTTTTATTTTTTCTTTAGCTGCTACCTCAAGTTTTTGAGTTATCAAATTACCTAAATCATAAGATATAATAGTTTCATAAATACTGAAAGCTATATGATTGGCTAGTTTTTCAAAATTTTTATTATAATTTACACTTCCAATATAAGATTCTATATAGTCTTTTAGATTTATAGAAGTTTCAGTTTCTGCATGAGAAAGAATATTTGAAATTTTTAGTTTTAAATTTTCTTTCATTTCTTTTGATAGTAAAGTTTTCTTTAAAGTATCTTCTGTCAAAAGATTAGTACTTATAGAATTACCAATGGCTTCTGCTAAACGTGCTTTATTTTTAGGAATTATTCCAGGTGTAAAAGGCAAAGTATATTTACCTATTGTTATTGGTTTTAGTGGTCTAAACATCATTTTTACCGCAATCCAATTGGTTACATAGCCTATTCCTGCACCAATTAGAGGTCTAATTATAATTGAATAATCCATATTTTCTCCTTTTAAATAACATTATTTATTATATCTAATTCTTTAAAAAATATTTAATCATAATTAAAGATTAAAATAAAGTATTATAAGTAAAATTTAGGAGATAATATTAAATAATAAAATTTTATTTTAACAATGCAAATTTGAGGTAAAAAATGATTTTAAACATAATTTTTATAATTGTAGGATTTTTTCTATTAGTCAAAGGAGCTGATTTATTAGTAGATGGATCTAGTAGAATTGCTAGAAAATTTAATGTAAAAGAGATAATAATAGGGCTTACTATTGTTTCTATTGGAACTTCTATGCCAGAATTAATAATTAGTGTAACATCTGCTTTAAAAAATCAGTCAGATTTTGCAATAGGTAATATTTTAGGAAGTAATATTTCTAACTTATTTTTTATATTAGGAGTTTGTTCTATAATAAAACCACTTTTATTTAAAAAACAAACTGTAAAAATAGAAATTCCTTTTGTAATATTTTTAACTGCATTATTGTATATTTTTGGAAATAATGGAGATTATCATTTAATAACTGAACTTGAAGGAATAATTTTTATAGTATTTTGTGTATTATTTACTATTTACAATATTTTTATATCTAAAAATATTAATAATTCAGAAATGGAAAAAAATAAAAATAAGGATATAAAACTTAGTAAATCTTTTTTACTCATAATGATAGGGATTATTTTATTAAAGTTTGGAGGGGATTTTGTTGTAGATAATGCTTCTAGAATTGCTACATTATTAGGAATTAGTGAAAGAGTTATTAGTTTAACTATTGTAGCAATTAGTACGAGTTTACCAGAATTAATAACTTCTGCTTTGGCAACCTATAAAGGAGAAATAGACTTAGCTATAGGAAATATTATAGGCTCGAACATTTTGAACATTGTATTAATAGTTGGAATAATGGCTATAATAAATCCTATCCCATATTCGGTAAGTTTTAATAAAGATTTAATGATATTTTTAATAGGAATGATATTTTTATTTATAGTTCCATTTATTGGAGAAAAATATAAGATTGAAAGAGTTTCGGGTTATATATATCTTATAAGTTATTTTATATATATTAGCAGTTTAGTTTTCTACAATATATAATTTATAAGTTTTAATTATTTATATTCAAAAGTTTGTATAATAAATTTGTAATAACTTTAATTTATATAAAATAATCGCGGTTATTTGAAATATTTTTTTTAGTATAGATACTAAGATTGTTATTATTATCACAAGTTGCAAGAAAAATATCTGATATATCAGATATTTTTTGTTTTGCAATTTCTTTATTTAACCAAACTAGATCATTTCCGGTTTTATTTAGATTTTCTAAAAGCACATGACCATCTAATATAACATTTGTTAAAACAGAAGTAGTATTAGGATTTATATTTAAATCTTCTAAAGTTGCAGTTTTTTTAGAAGATTTTGGTAAAAAACTTATTTTTCCATTTGATTCTAATATAGCAGTTTGAATATCATTAATGTTAAAAAAACCATTTGTTCTACATTGAAGTAAAAATTCATTTAAATCTAATTTGGCTATTTTAAAATTTTCTCGATAAAATTCGCCATTATCTAATAATATTAAAGAATTACCATAAATAAATCTTCTAAATTTTATAGATTTATTGCAGAAAATAGAGATAAGAAATGAAATTGAAGCGTAAACAGTCATAGCAATTAAAGGTTCCATAAAATTATTTTCTAAAGATGTAGCCATTTCTGCTGCAATAGACCCTATTGTAATTCCTATAATATAATCAAACATACTAAGTTGAGACATTTCTTTATTTCCCATAAATTTAGCAAGTACAAATAGAAATAATTCTGAAGTTACGGATAAGATAAATATTTTAAAAAAGTCATTTAGTGATATAGAAAATATTGATAACACTTAAAAAATCTCCTTTTTGCTTTATAATTATTAGAATATTTTTTTGTTATACATAAGTAAGAAAGTTATTTAAAATTATTATTATATAAACTATTTTGAAAATTAAAATTAATAAAAATAAATAAATTTTAGCAATTCTTAGTAATATAATTTGTAAAATTTTGAAAAAAATACATAATTTCACATAAAAATCACAAAAAACTATTTATTATCTTCACAATTTGTGATAAAATATACTTGTTGAGTGTCACTAAAAACTTTGAACTCAAAATTATGCCAGAATATATACTTATGAAAAAAGGTCATAAAGACTTTAAAAATCTATAAATGTAATTACATATATAGGAGGAATATATGTCGCAAACACAATCTAATATGAGTTTTTCAGTAAACAGACATGCTATAGTATACAATATGTTAAATGGGGAGATACTAGGAAGACTTGCTTCGAGAAATGATGAACAAAAGAAAGAATTATATAAGGAAAAAGGTATAATTGAATCTTCACCAGCAATAATAAAATTTATGGGAAGACATAAAGAAGTTTTTGGAAATAGAAAGCTAATATATCAAAATGGAAATTTCTTTGGTGGGATTGTACCACTTTCACCACTTTCTGAAACTGAATCTTATAAAGATATGTTAAAATCTAGAATGAAATATGAATATGATATTTCAGATGAAGAATTACTAGAAATGGATGGCTTTATAGAAGATTTAGAAAATTTACATAGATCATCAGAGATAAAACCTATTTTAGATGAAACTATTGAATATAAAAATTCTATAGAGAGACTTTGGAAAGCTAATGAATCAAGAATTATGAAACATATCAAAGGAATATTAGGGAGTTATACACCAAAAAATGTTGGAAAAGTAAATGTATATGTAATGTATCCAAATATAGATACACATAGAAGCTGTCCAGTATCAGATAATAAAACTTATTCATTTTTTGGAAAAAGAGGAGAAAGAAATCCAAGTAAGATTCTTGCTTATTTAACACATCAAGCAGTACATCAACCAATGCTTCCATATACTCCATCAATGACAAGAGATGAAAAAGAAAGCTTTCATGCATTTATTAAGTTTTTAACAGATAAAGAGATATATAGTAGTTTAACTGGGAGAAGTTATTTAGATATAGAAACAGTAAAAGAAAATTCAAATGTAATGGGAAAAGTGTATCCATTTTGGTTAGGATATAGATATAGAAATATTGATAAGCAAGGATTAAATCCAGCAGAAGAGATACGAAAAGCAATAAAAAGAGATAAAGATTATTTTGATAATTTACCACAAAAGTCAAGAAAGAGAAAATTATTTGAAAGTTATGAATTTGAAAAGATTGATGCAGATAAACTTTCTACTTTCTTCAAAGCTAGAAGAGGCATTACACCATATGAATTTGCTAGACTTGATTTTGAAGATAAGACTTTAGTTTATAAAGATGAATATTTAAAGAAAAAATCAGAAGATGTTGATTTTTATGATGTGTAATATTTATAGAAAAATTTAGATAACTTGTTATCTAAATTTTTTTTTGTTAAAATAATTATGTAGGAGAAGAAAATGGGAAGAAAAAAGAAAAATAATAAAGTAAAAGAGTTAATTGTTTTATCTGCTTTAATTTTAATTATTATTATAGCAGATAAAACAGGTGTATTAAAATATATTGATGATTATGTTGGAAATAGTGAATTTGCAAATCAAATAAGGACTGTTGAAAATTCAAATATTTCTACAGCAGCCAAAGTGAAAATAGATGAACAAATTGTAGAAAGTGTCTCAAAAAATATTTCCATAGAAAAAGGAAAGCTAAATATATTATTTTTTGATGTTGGACAAGCAGATAGCGAATTAATTATTTATGATAATAAAACTATGCTTATTGATGCTGGAAATACAAAAGATGGTGAAAAAATAGTAAATGCGATAAAAACTTTAGGAATTTCAAAATTGGATTATGTTATAGGTACACATGTTCATGAAGATCATATTGGAGGAATGAGTTTTATTATAGATAATTTTGAGATAGGAGAATTTTATTTACCTTATAATACACAAACTACTTCTAGTTATTATAAAAATTTGTTAAAATCACTTGCAAATAAAAATTTAAGCATTAATGAAACTGTTATCGGAGATAAAATAGAACTTTCAAATATAATTTGTGAAGTAATGAGTGTAAGAAATGACGAACCTGAAAATGCAAATGAATCTTCAATAGTATTAGAGCTAACTTATGGAAATAAAAAATATTTATTTATGGGAGATGCTGAAACTAAAAATGAAGAAGAAAGAACGTGGAATGATGTAGATGTTTTAAAGGTAGGACATCATGGTTCAAATACTAGTAGTTCAATAAATTTCTTGAATCAAGTATCTCCAGAGATTGCAATAATTTCAGTAGGTGCAGAAAATTCTTATGGATTACCAAAAGAAAAAATAATTGATAGATTGAAAAAAATAGGAACAGAAATTTACAGAACAGATTTAGATGGAACAATTCAAATTATTAGTGATGGAAATAATCAAGAACTTAGAAAAATAGACATAAGTTTAGATGGAAATAAATAAGTTTTAAAGATGAAGTAAAAAAAGTTATTTCTTTTTTTTAAAAAGATTATCTACTAAGTGTTTTATTTCATCTTTTTCTTTTTGTGTAGTTTCTACATCTAAAACATATTCTCCATTTTTTAAAGTAATAATATCACCAGATTTACAATTTTTGGGAAGCAAATCTTTTTTTATATTAATAAATTCTTTAGTTTCTCTATTTTCACATATAGCGTATTCTCCTTCAAACCTATCTATTGAATAAGATATATTAGATTTTAAAATAGATTTCTCAAGTTCTTTTGAAAAATCATTATTTAAAACATTCTTTTTATTTTCAAAAAATTCTAAATCCATAAAAACCTCCTTTCTCTATAATATAGCAATATAGCATAATTTATTTAAAAATACAATATTTTAACAGTATTATTTACAAATAAAATTTTTATTGATAAAATTTATAAAAATAAGAATACTTATTATATAAGATTGTATGTAATAATATGAAAAAATATTGGTTTAACAGACTGATAAAAATTATTATATAAATTTTATATAATAAAACACAAATGAAGGGAGTATAGAAAGTGAATAAAAAAAATGTTATTATTTTAATAATTGGTATTATTATATTTTGTTTGGCATTAGTTTTTTTAATTTTTTCAATCAATTCAAAAAAAGAAAATAGTCAAAACAATATAGAAGTAGAAGAAGTTTCTAAAACAAAAGATTTAGAAGATGTTGATTATACAGATTTTGTATTTTATAGAGAAGATAGAAGTGAAGTAAGATTATCAAATTATAAAGATAAACCAGCAATGATTTTATTTTGGAATGAAGATACAGAAGACTCTGTGGAGATGTTAAAAAGAGTAAATGAAATGTATGAAAAGTATAAAGATAAAATTAATTTTTTTATGATTAATACTACAGAAAAAGTTAGTGATGAAATAAAAAATAGTATTTCTATGGAAATATATTATGATTTATATAAAGAAGGTGTATTAAAGTATAATATTTCAGAGTTTCCATCAATGATTTATATAGCAGAAGATAATAGTATTATGAATGCAAAAGCAGGGCTTACAACAAGAGATGCTTTAGAGGCGAATCTAGATATATTATCTAATAATATTTAAAAATACAATAATATAAATTATATAAAAAATTAAATCAGATACTGGAAATGCAAATAGAAATCCTTTAAAGTTAAATAGATTATATCCAATAAGGATAAAAATAAGCAAAACGGCAATTTTTGATAAAACAAGAATTGCTGATTTTTTTTTCATATTATTTTGAATTAAATATATAGGAAATAAAATTTTTATTCCAAATAAACTACTACTTATAAATAAAATTTTTGAGGCATATACAGAATAGTTTACTATTCCAGGAGTATTTGAAAAAAAACTAAATATATTTGGAGAAAATTTATATAAAGAAAAAGATAAGATTATTTCAATTATAAAACTAAAAATAACAATTGAAATAAAATGATTTTTATTTTCGTAATTTTTTTTATTTAAAGAAATAATTATTACTGGAAAAATCATTATTAAATATATTATAAAGTTTAAAAATAATCCGGTTAGTTGTATTTCAGTCATTCTAAATCTCCTTAAATTATGAAAAGATTTTATCATAATTTTATAAAAATAATCAACATATAGTATATTTAATTTATTAATCATTATTGAAATGTAAAATTTATAACTCTTTTATATGTAGTTAAAATATAAATATTTGATATTAAAATAAAATTTTAAAAAAAATATTAAAAAATACTTGCAAAATAAAATGTTATATATTAAAATTTAATTGAAGTGGAGAGAAGTGGTATAAAGTGGTAGAAAAATGAAAGGAGATGTATCGAGTTGCTAATTGGCGAATATGAGCATTCTCTAGATGCTAAGGGCAGATTAATCATGCCAGCAAAGCTTAGAGAAGACATTGGGGAAAAGTTCATAATAACCAAAGGACTTGATGGTTGTTTATTTGCTTTTTCATTAGAAGAATGGAAAAACTTTGAACAAAAACTAAGATCACTTCCAATTTCTAACAAAGATGCCAGAGCTTTCTCAAGATTTTTCTTCGCTGGAGCCATTGATTGTGAAATCGATAAACAAGGTAGATTTCTAATTTCGAGTAATTTAAGAGAATTTGCTGAACTTACAAAAGAAGTAGTAATTATTGGTATGGATTCAAGACTTGAAATTTGGAGTAAAAATAAATGGCAAAATACAGATGATGAAATTTCAGCTGATGAAATAGCTGAAAAAATGGAAATGCTTGGTATATAACTTGCTAAAGTTTATATAGTCACAAAAGAAAAAATAAAGTACAAAAGATTAAGTTTACAAAAGAAAACAGTTACAAAAGATGAAGTATACAAAAGATAAAATCTTTAGATAACTAAAGATAATTGAATAAGTTACAAAAGAAATTTTGTAATACTAAAGAAAAATATATAATTTACTAAGGTAAAAATATATAATACAAAAGAATTTTGAAATACAAAAGAGAAAAAGATTAAAATTACAAAAGATAAAATTACAATTTAGCAAGACAGTTGGTATAATCTTACCAACTGTTTATGCTATAAGGCAAAATTATCATGAGGGTAGTAATTTGGAATTTAATCATAAGTCTGTTATGCTAGAAGAATGTATTGAAGGACTTTCAATAAAACCTAATGGAATCTATGTAGATGGAACTATGGGAGGTGCAGGGCATAGCAAAGAGATAGCTAAAAGAATATCAAAAGAGGGGCTTCTTATAGGAATTGATAGAGATGAAGAAGCTATTTGTGTTGCAAAAGAAAGATTAAAAGAATTTAATAATATAAAATTTGTTCATGATAATCATGACAATATTAAAAATATATTAGAAAAGTTAGATATAACAGGAGTTGATGGAATACTATTAGACTTAGGGGTTTCTTCATATCAATTAGATGAAAGAAATAGAGGCTTTAGTTATATGAAAGATGCGACTCTTGATATGAGAATGGATAAAACTCAAGAATTAACAGCTAAAAAAGTTATTAATGAATATAGTGAAGAAAATTTGTCAAAAATTATTTTTGAATATGGAGAGGAAAGATTTTCTAGAGCAATAGCAAGAAAAATTGTAGATTATAGAAAAAATAAAGAAATTGAAACAACAGACGAACTTGTAAAAATAATCGAAGGAATAGTACCTAGAAGAAATAAAGAAGGGCATCCAGCAAAAAGAACTTTTCAAGCTATAAGAATAGAAGTAAATAATGAGATAAAACCACTTTATCAAACAATAATTGATTCAATAGATGTTTTAAATTCAGGTGGAAGATTGTGTGTAATTACTTTTCACTCTTTAGAAGATAGAGCAGTAAAAAATGCATTTAATGATTCTATAGGAAAGTGTACTTGTCCGCCAGATTTACCTTATTGTGTATGTGGTGCAAAATCAAAAGGAAAAATAATAACAAAAAAACCTTTATTGCCTAAAGAAGCAGAATTGCAAGAAAATTCAAGAAGTAAAAGTGCTAAATTACGAATTTTTGAAAAGAAATAATATATTTTAAAAGATACTAAAGAAAGGAGGAATAAAGGCATGAATAGTAGAAATTATGGTTATCAATATGAAACAAGTCCTAGAAAAATTAAACCAGACTATAATAGTCCAAGAAAGAAAGTTAAAAAAACTACTAAAAAATCTTCTACTGCAACCAAAAATAGAACAAATATTAAGAATAAAAAGCAAGAAGAAATAAAAAAACAAAAAAAGTTGGTTGGAAAAACAAAAGTTTTAGTTTTTGTAAAATGTTTATTACTTTTTGGAATAATATTTTTCATGCTTATTAGAAATTCCCAACTTAGTGAAGCTTTTTCAAAAATTCAAGATTTAAAAGCACAGATTACATCAATAGAGAAAGAAAATGACCAACTTGAAATAAGTATACAAAATAATTCTAATATAAATAATATAGAGCAAAAGGCAAGAGAATTATTGGGAATGCAAAAAATTTCTCCAAAACAAATTGTATATATTAATCTTCCTAAAAAAGATTATGTTGAGCCTAAAACCGAAGAAGTAATAATAGAAGAAGAAAAAAGTTTTTTTGATAATCTTTTAGAAAAAATTAAAAATATATTTTAAAATACAAAAGCTTTGAAAATGGTTTTTGTATTTTTTTGTGCATATTTTGATTTATGTTATATTTTGTGTTATAAATAGGTCTTTTTTTTAATTTAAATAATAAAATTTACTATTGGAACATTGGAGGAAATGAATGTTAGGTAGTAAATTAAACTCAAAAAAAAGAATGATTTTTATTTTAATTGTTGTTAATATTATATGGATAATATTGATTATTAGAGTTGGGATTATACAGTTTATAGAAGGCGAGAAATGGAAAACAAGGTCAGAAAATCAGCAATATGTTAGTAGAAGTATTATTGCAGAGAGAGGAACAATTTTTGATTCAAGTGGAGAAATAATACTTGCTCAAAGTAGTACTGTAGAAACAGTAACTGTTAATCCGGTAAATATAAGTGCAGAAAATAAAGAAAAGGTATCAAAAGCTTTATCAGAGATTTTTGAATTGGATTATGAAAAGGTTTTAAAAAAAGTGAATAGAAATAGTTCAATAGAAACTATTGTAAAGAGAGTTGATAAGGAAAAAACAGATCAATTGAGAGTTTGGATGGAAGAAAATAATTTGTATACTGGAATAAACATTGATGAAGATACTAAAAGGTATTATCCATATTCTACTCTTGCTTCTCATATTATTGGTTTTGTAGGAAGTGATAATCAAGGATTAGATGGTATAGAAGCAAAATATGACAAAGTTCTTACAGGTGAAAATGGTAGTATTAGCAAAATGTTAGATGCTAAGGGAAATATAATAGGTGATAGTGGAGAAGAATATGAAAAAGCAACTCAAGGAAATGATATAATTTTAACAATAGATATGAATATTCAAGCAATAGCTGAAAAATATCTTCAACAAGCATGTATAGAAAATGTTTGTACAGATGGTGGAAATGTAATATTAATGAATCCACAAAATGGAGATATACTTGCAATGGCGACATATCCTTTTTATGATTTAAATGACCCATATACTATAAATAATGATAAAATAAAAAATATTTGGAGTGAACTTGATAGTTCACAAAAAAATACATATTTGCAAGGAATGTGGAGAAATAAAGCTATAGCAGATACTTATGAACCACGGTTCAACTTTTAAGCTAGTTACAGCTTCAGCAGCTTTGGAAGAAAAAATAGCAGATACTGATATTTCTGGTGCTTATAATTGTTCTGGAAGTATAGAAATTGCTGGAACGAGAATAAGATGTTGGAGATATTATAGACCTCACGGATCACAGAGCTTAAGAGAAGCTTTGATGAATTCATGCAATCCTATATTTATAGGATTAGGTCAAAAACTGGGTGTAACAAAATATTATGAATATTTAAGAAAATTTGGTTTTTTGGAAAAGACGGGAATAGATTTAATAGGTGAAGCAGGTTCTATATTTTTAAAGGAAGATAAAGTAGGACCAGTTGAACTTGCCACAATAAGTTTTGGTCAAAGATTCGAAGTAACACCGATTCAAATGATAACAATGGTATCTACAATAGCAAATGATGGTTTATATGTAAAGCCAAGAGTTGTAAAAGCAATAGTAGATTCTAAAACAGGAGAAAAACAAGAAATAGCTACAGAATATAAAAATCAAGTTATATCAGAAGAAACATCAAAAAAAGTTTTAAGTATGATGACATCTGTAGTATCAGAAGGTACTGGAAAAAATGCAAGGGTTCAAGGCTATAATGTCGGTGGAAAAACAGGAACTTCAGAAGATGGTGTAAATACAGGAAAATATGTAACATCATTTTTAGGAGTGGCTCCAACAGATAATCCTCAAGTTGCTATATTAATAACTTTATATAATCCTACAGGAGCATCTGGTCATCAGGGAGGAACAGTAGCTGCTCCAGTAGCTGGAAAAATTTTAAATGAAGTAATAAATTATTTAGAATTAGAACCAAGTAGTGAAGAAAATGAATAAATTAATTAAAGTAACTATACAAAAAAAGGAATTTACTATATAATATCATTGAATAAATGCAAAAATGATACTATAAATTTTTAGTTTAAGAATTTTAAAAAAATATTTTAAATTAATATAAAATTTTATATTAATTTTATAAATTTCGGAGGGATGAAATCTAATGGAATTAAAAAAATTGTTATTAGGAATTGAAAATTTCAAATCAAAAGGAGATATGCAGCTAGATATAAAGAAAGTTGCATCTAATTCAAAAAAAGTTGTACCAAATTCTTTGTTTGTAGCAATAAAAGGATATGATTTTGATGGTCATGAATATATAGAAGAAGCTGTTAAAAATGGAGCGGTAGCTGTAATGCTTGATATGTCAGCAGACTTTAAAAAAATAAATATTCCCAAAGGGATAACAGTAATTATTACAGATGATACAAGAAAAGCTTTAGCAAGAGTATCATGTAATTTTTTTGGAAATCCATCTAGATATTTTAAACTTATTGGTGTTACAGGAACAAAAGGAAAGACAACAACAACATATATGATAAAATCTATTTTAGAAAAAGCTGGTTATAAAGTAGGATTAATTGGAACAATAGCAAATTATATAGGAGAAGATTGTTTAGGATTTAGTGATAGAACAACACCAGAGAGCATAGAATTACAAGAATTATTTTATAAAATGGCAAGACAAAAAGTTGACTATGTAGTTATGGAAGTATCATCACAAAGCTTAAAATTAAATAGAGTTGAAGGAACTAATTTTGATTATGCAATTTTTACAAATCTTTATAAAGATCATATCAGTTTAAAAGAACATACGGATATGAATGAATATTTTGAATCAAAATTAAAATTATTTCAAATGACACCAAAAGGTTTTGTAAATAGTGATGATTTTAAATGCAATAAAATAATAAATGGAGCAAAAAATTGTGATATAAAAACTTACGCAGTAGATAACAAGGCAGATTTACTTGCAAAAGACATTACAATTACCAATATAAGTGTTGATTTTAAAGTAAAGCTTGGAAATAAAAATGAGAGAATAAAAGTTAACATACCGGGTAGATATAGTGTATATAATGCTTTAGCAGCAATTTCATTTGCTAATTCAATAGGCATTGATGCAGAGAAAATAAAGGAAGGTTTAGAAAATATTGTAGTTCCTGGAAGAAATGAATTAGTTCCTAATAAAGAAGAATTGGCTATTATGATAGATTATGCACATACTGCAGAAAGTTTAGAAAATATATTACAAGCAACAAAAACATATACACCAGGAAGAGTTATATGTGTTTTTGGATGTGGAGGAGATAGAGATAAAGAGAAAAGGCCTCGTATGGGAGAAGTAGCAGGACGACTTGCAGATTATAGTATTGTAACAAGTGATAATCCAAGAACAGAAAAACCAGAAGATATAATTGCGCAAATTGAAAAAGGAATTGCAAAAACTAAAGGCAAATATGAAGTAATAGTAGACAGAAAAAAAGCTATTGAAAAGGCTATAAAGATGATGAATAAGAGGGACATAGTAATACTTGCTGGAAAAGGGCATGAAGTATATCAAGAAATTAATGGTGAAAAAAGACCATTTGATGAAAGACAAATTGTTAAAGAAATATTAGGAGAGAAAAAATAATGATGACACAAATTATTTACCTATTAATAGCTTTTATACTTACAGCTATTTTAGGAAAAATTATTATACCGATATTAAAAAAGTTAAAAATTGGGCAAAGTGAAAGATTAGATGGACCAAGAGCTCATTTAAAAAAGCAAGGAACACCTACAATGGGTGGAATTATGATGATAATATCAATTGTAGTTGTTACTTTAGCATATTGTTTTTTGAATAGAGAAAATAAAGAAATTATTCCAGTAGTTGCAATAGCACTAGCAAGTATAGGCTTTGGAATTGTTGGATTTATAGATGATTTTAAGAAAGTAGTTTTAAGAAATACAGAGGGATTAAATCCAAAACTAAAAATGCTAGGATTATTAATTATATCAGTTATTTATACAATGTTTTTAGTAAATTATACAAATTTAGGAACAGATATAATTATACCTTTTATAAATTATGATTTTATTTTACCAATCTGGATATATATTCCGTTTACTATTTTTGTAATGCTTGCAGCAACTAATGCAGTAAATTTGACAGATGGAGTAGATGGTCTGGCAGGTAGCGTAAGTGCAATTATGATTACAGCAATTTCTGTAATAGCAGTAAAATTAGGATATGAAAATATATCAATTTTTGGGGCAATAGTAGTTGGTTGCTGTGCAGGATTTTTAATTTATAATTTTTATAAAGCAAAAGTAATGATGGGAGATACAGGATCACTTTTACTTGGTGGAGTAATATCAAGTATGACAATATATTTAAAAATGCCACTTTGGTTAATAATAATTGCAATAATTCCAGTAATTGAAACTTTATCTGTAATATTTCAGGTATTATATTTTAGAAAAACAGGTAAAAGATTATTTAGAATGTCTCCATTACATCATCATTTTGAATTAACTGGATGGAGAGAAAATAAAGTAGTTGCAGTATTTTCATTAGTAACGTTTGTAGCATCAACAATTGCAATTTTAATTGTATAAAATAAAAAGAAGGGAAATTATATGACTAAAAAAAATAAATCAAAAAAATTTAGTTTTTTTATAAATGGTAAATTTGATTATACAATTATTGTGGTAACTGTATTGCTTTTATGTATAGGACTAATAATGTTGTTATCAGCAAGTGCTCCAGCATCGCTTTCAGAAACTGGTGATGATAGTTATCAGTATATAAGAAAACAAGGGTTAGTGGCTGGTATTGGTATAGTCATGATGATCGTTTTATCAAAAGTTGATTATAGGATTTTTAGAAAATTGAAATGGCTTATATATGCGATATGTATTGCTTTATTAGTAGCAGTTGGATTTGTAGGAATTGGTGAAGGTGGAGCGAGAAGATGGATAAATCTTTTTGGCTTTTCTTTTCAGCCATCAGAATTTGCAAAAATTGGTTTTATCATTTTTTATGCATCACTTTTAAGTGATATGAAAGAATCAAATAGAATAAAAAAATTGGTTCCAGGTTTTTTATTTCCACTAATTTTCTTAATACCAATAGTAATATCAATATATATATTACAAAACCATTTTAGTGCAACTTTTATAATTTGTGCAATAACACTTGTTCAAATGTTTGTTGCAGGAACTAACTTAAAATATTTTTTTGCAAGTGCTTTTGTTGGAATAATTGGAGTTTTAGGCTTCTTATTAAAGGCTTCAACTTCTGGAGGAGCTGATGATTTTAGAACTTCAAGAATTCAGACTTGGCTACATTTAGATGAAGCAAATTTAACAGGAGATGCTTGGCAAATAACACAAAGTTTATATGCTATAGGCTCAGGTGGATTATTTGGTTTAGGACTTGGAAATAGTAGGCAAAAATATTTATATTTACCAGAACCACAAAATGATTTTATATTTGCTGTTTTAGCAGAAGAATTAGGATTTTTTGGTTGTATATTAGTAATTTTTTTGTTTGTTTTATTTGTATGGAGAGGTATTGTTATTGCAATAAAGGCAGAAGACAATTTTGGAACATTAATAGCAATAGGAATAACTACAATGATTGGTTTGCAAGCATTAATTAATATAGCAGTTGTTACTAATACAATGCCAGTTACAGGAATGCCATTACCATTTTTTAGTTATGGTGGGTCAGCTATGCTTGCAGATTTAATTGGAGTTGGAATATTATTAAGTGTATCTAGGAATGGAAAAACAAGTTCATAATGAAAGGAAGTTAAAATGAAAGTTGTAATTTCAGCAGCAGGAACTGGAGGGCATATAAATCCAGGAATTGCAATAGCTAATAAAATAAAGGAAAAAGAACCAGATTCAGAAATAATTTTTATAGGTACTAATAGAGGTTTAGAGATTGATTTAGTACCAAGAGCTGGTTATAAATTAAAGACAATAGATGTATATGGATTTAAAAAAGAATTTTCTATACAAAATTTAAAACATATATTAAAAACTATTTTTAGTATAAAAGATGTAAAGAAAATATTTGAAGAGTTTAAACCTGATTTAGTTTTGGGAACAGGTGGATATATATGTGGACCTGTATTTGAAGTAGCAACTTCTCAAAAAATACCAACAGTATTACATGAAAGTAATGCTTATCCCGGAAAAGCTGTAAAAATGTTTTCCAAAAAAGTAGATAAAGTTTTAGTAGGATTTGAAGAAACTAAAAGTAGATTGGAAGGTTGTAAAAGTGTAGTGGTTACGGGCACACCTACTAAAATAAGAAAATTAAATATTTCAAAAATAAGAAAAAAAGAAATATTGGAAGAAATAGGAATAAGAAATAATCTGCCAATAGTTTTAGTATTTGGTGGAAGTCAAGGGGCTCAAAAAATTAATGAAGCAGTTGCAGAATTAATAAAATTGAAGAGAAATGATAAATATCAGATAATTTGGGCAACAGGGCCAAAACAATATGATATTGTAAAAGAAAATTTTGAAAAAGATGAAATATATATAAATAGTATAAAAAATGTAAAAATATTGCCATATATATACAATATGGAAGAAATGATGAATATTTCTGATTTGTTAGTTTGCAGAAGTGGAGCAATGACAATTACCGAAATTTCTATAGTTGGGAAGCCAGCTATATTTATCCCACTACCTTCTATGTCTGCTAATAGACAAGAAGATAATGCACTTGTTTTAAAGAAGATTGGAGCAGCTAAGATAATACTAAATAAAGATGTTACAGGTCAGAAGTTATCAGAAGAAATTGATGATATTATTTTAGATAACCTTGAACTAGAAGAGATGGGAAAAATAGCAAATACAATAGCTCCTTCAAATGTAGAAGAAAAGATTTATCAAGAGATAAAAGAGGTAGTAAAATAAAATGAGTGATAATTTTGAGAGTAGAATTGGTGATTTAGCTTATGAATTAGCAAAAAAAGATTGTAATTATGTTGAAAAAGAAGATAAAGATAATCAAGATATGTTAATAAAAATTTTATATAGAAGTGATATTAATAAAGAAATAATTAAGCAACAAATAGAAGCTACATATGCTGTTCTTATTCAAAAACCAAATTTTATTCCTACCCAAAATACAAGAACAGATATATTGAATGTAATTGAACAACATTTAGAAAGTGGAAATCTTGAATCAATAACACAAATAAATGATAAAGAATTTTTAACATCAGCAGTTGTAGAGCCAATAGTGACAAATGAATTGAATTATAGAGAAGAATTAAGTGTTGTCATGGAGAAGACTTATAGTAATAAAATTAGTGGAAATGTTTTAACTTCAAATATAATGGAAATGTTACGTAATGGGACTTTATCTCTGGAAAAAATAAGTGAACTATCAAATATCTTTGAAAATACTAAAAAAGTACAAGATCAGAGAAACCAAAGTATAAATGATATGATTAATGGAACAGAAACAGAAAAAGAAGCAGCAGCTAAATATTTTGCTGACAAGGAAATTGGAGAGGGGTGTGAAAAACACTATAAAGCTAACCCAGATAATAAATCAATAAGAGGAGTTTTGTTTATTTTAGCAAGAAAAGCAACTTCTAATAATTCGATTCTAAAGGAGGATGCATGTTTATATGCAGCTAGAAATGGACTAAGTGAATTTATAGCACCAGATGGAACTATAGATTTAGATAAAGTTTATGAGCGTTTTAAAGACTCTGTATCTAGTGATGCAAGATTAGCAAAAAGGTTTTCTACAAAAGATGAATTTATACAAGAAGTAGAAGAAGCTCAAAAAAGAGCTACAAAAGCACAATTGCAAGAATTATCAAAAGACAAGAAATTTAAATATAAGTGGAATAATTGCAAAAATGATGATGAAAGAAATAAACTTTTTATATTTAAAAAAAATTCAAGAAAAAAAGAAATGGAATTATTTAAAATAGTTAATAAAAGTATGGAAAATAACGATTTAGAAAAAGCTAAAACCTTATTACAAGAACTTAGTAAAAGTGATAGACATAATATTAGAGATATTTTGAATAACTTCGCAAAAAATCATCATTTAGAAGAACAATTAGGAGATTTTGTTGATAATTTATTTGATAAAACTAATAAAGATTCTAGAAATAGTCAAGCAGAAGATTTTGGAGAGAAATAAATTTATTATAAAATTTATACTTGCCAAATTTATTATAATGATTTAAAATACATTAGTAATAAAATATTTTAGGAGAAATTCAAATGGTTGATAAATTAGTTATTGTGGAATCACCAGCAAAGGCGAACACAATTAAAAAATATTTAGGTAACAAAAGCAAAGTAGTAGCATCAATGGGACATATTAGAGATTTACCTAAATCAAAATTAGGAATAAATATTGAGAATAATTTTGAACCTGAATATATAAACATCAGAGGAAAAGCAAAATTGATAAATTCTTTAAAAAAAGATGCTAAAAATGCTAAAAAAGTTTATCTTGCAACTGACCCTGATCGTGAAGGAGAGGCAATAGCATGGCATTTAGCATATATTTTAGGAATAGATGAAAATAGTACTTGTAGAGTTACTTTTAATGAAATAACTAAAGATGCAGTTAAAAAGGGGATAAATAATCCAAGAAAAATAGATTTAAATCTAACAGATGCTCAACAAGCAAGACGTGTACTTGATAGAATTGTTGGTTATAAAATTAGTCCGGTATTATGGAAGAAAGTGAAAAGAGGATTATCTGCAGGTAGAGTACAATCAGTGGCTGTAAGATTAATAGTTGAAAGAGAAGAAGAAATAGAGAAATTTATTCCAGAGGAATATTGGAATATAAATTTAAAAGCTTCTGATAAGAAAACTAAAACAATTTTTAATTGTAAATTTATTGGAAAATCTGGTAAAAAAATAGAACTTCATTCTAAAGATGAAGTTGATAGCATATTAAAAGATTTAGAAAGAGCTAAATATAAGGTAGTAGATGTAAAAAAAGGTGAGAGAAAAAGAAATCCAGCACCACCATTTACAACTAGTACTCTACAGCAGGATGCTTCAAGAAAATTAAATTTTGCAATTAAAAAAACAATGTCTATAGCACAAGGTTTATATGAAGGTGTAAAATTGCCTGAATATGGATCAACCGGTTTAATTACTTATATGAGAACAGATTCTACAAGAATTTCTAATGAAGCAAGAGAAGCTGCAAAAGAATATATAGTAAAAACTTACGGTGAGAACTTTTATGAAAATAGATTTTATAGAACAAAGTCTGATGCTCAGGATGCACATGAAGCAATAAGACCATCTCACATAGAACTTACACCAGATCTAATAAAAGATAGTTTAACTTCTGACCAATATAAATTATATAAATTAATTTATAATAGATTTATGGCAAGTCAAATGGCAGCAGCAATATATGATACAGTGACAGTTGCAATAGATGCTAATGATTATAATTTTAGAGCAAATGGTCAAACTATGAAGTTTAAAGGTTATATGTCTCTTTATGTTGAAAATGAAGAGAAAGAAGAATTTGAAAAAATTCCTGAATTAGAAGTAGGAGAAGAAGTAAAAAAAGAAGAATTAGAATCAAAACAAAGTTTTACTGAACCACCAGCAAGATATACTGAAGCAACTTTGGTAAAAACTTTAGAAGAAAAAGGGATTGGAAGACCAAGTACTTATGCTCCTACAATAACAACAATATTAACAAGAAGATATATAGAAAAAGTTCAAAAACAATTAATTCCTACAGATTTAGGTAAAATCGTGAACAAATTGTTAATAGAAAATTTTGGAGATATAATAAATGTAGAATTTACAGCCAAAATGGAAGAGGAGTTTGACAAAGTTGCAGAAGGAACAGAAAAGTGGAAAAAAGTAATTAGTGAGTTTTACACACCTTTTGAACAAATTGTGGAAAAAGTTGAGAAAGAATTAGAACATGTAAAACTAGAATATGAAGTTTCAGATGTACCATGTGAAAAATGTGGAAGAATGATGGTTATAAAATATGGTAGATATGGAAAATTTTTAGCTTGTCCAGGGTATCCAGAGTGTCAAAATGCAAAACCTATAATAGAAACTATCGATGTTCCTTGTCCAGTTTGCGGTGGTGTAGTTCAAGTTAGAAAAACTAAAAAAAGACGTAATTATTATATTTGTGAAAATAATAAAGGTGAAAATGAAGGCTGCACATATATATCTTGGAATAAACCAAAATTAGGAGAAAAATTTGAACCTGCAAGTGAGGAAGATCTTGAAGAAATAGAAAAAGAAAAGAAAAAAGTAGCAAGAAAAACAAAATCAACTAAAACAAAAACAACTAAAAAGAAAAGTGCTAAAAAAACATCAGCAAAGAAAAAATAAGTATATTATGGGCTTAAAGAGTTAATTAGTAAAATTCAACTCTTTAAGCTTTTTTTATACAAAAAAGAGTTTTATAAATGTAATATTATGTACTTATATGAATACATAACATTACATCAATTTTTCATTTTTAAAATTTGACATTTGTAATACATATGTAATTGAATTATAAATTAGCTAAATTTATAATTAATTAAAAGTAAAAAAATATAATAATAGTTAAAAGTGGTAATAAAATGGAGAATGAAAGATTAGAAAAAACTGCTGGAATAGCAAATAAGGATAAAAATACACTAACTTATGATCAAAGTTCTAAAAGCTTTATTGATATTGATGATATTTTAGAAAGTAATTTAAAAATTTCTAATAAAATTAATAATTTAATAAAGTATGGTGTTAGTTTAGAGCAAATAAAAACTGTATATGAGATGATAGGAAACACACAAGGAAAAAATGTAGATGAAATTATAGAAGAACTAGAAAAAGTTTTTGATATATTTGTAAATAAGATAAATTCGGATCCAAACATTGGAATAGTATTAGATATTGATAATGGCGAAAAAGATATAGAATTAAGTATACAAAAATGCGAAGATTTTGGCATAGAATATGAAGGTTTTGAAAAGAAACCTATTTCAGAAAAAACAAAAATGATAGATGAAATTATTAATGTTATAGCATATTCTGAAAAGAGTAACTTCATAAAATATAATGAAGATATAAATGAATACATAGTTTCACATATGAATAATTATAGAGAACCAACAGATGAAGATTTTAGTGATATGCAAAATAATCTAAATATGAATGATAACGAAAAAAAAGAGATAGAAAAATTGCTTAAATATATTAATATTACAAAAAAACTAGATTTAGATTTTATTAAATCAATTTATAATTATGTTGATATATACCAAAGAGATTCGAACTCAAATAAACTTGAAGATGCTTTAAATCAAATAAAAGAATTGTTTAAAGATCCGTTAAATAAATATGCTAGATTTTTAGTTGATGAAAATGGAGAAATTACACAAGAAAGTATAATTAAATTTAAAAAAGAATGGGAAGAAAAAAAGAATTTAGCTGATACATATTCAGATTTAGGTAATATATTAGTAGCTTTAGAAAGAGAAAAGGAAAAAGAAAAAGATATAGATTTTGACAAATTAAATCCTATAATTAAAGAAAAAATTATTTTAGCATTAAGCAAAGCAGAAATTCACTCAAGTAGTAAAATAATTAAAAATCAAAGAGATTTTCTACTTGAGAAATTAAATATGTCTAATTTAGATAAAGGAACCCTATGGAATTATATATATACTACTTTAGGAATAAAGATAAACAATGAAGAAGATTTTAATAAATTTGTTTCATCTCATGAATTTAATTCAAATACTTGTCACATAAAATTTATGAGAATATTACAAAATCTAGAGAATCCAGAAAATGAAAATAAAAGTTATTGTTTAAATACAAATTTACTTTCAGTAGATAATATACATAGTTCTTTGAAAGAAAAAGAAATATTTAAAATTTTAACAGAAAATTATAATCGAAAAAGTGATGGAATTCACGATTATAAGGGGTTAGAGATTATAAATTTATATAACATATATTATCGAGAAGGCGGGAAAAAAGATGATATAAAGCAATATATGGATACATATATTTTACAGTATAGAGAATATTTTGAAGAATACTTTAAAAATATAGATACAGAAGGAATTTTTAACAAAGATGGTTCTGTTAGTATAACTAGAATTCAACAGATATTACAAAGAAATCTACTACCTGAAAGTGTTAAAAGAAATACTATTATTATGAAAGGAGAATTAGATAGTAAAAAGAAAGAAATTGGAAGAATAAAAGAAAAATCTCAAAAGTTCATAGAAAAACTTAGTGAAATAAATGCAGATAAATTAACATTTGAAGACGAAAGCACAATTGTGGATATATTAGAAAAAATGAATTTAGGAGCTTTAGATGAAGCATTAATAAGTAAGTTAAAAAGCTATCATTCAGATAGAATAAATGACATTTTAGATAAAGAATTAAAAAATGATATTAACGTTAGATTGATTCCTCAAAGCATGAAGAGTATTACAATAGAAGAAGCAGAAAGAGAAAATATTTTACTTTTACAGGCTAAAATTGAATATTCAAAAGGAACAGCTGATTATGAAAATAATTTAGCAATTATGAAAGAATATTTAACTCAATATCCAGAAAGTTCACAATTAGTTAAAGACTTTAGAAATATATATGGAGAGTTAACAGGACAAGGTGTTACTGAATTAAAATCATATGTAAATAATTTGTTAAATGAAACGATAAAATATAATATAAATGCAACTAATGTAGAAGGATTAGATACAGAAGAGAGAAAAAATTTTACTAGTATATTGATTTTAGGAATTGAGAATGATGATCCAGAAATTAGAATAAATTCGATAGAGAAGTTCAAAAAGATGTTTCAAGGTTTTTCAAAAATAAATGATTATGAACAATTAAAAGAAAAAATGTACCATGTTGTTTATGGAAATAGTATAAGCGATGACTTTTATAAGAAAAATAGAGAAATAAAAAGAAACCTAATTAGAAAGATTTTAAATGAAAAAGATATAATAGATTTAAATAAATTAAAAATTAATGATAAAGAAACAGAAGATTTTTTTGAAAGAATTGCTGTTCCCATAAAAACTACAGAAACAGATTTAACGAAAAGTGAAATAAAAAATAGATTTAAAGGGTCAGTAATAGATTTTTCAGAGAAAGACGAGACTATATTTAAAGAGTTATACTGTGATACTACAGTTAATTCTTGGATATCTGATAAATCAAATGTAACAAGATATGAGATAATTTATTTGAAAAAATTTTTGTCTGAAAATAATGAAAAAAGTCCGGAATCTCAAAGATCAAATCAAAAATATTTTAAAAGGTTGAATAGATTATTAAGAGAAAATCCAGATTTCAAGGAAAAATTTGAAAATGATGAAGAATTTGCAAATAAAATAGTATCTGAGGCAAAGACATTTGGAAAAAATAAATTAGTGTCTGATTTATTAGAAAACTTTCAAAAGGATATTTTAGTAAAAGCTGAAAATTATAGTAAACTTATAGTTTCTGATAAAAAAAATGTTTTAAGATATGCAATGTTTGCTAGTAAATTTGCAGAAACTATTGAAAATCCTGATCATAAAGCATTAATTCAAAAGCTTAGTGACAGAACTTTAGAATTAATGAATTCTAAAGAAAAAAATTTTATTAGTTTTGATGTAAATGGAAAACGAGTTATAAATGAAAATAGTATTCTTGAAGAGATCAATTCAGTAGCTTTTTCTAAAAAACAATGTACGAGTTATGAAGAAGCTAGAAATTTAGTAGCTAAAAGACATGAGAATTTTTATGTACCTTCTCAGCTATATAGTTTTAGTAGATTAGATGAAAAATATTTTACTCCTTTAAATGAGGAAAATAGGATAAAAAAATTATTAGAAATTGAAAAAAGAAAAGTTGGGAGAATAACTGAATTATTAGAAACTTCAAGTAGAAATAAGCATAATACTAATAGAAACTCAAATCAAATTGAAAGAAGTAATGAAGATGAAACTAAGAGAGAAAAGATACCACCTGAATCAGAGTTTAAAGAAAATAATGCAGAAAGTAATTCGTCACTAAAAATAGAGGAAATAAATTTTAGTGTAATAAATGAAAAAAAATATAGGAAAACAGGATTTATGGAAAGAGTAAAGGATACCATAAAAAGAATAAAAACTAAAAAATTAACAGATGGAAATGCTTTGATTAATAGAAAAACAGGAGTTTTAGGTAAATTAGTAAATGGAGTAAAAAATATATTTTTAAAAAGAGAAAAATTTGAAAATGAAAATAAAGTTAGTGATAGTATTAGAAAGTCACAAATTGAATATAAAGAAATTCAAAATACTTTTGATGAGAGAATAAAAGTAGAAGGTTTAAATCATCAAAGAGCAATAAATGAATTGCATAAGTCTTCAGAAAAAACAGCAAATCAAGAGGCGGAACTTACTGTTGAATAATTTTAAAAATTAGAAAAAAGTTGTAAACTTTTAGGGAAAAAAGAGTTTGAAAGGAACTCTTTTTTTTATGGATAAAATGTAATATTTTTGTTATTGTAAATTAAAACGACAAAATCTATAATAAAATTAATAAAGTATTTTATGGTGGGAGTATTATGGCAACTAAAGAAGAAAGAGAAGATAGAAAAAAAAGAATAGATAAAACAAAAGATAGAGATAATCTTATTGCTGATAATGGTCTTGATGGAAAAGTCATAGATGTATATGATATTCTAGCAAGGTCTAATAGTCCTGTTATAGTTAATTTAAGAAAACTTAATCAGTACGGTATTACAGATGTAATGATAGCTAATTTATATGAAAATTTAACTAGTTCAGTAGAAACTAGAGATAGTGCAATGGATACTTTAAAAAATGTTTATATAAATTTGGTTAGATATATAAATAAATTGCCAAATGGTATAGTTATAGACCCTAAAACAGGAGAAAAAGATCCAATTAAAAGTTATGAACAAGCAGTAAGGGTAGGCCTAGAAAGTGATCAATTTTATAAAAAGAATCAAGAAATAGGCAGTAAAGTTATAAAAGAAATGATAAAAGATGGAATATTAACACCAAAAGAGAATAATGAAAATACTATTAGTAAATTTTATAAAATTGTAGATAGAGAATATATTAAATCTATACCTAATAGCAATAGAGATATGGATAAAAGAATTTCAGATAAAATGAAAAAAGTCTATATAAAAAATAATTTACTTAGAGAAATGAAAATTATAAAAGATACGATAAATGGTTATAAAGACAATTCAGCGGATATATCTACTATACCATTAGAACAAAGAATAGAAAGTACTAAAGCCTTGATTTGTATAGTATATAATCCAGAATTTTCAGGAGAAGAGAAAGACGAAGCAAAAGCAATGATGCATGAATTACTTCCGGATTTAAAGTATGATAAAAATGATCCTAATGGATTCTTAAAATCTTATATAAGTAAGTGTGAAAATATAAAATTAGAATCTTTATCTAATAATGAAGCTATTTCAACTGTATTTTCGTATATGGAAAAATGGAATAATGAAAGAATAGAATATTACGAAAAAGAAGCTAGTGATGGAATTAATATTGCAAATGAGATTTTATTACTTGAGGCAAAATTACAATACACAGATAAAAATAGTCCAGAATATATTGTACTTATGAGTAGAATGGATAAAATATATGAAGAAAATACACAATATATGAAAGATTTTAATTTATCAAGAAATAAAAATGGTTCGGTTACAATAGATGCTCAAAAAATGATTAATGAATATGTGGGTACTATAAGAGATATTACTTTAAATACAATAATTGATACAACTGATATATCAAAATTATCAGATGAAGAGAGAGATAAACATACAACATATTTATTAGTAGCTGCTACTACTGAAACAAATAGTGAATTAGCTAAAAAGTCTTTATCTATTTTAAAACAGATGTATCCAGATATTGCTGCAGGTATAGAAAAAAATAATGGAGATAAGAGTAATTTAATAGAAAAAATTACAACTAGATTATTAGGAAAAAATATAGAGTATGAAGAAGAAATTGATTTGATGAGAGAAACTATAAATAAAATATTAGTAGAAAATCAATTCGAAAAATTTATTAGTGGAGAAAAAGATAATAAGAAGATTTCAGATGAAGAAGTTGATAGACTCTATACAAAAGAATCAGTAGAATTATTGACAGGTATAGATTTAACTAAAAGTACATTGCAAAATAAATTTAATAAAGATTCTAAAATGGAATTTTCTGAGAGTGATGAAAAAACATATATGGAATTATATAAAAAATCTAGTATAGGTTCTTGGATAAGTACAAAAGAAGAAGTGTTTTTTCATAGATATATGGCAATATTACTTTTAGAAGATAAATTATCTGAAGAAGAAATAGCGAATGGTCAAACTAAATATAAAATATGTCAAAATATGTTAGCTAAAATGCAAAGAGAGAATCCAGAATTGGCAAAAAAAATTTCTGAATATACTCCAGAACAGTTACAAGAGCTAAAAGAACAAGAGAGAAGATTCGAAAAAGATAAATTAAATGCAAAAGTATTGGATTTTTATCAAAAGAATGTACTAACTTTGAATCCAGATTACTATCATTTAGATAAGCAAGACAGATTTGAATATTTAAGAATAACTATACTTTCAAGAGAATTAGCCAAAAGTGCTGATACTCCAGAAGAAAGTCAAATGCTTTTAAAATTATCTAATAGAGCATTAGAAATAATGAATACAGAGAAAAATAAATTTATAGAATTTGATGAAAATGGAAATGGGATTGTAAACGAAGATGTGCTATTGTCAGAATACAAAAATTATACTACAGTAAATAGATTAAGAGAAAACAATTTAGATGAAATAGGAAAAAATCTTTATGATAAATATCAAAGAGTATATTTTATTGGAAAGATGACAGAATATTCCAAACTTAAAGATTCAGATTTTGGAGTATTAAAGTCAAATTCTGATGATGAAAAACTTAGTGAGATAATAAGTTTTAAGGAGAAAAAAAACAAAGAAAGACTAGATGATCTAATCAATCAGAAGGAAGCAGAAGAAACAAATGAAAGTGAAAAAAAGGAATCTGTAAAACAATCAAACTTAAAAACTGAAGAAATTAGTACAGATAATAGAGATTTTCAAGATTTAACGGAAGAAAATAGTTTAGTACCACAAGATAATTCTATTTTTGGCAGATTTAAAAAAGCAATTAATGAATTAAAGAATAATGCTAGAGATGCATTAAAAAAATTTAAAGATTTATTTGCAGGAAAAAATCCTGAAGAAAAAAATGAAGAAAAGAATGAAATAAATGGACAAAATCCTAAAAAAGTTCAAGAATCTGCTTTTGACCAATATATAGTTGAAGGTGTATCAGGTAGAATTCAGGAACAAGAGCAAAATAAAACAGAGACTTTAGAAAAACAAGGGAAAAAAGTTCAAGAAGTGAAAGTGGCTGAACAGGATGATACAGCTAGGTAGATAAAAACTAAGGAGTGAATCACAAATATATTATGAAAGAAATTATAGTAATAGGTGGTGGACTTGCAGGTTCAGAAGCAGCTTTGCAAATTGCAAAAAGAAAAATAAGAGTAAAACTTTATGAAATGAAGCCTATAAAATTTTCAGAGGCACATTCTAGTAAAGATTTGGCTGAAATCGTATGTAGTAATTCTTTTAAATCAAATCTTCTGACAAATGCATGTGGCTTATTAAAGGAAGAACTACGAAGATTAGGTAGTGAACTAATTTCTGTAGCAGATAGTGTGCAAGTTCCAGCAGGACAAGCTTTAGCAGTAGATAGAGAAAAATTTGCGAAATTAGTTACTGCTAGAATTGAAGAAAATGAATATATAGAAGTTGTAAGAGAAGAAGTAAAAGAAATTCCAAAAGATAGTGTGGTTATAATAGCAACTGGTCCACTTACTTCTGAAAGTCTATCAAAAAAAATCTCTGATTTAACAGGAGATGATAAATTATTTTTCTATGATGCTGCTGCACCAATAGTTGAAAAAGATTCTATAGATATGAATATAGGATTTTTTGGTGATAGGTATGCTCAAGAAAGAGAAAAAGATGAAGATTATGATGTTTGGCAGAAAAGAATAAAAGATATAAAAGGAAGCTATATAAATCTTCCTATGAATAAAGAAGAATATGAGAAATTTTATAATGAGCTGATAAATTCTGAAGTAGTAACCTTACATGAATTTGAAAAAAGAGAAATATTTGAAGGTTGTATGCCGATTGAGATTATGGCAAAAAGAGGCATAGATACATTAAGATATGGACCTTTAAAACCAGTAGGATTTACAGATCCTAAAGCAGGGAAAAGGCCTTATGCAGTAGTACAACTAAGACAAGATAACCAAGAAGGAAATTTATATAATATAGTAGGCTTTCAAACTAATTTAAAATATGGAGAGCAAAAAAGGGTATTTTCTTTAATTCCAGGTTTAGAAAAAGCAAATTTTGTTAAATATGGAGTTATGCATAGAAATACATATATAAATTCTACATTAGTTTTAGATAATACGTATAATTTAAAAAGTGATAGAAGAATATTTTTTGCAGGCCAAATAACAGGAGTAGAAGGTTATGTTGAATCAATCTCATCAGGGTTTGTTGCTGGAATTAATGCTGTAAAAATGTATAATATATTTAACAATATAAAAAAAGAAACTAATGTAAAATACAATATAGATAAAAAAGTTTACATAAATTATAAAGAAAAAATAGATAATCTTTATGAAAAAGAAAAAATTACTTTTCCAAAGGAGACGGTGATAGGAGCTTTATCCGAATATATATCTACTAAAAATGATAAATTTCAACCAATGAATGCTAATTTTGGAATACTACCACAATTAGAAGAAAAGATTAAAGATAAGAAAATAAGATATAGTAAATTGGCTGAAAGATCTATGAATATTTTAAGTAATGAATTAATTGACAAAAAATAACAAAAATGTAAAAAAATTATGTAAAACTATTGAAAAAACCCAGTATTTGTGCTAAAATTATAAATAGTTGAGTTATGCGTTTAAGTATAAAATGTATGGAGGTATTTATTAAATGTCGCAAAAAAATATGTCTTTTGAAGATATGATTAAACTAGTTAAACTTATTTCTGAAAAAAAGTTAGATAAGAAATCTGAAAGAGAGATTTCTAAAGCAGTAAGCAAATTTGGAAGATATGAAGCCAATGAAATTATGCAAGTAACTTATATGATTAAGGGAGGAGCTAATTTAAGATTTTCAAATAAGCAGAATGCTATACAAGTTCTTGGCGGGAGAGAAAAAGCTGAAAGATCAAAATCAAACCTAGAAGAATTTATTTTGAAAAATGATCTTTCAAAAGAAGATATAGATTATTGTAAATCAGTAATTAATGTATTAGAAAAATACATAAAAGGACTAGAACAGAAAAGTAAAAAAGATACTGGAGAAAAAAAGTCTAAAAAAGATAGCACTAGTAAAGAAAATACTGAAAAAGAAAGTAGTGACAAAGAAAATAGTAGCAAAAAGAAGAAAGATAAAGAAAATCAAAAAAATGATAATAATAAAAAAAGTGAGAAAGGAAGTAAAATTATGAGTGAAGTTGATAAAATAAAAAGAAAGATTGAGGAATTTGAAGCTAAAAAAGCAGATATCCAACATAAAGTAGATGGAATAAAACCACATCTTAATTCTGATGGTCCAGATAAGGATACAGAATTTGCTAAAAAAGTAGAATCAGCACATTTTGCTGGAGTTGAAGAATTAGAAGCAGATTTGAAAAAAACAGAATTAGAAATGCATAAAATGGAAGATGAAGGAAAAAAAGAAGGAAATGCAGAGTATCAAAAATTAGAATCAAAAGCAGTTGACTTAAGAAGTTCTATTTCTTTAGAAAATAATGAACTAAGAGCTGCAAAACTTAGAGTAGAAAAATATAAAGAAGAATTAGAAAACTTAGATACAAGAGATATGGATTATGTCGAAGCAATTAGAGCAAAAAGCGAATTAAAAGAAGTAATTGCAGAAGCAGAAAAAAGAGTTAAAGAACTAGAAGAGAGACAAGAAAAAGTTGAGGAAGAAAAGAAATCTCCAGAAACAAAAATGAAAGCAAGTGATTTGAGAGATGAAAAATCCAAATATTTTACACAAGAAAAAGCAAGGTTAAATTCAGAAGTAGAAAAAGTAAAATATGAAATGCAAGGTATTTTAATACAGTTAAAAGATTTTAAATATGAATATCAAGAAGGCACAAGAATAATAACAAATGGTGGAGAAGTAAAAAAATTAAATGAAACGTATGAAGCATTAAAAGATCAATTAAATGATATTCAAGCTGCAATAGATTTATGTGATGAACAAAAAGCTTTGATAGCACAAGAATTAGAAGATGCTACAAAAGAAATTAATGATATAATTTCAAGAAAAGATAAAAAAGCAGAAAACGATAATCCTGGCAAAGATGACAATGACGGCAAAGATGACAATGACGGCAAAGATGAAAATGACGGTAAAGACGAAAATGACGGTAAAGACGAAAATGACGGTAAAGACGAAAATGATGGCAAAGATGATAATGACGGTAAAGATGAAAATGACGGTAAAGATGAAAATGACGGTAAAGATGGTAATGATGGCAAAGACGATAATAATGGTAAAGATGGTAAAAATAAATTAATAATAAATGGAAGAAGAGAATATGAAAATGCTGGATTTTTCCAAAAAGCTGCATTAAAAGCAGAAGCATGGGCATTAAAAAATGAATTAGAAGATAATGAGCCTATACCATTATTACAAAAATTAAGATTCTTTTTGCCTAGTAGAAAATATAAGAAAGAAGCAATTAATTATCTATCAACTGGAAATTTAAGTATTAAGGAAGATGGTATATATATATATCATGATGAAGAAATAGACGAAGCAAAAGCAAAAGAACCAAAAGATCAAAAAGATCCATTCCAAAAACAAGATAAAACTCCTATACCAGAAAAAGATGAAAAAGGAAAAGATGAGAATGCAAAAAAATCAAAAGAAGAAAAAGGTGAAGAAAGAGAGTAATTGTTAAAATAAATAGTATATATTTAGGAGGAAAAATATATGGCTGATCCAAAGGAAAAAGAAGTATTTAAATATGGGGTCAAAAAAGAGATAATTGAAGATAGAATTTCAAAATATGAAGAAATACAAAATCAAGATTTAGGAGATAAAAGCCCAATTACTGCTCTAAATATATTAGAAATCCAATTTAATGATTTAATTAAAGAGGAAGAAGCAGCTAAAGATGATTCTGAAAGAGAAGAAAAATTAGCAAAACTAAAACAGAAAAGAAAGGAAATTGAAGAAAAAGTAAATCAAATCAATCAAGAAAATAAAGAAGTTTTAAAAGCTAATGATGTAATTGAAGAGCTTGAAGATTTACTAAAAACTTCAAAAGAGGAATATAGTTTTGTAGAAATTGAAGAGATTGAAAAAAGAATAGAAGAATACAAAAAGATGTTATTCAATTTAGATAGTTCTGCTTTAGGAAAACGTAAGAGCGAACTAGAGGCATTAATAGCAAAACAAAAAGAAGAGCTAGAAAAATTAAAAGAAAATGCTGCTAAAAAAGATGATAAAACAAGTGTTGAACCAGGAAAAGAGTATCTTGATTCAGCTACAGAAAAAGCAAAAAAAGATTTAGAGGATAAAATAGCAAATAGAGAAGCTATGATAGCAGGAAGAGGAAACGAATTAAATCCTGCAAGATATGAAGAATTAGCTGAATGGAAAAAACAACTTGCTGATTTAAATTCTGGAAAAATAACAGATGAAATAAGAGAAGCAGCTATAAATGGCGAAATAAAAGATTTAGAAGATAAAATAGCAAACAGAGAAGCTATGATAGCAGGAAGAGGAAATGAATTAAATCCTGCAAGATATGAAGAGCTAAAAGCTTGGAAAGAAAGATTATCTGCACTTTTAAATTCACAAGGACCTAAAGAACTAACAGAAGATGATAAAAAAATTGCAGAATTAGAAAAAAGTATTGCAGAAAATGAAAAAGAGCTTGAAGAAGTTAATAAATCTTTAGAAGAATTAGAAAAAAGAAATATAGTAGATTTAACAAATCAAAAAAGAGTTATAGAAAATAGAATTGAAGAGTTAGAAGACTTAGCTAAAGAAAAATCTTTATTTAAGATTAATGAAAAAGGCGAAGTTGAAATAAAATATCCAGATATGCCAGTTGAAATTGATGAACAAGCTATAGCAGATGAATATATGGCTAGAAGAACAGATATGCTTGATAAATACTATGGTAATAAGGAAAAATCAGCTGAATATAAAGAAAAAATGCAAGAATTCAAATCTCATATAGTTGAAAAAGAATTTGAATTTGTTGATAAAGATGGTAAGAGACAAACAGGAGTTTATTCAACAGTTGAACCTTATGAAGGCATGGAAGATGATTTAGCATTTTTACAATTAGAAGAATATGCTGATAGATTAGAAAGATTAACTAAATATGAAGCTGGAGACATATCTGCTTATTCAAAATTTAAAAATCCAGAAGCTGTTGCAGAAAGAGATAAATCTTACATAGAAACTAATAATAGTGCATATAATAGATTAGTTACAACACAGAAAAACTTAATGACATTAGGAAAATATGGTGAAAAAGTTCCATATTCTAAAATGCAAGAAGGACAAACTGTAAGAAATATATTAAGAGCAGTTGGAAATGCAGGAAGATTTATAAGAAATCATACAACAGCTCCAATTAACAAATTCATAGGTTCAAAAATTGTTGCACCTATATATGGAGCGGTTACTGGTGTAAATAAAGGTAATGTAGCTGGATTATATTCTAATAAATTTACACATAGATATGTTGCAAGAAGAGAATATTTTGCATCACAAGGCAAAGGATATTTTGCAAGTAGATTTAATAGTATATTTAAAGCAAAAGAAGGTAATAAAGCAATTTTATCTGCTGGAGCTCATGATATTAAAGAATCTATAAAAACTAAATATACAGATCAAGCAATTAAAGCTGCAAGACAAAAACAAATTGAATTTGCAGGAAAAAGCATAGAAGAGCAAATGGAAATGCTAAAAGAAGACCTAGATAAAACAACAGATCCACAAGCTAAAGCTAAGCTTGAAAATACATTAGAAATATTAAAGAAAGCAGAAGCTCAAATTAAGTTAGATAAAGAAAAAGCAGATAACATGAAAATAAGACAAACAATACAAACTGATGCTGTTGATATGGACCAACATGATAAAGCAAATAAAGAAAATGTTACAAGAACAGTAACAGGAATTAAAATGCTTACTAGATTTGGTATTAAGAAATTTGTTGGACCAAAAATAAAACAATGGTTAGTAGAGCATACCCAAAAACAAGTTACAGTGCCAGAACAATATCAAGAACCAGTACAAAGTGAAAAATGGGTAGAAACTACATATAAAGAACAAACAGTACCAGTTTATGGAACTAAAGCTGATCATTCAAGTACTACACTTGAAGATATAATGAGTTCAAATGCTGGTAAACAAGTTGAAGGATATTATTCAGTATATGGTGGAGAAACTAGACCAAAAATGTATGATTTAACAGGTAATGAAAAAATCACTGCTGTGTTCCAAGGTGTTGGAAATAAAGGTACAGGTCTATCAGATACAGCTGGATTAACAGCTCCAACATTAACAGATAGAGCTTTTGATGCAAGCTTTTTAGGAACAAATGGAGTATTGAAACAAGATGTTACAGTAGAACAAATCATTAATGCGATAGGTGCTGATAAGGTAAATCCTGATACACTTTCAGACTTATATGTTTCAGTAGGAGATAAATGTTGGGTTAAACTTACAGACTTATATGATGGATTAACTAAAACTCAAATTGGAACTGAAGTTAAAAAAGTTATAGATGTTCCTGGACACATGGAAAAAGTTACAGAGATGGTTACTAAAACAAGAGATGTAACAAAAATGGTGGAAAATACAAGAGTTACTAGTGTTTTAGATAAATTAGGTATAGCTTATGATGTTGGAGCATCAGCATTACTTGTAGATGATATTTATGAAAATGCAAGAAAAACAAAAACAAATGTAAGAAGAACTAAACCACAACCAAGAAATTACGATTATGAAGCAGGATATGTTGGTAAAAAACAACCAGATTATGAAGCTGATTTAGAAGTGGTAGAAATAAAAGATGGTGTTTTAAGAGGTGGAAATATTATAAAAGATGATATCGAAACAAAAACTGATAAAAAAGATAAAACACCAGAGAAAAATAAACAAGATAAAAAACAAAAAGAAGATAGAGACGATGAAGAAAGATAATATAAAATTAATAAATAGAGATACTTTGCAAAGTATCTCTATTTTAGAAAGGGAAAGATATGGGGTTATTATTAGATTTATTTGAAATTTTTAGAAAAACAAAATCAGATGTTAAATCAAATAAACCACAACCAAGAAGATATGATTTTGATGCAGGATTTACAGGAGATAAAAAAAGTGATTATGCTTCTGTACAACCAATTAAAAAAACAACTGCGAAAAAAGAAAAAGATAGTTCTGAAAGAGAAGAGAGATAGAAATAACTGATATAAAAACATATTATGTAAAAGGAGACTCATATATGAGCGCGGAAAACTCAATAGAAATTGAATCTTTTGATGATTATTTAAAAATGCTTCAAACATCAGAAGAAGAAAAAACAAATAATACAAGAGGTTCTGAAAAAATAAATAAAGATTCTGCCATGAGTGAAAAAAAGACGGTAATTAGAAGAAAAATAAAACGTCCAAAAAGAACTGAAAACTTTCAAAAGTCCCAAATTCGTGATAAAAAGAAGAAACAAAAAAGAATTGCAAGTATAAGTAAACAAATTGAAAAAAAATTATTCCATAAAACTAGATATACAGAACCTAAAAAGAGAAATTTGTTAACTAGAATTATTTTACAACATGCGTTAGACAAGGGACTTTATGAGGATATAGAAGAAGATTATGATTTTATTTCTGAAAAAGAAATAGAAATGTCTAAAAACGCAAAGAAAAGATCTGAAAGAAGATTTTATAAAGAAGTTCAAGAATATGAAGATGCAAAAGATGATGTTAGATTAAGAAAGGGATGGAAGGCGTTTAAGATAGGACTGGCAGCTTCACTATTAGCAGGATCTTTAGCATTAGCAGGTCACATAGGAGGAGAAATAAAAAATACAATTTCTAATCCTACTGATAATGAAGTAGTAACAATAGAAACACTTGATGAAAATGATAGAGCTATGTACGAAGCTAATTTAGAAAAATTTTTAGAAAAAGTTAAAGAAAAAGATGGTTATGTATTTGCTAATTTAGATGATACAGAGCTTTTAGATGGATATTTAAGAATATTGAATGAGGAAAAAGGAATGACATTTAATGAATTTAAAAATTCATTAAATGGATTGAAAGATCAAGAAAACTTGGAGAAAATTGTAAAAGATTCTTTTGGGGAAGAAAGATATAATTCATTTTCAGAAGAACAGAAAAGAGATTATAGACAACTAGCTTATGAATTACTACCGCTAGCATTACCTGGCTTATGGGAGGAAGGTTATTCTTATGTTAGAAATCCAATTTCAACTGATGTTGTGGAAGCTAAAAATAGTGCTAGGGAAAAAGGATATGAAATAAAACTTATTGTAAGTAGTGATTATCCTGAAAGGATAAAGGCAGTCGGAAATATATTATATTTAGAAAATAATTTAAAATTAGAAGATTATCAATCAATAAATTCAATAGAAGAAAGTCAAAAGTTTTTAGAAGAAATTTTAACAAAATCATTGGGAGAAAACTCTGAAAATATTTCAGAAAAAGATTTAAGAGATTACAAGCAAATTGCTTATGAGCTATTGCCAGAAGAAGTAAAAGAAAATTATGTTAAAGACCCAATTGAATTAGAAAGAATACAAGATGATATAGAAATAGGAGAATAATTATGAAAGAATTTAAAATAGGTGGAAAAGTAACTTTAGGAGAAAACGAGAAATATATAATTGTAGATATTATTGAATATGAAGGAGAAAAATATTATTTTGCAAGTTCAGATAGAAAACCTATTGTTCCCAAAGTTTTTCAAAGAATTGATGAAGATGGAAAAACCTTTATAAAATTTGTTGAAGATATAAAAATTATAAAATATGTTACAGATAAAGTTGTAAATGAGTAAAAAAATTAAGTTAAAAATTAACTTTGGAAACTATTGACAACATGTTACAAAGATGATAAAATAGATACGCTATTTGTTAGGGAAACCTGCATTGTAGCGTATCTTATTATATTAAGAAGAAAGTTTTTAAAGCTTTCAAAAATTAAATTTTAGAAATGAGGTGAAAAAGAAGAATGCCAACAATTAATCAATTAGTAAGAAAAGGAAGACAAACATCAACAACAAAATCTACAGCTCCTGCACTACAAAAAGGATATAACTCAAGAAAAAAAGTTCAAACAAATCATAGAGCGCCACAAAAAAGAGGTGTATGTACAGTTGTTAAAACAGTTACTCCTAAGAAACCTAACTCAGCTTTAAGAAAAGTTGCCAGAGTTAAGCTTTCAAATGGATATGAAGTTACATCTTATATTCCAGGTGTAGGACACAACTTACAAGAACATAGTGTTGTTCTTATAAGAGGTGGAAGAGTAAAAGACTTACCTGGTGTTAGATACCATATTATTAGAGGTACTTTAGATACAGCTGGTGTTAAAGATAGAATGCAAGCTAGATCTAAATATGGTGCAAAAAGACCAAAAAAATAAGATTTAAAAATTATTAATTGATAATAGTGCATATTCTTTTTATGAATATAAATTTTAATAAAGAATTCTTGCACTATTACGGGAAAGTGAAATAATCTTTCCAGAGTACCTTTCTGTATTATGTACAGAAGTTAAAAAAATTAAAGGAGGGAAGTATAGTGCCAAGAAAAGGATATATAGCAAAAAGAGATGTATTACCAGATCCATTATATAATAGTAAAGTTGTTACAAAATTAGTAAATAATATAATGTTAGATGGTAAAAAATCAGTTGCTCAAAGTATAGTATATGGTGCTTTTGATATTATTAAAGAAAGAGAACAAAAAGATCCATTAGAAGTATTTGAAGCAGCTTTAGAAAATATAATGCCAGTTCTTGAAGTTAAAGCAAGAAGAGTTGGTGGAGCAACATACCAAGTTCCATTAGAAATAAGACCAGAAAGAAGACAAACTTTAGGTTTAAGATGGCTTGTAACTTATGCTAGAAAAAGACATGAAAAAACAATGGCTGAAAAACTAGCTGGAGAAATAATAGATGCTATAAACGGAAATGGTGGAGCATTCAAGAAGAAAGAAGATACACATAGAATGGCTGAAGCTAATAAAGCTTTTGCACATTATAAATGGTAAAAGGAGGAAAAAATAGTGGCTGGAAGACAATACCCATTAGAGAGAACAAGAAATATAGGAATAATGGCTCACATAGATGCTGGTAAAACAACAACTACAGAGAGAATACTTTTCTATACAGGAAAAACTCATAAAATTGGTGAAGTTCACGAAGGTGCTGCAACTATGGACTGGATGGCACAAGAACAAGAAAGAGGTATTACAATAACTTCAGCTTGTACAACATGTTTTTGGAATAATAACAGAATCAATATAATTGATACTCCAGGACACGTTGACTTTACAGTTGAAGTACAAAGATCTTTGAAAGTTCTTGATGGAGCTGTTACAGTTTTAGCAGCAAAAGGTGGAGTTCAACCTCAAACAGAAACTGTTTGGAGACAAGCAGATAAATATAGTGTACCAAGAATGGTATATGTAAATAAAATGGATATTACTGGTGCAAACTTTATGCTTTGCGTAGATCAGTTAAAAAATAGATTAAAAGCTAATGCTGTTCCAATTCAATTACCTATTGGAGCAGAAGATAATTTCCAAGGAATTGTAGATTTAATTAAAATGAGAGCTTTTATTCATAAAGATGATTTAGGTAAGGTTGTTGAAGAAACAGATATACCAGAAGATATGAAAGATTTAGCAAAAGAATATCGTGAAAAAATGATAGAAGCAGTTGCTGAACAAGATGAAGAATTAATGATGAAATATCTTGAAGGTGAAGAACTAACAAACGAAGAAATTAAAAGAGGTTTAAGAGTTGGAACAATCGCTAATAAAATAGTTCCAGTTACTTGTGGTTCTTCTTATAAAAACAAAGGTGTTCAAGAGTTACTTGATGCTGTTGTTGATTATATGCCTTCACCACTTGATATTGCACACATTAAAGGAACAACTTTAGATGGAGAAGAAGTTGAAGCAAAAACTTCAGATTCTGAGCCATTTGCAGCACTTGCATTTAAAATTGCTACAGACCCATTTGTTGGAAAATTATGTTTCTTTAGAGTTTATTCAGGAACATTAGAATCAGGTTCAACAGTTTTAAATTCAAGTAAAGATAAAAAAGAAAGAATTGGTAGAATACTTCAAATGCATTCTAACCATAGAGAAGATATTGATAAAGTATATGCTGGAGATATTGCAGCAGCAGTAGGATTAAAAGAAGTTACAACAGGAAATACATTATGTGATCCTGATCATCCAATTATTCTTGAATCAATGGAATTCCCTGAACCAGTTATTGATATAGCTATTGAGCCTAAAGATAAAGCAGCTCAAGAAAAAATGGGAATTGCTTTAGCAAAACTTGCTGAAGAAGATCCAACTTTCAAAACATATACAAATCATGAAACAGGTCAAACAATTATTGCTGGTATGGGTGAGTTACACTTAGATATAATTGTTGACAGATTAAAAAGAGAATTTAAAGTAGAGTGCAATGTAGGTAAACCTTCTGTTGCATATAAAGAAACAATTAGAAATAAAGTTAGAGTTGAAGGTAAATTTATTCGTCAATCTGGTGGTAGAGGACAATATGGTCATGTATGGCTAGAAATGGAACCATTAGAAGCTGGTAAAGGAATTCAATTTGAGAGTAAAATTGTTGGTGGTGTTGTTCCAAAAGAATACATTAAACCAGTTGAAGAAGGAATTAGAGAAGCTGCTGAAAGTGGTATTTTAGCTGGATATCCAGTTATAGACTTTAAAGCTACTTTAGTTGATGGATCATATCATGATGTTGACTCTTCAGAAATGGCATTCAAAATTGCTGGTTCTATGGCTTTCAAAGAAGGATGTAAACAAGGTAAATCAGTTATATTAGAACCTATTATGAAAGTTGAAATAACAGTTCCAGAAGAATATATGGGAGATGTTATAGGAGATGTTAACTCAAGACGTGGAAGAATGGAAGGAATGGATGGAGCAGATGGAATGCAAGAAATTCATGCACTTATTCCACTTTCTGAAATGTTTGGATATGCAACAGATTTACGTTCTAAAACACAAGGTAGAGGAACATATTCTATGGAACCATCTCATTATGAAGAAGTTCCAAAATCAATTCTTGAAACAATTGTAGCTTCAAGAGCAAAAAAAGAAGATTAATGATTTAAAGATTAATCAAAATTTTTATTTAAAAATAAACTTTATATAGAAGAAAAATAAATTTTCTTCTATATAAAGAAAATTATAAAAAGACTTGCATTTTTAATATTTATAGTGTAAAATGCAAGTGATTGTAAAAGTCATTAAATTTAAAAATTAAATAAATAATCGAGAGAAATCTCAAATATTAAAGGAGGATTTTAAAATGGCTAAAGCTAAATTTGAAAGAACAAAACCACACGTTAACATTGGTACAATCGGACATGTTGACCATGGAAAAACAACAACAACAGCTGCTATTACAAAATACTTAAGCTTATTAGGACAAGCAAAATATGAAGCTTATGATCAAATCGATGGAGCTCCAGAAGAAAAAGCAAGAGGTATAACAATTAATACAGCTCACGTTGAATATGAAACAGAAAAAAGACATTATGCACACGTTGACTGCCCAGGACACGCTGATTATGTTAAAAACATGATTACAGGTGCTGCTCAAATGGATGGTGCAGTATTAGTTGTATCTGCAGCAGATGGACCAATGCCTCAAACAAGAGAGCATATATTACTTGCAAGACAAGTTGGAGTTAAATATATCGTTGTTTACTTAAATAAATGCGATATGGTTGACGATCCAGAATTATTAGAATTAGTTGAAATGGAAGTTAGAGACTTATTATCTAAATATGATTTCCCAGGAGACGAGATTCCAATTATTAAAGGTTCTTCATTAAAAGTATTAGAGTCTACATCTACAGATCCTAATGATGAAGTATACAAACCAATGAAAGAATTACTAGATGCTATTGATAACTACATTCCAACTCCAGAAAGACCAACAGATCAAGACTTCTTAATGCCTGTTGAAGATGTATTCACAATTACAGGTAGAGGAACAGTTGCTACAGGTAGAGTAGAAAGAGGAGTTGTTAAATTACAAGATGAAGTTGAAATAGTTGGTTTATCAACAGAAAGAAGAAAAACAGTTGTTACTGGTGTTGAAATGTTTAGAAAATTATTAGATCAAGCAGAAGCTGGAGATAATATAGGTGTACTTTTAAGAGGTATTGATAGAAAAGACATTGAAAGAGGTCAAGTTATATCTAAACCAGGATCAATACACCCACATACAAAATTCAAATCAGAAGTTTATGTTCTAACAAAAGAAGAAGGTGGAAGACATACACCATTCTTTAATGGATATAGACCACAATTCTATTTCAGAACAACAGACGTTACAGGTGTTATTGATTTACCAGCAGGTGTAGAAATGGTAATGCCAGGAGATAACGTTTCTATGACAATAGAATTAATTACACCAATTGCTATCGAAAAAGGATTAAGATTCGCTATTCGTGAAGGTGGTAGAACAGTTGGTTCAGGTGTAGTTTCTGATATAATCGAATAATTTATTAAATAAAGTAAATAAAAAGATAGAGCAATAATGCTCTATCTTTTTTGTTTTAAATTATAAACAATTAGTATTTACAATGTATGTTTTTTTGTATAAAATATATTTATATAATGGTTTTTACAGGAGAGATTTATGAAAAAAAGCATAAAAGAAATTTTAGACATAGAACAATTTGATTTTTATATTCATCCAAGTGATTTAGTATTTTTTATAGATAAACCTAAAAATAGAACTTTAATTTCTCAAAAATTACATGAAAAAATGAGTAAAAGTTATGAAGAAATGCTAACAGGAGAAAGATTACTTGAAAGAGCAAATGAAATACAGAAAATGGCAAATAATATTGAAACGAGATTTTCTGAAACAGAAAAAAGAGCTTTAGAAGTTGATGAAGAAATAAAATCAATCTTATCTGATTTGCAAAAAAGGGTTTCAAATGCTGATACAGATCAAATCTTAACAAGATTTCATAATTTAATAAGAGAAAAAGAAGATTTATCAAAAAGAATTAAAATGTTAGCTAAAGAGGAGAAAGGAATTTTTTTAAGGAAAGATTCAGATTCTTATGTGACACGTCAAAATGCAAAAACAATAAAAGAATTATTAAAGGATAATGCAAGTGCAATAAATCCAGATAGTTTTATTTTATATAATGCTATGCTTGCAAAAAAGTATTTAGATTGGATTAAATCTGCCAAGCAAGGGCAACATAAAGGTTATAATGAATTTTGTTTTGAAAATGGAGAAATTATTACAATAAATGAAAATAAAATTTCATTACAATTTCATGATAGTGTAGAAAGCTTAAAGGAAGATTTAATTGAAACAATTTTAATTGCAGATAGAGAATTACAAGCTAAAAATAAAAATAGAGTTTCTACTATTTCTGGAGTTTATTCAGCAAGAGGACAAGAAAGAAATTCTAGTAAAGAAAGATTTTCAAGTGATGAATTACATAAATTTGTAAGAAGCGGAAAAGTTTTCGAAGATGGAATAAGACCTGAGAAATTAGGAGAATTCTTAAAAAAAGGAATAATAGATAAATGGACTATAATTAATATTATTAATAAAAATAATATGGATCCTAATTATGCTATCGACCTTTTCTATCAAGGAGTATTTGACCAAGAAGATTTAAAAAAAGTATTTAAAGAAAATAATGTTTCTAATATAATAAAAAAATCAAAAGTATCTTTTAGTAGTAAATTATTATTATATAGCAAAGGTAGTATATCAATAGATGAATTAGAATCATCAGTTATTCCTAATATTGAAATGGAAGAACAAATTCCAGATGAAGTATTTAATAAGATATCTTTTAATTATGTTTTTAATATTAAAAAGATTGCTGAACTTCTAACACATGAAGTATTAGACTTTAACCAATCTATGCAATTTTTAGATATTTTAAAAGATAAAGGTTATATTTCAGAAAATGATAGACAATATCTAGATGAAATCATGAATGATTTTAAAGTTAAGCAACTTTTAAATGAAACTGAGAATGGAAAGAGAAACTATTCAGATGCCACAAATATGGTAGAATCATCAACTAATTTAAGTGGTAAAGGTGTAACAATAGATCCTAGAGTAAGAAAAGAATATTTAAAAAGCATTGGAGACATAAAAGATATTTTTATAAAGGGACAACCTTTGATGCAAGATGATTCTGCAAGAAAGGCTGATGGATCAGCAAAAAGAAATTCTTTAGATGGCTATCAACTAATAATTGTACCTGATAAAAGAGTAGCAATTTTAGAAAAATTTTATGAAGTTACTAGAAATAAAGAAGGAGAAGTTGTATATAAAAAAGATGAAAAAGATAGGTTAATTCCAGCAATCGAGAATGCAACTTATATTTTTCCAATAGGACTTGCAAAAGACTTTTGTGAAAAGAGAAATAAACAACAATTAATACATGATAGTAAACATGTGAGAAGAGTAGCTCATACTATGAATTGGGTTAAAAATATAGAAAGTAAAATTTTAACATTAAATCCAAGAGCAAATTTTGAAAAAGAAAATACAGAAAAATGGCATCAAAAGGTAGTAAGCAACTATCAGGAACTTCTAGAAAATAGATAATATAAGATCTTAAAAAAGATAGAAAAGGAATGAAGAAAATGGAAAGTGTAGAATTTAAAAAAATATTAGAAGAAATTAATAGCGGGATTAAAAAAAATAAAAAAATATTAGATGAAGCTATAAAAGAAGAATTAAGTAAAGGCAATTCTGTTCACATTGATAAACTAAAAGAAATATTAAAGAATTTTGAAAAAATTTCAGAAGAAGTGCATAAGCCTGAAAATAAAAGTATAGCTGTTTGTTATTCAGGAAAACCAGAAATAACTATAACATATATTATAGACTCTATTATTTATAATAATAAAATAACGTTATGTATTAGTGGTAATAAGGTTATAAATGAGATATTAATTACTATAATATTAGAAAGCATGAGAAATTGTAAAATTAGAAATCAATGGATAAACTATAAGCCTAATTATAATGAGATATATTTAAGAGATAATGAAAAATATTTCAATAAAATTGTGTATATTGGTGATTATTTTGAATTTGAAAGATTTAAAACTTTCTTCAAAAAGCAAGTTGAGTATAATAATTACGGATATATAAAACTTTTTATGGATAAATCAAAATACAAAGAAGAATATAAAAAAATAATGAAATATGCTTATATTGAAAATATATATGTAGAAATATATGATGATATTCAAGAGTGTATTTTAGAAAGTAAACCAACTGATTTTACAATTATATATGTAGATGATTTCAAAATTGTTAATCAACTTCAAAAAGAACTAAAATCAAAAGAAGTACTTATTAATACTTTTCCATTTGACGAATATAAATTTAAAGTAAATAGATAAAATGCAAAATATAAAATTGACTTAATGGTCAAATTATGACAAAAGTATTGATTTTTTTTATAAAAGACTTTAAAATAGTAATGTCTAATAAATGAAAATTTAGGGGGTATACACTTGAAAATATTATTAGATGCCATGGGTGGTGATAATGCACCAGATGCAACAATTAAAGGAGCAATAAGAGCAGCAAAAGAAATAGAATCTGAAATTATTTTAATTGGAAATGAACAAGTTATAAATGAAAAAATAAAAGAATTTTATGGAAAAGATAAAATATCAGATATAACTGATAAAATTACAATTAAACATGCTCAAGATCAAATTACAATGGAAGATGTTCCAACTGTTGCGATAAAACATAAAAAAGATTCTTCTATGGTAATAGGATTTAAAATGCTAAAAGAAGGTGAAGGAGATGTATTTATATCTGCTGGAAATTCTGGAGCATTACTTACAGGAGCTACTCTTTTAGTTGGAAGAATCAAGGGCATTGATAGACCAGCAATAGCACCAATGTTACCAGCTTATAAAAAAAGTTTTATGCTAATGGATGCAGGAGCAAATACAAATTGTAAACCAATAAATTTAGTTCAATTTGCACAAATGTCTACAATATATTTGAAAAATACTTTTGGTATTGAAAGTCCAAAAATAGGTTTATTAAACATTGGAACAGAAGAAACTAAAGGTAATGATTTAGTTAAAGAAACTTATAGCATATTAAAAGAACATGGTAAAGAATATGGTATTAATTTTATAGGAAATATAGAAGGTAGAGATTGCTTTTCAGGAGAAGTTGATGCTGTTATAACAGATGGTTTTACAGGAAATGTATTCTTAAAAACTACAGAAGGTTTAGGAAAACTTGTAAAAAGAACATTAACTGAAAGTTTAAAGAAAAATATTTTTTCATTAATAGGAGCAATTCCATCTTTACCAGCAATAAAACGATTTTCTAAAGAGGTTGATTACAAAGAATATGGTGGTGCATTATTTTTAGGTGTAAAAAAGCCTGTAGTCAAAGCACATGGAAGTAGTGATGAATATCTATTTTATTTTACATTAAAACAAGCAGAAAACTTTGTAAAAAGTGGAGCTGTAGAGAAAATGAAAGAAGAGTTCGAAAAAAGGTAAAAAACACTTGACTTTTTATTAAACATATAATAAAACTAAAATATAAATTTTAGAGAAAAGAAAAGGAGGTATAACATAAATGAGTACAGAGGAAGTTTTTGAAAAAGTTAAAGCAATTATAGTTGAACAACTAGGAGTTGCTGAAGCTTCAGTAACAATGGAAGCATCTTTTATAGATGACCTAGGTGCAGATTCTTTAGATATAGTTGAATTAGTTATGGCTTTAGAAGAAGAATTTGATATGGAAATTCCAGATTCTGATGCAGAAAAAGTTGTATCAGTTGGAGATGTTGTTGAATACATCAAAGAAAATGTATAACTTATAAAATAAAACTGAAAGGTATTATGCCTTTCTTTTTTTTTTTACAATAACATATCATTTATATATTTTTTTATTTAAAAGACTTGTAAATAATATCAAAACAATATAGAATATAGACATTAAAAAGGAGGTAAATAACTGGTGGATATAAGTTTGAAAAAATTTGAACAGAACATAGGATATGAATTTAAAAACTTAAATTTATTAAAAACTGCATTAACACATACTTCTTATGCTTATGAAAATAAAACTAAAAGTTATGAACGATTAGAATATTTAGGTGATAGTATTTTAGAATTTATAAGTAGTAAATATTTATTTGAAAACTTTCAAGAATTATCTGAAGGAGAAATGACTAAAGTTAGAGCTTATGCAGTATGTGAAAATAGCTTATATGAAATAGCAGTAAAGCATAATTTTAGTGATTTCTTATATTTAGGTAAAAGTGAAAAATCAACAAAAACAGATAAAAAAGCTATACTTGCAGATTGTGTTGAAGCAGTAATTGCAGCAATTTATTTAGATTCTAATGATATTAAAATAGTTCAAAATTTTATTTTAGAAAATATAAAAGATGCAGTTGAATATGCAAGTAAAAATGTCGGGGTAAAAGATTATAAAACCGTACTTCAAGAAAAACTTCAAGAAAATGGTGAAGTAAATATTAGATATAATATAATAAATGAATCCGGACCTGATCATAACAAGACTTTTACTGCAGAGGTTGAATGTGACGGAAAAAAGCTTGCAAGTGGAACAGGTAGAAGTAAAAAAGGAGCTGAAATGGAGGCAGCAAGAAAAGCAATAGAATTATTAAGTTAGGAGGTGTAAAATGAAAAAACAGTATATAATTCCAATTTTTGTACCACATTTAGGATGTCCAAATGATTGTACTTTTTGTAATCAAAGAAAGATTAGTGGTCAGTTAAAGAACATAACGGAAAACGATGTAAGAGATACTATAGAATTTTATTTAAGTAACTTTAAGGAAAAAGATGCATATAAAGAAGTTGCTTTTTACGGAGGTAGTTTTACAGGAATTGATTCAGACTTACAAGAAAAACTATTATCTACAGTTTACGAATATATTAAAGAAAAGAAAATTGACGGAATCCGTGTTTCAACAAGACCAGATTATATAGATAAAAAGGTATTGAGGAGATTAAGAAAATATAAAGTTAAGACAATAGAACTGGGAGTTCAATCTACAAACGATTATATTTTACAAAGATGTAAAAGAGGACACACATTTAAAGATGTGGTAAATGCTTCAAAATTAATCAGAAGATATAGATTTAATTTAGGGCATCAAATGATGATAGGACTTCCAGAAAGTACGGAATTAGATGATATAAATACAGCAAAAGACTTAATAAAATTAAAGCCAAAGATTGTCAGAATTTATCCAGTTTTAGTCATTAGAGGAACTGAACTTGAAAAAGAATATAGAGAAGGTAAATATGAACCATTAACTTTAAATCAAGCTGTGGAAAGATCTAAAGAATTATGTTATATTTTTGGAGAAAAGAATATAAATGTTATTAGAATTGGACTTCAAAATACTGATACAATTTGTTCTCCAAATAGTAATGGAAGCGAAGTTGTTGCCGGTCCATACCATGATACTTTTAGACAACTTGTAGAATCTTCTATTTACTATGATACAATAGTAGAGAAAATAAAAAAATTTAATACTAAGGTTAAAGAAGTTGAGATAATAGTAAATCCACAAAATGTAAATAATGTGATAGGATATAAACGTGAAAATATATTGAAACTTAAAGAAATGTATGACGTAGATGTTGTAGTTGTACAAGACATAAAACAACCATTAGAAAAAATAGGTGTATTAATTTCAAAAAAATTTAAAGATTTTATTGATGATAAAGAGAAAGTTACTTCTAAAAAGTAGTATAAAAAATATAGAAACACTGATACTATTTGTATGAGTGTTTTTAAATTTTTTTATGAAATGATTTTGCTTATAGTTGGATGTTTATCTATTGCTTTTGGAACAGCAAATTTTCTTTTACCAAATTTATTATCTAGTGGTGGATTTGCAGGTATTGCAACTATTACTTATTATTTATTTGATATTCCAATGGGAAATATGATTATGTTCTTAAATATACCTTTATTTTTTATTGGTTATAAAAAATTTGGAATGAAATTTATTTTAAAAACTATTTTTGCAACTTTACTTTATTCTAAATTTATAGACATTTTAGAAAATTTTGGAGGTTTTACAACAGATAGATTGCTTGCAAGCCTATATGGAGGATTTTTTATAGGAATAGGCCTTGCAATTATATTTAAAGCAAATACTTCAACTGGTGGTACAGATTTAATAGCTCAAATAGCTCAAAATTATAATGTAAATGTAAAAATGAGCAAAATAATAGTTATTATAGATACATTGGTTGTAATTTCAAATTTAATAGTTTTTAAAGAATTTGAAATTGGATTATATTCAGCAATAACAATATTAATAATAGGGAAGATGATTGATGTTGTTTTTGAAGGAATTAATTTTTGTAAAATTATTTATATTATTTCAGAAAAGCATGATGAGATAATGAAAATAATAAATACGGAAATTAATAAAGGTGCAACAGCCTTATATGCAAGAGGTAGTTATAGCAAAAAAAATACAATGGTTATTATGTGTGTTACTAAAAGAATTTATATCGAAAAAATAAAAAATATTTCTAAAAGAATTGATAAGAATTCTTTCATAATAATAACAGATGCACGAGAAGTGTACGGATTAGGTTTTAAAAATTAATTTTCTATAAATGGTGTTTTTGTATCTGTATCACCGATTAGAAAATCAATACTTGTATTATATTTTTTTGCTAATTTTGAAAAAATTGTTATTGGAATATTTTTTTTACCAGATTCATAAAGCGAATATAAGCTTTGAGATATTTCTAATATTTTAGAGATATCTTTTTGTGTTAAATTATTTTCTTTTCTTAATTTTTTTAAACGATTGTATAACATAAAAAAACCCCTTTTAAATCTAATAATTAAATTATATCTATTTAAAAGAGATTTGACAATAAGGTATTTTTTTATAGGATTTTGAGTTAGTAAAAAAATAAAAAAATCTAAACAAATAAAGTATTACATTAAACTTAATGTAATACTTTATAATTTAAGAAATTAATTAAATACTTTTGTAAAATTTATTTTTTTGTTTCTGGATACCTTTTTGAAACATTAGTGATTCCAACAATATAATCAATGCTTGTATCGTAAAATTTAGCTAAAACACTTAATAAATCAACTGGAATATCACGTTTACCTGTTTCATATAAACTATATTGTGGTCTGGTAATTTTTAATATTTTTGAAATATATTCTTGAGATAAGTCATGATCTTCTCTTAAATCTTTTAAACGTTTTAAATACATTTTTGATACCTCTTATAATATTATTTAACATAATTTTATCATGTATTCAAATAAATACTGTGCAATGTATTTATTTAGATACTAGCTTAAGGTTTATTTTTCTATTGATTATTTATATAAAGTATAATAAAATAAAATAGTAGATTTATATTAAGGAAGTTGTATATGGAAAAATATATATTAGAAAAACAAGAATCTTTTAATTTAAAACATATATTTGAATGTGGACAATGTTTTAGATGGAATAAATTAGAAGATAATTCTTATATTGGAGTAATTAAAGATGCTGTAATAAATGTAAAAGAAGAAAATGGTAAATTTATTTTTACAGGAAGTACTATTAATGGAAATTTAAAAGAGATTATAAGATATTATTTTGATTTAGATACTAATTATACTGAATATAAAAAAATACTATCAAATATAGACAACTATTTAAAAGAAAGTATAAAATTTGGTTCTGGAATAAGAATTTTAAGACAAGATTTATGGGAATGTATAATTTCTTTTATCATTTCTGCAAATAATAATATACCAAGAATAAAAAAGATAATTGAGAAATTATCAAAAGAATATGGAAAAAAAATTGAATTTAATGGAAATACATACTATTTTTTTCCTACACCAGAAGAATTATCAAAAGCGAGTGTAGAAGATTTAAGAAATTTAGGATTAGGATTTAGAGATAAGAGAATTTATAATACAACTAAGATGATTATAGAAAATGAAGTAAATTTAAACTCTATTAAAAGTATGGATGATACTGAAAAAATGAGAAATGAACTATTAAAACTTGATGGAGTAGGTCCAAAAGTTGCTGATTGTATTTTACTTTTTGCACTAAAAAGAATAGATGTTTTTCCTATTGATGTATGGGTAAGAAGAGTTATGAATGATTTATATATCCATAATATAAATGAAGAAAAAGTAAATAAAAAGGAATTGCAAAAATTGGCAGAAGATAAATTTGGAAGCTTGCAAGGGATCGCTCAACAATATTTATTTTATTGGAAAAGAGAAGAAGGAAAAAGTGCTTAGGAGATAAGTTATGAAAAGATTTATAGAAAACTTTATAACCTTTATTTTAATATTTTTAATAATTATTATATTTGGTGGAACTGTTTTTTTTGCACTAGATGTATTTGGTGTTATACAGGTACCAGAAAAATACAGTCTAGCTTCATTACTTTATTCTCAGATAGAGGTTATTGCTGCAGGAGAAAACTTAACTGATGATATAATTCAAGATGATTTTAATTCCAAAGACAAAGATAAAGTTAATGATAATAATCTTATTATTGAAAATGTTACTGAAACAGAAGAAGTTTCGGCAGAGGATTATAAAGATCCATTAGAAGAACTTGAAAGGTTACAAGAAGAGCAAAATATAAATAATTATCAATCAAGTCAAACTGTAAATGTAAATAATTTTTATTATGAACAATTAGATGAATATGGTAAAGTAATATACGATAGATTATATGAAAATATAGATAAATTAAAAACAGGTACTTATGAAGCAGATTTTGGAACAGAATTTAATGATTTATTACATGAAGAAAATGGAACAGAAGTACTAAATAATTCTTTTCAACTTGCAATAAATGCATTAACTTTTGATAATACAGATTTATTCTATATAGATGTAACAAAAATAAACTTATTAACAGAAATTACAACAAGAGCTTTTTCTACTACATATAGAGTAAAAATTGGAGGGAATGGGCAAAGTTATTTAGCAGATGGTTTTTGGGATGAAGAGTATGTTGATATAGCTTTAGGATATATAGAGGATATAAAAAATAATATTATTAGTAAAACAACAGGTAAAGATAGAGTAGAACAAATAAAGATAGTTCATGATTATTTAGTAGATACTGTAGAATATGATTTAGAAGCAGGAAGTAATATATATAATATATACGGAACATTAATAGATAAAAGAGCTGTTTGTGAAGGATATGCAAGAGCTTTTAAGTATATTTTAGATGACTTAGAAATTCCGACTGTAATTGCCTGTGGTTTAGCTAAAAATAGTGCAGGAGTTACAGAAACACATGCTTGGAATTATGTTCAATTAGAAAATGGGCAGTGGTATGCTATTGATGTAACTTGGGATGATCCAGTAATAATAGGAAGTGGAATAATTAGTGATAGCATAAAATATCAATACTTTTTAAAAGGAGCTAATAAATTTTTTGAAGATCATTTTGAAGATGGAAATATTGTAGGAGAAGCAGATTTTGAATATCCTAAATTAAGTGTATTAGATTATTATAATTAAAAGGAAAATGTAAATGAGATTAAATTTAATTTTAGGAAGAAGTGGAGTAGGAAAAAGTAAATATATATATAGTTCTATATCTAAAAAAATAGGGGAGAAAAAGATATTTCTTATTGTTCCAGAACAGGCAAACCTTTCAGCTGAAAGAAAATTGTTTGAAAATTCAGATAGAAATAGCCTTATAAATGTAGAAGTATTAACATTAAGTAGAATGGCATATCGTGTAGCCTCAGAGATTGGTGGTAATTTAAATCATCTTTCTGAGGCTGGAAAAGATATGCTTATTTTTGATATATTATCTACTGAAAAAAGCAATTTAAAATTTTTAGGAAAAACTGAAAAAAATATTGATATAGTAAACAGAATGTTTACAGAATTAAAAAAACATGAAATAAGTATTCAAAAATTAATAGATATAAAAACTAAAGAGGAATACACAAATTTAAAATTAAAAGATATTATTACTTTATATGAAAAATATGAAGAAAAAATTAGTAGTAATTTTCTAGACGAAAATGACAGTTTATCAATACTTGCAAAAAATTTAGATAAAACGGATATGTTTAATAACTCTCTTATTTATATAGATGAGTTTTTAGGTTTTACTAAGCAAGAATACAATATATTTGAAAAATTATTACAAAAAGCAAGTAGCGTAACTGTTGCTATACCAATTGATGAGTTAGAGAAGAATACAAATAAAGAAACAGATATTTTTTATTTTAATAAACTTTATACGAATAAATTAATAGATATAGCTAAAAAATATAATTCAGAAATTGAAATAAAATTCTTAAAAGATAATTTAAGATTCAAAAATGAAGAAATAAAATTTTTAGAAGAAAATTTTGATCAAATAAATAAAAAATATGAAAATAAAGTAAATAATATAAAATTATTTTTAGCAAATAATCCATATACTGAAATTGAAAATGTTGCAATACATATTCACAGTTTGGTTAAAAATAGTGGATATAATTACAATGAAATTGGAATTATTGCAGAAGATTTAGAAAAATATTCAGAAGATGCTAAAGCTATATTTAGAAAATATGAAATACCATTATTTATAGACGAAAAAAAAGAGTTAAATCAAAATATTTTAGTAAAATTTATTTTAGCAATGCTAGAGATTTTTTCTAATAATTGGTCTTATGAATCAGTTTTTAATTATTTAAAAACTGGATTATTAGAAATAGGAAGAGAAGATATTTATTTATTAGAAAATTATTGTCAGAAGTGGGGAATAAAAGGTAGTAAATGGTATAATAGTTCATTTAATTATGAAACAATAAATGAACTACAAGAAAGATTGGAAAATTTGAGAAATAAAATTGTTGAACCTTTATTAGAATTTAAAAGAAGAGTGTCTAATAATAAAACAGCGATTCAAATATCTAAAGAAATTTACAATTTTTTAATTCAAAATAATATAAATGAAATTTTAGATAAAAAATTAAAAAAATATAATGAACAGGATATTTCTGATGAATATAATACAAGTTATAAATTATTAGTTGGAATATTAGAAGATATATGTTTAATTTTTAAAGACGAAAAAATGAGTTTTGATAAATATAAAGATTTATTACAAGTAGGACTTAGCTCATCAGAACTTGGAAAAATTCCAGCAACTCAAGATCAAGTTATATTCGGGGATACAGAAAGAACAAGAAGTAATAAATTAAAAGTTTTATTTGTAGTTGGTATAAATGACGGAAGTTTTCCTAAAGTAAATAAAGAAGAAGGTTTTTTAAACGATAATGATAGAGAACTTTTAAAAAATGCTGGAATAGAACTTGCAAAAACTTCAATGGATAGTTTATATGAAGAACAATTTAATATTTATAGAACTTTAACTACTCCTGAAGAATTATTATTTCTTTCTTATTCTTCGTCAGATAAACAGGGGGTATCTATTAGACCTTCAATATTAATAAAAAAAATAAAAAAAATGTTTCCAAAACTGGAAGAAGAAAGCGATATAATTAAAAGAAAACACAGTATAACAAATGAAATGGGAACTTTTGACGAAGCTATGAATATTTATAAAGAATATTTAGAAGGAAACGAAATTCAAAAAGAATGGGAAGATATTATTAGATATTTCTATTTAGAAAATAAAAATAAATTTAAAAAAGCAATTTCTGGTATATATTATTCAAATAAAGCGGAAGATATTAATTCAGAAAATGTAGAAAATTTGTATGGCAATTATTTAAAAACAAGCGTTTCAAGATTAGAAACTTATAGAAAATGCCCTTTTTCTTTTCACTTAACTTATGGTTTGAAATTGAAGGAAAAAGAACAATTAAAAATGGAAGCAATTGATACAGGTTCATTTATGCATGAAGTAATTGACTTGTTTTTTAAAAGTCTTGATGAAAATAATTTGAATTTAAAAGAACTAACAGATGAAGAAATCTTAAAAATAGTAAGTGACATAATACGAGAATTACTCGAGACTTCTAAGTACTATATTTTTTCTAGTTCTGCAAAATATAGATTATTAACTAGAAGATTAAAAAAAGTAGTTTATAAATCTATTTGTTATATAGTCTATTCTTTAAAATATAGTGACTTTAAAATTTTAGGACATGAAGTAGAATTTAGTAATACAGGAGAATATAAAAACATAAAATTAGAAATAGAAAATAAGAAAGTTGAAATTACTGGTAAGATTGATAGAGTAGATATTGCTAAACTATCTGATAAACAATATGTAAGAATAATAGATTATAAGTCTTCGAGTAAAGATTTAGATTTAAATCAAGTCTTATCAGGTATTCAAATACAACTTATTACATATTTAGATGCAATAGGAGAGCAAACTTCTTTTGAACCAAGTGGAATATTGTATATGGGACTTATTGATAATGTAGTAAAAGATGCTAAAAATTTAACAGAAGAAGAAATTGAAAATAAAATTAGAAATAATTTTAGGATGAAAGGTTTAATTTTAGCTGATGTGAGTGTTATAAAAATGATGGATAATAAATTACAAACTGGCTCTTCTGATATTGTTCCTGTATATATTAATAAAGATGGTACAATTTCAGAAAAAAAATCAAGTGTAATTAATAGAGATGATTTTAATAAACTCCAAGTTAAAGTTAAAGAGATAATAAAAGAGATTTCAAAAGAAATCTTACAAGGGAAAATAGATATTAAACCTTATTATTATAATGGAAAAACAGGTTGTGATTATTGTAAATATAAAACTATTTGTATGTTTAACACAAACATTAAAGGAAATGAATATAATTACATATAATAGAAAGGAATTTTTATGGATATTACAAGACCTACTGTTATGGAAATTAATTTAAAAAACTTTGAATATAATGTATCACAAATTAAAGAAAAAATTGGAATAGATGTAAATATAATGCCTGTTATAAAAGCTAATGCTTATGGAACTTATATAAATAAAGTAAATGAAGTCTTAAATGAATTTGATATAGTTGCTGTAGCAATAGTTGATGAAGCAGTAGAACTCAGAAAACAAGGTTATACTAAAGAAATTTTTGTACTAAACCAACCATATAAAGATGAAATTAGCAAAATTATAAAATATAATATTTCAATAGGAATAAGTTCAGATTCATTTGTAGAAGAACTGGGAAAAACAGGAAAAGAAGTTTTTGTCCATATAGAAATTGGAACTGGAATGGGAAGGACAGGAATAAATCCATTAAGAACTAAAGAATATATTGAAAAGATAAAAAAATATGAGAATATAATTATAGAGGGAATATATACACATCTTTCATCAGCAGATTGCGATTTTGACTATACAAATAAGCAAATAGAAGGATTTGAAAAAGCAATTTCTGTTGCTAAAGAAAATTTGAATAATTTAAAATATATACATGCTTCAGCATCAAATGGAATTTTAAATTTCTCAAAAGCCTATTATAATTTGGTAAGACCAGGGATGATTTTATATGGATATAAATCTTGTGATGATATAAATGGAAAAATTGATTTAAAACCTGTTTCTAAATTAAAATCTAAGATTACTTTTTTAAAAGAAGTAGAAAAAGGAATTTCGATAGGTTATTCAAGAAGTTTTATAACTAATAGAAGAACTAAAATAGCAACTGTTCCAATTGGATATGCAGATGGTTTAAAAAGAGCTCTTTCAAATACAGGAGAAGTTATAATAAATACTCAAAAAGCTAAAATTATAGGAAAAATTTGTATGGATAGTTTTATGGTGGATGTTACAGATATAGAAAATGTAAAAGTTGGAGATGATGTATATATTTGGGATAATGAGATAATTACAGTTGATGAAATAGCTAAAATCTGCAATACTATTAATTATGAAATTATAAGTACAATTTCAGACAGAGTTCCGAGAGTTTATATAAAATAAGAATAAAGGTGGTATAGTTTTGGATATTTTTAATAATGAAAAAGTTTTATATAATAATAAAAATGGTATAGAATATATACAGTTTAAGAGACTATTAGAATATGGAATAAAACATGCTTATACTTTAAAAGGAGAAAATCTTAATTTCCGTAGCTCTGCTCCTGAAATGGAAATAAGTTATAAAAAAATTTTTACTGCTCTTGGATTAGATATAAAAACATTGATGAAACCTATACAAAAACATACATCAAATGTAAAGTGTATTGATCAGTTGGTAGGTAAAGAAAAATTAGAGAATATAGATGGCTTAATTACTGACAAGCCTAATATTGCAATTACTACAACAAATGCAGATTGTATTTTATTTATGTTTTACGATCCTGTAAAAAAAGTAATTGCAAATATTCATTCTGGTTGGAGAGGTACTTTTCAAAAAATTTCAGAAAAATGTGTAATAAAAATGATAAATTATTATAAATGCAATCCAAAAGATATAATATGTTGTATTTGTCCAAGCATACGTAAATGCCATTTTGAAGTTGAAGAAGATGTAAAAACTTTATGTGAAAATATTTTTAAATTTACAGAAAGAACTAATGAATTTATAGAAAAAGGAAACATAGTTGATGGTGTTCAAAAATATATGATAGATACAGTTTTAATTAACAAAATTTTGTTAACAGGACTAGGTATAAGAAAAGAAAATATTATAGATTCTGATATATGTAGTGTATGTAATAGTAATAAGATTTCTTCGTATAGAGTAGAGGGAAAAGACTTTAAACTTGCAACAGCAATAATTAGTTTATAAGATGTTTATTGTATTATGAGAGGATGTTAAAATAAATGTACAAAAATTTAGAAGAATTAAATGAAATTGTAAAAAAATGTAATAAATGTGAACTTTGCCAAATGAGAGCAAATGTAGTATTTGGTACAGGAAATGAAGATGCTGATATTATGTTTGTTGGAGAAGGTCCAGGTGCGGATGAAGATAGAGAAGGCATACCTTTTGTTGGAAAAGCTGGAAAACTTATGAATCAAGCATTTATTGGTTTGGGAATTTCAAGAGAGGAAGTATATATATCTAATATAGTTAAATGTAGACCACCAAATAATAGAACACCATTAAAAATAGAAGCTACAACATGTTTGGATTATTTAAGAAACCAAGTAATGATTATAAAACCTAAAATAATAGTTTTACTTGGAAGTACAGCGCTAAAAAATATTTTAGGAGATGAATATGGAATAACAGCTTCAAGAGGAAGATGGATAGAAAAGAAAGGAATTAAGTATATGCCAACTTTTCATCCAGCAGCTTTATTAAGAGATGAAAGTAAAAAAATAGATTTTTGGAATGATTTAGAACTAGTAAAAAAAGAGGCTATAAGGCAAAATTATAAAATATAATTAGATTAGTATAGTATCATAAAGATTCTTTATTTCATAAAATTTAGTACTAAAATATTTATTAGTAAAAATATGGATATTTGCAAAAAATTATTTTGTAAATATCCATATTTGTTTTAGTAAAGTATTATTTTATTCTTAATTTTAATAGTTTTTCTCTCTTATTTTTTCTTCAAATAGCAATTTCAATTTTTTAAATAATCTTTTAAAAAACTGAAACCCATAAGTATTTTCCTCCACATTTGAAAGTTCATTTGTTAAAGAATCAAGAGCTAAGATATTCCCATATTTTAGAATGAATTCTTTTTTTTCATCTAGTTTACTCATCATATCTGTATAAAAATCATTAAAAAAATTATAATTGTTTGTAGTTATCAAAACATGTTTAAAATTGTATAAATTATATTGAAAGTTTTTGACATCTTCTAAAGTTTTAATAGAGTTAAGTTCGTTATTAAAGCAATTTACTATAATCAAATTTTGAGTTTCTAAAGTTGTTTCAAAAATAATTTTTTTAAGTGCGTCGATTTTTGCATTTATTCTTTTTATTTTATCTAAGTTCTTTAATTCTTCTGATGAAATAGATAACTTATAAGTTTCTTCTGAAAGTCTTGATTCATATTCTAAAATTAAGTCAAAATTTTTTTCAATTTGTATATATGCTTTAGTATTTGATTTTGCAATAAATGTATTTTTAAATACATCATTACTGTAAAGGGTACTGTGATATAAAGGATATGTACCAGTAAAATAAGTCATCTCATTTATTAGAGCTGTTTGTAAAGGATAAAAGTCAGGACTTTCTGTTGAAAGTTCCATATTATAATATTTTACTGTATCTAACTTAGCATCAGAAGCAATAGAAGCCATTTGTTGGACTGCTGCTTCATTTAATCCCATACCACTATTATTTGAACCTTCTAAATTATAAAGACCTAAACGTAACAATTTTCCATGTTTATTTTTTAAAGTTTGAATAAAATGTAAACATTCATGAAGAGCAAGAGCATTTATATTGTCTAAATCCATGTCTTTACTAAAATATATAGAATTATTTTTATAAAAATATTTAGCCATAACCATACTATCTGGCATCTCTGCTATATACATGTTTAGTCTTGCTATTGAAATAAATAAATCACTTTGATTTAAATTATGTTCTGGAAAAGCTTTAGATATTTTTTCAGAAATACTTGAAGCAATTTTGTTTATTTCTAAAGTATTTAATTGACCAATTACTTTTATACCTTCTTTTTTTAAAGTAGAATTTATACTCATCTAAAACTCCTTAAATCTTTCGTATATGTATATTATACAACAAAAAAAATAAATAAACATATCAACAATGTTAAGAAAATATTACAATTTTGTTACAAAGATAATGTTACTAAAATTTAATAAAACAAAAATAAAATGCTTATATATATGTTTTCCGTAAATAATAAAAGGCCAGTATAATCATAAAACCATTGAAAATACTGGAAAACAGCTTGATTTGCAAGTAAAAAAAGCCTATACTTATATTAGATTGAAAATTAAAGGTGAGGAGTTAATGAAAAAAAATAAGTTAAGTAAAGAAAAAATTAGGGTAATTTCAATAGGTGCGATTCTTTTCTCTAGTATATTTTCAGGAAAAGTTTTTGCTACTGAATTTAATGTAAATCTTCCTGATGAATACAAAGTTTGGAATGAGTTAACAATAGAAGAAAAAGAAACTACACTTATGCCACAAACAAATTCTGCACAAGTACCAGAAAATATTTTGAATAAGTACGAAGTGGAAGATGTTCCGTATTTAGTAAATTCATTGTTAGGCAAGAAGATTGGCGGATTTGATAATGTTTCGGCAACTGTATCAAACTCTAGATATTCTTTAGCAGATTTGTTGAATTTGAGAGTTGAGCATCAAGGTAGTACAACAGAATGCTGGGCTTTTGCAACTTTAAAATCTATGGAATCTAATATTGCTATAGAAAATGGTTTAACAGATATACCAAATTTTTCAGAAAGACATGCTGATTATGCAACTTCTAGAACTTTTCTTGATGGTATAAATGAAAACGGATTTAATAGGGAATTAGGAAATGGTGGACTTCCAATTTCAGCTTTAGCATATTTGACCAATGGTCAAGGAGCAGTTTTAGAAGAAGAAATGCCTTTTAAAGATAATGAAGAAAAAATAAACTTAGCTGAAATAGATAAGCCAGTTGACACTGTAGTTACTGATTATCAAATTTTACCATCAATTTATAAAAAATATGAAATTGATGGTACTGGAAATACAAAATCAGTTTCTTATTTTGATGTAAATGGTAATGAATATTCAAAAGAAGAAGTTAATGCGTTAAGAGATATTATAAAAGAACATTTAGTAAAATATGGTGCTATTGCTACAATGACAGCTGGAAATTATTCTCAATATTATAATAATCAAAAAAATCCTTTTGCAGCTACAGCCTATAATTGTAATGATAGCAGTTTAATAAGAGATCATGCAATAACAATAGTTGGCTGGGATGATAATTATTCAAGAGATAATTTTGCAGAAGGTGCTAAGCCTTCTGAAGATGGTGCATATATAGTTCTTAATTCTTATGGAAGTGAATCTTTTGACAATGGATATATGTATATTTCTTACGAAGATGCAATTATCGAAAATGAAATGTATGGAATACAATCTACTTCTAAAGTAGATTATGATAATATTTATCAATATGACTATTATGGAGGAATATATCAAGTTGGTACACAAAGTACAAAAACAGGTTCTTATGGTGTAGTGTATAACAAAGATAATTCAGAAGATGAAGTTTTAAATAGTGTTGGTGTGACACTTGCAGATTATGCAGCTTTTGAAGTTTATGTAAATCCTAATGGAAGTAGTTTTAGAAATGAAAATTTAATAAAAGTTGGAGAATCAGATGGTGTTTTAGCACCTGGATATCATAGGATAGATATAACACCTGTAGAATTACAAGAAGGAGATTTTTCAATAGTTGTAAAACAAACTTCAGAAGGAGAAGCATTTTATTTTGAAGTAGAAGCTAGTGTGCCGGGAACTGCGTATGAATTTGCTGATTCTGAAAATAGAAGCTATATATCTTTAGATGGATACAATTGGGTAAATTTATCAAGTTTAAGTATTTCTGGTATTGATATGGATACAGCAGATGTATGTATAAAAGCATTTACAACATTAGGAGCAAAAGAGGAAAATCCAGATCAAACTCCAGATGACGATGAAAAGCCAAATGAAACTCCAGGTGAAGATGATAACCAAGAACCTAATGAAGATGAAGGTGGATTAACTTCAAATGTATATGTAATAGATAATAAATATATAATGAAAATTTCCCATGGAACAAAAGTGAAAGAATTTCTAAATAATATAGACACTAATTTAATTAAAAAAGTTTATAATGAACAAGGAACTGAAATAACAAATAGTGATGAAGTATTGGCAACAGGAATGAAACTAAAATTATCAGATTCATTAGAATATACTTTAATTGTAAGGGGTGATATAAAAACAGACGGTATATTAGACTTAACTGATGTTTCAAAATTAATTTTACATTATAATGAAAATAAGGGATTTGAATTATCTGGAAATCCATTAAAAGCAGCAGATATGAATTTAGATGGTAAAATTGATCTAGTAGATGTATCACAAATGATAGTTTTATATAATGCTATATAACTTTATATTATTAATAATGTTATAAAAATGTAATAAAAAAATATATAATTTTACTTGATTTTTGTTAAATGAAAAGTTATACTAAAGGAAAGGAGTGTTCAAATGAAAAAGAGAGTTTTAAAAATTGCTATAATAACGATGTTGTTAATATTTGTGTATGCCAATATAGTAAATGCTTTAAGCTTTACAGCAACAATGACATCAAGTAGTACAACAGTACCAGAATCAACAGAGTTCACAATATCAATAAAGATATCTAACTTAGATGTTGGTTCAAATGGAATAAACTCAATGAGTGGTTATTTAAAGTATGATGAAGATATTTTTGAAGAAATAAATGAATCAAGCATTGAAGGAATTAATGGTTGGTCAGTTAATTTTAACTCAGATGGCGGAAAAATTACTCTAACTAAAGGTACTTTTGTTAAAGCTGAAGAAGAAGTTTTTCAAGTTACTTTTAAAACAAAAACAGGAATTTCAGGAAAAACTGGAGAAATCAAATTTAATAATATAGTTTCTTCAAATAGTGAAACAACAATATCAGCTTCTGATGTTTCTACAAAAATCACTATTGGAGAGGATGCATCAAATACTGGAAACACTACAAATTCATCAGGAAACTCTGCTAGTATAGTTGCTAAACCAAATAATAGTACAGAAAATACAAATAATACTACAAATAATACAGCAAATAATAAAGCTAATTATTCTAATGAACCTATATCATCTTATGTTAATGAATCAACAGAAGAAGATATTCCATATACAGGTGTAGAAGATACAATTATGTATATTATAGGCGCTATAATTGTAGTAGCAATAGTATTCTATATTAAATTTGAAAAGATAAATAAAGAAATTAAGTAATAAAATAAAAGATAACTTAAAAAAAGGGTTAAACAAAATGTTTAACCCTTTTTTTATATAATAGAAAATTTAAATAACTCTTATTATATAAGGAATTTGTGATAGAATAAAGATACCAATATTTGCATAAAACATTTTATTTTAAATTGCAATGATGTTTACTTTTATTCTTAAAAGTATAATATAAATAAAAGTGTTTGAAAAATGTATGCTAATAATATATAATAAATCTATTAAAATTAATAAAGGATGTTATTTTAAATGAAATTACTTATTGCAGAAAAACCATCTGTAGCAATGGAATTTGCTAAAGCTTTAAAAGTAAATACAACTAGAAAAAATGGGTATTTGGAAGGAAATGAATGGATTATAACTTGGTGTGTTGGACACTTAGTTACAATGTCATATCCTGAAAAATATGATGAAAATCTTAAATATTGGAATTTAAATACTTTACCTTTTATTCCAGAAGAATTTAAATATGAAGTAATACCGGCAGTTCAAAATCAATTTAATATTGTAAAAGGACTCCTTACAAGAGAAGATGTAACAGAAATTTATATTGCTACTGACTCTGGAAGAGAAGGAGAATATATATATAGATTAGTAGATAAAATGGCAGAAGTAAAAGAAGATAAAATAAGGAAAAGAGTATGGATAGACTCTCAAACAGAAGAAGAAATTCAAAAAGGAATAAAAGAAGCTAAAGATTGGAAGGAATATAATAGTTTATCAGATTCTGCATATTTAAGAGCTAAAGAAGATTATTTAATTGGAATAAATTTTTCTAGATTATTATCAATAATTTTTGGAAAAAGAATTGCTAAAGACATTAATGAAGAAAAAGTTTCAATTTCAATAGGTAGAGTTATGACTTGTGTTTTAGGGATGGTTGTTTCAAGAGAAAGGGAAATTAAAAATTTTGTTAAAACTAAATATTATAAAATAATAGGAAATTTTGGTGATGAAGAATCAAATTTTAAAGCAGAATGGAAAGTAGGAGAAAAATCAAAATTATATAATAGCCCATTTTTATATAATGAAAGTGGATTTAAGTCAGAAGAACATGCTAAAAAATTTATTATTAGTTTAAAAGATAAAAAGGCAATTGTATCTGAAATAAAAAAATCTAAACAAAAGGAAAATGCACCATTACTTTTTAATTTAGCAGAAATTCAAAATGAATGTACTAAAACATTTAAAATTAAACCAGATGAAACACTTGAAATAATACAAGAATTGTATGAAAAAAAATTAGTTACATATCCAAGAACAGATGCAAGAGTTCTATCTACTGCAATAGCTAAAGAGATTGGAAAAAATCTAAATGGTTTATATAAAAATTTTACAGATGAAGAAATAAGCTCTTATATAAAAAAAATGGTAGAAGAAAAGTATAGTACGAATTTAATTAAGACTAAATATGTAAATGATAGTAAAATAACAGATCACTATGCGATAATTCCAACAGGTCAGGGATTTGAAAATTATGATAAATTATCTGAACTAAAAAAGAATGTATATAAGCTAATAGTAAAAAGATTTATAGCTATTTTTTATCCTCCAGCAGAATACAATAAAGTAAACTTAACAATAGATGTAGAGGGAGAAGAGTTTAATACAAGTGGCAGAGTGTGTGTAAATAAAGGTTTTTTAGAGGTTTTAAAAAACAGAGTAAAAAATGATGAAGAAAATGAAAATTTAAAAATATTATCTAAATTAAAAAAAATGCAAGAAATAAAAGTTTTAAATTATGAAACAAAAGATTCAGAAACATCACCTCCTTCTAGATATAATTCTGGAGGAATGGTACTTGCTATGGAAAATGCAGGAAAATTAATAGAAGATGAAGAATTAAGAGAGCAAATAAAAGGGGCAGGAATAGGTACTTCAGCAACAAGAGGAGAAATTATAAAAAAGTTAGAAAGAATAAAATACATTGAAATAAATTCAAAAACACAAATAATTACTCCAACAGCAAAAGGAGAAGCAATATATGATATAGTAAATAAATCAATACCAGATATGCTTAATCCAAATTTGACTGCAAGTTGGGAAAAAGGTTTAGATATGGTGGCTAAAAAAGAAATTGCACCAGAAATTTTTATGGAAAAATTAAAAAAATATATAAATTCAAAGATAAACAAATTAGTAATTAAGTAATAGAACTATTTATGTAAAATTCTCATAATATGTAACAGAAAATATTATGAGGAGGATTGTAATATGTATAGTTACATAATAAAAGGTGGAAAAAAGCTACATGGTGAAGTGGCTATTTCAGGATCTAAAAATTCAAGTTTACCTATTTTAGCAGCTACTATAATAAGTGGAAAAACAACTAAATTATACAATTTGCCAGATATTGAAGATGTAAAAACAACTTTAAAAATTTTAGAAGAATTAGGATGTAAAGTAAAAAAAGATAAAAATAAAATAATTATTAATTCAAAAGAAATTGACAATACTATAATTCCAGATGAATTAATGAGAAAATTAAGATCATCTGTTATTATAGCAGGAGCTTTAATAGCTAGATTTAAAAAAGCTCAATTTTCATACCCAGGAGGTTGTGACATTGGCTCTAGACCAATAGATTTACATTTAGAAAATTTTAAGAAAATTGGAATAAAAATAAATGAAAATTGTAGATATATAGAGTGTAAATGTGATAAAATAGAATCGAAAAATATAGAATTAGATTTTCCAAGTGTAGGTACTACTGAAAATTTAATCTTGGCAGCAATAATAGGTGATCATGAAATAACGATAAATAATGCTGCAAGAGAACCAGAAATTATTGATTTATCTAATTTTTTAAATAGAATGGGAGCAAAAGTATATGGTGCTGGATCAAATATTATAAGAGTAAAAGGTGTAAAAAATTTAAAAGATATTTCTTATAAAGTTATGCCAGATAGAATAGAGGCTGGGACTTTTTTAATTGCAGGAGCTATTACTAGTGGTTCTATTAAATTAAAAAATGTAATACCAGAGCATATAAGGCCAGTTATAAATAAATTAAATGAATGTGGCTGTGAAATTATATCAGATAAAAATTCTGTTTATTTAAATTCAAGTGGTAGATTAAAAGCTGTTAATATAAAAACAATGCCATACCCAGGCTTTCCAACAGATCTCCAACCACAATTTTCTACAATGCTTACAATATGTAAGGGAACTTCTATTATAACAGAAAATATCTTTGAAAATAGATTTAAATTTATGCAAGAGATAAAAAGAATGGGAGCAAAAGTAACGATAGAAGGTAAAACAATGATTATAAAAGGAGTAAGAAAATTACACCCAGCAAGTGTAGAAAGTACAGATTTAAGAGGAGGAGCCTCTTTAGTACTGGCTGCCTTAGCAACAAAAGGAGTTACGAAAGTAAGTAAGCTAGAATATTTGCTAAGAGGATATGATAATTTTGATAAAAAATTAAATTCACTTGGTGCTAATATTATAAGAGAAGAATTATAAAACAGCTTTAAAAAGAAGTTAAAGTAGGTGATAGTTTTGGAAGATGATGAGATTATTATTAATGTTCATAGAAAAGAAAACATTACTAATAAGAAAAAAACAAAAAATAAAAAAAAGAAAAAAAAATTAAATAAATCATTAGAAAATAAAAAGCAACTTAATAAGAATAAAGTTAAAAATAGCAAATTTGGATTTGTAAAAATTATTCTTATTTTCATAATTATTATTGTTTTAACTGTTATTATTTGTAGTTCTAGCTTATTTAATATAAATACAGTTACTGTAACAGGAAATGAAAAACTTTCAGAAAATAAAATTATAAGTATTTCAGGACTTCAACTCCATTCTAATATTTTTAAATTTAATAAATCTAAAATAATTAATAATATAAAAGAAAATGCATATGTAGAAGATGTAAACTTAAAAAGAAAGTTACCTAATAAAGTAGAAATTAACATAAAGGAAAGAATTGTAACATATATGCTTCAGTTTGCTGATAGTTATGTTTATATAAATAATCAAGGATATATGTTAGAAATTTCAAATGAAAAGTTAGAAGTTCCAGTTTTAGTAGGATTTACAACAGATTTAAGCAATATAACAGCAGGCAACAGATTAAATAAAGAAGATTTGGAAAAAATGAATATAGTTATAAAAATATATGAAATTGCAAAAATAAATAACTTAGCAAATTTAATAACTAAGATTGATATTTCAAATGAAAAAAATTATACTATAATTTTAGAAAGTGAGGGAAAAACAGTATATTTAGGAGATGGTTCTGATTTAAATGCAAGAATGATCCACTTAATAACAATTTTAGAAAAAACTAAGGGAAAAAAGGGAGAAATATTTTTAAATGTAGATTTAAATACACAAAAAACGTATTTTAGAGAAAGTGTAAATTAGTAAAGATATAAAAGAAGGGAGCTAAATATGAAAAAGACAAATAAACTAACAATATCAATACTATTGGGTGTAATGTGCATTTTTCTTTCTGCTGGAATATTTGTGCAAATAAAAACTGTGAATGAAAGTACTCAGACAGTTGGAAGAACGCAGATGGAAAATGGACTTAGAGATAGTGCGTTGAGATGGAAAGAAAAATATGAAAATGCTTATGCAAAATTAGAAAAAAAAGAAAAAGAACTAGAAATGGCTAGAAAAAATGTTGCAAATTTAGATGGTTCTTCCAGTTCTTTGAATGATAAACTTTTAAAATATAATACATTATTAGGATATACAGACGTTATAGGTCAAGGAATTATAATAACATTGGATGATGGTGATGCAGCAGGACTAAAAGGTTTAGGTGCTAGTAGTTATATAGTTCATGATGGAGATATTAGAGAAATAATAAATGAATTAAAAAATGCAGGAGCAGAAGCAATTTCAGTTAATGGACAAAGAATTACAGCAAGAACAGCTGTCTCATGTATAGGAAATGTAGTAAAAATCAATGATCAAAAAGTTGGAGCACCATTTGTAATTAAAGCAATTGGTCCTACAACTATGTTATATGGAGCAATGACAAGAGCAGGTGGATATGCAGAAATACTTGAAATTGATTACGGAGTTAAAGTGAAGATAGAAAGAGTTGAAAAAGAAATAATAGAAATTCCAAAATATGAAGGTGTATATGAACAAAACTATGCATCAAATGTTGAATAGAGGTGATGAATATTGAAAGGAAAAATTACTTTAGCAATATCTATAGGATGTGTTGCTTTTATATTAACAATGATAATTTTTACGCAATTTAAAACAGTAGAAGAAACAGATATAACAGCAATTGAAACTATGAGAGAAACAGAACTAAGGGAAGAAATTGCAAGTTGGAAAACTAAATATGATGAAGTTGATGCTAAATTAAAAGAAACAGAAAATATAATTTCAGAATATAATCAAGAATTAAATAATAGTGAAAATAGCTCTAAAATATTAGAAGAAGAAGTAAAAGAAGCAGAAAAAAAATTAGGTTATACTGATGTAAAAGGTGAAGGAATAATAGTAACAATTTCTGATGGTGAAAAAAATATAGAATATTATGATATATTAGATTTAATAAACGAATTAAACGCAGCAGGAGCAGAAGCAATTTCAGTTAATGATGAGAGGATTGTTTCAACAACAGATATAAAACAAGTAGAATTGAGAATTATATTGGTAAATACAAGGAAAATATCTGGACCATATACAATAAAGGCTATTGGTGATAAAAAAGCCATGGAAGCAGCTTTAGTTATAAAAGGTGGATATGTGGATAGATTAAAGATTGTAGATGGAAAAGGAATAGAGATTAAACAAGAAGATAATATAGTAGTCCCTGCCTACACGAAAGATCAAAAAGTAGAGTATATGAAAGAAAATAAGGAGGAATAAGATGATTTATATTGCTATAGTTATAGGATGTATAATAGGAGCACTAATAGGAGCAAATGCACCAGTAATTTCTTATACATATTCAAGTTATTTATCAATAGCTATTGTAGCTGCACTTGATACTGTATTTGGTGGAATAGCTTCTGTTGTAAAAGGAAATTTTGATTTGAAAATATTTTTATCTGGATTTTTTGGTAATTCAATTTTATCAATTGTTTTAACTTATTTAGGAAATAGATTAAATGTAGATATATATCTTGCTGCAATTGTTGTTTTTGTTGGAAGAATGTTTACAAATTTAGCTATAATAAGAAGATACTATATAGATAAATGGGTTAAAAAATTTGAAGAAAAAAAGAAAAAAGTAGATATTGAAATAAAAGATAATGAAAATGTTTCAATAACAGAATAGAAAAAATTTATAAAAGTGCATAATTCAAATTTAGTAATATAAAATATTATTAGATTAAGTTATGTGCTTTTTTTGTTAAAAAAAGTCGAAAATTGTCTTGAATTAATTAAAAAAATGATATATAGTAAATCTTGTATTGTAAATTTTCAAGAATAACAAAAATATTACATTTTAATTACAAAAATATGTCATTTATACTTGACTTTTTATCTAAAATGTAATATTCTTATCGCATAGGATTTTTGAAGATGAAAAATAATTAAATGGAGGAGTTAACTTTGGCAATAGGGGATATAATTGTTGGTATCGATATTGGAACCTCTAAAGTTAGTACATTTGTTGGCGAAGTTAATAATTTCAATCAAATTGAAATTATTTGTAGTACAAGCAGTAAGTGCCAAGCACTTCAAAAAGGAAAAATTGTTGACGAAGAAGAATTAAGCTCAGCAATTTCTAGAACAATAAGTGAAGTAGAAGATATTTCTAATTTTCAAATAAATTCTGCTTATACTACTATACCAGGAAAATATATAACAATAGTTCAAAACAGTATCGTAAAGGATGCAAAAGATAAGTTTGCTGGAATATCAATTAAAGATGTTGCTTCAGCAATAATACAAGTAAGAGATATAGAGATCCCAGAAGATAAAGTGTTAATAGATATAGTACCAGATAAATTTATCCTAGAAGATGGAAAAGCTGTAGATGATCCGGTAGGAAAATTTAGTAGTAACTTTACTTTAACAGCACAAATAATATTAGCAGAAAAAGAATATATTAAACAGTTAACTTCAGTATTTAAAAAAGCTGGAATAGAAATAGATGGTGTTGTTCCAACATCTTTAGCTGAAAGAAACTTAGTATTAGATACAAACGAATTATCAGATAATGTAATGATATTAGATATTGGAGCAGGAAATACAGAAATAGGAATATTTAATGGTTCAACTTTTGTTTATACTAATACAATTTCACTAGGTGGAGATAATATTACAAGTGATATAGCTTATGTATTAAATGTCTCTAAAGAAGAAGCAGATAAATTAAAAAGACAATATGGATTAGCATTAAGATCTTTTATAGATAATGATAATAATATAGTTCTTAATACATGTAAAGATATGGATTCAAAAAATATGACAATAAAGAGTTCGGATCTTATTGAAATTATTGAAGCGAGAATTGAAGAAATTTTTACATTAGTAAATAAAGATATTACAGCACATGGAATAAAGAATAACATAAATAATGTTATTTTAACAGGAGAAGGTATAATTAATATAAATAAAAGTGATATGGCAGGAAAAATAATTTTGAATATACCGGTAAAAATATCTACTGGAAGATTAGTAAGTACTGTAAAATCAACATATAGAGTAAGTTATGCTCTAGTTAGATATATAGCAGCTAGACCATATGCTAAAACAGTTTCAAGTAGTATATCAGTAAAAACAGAACATAATTTATTTAAAACTGTTATAGAAAAAATAAAAGATTTTTTCTATTCATAAAATCAAGTTTTTAATTTTTAATATATATATAGTTTAAAAGGAGGAACTACCTTATGATAATGGATGAGAATGAGTTAAACTACATGATGGATGGGACAGCTACGATAAAAGTTATAGGTGTTGGAGGAGCTGGAAACAACGCAGTAAACAGAATGATAGAAGCAGGAATTAGAAATGTTGAATTCATAGCAGTAAATACAGATAGGCAAACATTAAATGAATCAAAAGCAAATTCTAAAATTCAAATAGGAGAAAAACTAACAAGAGGATTAGGAGCAGGTGCTAATCCAGATATAGGTTCTCAAGCAGCTGAAGAAAGTAAAGCAGAAATTGCAGAAGTATTAAAAGGTGCTGATATGGTATTTGTAACAGCTGGTATGGGAGGAGGAACTGGAACAGGAGCAGCTCCAATAGTAGCAGCCACAGCAAAAGAAATGGGAATCTTAACAATAGGTGTTGTAACAAAACCATTTACTTTTGAGGGAAAAAAGAGATTAGCTCAAGCAGAACGTGGTGTGGCTAGCCTTAAGGGAAAAGTTGATACATTAGTTGTTATTCCAAATGATAAATTATTACAAGTAATAGATAGAAAGACATCAATGATAGAGGCATTTAGAATGGCTGATGATGTTCTAAGACAAGGTGTACAAGGTATTTCAGATTTAATTTCTGTACCTGGTGTAATTAACTTAGATTTTGCAGATGTTAGAACAATAATGTTAAACCAAGGTATGGCTCATATGGGAATTGGTTCAGCTAGCGGTGAAAACAGAGCAGAAGATGCTGCAAAACAGGCTATTCAAAGTCCATTATTAGAAACATCAATAGAAGGAGCAAGAGGAATAATTATAAATATTACAGGTGGCAGTGATATGGGATTACACGAAGCAAATACTGCTGCAGAGTTAGTACAAAGAAGTGCAGATCCAGAAGCAAATATCATATTTGGTACAGTTATTGACGATTCTATGGGAGATGAATTACAAATCACAGTTATTGCTACAGGATTTGAAAAAGAAGATGAAAGAAGAGGAAATTCTCAATATGAAAATACAGTTTCTGATATTTGGAAAAGAAGAAACAATACTAATATGTCATCTTCAGTTTCTTCATCTAATGATTCAAATGGAGATTTAGATATTCCTACATTTTTAAGAAAAAATAAAGGATTAGGAAATAAATAATAAATTATAAAATATAAAAAAGAATAACAAGAATAAAAAAAGAAATAATCTATTTTTGTAGATTATTTCTTTTTTTCTACCCTAGGAAATGACAAGATTTTTGGTTGAAAAGTAATAAAATATTTTTGTTAAGAAAAATAGTATAAATATAAAATAAAAGTTTATATAATTGCTGATAATTTAAAGAAATTTGAGAATAAAATTAAGAAATAAAAATAAATATTAATAAAAATATAAGAAAGGGAGTAATAGAAAAGAAAACAATGACTATATATTTAGATATAGTATTTTTTGAGAATTTCATCTTAAACTATATTATTATTTTATCAACTGCTATAATAAGTAAATCAAAAATGAAGCTAACAAGTATAATGCTTTCTAGTACAATTGGTGGCATATTTTCTATTTTAAATTATTTGATGAATATGAATAGTTTAGAAAATATGGTTTTAAAAATAATAATATCAATATTGATGATGCTAATTGCTTTTAACGATTATAAAATAAAAAAACTAATAAAGCAATTATTATTTTTTTATTTGGTATCATTTACTTTTGGAGGAATAGCATTTATGTTATTATTTTTCATTAAACCACAAAATATTATAATGAAAAGTAATCATTTAGTTGGAACTTATCCAATAAAAATAACAATCTTAGCAGGAATATTAGGATTTGTAGTAATTTTTTTGATAGAAAAAATTATAAAAGATAGGTTAAATAAAAAATCTATGATATGTGATTTAGAAATTTTTTATGATGGAAAAATAAGAAAAATAAAAACTATGATAGATACAGGAAATTTGTTAAAAGAGCCTATAAGTAAAAATGATGTGATAATTGTAGAAAAGGAAAGTTTAGAAGGAATTGTTTCAAAAGATATTTTAGAGAATATTAAATATATACTAAAAGGAAAATGGATACAAGAAAAAAATATATATTCTTATAAAATAAAGCTGATTCCATTTTCTTCACTTGGGAATGATAATGGATTACTGTTAGGATTTAAGCCAGATTATGTAAAAATTTATTCTGATGATGAAATTACAAGAAATGATGTATTAATAGGAATATATGATGGTAAATTATCGAAAGCTAATCAATATAATAGCTTAATAGGTTTAGATATTTTAAATAAGGAGGGAAAGAAAAATGAATTTGTTCAAAATGTTTAAGACTAAAATTATGAAAATCTTAGGAAAATATTTTTACAGAGATAATCTTGAAAAATTTCCAATTTTTTATATAAAAGGTAGCCAAACATTACCGCCCCCATTAGATATAATTGAAGAAGAAAAATTATTACAAAAATTAATGTTGGATGACCAAGAAGCAAAACAAATTTTAGTTGAAAGAAATTTAAGATTAGTAGTTTATATAGCAAAGAAATTCGAAAATACTGGCATAGATTTTGAAGATTTAATATCAATAGGAACAATAGGACTTATGAAAGCAATTAATACTTTTAATGTTGATAAAAATATTAAACTAGCTACTTATGCTTCGAGGTGTATAGAAAATGAAATTCTAATGCAATTGAGAAGAAATACAAAGATAAAAAATGAGATTTCTATTGATGAGCCATTGAACAAGGATGGTGATGGAAATGAACTATTATTATCAGATATTTTAGGTACTGATAATGATATTACATCAAAAGCTATTGAAGATGAAGTTGATATGGCATTATTAAAAATTGCAATAAGCAAATTAAATAGTAGAGAAAAATATATAATGCAATTGAGATTTGGAATAGATACTAATGAAAAGGAAAAAACACAAAAAGAAGTTGCTGATATGTTAGGGATTTCGCAGAGTTATATATCTAGGCTAGAAAAGAAAATTATGAATAAAATGAAAAAAGAGATTATGAGTAAAACAGGATAATATATCCTGTTTTATTACATTTATATTAAAAATATTGTAATTAAATTTAATTAAGGATAAAATAAAATAGAATAAAAGGAGATATTATATATAAAAATATATAAAATGGAGGTAACGGCTTTGAATTCAAAAAATAATAAAGAAAAAAAAGATAGAAAAAATGATGAAGTTTTAGATGAATTAGATTTATCTAATTTAAATGAGGAAAATAATGATGATATAATGTTGCCAGGTTTAGGTGATGACGATTTTATTCCAGAAGATGATAATTTTGATGACTTCGAAGATTTTGATGAAGAAGATGATACACTAGAATTAGATGATGATGAGGAACTAGAAGAAGTAG